>Ga0209544_1000006_pt1 | contig 424329 bp, 373 predicted proteins | sample MesohylPK_FD_187297 | JGI IMG/M metagenome (GOLD analysis project Ga0209544, IMG submission 187297) | Host-associated microbial community of the marine sponge Aplysina aerophoba from Gulf of Piran - sponge mesohyl, lysed by proteinase K... | ecosystem: Host-associated > Porifera > Sponge >... | reverse complement strand
TCACCACCCGCGGTCAGTCCTACCGGACCAGACACGCGCGGCCAACCACCACGTCGCCGCAGCAGGCGGGAGGTGAGGCCTAGCAACCACCATCGGGAGAGACCACGTCCGCCTCCGAGTGGCCTAGTCTTAGACCGATCAACTGGCCTAGATCAAGAGCGATCAAAACAGTACCTGAACGCGGTCGGGAAGCGAATGTCGTTGAACGTGTTGAATGGCAGGAGAGTGCCGCCAGTCATTCCCTTGGGAGGACATCAGCCAGGGAAGGCGGCCGACATTGCAAGGGCCATGAAGACCTTCATCGGGGCGGACGTTCGGGTGTCAGTGGTGCTGGACCGAGACTATCGGTCGGATGAAGAGATAGTTGCGTGGGAGCAGGAACTGCAGCGGGAGTTCCATGTGGCGCACGTGCTGAGGAGGAAAGAGGTCGAAAACTACTTCCTCAACCCGAAGCTGGTTGCGAAGACAATCACTGCGCGGAGAAGTGAATCTCCGACGAGCGAAGAGAAGGCCATCGAACTGCTCGAGTCAATCACAGACGACCTGCGCGACACGGCCGAAAGCCAGTTTCTGGCTCGATACCTGGAGTACGGAGGTAAGACGCGCCGAGGTACTGACCATTCGACACTGACAAAAGATGCGCTCGCGCAGTTTCGGGTACGCTGGTCATCACTGCCCGGGCGACTGGACTTGGTATCTGGCAAGGAAGTGCTTCGCCGACTTAACAGGCTGCTCCAAGCTGAAGGCCGGAAGGCGTTGACGATAGGCAATTTGTCCACGCATATGACGGAGGCCGAGATTCCACTTGAGTTGAGCGCACTGTTGAAGCAGCTCGATCAGCTTTTGGTGAGCAAGGGCGACTCACGACCAGGAAGGCGGGAACGTTCCGGCGTCTGAGCATGGATTTGTCCGCTTCCTCCCGGATTCCCCAGTGCTGTGCTCCGCCTGCAGGTTCCGCCTAGCACATCGTACCCATGGTCTCGTCGTCGGAGTGGGCGGCCAGTCTCGTTCTGGCCCATTGACCATCGGGCGTTGGACGGCAGCCGCAAGGCCGACCTAGAGACAGATCCTCACGGGAAGAGAAACCCCTCCTTCTGACTGGCTGCCGTGTTGCGTTGCACGGCTGGAACCGAAGAGCCAGGTAAGGATGACTCGGTCCCAACCGAGATTAGCGAGCTTCTGATTCTCTGAGTTCATGACTACAGCGCGACCTCCCAGGAAAAAGTTCGCAGTTCGGTCTCGTGAGGGCCATCACCCTAACATAACGCAGCGCGTTTGGTTTGTAGTTCTTGTCGGAGATCTGAGGATCTTGACTTCTGGATTCAGCGGCGGGCAAGTGCGCTGATTGCGGGATAGTGGGTGCCGGCCGCGAGTGCGACTCCTGTTGGTTACACCATTCTGACTGGTCATGGAGCACCATCGCCTATCTCTGTTCCTCACGCCGCTGGCCGCGAGGAGACTGATGTGGAACCGATTGGCACAACATCGGCACATCGCGAACAATGAGCCGAACTTGTCCAACTCAGCGCACCTGCCTATAGCGCGCTATCGCGCTCAGACGAACGCTGCGCCATCCCAAAGCGAGCCGGCATGAGGAGAAACTGATTCACCCCTTGCCGGTCAGATGAAACTGTCTGGCTGTGGAAGAGCTGCCTTCAATCCGAGCCACGGAGACCCACTACTAGCGTTCACTGCCTTGTACTGCCACTCCAGCCACTGGAGCAGATAACGACGCTGAGTGCCGCTACCTCCATTGCTCTTCCTGTCAACATGCCTTGGCCACTCGTCCTGAAAAAGTTCTCCAAGGACGAATTCAGCACATGCAGCTGGCGTAGCCACGATGAACGGCAGCCTTGGCACTTCCAACCATTGCTTGAGAGGCTCGCCTAGTTGCGCGTGGAAGAAGCATCCAGGCGGGTCTCCGGCAGCGATCTCCATCCGCCACTCATACACAAGTCTTGGCGAGTCTTCCCTCGATAGGTCGAAGACCGTGGCCGTCGTACTGGCATTCTGGACAGAGAACCGCCGTTTCGGCCCCACCTCCTCGAGCGGAGTAATGTCCCAAGTCGTCGAAACCTCAGCTTGAACAGTCTGCCTTGAGCCGGATCTACGCCTGAATCCCTTCGTGGGGATGGTGCGTAGAGGATCTTCTCTTGTGATCTGCAATACTTGAGGCGATCTGTTGGGCGTGCGAGCGATTTGGCGAAGGGCGCCGGCAACGGCGAAGAGCTGATGGGTCGACTCGAAGAACTTTGCAGCGTTTGCCGCAAACGCCTTCGTTTCTTGCTCGAGATCCTTGAACGAGAGCTCCAGAAATCCCGAGCGCTCGCTATCCATTGGAATCCTCGATGCGATGCCGGTCATCAGGAAGCACATAGCTCTTGAGATCGGGGTGGTCGTCTACGGTCTCAATCCTGATGACGGGCAGCGTTGCGAAAGACGGCCATTCATCCAGCTGCAGGCGAACCACGCTATCCACAGACGAGAGCTCACCAGCGGGGTCAAAGTCCTCATTGAGAACTGGAACAACTGGTGTGCCTGCAATAATCCCATTCGCTGAGCCGGCGGCTTCGCTTACACGCCGGTTCACCAAATCACCGGAAAATGGATTGCCATCCGTGAGCCGCCACACGAGGTCCGTCACTCCAGCCTTCCACCAACGATCGCCAAGCAGAGAATTGAAGGGCCCCATGTAGCGCACCTTCCCGAGTTCTTCCGAGAGTTCGCTCGTGCCGGTCTTTATGAGTTCCGCTAGTCCTTCAACTTCCATGCGGAGGTGTGCGGCCACATGCTCGATGGGCCAGAGGCAACTCGGATATGGAAGAATGCGATGCAAGAGCCATCGGATGAATGGCGCTGCGCTCCGATGACGAGCGGCTACCTGAGAGATGTCACCGTGAATTGGTCCAAAGCAGGTTACGACATCCTCTCGCGCATCGACCTCCCAAGGTTCCTTGTCTCCGAGGCCAAGAAGTCGATAGACCTCAATTTCACTCTCACTCGCGTCTGGCCATGTTGGCCCAAGTTGACTAAACCCTGCAGCGAGCGACAAGAGGGTTTTCTTGCGCCTTGGCTGATCGCGGCCCTTGAAAACGAACCAGTCTAAGTTCGTCAATCTCGCGATCAGGTGCTCGTGACGTTCTCCATATCGCAGCCTCGCTTCAGGGAACGCATCATCATCGCCCGAGTACAGAACAAAGCCCGGCGGTGTGTCCCCGCGCTCGACGCGCTTTGCCAAGAGGTGCGACCGCAGCACCTCAATCAGAGCTAATCCATTCATGGGTTTCAGCCCGGGATTGCCTAAGCTATCCCTCTCTTGCCACTTGTCCAGGCGATAGTCCACAACGACAAGCTGTGCGGATTCCAACTCATCAGCTTCTATGCTGTCGGGTGTCCTGGGAAGAACAACAGCTGGCTGCCCGACGAGGTCGCCGGCGATTGCACTAGCATCGGGCAAATCATCATCAATCACAAAGATTGTCGGAAGCTCGGAAGTCACGCCATTACCCTCGAGCTCGTGTAGGTAATGTGAATTCAACGTGAACTGAGTAGTTTCCGCTTGGCTCTGCAAAACGAATCGTGCCACCGTACTCTTCGAGTAGTGCTCTTGTGATCGGAAGGCCGAGCCCCATACCTTGGCCAAGCACTGGATCAACACGATCCGAGGTGGTTTCGAACGGCAAGAACCAATGCTCTGACTCGGCGATGTCAACAATTGCCCCAGTATTTTGTAGGGATACCAACACTGTCTCCCTATCTTCGCGCTTCACAAGCCGGCTACTTGCGTCGATCTGGCCTCCTTGGCCAGCCGCCTTAATGGCGTTCGTCAAAAGATTGAGCCAGATGCTTACAAGCTCGGAACGGAACATAGGAAGCGAACGATGCTCAGCGTCGATGCGGTTACGAACCGATACTCCCATCGCATTGATTGAAGGATGCAGAATCTCACACGCAGAATCGAAAACACTGCGCATCCGTTGTCTGCTCCGCCGACGCCTAGCATCCGCCGAAGCGATATCGACCAAGTAAGAAGCCTGCCGCTCCAGTCCTTGTCGGATATCGCTAACCGCTTGGGCGATTTGTCCAAGCGCTGCTGACTCTGGTCCGGTAAGCCCGCCGCGCTCGCGAAGTCTTGCCAGTCGTGAGTCGAGACCTTGCACCACGCCTACCAGACCTCCGACTTCATGACTGAAGGCCGCGAGCTGTAATCCTGACGAAGCCAGAACAAGGATCGCCGCCCATCGGTTGAGCCTCTCCCTTTCTGCTTCACTAGCCTCTCGGAGTGCATTACTCGCGCGCATCACCTTGTCTCTTGCCTGCTTGACTTCGCCATCGTCCAAGCTCGTCGTCACATCATTTAGAGCTGCTGTGGCAGCGTCTATACCAGTGTGGTAAACCTCATCTAGCTTGGCTGCTTGACGAGATTTACCGTTTCGCGGGTTTTCTGTAAGTACTTGTTCCGCTTTGGCTGATCGCAAGGCTTGGCGGGCTCTCGTGTTGAAATCGATTGCTGTGCGAACTATCGTCTCTACGGCGTCTAGCGACCGCCCAGGTACGAAGCCTTCTCTGTTGACCAACATCTTCAGGTCTGGTGCATTCTGCTCGGTGAGGAAAACACCTCCTAGCAATTGACGATTGGGGAGCGTGAGCAGACCTTCATTGTCCTGAACATGCCGAACCAGTGCGTCCGTATCGAATCCCGCTAGATCTCGTAGGCGGGTTAGCGATCGTTGCCGCCGCGTGCTCTCAAGGTCGAGAAAGAGCCAGTCATTTCCCTGCTCCCCATATGGGAGTACCCGAAAGCCTTCCATGAAAACACGCACACCGGAAACGCCATCCAGCCATCTGCGGGCCTCTGCAGGAGCATCAGCAGCACCCAGCCTTACCAACAAGCGCGCTTGAAACCTCGGGCGCGTCACGTCATACGGCAACTGCCACGACGAGTCAATGGGCTTTACTTCCCCGTGGTCACGCTCGAGCTGACGTGTTGGGAGGTTACGCGCTCGAACAGTGCCATCTACCGAGGTGGCGTCAATGTCGATAATCCAGCTTGCATTGTCAACGAGAGTGCGCCAATACTCGTCACCAACAGCAAAGTCGCCTTCAAGTGCTACGGTCATCCCCTGATCGACGCGAGATGAATCGCGAACTAGAGGAGTGCTGAAGAGCGGCCGAAATGAGGATAACGAACTCTCGATCGGTTGCGTGAGCACATCGGGTGGGGCTGCCGAGTTAACCTCGCCAACGAATCGTGATCGCTCTCGATCCGTCCAGCGTCTTCTGAGGCGATTGAGCGTGATCTGTGTACCGCAGGTCTGTCCAGAGCGCCTCTCAACTGCGCTTATAGTGATCGCGTTGGAAGACGCAACTTCGTCCAGGGTCGTAACAGATTCAATGCGATCCCAGTCTATCGTCGCATCGATTCCGTCACTCTGTTCATCTCTTGGGATGGAGAGAATGCGAATGCTGCGAGCGAGCTTATGGGCGGCAAGCCTGCCGATCCCTTTCTCACCAGTGAGTTGACGCTCAAACCTCTTAGAGCGACGTGAGTCTTCTCTTTTGGAGCGGCCAGCAATGCGGAGGAAACCCTTCCGAAACTCCTCTTCGGTCATGCCATTCCCGTCATCTGTGACTACGATGACGCCCGTTTCGGGATCTGCGAGCGATTTGCCGTAAATGGTGACGTGCGTCGCATCGGCGTCATACGAGTTCTTGACCAGCTCGTTGAGGGCCGTCGAGTCGCGGCCCACCAAGAGTTCGCCCAACTCGCGGAACAAGTGAGTATCGACAGTGAAGTGAGGGGACCCCATGGGTGACCTTTACCCTGTCGATTCTGTAACGGCACTCGGCGCGAGCATCTGAAATCCTCCACTTTCGACGGTCGCTTGCAATCGGCCTGCCAAGTGAATCATGGTGCTGGAGCTAGATCCTTCACGTCCGCCCGGATCCACGTTATCAGCCCTTTGGTAGAGAACGGAAGTCAGCAAGAAGGCGGCTGACTCCCGAGGCAGTGATTCTTCGGTAGCCGCCGCTCACCGGCCGAGAGTGCCGAACCAAGGTGGCAGATGCCGCACCAGACATCAGCCAATCGAGCATTGCCTGCGTATCCACTGGCGTGCCGACTTTCACTGCGAACGCGGAGTTGAGGATGACCACACCATCCTCAACGATGGCTCCGCGAGGTTCGCGAAAGATCTCTGGCAAGACCAGTCGAGTTCCGAGGACGGCGAGCGGAGGACATTGGATGAACAATCCTGGCCCGGCGGCACGGGAACTGAACGAGCCTCGGTGCGCGGCTATGAACGCCGCCAGGTCCGAGCGCTGTTTTGCCACTACTGGCTTGATTCGTGAGTCGCACTCGACGTACGGGAACACAATGAAAGGCCGATCCTTGAGCAGCCAACCTTGGCGAATGTCGCGTCCCCGTACAACGCTCCGTACGTGGTGCGGCCGGAGCTTCTTGAGCCAATTGTCACTCTCCTCCCGAACAAACACCGAGTTTGCTCCAGTGGCTACGCCGACGCTCACCTGTGCATCCACATCAAACAGGGGCGAAGCCCACTGATGCAAAGGTCCCCATGGCTCATCATTGCGATCAAAGATCAGAAGCTCAGGGATGACTGCGACATCGCTCGCGAATGCGGACTGAACATCCCGGTTGATCCTCCATTGAGAGTAGGCATTCAAGACGTCCCGCAGTCGCGCGGCAGCCGGACGTGTTTCGAGTCCGGCAGGTATCAGAAAGACCCCCCGGCCTCTTGGCTCAAGAATTTGCAACGCACGTTCGACAAAGGCGAACCAGAAGTCGAACTGGCTCCGCGCCGAGTAGAAGCGATCTCTAAGTCCATTTCGCCTGGCATGGCCTATGTCGACGGCTCTCTCGTATGGCGGATTCGAGATTATGCCCGAGAACCTGACGCCAAGATCGAGAGTGAGAATGTCACCTCGCACAAATCGGTGAGCTTCCTCCGGTTCGTTTCTCTCTGTGATGTCAACCGCCACGATTTTCGTGCGTGGCCACCGCGTGGCCACCGCCGCCGTAAGGGTCCCTGAGCCGGACCCCATATCGAGCACCAGTTGTCGCGGACCGAGCAGTTCGGCCATCTGATAGGCCACCGTGGCGGAGGTCTCGACAGTGACGTTGCGCAAATGAACTCTCACCACTTCCAGTACGTCCTCTTCCGGTACACCCTCGAGCAAAATGGAATGGCGCTTGCGGAAGTTTGGAGGAACGTATGCAGCATGGCAGTTTAGCTCGCGAAGCTTAGACTACGCAGCCTTAGGTCATCGGTATCAGTAAAGAGCGTAGTCGGGAGTGAAGCTGCCTAGCCTCGGGGGGGTTCCTCAGCAGGACCGTTGTGGTCAAGCTCGAAGCCGCAGCAAGAAAGATCGACTGGACGTTCTGCAGACGGGCGATCCAGATGTTGTCCTGGCATGCGCATGTCACCGACTCGTTCGAGCGACACTTCTCCGTGCGATGCCGCTAGCCTCCAGAGAACTCGTGGTCAGGCTGGCGGATACTCACTTAGGCCTCGCGCTTCATCGTTGAGCCGCCGATCTGGAAGGCCGACGGGACAATCACAGTAGGATCGGGCACGTTGCGCGTGGCCATCTAGGACGGCCAAGGCAGCAGGATTCAGAGAACCACCTCCCAAACGAAGGTTCGCAGTACGGTCTCGTTAGGCTCACTAACATCCAACCATCTACTGGCCGCTCATCTGATCAGATAACTGTGGCCATGTGTGGTCAATCGAGCCTGGCTATTGGCAAGTTGGTGCTAGTACGCTCAGTGATTGGCACCACAAGCCCGTAGAAAGCAGACCCTCGCCAATGCCATCAGGCTGGCCTACTACGGAGAAGAAGCGCCCCAGAGTGGCTGCGATCGGATTGAACGATTCGCAACTGGCCGAGATCCGCCCGTTCTGCGGAGATCTCAGACCGGCGCAATCCGTGCAGGCATATCTGGCAGACTTCGAATGGTGGGAGACTGACGTCGTTGTGGCAAGTAGTCTCGACCAGGCCGTGATAGATCCTGGAGTTCATCTGTTGACGGTTGGACCGATTTCGCTTGGGGTGTGGCAGCGAAATCGCAGTCGGCCGGGCCAGCACTTTCGAGAACTGGTGCGTATGCACACCCGTAGCCGCGCACGGGAGTTGGCAGTTGCGTACCAATGCCCGCCGACCTACCGCAATCTGGCCGAGACACTCGCGAAATCGCTGGGCAGCGACCAAAAGCCGCCGCCTACGATCACCGTCTCTGAAGCCGGTGAGTTGCTTCGGGAACCCGTGGTGTTGACTTCAGGAGATCAACCGGTGGCGTTGCGATTGCAGTGGGCCGACCGCGATTGGGGGCATTCCTCCGAGATCATCAAGGTAGATGTCGTGGCGTTGTACCTGCCGTTGCTCTCGAACCTTTCACATTGGTTCAGAACCTTCTTGGCCGACATCAGCGAGTTCGATCCAATACGAGTGCCCCAAGATCTCCATCTCTTCGGCGATTCATCTGACTGGTACACGCCAGAGGAGACTTCCCTTGCACGGCAGATCTCAGAGATCGAACAAGAGATTGAGCGACTGAAGAACGACCGGACTCGGGCAAGAGCGCAGCTCGCAAGAGCGGGGAAGACCGCCGACGCAACCGTTCGGCGCGCGATCACCGAATACGGAGACGAGCTAGTAGCCGCGGTCAGCGAGCTCCTGGGAGAGATCGGCTTCATCGTCGAAAGAATGGACGATGCGATCGAGCCAAACGAAGCGAGGCGTGAAGATCTTCGGCTCACCCTCACTGGCCGACCCGATTGGGAAGCCATCGTAGAGGTCAAGGGCTACGGCAAAGGCATCAAGACCAACGACGCCAACAAGGTGCGGATGCACAGAGATCGCTACATCGCGGAAACAAGACGAGCGCCAGATCTGACCATGTGGTTGGTCAACCCGTTCCGTGAGATGGACCCTTCGCTCCGTCCCGCGCCGGACCAGCATGTTGATCAAACCGCGAAGATAGTAGGTGCGGCCTGCGTGCTCACAACGGACCTGTACCAACAGTGGAAGCTGTTCAAGGAAGGCCAATGCGAAGCGAGTGAGATTGTGCAGCGGCTGGTCGCGGCGGAGCCTGGATTGTGGCGTCCGACCTCGGCTGGTTGAAGCGCGCTTCAGGCGGCATCACGAATCGCCGTCCAACGACCCCGACTCGGTATCAAACAATACGAAGTCGGAGCCAATGAACATTCCTCCCGTGATAACAAGCATCGAGCTGTCGCGATCCGCTGGTTGTGCCTCAGCAGTGTTTACCGCCGCCGGGACCAACCCGGGGGGCTAGCGCGTTGGCAGGGTCAGCTCGCGCTCTCTGATCGGTTCAATCTCCAGTTGCACGGTCAGCGGTTCAACATCCAAGCCCCACAGCTTGAGCAGTTGCTCGTTGAACCTCGAACCCTCGCTGGGACGCACGACGCTCAGCATCCGGTCGTCGCCGCAGACCTAGAGGTTGCCCGGACGTTCCTCGATGACCAACCTACTGTCGTGGATGTGGCGGGGAGTGCAGTCGGGTTCCTCGTCGATTGAGTGCGACGCCCTGCGGGGCGAAGCGGGCTCCCGTTGCGACTGCTTAAGGTCAGTCCGACACACGAAGCACCAGGACGGCCGTTCCTGCTACGACTGACGCATTAGACCGAGTGCTGCCCCCAGAACCCCAGGGTCAGCAACCGCAAGCCCAGCGTCGAAGCTGAGCCCAGCGCCGTCGGCGCCGCACCCGATCCAGCGACTGATTGAGCAGGCGCAGTTCGCGCTGCCGCCTGAGTCCGTCCCATGAGCGCTCGGCGGGGGGCAGGGTCAGGTGGTGCTCGCCGACCAGCACGAGCTCCAGCTCAAGCAGCCGCTCATCGGCCTGCAGCTGCTCCAACGTGCTAGACGCTCGCTTGCGTCTCCGCCTCGCCCGCCGCCACTCGGTGATCGTTGGCGCGGCCCGGCCGTAGACCCGTCCCTCCCCCGATTCCTTCTCCGCTGTGACCAGCTGGGGGTAGGGGCGATGGAGGATGTCCGCCGCCCTCGCTGGTGATCTCGCTTGCGCCGAAGCCTCGTCCGACGCAGCCAGCCACGTGGCACCCCTACTCTCTTGCAGCACCTCCACCTGTTCCCGCAGTGCTGCCACCGTCGCCCCGAGCTGTTCCAGCGCCGCTCGGATCTCGGGCAGGTCTCTCGACACCGCCACCTCCACTGTGTCCGGACGCCTGTTGGAACCGGCCAGTTCCAGTGCCGACTCCTTCGGCAGCGTCCGAGCCAGCCAGGTCCGCCTCGTACTGCCCCAGCGCCCGGCAGAGCTATTCACTCAGGCCGCCGGTTTCCTCCCGTCTGTGTGTGCGTTCGCTGAGGCCCAGCTGGTCCGCCGCTTGCCGCCGTCCATGGGTATGGAGGATGTCCTATAGGAAAGGGGCCAGCCGCCCCGCCAGCCAACCTGAGTCTTGCTTGCTCCCGTGGTCCACTCACGCACATTCGAATAGATTCGGGACCCATATGTTGCAGGATATCCAAACGAGGCAGGGAGGCGACGCTATGCAAAAGGACTTCATCACCTTTCTTGATTGGTCGGCAGGCGAACTGAGCGACCTGGTGGAAGCGGCACAGAACTTCCGCCAGTTGTGGGTGAGGGGTAAATCTCCACCAGCCCTCAAGGGGCGGCGCATCGCCCTGATGTGGGGTGCGACGGGATTCCGGAACCGAGTTGCGTTCGAGTTGGGCATAGCCGATCTCGGTGGAGGGTCTGTCGAAATTCTCGGCACTGTCGACGTGAACGAACCTCTAGAAGATGTGGCCCGGTACTTGGATAACTGGTTCGATGCGATCGTCGCCAGGACAGCAACCCACGACCAAATGCTGAGATTGGCTCGTTCGGTTCGAGTTCCGGTGATCAACGCCAGAACACCGTTCAACCACCCCTGCGAGATACTGGGAGACTTGGCCTACATCAAGGAACAAAGAGGCGACTTGACCGACTTGCGTGTCGCTTTCGTTGGCGAGGCGACGAACCTCGGGCATTCTTGGTTCGAGGCTGCGGCAAGATTTCCAATACACGTCGTCCAAGTGTGCCCGGCGGGATATGAGGTCGAAGCCCAGTTCCTTCAAAGGATCGCCCGCGAGGCCAAAGGAGAAGTGTCCGTTTCTCAGGATATGCACTCTGCATTAGCCGATGCAGATGTGATCTATACCGACTGCTGGCCGGCAAGAGGAACCGCCGAAGATCAACAGAAGATCAGGGATCTGTTCCTTCCTTACCAAGTCACGGAGGAGATACTGAAGGTAAGTCCGCAGGATGCCCTCTTCCTTCCCTGTCCACCCGTTCACAGAGGCGAGGAGGTATCTGCAGGGGCGATGAACTGGCCTGGCTGCCGCGTGTACGAGGCGAAAGAGTACCTCCTACACGCACAGAATGCCCTCTTGGTCTCCCTGCTCAACGCTGGTGGAGAAGGTGTCCAAGAATGGTTGAGGTGAGGGCAACGGAGTGTCGGCTGATTTCGCCTTCGAGTGAGCCAGAGATCAGCACCGTCTTAGTGGAGACGAACGAGGCCATTGCGCTGATGATGCTGGGTCACAGCTCTTGGACCCCGATATGCAGGCCGATAATGCCCCATACGGCTGAAGCATTTGCCAATCGGCGGATCGCGACTTTCCGCTGTAGCTAGCCGTCCAGTGAGGGCACGACCACCTACTCTCCAGGCAAGATCGACTCCCTCGATGTCCTGCTGTCTATGCCAAGTTTGTCGAAGAGTGCCGTAGCGAAGCTGTCGCTTGACTCCCCACTAATCCTTGGAGGACGCTGCCATGAGCAGTCAAGTAGTATCACTTGCTCTGATACGCGAGCACTGGCCGGACGTCTGGACTTGGCAGATATCTCTGGCGGAGCTCGCTCCTCCAAACTGGACAAAGTCAAGGACCTTCTCACTTACGTTCCGACTGGACCGTTGAGATGACGCTGGCCCCGCGATGACTTTCAGTGATACCAGTGGCACGCCGAGTGATATGGGCCTCGTGACGAGGCAGATGGCTCAGCGAGTTCTTCCCGTATCCGAACGCTCGGACCGGTTCTGAGCGCTGAGCTTCGGTGCGGGAACTCCTGACCCTTAAGCGTCGTCTCAACTCTGATGAGAGTTTTTCTTGCAGGGTGCGTGCTGCTGATGGCAGCGGCTGGCGTAGGAACTGGCGCTGCGGCCGTATCGGGATCGCTCGTCGAGCGAGCGAGAGCGGACGAATCTCTGCAAATGGGATCGCCTAGCGCCGGATCCACGCCAGTGCTGCCGTTCCATCCGCTCTGCGGCCTGGATACGCCACTCGTCTGGACGGAGGGACCATATGTGGTGTTTCGGGAGTGGATTGCGGGCGACGGGTCGAGCGTATTCGTCTATGACGTTGGTCTGGGCAAGTATTGGATTGCGCTGGACCGGATACCCCTGACAGAAGTGCTGGTGGCCGGGGAGAAGCTGATTGTCTGGAGCGGGGATCAAATCCTCCGCGTCGGGTTGCATGGCTACACGGAACGATTGCTGTTCGAGCACAAGGAGATCCAGGAGCTACGGCTCTCGCCGGACATGAACAAGCTGGCTGTCTCGTATGGCAGACCGCTGAATCTCACGGTGTTCGAGGTCGGATCGGGTCAAGAGCTGTTGACCGTCGAGGCGGATGACTCGCGCCTCTTGTCGCTGAGGCAGATCGGATGGCTGAGCGACGACAATCCTGGCCGGTCGCTGACCCTGGGCGAGTGGAGCGAGGGCAGCGATGAACTCAACCTGCGTGCGCATCGCAACTTCCGTTGGTCTGACGAGCGCTTCGGCCTGCCCGAACAGCTGGCGATCATCTCGCTCGATGATGAGATGTCCGTCCTGCCTGAAGGCTGGCTCCTGTCGGCAGGCCTGCGATACGGATTGAACCCGGGTGAGCTGGTCGGGGCGGATCGCTTCTTCGAGTCGGACAAGTATCTGTGGAGCGAGTTCGACGTGGTCGACATGCAGAACGGTGAACTGCTCTGGACTGTCGAAGTCGATCAAGGTCAGGGGATTATCCCGTCCAACCCAAGCGTCTGGGGTCGCTGGAGAGACCTGAAGCGCGTGATCTGGGGATCTGAGCTGGAGCGTCTCGTGTACTTCGAGTATGGAGATCGACTTCCAGTTCATGCCTATGAGGACCTGGCAGAGGCGGCCGCCCGTACCTGGTGGGCCTGGGATGGCGCTGAGACCGACACAGGGATCACGGCCCATGTTCTCGATCTGGAGAGCGGGATAAACCGTGAGCTCACTCACCATCAATGGATCGCAATGGAAGAGAGTCACAATCTGATCTCGAGGCCCTGTCTCTACTCAGGCAGAGGGGGCGATTGTCTGCTGACCGTTGAGTCACAGGTCCTCTGGCAGGGCAGTCCACATTTGATCGGGGTGATTCAGCCTGAACAGCCGCTCGCGTTGCGCGGCATCATCCTGCGGGAACAGGAGCAACTCACGTCCGTGTCCGACTCGCGGCCGAATGACGAGATCGTGGGTCCGCTGGTCAGCTACACGCTGCGCACTGCCGAGCGGGGGGCGGTCGGGCAGTCGGGCATGCAGTGGTTTCGGCGCGACCGGCTGATGGTGCACGATGCGGGCACAGGGCAAACATGGCCCGCTTTTGACTGGCGAGTGCCGTTTGGGGAGCCGAGCCCGCTTGATCTCAGGTTGACGCTGAATGGGTTTGTCGTGATCGAAGGAGACGTCGTTCGCTTCGCCGATCTTCAGGGAGTCAGCCGATCGATCCTGTTCGAAGAAGCCCTGCGCGAAAGGGAGTCGATCGCGCGTGTGGCGGTATCTCCAGACGGCCGATATGTCGCGATCATGCTCTACAGGGACGAGACGCCGGTTGGCTATGTACACCCGGGCGAAGGGAATGCTCCCGCATCGTTCAGCGTCCTCGTGGTCGAGATCGCATCGGCCCGGACAACAGCGCGGCTCGACTTCGAGTACGCCGCCGTGAATGACTTCCCGTCCTATGGAATCTCCTGGAATGAAGAAGGTACGGCGCTCGGCCTGACCGCCTACCGCTATTCGGGAGTCTTCTGGGCTGGCACCGTCTATCCGGAGACAGGCGAGTTCAGTAAGCCGCCGACGGAGCGGTTTTTCGCGGACGACATCTCGCCCGACTTTCGACACGGCTTGCGCGTCTGGATGGTCAACCAAGACGCTTACTCCAGTGGTCCCTTCCGTTACTCGGACCGAAACGAACCGACGCAATTGCACGTGTTTGACTACGCAAGCGGAGAAGTGGTCTGGCGCTCGGAAATCCTTGGTGCACCGCCCTACACCAACCTCCATGATTGGCACTCAGCGGAGCAGGTTTTCTGGATCAGCGGCGGAGAGCGGACCTACTTCGACAGACAACAGAAACGAGTCGTTAACGTCATGAACGATGACGTGATCTCGATCGCGAACGTGTCGACCGGCGAGGTCAAGGTGATGAACGGCGCCGAGTACCTGGAGTGGATCGAGTCGGCCACACCCGAGGCAGAAGCCGGCGCAGTCGTGGATTGTCCGGACGACCGCGAGCAACTCTGCCAGGTGCTCCTGGAAGATTCGGTGATTGGAGAGGGGCGCTGGCTGCGGGTGGTGGGAGAGATGCCGGTCGACTGATTCGACTTGGCGGTACGGAAGCTCAAGTGTCCTGTTTCCGAGTTGCGGCAAAAGGCGTGATCCTGACGGAGTGAGTGGACAGGCAACGATTCTCGAAGTCGGCGGCCCAGGCGCGGCCAGTGTGTTGACGCCATAACTTAGCCCCATGGGTGGCGTCTCCTTCGGGAGGAGGGGCCAATAGCAGTTGCTCACAGTCAGTCGTGAGCATGTTCAAGGGGAGCTGAGCGTGCTACGGGCGCATGGACGCGCGCATGGACGCGACAAGAGGAGTAGTCCCGTAGCGAACCGAAGCGTGGCCGCTCCGCATGTGGATACGAAGCATCTGGACGTCCAAGGTCAACGCCAGCCAGTCCATTCAGATGAGCCGGATAATCGCCCATGAACTCCAGGTAAGGGGACTCGAACCCAGCGGGGATTTGTGAGCTCCTGAGATTCTGAGTTGGTGACTAGAGCGCGACTTCCAAGAAAAAAGTTCGCAGTTCGGTCTCGTTAGGGGTACCAGCCCGCCGTTTCCATCTCAGCTTGTCTTCCACGTGATCAGCATGCCGTTGGATGGTGTCCGCCAGGCAGGCCGATAGATATCTCCTCGCTCAAACAGTGCCTCGACACTTCGACGAATGTTCTCTTCAACGTCTGGTTGACCAAAGGCGGCGAGCTCGGACACCGCAAATTTGACGGCTTCATCCTCGGTCGTCGGTAAGCGCTCAGGCCAGGTGAAGGGCTGATCAACGACCTGGACATCGGGCACGATTCCCATATCCCAGATCACCGGAAGTAGTTCTTGGAATCCAGGGGACGGCGCTTCCGGTTCTCCGAATCCAACCTGGAACAGTTCGGCATTCACATTGGGAGGCGCAACGGTCCAGGTCAGAATGATGACTCTGCGACTCGCTGATTCGTGCATGGCTCGAAGGAACGGCTCGATGTCGGTGATGAAATACGTCACATCAACAGTAAGAACCACATCCGCAGCGAATTGGTCGGCAGTTGGCCAAGCTGATGCGATGGCTTCGGCGTTCGCAATGTTGTTGTCTTCGACGGCGAGAGCGAACTGCTCTCGCATCGCCGCCGAGGGCTCGACGTTGCGTATTGAGCGTGCTCGCTGGGCCAGGGGCAATCCGATTCGTCCGGCGCCGCCGCCGATTTCGATGATGTCGTCGCCCGTCTCGATGTACTTCAGCGTCTCGGCGAGCTGCGGTTCTGGCTCGCGGTAGGGATCAAAGCGATATGTGTGCGCGAATCGTTCCCAGTACCACTCGCCGAAGGGTGTGGCCAACCGTGCTTGCTGGTCTTGTCGGGCCTTGACCATCGCGTTGTATCGCTCTGCCGCGTTCATGATTCTTTGTTCCTCACCGTTGCGATTCGACTGGCGTTGGGCGTTCCAGTGACATCGTCATAACGTGGAGCGGTGATAGCGTAAGGCCTTGAGTGCGCTTGTGTGCTGTGCGCTCGGAGGGGATGGCCGGTGTCGCAACGAGGTCGCAGCGCCCGACGGCGTCCGCAGCGATTAGCCCGCCGACGCGCGGAAGTGCAGGGATTTGATCGAGGCGGCGTCCGCCGCTCCAGGTTGTTCTCTCGCCCGGTGATTGCCACCGTCGGGCTCGTCCTGGCGGCTGCATTGGTGGTCAGCCTGGCGCTGACGGCGTTCGATAGCAGTGGGCCATCGCCGACGACAGATCCTCCGCCGGTTCGCCGCACTGGGTCCGATGTCATCACCGGTGCCGTCGAAGGCAAACCGACCTGGAGTGCTCCGCCAGCGTTCGCCTTGAGCGAGGGCGTCGACTACGGCGCCGAAATCGAACTCGAAAGTGGCGATGTGATCGTGGTCGACCTGTTGGAGACCCAGGCTCCCGAGCACGTCAACAATTTCGTCTTCCTCGTCAACGAGGGCTTCTACGACGAGTTGACTTTCCATGAGGTGCTGCCGGGATTGCGAGCCCACGCAGGCGATCCGACCGCCGGTGATCCCGATGCTGAGTACCCCGATGACGCTGGCTACGTGCTGCCCGACGAACCGACGACTGGCGGTGCGACTGTCCTGGACTCGGAGGGATTGTTGGCCATGAGGCGTGGTGAAGCAGGCGCGTCGTCGTCGCAGTTCTTCATCACCCTGGCTGCCCAGCAATCGGAAACGGAAGACGGGGCCACGGCATTCGGACGGGTGACATCGGGCATCGAAGTGCTACATGGCTTCGGTTCCAGGGACCCATCCAGGATTCCGGTTCCTCCACCCGGACCGAAGATCGTCGCGATTCGAATCACCGAAGACGGCGCAGCTGCAACGGCCACTGAATCGGCCGACACTCCGTCCGGCGAAGACGAACCGCCGCCCGTTCCCAATCTGGCGTTGCGCTGGGACGAGCCGCCGGAGTTCTCACTTGAGGACGGCGTTGACTATCGTGCGACGATCGAGATGGTCGGCGGTGGAACGATCGAGATCGATCTGTACGAAGAACTCGCGCCCAGCCATGTGAACAATTTTGTCTTCCTGGCACGTGAGGGCTTCTATGACGCAGTCACGTTCCACCGCATCATTCACGGCTTCATGGCCCAGGGCGGCGATCCGACCGGCACCGGTACCGGTGGTCCGGGATATCTGTTGGATGCGGAATTCAACGACACGCCGCATGTGCGCGGAGTGCTGTCGATGGCTCGATCGGCCAATCCGAACTCGGCCGGGAGTCAGTTCTTCATTGTGTACAACGATGCGCCGCATCTGGATGGTCAGTACACGGCCTTCGGTGAGGTGACATCGGGCATGGATGTCGTGGCTGCGTTCCCAGAGCGCGATCCGGCGGATCCGAGCGAACCGCCTGGTCCGCAGATTGCCACGATCACAATCAGCGAAATCGCCCGCGCGGAATAGCGCTCGGGCCCAACAGTGCCGCATCGCGGCGGAGGTTTAGATGGCTCAGTACAACAAGCGGCCCGAGATGGCCTTGACCGAGGGCGCTTCCTACAGCGCCACGATCGAGATGGAAGACGGCGGAACGATAGAACTCGAGTTGTGGCCCGACCTCGCGCCGGAGCATGTCAACTCGTTCGTCTTCCTGGCTCGCGACGGGTTCTACGACGGCGTGACGTTCCATCGGATCATCGACGGATTCATGGCCCAGGGCGGCGACCCGACAGGCACCGGCACCGGCGGCCCCGGTTACAACGTGCCTGCCGAGTTCAACGAGACATCGCACGTCGAAGGCGTGCTCTCGATGGCGCGCGCACAGGACCCAAACTCTGCCGGCAGCCAGTTCTTCATTTGCAACGCCGACGCGACGTTCCTGGACAAGCAGTACACGGCGTTCGGCAAGGTCACCTCGGGCATTGAGGTAGTCAAGGCATTCCCGGAGCGAGACCCGCAGCGGGCACGCGAGCCCGGCCCGAAGATGAAGTCCGTTACGATCACTGAGTCCTAACTCATAGATCAGGGAAGCGTGGACGCCATGTCGGCGCAACCACCTCAGATTCCGCCCATTCCTCCAGTCGCAGTAGTGCTGCGGGTGGTATCGATTCTTGGCATGGGTCTGACATTCTCAGGCTGCGTGTTGGCGCTCGTTGCTGCCGAGTGGTGGTGGGCGATCGGCACAGGCGTAGCGTTCGTGCCGTTCATGTTGATGATGAGCATCGTCGACCGGCTGATTCCCGATGTCTCGGAATGGGTGGCTGAGAACACACCGCAACAGGATCAGGATTAACGACGTTCGCCCGCAGCGAGTGATCGCTGCGGGCGACGAACTGTCTGAGATTGCTCAGTCGGGTCCGCTAACCGTCGATTCGAGCGGTGGCTGATCCCTTAACGACCTCTGCGCCGTCCTGGTTGACGGTTGAGACTGCTAGATCGACGAGGCTGACGCCGTCCTCTTCGCGGATATCCTCGACTGTGGCGGTCGCGGTCAGCGAGTCGCCGGGCCAGACCTGGGCGACGAAGCGCACGCCGTACTTGGTCAGGCGGCCGTCGCCGACGTAATTGGTCAGCATCTTGCCGGTCAGGCCCATGCTGAGCATGCCGTGCGCGAAGACGGTCGGGTAGCCGGCGATCTGCGTTGTGAAGATCTCGTCGGTGTGCAGCGGGTTGTAGTCGCCCGATGCGCCGGCGTACTGGATGATCTGGGTGCGGGTGAGGTTGTCCACGACCTGCTCGCTGTGCTGGTCGCCGACGCTGATGTTGGACTTGCTGAGAGCCATGACGATTGCTTTCCGTGTGGTTGCCGGTGTGGTTACTCGACGACGCGTGAGGTCTGCACGCCGACCGAGCGGGCGGTGACGACCAGGACGCCATCCTGGTTGTAGTACTCGGTGATTGATTCGTTGAAGCTCAGGCTGCCACCGCGACGGCCTTCTCGGGTCCAGCTCTTGCCGGGCTTGTCGACGGCCTTAAGTACGTCTCCAGGCTGGATCGGTGCGTGGTACTCGTAGTGCTGCTCGGCGTGGAAGCCGGTGCCGCCGCCACCACCGGAGGATTCGCGCTTGACGCCGGTCGGCTCTTTGCCCGAGCCGAACCACGGCTGTCCGGTCACTGGACGCAAGCTGTAGCCGTCGGTGAACTGGGCTGACGCCTGGACGAATGTGGGCGGCGGGATGACGTGACCGGGCTCGGTGTCGGCCGCGGCCTCGGGGTCGTGGTAGATGGGATTTTCGTCGCCGACCGAGCGGGCGAACAACATGATGTGTCCCTGCTCGACGGGGAATCGGTCGGTGGCCACTGATGGGTCCTTCCTGGATGGTGTTCTGCTTACGGGCGATAGCTTAACGGACACTGCCGTGAGCATCGAATGGCCCGCCATTGAAGCTGCAGCCAGAAGTTGAGTCGTGATGAAGAGGTGGAATTGATGACGAAGTCGTTTGTGCAGGTACGAGTGGTGGAGCTGGCTGGTTCTCACGCGGGCGCGTTTGCGGCGAAAGTGTTTGCCGACAATGGTGCTCGTGTGGTCAAGGTTGTGCCGCCTGGCGGCGATCCGCTGCTGCATCATGGCGAACTGCTGCCGTCGCATGCGCTGGGCGATGGCGAGGTTGGGTCGATCTGGGCGTATTGCAACACGTCGAAACAGATCGTCGAGGCCGAACCGGATTCGACCGAGGTGAGAGCGCTGATCCTGGACGCCGACGTCGTGATCGAGAGCTCCGCGCCCGATCCGCTCATTCCTCTGACGCTTGATGTCGACGCTCCTGATCTGGTCAAGGTGTACCTGTCGCCGTTTGGACTGAAGGGGCCGTGGTCTGAGCGCCGCTCGAATGTCTTCACCGACGATGCTGCCAGCGGGCACATGTATCTCAATGGAGAACCCGACCGACATCCGTTCCGCCGGCTCGGTCGGCATACGGAGTTCGCGGCTGGCATGTACGGTTTCATCGGTGCGATGGCGGCGCTGATTGCGCGCGAGTCGACCGGCGCCGGTCAGACGGTGGAGGTTGCTCACATCGAGGCGATGGTGGCAATGCACCAGCACACAACGACCATGTGGACGCACGCCGGACACGTCCTGACGCGGGTCGGCAATGGACAGCCCGGCATGTGGCATCCGGCGGGCGTGTATGAGTGTCAGGACGGCTACGTCTTCCTCGGACACGCCGGAGCGGCCAAGTTGGATCCGTTCCTGCAAGCGGCCGGATTGGGACATGTGCTTGAGGATCCGTTGCTTGCGACGAACGAGTCGCGAGCGCGAAACAAGCAGGGTTTCGACGACGCGATCCGTCCCTGGCTGATGTCGCACACTGTCGAAGAGATCTGTGAACTGGGCGAAGCGACGTTCTCGCCGATGGGACCTGTCTGGGACACTCATCAATTCCTGGCCGACCCTCACATGGCTGCCAGGGAGTTCTTCGTCCCGCTGGACCGCGAGCGCGGCGAGGAGGTGATTCCCCGAGGCCTGTTCAGGCTGGGCGCGGACTACGCGGGGGCATCGCCGAAGCCACCTCGCACTGCCGCCCTTGACGACCTGACCGACTGGGAATTAGATGGCGCAATACCCGCAGAGTCGCGTGACTTGTCGGCCGGCCCGCTCACAGGGCTGCGAGTGCTGGATTTGACGCGAGTCTGGGCCGGACCGATCGCAGGGCGGTTGCTGGGCGACCTGGGCGCGGATGTGATTCACATCGAATCTCCCTGGAATCGTGGGCCGCTGGAGGTACCGGACGATCTGGCGGACTTGACCCACCTGTTTCCCGACAATGAGCTTGGCGATCGGCCCTGGAATCGCAATGGTGGCTTCAACAAACTCGCGCGAAACAAGCGCGGCTTGTCGCTCGATCTCTCGACTCCGCAGGGCCAGGAACTGTTCCGCAGATTGATCGCCGAATCTGACGTCGTGCTGGAGAACTACTCGCCGCGCGTGTTTCCGCAGTGGGAGTTGGACTGGGACTCCTTGCAACGGATCAATCTGAACATCCTTCACACCTCAATGCCGGGCTACGGCGCGACCGGGCCCGGCGCGAATCGCGTGGCGCTGGGACCGGTGATCGAGGCGGCGACCGGGATGACGATGATGGCGGGCTATCCCGATAGCATTCCCTATCGCTCAGGGGTGGCCTGGCCCGATCCGGTCTCCGGCATGAGTGCCGTAGCGGGGACGCTGGTCGGCCTCTGGCATCGCATGTCGAGGGGAGGCGACGGACTGCGGATCGAGACAGCGATGATCGAGTCAATGGGCTCATTCGCCGGCGACGAGTTGCTCACAGCACAAGTAATCGGTCATCCGCCGCCGCGCCGCGGCAACCGCGAGCCTGGTGTCGCTCCACAGGGCGTCTATCGCTGTCTCGGCGACGACCGCTGGATCGCAATCTCGGTCACGTCCGACGCCGAATGGCAGTCGTTGTGCGATGTTGTGTCCTTGCCTGATGGATGGGCTGGCTGGGAGCTGTGGGAGCGAGAATCGCGACACGACGAGATTGATGTGGCGCTGAGCATCTGGAGCAGGTCAATCTCACCACCCGAAGCTGCGTCGAAACTGCAGAAAGCGGGAGTGATCGCCGCCGTAGTCGCAGATGCCCGAGATCTACTCGAATCCGAGCACCTGGCCGAGCGCGAGTTCTGGGCGGAAGTCGGCGGAATCGACATGGGTGTATTGCGCTATCCCGGATGTCCGGTCCGTCTCAGTGCGACGCCGGCCACATACCGACGTGGCGCGCCTGGTCTCGGTGAACATAACGTCGAAGTGTTGGCAGAGGTTCTGGGGATGAGCGAAGAAGAGATTGCCATGTTGGCAGAAGACCGCGTCATCGCCGATCGACCGCCGAGTATGGCGGAGCTGGGGCGAGCCCGGATCTAAGTGCGAACTGATTAGTCACTTTTCCTTCTCCCACTCCCTCTGGCAAAGGCTGGGATGAGGCGCCGAGAGTCGTAATGTCTGCTCTTAGCCGCTGTTAGTCGGAGGGCCGACCCTCACCCTAACCCTCTCCCAGGGGGAGAGGGGACCAGAAGTCAAGGAGATTCCCGCGGCAAGCGCGGGAATGACGAGAGTGGTTGTGATTTTGAGCAAGAAAGTGGTCGGGGTGGGCGGATTTGAACCGCCGGCCTCACGGCCCCAAACCGTGCGCTCTGCCAAGCTGAGCTACACCCCGGTCTTGATCACTGTATGGGCTGACGCGGCTCAGTCGACCTGGACCGCGCCGATCAGTTCGGAAATGTCCGACACACCGTTGTCTCGGCAATACTCGAAGATCTCCTCCAACACGCGAATTACGGCGAAGGGATCGCGGAACGAGGCCGTGCCGACTTGCACTGCAGTTGCTCCTGCGAGCAAGAACTCGACTGCATCACGCCCGTCGACGATGCCGCCGCAGCCGATCACGGGAATATCGACGGCACGAGCCGTCTCCCAGACCAGCCTGAGCGCGAGAGGCTTGATTGCCGGTCCTGTGAGACCGGCGACCGGACGATTGGTACGCGGGCGGCGAGTGTTGACGTCGATGCTCATACCAACGAAAGAATTTGCCACGCAGAGTGCGTCTGCGCCGGCGTCTTCGCACGCTCTGGCGATGACCGAGATATCGGTGACATCGGGAGTCAGCTTGGCGATGACCGGCAGCGTGGTCGACGTGACCACCGCCTCAATCACTCGACCAGCCGCAACAGGGTCTCGGCCGAATGCGACGCCTCCGACATCAAGGTTGGGGCACGAGATGTTGACCTCGAGTCCCGCGACGCCGGGCGCGCCGTCGAGCACTTGCGCCAGGCGAGCGAACTCGTCGACGGTGTCGCCGAGCATGTTGACCACGACTGGAACATCCCATGTCTCCCAGACCGTCGCGACATCGCTGAGCAGGCGTCGTACGCCGATGTTCTGGAAGCCGATGCTGTTCAGCATGCCGGCGGGCGTCTCGACGATGCGCGGCGTTGGATTGCCGCGTCGCGGCTTGAGCGTGACGCCCTTGGACAAGACGCCGCCGAGGCGGTTGATGTCGAAGAGACGGGCGAACTCGATCCCGTTGCTCGACGTGCCTGAGGCCGTCATCACGGGATTACGGAGGATCAGCTCACGCTTTGCGCCTGGTGCGAGATCGACGCTCAGGTTCGGCATCGCATCCCTGCCTGGCATGGATGCCGGTGGAATCGTCTCAGCGATGGGCGAGGACATCGGACCTCCTGCCGCGCATGCTAGGGCGCGGGCGGAGTGAGAATCCGGTGGCGGCGAAAGCGCCGGGGAACGGGTGACTAGTTGTCGTCGCCGGCGGCGCGGCGGCGCTTCGAGATACCCATGTCGTTCCAGCGCGAGCGGCCCTCGTTGCGATCCCAGATCGAGTCCTCAGACGAGTTGCGGAACTCTTTGGTCTCGCCACAACTGCACACGCCCTCGGACATCGGTCCGTTGGGGGCGTCGATCACCCAGTGGTGAATGTGGCTGGGCGCTTCGCTCTTCATACGAGTCTTGGCTGGCATTCAAGGAACCTTCCTGGGGCTGAGCAACCGGGTTGAGGACGCAACCCGCTCTCTGTCAGTCCCACGTGAGCAGGACGCTACGTACGGCTCGGACGCTGGGCAATACAACGGGCAACACACGGCATTTGGGCCTGTAAAGTGGAATACGCGGCTGTAACTACTTGACGATTTGAGCGTCGATTTTGTTCCAGAGATTCACTAAGAGAACCCAAATCTGCATGATCGGCACGTCCCGTGTGATTCGATGCTGAGCCACGTTCAAGCGCGTCTGCACGTTGGAGTACGATGAAAGCAGCGAGAGTCGATCCTGCAGCAAACCGCTGCGACGATTTCTGCGACATTGATCAACCTTGATTCCTACACACAATCACAACCGACCTTGCATGCCACGCCACCGCCGATTCAGGCGCTGGATTCCTCTCAATCGACACTCCGTCTCATCTCACAGTACCGCGGTAACGCGGACCTGGAACTGAGTCAGTAGTGGTCTGGCGGCGGCTGACAGGTCGAGGCGAGGGTCGGGAACAGCCCGGCGGGAAAGGCAGTGGCATGGCGCTCACGGTTGAATCGGTCCGCGACACCCTTCGGACCGTTCGCGATCCGCAACTGGGTCGCGACCTGATCTCGCTGCGTATGTTTGGTGGAGCCGTGATTGACGGCGCATCCGTGACTGTGCACCTGACGCTGCCGATTCACGGATACCCATCGCAGGACGAGCTAGAAGAGCGGATCTCCAAGGCTCTTGGCGAAGCCGGCGCTGAGTCCGTGTCGTTCGAGTTCCGTGTCGATGTGCCGTCCTGGCAGGGCAGCGGGCAGCAGGCTGCAATTGGCGGAGTCAAGAACATCATCGCCGTTGCCTCCAACAAGGGCGGTGTTGGCAAATCAACGCTTGCAACCAACCTGGCTGTCGCACTCGCAGAGTCGGGCGCGGCGGTTGGACTCGTCGATGCAGATGCAACCGGACCCAATCTCCCAACCATGTTTGGTTTACCCAACGGCTTCCAGGCGCAAAGCGAGCAGGGACTACACCCGGTCGCGCGATATGGCGTCAAAGTGATTTCGCTGGGATTTCTACTGCCTCCGGGCGCGCCGGTGGTCTGGCGTGGACCGATGATCGGTTCCGCGATCAAACAGCTTCTGCACGATGTGGATTGGGGCGAGGTTGATTACCTGCTGATCGACCTTCCGCCGGGGACTAGCGATGCGTCAATGTCGATGGCACAGGAGGCTCCGATTGCGGGAGCAGTCGTAGTTTCGACTCCGCAGCAGGTAGCGCTGGAGGATGCAAGCAAGGCGGTGACAATGTTCGAGAAGCTCGACGTGCCGGTGTTCGGCATTGTCGAGAACATGTCCTACTTCATTACGCCGGACACCGGTCAGCGAGTGGAGATTTTCGGACATGGCGGCGCACGGGATGCCGCGGATGATCTGGAGATTGACTTTTTGGGCGAAGTGCCCCTGGCGACGGAAGTCCGCGCCGGCGGCGACGACGGACAGCCGATCGTGGCCTTCGACGCCGAGAATCCGGCTGCCGAAGCCTTCGTCTCGATAGCGAACCGAGTTGCGGTCAAAGCGGCCGCATCGGCGTTGCTCCAGCCAGTCACGATTCCCGTCCTATGAACGGAAAGCTAGGTAATGGCAAGGTTTTTGAGGCGGTCCGCTTCGACTGAAGCACCCGCGAGTGAACAACCAGAACAGCCCAATCCGCCGGCCGCGCCCACGCAGGCGCCCGCGCAGACCCGATCAAATTTGCAGACCCCGGTTGAACCCCCGTCACGCGGTCCGTCGCGTCGCGGCGGACGCCGACGCTCACCCTCCAACGGTTCGAATGCTCCGGCATCATCCTCTGCTTCGGCCTCGACAGCGAAACCTCCACAACGTCGAAGTGGACGACGACCCGCGCAAGACTCGAAGCCAACGGATCCAACTGAGCAAATGCTGGCGTTGTTGGAACGCCAGACGGCTTTGCTGGAGCAGCAGCGCAGCACGATCGAGCAACTGGCCGAGTCGCAGATGCTGTTGACCGAGACCCTGCTGGGTCGCCGCGGCGACGCGGACGCGCCGGCGCGCATCGAGGTGTTGCCGAGGCTGGCCATCTTCGTCGATGTGCCCAACATCCTCTACGGGGCCGAATCGTCGGGCGTGCGACTGAACTGGGGCAAGGTGGCAGACTTCCTGTCCCACGGACGAACCCTCGTCCGCGCAATCGCATATGCGCCGATATCCGATGATCCGACAGCGCGAACCGAGAACGAACGATTCGTTGTTCCGTTCCTCGATCACGGCTACCGGATCGCGACGAAGCCGCTGAAGCGCTTCTCAGGCGGATCAGTCAAGGCAAACTTCGACGTTGAACTGGCGATCGATGTGCTGACGATGTCTGATCGCGTTGATGTGATCGTGTTGGTCTCGGGCGACGGCGACTTCCGTCGTCTCGTGGAGATCGTTGGGGCGCGTGGGGTCAGGGTCGAGGTGATGGCGTTCGGCAAGAGCACATCGGCCGACCTGCGTCAGGTCGCCGATCGCTACATCGATATCGCCAGCCACGCCGACCGCCTGCGGGACTAAGCGTCCCGCAGCGGCGACGATTTAGCGCCTACTCGGCGGCGAAGTAACGGGTGCCGTCGCGTCGCGCTGCTCGCCCGATGCCGGGGAAGTTGAAGTGGCCGGAGGCGATCAGCGCGTTCTCCGCTTCGATCTGATCGAAGAGCTTGTGACGGCTGGCGGTGGAATCGTCGGTATTGACGTCTGCACCCGGGCACCAGTCAGTCTCTGTCAGTTGGACGAGGTGATGCGCAGCGTCGCCCAGGACGTACGCCTTCTCGCCGCCGCTCGAAACCACAAACGAGACGTGGCCCGGCGTGTGGCCCGGCGTTGGCACGGTGACGACCTCCGAAGTGAGCACGTGTTCGCCCTCGACAAAGTCGACCAGTCCAGCATCGACGATCGGAGCGAGCACGTTGTCGTAGCCGGCGCCCTGCTTGAGTTCGTCGCTGCTCGTCCAGTAATCCCACTCGGCCTGCTGGATGATGTGTCGCGCGTTGGGGAACTGGGGAACGGGGGTGCCGTCGTTGTCGTAGGTGTTCCAGCCGGTGTGGTCGAAATGCAGGTGTGAGAACGCCACGACGTCGATGTCGTTGGGCGATACGCCTGCCTCTTGCATCACCGTCGGTAGTGCGGGCGGCTCCTTGAGCGGCATCATGGTCGGACGTCCGCCGATGCCCGAGTCAACCAGGATCGTGGTCCCCTGCGAGATGACGAGCCACGCTCCAAGGTTGAGTGTGATGTTCCCGTCGTCGTCGAGCAGATCTCGGTAGTTGTCCCAGTCGGAATCTTCGGTTTTGTTGAAGAATGCCGTCGGTGGCATGGCGGCCCATGAGTCCTGAACCGCGATGAGCGTTGCTCCGCCGACCTCGAGCTGTTGGAACTGTCCCATGATTGCCGCCTTCCCAGTGCAATTGAACGTTGTTCTGCCGTAGGGAGGCTAGCGGATTACCGAGTGCGTTCTTCGTCACCTAACCGGTATGACTCGTCCAGAAGCTCGATGGCGTGGGTCGAGCGGGTCATCATCCGTTGTTCTCCATCGAAGCGAGCAATGCCTGCGTCGAGCTGCAGCATGCAACCGGGATTAGCGGTACAAACCTGTTCGGCGCCCGTTGCGAGCACGTCTTCCATCTTCTCGGCCAGCACGCGCTGCGAAATGTCGCTCTGAACGACCGAGTAGATTCCTGCCGAGCCACAGCACTTGTCCGGCGTTCGCATCTCGTTCAGGGTGAGTCCCGGAATGCTGCGCAGGACGTCTCTCGGCGCGCTTCGAACATTCTGGGCGTGTGAGAGGTGGCAAGAGTCCTGGTATGTCACCGCGCGCTCTACACGGCCTCCAGGAGCGGCAAAGCCGATTTCGACGAGGTACTCATGCACATCGCGGACCCGCGCCGCAAACGCGGCCGCGCGTGCGGCGTACTCAGTGTCGTTTCGCAGCAGGTGACCGTACTCCTTCAGATGAGATCCGCAGCCGGCCGCGTTGATCAAGATGGCGTCGGGCAGGTCGGACGATTCCGGAGTGATGGCTTCGATGTTCTGTCTGGCGAGATCGCGTGCTGCCTCAACGTCGCCGCCGTGCGCGTGGAGCGCGCCACAGCAGACCTGGGCTTCCGGTGCGTTGACCGCGACGCCGTTTCGTGCGAACACGCGCACGGTCGCCCGGTGCGTTTCGGGATAGGCCAGTGGCATCATGCAGCCCGTGATCAAGGCAGCACTTGCGCGAGCGGGTTGCGTCACCGGAACGCGAGCCGCCTCTCGATTCGAGTAGAACGGCTTGTCGGCGATTGGTGAGAGTTCGTCCACGCCTGCGAGCTTCGGGGAAAGCCGTTTCAGCAATCCAGTCTTGCGAACTAGCGTCTGCATACCTGTCCGCTGGTAGAGCTTCAGGCCGTAACCGGCCAATCTCATTCGTCCCGGATAGGGGAACAGTCCGCGCATGATCAATCGCCAGATGATTCGCTGGCGTCGCGGCCATTTGTCCTGTGCGAATGCCTCGGCCCGGGTTGCTTCCATCAGCCGTCCGTAGGGTACCTTCGAGGGGCAGGCAGTCTCGCAAGCGCGGCATTGCAGGCATTGATCGAAATGCTGTTGAACTCTGGGAGACCACTCGATTCGTCCTTCGTCGAGGCCTCGCATCAGCGCAATGCGCCCGCGCGGCGAATCGGTCTCGACGCCGAGATCGTGGTACGTCGGACAGGCATTGAGGCAGAAGCCGCAGTGGACGCAGAGACCGAGTTCGGCGACATCGGGGCGATCTTCGGTCAGCCAGATCGTCTCGGCATTCGATGGAGTCGGAGCAATGCTCATGTATGCAGCTTAGATTCCGTCTACGTAGCGGCCCGGGTTGAGGATCGCCTGAGGGTCGAACGTCTCCTTGATGCTGTGCATTAGCCGAACCCCGGACCCGCCCGGTCCCCAGACGTTGCACGCCTGCTTCAACTCGATCGGCGCGGATTCAATCGTCAAGCGACCCTGCAGCGGCCCGAGCTCGTTTCTTAGCGACTTGACAGTTTCTGCGTCCACACCTGGCACGTCGAGGAAGAGTAGTCCGGAATCCGCGGCGGCAATCCACGTCGTGGCATCGGGAAGTCGTCGATTTAGGACTCCTTGGGCTTGGATCAGGTTTGCAGGGGGCAATCCAAGACGGAGCCGCACGTGGTTCTCGGGCGTCTGCAACTCAAGGTCCGTCACCGCTTGCCAGGTCTCCACGATGGCGGCGGTTCTCAGTTCTGGACCATCCAGACCACTCTGACGCGCCGCCCGCAGAGCCTGAGCAAGCACCTCGTTGGCCGAAGATTCCAGGCCGTTGGCTCGGAGTAAGAGCGCAGGCTGGTCGCTCAGAATCTCTGCACCGTGTGATCGGGCGTTGGCTGCAGCCTCGCCCGAGAGGGCGACGCAGCCATTGAGAAACGGCGCCGCCTGTGAGGCCGCGCGACCGGCTGCCAGGGCCAAATCGAAACTGTTGGCCGCTATCGCCACGATCTGGTCGCTGGCCGGTACCGGTCGCAGTTTGAAAGTGAGTTCGACGATGATGCCCAGGGTGCCGAGCGATCCGGCAAAGAGCTTCGGCAAGTCATAGCCGCTGACATTCTTTACGACTCGGCCACCGCCCTTGATGGCGGTGCCGTCGGCTTTGACCATACGCATGCCGATCAGCCAGTCGCGAGGACCGCCAAACGAGTTGCGTCGAAGTCCTCCGCGTCCGACCGCACAGAGTCCACCCAACGTCGCGCGTTCGAATTGAGGATGGTCGAGCGGTAGGAACTGTCCATTCATCGCCAGATGTCGCTGTAGATCCGCCAGCGTCATGCCGGCTTCCACAGTGATGGTGAAGTCGTTGGGCTCGTAATCGACGATCTGGGTCAGACCGGAAAGGTCGAGAGCGATGTCGTATCGGGTCGGTGGCATGCCGAGGTCAAGCATCGTGCGACCACCGAGCGGAGTCACTGAGTGTCCAGCCGACGAAGCGACCTCCATTGACCGCTCAACGTCAGCTATGGATTGAGGCCTGAGCACCGTGCCAGCAATCTTGCCATCGACTGCTGGAGAGGCAAGTTCTTTAGAACCTGAACCGAGATCAGCCGTCAAGTGTTCGAGGCCGATGATGGAGACGGCCTCAGCGTGTTCCACTGGCGTTCCCCCGATTTGCCAGGAAGCTCACACGAACGCCTTGGGGCCGAACTTGGCGATTTGCTGTTGCGCGTGTTGGTGACCGGCCTCTCCGCAGCCGTGTCCCTTGGGGAAGATCTTGCAGGGATTGAAGTTGTCGGTGGGACCGAACGCGGCCCGGAGGGACTTCATGGCGTCCATGTCGGCGTCGGTAAAGATCCAGGGAAGATAGTCGCGCTTTTCCAGTCCGACACCGTGCTCGCCGGTGATCGCACCGCCGGCATCGACGCAGACGCGCATGATCTCTCCGCCGGCATCCAGTACCCGTTCGGTGGCGCCGGGTTCCCGCTCGTCGAATAGCAGGCAGGGATGCAGGTTGCCGTCGCCGGCGTGGAACATGTTGGCGACCGGAAGGCGATATCGCTCAGCGATCTCATAAACAGCGTCCAGCACATCGGGCAGCTTGGTGCGTGGCACGACGCCGTCGAGCAGGTAGTAGTTGGGCATGATCTGGCCCAGTGCACCGATCGCGCCCTTGCGCCCGGCCCACAGGTGCTCGCGCTCCTCCGGGTCGGTCGCCGACCGAACTTCGCGCGGTTCGAAGCGATTGAGGATGCCCTCGACTCGAGCGCCTTCGGCGTCGACTTGCGATTGCGGACCATCCACCTCAACCAGCAGCACTGCTTCGGCATCGAGCGGGAAACCCGTGTTGAGCACCGGCTCGACTGCGGCGATCGTCATCTTGTCAATCATCTCCAGGGCGGCGGGCACAATCCCAGATGCAACAACGGCCGAAACGGCGTTGGATGCCTGTCGCACGCTGTCGTACACCGCAAGCATGGTCCGAACCGCTGTCGGCTTGGGGACGAGGCGGACCAGCGCCTGGGTCACGATTCCGACGGTGCCCTCGGAACCGACGACACAGCCAACGAGGTCGTAGCCGGGTTCGTCGCGGGTGTCATGCCCGATCCACTGCACCTCACCGTCGGCGGTCACGAGCTCCAGCGCCAGGACATGGTTGGTCGTGGTGCCCCAGGCCAACGTGTGCGGACCGCCTGCATTCTCGGCGATGTTGCCGCCGATCGTGCAAGCTCGCTGAGAACTGGGGTCGGGCGCGTATGCCAGGCCGTGACGCTCGGCCTCAGCGCCGAGGTCGAGATTGACGACGCCCGGCTGAACGATCGCGGTCTTGTTCTCAACATCGACGTTAAGAATTCGCCGCATGCGGTTCATACCGATGATCACGCCGCCCTTGGCGGCGAGCGCTCCGCCGCTCAATCCGGTGCCAGCGCCTCGCGGAGTGACGGGCGCTTCGTACTTGTTGGCGATCTTGATGAGGTTGATCACATCGTCAGTGTTCGCGGGCAACACAATGACATCAGGGTTGCCACGATCGATGGTGCCGTCGTACTCGTAGACCAGCAGGTCTTCATCGTGCCAGACCACGGCTTGATCGCCAACGGCATCGATCAAATCGCGGACCATGGGTGTAGGATTCTTCATGCTTCGATGATAGAGCGCTGACTACGGCTTCCAGCGGCGATCGAGGAAGTCGAGGACAGCTTCGTTGAAGCGATCTGGTCGCTCGAAATACACAGAGTGACCGGCCTCAGGTACGACGACGAACTCGGAGCCGTCCATCGCGCGATGGGAGGCTTCCATCGCCTGAGCTGGGACGATGCGGTCGTGCTCGCCGACGATGTAGAGCATCGGCATCCCGAACTGGCGCAGCAGCGGCATCGACGAGCCCCGCCAGGTCGCGAGCCCGGGTGTGGGAGCGAGGAAGGTTGACGGCCGCTTCGGATTCCAGCCGTTCATACGTCGATAGAGCCAGGTGAGTTGCGGATCGTTTGCCTCGGTCGATGGAGCGAGGGCGCGCTGACGGAGCGTCATGCCCTCGACGGTCTTGTAGTGGGCCGCCTGGATTTCGCGGACCTCATCATTGACTGCGCCAGCGAGTGTGCCTGACAGAATCAACGCTTCAATGCGCCCCGGGAAGATCAATGCAAACGGCGTCGCCGTGCGGCCACCCATCGAGTGCGCGACCATCGCGAATCGGTCGATGTTCAGATGATCCAGCAGGGCGTGCAGATCATGCGGAAATGCGCGTCGGCCAGGACCTCCGGGAACATCGCGGCTGAGACCGAAGGCACGGTGATCAAACGTGACGGTGAAGTACTTCTCGCTCAGAACCGGCACATTGCGCCACCAGACGAGATGATTTCCGCCTGCGCCATGGGCGAGAATCAGCGCCGGGTTGTTGGGATCGCCGTGGGCCTCGTAGTAGAGGTCAATCTCGTTGCAATGGAGGAATGGCACTGTGAGTTCGGAGTCTGTGAGCGGCTTAGTCGTCGACCGACGCTTGCGCGGCTTCAAGGACCAGTTCGACGCAACGGAGGGCCGTCAGTCGCTTATTGCCTTCGCGATCCGAGTCCCAGACCTGTCGCTCGGCATGGACGCGGTCGCCAGGTCCGACACAGGCCATCCAGACCGTGCCGACCGGTCGGCTCTCGGATCCTCCGGTGGGGCCGGTGATGCCGGTCTCAGAGACGCCGATGTCCGCGTTAAGCGTCTCACGTACGCCGTGAGCCATGGCCACGGCGGCTTCCTCAGAGACGGAGCCATGCTCCCGCAGCAGGTCGCGTGAGACGCCGATCAGATCGATCTTGGGATAGTTGTGATACGGAGACGCCCCGCCAATCCAAACCTTGGAACAGCCGGCGATGTCGGTAATCCAGTGACCAATCAGTCCGCCCGTGTCGGTTTCAGCGGTGGCGAGCGTTAGCTCGCGCTCGGACAGCGTGTCGATGAGCTGCTGCGCGATTGGTTCGGCCATCGTTTGGTCAGCTCTCCGCTGAGAGGTTGTAGTCGCTAGTCTTCGTTGCCGGTCGAGCGATCCCAGGCGAACGTCAGGATCAGGATGAAGGTGACCAGCACGATGAACGGGGCGAGCAGAATGGAGAACTCGTACCACTCTTCACGGTCGAAGTTGTTCACACCAGTGCCACCTTCGTCCGGGGCGGCTTGTTGCGGCAGCGACAGCGACGTCTCAGCCGGCGCCGTTTCGGCGGCGAGAAGGTCGCCGTCGCCCGAGAACACCGGTTGAATGGCGGAGATGACAATCAGCGCCAGCGCGGCGGCCAGCGAGAGTCGGGCCATCGGCTTGATGATTGCTCGCAGGACGTCTCGCATGGTCTTCCCCTCCACTGTCTCGCTCTGAGTGGCTATTGACTCACAGGTTATTCCAGCGCGCCCTCTCGCGCGAGAGCGTCGATCTGGTCCTGGCCGTAACCCAGCATTCGGCTCAGCACGTAGTCGGTGTCTTCACCGAGCCGAGGCGCTGGCGAGACGATTTCCGCCGGAGTCTCGGACAGCTTCCAGGGCGGCGGGAGGACCTGTCGCAGATGCGTCTCGGGCGGCCTGACGCTGACCGCGCCGCCACGGGACTGGAAGTTCTCGGAGTGGTGGATGTCGCTGCCCCAGACCGAGGCAGCGGCCGGAACTCCGGCAGCGCGAAGCGTCTCGGCCGTTTCGACGGCTGACTGTTCCGATGTCCAGGCCTCGATCGTGGGTTTCAGTTCGTCGCGATGTTTCCAACGCTTGAGGCCCGTGCGGAAGCGAGGATCGTCTCGCAAATGGTCAAGACCACTGCATTCGCAGAGCGCGTTCCATTCTCGGTCCGAGCGACAGGCGATCGCGAGCCAACCCGACTTCGCGCCTTTGTGATCCTCGGAGTACGCCTCAGGCGCGCGCATGGAAGCGCAACGGAACACATCGTGCGGGGCATAAGATCGGTGTCCATTTCCGAGCCGGTCGCCGTCCTTGCCGAGCAGGTCAACGTGCAGGAACTCTTCGCCGATGTGCATACCAATCGCTTCCGAGGACGAAGCGTCAATGAACTGTCCTATTCCTGTGCGATCGCGATAGTGCAATCCGGCGATCATCGCGAACGCGGCCGCTGTGCCGGCACGCAGGTCGATCGAGCCGCCCATCATCACTGGCGGCTCCTCGGGTTCGCCGGTCAGGTACGAGAGTCCGCTCATCGCCGCAAACGTCGGCGCGTATCCCGTGTAATGTCGCTCCGGGCCGGTCGCGCCGAGCGCAGAGGCGGAGATCATCACGATGTCGGGATTAATCTGGCGCAAATCGTCGTAGCCCAGCCCGAGCTTATCGAGAATGCCGGGTCGGAAGTTGTCAATCGCGCCGTCGGCGGTCCGGGCGAGGTCGCGGATGACCTGCTTGGCGCCCTCCATCTTGAGGTTGAGCTGGATTGAGTACTTGTTCAGGTTGACCTCGTTGAACATCGGCGCCTGGTTGACGCCGCCCTTGAACGAACCCATGGCCAGTGAACGTTGGCGTGAGTGGTCAATCCGAGTCGCCGACTCGATTTTGATCAGCTCAGCCCCGAGCAGCGCGAGCTGCATCGCGCCGTACGGTCCGGCCCATGCCCAGGTGAAGTCGATGATTCGCTTCCCCGAGAGCGGTCCAGGACGCGTCGCGGGCGCAACCGGACCGAAATGGCCGTTCAGATCATGCTGACCGTTGAGTGTGTTGATTCCGTTGCTGGTGGTGGTCATCCAATGACTCCGGCTCTACGGGCTTGCGCGGGGCTCCAGGGTGCGAGGTGGGATCGCGTGACGTCGGCAGATGATGATCCGAGCAGCGGAGCAGAGGCTCTGGGGCTGCGAGACGTGCCTGTCCATTGTGCGGCGAACTGGGGATACCGGCCGCTCGGCGCGACCGGGTGATCAAGCAGATCAAAGAAGCCGCGGAAACGCTCCTGTTCGGAGTTCATCACTTCGGATGGACGCATGACGGGTCCGGCCGGGGCGCTGTTGGTTTGCAGCGCGCGAAACACTTCGTCTCGTGTGCGGGCAAGGGCCCATTCGGCGATCGCGTCGCCAGCTTCCTCTCCGAGTTCCAATCGATCAATCAGCTTGCCTTCTGCGTCAAACGCCCATTCTGGATCGTCCATCGCTTTGATCAGGCCAGCCCACTGATGACCCTGAGGCGTCACAGCGATGATGTGTCCGTCTGAACATTCGAGACGACCACCGAAGGCGCTGCCGCCCTTGGTCGGTGGACGCGCTGGTGGTCCGCCGTCGTTATGGGCGATGGAAATGTCGACTCGGTCCATGTTCATCATCGCGTCCGTCGAGGCGACATCAACGATCTGGCCGTGACCGAACCGGTCGCGTGCAATCAGGGCAGCCCACGTAGCCAATGCCAGCGCAGTGCCGCCATCGGCCTCGTGCACGTTCGCGCCAGCCATCAGCGGAGCGCCGGTGTTTGCGCCGAGGTTGCGCCGAACGCCTGCGGCGGAGCCTGAGGCGTGTGCTCGGGTCAGGGCGGTTGACGGCCATTCCGCGGCGCTGCCGATCAACCCAAAGGGCGTCACGGCGGCGATGATGAGCTGTGGGTAACGCTCCCGCAGGTCTTCAGGACTCAGGTCAAGTCGCGACAACTGCCTCGGTGTGCGGTCGGTGATGAAGACATCGGATTCGGAGATCAGCTGTTGCAGCACACGGCGGCCAGAGTTGCTCTCCAGGTCGAGCGCCACGCTTCGTTTGGATGTGTTGTAGGCGAGCCACGTCGTCGAGGTTTCACGATGTGGCGACGGCTCGGCAAACGGAGCCGTGCGCCGCGCAACATCTCCAGTCAGAGGCTCAATCTTGATCGTTTCGGCGCCTGCGTCGGCAAACAGCTTGGACGCAAAAGGAGCAGCGACCTCTTCGGCCAGTTCGACGACACGCACGCCCTCCAGCAGCGGCGGGCCGAGGGTTTCAGGAGCTTGCGTGGGATCGCTGGATGGTGTGGTCATTCCGAGACAGTCTAGAACGCAGTGGCAGGTGCTCATAGACTGCCTGCGATGAGCGAGCACGATCAATCCCAGCCCAATGTCTCCCAGCCATATGACGGCGTGCGAGTCCTCGAACTCGCCGAGGGGATTTCCGGTCCCTACGCAGGACGCTGGTTAGCCGCGCTCGGAGCAGATGTTGTCAAAGTGGAGCGAACGACCGGCGATCCTTCGCGGGCATTCGGTCCGTGGCCCGACGATCTGCCCGACGACGAGACCAGCGGACTCTTCCTGTACCTCAACGGGGATAAACGCTCGGTCACGCTGAACCTCGACACGTCCGACGGGCGCGAGATCCTGCGCGAGCTCGCTGCCTCAGCAGACATCGTGATCGAGTCGTTCGAACCGGGCTACCTGGCCGATCGCGGACTGGGCTACGACGCGCTGTCGAAGGACAACACCTCGCTGGTGATGATCTCAATCACGCCGTTTGGACAGACTGGACCAAACGCCAATCTTCCGGCGACCGAACTGACCTTGTACGCCGCCTGTGGACAGATGTGGCTGACAGGTCACCCGGATCGGCCGCCGCTAAAGAACGGCGGATCGCAGCCGTCGTACCAAGCTGGCTTGAATGCCTTTGCCGCAATCTCTGGCGCCTACTACGGCGCTGTGATGCATGAACAGGGTTCATACATCGACCTGTCGATGCGCGAGACCTACGCGGCGATGGCCGAAGCGTTCCACACCCGAGCATCCCAGCTTGGAATCGAAACGCAGCGCTCGGGCAACAATCTCAACGCGCTCTGGGGCGTCTACGAGCTCTCCGACGGCTACGGCGGCATTTGCGCCTTGCCGCGCAACTACCCGGCGTTTGCGGAGGCCGTGGGACTTCCGGAACTGCAGGAAGACCGCTTCGCCGATCCCGGCCAGCGACTGCTCAACAACGACGAGTTGATGGCAATCATGTTTGGCTGGTTCATCGGCCAGACTCGCGAGGATCTGTTGCAGTTGGGCATCGAGAATCGCGTGCCCTTCGGATTCGTCGCGACGATGGAAGATCTGACGAATTCCGAGCACCTCCACAGCCGGGACTTCTTCGCTGAACTGAACGACGACCGAGCCGGTTCGTTGACCTATCCCGGACGCCTGTGGCTCAGCAACGGGCATGACTGGAAGATGGGCCGCGCGCCCTTGTTGGGCGAACACAACGTCGATGTCATTCACAGCGAGCTGGGGTATGAACGCGAAGACCTGGTCCGACTACGCGAATTGGATGCGATCTGATGTTTGATCCCGGCCGTCCGCTGACTGGTGTGCGAGTCGCCGACCTGACGATGATCTGGGCTGGTCCGTACGCCGCGAAGATCCTGGCCGACCAGGGCGCGGAAGTGATCAAGATCGAGTCGCCGCGCGCCTGGGACAACATCCGCACATTGCTTCCGCCCCCGGTTGCGCCCGGCGAACACTGGTGGAACACGAACTTTTATTTCCACGAGTACAGCCGGAACAAGAAGTCGCTCAGTCTCGACCTGGCGTCCGACGACGGCAAGGCGATCTTCGCCAAGCTGCTGGGTCACTGTGATGTCGTGATCGAGAACTATCGCACCGACGTGATGGACAATCTCGGTCTCTCATATGAGTGGCTGAGAGAGCAGAAGGAAGACATCATCGTGGTCGGAATGGCGGGCTTCGGCAAGACGGGTCCGGAGAAGGACGCCGTCGGCTACGGACCGATCATCGAGATGATGAGCGGAATGACATCCACGTCCGGCTATGGCGATGACGGCGTTCCTTACAAGAGCGGTATCTCATACGGCGATCCAATCGCGGGCGTTTGTGCTGCTGCGGCCGTGGCGACTGCACTGATTCATCGCAAACGAACCGGACAGGGACAATACATCGACCTGGCACAGAGGGAAGTGATGTCGACGCTGCTCGGCGAGTTCTACATGGACTGGTCGATGAACCAGCGACTGCCCGAACACATGGGAAATGGACACGACTGGATGGCGCCGCACAACGTGTATCCCTGCGCCGGCGAGGACGAGTGGATCGCGATCTGCGTGCGAACCGACGGCGAATGGGAAGGGCTGAAGCGGGCGATGGGGTCGCCGGAATGGGCCGAGCGCACCGAGTTCACCGATCAGATCCTGCGCTGGGAGCATCGGCAAGAACTCGATGAACTCGTCGGCTCGTGGTCGTCAACGATGTCGAAAACTGACGTATTCGATGCACTGCACGCGGAGCAAGTCCCCTCGTCGCCGGTCTGGAAGATGCTCGAAGTGTTGCGCGAGCCACACATCAAGGCGCGAGGCTTCTACGAGCCGCTGCGACATCCCGAAGTGGGCATCTGGGCGGTGCATGGTTGGCTATGGCGTACTGACGGAGCCGGTCCCTGCGTTTTGGCGCCGGCCCCTGAGTTTGGTCAGCACAATGCCGAGGTGCTGGGCGGCCTGCTGGGGATGTCCTACGAGGAACGGTCTGCACTCGAAGCCGCCGGCATCATCGCGTCACGCCCGGAAGGCGTGCCGCTCGCCTCAGAGATGCCTGCTACGCCTTCGATGCTCTGACAACTTCGGCTGATTCCAGGGCGAGCGCAAACTGCTCGACGTGCTCATCGACGCTTTGACCCACCGCCTCGACCCAGGTGTCGGACTGTTCCAGCCGTCGGCTGATCTCGACGATGTCCTCATACCAGTGCCATGATTTGCCGATCGGCGAGGGTACAGCCAAGCGCAACGGCCGTTCGTCGTCCGGCAGCCAGAAGTACGCGTACCAGCCGTGGCGCCTGATGACGCCCGCCTGCATCAGCAATACATGCGTCACGCGATCGCCCGGCGCAGGATATTCCTCGTCAATGGCGCAGCGAATCAGGAAGTTGAATACGGAGAATTGTCCGCCTCGTTCCCCCGTTCTCAGTTGGCCGATCGAGCAGAGGCCGTCGGCAATGGCGAGCAGCCGCGCCGCATGATCCTCCGGCAGCCTGGCTTCCTCGAGCGAAGTCGGCGGCTCATTTCTGCTTGTGGAAGTCATCGAGCGTGGCCCGGAGCCCTCGCTCCTTCAGCGAACGGTTCATTTCGAGCACGGGATTGGTGAAGTGGGCGATGGCGTCGATCTCGACGCCGCCCATCAACGCTTCGCGGAATCCCTGAACCTCCTGTGTGCGATTGATGGCCTTCTTCTGCAAGACCAAGATTTCCTTCGGTGTCTTGGCGACGAGCTCGACATAATCATCAACAAATCCGTCCAGTTCATCGGCCGGTATGGAGCGGTTGAACAGCCCGATTTCTGCCGCCTCTTGTCCCGAGATCATGCTGCCGACCGGGAAGAAAAACTCCTTTGCGCGCTTTGCGCCGACTTGCCAGGCCCAGAACGACGCGACGAATCCTGCGCCCAGCGGCAGTTGCGGCGCTCCCACACGAGCGTTGTCGGCGACAAAGGTCACGTCGCAGATAGTGGCCAGTTGCGTGCCGCCAGCCAGACAGTGGCCGTGCACTTTGGCGACGACGGGCAATCTCAGGTCCCAGATGCGCAACCAGTTTCGATTCAGTTCTTCCAGCCCGTCGCGGTCCCGTGAGATCGCTGATGACTGGTTGGCCGCGACCCCGGATCCGCCGACCAGGTCATAGCCGGCGCTGAACGCGCGACCGGCGCCGGATACCAGAGCGACGTGGATTGCATCGTCGCGCTCGGCCTCAACCAACGCCTCGACCAACTCGCGTTGTAGCTCTCGAGAAATGGCATTGAGTTTCTCCGGCCGGTTAAGCGTGATCCTCGCGACACGACCGACGTTTTCCACCGCAATGGTCTCTGGCACGTCGCAGCCTCCGTTCGAAGTCGCCAGCCGAGTCGAAGTTGGCGGGCATAACAGATCGTGGACATCGTATTGGGTTGCATCCTGACGGACATCTGTTCTAGTGTCCTAGTAGAACGCAGGTACTACGAATGAGGTTGGACATGGTGATCGTGACATTGCTGGTGTTGGCTGCATCGATCTGGCTGCTGTGGGAATGGCGAACCGGTGCGTTGGCACCCTCTGAACACCTCGCTGGCCGCCGGATGGCGCCTACAACAGTGGGGCGGCCTCGGTCCTTGCCGACATCTGCGGCCCTGAATGTCGATGCTGACGTCAGCTCGCGCATGTCTCCAGGGTCTTGACTGTTGATCGTCAACAGTCATGCTTCACAATTGCGGACTAGGCATGAGCGCCTAGACTGCCCACGGAGCGTGTAATGACTACAAGACGAGCGATAGCTAGCGATAGAGGTGGCGAAGCCCTGGACCTGTTGTTGAACGTCGTGCTGCTGAGAGGCATGCCGCGTTCGATGTTGCTGGACCTGGCATCGAAGTTGCGGCCTGTGCGGTATCGCGCACACACGGACATTTTTCACGAAGGCGACGAAGGCGCGACCCTCTACATCGTGCTCAAGGGCGCCGTGAAGATCTTCATTCCGTCGTTGGACGGACGTGAAGTCGTGTTGGCCGTCCACCGCAAGTACGACCTCCTCGGCGAGATGTCCTTGCTGGACGACCATCCTCGGTCGGCTTCTGCGACGACAATCGAAGACACCGAAGCGGTTAGTTTGAGCCGGCATGATTTCCTCTCAGTGCTCGACCGCCATCCTGAAGCGCAGCGTGCGATCATCGATGTACTGGTTGCCCGCCTACGAGCGACGAATCAGTCGATACAGGATGCGTATCTGCTCGATGTTCCCGGACGCCTGGCACGTCGGTTGTTGACGATTGCTGAAGAGCACGGCGAAGAGACCGACGAAGGCATTGACATCGGACTGCGCGTGTCGCAGCAGGAGCTGGCCAACATGATCGGCGCCTCGCGAGTGGCGGTGAACAAACAACTGCAGCAATGGCGCAAGCAGAACATCGTGGACGTCAACCGGCAACGCGTGACAATCCTGAAGCCGTCGGCGTTGGAGCGTGAGTACTCGTTGTCGCCGTAGCCGCTCCGCTGCGTGGACCATTCGGTCAACGGCGACTAAGCAATCAAAGAACCAACCTGTGAAGGGTGAGTGATGACCGAACCACTGAATGACGCACAACTGGCAGAATTGCGCGCCTGGCCCTCGCCAGCCATCGCGAACGCGATCGAAACGTTCGATGTGCAGAGTCGTGCGACGGGGTTCATGACCCCAGATATCCTCTGCCGGTTCCCGGACATGGATCCGATCGTCGGCTACGCCGCGACGTGTAAGATTCGCGCTTCAATTCCACCAGGAGACGATCCAGAGACCAAGTCGGCGCCGGACTGGTGGGCTCACATTGAGTCGATCCCCGAGCCGCGAATCATCGTTATCCAAGATCTGGATCAGCCTCCGATCGGCTCGTTCTGGGGCGAGGTCAACGGCAACATCCACAAGGCATTGGGCGCGATTGGACTGATCACCGACGGCGGTGTGCGCGACCTGGACGAAGTAGAAGAGATTGGATTCCAGTTCCTGTCGAAGGAAATCCTGGTCTCCCACGCCTACGTACACATCGTCGAGATCGGACAGCCGGTCACGGTGGGCGGCATGACGGTGCACCCCGGTGACCTGTTGCATGCCGACAAGCATGGGGTCACTGGAATTCCGCAGGACATTGCTCCGGAAGTCGCAGCCGCAGCACAGGCTGTTGAAGACCGGGAACGCGTGATCATCAACTACGCCAAGTCTGAAGACTTTTCGCGTCAAGGGTTGTTGAATGTGATGCAGGGTCGGGCGCCCTACGCCGACGAGGAGTAGACCTCGACTTCAAGAACTCCAGAGGGAGCAGCAACCGACGGCAGGCGGCAAGCCTTTCTGCGCCGGCGCGAAGCGGGCATGTTTGCTCCCTTCGCGTCTCGCGACTTCCGAGTGCTCTGGTTGGCGATCTTCCTGCGGTCCGGCGCATTGTGGCTCGACCAGGCCGCTCGCCCACTGCTGATCGCCGAACTGACCGGTTCGGCGTTTCTCCTGGGTGTCGTGCTCGCCGTGCGGATGGCGCCCAATTTGATCCTGGGCCTGTTCGCTGGCGCAGTCGTGGACCGCTATCCGCGACGGATGATCCTGGCGCTATCGCAGGTCGGAAATGTGGTGGCATCCGGAGCACTGTTCGCGTTGCTGCTGTTCGACGTCGTCGAAGCCTGGCACGTGATTGCATTGGCGGCAGCGGCCGGAGTGAACATCGCCTTCTTCCAGCCCGCCCGTCAGGCGATCCTGCCTGCGCTCGTCGATGACTCGGCCTTGCGACCGGCCGTGGCGTTGTCGCAGACCGCAAACACCATCATGCGAGTCGGTGGCGCGTTGCTGGCCGGACTGTTGCTGGCGTTTGCCGACTTCACCTGGATCTACGGCGCCATGACCGGCATTTACGTCGGAGCGGCGGTCTGCACGGCGCTGATCCGCACTCGAGGCACGGCCGCTGCGGCGGCCTCGCGAGCGAGCGGATCGCTCTGGCGACAGACGACAGCCGGTGTTCGCTGGGCCGTCGAGACGCGTTGGCCCATGGCAGTGCTGGCGATCTCGGTGGTCATGTTCATCTTCCTGGTGCCTTATCAGGGCGTGTTCATTCCACTGATCGTTGTGGATGTGCTGGGAGAGCCAAAGTCCTGGGTGGGATATCTGATGGCGATTGGAGGAATCGGAGCAGCCAGCGGTTCATTAGTCCTGGCTGGGCTTCGCTCGATCCCCGCTCCGGGTCGGCTGATGGCCATGCTGTTGATCGCTGCCGGACTCGGAATGGCGGCGATGTCCGGAGCGCCGCACATTGCCGTGGTCGGCGTCTGCGTATTCGTTGCTGCCGCGTGCTCGACAAATGTAATGTCCCTGGCCAATCTCACCTTGCTCGCGCAAGCCCGGGAAGGCATGGCCGGGAGGGCACTGAGTCTGATGAACGTTGCACGCGGGATGATTCTGGTCGGCGCGTTAGTCACAGGCGGTCTTGCCGATTTGCTCGGCGCGCGGACCGGTCTGCTCACGATGGGGGTCTGCCTCGCCTTATGCGCCACCCTGATGCTGGCATCGCCACTGGCCCGTCGAGTGAGTGATGAAGATGGGGCTGTGAACTAGACACACAGCGAGCGGTACTAGGAATAACGTCTCGGTACTTTCGTTTTCCCTATGTGTATGTTGATACTCATCGACTCCTAGAATGCGCTCACTTCCAGCACGCTCGATCTTCAACCGACGCAGCGTCTCGGGAGTCGTTTGAGAGTGCGCGGTGACTTCAGACCCGAATGGTGACGCCGACTCTGCGCCGCAACAGCGGCTGTTTGGGCTACTGAATCCCGAGACCTTTGCACCGTTTGCTTACCGCGACTTCCGAGTGCTGTGGCTTTCAATCTTCATCCGCTCCGCTGCGTTGTGGCTGGAGATGGTGGCTCGGCCGGTCTTGATCGTTGAACTGACCGGCTCTGCGTTTCTCCTGGGTGCAGTCCTCGCCGCCTGGATGGCGCCAAACCTGGTGCTGGCGCCGTTCGCTGGGGTCATCATCGACCGCTACCCGTATCGAGTGGTGCTGGTCGGATCATTCGTCGCCAACATCGTTTCGTCTGGGATTCTCTTTGTGCTCTTGCTGTTGGACCAGGCCGAGGGCTGGCAGGTCATTGTGCTCGCTGCCGTCTCCGGGGTCAGCACCGGCTTCTTCAATCCAGGCAGGCGAGCCATGCTGCCAATCTTGGTCGACAAATCCCATCTGCGCTCGGCAATGGCGCTCTCGCAGACTGGACAGACCTCAATGAGGATGGGTGGAGCTTTGCTGGCAGGATTGTTGTTGCATTTCGCGGACTTCACCTGGATCTTCGGACTGATGACGGCGTTCAGTGTCATCGCAGCCATCTTCATCATCCTGATTCGGGCGCGTGAGGAGCCACGAGACCAGTCGGAGCAAGAGAGGCAGTCGATTGTTCGTCAGTTCAGCGCAGGAGCGAAGTGGGCAATCGAAACTCGATGGCCCCTGGCGGTTCTGGCCATTTCCGCGGTGCTGTTCGTATTCCTCCAGCCCTATGAAGGCGTGATGGTGCCCCTAATCGTGATTGACGAGCTCGGACAACACCGTTCCTGGGTTGGCTACATGATCGCGATTGGGGGCGTCGGAGCCACACTGGGCTCCATCATCATGGCGTCGATGAGTGAGATTCGATCGCCGAACGCGCTGATGGTTGGCATCATCGTGATTGGTGGAGTCGCGCTTACGGTGCTGTCACAGGCACCGCATCTGGCGGTGGTTGCAGTCTGCGTCTTTTTCGCCAGTGCATGCGTCAACAACATGGTGGCGGTGGCAAATCTGGCGCTGCTGGCGCACGCGCCAGAGCGCCTCCGAGGTCAGGCGCTGACCCTGATGAATGTGGTTCTCGGCACCATTCTGATCGGAGCGCTGCTGGCCGGAACCCTGGCTGACTCACTGGGACCGCGAGTCGGCCTCCTGACGATGGGCGCTTGTCTCCTGGGTTGCGCGCTGCTGGCCTTGTCGACGCCGCGGGTACGTTGGTGGTTGTGGCGTCGACAGATGTACGCGGATGTGTCGAAGGAAGACTGGTTGAGGTCCAGTCAAGGAGATCGCTAGCCGCAACCACCTGTCGGCGGCTCGGTCGGCCAGGATCCTGCTGTCGCTTCCACCGTCATTTCGTTCGAGCCACGAATGATTGTGATTACGAGTTCGTCGCTGGGCTTGATCGACGCCATCACGTCGATGAGCAGATCGAGAGAATGTGCTGGCTCGTCATTCACCTTAAGCACGTGGTCTCCGGAACGTAGGCCTGCGTCTTCGGCGGCGGAGCCGCATGTCACATCGAGAATCTCGAGCTCACCATCGCGCTCTTGCAGACTGACTCCGAGATAGCTGCGCTCGAAATCTTCCCCTGCGAGCAACGTCGGCAGCGAGCGCAGCATCGCGTCTGCACTGACGGCAAATCCGATCCCGCTGGAGACACGTTCGGGACTCTCGATCTGAGTCGGAATGCCAATGACGCGGCCGCGCTCGTCGATCAACATGCCGCCTGAGTTGCCTGGATTCAGCGCGGCGTCGGTCTGAATCGTGTCGCGCAGCGGCTCCCAGGTCTGGCCGCCGCTTGGCCGGTTTCGCCCAACCGCCGACACGATTCCAACGGTGAGTGTGTTGGGAAGGCTGAATGGCGCTCCCAGTGCCCCAACGGGATCTCCAACCTGGAGTTCATCGACTCTGCCATAGGTCGGCACGACGACTTCCAGTCCCTCGGGGTCGACCTTGAGCAGCGCGAGATCGTTACCTGCGTCCTTGGCGATGTACTCGGCTTCGAGACGACTGCCGTCCTGCATGAACACGAACAGTTGCTCGGCGTCTGCGACGACGTGGAAGTTGGTGATGATGTGGCCGTCTTCGCTGACGAAGAAGCCTGAGCCAGCGCCCTCTTCGGTTTGCACGGTCACCAACGATGGCACAGCTTGCGTGTAGATGGCGGCCCAATCGACAGATGAACGTATGAAGTTTGATAGCGGGACCGACAGTTCAGCGGGCACGGGCGGAGTGGCCGTACGCCCCTGCGGTTCGGGGCGGCCATTCAGGATCGATACAGATGTCCCCGCACCTGTCGGCGGCTCCTGTTCGTCGAAAGCGACGAATGCCAGCGCGGTGACGAACGCTGCTATCGCTGCTGATGCGAGAAGGGAAACGAACGTTGCGCGTCGGGTCATGTCGGGTACTCCATGGCCTCAACGTACGTCAGCAATTTCTGGTCGAAGTCTAACTATTCGGGACCTGCGAGAACTTCGATCAGAACGCTTACACGCCCTTCAGGAAGGATGGCCAATCGCTGGAAGGCAGCCTCGGACAGGTCGACGTGATTGTGCCCCAGCAGCCCGGTGTCCTGGACGATCACATCGACAAATCGTTCGTCTCGCCAGATCCGTAACCGCGTGCCACATGGCCAAGTCACGGCGGCGCCCACGGTGACATCCTGAGGGTCGTACCGATTGTGCGGTGGACAGTACATCACACCGCCCGCCAACGAGGGATGGTAGTAGGTGATTTCACCGGGAACGACTCGTGACGCCCGATCAGCCTCAACGATGCCGTTGGCTGGATTCCAACGCGCACCGGCAACGCGCATCCGCAGCCAGACGGCGTTGCCCGGATGCAGAACGGCGAACAGTTGCTCGGCGGGCTGTCCTGGCGAGTATGAGATCCACTCCTGAAGATCAGTGTTCCAGCGGCGGGCCTCGCTAACCGACCCATATTCCTCGACACCGAACGCATCCCAGACTGGCTGATGTAGTCCCGACCAGCCCACATACGACCAACCAACCGGCAACTCGACCGCCTCGGGTAGCGCGCCTCGGAAGGCCGGTTGTGACCAGTGGGCGTCATCAATCATGTGGAGCCACAACGGCTGTCCATGTCGAAGGACGCCGATGGTGTTGATCGAAGTACGCGGTGCGTAAGCCAACCATCGTTGTTCGGCGATGTCCCAGCCGTAGGCGATTCGCAAAGGTAGTGAGGATGTGGCTTCTGCAATCGGAAGATCGGGACCGCACCAGGTATGCGAATTCCAACCGGCAACAAGCGCGATCCCGTCGGTCTCTCGAGCGAGTGCAGAGGTTCCAGGTCCGACGGCCGCTGTCAACGCGCACCATGCTCCTGCACGAAGGAGGCTTCGGCGGCTGAATCGGCGAGTCACCGACGAGCCTGCCAACCTCGGAACGCGAACATGGCAACGGATGTCGCGACGGCGACGTTGAGGCTGTCGATGTTGCCCGAGAGCGGCAGCTCCAACTGCAGCGCGGCGGCGTCGATGAATGTCTGAGGCAGCCCATCACCCTCGTTGCCTGCGACGATCAGCGGACGCTCTGGCCAGTCGGCCTCCCAGACCGGTTGAGCTGTCGGTCCCTGTTGGAGCGCCACAATCTCGAATCCGTCCGCGGCTGCTTGCTCGAGACACTCAGCCGGGGAATCGAACGTCAGCACCGGCAGCCACCAGTCCGAGCCCTTGGTTGACGGTCGGTAGTAGAAGTCGCGTCCGACAATCCAGACCGCCTCAGCGCCTGCGGCTTCGGCACTCCGTATCAGCGTGCCCAGGTTGACGCCGTACGAGAAGTTAAACGCAGCGACAGCAAACGACTGAGGCCTGGGCGGTGAAGCCTCCCGGAATGGCAAGCCGAAGGGACGCACATAAGAAAGGTTTCGGTTGCCGTTGTCAGGGGGTCGTGCGGCGATCGCGTCGAGCGCCCGTTGCGCTCGGTCGCGAATCGCTTGATCTGGATCTTCCAGCAATCGTGTCAGGAGCGGAGCTGCCGGAGCACCGATCGCAGCCAGGGCGACGCAAGCAGCTCGCCGCGACTTTCGCTGTCCGGATTCAAGCACCGGATCGAGCTGGCGACAAACCTCGTCCGGGTCGAGCCTGGGCAACAACGTCATTGAGCGTCTGCGCATACGTTTGTTGGGCGAGAGCAAGGCCGGAAGCAGCGCCGCAACCACTTCCTTGGCTGGGCCAAGTTGAAGAGCAATCCGCGCCTCGCCCCGAGGAAAGCCGTGATTGGTGTTCAGCGCGACTTCGACGGTGCGCGCAATCCATCCCGGAGATCGAGCTTCCGCATCAGCACGGACCGCAAGCCCAGCCTCATAGGCGGCTTGCTCCTCGGCGTTGAGGTCGGGAACTGAATCGATTTCGGTCATGCGGGGTTTACTCTGCGCCACAGTGGATCATCGTATTGCGAATGCCAACCGTTGGGGCGCGAACCCAAACGCATTGTCGGGCATTGGTAGACAGCGGCCGAAGAGGAGCGACGCATGACCACGCGTGAGATTGAGATTGACGCTGAGCTGATTGACGCCTTTGAGGCGACCGTCGAGGTCCTCGAGCGGGCGATCACTGAGGGCGCGTTCAAAGAGATTGTGAGCGAGGCGCCTCGCCACTATGCGATCAAATGGTCAACCGCTGTGACCGGCGCTCGGTACGACTTTCGATTTGAACGAGGAATCGGCGGTACTACGCGGGCCGAGGCGGTCCTTGAGTTTTCCGGCGTTCTGGGTCCACTGTTGACTCTCCTGCGTGGCGCAGGTAACGGACGGCACCTGGAGCAGATTCTTGACGATATCCAGGATCTGGCCGAGTCGGAGGAGTTCTATGAAGACTCGGATGACGACGAAGCGGACGACTTGAACGACGAGGAACGAGAGGACGAAGAGGACTAAGTCGGCTGTTAGCCTCGCCGCGTACTGAAGTTCGATTGATCGAAGAGGTATCGACATGCAATTGAGCGGAATTGACGGTAAGGTCGCCGTGGTGACAGGCGCTGGACGGATGCGCAGCATCGGCCGTCCGATCGCGGTGGAGTTAGCCAGGCAAGGCTGCGATGTCGTGCTGACCGGCACCGGACGCGCGCCCGAGAACTATCCGGACGACGAAAAGGCCGTCGGCTGGCGGGATATCGAATCCGTCGCAGACGAGGTTCGAGCTGAAGGGCAGAGAGCCCTGGCGCTTGTCTCAGATGTCGCCGACTACGGCGCTGTTGAAGATCTGCTGGCGACGACGCTCGGCGAGTTTGGCCGCGCCGACTTCGTGGTCAACAACGCCGGCGCCGCTCGAGGATCTGACCGCGTGCCGGTCGTCGACATCGACCCTGAGCTGTGGCGCGTGGTCATGGATGTCAATCTCAACGGCGCATTCTACATGAGCCAGGTCTTTGGTCGGCATCTGATTGAACAGGGCGACGGCGGAGCGATCATCAACATTTCCTCAATCGCGGGCAAGATGCTTGGTCCCAACACGGCGGCCTATGCCGCCTCGAAGGCAGGACTGCAAGCGATGACCGCTTCGATGGCGCAGGAGATTGGCAAGCACGGCGTTCGCGTCAACGCGATCTGCCCCGGAATCATCGACACGTCGCGGATGGATGACATGGGTCGGGGCGAATTCTGGCAGCGCGCGATCGACACTCGAATTCCCCTCGGTCGCGCTGGCGAAGGCGAGGACATTGCTTACATCACCGCGTTCCTCTGCTCGCAACAGGGAGAGTGGATTACAGGTCAGTCGTACAATGTGGACGGCGGGACCTGCGTCCAGCATTAGTCCTGCCTTGACGAGACTGCACAACGCACAGGAACACACCTGAACAGGGGTTGAGTATGGCCGACTACGAATTCATCAAGTACGAACAGGACGGCAACATCGTTACGATCACGATTAACCGCCCCGAGCGCATGAACTCGATTCATCCGCCGACGACGGCTGAGCTGTCCGACGCCTGGAACACCTTCGCGAATGACGACTCCGCCTGGATTGGCATTCTGACCGGCGCAGGCACTCGAGCGTTCTCGGCCGGCAACGACCTCAAGTACACGGCCGAGATGTCACGAGTGCCTTCGTCCGAGCGCCCGACATTCGATCCGGTTGCCGGCGGATTCGGTGGCATCACCGCTGACTTCGACTGCCCCAAGCCGATGATCGCCGCGGTCAACGGCTTCGCCCTCGGCGGCGGCTGCGAGATGGCTATGGCCTGCGACATCGTCGTTGCTGCCGATCACGCCGTGATGGGATTGCCAGAGCCGAAAGTCGGTCTGATGGCCGGCGCTGGTGGCGTGCATCGTCTGCCGCGACACATCCCGCTCAAGATCGCGATGGGCTTCATGCTCACCGGACGACACGTGCCTGCACCGGACGCGCATCGCTGGGGGCTCGTGAATGAGGTCGTTCCTGCGGAGGACCTGATGGCGACCGCACGCCGCTGGGCCGAAGAGATTCTGCTCTGCGCGCCGATCTCCGTGCGCGCTTCCAAGGAAGCGGCTTACAAGGGTCTCGACCTGCCGCTGCCGGCGGCGCTGACGCACTCGTTCCACCAGCAGCGCATCATGGGCCAGTCGGAAGACCTGATCGAGGGCCCGCGCGCCTTCGCCGAGAAGCGCACCCCGAACTGGAAGGGCCGCTAGGCCGCTTTCAGTCGCCCTTGCAGAAGGCGGCGATGTCGCGTGCCGTGTCCCTCGAGATTTCGGGGCACGGAGCGACAAAGACATCGCCGCCATGCACGGTACCCATCACCTGACGGCATCTGGCCTTCTGTCCTGCCTGGAGCAGGAGCCGATAGAACTCAACGCCATCGTCGCGCAGCGGGTCGCACTCGTTAACCGAGATGATCGTCTCTGGGAAGCCCTGAACGTCTTCCTCTGACGCGAACAGCGGCCAGGCCATCGGATCTTGAGCCTCGAATGCCTCGATGCCATACGCATACGCGTGCGAGTTGTCGTGCAGGTCGAGGAAGATACCGTTGTTCTCAATGGAGGACGGCAAGTCGTCGCGAGGCCAACTGCCGGCGATGTACGGGCAGAGCGCGTACAACCCTTGAATCAGGCTGGCGTCGCCTTCGCTCGTCAAACGCAGCCCTAACGCAAGCGTAAGATTTCCGCCGCCGCTCGCACCGGAAACGATGATGCGATTCGCGTCCAGACCGAAGGCGTCCGCCTGATCGATCAACCAGTGCAACCCGGATACGCAGTCATTGAGTCCTGCCGGATACGGCGCGATCTCGGGCACCGAAGATGGCACGACCGAATTGCGGAAGTCGACCATGGCCACGGCGACGCCCATCTGCGCGAGCAGACGTCCCCATGCGCTGCTGAGTGGGTCGTAACAGGATCCGGATTGCATGCCGCCGCCGTGGATGTAGTAAACGGTCGGTAGCGGATCGTCGCTCTGGGGCCTGATCAGGAGCACGTTGACGGTGTTGCCGTCAGGCCTGGATTCGAATGTCTCGTCCGTGATTGTGAGTCCGTCCTTCGGGGCCAGCACTTCCAGCTCGGGGCTGGCCATCGATTGCATGGCTCTATAGCGGGCCTCTAGCGATTCTGGAGTGTTCAAGCGCTCGATGACCTCCTCACGGCTAGAAACGTTCGGCTCAGAGACCGGTGGCATGTTTCCAAAGATGACCTTGAATCGCGGATCAATCCGGGGGTCTTCGCTGATACGGCTCAAGAGATAGCTCCAACTCGATGCTGTGGACGTGGCTAGGAGCCCGGCGTCCAGGGTGGATTGGCAGTTAGCTCAGCCATACGACGACCCGAGTCAGGCACATCGTGGCTGAGTTTGCGTCCGTACTCCTCAGCCCATTCCGGCGGCAGGACCTGCTGCACCTCGTGCCAGCGGAGCGGCTGAGCGCGCGTGTTGCGCGATGCATCAGTCACATCGGCGAGCCAGATCGCCATGTCGCCGCCGTCCATGTAGTTGACCACGCGGCAGGTCATCCAGCCGAGCACGCCATCGAGAATTGGCAATCCGTCGTCGTGATCATGCCAGCCAGGACCGTCGAATTTGTCGACCTCGGTCTGTGAGCGAAATCCCCAATGTTTGACCCAATCCCATTGCTCGCGGGCGATGACGTGCACCGCCAGTTGTCCTGAAGCCTCGATGAGCGAGTTGGTGTGGTTCCGCTTTTGAATCTGCACCAGGACTCGTGGTTGAGCGGGAACGATTGACGCCGCGAATGCGCCGACCGCGATCTGACCGCCGCGTTGCCCGTTGTGAGCGGCGGTGACCACTGTGAGCGGCGACCACATCAGCGTCAGTAGCGAGGGAGCATCGGAGAGCGGCATGTCCGGAGGCTAACGCTCCACTTCGGTTGGTTGCGCGCGACGCCGCTGTCGCCACCAGACCCAGACGACCGGAGCCGCGAAAAACAGCACGATCGCGACGAATGCGCCAATCAGTATCTCTCGGTTGCGTTCTAGTACTGCGTCGCCGAGCACGGCCGCGAAAATCAGGATCGGCGCCGAGGCCAGCACAGAAATCACGATGTAGTACGCGAAGCGCATTTGTGTGAGTCCAGCGGCATAAGAGACGTAATCGACGCCGGCCACGGGGAACAGCCGGAGCACGATGAGTAGTCGAATCCCCAGTCGGGCCCCGAGCTCGTCGATCTTGTCAAGCGCCGCCTGCGATGTCAGCCGTCTGAGCACCGGCCGGCCCAGGCGCCTTGCGACCCAGAAGCAGATCGTCGAACCGATGGCCGTCGCTGTAATGGTGTAGAGGAAGCCCAGTGCTGGACCGAAGACCGCAGCGGCGACCAGTGGCATCGGGGCGGTCGGCAGCGGAGCGAAGAGCATCGACAGCGCGAACACCACGATGTACACGATCGGTCCCCAGACGCCGAAACCGTCGATCCATTCCTCGATTTCGGCCTGCTCCCAGGGGAACCAGCGCTCGTATGCGAGATACGCGCCGATCAGAATGGCAATGACAGCAACGCCGAGCAGGAAGAGCAGCGCTGCTCGGCGCCGATTGATATGCCAGTTCTGCATGTCGTCACTCTAGTTTGACCCTTAGCCAGCGGATGCGCTCGCTGTTGTGCGCTAGTGTCGAATCATGGGTTACGCAGGAGGTCAACTATGAGCGGGACGACGACAATTGACCAACAGTTTTTTTCGCAGCACGCAGAGTCGGCGAGACGGGCAGAAGAAGCGCGGACGGTGTTTCCTGGTGGGGTAACTCACGACGCTCGCCACTTCGAGCCATTCGGCATCGTCGTCGATCGTGCAATCGGGCCGCGAAAGTGGGATGTCGATGGCAACGAGTACATCGACTACGTGATGGGCCATGGAGCGCTGCTGTTTGGTCACAGTCATCCATACATGGTCGAGGCGGTCACGCAACAGGTGGCACGCGGCACGCACATGGGCGGTTCGAGCGATCTGGAGCGTCGCTGGGCTCAAGCCATCCAACGATTGATTCCCAGCGCCGAGAAGGTGCGATTCACCTCATCGGGCACCGAGGCGACGATGATGGCTGTGCGTCTCGCCCGGGCAGCGACCGGCCGAGACCGTTTGCTTCGTCTGGCCAATCACTTTCACGGCTGGAACGACAGCGTCTTTGCCGCTGGTCGAACATCGGCAGGCGCTGTGGCCGCCAATGGCCAGCCAGAGGCGATGCAAGACTTGATCTCGGTCTTTGAGCAGACCGACGTGTCGGGAATCGCGGCCGCGCTCGCCTCGAAAGAGTACGCAGCATTGATCATGGAACCGACTGGCTACTCCTGGGGGACGTGCCCGCTTGAACCGTCCGTGCCGCAAGAACTGCGCGATCTGACCGAACGGCATGGCACGCTCCTGATCTTCGACGAGGTGGTCACCGGCTTCCGTGCGAGTGCGGGCGGTGCGCAGGAACGGATCGGCGTTCGACCCGATTTGACGACGCTGGCCAAGATCGCCGCTGGCGGCCTGCCCGGAGGCGCAGTGGTCGGGCGTGCCGATCTGCTGGATCAGATCAGCTTCGAAGCCGGCGGCGGACGCGTGGCTCATCCCGGCACGTTCAACGCCAATCCGCTGTCCGCCGTCGCGGGTGAGCGAACGTTGCGGGCAGTGGCCGAGGAAGATCCTAACGCGGTGGCCAATGAGCGTGCTGCTCAGTTGTCACGCGGGTTGAATCGGGCGCTGGTCGAGGCAGAGCTACCCGGCTGCGTCTGGGCCGATGCGTCGATGGTGCACATCATCCTTGGTCAGGATGTCGAGCGCCCCGGCGACGGCGTGACCTGGGACTGGGGCCAGCATGGTGGCGCACGATCGATATTGCCGATGACCGTCTCCGAGGTCGCCTGGCCGTTCCGTCGCGCCTTGCTCAACCACGGAGTGGACCTCATGGGCATGGGCGCTCTGGTGTCCTGTGTGCACACCGAAGCGGATATCGATGCCACCATCGAGAGCTTCAGCGGGGCGTTCTCGGACCTGCGCCGGGACGAGATTCTGTAGCGGATGCTGGGTCGCGCAGTGACCCCAGAATCCTGTAACGAAGTCGCTAGCGTGGTGAGGTCGATTGTGGGATTATTCACGTATTATCCGCACTGATGGCCTCATTTGCATTGACTCCGACAGTCAATGTCCATGGATCGATAGACGCAGACGATATGACACGTACCCAGTATCCCAACCAAGCGACGCCGGCCGACTATGCGGGACTGCACGATCCGCTGAGTTTCCGTGATGCTTGCGGTACTGGATTCATCGCTCGGCTGGACGGAGTCGCGACCCACGAGTTGGTCCAGCAGGCCGTCGAGGGCGTGGTCAGCCTGACGCATCGCGGCGCAGTTAACGCCGACCCGGATACGGGTGACGGCGCCGGTGTGACGATCAGCATTCCCTACGCAATATTGCAAGACGATCTGGCCCGCCTGGGCCGAGCCGACGTGAGCCAGGCCGATCTTGGCCTCGCCATGGTCTTCCTGCCGATGGACAAGACGGCGGCTCAGCGCGGTCGAGCGATTCTCGAATCGGCCGCCAAACGGACTGGACTTGACGTCATTGGCTGGCGTGTCGTGCCGACCGATCCGTCGGTGCTCGGCCATTGGGCTCTGGGCAAGCTGCCCTGCGTCGAACAGATGCTGTTCGCGCGACCCGCAGGCGTCTCAGACGACGAATATGGTCGCCGCGTGTATCTGTCCCGTCGCCGTGCCGACACCGAGTACCGGGCGCTCAGCGACGCCGGCGCGGACGATCCCGCCGGTGAAACCTACATCGTGTCCATGTCCACCTCGACGGTGGTCTACAAGGGGCTGATGGTCGCCCCGCAGCTCAGTAAGTTCTATCCCGATTTGACCAATCCCGAGACCGTCTCCGCGCTGGCGTTGTTCCACCAGCGCTACGCGACCAACACGCTGCCCGACTGGAAGATTGCCCAACCGTTCCGCTACATCGCACATAACGGTGAGATCAACACCTTGCTCGGTAACCGGCACTGGATGCGGGCGCGCGGACCGGCATTGCAGTCGGCTGCCTGGGGCGATGCCGTCTCCGAGCTGCATCCTGTGCTGGGATCGGTGAGTTCCGACTCTCAAGCGTTCGACGAAGCGTTCGAACTGCTCGTGGCGTCCGGACGCGGCGGATTGCACGCGATGATGATGCTGATCCCCGAGGCCTGGGAACAGTACGACGACATGGACCCCGAGCTGCGTGGGTTCTACGAATACCACGCCTGTCTGACCGAACCGTGGGACGGCCCCGCGGCGATGGCCTTCACAGACGGCAAGATGGCCGCCGCAGCGATGGACCGCAACGGTCTGAGACCAGCGCGTTATCAGGTAACTCGTGGCGGATTGGTCGTGATGGCGTCGGAGGTCGGCCTGATTGAGCTGGACCAGTCGGAGATCATTGAGTCAGGCCGGCTCGGACCAGGCCAAATGGTCGCAGTAGACACCGAGCGCCACGAGATTCTGCGCAACGATGACATCAAGAGCCGCGTGTCCTCGCGACGTCCCTATGGGCGCTGGGTGCGCCAGTACATGGGTCGGTTGGAACGAACTGCAAGCATCGACGCGTCGGCGACTCCACAGCCGGATGAAGGTGAGTTGCTGTCTCGGCAGATACTGCACGGCTACTCGAAGGAAGAGATCGAATACGTCCTCAAGCCGATGGCCCGGCAAGCGAAAGAGCCGGTCGGTTCAATGGGCGACGATACTCCGCTCTCAGTGCTGCATGATCCCGCGCGGCCGTTGTACACCTACTTCAAGCAGAAGTTCGCCCAGGTCACGAATCCGCCGATCGACTCCATCCGTGAGCGCAACGTCATGTCGCTCGACACCTGGCTCGGTCGCCGACAGTCGCTGCTCGAGGAAGTCCCTGAGGCGGCGAGACTTGTGCATCTGGGCTCCCCGCTGCTGCTCAGCGACGAGTTCGACGCGCTGGTCGGTTTCCGACAGCCAGGATTCTCTGCTGCGGTGCTCGAGGCGTCGTTCCCTGTCGAAGATGGGCCATCCGGACTTGAGGCGGCCCTTAATGCCCTGTGCGACCACGTCGACAACGCGATTGAAGACGGCCACTCATTGATCGTTCTGAGCGACGAAGAAGTGGGACCTGAACGCGTACCGATTCCCATGTTGCTTGCCGTTTCGACCGTCCATCATCATCTCATCGACAGCGGACTACGCCTGTCCGCGTCAATCGTCGCTAACTGTGGCGACGCCCGCGACGTACACCAGATCTCCTGCCTGATCGGCTTTGGCGCGGATGCGATCCATCCGTATCTGGCGCTGCAAACCCTCAACTCGCTGCATGCCGAAGGCGAGTTCGAAGGTATGGACGCTGCCGAAGTGATTGATCGCTACGTGCAGGCCGTCGATTCGGGGATTCTCAAGATCATGTCGAAGATGGGAATCGCAGCGCGCGCTTCCTATCACGGAGCTCAGATTTTCGAAGCCCTGGGTATCGGACAAGAGGTCGTTGAGCGCTCGTTCCCCGGCACGCTCTCGCGGATCGGTGGCGTTGGATTCGAAGAGATCGGCGCTGACGCGCTCTCGCGCCACGAGCTGGCCTATCCGGCCGACGGCCTGGATGCCGGTGGCTGGTATCGATATCGCCGCAACGCGGACTATCACGCCAATGAACCGCCGATCTGGCGCTCTTTGCACAAGGTCGTCCAGGGTGGCGGCGCCGAGGAGTATGCGACGTACGCCGAGCGCGCCAACAATAGGCAACCGACCGCGTTGCGCGACATGCTGGGCTTCAAGTCGGACCGAGAACCAATCTCGCTGGACGACGTTCAAGCGCATGAGGAGATCACGCCAAGATTCAGTACAGGTGCGATGTCGCTTGGCGCGCTCAGTCCCGAGACTCACGAGGACATTGCCCGTGCGATGAACGAACTCGGTGCTTCGTCCAACACGGGCGAGGGCGGCGAGGATCCGCGGCGCTTCCTTGAGTCTGGCGACAAGTCCGACGCGAACTCGAACATCAAACAGATTGCCTCAGGACGTTTCGGCGTCACTCCGGCTTATCTGGGCAGCGCAAGCGAGATTGAAATCAAGATCGCTCAGGGGTCGAAGCCGGGCGAAGGTGGCCAGCTTCCCGGCCACAAGGTGACGCCGTACATCGCCATGCTGCGGCATTCGACACCAGGCGTCGAACTCATTTCTCCACCTCCGCACCATGACATCTATTCGATCGAAGACCTCTCGCAGTTGATCTACGACCTCAAGATCGCCAACCCGCGGGCGCGGGTCTGTGTCAAGCTGGTCGCCTGCGAGGGTGTCGGCACGATCGCCACCGGCGTCGCCAAGGCATATGCCGATGTCGTGCACATCTCCGGCGCAGACGGTGGCACAGGAGCATCGCCCCTGTCGTCGGTCAAGTACGCCGGCGCGCCTTGGGAGCTCGGAGTCAAAGAGGCGCACGAGGCACTGGTCGTCAACGGATTGCGCGGACGAATTCGGCTGCGCACGGACGGCGGCTTCCATACCGGCCGCGACGTCGTCGTGGCTGCCATGTTGGGCGCCGAGGCATACGGCTTCGGGACTACTGCGCTCGTCGCCCTCGGTTGCAAGATGGCACGCCAATGTCATCTCAACACCTGCCCGGTGGGCGTCGCGACACAGCGTGAGGATCTACGGGCCAAGTACTTCGGCAAGCCGCAGATGCTGATTGACTTCCTGCTGCACGTTGCCGAAGAGGTTCGAGTCATCCTGGCCGAGCTTGGCTATCGCTCGATCGAGGAGATCATCGGCCGTAGCGATCTACTTGAACAGATTCCGCCACGGTCCGGTGAACGCGCAAATCTTGTCGATCTGTCGAAGCTGCTGGCCCCGATCGAAGCTGCCCCTGAGTTGCCCAGGATGCGCACTCAGGAGCGGAATGATCGTCGGGACGACGTCCGACTTGACGACGAGTTGCTGGAGATTCTCGAGCCGCACATCCAGGGTGAAGAGCACATCTCGGCGAAGTTTGACATCACGAATAAGCATCGCACAGTTGGCGCGCGGGTCTCTGGCCGGATCGCGCAGCAATACGGCGATTTAGGAATGCAGCGCGGAACGATCGAGCTGCACTTCACCGGCTCGGCCGGTCAATCGTTCGGCGCATTCCTGGTGCGCGGACTGCGTCTGTTCCTGCGCGGAGAGGCGAACGACTACGTCGGCAAGGGCATGGCCGGAGGCATGATTTCGGTCGCGCCCAAGCATGGCGCCGGCTTCCGCGGTCGCGACGCCGTCCTGGTTGGCAACACCGTCCTCTATGGAGCGACGGGCGGAACGCTCTGGGTTGCTGGACGCGCCGGCGAACGATTTGCGGTCCGCAACTCAGGAGCGCGAGCGGTGGTCGAGGGAGTCGGCGATCACGGCTGCGAGTACATGACTGGCGGCACGGTCGTGGTACTCGGTCCGGTCGGCAGGAACTTCGCCGCCGGTATGAGCGGCGGTACCGCCTACGTTTGGGACGCCGACGGAGACCTCGAAAGCCGGATTAATCCGGCCATGGTCGACCTTGAGTCGGTCACCGATCCGCTCGAAGCGACAATGCTCGAGGAGATGATCGAGACGCACTCAGAGCGCACCGGCAGTCCATTCGCTCAGGAAGTGCTGGAAAACTGGGATGTGGTCCTGCGCCAGATCGTGAAGGTCATTCCTCGCGACTACAAGCGAGTCCTGAGAGAGCGAGAGGCCGAACGGGCGATGGCCCTGGCCACACAGGAGTAGCTCGGGGCTCAGTACAGGAACTCTATCGACTGGGACCTGGTTTCTTCGAATCCGCCGGTCCATACCTGGCGCGTCCGCATTCCCCGCTTCTTCCTGGCAGAGACTGATGCACAACTCCCATTCTCCCCCCTTGCGGGGGAGATGCCGTAGGCAGAGGGGGGTCCTGACCGCAGCTTCTTTCTGGTACCCACCGACCGACCCCCCCTCTGTCACTCCGTGACATCTCCCCCCGCAAGGGGGGGAGAGCGGAATTGGAGGTTACGCACCGCTCTCTTGCAGTGGGAGTGGGGAATGCTGGCGCGCCAAGCATGGGTTGTCAACATCCATGTGAACACACCCGCTAGTTCAGCCAGCTCAGCAGTCTGTTGCGCTGCGGCTCGATGGGCTCAAGGGTCGGGTCGATAGTCAGCGCTATGCGCCGACGCAGCATCGTGATCCGGCTTGGAGGTGCGGGCTCGGGCGCCGGCACTTGTGCTTGACGCCATGTGTCGCCCAACCGTAGCGCTACGACGATGGCCAGGGTCATGGTGACTGCCGGCACCAGCACGCGAACCATGCGAGCGTTGATTGACGGTCTCGCAACCTGATTCTTCGAACCGGACCTGAAGGTTTGACGCCAATCGTTGCCAGGTTGACTGACGGGAGCGACTGGAATCGCTTCTTCGACGATGACTTCAGGTTCGCTGCCATTTGCGCCATTGGACGGCGGTTCGGCGACAACAGGCCCCCAGCCATCCAGGGCGAGCACGGTGCTGGTCGCCTGACTGGTTGCGCCGTTGGGTTCGTGCGGGTGGTTGCCGTTGGGGGTCGACATCGGAGCTCCGGTTAACCGTCTGAATCGAATCGGTCTGGTCGCTGTCTGGCCCAGGAAGCGATCAGCGGGACCGAATCATGCAGCCGTCTGGTACGCGAGCCGCCATTCTCGGTGGCGGTTTCGACCGTTGCAGGTCGCGGTATGGAACCTACTGTAGGGCCTGGAGCGGCCGGCGTCGGCAAAGCGGGCGTCGGTTGGGTAACGGCAGCCGCTGGCATGGCTGGAGGTCCCGACGCGCCCGCTCCAACAGGTGCTGCCCCTGGTGGACCTCCGGGCGGACCCGGACCAGCGCCGGGCGGCCTGTTGGCGGACGCCATCGCGCGAGCATTGGCCATCATTTCCGCTTGTGTCTGGAATTTAACTCGGGGCAAAATGATCGCGATTGCCAGCACGACCAGCATCAAAATCGACGAGTACAGGAAGACATCGGTTACCGGTACAGCCAAGGCCTCGCGGGCCGTCATGATCACTGCATCAGAGCTACCAGGCGATTGCCGTTCCAATCCCTGTCGGAAGCCTTCTAACGCGTCCGGATTGAGCAGCGTTTCCGGACGGTCTTTGAGCGCGTCAAATCCAACTGGGAACGCCTTGGTGAGCTGCCCGGAGAATCCACTGACGATCATCGCACCGAACAGCGAAACGCCGATCGCTGCGCCAATCTGCCGGAAGAACTGGTTCGTCGCGGTGCCCGCGCCGAGCAGATTGAAGGGCAGTGAGTTCTGCATCAGCAGCGAGTACAGCGGCATCAATGTGCCCATCGAGGCGCCCATGATGAACATGTAGACGCGAGCGAGCGTCAGGCTGGAATCGACTTCAAGCGTCGAGAGCAGGAACAGCGCAACGGCCGCGCCGCCGCCGCCAAGTACGGCGAGGACCTTGTACTGTCCTGTTCGCGCGAGCAATTGTCCGGTGATGATCGACATCGGAACGACGCCGAGGCTCATCGGCAGTGTCACCAAACCGGAATTTGTGGCGGAGATTCCCTGTGCTCCCTGAAGGAAGAAGGGCAGATTGATCATCGCGCCCATCATCGCGACCCCGACGGCGAACATCACCACAGTGCAGAGGAAATAGATCCGGTTCTGGAACATGGGCAGCGGCATGATGCCGTGCTCGCCCTTGCGACGCGCGGTCCGCCACCAGATGAATGCCGCGACCACAGCGACGATCAAACAGGCGATGATCGGCGAATCGAGCCAGCCGAACTGGTTGCCACCCATTGAGAAGGCCAGCAACAGCGGCGTCACGGCGACGATCAGCAAGCTCGCGCCTAGCCAGTCGGTCGGCTGCCGGTTGGGATGTTGCGGCTTCTGCCGCGGCATGAGCATGGTGATCGCGAGCAGTCCCACACCACCGACCGGAATGTTGATGTAGAAGACCCAGCGCCAGGAAAGTTCGTCGGTCAGTACCCCGCCGGCGAGCGGACCGATGATGCTGGCCAGCGCGAAGGTCCCACCGATAATCCCGGCCCAGCGGCCGCGCTCGGCAGGCGCGAAGTAATCGCCCATCGTCGTAAAGGCGTTGGCCATGATGAATGCAGCGCCGAAGCCCTGCAGCAATCGGAATCCGATCAGTTCCCACATGCTCCCGGATGCACCACAGAGCGCAGAGGAGATCAGGAAGATCACGATGCCAACAAGCAGGAACGGCTTGCGACCATAGACATCGGAAAGCTTGCCGATGATCGGAACGATGACGGTCGAGCCGAGCAGGTAGGAGGTCGCCGGCCAGGCGAAGAGGTCAAGCCCGCCGAGGTCGCCGACGGCTTTCGGCGCTGCCACGCTCCAGATGGTCTGGTCGAGCGCTGCCAGGAACAGCGCCAGCATGACACAGATCATGATCAGCACCTTGCGGCGCTGTGGCAACATCCAACCAGGTGGGACCTCTCCCATGCCCGGCATGCCCATCGGAGGCCCGCCTGGAGCTGTAGGAAGCGGTCCTGTCGGGGCGCCCCCTTGTCCGTTCGTCGAACGCGGCGGCCCCGCAGACATTACATCACCTCAGGATCCATTGGCCACGGCGCCAGGACGCCCTGGCGCTCTGCCTCGGCTGTCAGCAGTGTGAAGGTGCGGTCGATATCGTCGAGTTGCTGCTGGCTGAAGTTGCGGAAGATCTTCCATATCTGGGCCCGGTTGCGAGCCCGCAGTTCATTAATCACCCGCATCCCACGTTCCGTCAGCCAGATCCGGACCCGTCGCCGGTCCAGGTCATCGCGCTCGCGACGGACCAGACCGTCGCGGACCAGGCGGTCGACGATGCCAGTTGCCGTTGACGGTCGAACCTTGAGCTGCGCGGCGACCGCTCCGGCCGGTGTGCCAGGACCGGCCTGCAGCATGTACAGGACACGAAGCTGGGACATCGTCAGCCCCAGCTCCTCCCATACCTCCAGACGGTTGGGGTCGAAGACTCCTGCCGCCCGGCCGTAGTTGTCGAGGATGCTCTCAATCAAGGCGTCAATATTGGAGTTGACCGTGGTCATGATGAGCCGCCTTTGCCTCTTGATGCTGGGAACGAGATGCCGCGTTGTTCGCCCAGCGCGATCAGTTGCTCGATGGTTTCTTCGTCCAACGGGATTCCGTGCTTGGCGCGGTCGGCGCGGGCCATTTCTTCCGGATCGCCCGGAATCAGGACTCGCTCGACGCCGTCGACCGGGGCGATTTCACGAATCGCATCGGCCATTTCCTTCATGCTGGACTTGAACTCGTCAGGATCGCAAAACAGGTCGATTCGCCAGGCTGCGAACCATTGTCCCTGGACAAGATTCTGTCCTCGAGGTGAGAACAGTCCGGAACCGTCGCCTGACAGCACACCCGTCATGATGTCAACCATCAGTCCGAGGCCATAGCCCTTGTGCGAACTCGTCTCAATCGTCGAACCGAGCGGCAACAGGCCGCCGTTCTTGCGCAGGATGAATGGGTCGTCGCTGTGGTTGCCATCTTCGTCAACGGCCCAGCCCTCGGGCAGCGGCTTGCCTTGCCGTCCGGCGATCTCCAGCTTGCCGCCCGCGACTGCTGTGGTTGCGACATCGAGCCGGAACGGAGTGCCGCCGGCGATCGGCGCAGCCATGGCGATCGGATTGGTGCCAAAGACGCGACCCTTGCCACCCGAGGCCACCGCGATCGGTGGCACATTGCACATCGCCATCCCGATCAGATCGTGCTCGACCGCCATGTGCGCGTAGTACCCGGCGGCGCCGAAATGGCGTCCGTTGCGCACGGTGACCATGCCCATGCCGCTCGTTTCGGCCTTTTCGATGCAGGTTGACATCGCCTTCTGACAGACGATCGTGCCAAATCCACCATCACCGTCCCAGGCAGCCGACACCGGCGTCTCGCGCAGCAACTTGATTTCAGGAGTCGGATTGACGACGCCCGATTCAAAGCCCGGCGCGTAGCCGATATGCCAGGGAAGGTGTGCGATCCCGTGAGACTCGATGCCAACCAGGTCAGCGTCGATCAGGACATCGGCGCCGATCTCCGCGTCATCGCTTGGCACTCCATACGATTGCAGCACGGCCGAAGTGAAGCCACGCAAATCGGAGGCGTCAAAGCGATGACGTGTCTCGGGCGCTTCTCGCCCGATCCAGGCCACGTCTAGTCCTGGCCATAGCTACGGACGGTGCGCAGTCCCTGCGACGAGGCCTGTGCCATGAACTGTCCGTCACTGCCAGAGGGAATGTAGAGCCAGCCCTCCTCGGCGCGGCGCTTCGCTTCGACGGGGCCAGATGTGAAGATGCCCGGTGCGACGCGGTTGTCGATCCGCCCTGAGGCAGCCAGCACCTCGGCGCATGCGGCGACATGGTCCGGGTGAGGGTTGTCGGGTCGGACCGGGATGCCCATCGACTTGGCCAGGTCAGCCGGGCCGATGCAGGTTGCGTCGATGCCGGGTACAGAGAGAATCTCGTCGATTCGCTCGACGGCCTCGATCGTTTCGATTTGAATGATGCAGGCAATTTCGTTGTTTGCCTCGTCGCCGTAGTCGGGACCGCCGTAGAGAAAGCCTCGATATGCACCAAAGCCGCGCAGTCCATCGGGCGGATACCGGCAGGCGGAGACTGCCTGCTCGGCCTCGGCGCGGTTGTTGACCCAGGGAATCACGACGCCGTAGGCGCCGCCGTCGAGGATGCGCTTGATGGTCACCGGGTCGTTCCACTGCGCTCGCGCCATTGGAATTGTATCGGTGGTCGAGATGGCCTGGAACATCTGAATCATGGTTTGGAGGTCGACGGGAGAGTGTTCGCCGTCGACGACGAGCCAGTCCCAGCCCTGGTGAGCCATAGACTCAGCCGCGAGTGTCGAGCAGGTGCCAAGCCAGGCGCCGAACGCCGGCTTGCCCTCGGCCCACAGCTGTTTCACCGTGTTCGGTCGCATTAAGTACCTCCGCTAGCGGGAACTAGAACTGTCATCTACGTTGCAAAAAGCCTACACGATAGATGACAAATTTCTGCCATGAATGCCACTCCCGTTCTGGTCTCCTGGTCATCGGGCAAAGACTCTGCGTGGGCGCTGCATGTGCTGCGCCAGCAACCCGAGCGATATGACGTTCGCGGAATCTTCACCACCGTGACGCCACATTTCGATCGCGTCGCCATCCAGGCGACGCCCCGTCGAGTGTTGCGACTTCAAGCAGACCGTTTGGGACTACCGCTCTACGAAATCCCAATCCCGTATCCATGCCCTAACGAAGCGTATGAAGCGGCGATGTTGCAATTCCTGGAGCGCGTCCGCAACCTTCCTGATGACTTGACGGCTGAAACCGTTGCCTTCGGTGATCTGTTTCTTGAGGACATTCGCGAGTATCGAGAATCGAATCTCAACGGAACCGGATTCAATGCGATATTCCCAGTCTGGGGAAGTCCGACGGCCGAGCTCGCCCAGACCATGTTGGAGTCAAACCTCAAGGCAATCGTGACGGCGGTCAGTCCGACGTCGCAGTTGGATCGCAGCTTCGCCGGTCGGTGGTTCGATCAGTTGTTCCTGGAAGACCTACCCGAGGGGACAGATCCGCTGGGCGAAAACGGTGAGTTCCACACGTGCGTCGTCGATGGTCCAATGTTCGACCAACCGATCGCCGCTCGGCCTGGAGAAATCGTCGGGCGGCCGGTCAGTCGCAACCACGACGGAAGCGGCGGAACGGTCACCGCCTGGTACGCCGACGTGGAACTGCTGGAGAGCTAGGGTCTGTTCAGATAGGGCAGCGAATAGTCGCATGCGTGGATCAGTGCATCGCCGGTGGGGAGCGGGACCCCCTCAGCCGTCGGCAGTTCCCCTGCAAGAGACCGATGCACAACCTCCAATTCCCCTCTCCCCCCCTTGCGGGGGGAGATGTCACAGAGTGACAGAGGGGGGCGGCTGGCGACGACCAGATAGGGCCAACAGGCAGGGAACCCCCTCTGCCTTCGGCATCTCCCCCGCAAGGGGGAGAAGGGGAGACATGTATCAGTTTCTGCAATGAGGAGCGGGGAACCCAGATGCGGGCGGCACGACGTTCGCACGCGCATAGCAGTGGCCGCGTTGGAGCGCGGCCATGACGAGTGAGTTGGAAGAGCCTTAGCGATCCGGGTGAGGCGACAGCGACACCTTGTCCAACACCGCCCTATTGACGACTGATCGCGGCATGTAGCCCTGCAGCACGTCGGCGGCCGCTTCGCCCACTCGTTGCAACAGCAGCGGCGCGGACGCGTCCGAATAGTAGGCCGAGTGCGGTGTTGCGATCACGTTGTCGAACTCCAACAAGGGGTGATCCTTGTGTACCGGCTCCGGATCCCAGACATCCACGCCGGCGCCAGCGATCTGGCCGTTCTTGAGCGCGTCGTACAACGCCGATTCGCTCACCACGCCGCCGCGACAGGTGGTGATTAGGTATGCGGTCGGCTTCATCATTGCCAGTTCTGCCGCGCCGACAATCCCACGAGTCTCCGGACTCAACGGCGGATGCACCGAAACGTAGTCGGCCTGCATCACCTCTTCAAGCGAGGTCAGCCGCACGCCGGCAGCTTCTGCTGCTGCCGGGTCCTGGTACGGGTCGTACGCGATCACGTTGAGCCCAAATCCCTGCGCGCGAATCGCCGCCTGTTGGGCAATATGACCAAACGCGACCAGGCCCAACGTCTCTCCGTAGAGCGGACCCGATGGTCCCAGCGGAACTCGGTCGCCCGAGCGCGCCGCGTCGTTATGCGCGATCAGCTTCCGGTTGAGCGCCAGCAACAGTGACATCGCGTGCGTCGCGACTTCGTTGATGCAGTAGTCGGTGATGTTGCAAACGACGATGTCATAATCGATCGCGGTCTGCCAGTCGATGTTGTCAAAGCCGATGCCATAGCGAACGACGACCTTGAGATTCGGCGCTGCGTCAAAGACGTCCTTGCCGACCTGTCGATAGCCGCAGATGATCCCGTCGGCGTCGGTAACGTGCGCCGGAATGTCCTGCTGCTGTTCGGGTGTCAGCGCGATCAGCTCGGCGTCAGCCTTGGCCAACTGCTCCGCTTCCGCCACATGTGGTTGCCGATCGGGACGCGAATCGACGTGGTAGACCTTGAATTTCGCCATTGCCAACTACTCCTGCTTCTTGTGATGAGTTTGCTTCGATTTCCCGGACTTACAGCCAGGTTTGGATTCTGGATCGCGGCTGGTCCGGAATCACGCGTTTCAGCCGCCGACCATCAGCAGTGAGCGTAAACGACATCTGCTTCCCAGGCTCTAGCTCGGGATGCAGGATGCGTTGGACCAGGCGGAAGGACTCAAATCGAATCAACGACAGACGAACCTGCTGTTGGTCCGCCGTCGGTCGCGCGGCCAGTACTGCATCCGAGAGTTCAGCAAACGAAGCTTGCTCGACAAGCAACAGATGCTGAACGATTAGTTGCTCGACGACATCCAGTTCGATCTCGATCGGATCCGTCCGCAGACGCTGCTTCAACGCTGTCCGAACTCTGCTGAGTCGCGACTTGAGAGACACCTGGCGTCCTATGCACTCAGGTATGCGGCGATATCGGGACCGCCCTTGGTCAGTACGACACCAGCCTCTTCGAGGCTGGCTGTCTCTTCCGCTGGAACATCGAGCCACTCCTCTAGCACCGCTGCGGTGTCTTGCCCAAAGACCGGTCCATATCCGTAGACCCGACCCGGAGTGCGCGACAGTTTCAGCGGCGACGCCGCCATCGTGACGTCTCCGGCGATCGGGTGCTGCACGGTCGTGATCATTTCCCGCGCTGCAATCTGTTCCTGGTTGACCGCCTGGCCGATCGTGTTGAGCGGGCCAATGGGAATCCCGTACCGGGATAAGACTGAAACCCAATGGTCCGTGGACTGCTTGCGTGTCGCTTCGAAGAGCACCGGTTCCAGCTCGGCATGGTTCTCTGTACGTTTGAACGATGTCTCAAAGCGTTCGTCGCCGACCAGTTCCGGTAGACCAAGCTCGGCGCAGAACAACTCCCACTGCGTCGCGACACCCCAGGACAGCGCAACGACCATCCAGCCGTCGGCTGTGGGAAACGCCTGGAAGGGCGTTGCTGACGGATGTCGTGTGCCCAGCGGTCCCGGCTCCGTGCCCGTCGTGAAGTAGCGGGCGACGGCATTCTCGAGGATTGCGATCTGGCAATCGAGCATTGAGATATCGACCGATTGCCCTAGCCCACTGTGCTCCCGTTCGCGCAGCGCCGCCAGGATGCCGATCGCTGTGTAGAGGCCACCGCAGATATCTCCAATCGATGTGCCTGGTCGTGCGGGCGGCTCATCGGGATAGCCGGTAATGCTCATCACACCGCCCATCCCCTGCACAATGATGTCCAGTGCTGGCCGATCTCGCCACGGACCGGTCTGGCCGAAGCCCGATGTGGAGGCAAACACCAATCGCGGGTTGCGTTCCAACAGGGCTTCGGGCCCAAGGCCCAGCTTGTCCATCACACCGGGCGTGAAGTTCTCCATGACTACATCGGCCTGATCAACCAGGCGAAGAAACAGGTCTCGTCCTTCGCCCGAGCGGAGATCAATCGAGATGCTGCGCTTGCCCCGATTGACCGACTGGAAGTACATCGACTCGTTGTTGACAAACGGTCCGGTCGTGCGTGCCACGTCGCCATGCGGCGGCCGCTCCACCTTGACAACCTCAGCGCCGAGGTCGCAGAGGATCATCGCCGCATACGGTCCGGCCAGGACCCAGGTCAAATCAAGGATTCGTATCCCGGCAAGGGGTCCCGGCCGATGAGTGCTGTTGCTATTGGTCATCATGGCTCCTACACGTCGCCTTGGCTGGGATCGCTCAGCTCGATGTCGGTCACGACCCATTCGAGCGGCTCACCTCGAATCAGGTGAGTGAGGTTGGTGAAAAAGAAGTCAGCCGTGCGCAGGTACGACGCATCGACGTGACAGGAATCGTGAGGTGTGATCTGGCAGTTAGGAAGTTCCCACAGCGGAGAGTCGGGCGGAAGCGGCTCCTTCGGCGCGACATCAAGGACAGCAGCGGCGATGCCGCCGCTTCGCAATGCTTCACCCAATGCGTCGTGATCGACCACGCGACCACGGGCAACATTGATCAGCAGCGAGTGAGATTGCATGGCTGCGAGCGCGTCGGCATCGAGCAGATTGAGCGTCTGGTCGGTCAATGGACAGCAGAGCACGACATAATCGCTCGCAGCGAGCAGCTCGTGCAGTCGATCGGGTGAGAAATGTTGATCAAGGAAGTCATCGCTCACTGGACGGCGTTTCGTTGCAATCGTGCGCATCCCGAACGCTTTAGCCAGCCGTGCGCACGCTTCGCCGATCCCCCCGTAGCCGACGATACCTAGCGTCTGGCTCGTCAGTTCGACGGACTCGAGGGGAACCCATTGCCGATCGGCCTGGTTGGCTGCGTGTAGGGGTAACCGTTTCGCGTGGCTGAGGATGTACGCAAACACATACTCGGCAATGGTTGAGCCATGTACGCCGGGCGAGTTGGTCACGATCGCGCCGGACTCCAGCAAGTATGCAAACAGTGCATGGTCGACACCGGTGCTCGCCGTCTGCATCCACTTCGGCGGGGTTGTATCCAACAGGTTGATAAATGCGCCTGCCGCTTCTGGCAAGTAGTAGAGGTCTTCAGAAAAGAAGAAGGCGTCGAGCTGACCCGGGTCTTCCGACCAGCCGCCGTCTCTATCGAGCAGCACTACCTCCGCGTTCGGTGCGACAGCTCGTAGAGAATCACCTGCCCTCTGGTCCATCTCGACGGTCACAGCGATGCGCATTGGCTCGCCGCCCAGTTCAGTCATCGCAACCCTCCGCTCTGCTGATAGGGTAGGGCGGCGCGTATGTCTGCCATGGACCGAAGACCGCGTCGACGCGAACGCCTGCCAGGACTGTTGAGGCGAGGCGTCTTCCGCAGGGTCTTTGCGGGCTGGTGGATTGCTGCCGCCGCGTCAATGTCTTCGTTCGCCGCAGTCTCATTCTTCAACCCTGTCCTGGGCGCCATCACCCCTGAGCTGCAAGCCGAGTACGGCTGGAGCACCGCCTCGATCGCCCTCACGATGGTCGTCGGCGGGATCGGCGGCGGCGCGATCGCGACCTTTGTCGGTCCAATCGCCGATCGCTACGGGCCGCGGATGTTGCTCTTCGGGTCAGTCGGCATCGTGGCTGGCCTGTTAGTCGGACTGGGGTTCATCTCCGAGCTGTGGCAGTTCCTGTTGCTCTGGGGGCTGGGCCGTGGGATCACCGTGGCGGTGATAGATATCGCGGTCATCGTTGTGATCGCCAACTGGTTCATCCGGCGCCGTGGTTCGGCGATGGGCATGACGATGGTCGGCACTCGCAGCGGGATGATGATCTTTCCTCTTGTGATTACAGCGGGCATCTGGCTCGGTGGCCTGCGCGAGGCCTTCCTGTTGATGGCGCTGCTCGTCATCCTGATTGGCCTGCTGCCTCCATTGATCATGCGCCGCCGGCCCGAGGATGTGGGTCTACATCCCGACGGTCAACGACCCGGCGCGTCAGTATCAACGGGAGAGAGCCAGTCGTTGCTGGACAGTGATCCCGACTGGACGGTGCGCGAAGCGATGCGCACTCGGGCGTTCTGGCTGCTGCTGTTTGGGACGACGATGCTGATGACTGTTGGCGGATCGGTGAACTTCACCTTCGTTTCACACATGACCCAGAACGGGATCGATGCCGACACGGCACGCTCAGCGCTTGCGTTGTGGGCGGGTATGGGAATCATCGGCGGCGTTGCCGGTGGTGAGCTGCGGCAACGACTCGCGGTGCGCTATGCGCTGCCGTTGATCATCTGCGTCACGACGAGTTCGCTCGTCTGGTTCGTCATGACCGACACCATCTGGATGGCATTTGTCTTCGCCATCTGGCACGGCCTGGCGTTCGGCGCGCAACTGCCGCTGAACAGAATCTCGTTCCCCGACTACTTCGGTCGCTACTCGGTCGGCCGGATCCGATCAGTCACTGCGCCGCCGCAGTTGTTGCTGAACGCATTCGGCCCGTTCGTGTCAGGGCTCGTGATCGACAGCCGAGGATCGTACGACCTGATCTACTTCGTCTTCATTGGCCTGCTGCTCACGGCAGCCCTCAGCGTGCTGCTGGCGCGTCGGCCGGATGCTCCGGTGCGGACCCTAAGCATCAACGGCTGATTAGTCTCCAGCGGGTTGCTCGGTAGCGGCCGGCCGGGGGCCATGATTTCGGCTACTTCACAGCGAAAGTCCGGCAAGATATCACCGCCTTCCAGTGCGTTGGGTTCGGCGACGGTGTCAACTTGCCGGGCTGAGCGATAGACGTCCACGCTCCGCCGCTCAGGGAGTACGACCCAGACAACGCGAACGCCGGAGTCAAGCCACATGATGGCTTTGTCGTGCATTTGCCTTCGGCTGTCGTTCGGTGAGCGGACTTCAACGACTAGATCGTGAACGACTTCGGTGTAGCCGAGAATATCGGCATCAAGCGGGACGCTCTCCCGCCAAAGAATGCGACATCAGGCCCTCGGACAGTGTCTGGATTTCGTTCAATCCAGACTCCGGACTCGACCACGAGGGTGCCGAGCCTTCGAGGGTCAACAAATGCCAAGAGCAACGCACCCAGCTTCAGGACGATTTTGCCGTGTCGGAAGCCCGGAGGCATTTCCTCTACCAGCTCTCCTCGGATCAGCTCACCACAGAAGCCGTTCGAGGAGAGCTCAAGTAGTTCGTCGGCGGTGACTAGATTGGGCGGTGCCTCTGTAACCATGAGTCCATGCTATGCGTTTGCAAGGATCAACGTTCCGGCGGAGGCGAACATGCCTCCCGGACCGTGAGCCATGCTGACGTTCACATTGGGCACCTGGCGGTCGCCGCATTCGCCTCGGAGCTGACGCACCGACTCGATGATCGCGAACATCCCGTACATGCCGGTGTGACAGTAGGAAAGTCCACCGCCGTTGGTGTTCATCGGGAAGTCGCCGCCGGGGCCGGACTTGTAAATGACCTCGCCGTCGGGACCGGTCTTGGTCTCGGCGAAGAACGGGCCGCCCTCGCCCTTCGGCACGAAACCCAGGTCTTCTGCCGCCATCAGCGGGGTGAAGGTGAAGGCGTCGTAGAACATGCAGTGGTCGATGTCCTGCGGACCCAGACCAGCGCTCTTGTAGGCGGCCTCGCCGGCGATGCGGTAGCCGTCAGCGGTCGTGTGGTCGCGCATCTGCGAGACCATCCAGTGCGCTGCGGCTTCGCCGGCGCCGAGCACGTAGACCGGGTCCTTGGCGAAGTCCTTGGCGCGTTCTTCCGAGACCAGGACCAGGGCGCCACCGCCATCGGCGACGACGCAGCAGTCGAGCAGGTTGAACGGGTAGCAGATCATCCGCGAGTTGAGCACGTCCTGCGGGGTGATCGGTCCGCCGCCGCGCTCGGGCGCGCGACGATGGCTGCCCATCATCGCCATCGGGTTGAGGTTGGCCCAGGAACGCGTCGCCGCAGCGATGTGAGCGAGGTGCTCTTTCGTAGTGCCGTACTCGTGGAAGTGACGCAGCACTGGAATGGAAAACGTGGTCGGCGCGCCGCCGATCGCGAAGGGAGCCTCGTACTGGCCTCCCGGCGAGGATGCCGAGCCGCCGTGCGGGGCGTCAACGCCTGAGCGTCCACTCTCGCCGTGGGTGACAAGCGCGACATCGCAGTAGCCGGCCATGATCGCAGCGACAGCATGTCGGACGTGAATCATGAAGGAACAGCCGCCGACGGAGGTGCCGTCGATGTAGCGCGGCTGGATGCCGAGGTACTCAGCGACCTCGTTCGGAATTGCGCCGGCGCAAAGCAGGCCGTCGACGTCGGCCAGCGACATGCCGGCGTCGTCGAGCGCGTTCTTGGCAGCCTGCGCATGCAGCGACAGGCGAGACATGTGCGGAAGCTGGCCCAAATCGTCGGTCTCAGCAGCGCCGACGATGGCGACCTTGTGTCGAATCTGATCCATGAGTGGTCTCCGTTCCAGAGAAGTACTGGGTATCGGCGCTTAAACAGGCTTGAACTTGGGCAGCGTGACCTCATCGGTCACGTCGTCAAAGACGATCTCGACATCCATGTCGACCGTTGTCGTGTACGGGTCGTCGATAATCAGATTCGACATCAGGCGCGGGCCCTCTTCGAGTTCGATCACGGCGATCACGTACGGCGGCGGATTGTCTTCGCTGTTGTATGGGGGTATTGGCTGGTGCGAGATCACAAACGTGTGGACCTTGCCCTTGCCTGAGGCTTGAGTCCATTTTATGTCCCAGCTGAAACAATCAGGCGTGGGACAGAAAGGTCGTGGATAGAAGTGGGGCCCACAGTCGTCACAGGTGGGCAGCATCAGCTTGTGTTCTTTGAGACCATCCCAGTAGGGCTGTGACTCAGGCGTCGCCACGGGCAGCCTGCCAGCGTAGTCGGCCATGCGGGGCTCCTTCGCATATGAAGATTTGTGTCCAACGCGATGCTACACGACACCTTCGAATCAGCGTGGCTGTGACTCACGCTCGATCCAGGCGCGTTCGAGAGCTGCCTTCCCTTCAGTCCAATCCGGAGTAACATCTCGGCGCTGGCGAGCGGTTTCGGCGAGGATGACGGCGGCGGCGACGGAGACATTCAGGGACTGCACGAATCCGACCATCGGCACAATGATCGCGCCGTCGGCGAGATCGAGCATTTCTGCGGAACAGCCGGCGCGCTCGTTGCCGAGGACGATGGCCGAGGGCCTGGTGAAGTCGATGCTGAGGTAGTCCTGCGCGTCATCGGTCAGATGGGTGGAGTAGACCGATAAGCCTTGATCGTGCAGCGTTGAGACACACGACTCCGCGCTGTCGAAGCGGTCGATCTGTAGCCATTTGTCGACCTGTGCTGCGACGCCGCTGGAGATTTCGGGAAAGACCTGGTCCGTGTAGACAAGAGCGACACGACCCACGCCAAAGGCATCGCAACTGCGCAGGATCGCGGACGCGTTGTGAGCGTCGTGGATGTTCTCAAGCACGACGACGAGATCGGCGTGACGGTGTTCGAGAACGTGGCGCATCCGGGCGAGGCGGCGTTCGGTGATCATGACTGCAGGCAAGATTCGCGTGGCTTTTGTGCTCGTGTGGGGAAGACGGACCCCCTCAGCCTTCGGCAGCTCCCCCTGCAAAGGGGAGCGGGAAAGAAGGATGGACAGGTCGCCCTGCAAAGGGGAGTGGGGAGAACTATCAGCGGCTCCCCCAGAGGGGGAGCCGCTGGGCCAGGAGGAGAGGTCTTGGGAACTAGACGGCGCACTCGCCTTCGCCTCGTTGGAGGATGTAGATGTCTTCTCGGCCCCAGTCGATGAACATTGGCAGGGTGTCGGCTGAGAATTCGGGTGGCAGGGTGAGGTCGTTGAGCGTTTCCTGGATTGGCGCGAGGCCTGCTCGGTCGAACCAGTCGCTGAACAGTTCTTCGTCGTTATCTCGATCGGACTGGTACAGGTCGATGACGCGTTCCACGGCGTCGGGCACCCGCTTGGCCGGGATTCGGATTCTGGGGACGAGTGTGCCCAGACGCATTTCCTCGGTTCGATAGGTCCCTGCGACGAACATGTGATACGCGGGAATCTGACGGTTGCCGACCTTGATCGCTGCCCCGTGGAAGCCGATGTCGGCGATGTGATGCTGACCGCAACTATTCGGACAGCCGCTCATGTGGATGCGCATCTTGCGAGTCACCGGGTCGTCAATGTTGAGCGCTCGGACACGCTCCTGGACAGCGCGGTTGAGCCCCATCGAGGAAGTGATGCCCAGCTTGCAACTGTCGGTGCCGGGGCAGGAGACAACGTCTTCGATCTCCTGCGCATCGGGCGCGCCCATGCCGAGCGCGTCGAGTTCACGCCAGACAGCGTAGACACACTCGTTGGGGATCCAACGCAGGACGACATTTTGCTGTGGCGTCGTGCGAGCTCGTTCCCGACCGTACTTGCGCAGGATTTCGGCGAGTCCGCGGAACTGCTCAGGGGTCAGATCGCCCTGGTCAATCGATGCTTCAATCGAGGAATAGCCGGGCTGAACCTGCGGTCGCACGTTGGTCGCGGCGAAGCGCTCGAAGGCTGCTGCATCGCCGTTGGGCTGCGGTGGTGAGACCGGAGCCGGGCGTACGTCCGCTGCTTCGTCGTCGAGGTAAAGCAGATCCTCGAGCGGCGGCGTCTCAGCCGACCAGCCCTTTTTCAGCTCTTCATCGACCATCTCGCGGAAGGCGGCTTCTCCCACTCGGTGCACGAGGAACTTGAGCCTGGCCTTGAGGATGTTCTTGCGCAGCTCGTCGGCCGCGTTGAAGATGCGGATTACGGCTTCCGAAAGCGTGAGGAATTCGGACATCGGCACGAAGTCGGTCAGGGTGACCGCTTCCTTCGGCATCGTCGAGAGTCCGCCGCCGACCATGACGCGGAACCCGCGAACCTCTTTGCCGTCGATCACGCGGACCTGCGAGAAAAAAGCAAGGTCGTGGATGGCGGCGATGGCGGAGTCGGCCTCGCGTCCGGTGAAGTAGACCTTGAATTTTCGCGGGAGGAGCTGGGTGATCGAGCTGCGTACCCAGTAGCGGACAAAGGCGCCGGCGTAGGGCGTCGGATCGAAGACCTCGTCGGGCATGATCCCGGCCCAGGGATCGGCGGTCACATTGCGCACGGTGTTGCCGCAGGCTTCGCGTGAGGACAGTCCGACCTCGCCCAGGACGCGCAGCATGTCAGGCATCTGGTCGAGCGGGACGAAGTGGACCTGAATGTTCTGCCGGGTCGTGATATGACCCTTTTGCAGCGGAGCGAAGGTCTCGCAGACTTCCGCCAGGCCGTCTAGCTGGTCGGAGGTCACGCCGCCCATGGGCAGCTTGATCCGGTTCATGTGGACATCGGCCTGCCGCTGTCCGTAGACGCCCTGTCGCAGGCGGTAAAGCATGAACTCGACCTCTTCGCGCTCTTGGGCGCGGAAGGCGGTCGCTTCGGTTTCAAAGTCGTCGAGTTCGTCATCCCAGATCGGAATCACAACTCCCGGCGTGTCGGCTCTTGATTCGGACATACCGTAGTACTCCAACTGTGTTTGTTTGGATTTCAGTCTATCAGTGAGTCCGCGAGGTCTACACGCCTGGAGGTTCGGCCCTCGCTTGCCCGGCGACGAATCGCGTCCAGAGAATCATGTGACGCATCGGTCCGTTCGCCGTTCGCGATCATCTGCCTCAACAGCGGTTCGCGGGGAGATTCGGGTGGCTGATCCCAACGTCCAATGAAGTCGTGATCGTCCTGCCGCCAGACTTGCTTGCGTGCTGCGAAACTGGGTTTGCCCACTGACAGTTTGCGCACGGGTCGGCCGTCGTATTCGACGAGCTTGTAGGCCGTGTCGAGGGTCGACGCGTCGGGCGGCGCGACGATTGACGTTCCGCAGGCGAAGATGTCGATTGGTGCGTTCGCGGCGACGAGTTCGGCGATCTGGTACTCGTCGAGGCCGCCGCTTACGACGATCCGTACGTCCTGTAGACCAACGGTGTCCAGCTTGACTCGGGCCTGCCACGCCTCGCTACGGAAGTCGCCCGAATCAAGTCGAATCGCGCCGACGGAACCGGGACCGAACCGCTTTGCCGTCTTGATCGCGTTGCTGACGCCTGGTTCGCTGCCATAAGTGTCGACCAGCAATGTCGTGCCGGGGTAGCGAGACACGAACGCGTCGAACGCGTCTCCTTCGCTGTCACTGGCCAGCACGAAACTGTGCGCCATCGTCCCAGTCACGGGAATGCCATAGCGTCGGCCAGCTTCCACCGATGAGGTGGCGTCGAAGCCTGCGATGTAGGTGGCGCGTGATGCTTCGATCGCCGCCTCCGAACCATGCGCGCGACGACCGCCAAACTCGATCACAGGGTGTCCGGCGGCTGCATCAACAGCGCGCGCCGCCTTGCTCGCGACCAGCGTTGGGTATGCGATCTGGTTGATCATCGCTGTTTCGACGATTTGCGCCTCCGGTAACGGTGCGATGACCTGGATCAGCGGCTCATGCTCGTAGACCGGCGTTCCCTCGGGAGGCGCCCATACGTCGCCGCTGAATCGAAACTCGCGAAGCTGATGGAGCAATCCGGCATCAAACTGCGGCAACGTCGACAGGTGGTCGATTTCGTCATCGCCAAATCGCAACGATTCGAGGAAGTTGAGCGCTCGCTCAAGACCCGCAGCTATCAGATAGTCCCAACCCTCGGGCAAGCTGCGCGCGGTGAGCTCGAAGACGGCCTCACTCGTCATGTTGCGGTCGTAGTAGACCTGCGCCATGGTCAACTCGTAGAGGTCAACGAAGAGCGGCGGCGGCGTGTTCACAGCTTGAACACTAGGACACTATTCGATTTCGACGCCAAGCTGCCGGAGCTCAGAGATTGCTGCGTTCCCATCGTCAGACCGCAAATTGACGGCAGCGATGCCGTCGGTTGGGACTATGACGGAAAAACCGAGGCGTTGGGCATCGGCAGCGGTTTCCTTGACGCAATAGTCGGTGGCGAGGCCGAGCACCACGCAGCGCTCGATACCTGCGTCACGGATGAGCGTCTCAAGGTTCGTCGCCTGTTGTTCTCCGCTCTCGGGGTCGCGAGTGCTGAAGCCCGAGTAGCCGTCATTGCCGTCTACGCCCTTGCGGACCACCGGTCCGGCGTCGGTGGTCAAGTCTTCGTGGAACTCTGCGCCCCAGGTGTCGCCGACGCAGTGGACCGGCCAGATGCCGCCGTCGCGCTCGAAGTGCGGCGTGTGCTCGGGATGCCAGTCCTGCGTATAGACGACCAGTGCACCGGATTCGGTTGCCTCAGAGATCGCAGCGTTGGCGAAGGTGACGACCGCTGCTGCGCCGTCGACGTACAGCGATCCGTCGGGATGCGCGAAGTCGTTCTGGATGTCGACGACGATCAGCGCAGTGCGAGGATTGAAAACTGGCACGGGTCGTTGTTAAGGAGGATGCAGGGGGAAGTTGGAGGCGACGACCGGATTCGAACCGGTGATAAGGGTTTTGCAGACCCCTGCCTTACCACTTGGCCACGTCGCCCGGAATGGGATCAGCGCTGAGGCTGGTGAGGGCTGTTGTCTGGAGCGGAAGAAGGGATTCGAACCCTCGACCTTCTCCTTGGCAAGGAGACGCGCTACCGCTGCGCCACTTCCGCTAGATGGAACAACATCATGCCGCTCGTCGGAACAGCATATTGCCGTTCGGTGGGGACATTGTACCTGTCGAGTGGCCAGTAGGCGTACCAGTGGCGTCTCGACGGCTGTCCATTGGGTGGTGCCGAGGAAGAGACTCGAACTCTTACGCTCGCAATGAGCACAGCGCCCTCAACGCTGCGTGTCTACCAGTTCCACCACCTCGGCATCGAAGGTTGGTTGCTCTGGCAGGGGTGGCAGGACTCGAACCCGCGACCTACGGTTTTGGAGACCGTTGCTCTGCCAAACTGAGCTACACCCCTCCGTAAGCTCCGAGCATAGCAGGTATCTGAGGCCCCGGACCCTATCCGATGCCATGCACTTTTGCCTATGCTGATGCAGCGGAATGAGAGGATGAACTCCATCATGCTTGACCTGCAACCCGAATTCGACGACGACGTTCTGGTCCTCAACCCATCGGGCCGAATCGACGGAGCTACCGCCAAGGAATACGAAGACTCGCTGCTCGGCCGGATCGCAGAGGGCCAAAGCAAGATCTTGCTGAACTGCGAGGCGGTCGAGTACATCTCTTCCGCGGGCCTGCGGGTGTTGCTGATGGCGTCAAAGCGCGCCGGCGATGCTGCGGGCAAACTGGTCCTCTGCGCCGTGAAGGACCATGTCAACGATGTGTTCAAGTACTCAGGCTTTGCCGAGCTCATCCCGATCCACGGCGACCGCGAAGCCGCGTTGGAGTCGTTCTAGGCGATCATGACGCCTGGGTCGAATCAGACTGCGGCACGAATGCGCTCCGGGAAGTCCCCGACAATTCCTGTCGCTCCGAGTTCGGCGCAGCGACGGATGTCTTCGACTTCGTTCACTGTCCAGACAAACGCTGCCATGTCGTGAGCTCGACAGGCCTCCACGTTGCTCTGCGTCAAGCCCGTTGAGTGCATCGATATGCCGTCGAGCTGGTGTTCAGCGGCAATCTGCCACACTTCCGGTGTCGGCGAGAGACAAAGATGAGCGATCCGTCGGCCCGAAGGTGCCCGCCGGGCGAGTTCAATCACCGCATCCGAGTCAAAGCTCCAGAGCCAGGACCAGGGCAACGCGTCGACTCTGGCGACTTCCTCTAACACCGCCTTGCAGAGGTCCGGCACGTTGGCGCCGGCGGCGATCTTGAGTTCAATCACGAGCAGCATTCGACCGTCAATCAGCTCAAGCGCTTCCCTCAAGGTGGGGATCTGCTCTCCTTGACCAGCGTCGAGCGTACTCAGTGCTGCCAACGTCGCTTCGCCGACCGGCCCCGACCCATTCGTGGTGCGGTCCAGCAGATCGTCGTGAATCAACACAGGCACGCCGTCCGCGCTCAACTGAACATCGATCTCTACTCCGTCACAATCCATATCTAACGCTTGGCGTATGCCCAGCAGGGTGTTCTCGGGCGCGTGCCCCATCGTGGTTCGGTGTGCAATCACGAGCGGGGTATCGTGAGACATCGGTGGACTCGTTTGCGATTGGTCTGAAAGGCGGAGCAAGTGCGCAACGAGGATATCGCCGAGGTGTTCAATACCAGCGGAGCAAAATACGAGGCCTCCGCAACAGAGCTGATCAACCTGGCCGCTTCCGAGTTGGTGCAGCGCCTCAATCTCTCCGAGCGTGATGACTTCGTCGACCTTGGCTGCGGTTCCGGCGCAGTGGCTGCCCATGCTGAGCCGTTACTTCCGAATGGCAGTCTGGTCGGAGTGGACCTGTCAAGAGTTCAGCTTCAGCTAGCCAGGGAGCGTTTTCGGCGCTCGCCGATTCAACCTCGGTTTGTCCAGGAAGACGCAGTCGCGACCAGCCTCCGAGATCGTTCGGCCAGCGCGGTCGGACTAGGTCTGGTGTTGCCCTATTCGGAGCGACCGCAACAGATACTCAAGGAAGCCACGCGACTGACGCGCCTCGGAGGACGAGTGGCTGCGACCATCATCGGCAATCCGTTCTTTGGCTCACCAGGAATGCGACTGCTCGGCCTGCTCGAGCGGCGCGGTGTCGCCTGGCCGGAAGTTGAGTTGCAATTCGATCCCAGGCACGCTGTCCAACTGGCGTTGTTGTGCGAAGTAGACGGACGCAGACTGGACGATGTCACGATCGAGGAGATCGAGCGTGAGCTCTGGTGGGACAGTTTCGACGCGTGGTGGCAAATGTTGTCTGCTTTCGGCTTTCTGCCGTCAGGTCGCGAGCGAATGATGGAACACGTCATCCGCGATCTGCAGAACGATGATCGTGTCGTGGACCCGGACGGCAAAGTGCGTTGCACAGTCAAAATCTGGTTGTTGTCTGCGACGGTGAGTGAAGGAGACCCCTGGCTATGACATCAGCGCAATCATCTCCCCGGAGAAGAATCTCTGTAAATCTGCCCTGGAACCCCGACTTCGTCGATACATTCCTCGCGCGGGCCCGGCTGGCCGATGAGATTGGCGTCGACACGATCTCGGTGCTTGAGGGCTACGGGCACGATGCCTTCACGGGTATGGCGCTGCTCGCGCATGAGACCAACAATGTGCGAATCGCATCCTCAATTGTCAACGTCTTCTCTCGCACTCCGGCGACGCTAGCGCAGAGCTTTGGCACGGTGGACCAACTGTCGGGTGGGCGTGTTGTGATCGGCCTCGGCGATAGCGCGCCGGGTGCAATTGAGCGTTTCCACGGCGTCAAGTTTGAGCGTCCCTTTGCTCGAATTCGGGAAGCAGTCGAGCTTATCCGGCTGTATTGGTCACGCCAGCGATTCGACTACGACGGGCCGACAATCCATGTCGAGCGCGCTTTGGTCAGCGGTATGATTCCTGGCCAACCAACTGCGCAGATTCATCTGGCCTCGTTGCACCCGACATCGGTCAAGATGACGGCCGAGCTGGCCGACGGCTGGATGCCGACCTGGATTCCAAATGATCGGGTTCAGGAATCGGTCCAGCAAGTGAAACAGTGGTGCACTGAGTTCGGACGACCCGACGACGCGGTCGAGGTACGCTCCGCCGGCTCAGCAACAGTGTTGCTCGACCCGGAACGGCAAGCTGAGATCGATCGCGGATTCGCCCAGGGCCTCGCGTTCTTCGCGGTTCGCAACGGACCCGGATACTTCCACCAGTTCGAGCGCCAGGGCTTTGCCGAAGAGGTCGCTGCGATGCGCCAGGCCTGGCAGGATGGCGGTGTGGGAGCGGCGACAGAGGTAGCGATGGAGATCGCTCCGAAGTTCTCTCGGCGAGGCTCGTTGCAAGACTGTGCGGCGCATCTCGACGAGCAGACAGGCTTCGGCGTCGACTTGCACCAGGTCTCGGTCGATACCGACGATGATGTCGCCTGGGCTGACGCCCTATCCCAGCTCGTCAAGTAACGTTCACCAAAGAACACAACACATCCCCGATGGGATTCTGAAGGGAATCGCAATGGCAGACAACCCGCTATCTGAGTCGTTGGCCAAATTCACCGATCGCGCGCTGCGCTGGACGGTTCAGTCGATGGAAGACCTCTCACAGGAAGAGGTTCACTTCCGCACGCACGAGGGTCAGAACTGCATCGGCTTTGAGGCCTGGCACATTGCTCGCACCGCCGACAACTTGATCCATTTCGCCTTCGAGCGCGAGAAGCCGATCTGGCTTGCCAAGAATCTGCATGAGGAATGGGGATTGCCCAAGGTCGACCAGGGCACCGGCACGAGCTATGACGAGGTCGCTAGCTGGGTATTCCCGGAAGGCGCAGTGATCGCTAGCTACCTAAACGACGTCGCCGATGTCATCGTCCCGCGCATCGCCGACATGCCGCTGGACTACCTCCACTCGATCACACGCATCGTGCCGCAAGGTGAGCTGCCGAAGTGGGAGATCATCGGACAGGTGATCATCAACCACTCGAACAACCACCTCGGCCAGATTAACGTCGGCCGTTCGATGCAGGGCAAGGAGGGCCTCGGCTTCTAGCCAGGGCTGATAGGTACGTCCAGTGTCCACTTCCAGCGATCCAGAGCTCGTCGCTCCGTTGTCCCTGACTGAACAGGTCAGCGCGACAAGATCCGGTGAGCTTCCGCTGCAGGACCTGATCGCGCAGACGCTCGAACGACTTGAGTTGGTCAATCCGTCGGTTCGCGCCATCTTGCCAGACCCGCGACTGCGTGAGCGGCTGTCATCGGAAGCTGCCGACATCATCGATCGCTGGCCGACGCCGTCGCTGCGTCCGCCGTTGTTCGGCGCGATGGTGGCGGTCAAGGACATCTTCAACGTCTCTCGCATGCCGACACGGGCTGGCTCGGCCGTCCCGCCGGAATCGTTCAGTGGTCGCGAGGCCGATGTGGTTGCGCGTCTGCGAGAGGCGGGAGCTCTGGTTCTGGGCAAGGCGGTCACAACCGAGTTTGCCTACTTCGCGCCTGGTGCAACGGCCAATCCGCACAATCGCGCGCACACTCCTGGTGGCTCGAGCAGCGGCTCGGCTGCCGCGGTCGCGGCGGGCATCGCGCCGCTGGCGCTGGGCTCGCAAACCGTGGGATCGGTGATCAGGCCCGCATCGTTCTGCGGCGTGGTCGGATTCAAGCCCTCATACGACCGCATTCCAACCGGCGGCACGTTGTACTACTCGCCATCGGTTGACACGATCGGCTACTTCGTCAACTCAGTCGCCGACGCTGCGTTAGTGGCCTCGACCGTGCTGCTCGGTTGGCGCGAGGGCGAGGACGCTGAAGCGTCGGCGCCGAACATCGGCGTTCCGGCGGGCGCGTTTCTCGAACAGTCGGGACCCGAGATGCACGCCGCGCTGGAGCAAGCGTCTGCGCGCCTCGGCGCAGCGGGACTGGCCGTCGAAGAGGTCATGACGCTGCACGACATTGCCGACATCAACAAGCGGCACTCAGATCTCAACGCCTCCGAGTTCGCCGAAACACACGCCGAACGATACGCAACATATGGATCGATGTTCAGGCCGCAAAGCGCTGAGCTCTATGAGACAGGGCTGGCCATCCCCAGGGCCGACGCCGAGGCGGGGCGGGCAAGCCGCATCGCACTCCGCCAGCGACTGCACGAACGCATGGACCGTGCCGGAATCGATGTCTGGTTGGCGCCGTCGGCGGTGGGGCCGGCGCCCGAGGGACTCGCTTCAACCGGCAATCCGGCAATGAACCTGCCCTGGACACATGCAGGCATGCCGGTCATTTCGCTGCCGTTCGGCGATGTGGACGGCTTGCCGCTGGGATTGTCGCTGGTCGGCCGCTTCGGCCACGACGAAACGCTCCTGGGCCAGGCGGCAATGGTGGAGTCAGCGTTGGACGGCAGAGGCCTGAGTTGATAGGAAGTCAGGATAGCACGATATCCGTGCTATCATGTTTCCATGATCGTGTCGTTCGCGGGAGACGGTACTGAAGACCTCTTCAACGGACATGAAACGCGCCGGGCGCGACGGACATGTCCCTCCGCGATCTGGAGCGTGGCACGCAGAAAACTGGATCTGCTCGATTCGGCCGCCGCCTTGGGTGATCTTGCCGTGCCGCCGGGAAACAGGCTCGAGCGCCTGACGGGTGATCGCAGCGGACAGTTCAGTATTCGAATCAACGATCAATACCGCGTCTGCTTCGTTTGGACCGGTGCTGGTCCTGACCAAGTTGAGATCACTGACTATCACCGTTAGGGAATCAGAAATGGTACGTGTTCCGAGCAACCGAGAGCCCACCCACCCGGGCGCGATGCTTCTGATTGAGTTCCTGCAGCCCATGGGTCTGACCCAACGCGACCTGGCCACCGCCATCCACGTGCCGTTTCAGCGCGTCAACGAAGTGGTTAGGGGCAGACGCGGCGTGACGCCGAGTACGGCATTGCGACTCGCAAGATTCCTGGGCACTACTCCGGACTTTTGGATGAATCTGCAACTGCGTTGGGATCTGTATCACGCACAGCTAGTCGAAGCTGCGGAAATCGAGAGCATCCAGCCATTGGAATCTGTGAAAGCCAGATAGATTCTTACTGGTCGGTTGGTTTGGACGTGACGAGACGCTTCTGATTCAGGCGGCAATGGTAGAGGCGGCGTCCGCTGCCGGGCGAATCAGGTCCAACCAGCCTGAAGATTTGCTGGCGATGTTGTTGAGCGGGCTGGCTGTAGATCGCAACCAGCAGGGACATGGACTGGCGGCGGCGCTGCTGAAGCACTTCTTGCTCAAGGCGTTGGATGTGGCGGAACTCACGGGCCTGCGAGTCGTGTTGGTCCATGCCAAGAACAATCAGGTTGCGGACTTCTACCGACGATTTGGATTCCAGTCCGCAACAGTGGATGACCTGACCCTGATGATGTTGATTCAGGACATCCGAGAGACCATCGAGGCTTGATCGCCGAACAACTGGCTTTCCTGGTCCCCCCGGGAGGAATCGAACCTCCGCGCACGGTTTAGGAAACCGCCGCTCTATCCCCTGAGCTACGGGGGGTACCGCTGAGTGTATTGGTGTGCGCCTTCGTTGATCGTCGTCTGGGGTTTCGTATTCTGCATGCAGAAGCTGAACAATGATCCGGAGCGTGTTCGATGCCGATGTACGAGTACTACTGTCGACCCTGCAACGAGAAATTCGTCAAGCTGCGACCGATGAGCGCCGCTGCCGAGCCGTTTGAGCACGCTTGCGGCACAGTGGCGCAGAAAGTACTGACTGCGGCCATGGTCTCGGTCGCCGGCGAGTTCGCCGACATGGAGGCGGCAGAAGCGATGCCGACAGGCGGCGGCTGCGCTTGCGGTCGTGGTTCCTGCGGCTGCGGCAGTGGCGGTATGGGCGCGTTGAACTAACCTCCTCGAAAACTTCTGAGCGTGATTCGCTGCGTTCAGCAACCAGCGTTTGGAACGCAACATGAACCTCAGCCCCAGGGTCCTGGTCGTGGGTGCGCTGCTCACAACCGCTGTCATCGCGGCAGTGTTGTTCAGCGTTGGCGCTCAACGCCATTTCGCTGCCTCCAGCAATCACTCCGACGGTGAAATCGACGTTCGAGTGCAGGCCAGACAAACGGAAGGTGGTCGGGTCGAGGTTCGGGCGCAGACCAGCATCGGCGAGCGCGAGTGGATGACACACACGCCAGATTTGCGGTTCCTCACGGCCGATGCTGAATTCGGCAGATGGTATTCGAGCAGCCCGTTGACAGTGAGTGTGCCCGCTCCGGCGCCTGAAGTCTCTGATGAAGCTGCGTACACACAGTTTTTCGTTGAAGAGGCGATTGACTACTACCAGCGCCACGGCCGCGATGTGATGCTCGCGTTCTACAACTCGCCGGAGAGCGTCGATGGTCAGTGGTACATGTTCATCTTCGACGCGGATGACATCCTCGTCGCTCACGAAAACCCCGAGCTGGTAGGTCTGACCGACGCCGAGGTCAACGGTCCTGATGGATATCCGGCCGGTCGGATGGTCGTCGCGGCAGCAAGCGAAGCTGGCTCGTGGGTTGATTATCAGTTCAACAATCCTACGACCGGCGAAGCCGAGATCAAGCACTCGTGGATCGTGCGTCACGACGGGCTGATCTTCGGCTCGGGTTGGTACGAGGATGCGCCGTCGAAGGAGCATGCTCCGGGCGCGTACACACAGTCGTATGTGGAACGTGCGCTTGAGATGTATCGCGTGTTGGGACGCGAGGCGACGTTTGAGTATTACAACTCCACGGAGAGCATTGATGGCGAGTGGTACCTGTTCATCCACCAGGACGACGGCACGCGCCTGGTCAACGGCGCTCAGGCCGACCGACCCGGCTGGCTGGGCAGCAACCTGCACGGCTCGGGCGTGGATGTGACCGGATACGACTACGTTGAAGACACGCTGGCGATCGATCCTGATGGCTGGATTTCATACGTCTTCCCCAATCCCGATGCGGAGCTTCGCTACCAGCGCAAACACAGCTGGCTCCTGCGCCGCGACGGAATGCTGTTTGGCTCAGGTTGGTACGACCGCAACTACGATCTCGCCGAGGAAGACCCGGCTGGCTATTCGCGAGCCCTCGTGCAAACGGCGATTGATCTGTATGACTCCGAGGGTCGGCAAGCCATGCTTGACCGCTACAACTCGGCGGATAGCGCCGATGGCGAGTGGTACGTGTTCGTCATTGATGGGGAGGGCGAGTTCATTGCTCATCCCACGCGACCAGACCTGGTTGGGGAGCTGTTGCAGGATCGGGGAACTGATGTCACCGGCTTTGACTTTGGCTCGGCGTTCCTGGCCATCACCGAGAACGGATGGGTCAGCTATGTGTTCGGCAACCCAGATTCGGGCCGAGACGAACAGAAGCACACCTGGCTAGTCAGGCATGACGGTCTACTCTTTGGCTCGGGATGGTACGAGCCGGGCGCGTATGAGGCACCCTGATACCTAGCTGACGTCGAGTTGTTCACGCCGACGTTCTCGCCATAGGTAGGCGGCTGAGATGCCGCCTGCCGCGAGGACGAAGATCAGTGTGACTCCGCCGATGAGCAGCGTGGTGTCGAAGAAGAAGCGTTGGGGGAAGAGCTGGATCAGCCCGTCTCGCGAGCTGAGCTGCCAGAGATCGTTGGTGAAGAACAACAGATGGAAGTTGCGGAACGCGGCGTCAAAGCCGGTGATGCCGATGACGCCGAGAACGACGACCAGTAGTGCCACGATGCCACAGGCAGTCAGGACCGATCTCGCCACTGACGATGCGGCTCGCTTGCCCGATCGCACCAGAGTGATTGCTACGAACGCGATGATGAATCCGAGCGCGGCCCAACCGGCATCGAACGTGCGCGCCATCAGCCGCTTGACGTCGATCATGTGGAGGATCTCTCGCTCGCTGTAGAAGGACGCTCCGGCCACGCTGACATCGAGCCGGTCTTCGTCGTTGAGCAGGTAGTCGCGAGTCTCCTGCGCCACCCTGAGCACCTCGTCCTGGGGCAAGCCGGTGCGACCCGTGGCGTCGTAGCGCTCGAATCCACGTTCCCACCATGAGGCTGAGGATGTGGCGTAGCGGACGGTGAAGGCGATGGGAAGCGTGAACAGCGCGAGCGCGAGCGCGACCTCGGCAGCGGTGCGTAACAACCTGAGCACTACGAGTTGGGCGATAGGATTCATACGTCGGAATGAGCGTAACGGGCCTCGGAGTCGATGATGCCAATCAACCTGTCCCAGATCATTGAGATCGCCGGTCTCGATGAAGCTAAGACCCTGGTCATTGTTCGCACCTCCGCCGGAGAATCACCTGTCACGACCGGTCATCTGGTGGTTCTGGTAGACGACCCAACACAGGTTGCGAGCGCCTTGCGGCACTATCCGTCGACTCATGAGCTGAGATTGATCGACTCGGATTTGTCAGTCCGCTTGAGCACCATTGCGGACATCGTGAGACAGGATCTCTCGGACGTCGAGGCGCTGGTTGTTGATCCGATTCCGCTGTTTGATGTTCGGGATGCTCCAGATGGCGTGCGCGGTGTCATGGATCGTCTGCGCGACCCGGTGGATGGATGCCCTTGGGACAACGCACAGACGCATGACAGTCTGCGTCCGCATTTGCTGGAAGAGACCTATGAGGTGCTCGAGGCCATCGCCTCGGGCGATCCCGGGGAGTTGTGTGAGGAGCTTGGTGATCTGATGATGCAGGTTGTGCTGCACGCAAAGCTGGCTGAGCAGGCTGGCGACTTCACGCTCGATGATGTCTCGGAGGGCATCCGCGCAAAGCTTGTCAGGCGTCATCCACACGTGTTTGGCGACGGCACCGCCAATACTCCCAAGTTGGTCGAAGGCGCCTGGGAACGACTGAAGGCACGAGAGCGGCCGAATCGGGAGTCGGTGTTGGATGGTGTGCCTCGGACATTGCCAGCGTTGGCACGTGCGCAGTCGATTCTTGGGCGGGCAGAGCGCAACGGCTTTACGCGAGAACCGGTCGGCGCCGTTGAGCTCGGAGAGCGTCTGCTGAATCTCGTGCAGGAAGCGCGGGAATCAGATGTGTCGGCGGAAGATGCTCTGCGTGATGCGTTGGGGGCATTCGAGCGCGGTGTCAGGGCGGCTGAGAGGTCGAGTGACGAGTCGACTTAGAGCCCATGCACATCATTTCGTAAGGGACAAAGGCGAGCGCGGGAGTGACGGGACGGAGATTGCGCTAGACGCGGCTCAGATTGGCCACAGATGCGAGCAGGCGTTTCACGCCGATGTCGGCGAATCGGACTGTGACTTCTGCGTCCTCACCGATTGTGCGCAACGAGATCACTACCCCGTGTCCGAAGACTTCGTGCGAGACCTCGTCACCCGGATTCAGGCCAACCGTCGGTGCTGCGGCTGGCTCCGGATCGAAACTGTCGAAGTCGTCCCAACGGACGGTTCGATTGCGTGCTGGTCTGACATCCGCGCCGACCTGCGCCTGTTGGCGTTGATGGCGCTGTACGAGCTCTTCCGGGATATCTGCCAGGAACCGGGACGGCGGATTGTGTCCTGATCGTCCTTGGTACGCGCGACGGAACGCATAGAGCAGGTGCAGCTCGCGCATGGCACGGGTCATGCCGACGTAGCAGAGGCGTCGTTCTTCCTGGAGCTGCGCCGGATCGTCGATTGAGAGTTGATGAGGAAGCAGGTACTCCTCCATACCGACCATGAAGACGACAGGAAACTCCAGGCCCTTGGCCTGGTGCAGTGTGATCAGCGTGACCGCGTCGGGTGGCCCGTCGGGTAGGTCGTCGACGTCCGCGACCAGGGCGACGTCTTCGAGGAACGCGTCGAGCGCTGCACCGGGAGCGATTTCTGCGTAGTTCTCGGTGACGGTGACCAGTTCCTGCACGTTCTCCCATCGAGTTTCGGCCTCGGCTTCCGAGTCGGACTGTCGGACGAGCCACTCTCGGTACCTGGTCTTGACGAGGATGGAGCGCAACGCATCCGAGAGTGGCTCTTGCGAGGCCTGGCGCTGCGCGGCTTCAATCATGTCGACGAAGTCGCCGAGAGATTTGGCCGCTCGATTCGTGATCGCAGGTGGCGTCAGATAACCACCGAGGGCGTCGGCGTCTTTTCCGGCTGCTGCGGCCGCTGCCTGAAAGGGTGACCGTGCGTGTGTGTTTGACCAGTCGCTCAGGGTCTGGACCGTCTTCGCGCCGACACCACGCGTCGGCACATTGACAACTCGGGTGAATGCCACGGCGTCGGCGGGATTGCGAATCAGCCGGAGGTAGCCGAGCAAGTCGCGGACCTCGCGCCGGTCGTAGAAGCGGGTCGCCCCGACCAACCGGTAGGGAATCCCATGCTGAACCAACGATTCTTCAATCGCCCGCGATTGCGCATTGGTCCGGTACAACACCGCAGCTTCGCCGGGCCTGAGTGAGCCGTCGCGCAGGCCATGTTCCACGTGGCTAGCGACGTACTCCGCTTCATCCTGCTCGCTGTACGCCTCGTGTAGCCGCGGCAATGCGCCATCGCTGTTGTCGGTGACCAACTGTCGCTTGATCCGATTGGTGGCGCGGTCGATGACGGCGTTTGCCGCATCGAGAATCTGCTGAGTCGAGCGATAGTTGTTGTTGAGCTGAACTTCTGCAGCGTCGGCATGGTCGCGAACGAAGTAGTTGAGATTGCGAATGTCGGCGGAGCGCCAGGAGTAGATCGACTGGTCAGGGTCGCCAACGACCGTCAGGTTGCCGCTGCCGGCGGACCACGCGCGGGCCAGCTGGTACTGGATGGTTGATGTGTCCTGGAACTCATCTACGAGGACGTGGTCGAACCGGTCTTCATAGATTTTCCGCACCTGCTCGTGCTCAAACAGATCCAGCGTCTTGAGCAGCAAGTCGTCGAAATCAAGCGCCGCCGCCTGCGTGAGTTCTGCGGCGTAGCGTTCCCAGATGCGCGCTGCGACTTCATCGAGGTATGAGCTGGTTCCAGCGGCGAAGTCGTCCAGAGAATCGCCCTCGGATTTGGCTCTCGAGATTCTGCTCAGCAGCCCGCGAGGAGAGAACTGCTTGGGATCGAGCTGCATCTCCTTGATCGCGCTGCGCACGACCTGCATCTGATCGTCGCCGTCGAAGATGACGAAGTTGCGCGGGACGCCAATCTCAGGTCCGTGCGATCTGAGCATGCGCACGCAGATGCGGTGGAAGGTGCCGAGCCAGACCTTGTCGCTGTCATCAGGAACGATGAGCGCTTCCAGACGGGAGCGCATTTCGCGGGCTGCTCGATTTGTGAACGTGACGGCAAGGATTCGCCAGGGCGGGATGCCCTGCTCGATCAGCCAGGCGATCCGGTGGGTGATCACCCTGGTTTTGCCTGAACCTGGCCCGGCAATGACAAGCAGCGCGCCGTGTGGATGGGTCACTGCCGCTCGCTGCGCATCGTTGAGGTGATCAAGATCGAGCGGCGTGTGTACCGAACTGAGACCGGACGGTGAAATTTCAGTCATCGTTGCGAGCATACCTTCGGCTTCGGCCTATAGTGGCGAGAGCGGGGTGCAGACGAGGCGAACCATGCTCGACGGAGTGGGCATCTCCTGGCCGGGGGGCTCTCCCGAAAACACCGGACTGATCCTGGCGCTGATCGTTGGCGCCTATTTTCTTGTGCTCTGGCTCTCGGCCGTGGTCTGGACGGCGCGGGACATACATCAGCGCACGAGTGAGCCGATGGCGCAGCTGGTCTTCACGTTGATCGTGCTGATCTTCAACTTCCCTGGCCTCGTGGTCTATCGAGTCCTGCGACCGCCCTTAACGCTGCAGGAGGCAGAGGAACACCGGCTCGAGTCGAGTGCCTTGCTACGCGAGTTGGAGCAGCAACCGCCATGTCCGCGATGCGGATACGAGATCGCTCCCGATTTCCTGGCATGTCCACGCTGTGCGATGCCGCTGCGGATGTCGTGCTCGTCGTGCGAACGAGTGCTCGACCCCAGTTGGCAAGTTTGTCCCTGGTGCGTGACCACGATCCAGAGCGATGCGCCACCTGCACCATCGGACGAGCCGCCAACCGTGTCCGCTCCGCGGAACATTCTGTCTGAGCCGAGCGACCAGCGCTCGCAGTCAGCTCCGCGAAGTGCTTCAAATGTCTGAGCTCCGAGAGTCGCGACTGTCGATCAATGGAGTCGACGGCGTGATCACGAGTGCAAGCGACAGCGACAGCAATGAAGCTGTCGTCTGCCTGCACGGAGTGCCTGGATCGGGTCGTGACTTTCAGTGGTTGTTGCCCGAGACGGAGCAGGTGGTTCGATCAATCGCGATCGATCTGCCGGGCTTCGGTCGGGCCGACAAACCGAGGGATTTTCCTTATTCGATTGAGGGCTATCAGACCTGGTTGTCACCGGCGTTGGATCAGTTGGGCGTCCAACGGGCGCACCTGGTGCTTCACGACTTTGGCGGACCGATTGGACTGATGTGGGCGGCAATGAACCCGCACAAGTTTGCATCGGTCGTACTGATCGACACCGGTGTCCTGGCGGATTATCGCTGGCACCTGTTGGGTCGGCTGTGGCGGATGCCGCGCATCGGCGAGGCCATCCAAGCCGGCACGACTCGTCAGTTGTTCAAGCTGTGGATGCGTCGCGGGAACATTCGCGGACTTGATTCGCGATGGCTTGACGAGTTGATCGATGAAGATGAGCGACTGACTCGCCGCGCAACTTTGACGTTGTACCGGAACACCGATGAACCCGGCAGTCCGATGCTCGGACAAGCGCTAGCTCCGCAAGGGAAGCCGGCGTTGGTCATCTGGGGTCGTCGCGACCCGTACATCTCATGGCGTTACGCGGAGCGCCAGCGAGAAACGTTCCCCGAGGCCGACGTACACGTCTGGAACGACAGCGGTCACTGGCCGCATGTCCAGCACCCAGGCCGGACAGCGGACACAGTGACCGCGTTTCTGCGCTCTCTGCGCGAGTCGGGCAGTTAGTCCGACGCTCCCAGCTCGACGGCGAGGTTGGCTGTCTTTTTCATTTCCTCGAAGCGTTCCATCTGCTCGCGAGCGCGGGCTTCGGCTGCTTCGTTCTTGTATTCCTGCTCGGATTGCGTCTCGCTGGCGACAACGTCGAATCCATAGGGTCCGTAGACCGGAATCTCGTCGTCGGAGAGTTCGGCCATCATCTCGTTGCGATCGGCTTTGCGCTTGAACGCTTCCTCGATGTACGGCGCGAGTTCTTCGTCCTTGCGCGCCACACGTTCTGCCTCGAATTCCTTGAACTCGGGCATCACGTCGCGCGCGAAGATCTCAAGCGATTCGCAGATGTGATCATGCTTGTTGTTGCCGGCCTGCTGGATGAAGACCGACTGGTCGACACCACACTCGGCGAAGATGCGCAGGTGCTCGCGCAGTTCGTCGGGAGTGCCGATGCCGCCCTCGCCGCCCTGCCGCGGCCAGGTGTCGCGAACCTGTTCCCAGGCCTTCCAGACGTTGGTTCGGCCCGGCTTGTGCATCCCAGCGGCGTAGTGGTGGCCCAACGCGTACTGGAAGAAACGGAAGCCGTCGCCGCCGCGAGCCTCGGCCTCGGCCGCGTCGGGGTGAACAGAGAACGATGAGACCATGGCGATGTTCGCGTTGACCGTGTGACCGATCGGCACGCACTCAGTCTTCAGCGTTTCGTAGTAGTCGTTGACCCAGTGCTGTGCTTCTTCTGGGTCGATGAAGGCGAAGGTCAATGCCCCGATGCCCAGCTTGGCCGCGAGGTGGATGGTGTCGCGGTTGGAGCAGGCGACCCACAGCGGTGGGTGAGGTCGCTGCACCGGCTTGGGCACGACGTTTCGAGTCGGCATCGAGAAGTACTTGCCTTCGAAGCCCGGATACGGGTTCATCGCGAGCATGTTGGCGACCTGCTCAACGGTCTCGAGCCACATCGAGCGGCGCTCTTCCGGATTGACCATGTAACCCTCGAGCTCGGCTCGGGAGGCGGATTCACCGGTACCGAACTCAACTCGGCCATTGGACACGAGGTCAAGCGTTGCGATCCGCTCTGCGACGCGCGCCGGGTGGTTGTAGCCGGGAGGCATCAGCACAATGCCATGACCAAGGCGGATGTTCTTGGTCCGCTGAGACGCTGCGGCCAGGAAGACCTCGGGGGCGGAGGAGTGGGAGTACTCCTCGAGGAAGTGGTGCTCCACTTCCCAGGCGTGGTCAATGCCGAGTTGGTCGGCTAGCTCAACCTGATCCAGCGCATCCTGGAAGAGTTGCTGTTCCTGTCCATGGCCCCACGGCTTGGGCAGTTGGTGCTCGTAGAAGATGCCAAAACGCATTTGCGGCTCCGTTCGTGTCTGTTGTTGCGAGTCTAGGAGACGACCGTGATTTCGCGGCCCTGCAGGATGACGCTCGCTGGTCCGTTGATCAGCGCTGGGAACGGGTCGCCGGGCTCGTCGGACGGCGGCAATCCTTTCGCCGAGGCTTCCGAGTTGGAGTACCAGAGCGAGGCGATGCCGTCCCACGGTCCTCCGTCGGCGCCCTGATTGGCATGCGACGTCGTGTACCTGAGGCAGGCGCCGTTCGTGCGAGCGATGGTGTTGGCCACTCGCGGCGAGTGTCCGTCGGTCCATGCGGCGAAGAGCTGCTCACGCGTGACGCCCTCACCTCGCTTGACAAACGCCACCCACTTGAGTGCGTCATCGGGCGTGGTCGCATCGACGATCATATTCTCGGTGGTGAACAGGGCGTCGGACGTGGGCTCGATCAGCTCACCGAAACCGTCAATCGAACGCAGAGCGCCGCGATGCTCTCCGAAGGCCTCGCCGAAGTGCTCGAAGTCTCGGAACCAGAGCTCCGCCATGCCGTCGTAGGGCATGTCGTCTGTGGCTGGCGGGCCTCCGAGCGAGCCAACACTCTCGAAGAAGGTGACGCAATAGCGCTCCGGCATGGCCAGATTGGCGACGTGAGGCGCATGAATGCAGCGCCAGAACTCATAGAACGACTCTCGTTCCACGCCTTCCTTCTTTGTGACGGGGACGATCCATTTCAACATGATTCGCTCGATTCCACTCTTCGAAGATGCTCAACTCTGGGCGGAGTCTAGGCGTTCTGCGACTTCAATCGCCCGCTCTGCCTGGGCTCTCGCGATTTCGCCGCATGCGCCTGTGTAGCTCGCGGGATCCAGCAGGCCATCCAACTCGTCCTCGGACAAGTGGCTTCGGACTTCCTGGTCGGAGACAAGGAGATCACGGAATGAAACGTGTTGTATCGCGGCGTCCTGTGCGTGCTCGTAGACGATGTCGTGAGCTCGTTGGCGTCCGACGCGCTCTCCCAGGGCGAGCATGATGTTCTCGCTCATGATCAGTCCGCCGGACAGGTCGAGATTCTGGCGCATTCGCTCCGGCTTCACGTCGATGCCGTCGAACAACAACGCCAGGCGCGAGAGGATGTCGCCGACCAGCTCGATCGAACTCTGAATGACGCGCTCGATCATCACGCTCGTGGAGCCGTCGGCTTCGTGCTCGGTGCGCATCGCGTCGAGTGCCAGCGGGAACAGCGCGGTGACCTGGGCGGCCGCCGCACGGATGTCCTGCGACAGTTTTGGATTGCGCTTCTGCGGCATGGTGCTGCTACCCACGGTGCCGGGCGGGACGGGTTCCTCGATCTCGCCGAACTCTGGCTTCATCAGGGTGTAGGTCTCGTCGGCGATCTTGCGGCAGGTCGCAGCCATCATGGCAAGGATTGCGGCGTACTCGGCGTGGTGATCGTGGCTGGTTCTTCCGGGAACGGGCATGGGCAGGAGGTCGAGGTGCGCGGCCATGCTGTCCTGGACAGCGAGTCCCGGCGTGCCGAAGGAAGCGAGCGTTCCGGCAGCACCGCCAAGCATCGCGACGAAGATGCGAGGCTCAGCATCTTCGAGGCGTTCGACATGTCGGCACAGTTCATCGATCCACGCGCCGACCTTGTAGCCGAAGGTCGCCGGTACGGCGTGCTGCCCATGAGTCCGGCCAGCGCAAGGGTCGTCGGCGTGCTCGATCGCTAGGGGAGCGAGCAATCGCAGTACCTGCGCGATCTGATCCAGGATGATCTCGTGCGCTTTGCGAAGTTGCAGGATGTCGCCGGTCTGGGTGATGTTCTGGGTCGTCGCGCCCCAATGGACATAACCACCGACTTCTCCACCCAGGATGCGGTCCAGCTCCCAGATCAGCGGGACCAAGGGATGCGCGGTGACCGCGAGTCCTGCCTCGATGTTTTCGATGCTGAGCAAGTCGAGCTGGCAGTGTTGTGCGATCTCGACGGCCGCGTCGGCTGGAATCATGCCCAGGTCGGCTTCAGCTCGCGCGAGTGCGGCCTCCACGTCGAGCCAGGCCTGCCAGCGGGCTTCTCTGGTGAACAGCGCCCGAATTCCCGGATCAGGCACGCGGGCGGCGGTTGGTCGATTCTGCATGTCGCACTCCTTCACTTTCGAAGCATCGTGTTGCTGTCGGGCAAGTAGGATCGGACTGCAAGCTAACGAAGGGGGTCGATATGGTTGCGCCGCTTGATGGAATTCGTGTGGTCGAAGTCGCCAACTGGCTGGCCGCGCCGTCGGCGGCTGCGTTGTTGGCCGACCTGGGCGCTGATGTCGTGAAAATCGAGCATCCCGCCGGCGACGCCTGGCGCCACGTGTTGATGCAAGGCCGCAACCCGGACTTCGATCCCGACACAGATGTGGACGCTCCCTATGAGCTTGATAATCGCGGTAAGCGCGGCGTCGCGCTGTCCCTGGAGCGACCTGGAGCGAGCGATGTTGTCAAACGCATGGTGGCCGAGGCCGACATCTTTGTCACCAATCTGACCGCGCCGCGCATTGCCCGCTACGACCTTGGAAGCGAAACCTTGACGGCATTGAACCCGCGACTGATCTACGTCGTATTGACCGGATACGGGACTCGCGGTCCCGACAATGCCAAGACGGCGTTTGACTATTCGGCGTACTGGTCCCGCTCCGGGATCATGAGTTTGATTGGTGAGCCGGGCGGTCCTCCGATGCCATGCCGACCAGGCCAAGGCGACCACGCGACGTCGCTGAACATGCTCTCGGGCGCGCTGGCGGCGCTTCGACTGCGAGACCTGACCGGTGAAGGACAGGTTGTTGAGGTCACGCTGCAACGCACCGGCGCCTGGACAATCGGCGCCGACGTTTCCGCGAGCTTGATTCTGGAGGATCAGCCGGGCCGGATCGACCGCGTTCGGCCTGGCAATCCACTGTTCAACTCCTACGAGACGGCCGATGGCCGCTGGCTGATGCTGGTCATGCCGACCGGCGACCGATACTGGCAGCCAGTTTGCCGGGCGCTCGGTCGCGACGACTGGCTTGAGGATGAGCGTTTGGCCACATTGATGGGACGGATGCAACACACCGAAGAACTGACGCCGGCAATTGCGTCAGTCTTTGCTACCAAGACTCTGGCAGAGTGGACCCCGCTACTTGATGCCGAGTCGCTGACCTGGGCGCCGGTGGCCGAGCTGCCGGAGTTGATTCATGATCCTCAAATGGAGGAAATGGACGCATGGAGCGTAATCGATGGTCCACAGGGATCGTTCAGAACGTTGAACACGCCCTTTGCGATCGAAGGCGCGGACGTTGGGCCGCGTGGACCGGCCCCTAAGACGGGCGAACACACGCATGAAGTGCTGAGCGAACTGGGGCTTTCGGACGATGAAATCGCCCAGCTTGCGGCCAGCGGCGCGCTCGGTTAGCCGACTGGTCTGCGAAAAGGATGGATGTGGAGTCGTGGGTGAAGAGCTCGATCTCATCGTCCAATCCGTGCGGCGCTTCATCCGTCGCGAAATCTGGCTGCAGGAGAAGCGGATCGATCCGAACGCGCCAAGTCTGCGCGAAGAAGCATTCGCGACGTTGCTAGAGCGCGCGTCGGAGCTGGGCATCGACCACTTGATGGCGCCTCGTGAGGAGGAGGTGGGTCCTGACGTCGACCTCCCCGACTCGGATCGGCTGCGGATTGCGGAGGAGCTGACACAACATCGCGCCGGTGTGCTCAATCCCTCGTATGGCCTGTTCGATCCTGATCCTCCGCCGCAGCTGTATGCCGCGACGAACGAACAGCAAGAACGCTTTCTGAAGCCGTTGCTGCGCCGAGACGCGACGTGTTTCCGCGGACTCGATGATCCTGACCTCGCCACACTGCCGATTGACTCAGTGCGGATCCGCGCGCTGCGGCATCGTGAGGGCTGGATGCTCGATGGCACGAAACTCTTTGTTGCGGACGCTGCTGAAGCCTCGTTTGGAATTGTCTACGCCAACACTGAATTCGTCCCCGGAGAGCGATCGGGAGCATCCGCGATCATTGTGGAGACTGACAGGACCGGATTCCAGCGCTGGCGTCCCTGGCCGACGATTGCAGTCGGCCGGGACACGATGGAACTCAACCTCTCGGCTGTCAAAGTGCCTGAATGGAATCTCCTCGGTGCGCCGGGTGAGGGACCCAGCGTCGCCAACGATCTTGTATTGCGCCGACGACTGTTCAGCGCTGCGCATTTGACCGGCATCGCGTCTGCGGCTCAGGACATGTGCCGTGGAGTGGTCTGGTCTCGACGCGAGCACGGTGTGCCGATGGCGCATGGTGAGCGTGCCAGGTTGTCGCTCGCCGACAACGAAATCGCGCTGTCAGCTTCCAGGGCGTTGTATCTGTCCGCGCCTGAGTGCCTCGATGAGCTGGCATTGCAGGCGCTGACGTTTGCCCAGGAGGTCGCTGCGACCGTCGTTGACCGGGCAATGGATCTGCATGGGCCGGCAGGTGGCTCGTCCGACCTGCCATTGGAGCGGTGGTCCCGCGAACTGCGTTGGCTCCGTCTCGGCGGGGGCGGGATCGACCAACAGAAGCTGTCGGTTGCTCAGCGGCTAATCACGACCTTCAAGAAGTGACGTCAGGCAGCGGGTCGAGGGCGGCCGACGCGATCAGTTCCAGGCCGCGCGGGGTGATCGGCGGGTTGTGCAGCGGTCCTCGAACGTCGCGGTAGAAGCGCTCGAGCGGCTGCGATCGATGCAATGAAATGCCACCGACGAGTCTCATGCAGCGATCGACGATGTCGACGGCGGTGTCTCCAGCGTGCAACTTGGTGGCGGCAACTCGTGGCCCCAGTGCTGGTCGCGTCTCGGCATCCAGACTGTCCCAGGCCGAGGCCGTCTCATGCAGCAGCGCTCGAACTGACATAATCCGCAGGTCGATCTCGCCGATTTGAGCGCGAACGGTTGGCAGGCTGCCGATCACTCCCGGCGCGCCGCCCGGTCGTCGATGGCGCGCGAACTCGACGGTGTAGTCGCGCGCAGCCTCGGCAACGCCCAGAGACGCTGCGGAAACGAGCAGCGCGAACCAGGCGAAGTCTCCGTGGCGCTGTCCAGCCCGGTTCGGGTCCTGACGGACCAGGAACTCGTCGTCGGTGATTGCCACGTCTTCGAACCAGACGTCATGCGAGCCCGTCGACCGAAGTCCCACGACATCCCATGTTTCTTCGATTCGCAGACCTGGAGAATCGCGATGCACGGCAACCCTGGCGAGCATCCCCGAGCCGTCTTCAACCGCGCAATAGGTCAGGAACCAGGCCAAGCCGGGTGCAAGTGTCGTGAAGGACTTGCGGCCGTTGATGGTCCAGCAGCCGGGACCGTTCGGCGTGAGCTTTGTTTGCGGCCTGCCTCCGCCCTGCGGCGATCCCATTTCCGGCTCGGTGGCTACTTGATTGCAGAGTGCGCCCTCGTTGACAACAGAGCTGAAGATACGCTCACGCAACTGATCCGGCCAGGTTCGGTTGGCTCGCTCGGCGCCGACGGACATCAGGTGCATGCCACACGAGAACGCCAGAGCCATGTCGACTTTGGCCAGGGCGGTCTGGGCCGCGACCAGGTCAGCGAGTGAGCGCTCCTGCCCGCCGTATTCCCTTGGAATTGGCGCGGCGACCCAGCCGATCTCACGCAGGAGGTCGAATGACGCAAACGGAAAGCTGGCGTCGCGGTCGTGAGTTTCCGCGTAAGCCGCCAGTTTCGGCAAGTGTGGTTCGAGCCGCTCAATGAGATCGCGCCCGGCGTCGTTGGTTGGCGGAACGGGCGGCATTGGCGGCTCGTTGAATCGAATCTAGAGCACGTCGCGCAGGCGCTTGAGGGCGCGTACACGAACCTTGCCACGGTCCAGCGCCGGACGCGCCGCGATCGTGATGCTCTCGCCGGTTGCCGGATTGCGGCCCAGTCGCTCGGGGCGCGCGGTCTGCGGCACGACGTCCACCTTGAGCAATCCCGCAACCGTGACCGAACCGGGGCCACCGTCTGAGAGATCCTCAATCACGATGTCGGCGAGTGCATCCAGCACCTCATTGACATCTTGACTGCGGATGTCGGTCTTGGCTTCGATTGCCTTGGCCATCTGGGCCTTGGTCTTTGGCTTCGCGTCCGTCATCGCCACCCTCTTTCCGTTCTGGACTGCAAACACTGTCCTTCTGCCACTGTTTGCATAGTGTTATCGCCAAATCCGCATGGGGCAATAGTCGGGACTTCCCTTTCATTCCCCAGCTAACGTTCAGGCATGAACTCTATCCGAACCGTGCACGTGAGTGAACAACTGGCTTCCTACATTGAGCAGACGTCAACACGAGAAGACGAAGTCTGGCGTCGGTTGCGACAAGAGACATCTTCCTTGCCTGCAGGAGGCATGCAGATCGGAGCTGACCAGGCTCGACTCCTGGGCTGGCTGGTGAGGCTGATCGGTGCTCGCCGGACACTCGAGATTGGCACGTTCACCGGCGCATCGGCGCTGGCAGTGGCACAGGCGTTGCCTGAGGATGGCCAAGTTATTGCCTGCGACGTCAGCGACGAGTGGACCTCTATCGCTCGTCGCTACTGGATCGAGGCTGGCGTGCGCCACAAGATCGACCTGCGACTGGGGCCGGCCCTCGAAACGCTGGCGACGCTTGCAGGGGAGGGTGGCGGCCTGTTTGATTTCGCCTTTATCGATGCTGACAAAGAGCCAATCTGGAACTACGTCGAAGGTGCGTTGGCACTTGTTCGGGTCGGAGGTTTGATTGCGGTTGATAACACGCTCTGGGGTGGCGATGTCGCCGATCCGACGGTCAGCGATCCAGACACGAAGGCGATCGATTCGTTCAACCGGCGGATCACGGACGATCCGCGCGTCGATTCTGTCCAGCTCACGGTCGGAGACGGATTGACGCTGCTACGGAAGCGTTAGGCAGGGATTCAGGCAAGCGCGCTGGCATCGATGCTGGCAGCGACCAGTTCGATCGCCGTTGTCAGTTTTCGCTCTCCGGCAAACGGCGCGTTGCCATACAGCGGGCCAATCGCTTCGATGGTCTCCAGAGTCGTGAGCGAAGTTGTGATGAGCGCGAACGATTCGCGTTCCGCGCGCTGCGCGACGTAGGGCAAGGTCGGTTCTCCGCCGGCGAGGATCAGGCACAACGGCTCGTAGTCCAGAGCGCCGAGAGCAATATCGATCCGGTCGTGCCGCGTGATCAGCGTCTTGTCGGGGTACTTGCGGAAGTAGTCCATGCCCTCGTGGGCGCTAACCGGACCGATCACCAGGTCGCGGGAAGACTCGTCGAACAGTTCTTCGTCGCCGGAAAGGTCGCCACCAACGGCGGGTGCGATTTCGCTGACGAGCGGGGCTGCCAGGTGACGATCTTGCGGGATGGCGCCAATGGCGTTTCCGCCCAGACCGGCGATTCTCTCGATGGCCGCCGGCCCACCGTGTTCGGCGACACCATTGACGATCACCGCATCTGGACTGACATCGGAGAGCGCCCGCGAGACCGTGTCGTCGTCTGCTTCACCCTGCCGGACGACCAGCACTGTTCGATCGGCTTCGATCCCTGCTGCCGAAGATGCTTCGATCACAGTGTGATCGGTGTCGGCGGGGATGTCTCCCGCTGCGATGGGCCCAGAGCCGCTGCGAACGCCGTTCACACGCGCGAGTTGTCGTGCGTCGTCTTCGGCCGACTCGCTGTCGTCAATCCGCACCAGCCGAACGGTCGCGCCGCTGGCGCGCAGCGCCGATGCGAGGCCGGCAGCGACCACTGACTTGCCGTCTCGGGCCAGGGTGGAAGTGACGAGGATGCGGGTCACGCGACGCTCCGGTTCTTGTGCAATGGCTAAGCCAAAGGGTAGACGCAGGCAGGAATAGGCGCAGTCGGACCCGATTGCAGACACGATTGACGAGCAGGGCAGCAGGCGAAATGCGCTGACTAGACTGCAGGCACCGATCGACCGCATTGACTGGCCGGCGGGCAAAGGACAGCGGCATGGCCCAGGACCCTCGCAGCGACCAGGGCGTCTGGCCCCCGCCTGCGCCCGATTCTCCTGGCGCCCGCAGACGCAGGCCGCCGCCTGAGCGTCACGCTCGCTGGATCGACCCAACAAGGCGGGCCGAAGAACCTCGCGAAGAAGCTCCGAGATTGCTCTGGTGGATCTTGGGCGCGTTGCTGTTGTTTGGCGTGTTCTCCGTGCTGATTCGGATGTTCCTGGTCATCTAGGCCACTGAACGCCACTGCTTCGGTATCTTGACTGGCAATCCGCGCGCGCAGTGTTGTGGGCGTGAGATAGTGCATGGTGTGTGAGCGAACCGGCAGATCGGAGCAGGGGTATGACGACAGACACGTCGAACACGTTGCTGGACGGGATTCGAGTGCTGGATCTGGCAACATCGCGAGCGGAGATGGCCGGTCGTGTGCTGTCCGACATGGGTGCAGAAGTGATCAAGGTCGAGCCGCCCTGGGGCACACCTTCGCGGACGCTACCCCCGTTTAGTGACGACGAACCGGATCGCTCGCTCTATTGGGCCGCTATGGGATTCGGCAAGCGCAGTGTAGTAATCGATCTGGACGATGAAGCCGGCCGGACAGACTTTCGTGCTCTGCTGGCCACGGCCGACGCGTTGATCGAGTCGTTCGATCCGGGTGTGATGGCCGAGTGGGGCTTGAGCTACAACGACCTCAAGGACGAACATCCGGAGCTGATCTATGTCTCTGTGACGCCATACGGACAAGATGGTCCGCACGCGGACCGGCCGGCAACTGATCTGACGCTAGAGGCGGCCGGCGGCCTGGTCGGTCTGCAGGGTGACGGAGATCGACCACCGGTTCCAGTGGGCTTCCCGCAGGCTGCCATTCATGCCGGAGTTCAAGCTGCAGCAGATACCTCGATTGCACTACGCGAGCGTGAACTGTCTGTTCTGGGTCAGCATCTCGATGTCTCCATGCAAGCGGCTGTCGTCTGGACGCTGATGCATGCAACAGGCTTCCCACCGAACACCGGCGGCGATCCGCCGGGCACGTGCGATGATCGTGCAGGCGCCGGCGCGGCTGCCGTGATGTCGATTTATCCCTGCGCCGATGGCTACATCGTCTTCAACATCGTGCCTGGCGGACTCGGACTGCGCCACTCGACCAAGGTCATGCGCTGGATCGCCGAGAGCGGTGACCTAAGCGGCGAACTTGAGGGCGCTGACATCGACGAGTGGGCTAGCGAACTCGGTCGTGTCGTGATGGAAGATCCAGCCGAGATGCAGCGCATGCTGGTCGTGGCGAACCAACAGCTAGAGCACTTTGTGGCCAAACGGACGATGGCCGAGTGCTATCAGCGCGCCGTGGACGACGGCTTTATGATGGCGCCGCTCTACACGTTCGAAGACATCGCAAACGACAAGCATCTGGCCGCGCGTGACTACTGGGTGGATGTCGACGGCAAGCGCTATCCCGGTCCATTCGCCAAGCTGTCGGAGACGCCCCTGCAACTGACTCGGCCTGCTCCGACGTTGGGTCAGGATCAGCATCTGCTTGCCGAGGTCGGTCGTGCACCGAAGCGCGGTGGACGCGTGGCACGTTCATCGAATGGCGTTCGCGGTGAGGAGGGCGGTGCGCTCTCTGGCGTCAAGATCGCCGACTTCGCCTGGGTTGGCGTGGGACCGCTGATCTCGAAATCGATGGCGGACCACGGAGCAACGGTGGTTCATATCGAGTCCGCGACTCGTCCCGACGTGTTGCGATTGGCTCCGCCGTTCAAGGACAACGAGCCGGGGATCGACCGCGGACAATTCATGTCCAACTTCAACTCCTCGAAGTACGGTGTTGCGCTTCGGCTCGACACGGATCACGGGCTTTCCTACGCGAGGCAGCTCATTGAGTGGGCCGATGTGGTGGTTGAATCCTTCACACCCGGCACGCTGAAGCGGTTTGGCTTTGACTACGCCACGCTGAGCAAGGAACGCCCCGAGATCATCATGCTCAGCACATGCCTGCGCGGGCAATATGGGCCGGAGTCGAGCTATGCCGGATTCGGTTTGCAGGGCGCTTGTCTGTCGGGCCTACATCGAATCACCGGATGGCCTGATCGGCAGCCGGCTGGCACGTGGGGCGCATACACCGACTTCATCAATCCGCGCTTCGGCTCTGGTGTGCTGGCAGCGGCGATTCGGCATCGCGATCTGACTGGCCAGGGCCAATACATCGACCTGGCGCAGACCGAAGCAGGCATCCACTTCGCCGCACCGCTGTTGCTTGACTACTTCGAAAATGGCCGAATCGCCGAGGCTCCGGGACATGACTCTATGTACGCGGCCCCAAATGGCGTGTTCAAAGTCGAAAATCGGGAGCGCTACGTCGCGATCGCGACCGAGACGACTGAGCAGTGGCATGGCCTCCAACAGGCTGTTGGCCTGAGTGCCTGGTCCAACGCCGAGTTCGATGAACTCTCTGCTCGGATTGCCGCGAAGGCCGAGATTGAATCCGAGATCGCTGACTGGTGCCTGCCACAGACCGCTGATGCAGTCATCGACTGCCTCACAGCGGCTGGAGTGCCTGCAGCATTGGTCGAATGGCCCTCCGACCTGTACGAGGATGCACAGCTCACTCATCGTGACTTCTTCGTGACGCTCGATCACTCGGTCATGGGTCCGACGCCGTACGACGGTCTGGTGACCAAGTTCTCGGGTGGCACGGCACGCCTGCGTCGGGCTGCGCCTGCGATCGGGGAGCATACCCATCAGGTGCTGTCGGAGATCTTGTCCATCCCGGACGAAGAGATCTATGAGGCGCTGGCCGCAGGAGCGCTCGAATAGGGAGGCTCAGAAACAGCCAGAACATCAAGTAAACTGCGTGGCATGACTCCATAGCTACGCGGAATGGATTCGACATCAGGCGCGCGCCACTGGATTGCGCCGCCAGGAAGGACATGGACAGATGGGTAAGCGCACCATGCGCGGCGAGACTGCGATTATCGGCGTCGGCGAGACGACGTACTACAAGCGCGGTCGCTCTCCGGACGCTGAGTTCAAGCTCGTCGTCGAAGCCATTCTCAAGGCCAGCGCCGACGCCGGCATCGACCCGCGCGAGATCGACGGCTTCGCCTCGTACTCCAACGACCGCAACGATCCTTCGCGAATCGCGGCGGCGCTCGACATCAAGGACCTGCGCTTTTCCAACATGGAGTGGGGCGGCGGCGGTGGCGGCGGGTCGGCAGCCTGCGCGCACGCTGCTTCGGCGGTTGCGACTGGTCTGGCCGACACGGTGGTCGTCTTCCGCGGCCTGGCGCAGGGTCAGTTCGGTCGGTTCGGCCAGGGCGCCCAGGTGTCGCACGTACGCGGCGACCCCGCCTACACCGCGCCGTACGGACTGATGTCACCGGCGCAGTCGTTCGCGATGCGTGTCCACCGTCTGTTCGACGACCATGGAATCACGCAGGACACGCTCAAAGCCTGCTCCCTGGCTTCGTATCACCACGCTCAGAACAACCCGCGAGCGGTCATGTATGGCCGCCCGCTGACTCCGGAGGACTACGACCAGTCACGCTGGATTGTGGAGCCATTCCACCTGTTCGACTGCTGCCAGGAGAACGATGGCGCTGCCGCGATGATCTTTGTCTCGGCCGACCGGGCGAAAGACTACGCCAAGACGCCGGTGTACTTCCTCGGCGGAGCCGTTGGCTCGGGCAACCGCGCCGGCTCCGGTTCGCACAACGCGACGGATTACGCCACTTCGAACTTCAAAACAGTCGCACCGCGTATGTACGACATGGCCGAGGTAAAGCCGGAAGAGGTTGACGTCGCGCAGGTCTACGAAAACTTCACCGGCGGTGTCGTGATGAGCATCATCGAGCACGGTCTGACGAGCTACGAAGAGGCCAACGACTTCATCACGTTCGAAAACATGACTGCTCCGAGCGGCAAGATGCCGATCAACACCAGCGGCGGTAATCTCGCCGAGTGCTACATGCACGGACTGGAGCTGAACATTGAGGCCGTCCGCCAGGTGCGCGGCGAGTCTTGCAACCAGGTTGACGATGTCAATGTGTCGCTGGTCGCGTCGGGCCCGATGGTGACCCCCGTTTCCGACATGATCGTCGGTTCAGAGGCGGTGCTCTAATGGCAAATCCAGGAGCCTACTACCTGGGCGAGGGCATGCCCGCTCCCGCTCCGGCCATTGACGGCCTCGACACCGAGTACTGGGACGGCGTCAAGCGCCACGAGTTGCTGGTGCAGCAATGCAACACTTGCGACCGCCCGCAGTTTGGTCCTGAGTGGGTGTGCCACCGCTGCCACTCATTCGACATGGGCTGGAAGCCGGTCGAGGGCAACGGTCGCGTCTACTCGTGGGAACGCGTCTGGCACCCGGTCCATCCGGCGCTGCAAGACTCATGCCCATACCTGGTTGTATTGGTCGAGTTGCCCAATCACGAGAACGTCCGCATGGTCGGCAACCTCGTTGGCGACCCGATGCAGACTGTCGAGATAGGGGCAGAGGTCCGTCCAGTCTTTGAAGACCACGAAGGTGACGATCCGTTCACGCTCGTGCATTGGGAAGTGGTGGCGTAGAGCGCATTCGGTTGAGAGTGTGCAACGTCAAATGGCGTAGCACGCTCTCTCCGTTGGGCAGCAGGAACCCGTCAGCCTTCGGCAGCTCCCCCTGCAAGAGACCGGTGCGTAACCTTCAATTCCCCTCTCACCCCCTTGCGGGGGGAGATGTCACGGAGTGACAGTGGGGGGGTCGGTCGGTGACTAGCAAATAGAAGTTGCGGACAGGACCCCCCTCTGCCCCCGGGTCAAGCCCGGGGGCAGGCTTTCGGCATCTCCCCCGCAAGGGGGGAGAAGGGGAGTTATGCATCGATCTCTACGAGGGAGAGCGATGGGGCTTTGTGTACTCCGAGTCGGATCAGCTTGCCACAGCTATCAAGCCTTATCCCGTGTTACGCAGGCCAGCGGCGACGCCGTTGACGCTTCGCAGGATGGCTTCTAGTGTGTCGGCGTATTCAGGGTCGTTTTCGGGCAGGTCGCGGATTCGATTGAGCAGTTCCACTTGCAGGAAGCTCAGTGCGTCGACGTACGGGTTACGCAGTGCGATTGAGCGCTGTAGGACCGGCGTGCGATCTAACAATCGATCCTGGTCCGACAGTCGATTGACCATGTTCACGGTTCGGAAAAACTCTCCGCGCAAGCGGGCAAAGGTGCGTAGGTCCGTGTCGCCGTCGCCCAGTGTGCGGGCATAGTGCTCGGCGACGTCGAAGTCCGCTTTGGCCAGCACCATCTCGACGTTCGAGAGCAATGTGGTGAAGAACGGCCAGCGCGCCCGCATGTCGCGCAGCAGTTGCTCGCCCGCATCCCCATGACGCTCGATGAACTGCTCCAGCGCCGTTCCGACGCCCATCCAGCCGGTGATCACGTGGCGAGTCTGCATCCAGGCGAAGACCCAGGGGATAGCGCGCAGCGAGGACAGGGACGCGTCTGTTCCGGGTCGGAACGTTGGTCGCGAGCCAATGGCCAGGTTGCCCAACATACCGATCGGCGTGACGCGTTGGAAGTACGCCTGCAAATCAGGATCTTCGACGACCTGAGACCGATAGGCCTGTTCGGCGGTTTCAGCGAGCTCGTCCATTACCGCGTGGTAGCGATCGCGCTCTGGATCGGGGGTGTCATCGTGATCGTTGTCGAACCGCTTGACCAACGATGCAGCAAGGGTTTGTTCCAGATTCCACTTGGCGAGGGCGGGCATTCCGTACGTGAACTGGATCATCTCGCCCTGCTCGGTGAGCTTGATTCCGCCCTCGGTCGTGTGCGGCGGTAGGGCCAGGATGGCATCGTGCGATGGTCCGCCACCTCGGCTGACCGTGCCGCCGCGGCCGTGGAAAAACATCAAGTCAACACCCGCCTCGCGGGCGACCTGATGCATCAGATCTTGGGCGCGATACAGGCCCCAGAGGGACGGCAGGACGCCCGCGTCCTTGGCTGAGTCGGAGTAGCCCACCATGACTTCCTGGAGGTTGTTGTGGGCCTGGAGATGTCGTCGATAGGCGCCGTGGCTGAAGAGCGAGCGAAGTACCGATGGCGCGCGATTGAGGTCGGGCACGCGCTCGAACAGGGGAGCGATGCGGATGCGTCCCCCAGGCGCTCGGAGGTTGATGTTGTTCAATCCCGCCTGGCGCGCGACCAGGACCGGAGCGAGCACATCGGCGGCAGTCTCGGTCATGGAGACGATGCAGGTCTGCATAGCCTCTTCGCCGCAGATGCGCTGGATCCGGCGTGCGGTGCGGAACCGGCGCAACGTGTCGTCGTCATGCGTCGACATCGCGTGACCGACGGGGAAATAATCTCGGTCGAGTTCGCCGGCCAGGAATTCTTCCTGCTGGTCTCGATTGAGTTCGAGATAGCTACCGCCGGGCGGCTGGATGTCGAGTCCCTGGAGCACGGCGTCGGCTGCGGTGTGGAAGCGGTCTGCGTGATCGCGAATGTCCAACGTGGCAAGGTGGAAGCCGAAGACGCGGGCGCGGTCGATTAGGGGCTGCACCACGGTTTCTGCCCCGGCATTCGCGCCGTGGAAGCGGAGGCTCTCGGCGATCGTTTCCAGGTCTTCGACATAATCCTGCGCGGAGTCGTAGGGGACGCCGTCGGGCTCAGTCGCAGTTGGCCGAGCATCGTGGATTCTCGCTGCCCTGGTATCGAGCAATGCGAAGTCCGCCTCCAGCGTGGCCTGCAATCTCGCCGACATGTAGCGGACCTTGTGGCGGTATCGCTCCGCAGCATTGCGGCGCTCAAGTCGTTCCTGGATGCGCGGCATGCGGCGTTCGTCGCGTTGGATTGACGCTTCCAGCTCCGCCGATGCCGCGACTCGCCGTACCGAGTGCGGCAGCATCGTATCCATCGCCCGGACAGCGTTGAGGTGTTGCCGCAAGACTTGCGCGCGCATGGTCAGCGCGGTCTGCCAGGTCAGATCGGGCGTGACGTTCGGGTTGCCGTCGGCGTCTCCGCCCATCCAGGATCCCAGGACAATCGGCGCAGGCGCCTCAGCAGGGCTGACGCCGGTCGCCTGACGAAACCGTCGTGTCACTTCAGGCACGGCGTCCCAGAGGGTGGTCTCGAAGGTACGAAGCAGTAGACGCGATTCCTCCAACACTGTTGGCCGTCGATAGCGGAGGTGGTCGGCCTGCCACAGTCCCTCGATGTGCATTCTCAGCGCCGCGTCAAACTGCTCCTGCTCATCGGGGATCGAGTGTTCCCGTTCTAGTAAGAGGCGGTGCACATCCTGCAGCGTGCCGAGCATGGTCAAGCGTTGTGACTCCGTCGGGTGTGCGGTGAACACGGGTTGCAGGTGAATGCCCGAGGCCTGCGAGCGGACCGTTTGCTCATCAATGCCCTGGGACAGTAGTTGTTCAACCACGGCAGGAATCGACCTGGGCGCAGTCGGGGAGTCGGAAGAGCGCAGCCGTCGCCGGCGAACACGATGAGTCTCTTCGGCCGTGTTGGTCAGCAGGAAATAGGTGAGAAACGCGTTGCCGACCTCTGCCGCGAGCCACAGCGGCCAGCTCTGGACGAGCTGAACGATCTCGGCGGTCAACTGCGGTTCGGGATCTTGCCGAATTCCTCGTCGCCGCTGGGCGAGACTGCGCAGCTGCTCAACGGCGTCGAACACTTCGTCGCCATCGACCATGCGGATCGTGTTGCCAAGCAGGCTGCTCAACAGTCGCACATCGGCAGCGAGTGGCGCGTCGACTTGTTCTCGGTCGTGGTTGGTCAGTTGTGCTGTTCGACTTGTGGTTTGAGTGTCTTCCTGAGACGTACGAGCCATGCCACGCCCTCCATTGAGTCCGTTGGATGCGGTCGTATTTCTGAGGTTCGCTTACGATGATTGCAGGTTTGCAGTGAGCGAGGGGCCAACAATGAGTGAACAGTCTGGCATGAGACAGATCGCAGCGTACGGTTCCTGGGAATCGCCGGTGTCCACCGAAATGCTGACCGAAGGCGCGCTGCGATTTGACGAGCTGGATGTCGACGGCGAAGACCTTTACTGGGTTGAGTCGCGACCCGACGAGCAGGGTCGCTACGCCGCGATGCGTTACTCGGCGAGCGGAGAGATCAGTGAGGTCACGACCTCGGACTTCAGCGCTCGTACATTGGTCCATGAATATGGCGGCGGATCGTTTGCCGTGTCGAACGGTGTGGGGTACTTCTCGAACTTCAGCGATCAGCGCCTCTATCGGCGTCCCGTTGACGGCTCAGAGGATCCGATTCCCCTGACCCCGGAGATCCCGGTTCGCTACGCCGATGCCACTGTCGATGATGCGCGTGGTCGGCTGATCTGTGTTGCCGAGGACCATCGGCGTGATGGTCTGGAAGCTGAGAACTATCTGGCGTCAATCCCTACTGACGGCAGCGCCGCTGACGCGGATGACATTACGCGGCTGCACGAAGGATTCGACTTCTGTTCCTCGCCCAGGTTGAGTCCTGATGGTCGAAGGCTGGCCTGGATCTGTTGGAACCATCCCAACATGCCCTGGGATGCAACTGAACTCTGGCTTGCTGAAGTGGCGACGAACGGCTCATTACTTTCGCCGAGACGGATCGCCGGCGATGCCAAAGGCGATGTATCAATCATCGAACCGCAATGGGGTCCCGACAACACGCTCTATTGCGTCTCCGATGCCTCGGGCTGGTGGAATCTTCAGCGCTGGGATAGCGATCAACTCGTTCCGGTCCTGGACATGGCTGCTGAGTTCGGACTGCCCCAGTGGGAATTCTCGATGTCGGCGTACGCAGTGTTGGATGAGTGCTGCATCGGCGCCCAGTACTCCAATGCCGATGGCCGCGAGGTTGGCGTCGTCGACCTCGAGACTGGGGAGCTGAGACCAATCGATTCACCGTTCAACTCGTACGGATCGTTCACGGTCGCCCTCGGTGGGCGCATCATCACTGCCGCTGCCGGACCAGACGTTGGCGCTGCGATTGTCGCCATTGATTCGGACACGGGCGAAGTTGAGACGATTCGCTCTTCTACCGGACCCGAACTGGATCCGTCCTACATCTCTGAGGCAGAGGCGATCTCGTATCCCACCAGTGGGAGCCGGATGTCTCATGCGTACTACTACCCGCCTCGCAATCCTGACTTCCAGGCTCCAGACGGCGACCTGCCGCCCCTGGTGACATTCATTCATGGTGGGCCGACCAGCGCGACAGTGCCGGGATTCAACCTGGGCATTCAGTATTGGACGACTCGCGGCTTCGCGGTTGTCGATGTTAACTACGGAGGCTCGACCGGATACGGCACCGAGTACCGGAGATCGCTGAATGGGAACTGGGGCATCGTCGATCGCGAGGATTGTGAAGCGGCGGCGAACTTCCTGGTCCAGCGCGGCGATGTCGATGGTTCACGGCTGGCGATTCGCGGAGGCTCAGCCGGCGGGTATACGACACTCTGCGCGCTTACGTTTGGAGAAGTCTTCACCGCAGGCGCTTCGTACTACGGCGTGTCCGACGCGGCCGCATTGGCGGAGGACACGCACAAGTTTGAGTCGCGCTACCTCGACTCACTGATCGGTCCATACCCGGAGCGTGCGGAGCTGTACGAACAGCGATCGCCGATTCATGCGGTTGACCGACTCTCATGTCCGATCATCTTTCTGCAGGGCTTGGAGGACAAGATCGTCCCACCTAATCAGGCCGAGCGAATGGTCGATGCGCTGCGCAAGAAGGGGTTGCCGGTCGCGTACATCACCTTTGAAGGCGAGCAGCACGGATTCCGTCAGGCGGCGAACATTCAACGCGCCACAGAGGCAGAGTTGGACTTCTACGGCAGAATCTTCGGGTTCAGTCCGGCTGGCAACATCGAGCCTGTCAAGATCGAGAACCTGTAGATGGCTGAGATTCACGAGCTGTCGGCACTAGAGTTGCGCGCGGCGTACCAGGCGCGTCAACTCGCACCAGTCGAGGTGCTCGAAGCGCTGTTTGTTCGGATCGACCGACTTGAACCATCTCTACACGCGTTCACTACCCAGACCCGCGAGATGGCACTCTCCCAGGCGCGCGCGGCCGAATTGACGTGGATGGATTCTGACGCCAACGACTGGTCACCGATGCTGGGCATTCCGGTGACGATCAAGGACCTTGTGGATGTTGAAGGCGCGCCAACGACCATGGGCTCGCTCGTGACGTCTCACGAGCCGGCCGCAACCGATGAACTGTTTGTCGAACGGCTACGAGACGCCGGCGCAATCTTCCTGGGGAAGACGAATACTTCGGAGTTTGGACTCGCCGCACAGACGATGAATCGGGTGGCGCCGACCACCGCCAATCCTTGGAATCTTGAACGGACGGCAGGTGGATCGAGCGGAGGCGCAGCGGCGGCCTGTGCTGCTGGGTTCGGACCGTTGCATCACGGCACCGACGGCGGCGGTTCTGTTCGTGTCCCCGCTGCATACTGCGGCGTCGTCGGTCTCAAGCCGACAGGGCGACGGATTCCAAGACGTGTACGCGGCGCAGGTATGTCGCAGATTTCTACCGACGGAGTCTTGGCACGGTCGCTGGCTGATGCCGCGATGATGCTCGGCGTGATTGCAGGGCCAGATCGTCGAGATCCGGCTCCCTACCGATCGGAATCAGTGGACTTTCACTCGTATACGCAAGCTGGCTCGCTGGGGGGAGTGCGAGTTGCATGGACGACCGAACTTGCTGGACCGACGCCTTGCGAGCCGTTGATTGAGTCGCAGGTAGTCGCTGCAGCACAGGCTCTTGCGGATGCCGGGGCAAATGTGAGTCATGCGGGCCCTGACATTGCCAGTCCGCAAGAGATATTCCCGGTGTTGTCGGCAGTTGGTGCGGCTTCCAACTATGCAGCGCTTTGCCAGGGGCGTGAGGACGAACTCTCGAACTACTCCCGAAGCAGCCTGCGGAGAGGGCTGGCGCTGACCGGAGCGCAAGTTGCCGAGGTATACGCCGAGCTCGACAGACTGCGGCGAACTATGGACTCGTGGTTCGAGAAGTTCGACGTGCTGCTAACCCCAACGTCAGCAATTGCAGCGCATGAGCATGGCGCGCGGATCGACGAGATTGCGGGCCAACCTGTGAATCCCTGGATGATTTCAATTCTTTACACGCCGCTAGCCAATCTGATCCAGTCGCCGGCGATTGCCATGCCCGCCGGCCTGGACAGGGACGGCTTGCCCATCTCTGTTCAGGTCATGGCCCGAGAAGGCGACGACGCAACTGCCATCCGCTGCGCTGCGGTGCTGGAAGAGGCAGGTCCGAGTGGAGCTAGTCGTCTAGCACCAGTGTGACTGGCGCGTGGTCCGACGGCTTGTCACCGTCACGCTCTGAGCGCCGTTCCTCAATGTCGATCTCGACTGCGCTGGCGCGCTCCAACAATGGCGCGCTAATCAGGTGATGATCGATGCGTAGTCCCTTGTTCTGCTGGACACCGCCGCCTCGGTAATCCCACCACGTGTACACGCCGGCCGATTCGTCGAACAAACGAAGCGCGTCGGTTAATCCCCAATCGATCAGAGCATTCAGTCGTTCCCGTTCGGGAGTGGAGCAGAGGATCTTTTCGTGCCAGGCTTGGGGGTCGTTTACGTCGCGATCATCGAAGGTGATGTTGTAGTCGCCAGTCAGGACCAGGGAGTCGGTGTTGTCTTGCTGGTCAAGCCAGGAGCGTAGCCGGTCGAACCACTCAAGTTTGTACTTGTACGCAGGATTGTCGATGTCGCGCCCGTTGGGGCAGTAGAGACTCACGACTCGAACGCCGTTGAATTCAGCTGCGATTCCACGAGATTGATCATCATCGTGCCAGGGGACGGCTTCCTCGACGTTGTCCGGATAGTCGAGCGAGGCGATGGCTACACCGTTGTACGATTTCTGGCCGTGAATCACAAGGTTGTAGCCGAGCGCGTCGAAGCCGTCGAACGGGAACTGTTCCTCGGTGCATTTGAGTTCCTGCAGGCAGAGCACATCGGGCTGATGCTGGTCGAGCCAGTTGAGTACACGATCCTCGCGTGCGCGGATCGAGTTGACATTCCAGGTGGTGATTCGCATCAGCGGCTCCTTTCACGAGTGTGTCGCCAACCATGATGCAGGATGATGCCGGCGGCCACGTTGACGTTGAGTGAGTCGACGCCTTCGGCAAGTGGCACTGCGATTCGACCATCAATCATCGAATCGAGGCTCGAGCTGATGCCTGCTCCCTCGTTGCCAAACAGCCATATGACCTTGTCAGGAATCTCAGTCTCGTCGAGAGGAGCGCCTTGTCGGTCGGCGGCCAGCACGATCCCTCCGTGGCTTCGCAGGTCGGAAAGTTCGGATGCCAGGTCCGCGGATCTGCAGATTGTTGTCATGAACCAGGCCCCGGTGGCGGCTCTGACCACGCGCGGATGCGTAGGATCGGCGCTTCCCTGGCCGACAACGACGGCGTGAGCGCCGAATGCCGCAGCGGAACGTATGATGCCGCCGAGATTGCCAGCGTCCTGCACACCATCGAGGGCGACGATGGACCATGATTCGCCGGTCGGTTGCTCCAGTGGACTCAGTTGATCACGTATGACGGCGAAGTGACCCTGCGGTGTTCGTGTCTCGGACAACCGTTCCGCATCGGCCTGGCTGAGCCTGATTGTGCTGTGTCCGGTGTCCGCCCACAGTTCGGGATCAGTGCTCAGCAAGTCCAGGATCGGAGCGGCGACGTCAATGGCTTCTCGTACGAGCTTCTCGCCGTCGAGCAGAAACGCGCGTTGCTCGCGTCGGCCCTTAGCTGTTCGCAGTCGCTGAAGTAGTCGCAGGCGGGCGCGTGTGAGCCTGGGGACCTCGTCTCCGACACTCACGACGCCCGCCCGTTGCTGTTCAAGTCCTAGCTGCCGTTGAACTCAGCCTTGACCTTCTCGTATTGGTCCAGCAGCGGGATGACCTTGCTTGACTCAGCGGCCGGCAGGCCGAAGATGATCCGCTGGAAGCCGATGTCGATCAGGTTCTGGACCTGCTCCGGGTTCGGTGCAACGCCGAAAACGGTGCGCTGAATCGTGTCGAAGTCGCGCTCGGCGCGGTCGGCGGCGGCCCTGAGCTGCTCCATGTCGGCGCGCATGTCGCCACGCAGCGCGATCGGTAGCCAGCCGTCGCAATAGTCAACGACGCGGTCGAAGGCCCATTTCGACTGAGCTCCGAGCAGGATTTGCGGCCCGTTCTCCTGGACCGGTTTGGGGTAGCTCCAGACCGGGTCGAAGTCGATGAATTCACCGTGGAACTCGGGCTCGTCCTGGGTCCAGAGTTCTCGCCAGGCAAGGACGATCTCTCGTGTGACCTTCCAGCGATCCTTGAAGTCCCAGCCGTGGTTCTCGAGCTCTTCTGCGTTCCAGCCGGCGCCGATCCCGAGGATCAGGCGCCCGCCGGAGATCATGTCGAGCGAGGCAGCCGACTTGGCGGACACGATCACATCGTGCTCTGGAACGAGCAGGATGCCGGTTCCGACCTTGATCTTCTCGGTTGCGGCTGCGGCAGCCATGAGCGAGACGAAGGGGTCGTGGGTGTGCCAGTACTCCTGCGGCAGATCGCCGCCGCCAGGCCATGGCGAAACACGCGACGTTGGGATGTGCGTGTGCTCAGGGAACCAGAGCGACTCAAAGTCGCGCGCCTCAGCCTCGCGGGCGAGTTCCATCGGCTGAATGGCATAGTCCGTCGGGAACATCGATACGCCGAAATCGGTCATGTGTTGTCCTGTCTGTGTGCTTGTACGCAAATGCTGGTTCGCGATTGAGGATATCGCCTGCCGCTATCTTCGCTGGGATTGAGGGTGAATCGAGAAAGGCAACATCATGGTCAGTCACCTTGAGAGATACCCGCGACCGAGCCGCGACGAAGTCATCCGCAACTTTAAGGAGCGGCGCAACTGGGGTCGCTGGGGCGACGATGACTCCGTTGGCGCGGTCAATCTGATCACCGTGGAGAAGCGAATGGCGGCGTTGGCGTCGGTGCAGAATGGGCGGACTGTGTCGTTGTCGCGTCCGTATCCGAAGGATCCGTCAGCAATCAATCCGACCCCTGCGCAGCATTTCATGCGCACGTTCGATCGTGGAGACGACGGCGACGGCGCAGTGGTCGATTACTACGGATTCATCTACCACGGCCACACGTTCACGCATGTGGACGCGCTCTGCCATATCTGGGACTCCGATGGCATATGGCAAGGTCGCGATCCTGAAGAGGCGATCGATTCGGCTACCGGCGCCACCTTTGCCGATGTCACTGCCTGGAACCAGGGCATCTTCACCAAGGCCGTGTTGTTGGACGTTCCCAAGTTTCGCGGAGAGCCGTACGTCACGTTTGACGAGCCGGTCATGGGCGACGAGCTGCAGGACATCGCCGATGCGCAGGGCGTCACTGTGGAGCCGGGGGACGCACTGCTCGTGTACTCGGGGCGCGAGGCATATCAGGCCGACAATCCCACGGACTTTTTCGGTCAAGCGCCGTCGCCGGGTCTGCACGCGTCTTGCAGCACGTTCATCCGCGATAAGGATGTCTCGATGCTGGGTTGGGACATGATGGACCAGCGGCCGAGCGAATATGGCCTCGCCTGGCCGGTCCACGGGGTGATCTATAGCTTTGGCGTCGTGCTGCTGGACAATGCGTTGCTGCAGCCTCTGGCGGAGGCCTGCGCTGAGGAAGGACGCTATGAGATGTTGCTCTGCGTGCTGCCGCTGAACATCCAGGGTGGGACGGGTTCGCCGGTCAATCCGATCGCGGTCTTCTAACGGCTAAATCGTCAGGCCACCGAGCCCGAGCAGACCTCTGGCGTGTTCGACTTCGCCGACGTGGCGGTAGCCGTGGTAAAGCAACATGCCGGTTAGCGCCTGCCAGATCGACATGGGAGGAGTTGGCCGGATCACGATCTCGTCCGCGAGGTCAGCCTCGCTCAGACTGGCAACCCATTCGCGTGTGGCCACCCAGACATCCTGCTGATACCGTAGCCAGCCGTCTACATCAGTCAGCAGAACAGCGTCTGCTTCCTCCTTGGTCATGCCCGTGCCCTGCGACGTGCGATGGAGGCCGAAGTGTTGATTCCACTCGCCGTCGAGCCAGACCGTCGGACGCCGATGGACGACCCAGTTGACGATGTTGTCCTCGGTACGCACGTAGTGCCAGAGCGAAAAGAAGGCGCTAACGCCGTCGCCTGCGGGGCGCGCGTTCCATTGGTCTGCGGTCATGTCAGGGACAGCTTTGTCGAGCATGGCATGCATGCCGTCGAGGCCTTCCTGGATCACTTCAATCTGGGAGAGGGACATGATGGGCATCCTCAATGTGAGATGGGCACTGGCTGATCATATCCTGCGTGCAAAGCGAGGAGAGGGTCATGGCGAATCAGGTTGCGGTCGGCGAGTACCAGGAGATGTTGCGTCACGGGACGATGTCGGTGGGGTTGTATACGCCGAAGGATGTGGACAAGCAGAAACCGCATCATCAGGATGAGGTCTACATCATCGCTTCGGGGACTGGGACCTTCTTGTTGGGCGACGACCGGATTTCCTGCGGCGCCGGAGACACATTCTTTGTCGGCGCTGGCGCGCGGCATCGCTTCGTGGAGTTCAGCGAGGATCTCGCCGTCTGGGTGATCTTCTACGGCCCTCCCGGAGGCGAACACGCCCACGATGCGGAATAGCGATCGCAGTGGTCAATGACTCAAGCACGGGATCTCGTCTCGCCTTCGAGATTTCTCTATGGCGACTTCAAGAGCAGCTAGAGCGGTCGCGGGCTCTGGATGGTCGTCTAGGTAACGCATTCGCATTGAGTGCGGCAATGATTGCGCTGCTGGGATCGGCAGTGCTCTTCGCTGATGAGTCCCAAACTGCGGAGATTGAGACTGCAGTGACTGCTGCTGCCGCGCTCTTCGTCGCGAACATAGTGATATCGACTGTGGCGCTGTTGATAGGCAGGATGGCGGTGGCGCCGAATCTCGCTGAGCTACTGGCGAATCTCGAGTCGGGGAGTAACGACGAATTGACTCGCTGGGCTGCCGAAGCGCTTGTCCAAGCGGCAGAAGTGAACGCGCCTCAGTTGCAGTTGAAGGGATGGCTGGTCAGCGCCGCCGTAGCCATGACCGCAGCCACTGCAGTGGCTGTCGCCTCGACTGCCATTCTTGCGGTTCAATAGTCCAATCTTCCGGCGCGCGCCGCCAAAACGGTGGGAATCCGCTGGTGTAGATGACATCAAGTTTGCCGGGAGGAAGCTTGTGAGCGTCCTCGCCGATCTCAGTTGAGACCACTTCAGTTGGAGAGTCTGCCACGGCCTGAATTGCCTATTCCGCCACTAGGCCCATGATATCGATTTCTGAGTGCCCATCGCTCAGTAGACGCCGCCGAGCTTTTCGTGGTCCCAGCTGTAGATGCGGGTTGGGTTGATTCTCACGACGGCTCGCTTTGAGGCTTGGCGGACGCGCTGCTCGTCGTCCATCGGAGTGGTCGAGGGGCCAGCGGCGTTTGGATTGCGCTTGCTGCCGGTGGCGTCCTGGACGGCCATCACGAGCTGCGGGTCGTTCTGGATCACGTCGGCTTCGCCCTCGATCACGAGACCCTTGATCTTCGAGTACTCGGTGCCGGACTCAAGCATCACTGTGATGCGCGGGTCGCGCTGCAGGTTAAGCACTTTCTGCGCTTTGGCGTAGGTGGTGAAGTGAATCTTGTCGTCGATCACGCCGTACCACATAGCGACGAGGTGGGGGAATCCATTGTTGCCGTTGGAGGCGACCTGGAGGGTCCAGCCAGTCTCGATGAACTCCTTGGCTTCCTCGTCAGTCATGGCGATCATGTTGCGTCGGCTAGGCATGGGTTCTCCGATTCTCAATGCGTTTCGGGCAGTGTAGAGGCGCGGGGAGCCGCGTCTGTCGCTCGGCGACATCTCCCCCAGCGGGGGAGATCTGAAGGCTTATGGGCGGGTCATTTCCTCGGGTCGGACCCACTCGCCGAACTGTTCCTCGGTCAGCAGGCCGAGTTCGAGGCCCGCTGAGAGCAACGTGCCATTGTCGTTGTGTGCCTTCTTGGCGATCGCCGCAGCATTGTCGTAGCCGATGTGTGGGTTGAGCGCAGTGACCAGCATGAGCGATGACCGCATCAGCTCGTCGATCCGCTGACTGTTGGGCTCGCTACCGACGATGCAGTTGTCGGTAAAGGAGACGGACGCGTCACCAAGCAGCTTGATGCTCTGCAGGTTGTTGAAAGCCATCACCGGCTTGAACACGTTGAGTTCAAAGTGTCCGTTGGAACCACCAATCGAGACCGACACCGAGTTGCCCATCACCTGAGCACAGACCATCGTCAGTGCTTCCGATTGGGTCGGGTTGACCTTGCCGGGCATGATGGAGGAGCCTGGCTCGTTGGCGGGGAGACTCAGTTCGCCAAGACCGGCGCGGGGTCCTGAGCCGAGCATGCGCACGTCGTTGCCGATCTTCATCAGTGAGACGGCGATGGTGTTGAGGATGCCGGCCAGTTCGACCTGGGCATCGTGTGCCGCGAGCGCCTCGAACTTGTTTGGGGCGGTGACGAAGGGCAGGCCGGTGAGTTCGGCGATTTCCTCGGCGACCTTGACCGCGTAATCGGGATGCGAGTTGATCCCGGTGCCGACGGCCGTGCCTCCCAGAGCGAGCTCGTAGAGGCGAGGCAGGGTCTGTTCGGCGCGCTGGATGCCGTAAGCGACCTGCTGGACATAGCCACTGAACTCCTGGCCCAGCGTCAGCGGGACCGCGTCCATGAAGTGGGTGCGTCCAATCTTGACGATGTCGGACCAGGCTTCTGCCTTGGCCTGCAAGGCGTCATGCAGGTATTGGAGGCTCGGAATCAGGTGGTGAACCGTCTGCTCGGCCGTTGCGATTGCCATGGCGCCAGGGAACACGTCATTCGACGACTGCGACATATTGACGTGGTCGTTGGGGTGAACCGGAGACTTCGAACCGATCTCGCCGCCGAGCAACTCGATGGCGCGGTTGGAGATGACCTCGTTGGCGTTCATGTTTGACTGAGTGCCAGACCCAGTCTGCCAGACGACCAACGGGAAATGCTCGTCGAGCTCGCCGTCGATCACTTGCTGTCCGGCGGAGCGGATCGCATCCGCGAGGCCAGCGTCCAGGCGACCCAGCTTCTGGTTCGCAGTGGCGGAAGCATGCTTGACGATGCCCATCGCGCGGAGGATTGAACGCGGCATCCGCTCTCCGCCGATCTTGAAGTTCTCCAGCGAGCGCTGAGTTTGCGCTCCCCAATATCGATCGGCCGCAACCTCGATGGTTCCCATCGTGTCGGATTCGACGCGGATTTCGGTCATGATTCAGTCCTCAACAAGGAATTGGGGCTTGGATGGGCTCTTGGCTTGTTCGAGTCAGTTGGCGGCCAGCCGGGCCATGTCGTCGACGAGGCCCTGGACTGCGTCTGCGGAGTGCTTGAGTTGGGACTGTTCGGTGTCGGTGAGATTGATTTCGAGGATTTGTTCGATGCCGTTTGCTCCGAGGACGACGGGGACCCCAATGAATAGGCCGTCGACGCCGTACTGTCCGTCGAGCAGGGCAGCGCAGGGGAGAATGCGGCGCTTGTCGAGCGCGATCGCGTCGACCATCTGGGCAACTGCGGCTGAGGGCGCGTAGAAGGCGGAGCCGGTCTTGAGCAGGTTGACAATCTCTGCGCCACCGTCTCGGGTGCGCTGGATGATCTGGTCGAGCTGGTCCTGGGGCAGCAGTTTGGTAATGGGGATCCCAGCCGCAGTGGTGTACGAAGCGAGTGGGACCATCGTGTCGCCGTGTCCACCGAGGACAAAGGCGTTGATGTCCTCGACGGAGATGTTCAGCGCTTCGGCGAGGAAGGAGCGGTAGCGAGCGGTATCGAGGATGCCCGCCATGCCGACGACTCGGGAGCTGGGGATGCCGGCTGCGTCGTAGGCGACGTGGCACATGGCGTCGAGCGGGTTGGAGACGACGACGATTGTGGCGTCGGGCGACTCGGCGATGGCCGCTCGCGTCACGGAGTCGACGATGCCCATGTTGATTTGCAGCAGGTCGTCGCGGGACATACCGGGCTTGCGCGCGACGCCAGATGTGATGACGACGATGTCGGAGTTGGCCGTTGCGCCATAGTCGGTTGCACCGGTGATGGCGGCGTCGATGCCGACGACCGGCGAGGCTTCGTACATATCCAGCGCTTTGCCCTGGGGCAGGCCGTCGACGATGTCGACGAGTACCACGTCGGCATAGCCACGCTCGGCGAGTCGCTGAGCGGTGGTTGCGCCGACGTTGCCAGCTCCGATGACGGTGACCTTCGTTCGCATCTCTCGATCATCCTCTCAGGGCACGGGCGCATGTCCCCGTGACAGCACATTGACGAGTAGTTGTATGTACTTGTTATCGGATGGGCGCGTTTGGGTCTGCCACGTGAGCGGCTGAAACGGGTGAGTTGTCAAAGCAGAACTCAGACATGAGGCATGCGAGAGCAAAGGGAGTCATTGGGGGGCAACCCCCTCAGCCCCCGTTCAAGCCGGGGGCAGGCTCTTCGGCAGCTCCCCCTCCAATGGGGAGCGGGCAGCTGCGCGCGTCGCGTCTTATTGTGCGGCGGCGATTTTGTTCAAGGCGCTTCCGGCGCGGAACCAGGTGATTTGCTCTTCGGTGTAGCTGTGATTCACCGACACCTCGTCGCTTGATCCATCCTCGTGGTCGATGCGCAGGGTCAGAGGATTGCCGGGCGCGAAGTCCGCCAGTCCGAGCACACTCAGCCGATCGCGCTCCCCAACGAAGTCGTAGTGAGCCGGATCGCTGAAGGTCAGGGCGAGGACGCCCTGCTTCTTCAGATTGGTCTCGGCGATGCGAGCGAAAGAGCGCGCGATCACGACGTAGCCGCCGCTGAAGCGAATCTCCATTGAGGCGTGCTCGCGGCTGGAGCCCTCACCGTAGTTTTCGTCGCCGACTGCGACCCAGCGGATGCCTGCGTCGTTGTAAGCGCGTGCGACATCACTGATCGGTTGATCGGCCTGGCCGCTGATCTGATTCAGAGTGGTGCCGGTTTCGCCGCTGAACGCGTTGACGCCTCCGCTGAAGAGGTTGCCGGAGATGTTCTCCAGGTGACCGCGGAATCGTAGCCAGGAGCCAGCGGGCGAGATGTGGTCGGTTGTGGTTTTGCCCTGGGTCTTGAGCAGCAGCGACAGGAATGTGTAGTCGTTTCCGTCCCAGGCGTTGAACGGCGTGAGCCGCTGGAGACGATTGCTCTCCGGGCTGATGACGACGTCAACGTCGCTACCATCTTCCGGCGGGGCGATGAATCCCTCGTCGCCGGGATCGAATCCGTTGGGTGGCAGTTCGTCGCCGGTTGGCGGCGTGAAGCGGAATTCGCCGTCCTCGGTGGCGAGTGCGTCGCTGCGCGGGTCGAATCCCATTTCCCCTGCGAACGCGGTTGCAACTACCAGCTCGGGTGAGCCGATGAAGGCGAGGGTGTTGCGATTGGCGTCGTTGCGTCCGGGGAAGTTGCGGTTGAAGGAGGTGACGATGGTGTTCTGCTGGTCGCCTTCGATGTCGTCGCGCTTCCACTGACCGATGCAGGGTCCGCAAGCGTTGGCCAGCACTGTCGCGCCGGCCGATTCGAATGCATCAATCTGGCCATCGCGCTCAATGGTGGCGCGAATCTGCTCGGAGCCTGGGCTAACCAGGAGCGGGGTCCGTAGCTCGAGGCCGGCTTCAGCGGCCTGTCGTGCGATGTGAGCTGCCCTGCTCATGTCCTCGTAGGAGGAGTTGGTGCAAGAGCCAATCAGTGCGCTCTCGACATTCGTTGGGTAGTCCTGCGACTCCATGAAACTGCGGACCTCGTCCACGGTGTTGCGCAGGTCTGGTGTGTGCGGCCCGACCCAGGCTGGTTCGAGTTCGCTGAGGTTGATCTCGATCACGCGGTCGAAGATCTCATGACGCGCGGCTTCGACACCATCATCGGCCCGCAAGTATTCGGCGTTCGCTTCAGCCAGGTCGGCGATGTCGCCGCGACCAGTGCTGCGCAGGTAGGCTGCCGTCCGTTCGTCGAACTGGAAGAGGGACGTTGTGGCACCGATTTCGGCGCCCATGTTTGTCACGGTGCCTCGGCCGGTGGCGCTCATGGAAGCGAGGCCTGGTCCGAAGTACTCGACGATTGCGCCAGTGCCGCCTTTGACAGTGAGTTCATCTGCGACGCGCAGGATGACATCTTTGGGCGCCGTCCAGCCGTCGAGTTCACCGGTCAAGTAAACGCCGATCAGTTTGGGCATGGTGACGCCCCAGCCGAGTCCGGCCATGACGTCAACGGCATCCGCGCCGCCGACGCCGATCGCGATCATGCCCATGCCGCCGGCGTTGGGCGTATGCGAGTCGGTGCCGATCATCATGCCGCCGGGGAAGGCGTAGTTCTCAAAGACGACCTGGTGAATGATGCCCGAGCCGGGCTTCCAGAAACCGGCGCCATAGCGTGCGGCGGCGGTCTGCAGGAAGGTGAAGACCTCTTCATTCTCGGAAATGGCGACCTCGAGGTCGGGATCTGCGCCGACTCGGGCCTGGATCAGATGGTCGCAGTGAACCGTGGTCGGAACGACGACGCGTTGAAGTCCGGCCAGTTCGAACTGGAGCAGCGCCATTTGCGCTGTGGCGTCCTGCAGGGCGACGCGATCAGGCTCGAGTGCTGCGTGATCGACGCCTCGCTCGATTGGTTGATTGCGCGGGTCGGTGAAGTGTCCGAAGAGGATCTTCTCGGCCAGCGTGAGGGGTCGGTCGATGCGTTCGCGGGCGACTGCCACACCGTCACGCAGCTTGGCGTAGGCGGTGTCGATGCGCTCGAGTACGTCGTCAGCGTCGCTGCGCTGGGAGGCGTCAGATTCGTTTGCCATGTCGGGTTCCAGTTCGGTGCTGTCGTTGGCGTGGCTGGGAGCCGAAGTTCAAGAGATCAAAGGGGGATATTGCCGTGCTTCTTTGGCGGCGACGTGTCGACCTTGTCGGCCAGCATGTCGAGCGCCCGGAAGATTGCCGTGCGGGTGTCGCGGGGATGGATGACGTCGTCGATGAACCCTAGCTCGGCCGCCTGGTACGGCCGGTAGAACTCGGCTTCATACTCGGCGATCAGCTTGGCGCGTTCTGCGGCCGGGTCGTCGGCTGCCGCGATTCGTCGTCGGTGGATGATGTTGACTGCGCCGTCGGAGCCCGTCACGGCGATCTGAGCGGTGGGCCAGGCGAGATTGACGTCGGAGCGCAGGTGCTTGCTGCTCATCACGACATATGCGCCGCCGATTGATTTGCGAAGCGTGACGGCGACCTTGGGGACAGTGGCCTCGGCGTAGGCGTAGAGCAGTTTTGCACCGTGCGAGATGATCCCGCCGTACTCCTGCTGTGTTCCAGGTAGGAAGCCGGGCACATCGACCAGGGTGACGATGGGGATGTTGAAGCAGTCGCAGAAACGAACAAAACGCGCGGCCTTGCGCGACGCGTCGATGTCGAGCACCCCGGCGAGACTGTCCGGGTCGTTGGCGACAATGCCGACCCCGTAGCCGCCCATGTGGGCGAAGCCGATGGCAACATTGCGGGCCCATTGCCCCTGGATCTCCATGAACTCGCCGTTGTCGACGATTTCGCGAATCACGCGGCGCATGTCGTACGGCCGCGTCGAATCGGCAGGCACAATGTCGATGAGGTTGTCCAGCTTGCGCTCAGGCGAGTCCCCTCTGTCGGTCCAACGGGGGTCTTCCATATTGTTCTGAGGCAGGAAGGTGAGAAGTTGTCTCACGCTGTTGAGCGTTGCCTCTTCGCCGGGAATGCAGAAGTGCGCTACGCCGGTCTTGGTGAAGTGAGTCATCGCGCCGCCGAGTTCCTCGTGCGTGACTTCTTCCCCGGAGACCGCGCGGATCACGTCTGGCCCGGTGATGTACATCTGTCCGGTGCCCTGGACCATGAAAATGAAGTCCATGATCGCGGGCGAGTAGACGCCGCCGCCAGCGGCCGGTCCGGCGCAGACTGCAATCTGCGGCACGAGTCCGGAGGACAGCGTGTTGCGTAGGAAAATCTCGCCGTAACCGCGGAGTGAGGTCACGCCTTCCTGGATACGAGCGCCGCCGCCGTCATTGATCGCAACGATCGGCGCGCCGACTTTCATTGACAGGTCCTGGACCTTGACGATCTTCTCGGCTGCGGCTTCTGAGACGGAACCGCCGAACAGCGTGAAGTCCTGCGCGTAGGCGAACACGGTCCGGCCGTCAACCGTGCCGTGTCCGACGACGACGGCGTCGCCCTCGGGACGATTGTTTTCCAGGCCGAATCCGGATCCTCGGTGCTTGACGAACGGATCGATTTCGGTGAACGAGTTGGCATCGAAGAGGATGTCGAGACGCTCACGCGCACTGAGCTTGCCTCGACCGTGTTGGCGCTCCATCGCGGCTGCGCGCGTTTGGTTGGCATTGCCGTTGAGGCGGCGCTCGGCGACTTCTTCGAGCAGAAAATCAATACCGCGCTGAGAGCTGTTCTGCGAAGGGGGCTGGGCAGGTTCTGAGACCATATGACACCTGACGCTCGGTATAGCGGGGCCCGACGAGTGGCGGCTTCGCAGGGAGTGAGGCTACTACAGGGGGATCGCGCGGACAATCAACAGCGAACATTCGACGTCCTGTCGACCGGCTGCTAGCCGGGTGGTTCACTTGACCCGGACTGTTCCGACTGCCCGGATTCGTCGGTCTGAGTGGCCGGATCTGGCGGCGGTGGGATGATCAGCGCGGTTCCGATCGGCAGCGTGTTGGCTTCCGCCTCTGTGAGTCCGTTGTAGTTCATTAACTCAACCCAGGTGAAGCCGAACGCCCCCGCGATACCGGAGAGCGTGTCGCCGGCCTGCACGATGTAGATCTCGCCCGGCGGACGCTGCGGTTCGCTCGGTTCTGCGCTGGTCTCTGCGGTCTCGGGCGCCGCCGCTCCGCACGCGCCTTCCCGAATCGGGATGCGAAGCTCCTGACCAACATCGATCTGCGCAATGTCGACGATTGTGTTGAGGCGTTGGATCTCCTCGACCGTGATGCAGAACCTGGCAGCGATCGCCGCCAGATTGTCGCCAGGCTGCACGACATACACCGTTTCGGTGACGAGCTCGGGCTCGAAGGTGACTTCATCGGTGAACAGATACGGCGCCGGCAACGGGTCAGGGAGCGCTTCGACAGGGATGTCCTCGTTGATTGGGAGAGCTTCCGGTTGTCGAGTTGGTTCGTCAGTCATCGTCGGCGTGGCGCTGCTGTCGCAAGCAGTGGCTACGAGGGACAGGACAAGGAAGGCGGGGAAGGCCACCAGCCAGGCTGCGCGCAAAAGCGAACGGTTCACGCTGATAGTTTCGCACGTCATGGGCTGGGCGATTCCTCGGACTCGCAGGCTGTCACTGGAGCGACAGGACTACCGGCACGCTGCAACAGACACGCCAGGATGCCGTGGTTCAGTGTGGCGATGTCGCCAAACACGTCACGGTTGATGTTGTCCAGGTTGTCGGCGGGCGTGTGAATGATTGCTCCGGGGGGAAAGAGAAAGACGGCCGGGATTCCTTCTGCGACAAAACTGGCGTGGTCCGAGCCGAGATCCATCGGCAGATTGCCGGTGGCTGCGTTGATTTGTAGCTCGGCCGCGACCGTATCGCCTAGCGAACGCAACTCGGGCGAAGCGATGATTCGATACGGTGCGCGACCATCGCCGATCGCGTCGAGGTTGAGCATGGCCGTCACTTCGTCCAACTGCCCTTGTTCGCCAAGCATCTTGACGAACTCTCGCGATCCGAACAGGCCCAGCTCTTCCGCTCCGAATCCGACGAAACAGATGTCGGCTGAAGCAGGATGACTGGCCCAGATCTCCGCGAGCGCCAGCGTGAGCGCGGTTCCCGACGCGTTGTCGTTTGCGCCGTCGACTTCCGGCACGGTGTCGTAGTGTCCTCCGACGATCACACGACAGGCTCCGTCCGGATTGCGAGCGATCACGTTCTGTGACTGGCCGGTGCTTGGCGTTGCTTCGGGGACCGTGATGCGATCGCCGACCAGCTCGTTCAGCCGATTGCCGGCTTCCAGGCTGACATGCAGTACCGGAATGTTCACAGTGAACGCGCCGAATGTCCCGCCGATGGAATCGGAAGTACGGGTGTTGGCGATAATCAGCGCCACAGCACCGGCGTCTCTCGCATTGGCCGCCTTCTGACGGAACTCAATGACGCCGCGATTGACGAGGGCGATCTTGCCCTCCGATTCGACCTGGTCGAAGTCGGTCTGCTCTCCGACGCCTGGTATTCGGACGAGCGTGCCGGTCAATCCGTCGGGTGAAGAGCCGGGGAATCGGAATCCGTACGTGGGGGCATCGGCGTTGATGTCGAGGCGGCTGACGCTTGGCGCTCCGGTGAACTCGAAGGTCTGTATCCGCGTGTCGTACCCGAGTTGGGTGAAGGCGCCAACGAGGTAGTCGGCCGCTGCCAGTTCTTGTTCTGTGCCCGATGCTCGCGGTCCGAGTTCTCCGGCCAGGTGATTGAGGTAGCGGATGGCGATCTCGAAGTCGAAGTCGGGCGCCGGCGGGCCTGTGGCCGCTGCTGGTTGTTCGGTGTCCTGGACTTGTTGGTCTTGTTGGTCTTGTTGGGAGGGATCGGCGGATTCTGTGTCAGGTGAGCGCGCTGCTGTTGACCCGGTCGACTGCTCTTGCTGCCTCTGGTCGGTTTGTGTCGCCTGTTTCTGAGGATCAGTCGCTTCGGATGTCGAAGTCCCCTGGGATTGCGCTTGTTCTTGCGCGGATTGCTCAGCGACCTGTGGTTGTTCACCGGATTGGCGGGGCGTGTCGTCAGTGTCGCTGCAGGCAACGAGGAACAGTGCCGCCGCGGCGACTGTCAGTAAGAGTCGGTTGGTCACGGGGCCGGCGTTGGGATCAACGATCGCGGCGAAAAAATCGTCGTAACGGGTTCGATGGGGGCTGGTCGTAGCTGATGTAGCGATCTCGCCAGTAACCGCCCCTTGGTTGGTTCGCCTGAGGATTGCCGCCGCGCGAAGTCCAGAAGAGGCCGATTACGAAAATCACGATGCCTGCGACGGCGATCCACAGTCCTCCACCGCGAAACACCAATCCCATGATCAGCATGAGCGCACCGACGAGCAACAGGTGATTTGGCGTCAGCGACGTGGCCCGGCTGACCAATGCACCTGCGAATCGCTGCACTGCAAGTCGCAAGGGACCAGGACGCCGGGATTGCCTCTTGCGCCAGTCGAAGTCTTCGATGTTCGAGAGGACTTCTTCAACGTCGCGTTCGAGTCGGTCAGAACCGTCCGGCATGGTCGCTCCTCCGCTACCCGTTGCTCTCAGTTTAGCGCCCAACCTTAGCGAGAGGAGGGTTTACCCCATCCGCCACCGCCGGGAGATTCGACACGAATGATGTCGCCAGGTTCGACGTTGATGGTCACCTTGCCCGGTAGTCGTCGCCGCGACGGTTTACCGCTGGCAGATCTGGTCTCCAGCGTGTTTTGCCCGGTCTTTCCCGGTGTGCCTCCCTGCGAGCCCCAGGGTTGCTGGCTACGACGCTCGGTGATCAGAGTTAGCTGTGCTGATCCCAGGAATTGGGTGCGCCGAATCAACCCATGCCCGCCGCGATGCTCGCCGCGCCCGCCTGAGCGAGGCCGGATACTGTTCTCGACCACTCGCAGTGGATAGGCCAGCTCCAGAGCCTCGGCCGGCGTATTCAGTGTGTTGGTCATGTGCGAGTGCGCTGCGTCGAGACCGGGGCCTTCCGGGCCGCCGCCGAGTCCGCCGCCCGAGGTCTCGTAGTAGGCCCAGGGTTGGCCGTTTCGCGGATCAATCCCGCCGGCGGTGAGGTTGTTCATCGTTCCGGACGATGCCGCTGGCATGCGCTCGGGTAGGAGCTGATTGAACGCGCCCCAGACGGTGTCGACGATGCGCTGAGAAGTCTCGACATTGCCAGCGGCAACGGCGACGGGCGACTCTGCCGCGACAACGGTCCGTTCAGGCAACGTGAAGCTGATCGGCCGGAATAGTCCTGAGTTCATCGGCGTACCGGGCGGTAGCAGGCAGCGGATGACGTAGTAGCAAGCCGAGCGCGTCACAGGCGCGACTGCGTTGATCGATGCTGCGCGCTGAGGGGCAGAACCGGAGAAGTCGAAGTGGGCGCGATCCTGGTCCAGCGTCAGTTTCAGCTTGATCGGCACGGGATCGGGCGTGTGACCGTCGTCGTCCAGCGAGTCCTCGAATCGCCAGGTTCCGTGCGGCAAGTCTCCCAGGGCGGCTCGGGTGAGTCGCTCTCCATAGTCGAGCAGCGCCTCCGTGGTTACTCGGTAGGCGTCGTCTCCATATTCGGCGTGCAGATCGGCGATTCGTCGCTCACCGAGTCGCTGAGCAGCGATCTGAGCGTTGAAGTCACCGCGCCGCTCATCCGGCGTGCGGACGTTGCGCAGGATCAGGTCCATCGCTTCTTCGACCAACTCACCCGCCCGATACAGACGGATCGGCGGAATGATCAATCCCTCCTGGATCAACTCTCGTGCGACCGGCATCGAGCCAGGGGCCATGCCGCCGATATCAGCCTGGTGCGCACGGCTGGCAACGTAGCCGATTGGAAGGTCGCCATCGGTTGCGCCGTGGGCGAAGATCGGCGAGACCATGGTGACATCGGGCAGATGGGTGCCGCCGAGGAACGGATCGTTGAGGATTGCGAGATCGCCTGGCTGTAGCGGGGCAAGGCGCTCGACCGCACGCACCGACTCAGGCATCGCTCCCAGGTGAACCGGAATGTGCGCAGCCTGGGCCAGGAGTTGTCCGTCATGGTCGAAGACGGCGCAGGAGAAATCGGCCCGCTCCTTGATGTTCGGAGAAAGGGACGTGTGCCGCAGGGTGGCGCCCATCTCCTCTGCGATGGAACTGACCAGGGAGTCGAAGATGGCAAGTCGTGCGGGGTCGATGTTAACAGTTGACATAATGTTTCAGATCACGACTCGCGGCTCAGGAGGAAGCTGCCGGAGGAGAGTGGTGCGGCCGACCAACCAGGCGGGACTGTCACGGTGGTGTCGATCTGTGTGATGATTGCCGGCCCTGAGACGGAGCCAGTGATACCCCCTCTAGACAGGATTTGCGTATCTCTGGCGTGGTCCCAGGTCACGACTGCGGTGTGTGTGGCTCTGTTGGCAGACGCCTGCGAGCCGCCGACTTCGCCGCGATATCCGCTGTGTCGAGCCTTGGCTCTTGCGGTGACGACTTCGACCGGTGTGTCTTCCGAGGAGAAGCCGAAGCGTTCCTGGTGAGCCTCGTGGAAGGCCTCCCTGACTGCCTTGGCATGTTGGGCCTCGTTCAGTGACACGGTCAGTTCGTGGGACTGGCCTCGATAGCGTAAGTCTGCCGCGTGCTCGACGCCGACACCGTCTGTGTAGCCGTCCTCGGCAATTGCAGAGCGCGCCAAAGCAGCGATGTCAGCGAACGCTGCCTCCAAAGACTCGACGGCTCCGGCGTCCTCAGGATTGATCGTGAGGTGGAGCCCTTGTTCGGCGTCGCGGGTGATGTCTGCGATCATCATGCCAGCGGCAGAGAGGACTCCGGGTGACGGTGGAATGAGCACCTGCGGAATGCCGACGGCGTTGGCCAAATCGCACGCGTGGAGCGGACCAGCGCCGCCGAATGCGACGAGGCTGAATCGGGCTGGGTCGTATCCGCGTTCGACGGAGATGACACGAAGCGCTCGGGCCATGTTTGCGTTGACGACGTCGATGACGGCCTGGGCTGCGATCTCGACTGAGCCAAACGGCTCTGCGATCGTGGAGATTGCGTCGCGAGCCCGCTCGACATCCAGCGCGACGGTGCCGCCGAGCTGTTGCTCAGGACGGAGACGCCCGAGAACGGTGTGTGCGTCGGTGACTGTCGGTACGGTTCCGCGTCCATACGCTGCCGGACCCGGATCTGCACCTGCCGATTGCGGTCCGACTCGGAGTGCTCCGCCGGGATCGAACCAGGCAATCGAGCCACCGCCAGCTCCGACGGTGTGCAGGTCGACCGCCGGTGTGCGGATCGGCATGTCGTCGACGACGAGATCGGTTCGCTCGAGCAATCGTCCGGGGCAGAGTGCGACATCGGCGGATGTGCCGCCCATGTCGAAGGTGATGGCGTAGGGATAGCCGTCGGTCGCGGCGGCTGCGAACGCTCCCGCGACGCCACCCGCCGGGCCCGACAGTACGGTGCGGACGGCGTTGCGGCCGGCGGAATCGCCGGAGAGTGAGCCGCCGTTGGACTGCATGATTCGCAGACGCACTTTCCCATCGGCCTGTTCCTTGAGCCTGGATTCGAGCGTGTCCAGGTATTGCGACATCACCGGCGAGAGATAGGCGTTCGCCGTGGTCGTGCTCATCCGCTCGAATTCGCGATGTTGTGGGAGGATTTCGTACGAAGCGGAGACGTTGAATCCGCGCTGACGTGCTCGATTCGCGGCCAGCTCCTCGTGCTCGGCGTTGATGAAGCTGAAGAGGAAGCAGATTGCGACGGTTCGCACTCTGGTCCGTTCGATGCGTTCAAGCACGCGGTCGAGTTCAGCGAGATCGAGCGGTGTGACGACCTCGCCGTCGAACGCGATTCGCTCATCGACCTCGTAGCGAAGTCTTTGTGGGACGAGCGGTTCGTGGCGCTGCGGATGCAAGGCGTACAGGTCGGGACGCGCCTGGCGGCCGATGACCAGGGTGTCGCGGAACCCCTTGGTCGTGATCAGCGCCGTCGGCGCGCCGGTGCGAGTCAGGAGCGTGTTCGTGGCCACCGTGGAGCCGTGAACGACCTCCTCCGGAGACCAGCCGAATTCAGCGAGTCCGTCGATGATCGCTCGGCCGGGATCGTCGGGAGTTGACGGCCGTTTGGCGATGTTGATCTCACCGTCACGCAGAAAGACGAAGTCGGTAAAGGTTCCGCCGACATCAACACCGAGCAACCGGTCATGATCAGTTGCGGCTGGAATTGGTTCTGATTGCGCCATTGTCGTGCCAGTCTACGTCGAGTAGTTGGATTGCTTGACTGCCCTGAGATGCGCTCATAGCGTCAGTTGGTAAGCTCTGTCGATACCGACAGATCACCCCTGAGTATTGCCTGAGATGGATGGAAACCGATGTCTGACGCTGCTGAACTAGTCCTACAAGCGGAGACTCGGACGGTCCTGGGCAAGAAGGTCAAACGTCTGCGTCGCGACGGCGTAGTGCCCGGCAATCTCTACGCGCGGGGCGAGGAATCGCGTGCGATCCAGTCTCCGCTGACGGAGATTCGGCGGGTATTCAGCGCCGTCGACAGGAACTCGGTGGTGACGATGTCGATTGATGGTTCCGAAGACCCGATTCCGGTTGTGTTGCGTGAGATTCAACGACATCCGGTCACACGCCAGTTGATTCACCTGGACTTCTACCAGGTTGACCTGACGCGGGCGATCCACTCCGAGGCGCGACTGGTGTTGATTGGCGACTCGGAGGCGGAGACCAAGGGTGGCACCGTCGTGCAATCGCTTGAGCTGCTGATGCTCGAAGCCTTGCCCGAGGCGATGCCTTCAGTGTTGGAGATTGACATCTCGGTGCTGGAGGACTTTGGACATTCTGTGTTGGTTCGCGACCTGGAGCTGCCGGAGGGCGTTGTTGCCCTGACGGACGGCGCAGTTGCGGTCGCGACCGCCTTGGCGCCGCGCGTCGCTGAAGAGGACGAGGAAGAGGTCGAGGAAGTACTTCTCGGCGAGGATGGCGAACCACTGGAGGTCGAGGCAGAGGAAGAAGCCGAAGAGTAATCAGCTACTTCCGATCGCGAACTCGGTCGCCGCGGAGTTGTCCGCAGGCCGCTGCGATGTCTCGTCCCTGTTCTACCCGCACGGTCGCGGGTACGCCGCGTTCCTGGAGCGCCTGCTGAAAACCGAGCGTCGCCCGACGAGTTGGTCGCTCGCCGACTACGCCGGGTGACGGATTCAACGGAATCAGGTTGACATGTGCGCGTAGACCGCGAATGCGGTCGGCGAGTCGTCGGGCGTGACCACGACTGTCGTTTACGTCGCGTAGCAAGACGTACTCAAACGTGACACGTCCGCCGGTACTGCGGTTGTGCTCCCTGACGGCATCAAGGATGTCGTCGATTGATGCGCCCGGCACCGGCACGAGTTCACTGCGTAGTTTCGGGTCGGGTGCATGTAGTGACACAGCGAGATTGACATTGGGATGGTCGCTGGCGAGTCGGCGGATGTTCTGCGGTATGCCGACCGTGGAAACGGTGATACGGCGCGGGGAGAGGGCGAAGCCCTCGGGATCGGTGAGACGCTGGATCGACTCGCTGACATTCGTGTAGTTGGCCAGCGGCTCGCCCATGCCCATGAACACGACGTGTGTAAGCTCGCGGCCTTCGTCGCGCGACCATGAGCGGGCCAGGATGGCCTGTCGCATGATCTCGCCGGTCGTGAGTTGGCGCCGCAACCCTTGTAGTCCTGTAGCGCAGAAGACGCAGCCCATGGCGCAGCCGCCCTGTGACGATAGGCAGACGGTGTCGCGCGGTCGGGAACGGATCAGGACCGTCTCGATCAACTCGCCGTCCTGGAGCTCGAGCAGCGCCTTGCTGGTTGAGCCATCGGCAGACGTCTGGAACTCGACGGGTTCGGTCAGCGCGGATTCCCTCTCAGTCAGGGCACGTCGCAGGTCGACGGGCAGGTCTGACATGGCAGACGGATCAGTCACGCCACGCTGATAGACCTGCCGCCAGATCTGCTTGGCTCGATATGCCGGTTGGCCCAGCGATACGACAAGTTCACTGAGGCCAGATTGGTCAAGATCGAGCAGTTGTGGCGATGAATCAGTCATCGGCCGTGCCGAATCGGCGACCGACCAGGTCGCGTGTACCCCGTGCAAACTCCTCCGCGCTCAGCTCGCGTTTGCCCGCTCGTTGCAGACGAAGGATTTGCAGGACTCCGTTGGCTGTCGCAACGTCGATCGTTGTTCCTGCCTGCAAGATGGTTCCCGGAAGACTCTGAACGGCGGAGTTGGAATACGTCGCAAGGGTGACTCGGATTGGTGTCTGATCGAGAGTCGTTGCGGCGGCAGGCCACGGCGTGTAGGCGCGAATGTGTCGGGCGATCTGGTCCGCGGGCTGTTGCCAGTCGATCCGGCCCTGTGACTTCTTGACCCGACGTGCTCGCGTGGCGCGATCGGAGTCCTGTGGGATCGGTGTGATCGCTCCGTTGAGCCAATCCGGGATCGTTTCCAATAGCAGTCGCGCGCCTATCTGGGCCAGCCGATCACTGAGCTCTCCCGCGTTCTCGGTTGGGCTAACCGGCGTCGACTGTTGGCGCAGGATGTCTCCGGTGTCTTCGCTCTCATCGACGAGCATGATGCTGACGCCGGTCTCGCTGTCTCCCTGGAGGATGGCTTCGGAGATCGGCGATGCTCCGCGCCAACGCGGCAGCAGCGAGGCGTGGACGTTAAGACTTCCGTGTGACGGCAGGTCGAGGATTTCGGTTGGGATGAGTTGCCCGTAGGCCGCAACGATCTGCAGGTCAGGCCGCAAGCTGGCGATTTGAGCAATTGCGGCGCGGTCGCGAAGCTTCGCGGGTTGAAGAGCCGGAATGTCGTGATCTGCGGCGAGTTGCTTGATTGGAGGCGGACGCAGGGACCGGCCGCGTCCGGCGCGTGCGTCGGGCTGAGTGACGACGGCGATTGGGCGGAATGGACTGTCGATCAGCGCTTGCAACGTCGGAATCGCGAAGTCTGGCGATCCGTAGAAGAGGACTCTCGGCGGGTCGGACATGGTCAGGCCGAAGTGTTGGAGGGCGACTTCAGACTTGAGTCGCGGCGATGCTCAGGCCGACGAAGACGAGCATGAGGACGATGGTTCCTCGAAAGAGCGAGCGTTCGATCCCGCGTCGCGTGCGATACGAGTCGCCGCCGGCTCCGCCGAAGATATTGCCCAGTCCGGCGCCCTTGGCTTGCAGGATGACCGCGCCGATCACCGTGAGCGAGATCAGAATCTGGAAGATGTTGAGGATGTCGGAAGTGCTCACGTTGGCTGGGAACCTGGCTTCGCTTGTTGTTCGTTTGCTGACTATTCGGGAATCGCGACGCGTTGTTGTCGGCGCGGAGTGACGCCAGCCTCGCGACCTTCATGGTATGCGGTCATGATCGCATCAGCGAGCTTCGCGCTGTCATGTCGGTAACGGTTGCCGGTGTCGACGGTATCCGCCTCGATGATCCGCAAAGTGTGCGCGGCGTCTGACCTGTCGCGAGTGTGTTCAACCCGGACGGGTTCAGAGTTCCAACCGCGCGGCAGTCTCGCCTTGCTGTTGTTGTTGGCGACGACAGCATCAAACGGCAGACCTCCGATGTGGTCGCCGATCACTCGGACATGGTCCTGAACGGAGAAGTGGTCAGTTTCGCCGTGCTGAGTGGCGACATTGGAGATGTACAGCTTCATCGCGGCAGATTCCTGGAAGGCGATGCGCAAGTCGGGCACGAGCAGATTCGGCAACACGGAGGTGAACAGCGAGCCGGGTCCGACCACGATCAGATCGGCATTGCGGATCGCGTTGAGCGTCTCGGGATATGCGGGCGGATGTTGCGGCTCGAGGTTGAGTTGTGCGATGCGCTCTCCTGCCTCGGTGATTGAGGATTCGCCGCGAATGGTGTCGCCGTCGGAGGTCAACGCTGCAAGCCGGATGTTCTCCAGCGTGGAAGGCAGGATCTTGCCGCGCACTGCGAGAACGCGTCCGGTTTCGTGGATTGCTTCCTCCATCGATCCGGCGACTTCGGACATCGCCACGATGAACAGGTTGCCGAACGAGTGGCCTTCCAGTCCGTTGCCTGACCCCTCAGGGAAGCGGTACTGGAACAGTCGCGTCATCAATGGCTCGGCATCGGCGAGGGCGGCGATGCAGTTGCGCAGGTCGCCGGGCGGAATGATCCCCAGGTCACGCCTGAGCCGGCCGGAGGAACCACCGTCGTCGGCGACGCTGACGACTGCAGAGAGATTGTCGGTGTAGGCCTTCAGACCTCGTAAGAGGACTGAGAGTCCGGTCCCGCCGCCCATGCAGACAATGCGGATGCCGCGACCGGCGAATCGCTGACGATGGAGCAGATCGACAAGTGGCTCGTCGGCGCCGTTGCGACGGTCAGACGAGCGCGCGGCGATCACCAGGCCGGAGGTGAACTTGCCGATGCCGAAGCCAATGCAGAGGACAGCGAGGCTGATCAGGATCGCGCCTCGCACGGCGTACGGCACGAACTGGAGCGTGATGTAGTAGAACGCGCCGGGCAGGGTCACGGTTAGGTAAAGCTCGCGGGCGAGGAACGATACCCCAAGCCCGAGTAATCCCATGCCGAAGAGCAGAAGAACGAACCAGCGCTTGATACCAATACCGGGAGCGAGCCACTTGCGTAGTTGCCACTCCGGACGGCCCGATGCTCCATCTGACGCCTGCACGCCGGAAGAACTCGGTCGGGTGCGCCAGAACATAACGCCACTATAGGCGGGTCCCACCTCAGGCGGTAGCGTAGGCGCTGCATAACAATTGCCTAGCGGCACTGGATTTGAAGGTATACGCGTGGAACAGCGACGATTCGGCGACAGCGACCTGGTGACCTCAGCGGTCGGCTTTGGCACCTGGGAGATGAGCACGACGATGTACGGCCACATCGACGTCGACGAAGCGGCCAAGGCCGTGAACATGGCCATCGACCGTGGCATCACCCTGTTTGACACGGCGGAGGTCTACGGCCCGTATCACTCGGAAGAACTGTTGGCAAAAGCGCTGGGTAATCGGCGCAATGAAGTGGTCCTGGTGACGAAGGTCGGCTTCGACTACGACGACACACCGATGGTGCGCGGTCTCAACTCAAAGAAGGAACACATCATCGAGCACACCGAGGGTTGCTTGCGCCGGCTCAACACCGACTACGTCGACCTGATGTTGATCCACTGGCCCGACCACGACACGCCGTTCGAGGAGACGATGGAGGGCCTGGAGGAACTGAAGCAGAGCGGCAAGATTCGCCACTACGGGGTCTCGAACTTCAACATCGACATGATGCAGGAGTGTCAGCAGTACGGGAACATCGTCGCCAACCAGGTCGGCTACCACATGTTCGACCGGCGGATGGAATCGCGCGTGCTGCCCTGGTGCATGAACAACGGCGTCGGCTTCATGTCCTACGGATCGCTGGCGTTCGGTCTGCTAACAGGCGCATTCAAGCCTGACCATCAGTTTGAAGAGGGCGACTGGCGCGGCAATGGCGTCGCCTTCAACCTCCCGTTATTCGAGGGGGAGCGATTCAAGCAAGAGGTCGAGATTGCCAATCGGCTGAGCGTCCTCGCCGACGGCTACGGCAAGACGGTCGCCCAGCTCGGAATCGCCTGGGTGCTCGACCATCCCGGCGTCACCTGCGCCCTGGTCGGGATGCGCAACGAGCGTGAGCTCGAAGAGAACGTCGCCGCGACCGACTGGAAACTGACCGAGGAAATCCGCAGCGGAATCAACGAGATCTTCGACGAGGTCGGTGTCCCGACGTACCAGAACCTGGATCAGGTCGTCCACGTAGCCCGAGCCACCGGCGCCCGACGAAATCTCCGCGACTAACGCCCACTCTCTCTGGCTCTTCCCCTTCCGGTTCCCTCTCCCCCTGGGAGAGGGTTAGGGTGAGGGCCGGCAGTCAACGCGCGGCCACCACAAACCAGAGAGCAACCAACCATGGAACAGCGACGATTCGGCGATACCGACCTGGTGGCATCGGCAGTGGGCTTCGGCACCTGGGAGATGAGTACCACGATGTATGGCCACATCGATGTCGATGAGGCCGCCAAAGCGGTCAACATGGCCATCGATCGCGGTATCACGCTGTTCGACACCGCCGAGGTCTACGGCCCCTACCACTCCGAGGAGCTACTGGCCAAGGCGTTGGGCAATCGTCGTAACGAGATCGTCCTCGTCACTAAGGTCGGCTTCGACTACGACGACACTCCCAAGGTGATTGGCCGGAACTCGAAGAAGGGCCACATCATTCAGCACACCGAGGACTGCCTGCGTCGGTTGAATACCGATTTTGTCGACCTCATGCTGATCCACTGGCCCGACCATGACACGCCAATCGAGGAAACGATGGAGGGTCTGGAAGAGCTCAAACAAAGCGGCAAGATTCGCCACTATGGCGTCTCGAACTTCAATATCGACATGATGGAGGAGTGCGAGCAGTACGGGCACATCGCCGCGAACCAGGTCGGCTACAACATGTACGACCGTCGCATGGAGTCGCGCGTGCTGCCCTGGTGCATGGCCAACGGCGTCGGCTACATGGCCTACGGGTCCCTCGGGTTCGGTCTGCTGACCGGTGCCTTCACACCCGAGACCACGTTCGAGGAAGGCGACTGGCGTCGCAGCGGCATGGCCTTCAACCTGCCGCTCTTCCAGGAGGAGCACTTCCGCAAGGAAGTCGAAGCGACCAACCGTCTCGTCGAACTGGCCGACGGCTACGGCAAAACCGTGGCGCAGCTCGCCCTCGCCTGGGTCCTCGATCACCCCGCCGTCTCATGCGCCCTCGTCGGCATGAGAAACGAGCGAGAGCTCGAAGAGAACGTCGCGGCCACCGACTGGAAGCTGAACGAAGAGATTCGCAGCGCAATCAACGAAATCTTCAACGAAGTCGGCGTGCCGACCTACCAGAACGCCCCGCAGGCGATCTGAGACAAGACCGATAGATCCTGGACGACAGCAATGGAACTGCGACGATTTGGCGACACCGACCTGGTCGCATCAGCGGTCGGGTTCGGTACCTGGGAAATGAGCACGACGATGTACGGCCACATCGACGTGGACGAAGCCGCCAGGGCTGTCAACATGGCGATCGACCGTGGCATCACGCTGTTTGACACTGCCGAGGGTTACGGGCCATACCTCTCCGAGGAGCTGCTGGCCAGGGCACTGGGCAATCGACGCAACGAGATTGTCCTGGTGAGCAAAGTTGGCTTCAATTACGACGACACGCCGACGATGACCGGTCTCAACTCAACGAGAAACAATGTCATCGAAAGCACAGAGGGCTGTTTGCGTCGGCTGAACACCGACTTCCTAGACCTGTTGCTGATTCACTGGCCTGACTTTGACACTCCGATAGAGGAGACCATCGGAGCCCTTGAGGAGCTGAAGCAAAGCGGCAAGATTCGCCACTATGGCGTCTCGAACTACGACATCGACATGATGCAGGAGTGCGAGCAGTACGGACACATCGCCGCCAACCAGGTTGGCTACCACATGTTCGACCGCCGGATGGAATCGCGGGTGTTGCCCTGGTGCATGGCCAATGATGTTGGATTCATGTCCTATGGCTCGCTCGCATTTGGGCTGCTGACCGGCGCCTTTTCGCCTGATCACACGTTTGAGGAGAGTGACTGGCGCCGCGGCGGCATCGCATTCAACCTGCCTCTGTTCGAGCGAGAGCACTTCCAGCGGGAAGTGGAAGTCTGCAACCGATTGGCGGAACTCGCCGACGGCTACGGCAAGACGGTCGCTCAGCTCGCGCTCGCCTGGGTGCTCGACCATCCCGGAGTCTCTTGCGCACTGGTTGGGATGAGGAATGAGCGTGAGCTCGAAGAAAACGTGGCGGCGACCGACTGGAAGCTGACCGAAGAGATCCGGACCGGGATCAATCAGGTCTTTGATGAGGTCGGAGTGCCGACCTACCAGAACACGCCGCAAATCGTCGAGAATCCGAGGGTCGCGGCGATGCGGGGCTAACGGAGCTGTTGATTCTCATTCGCTTGGCTTCGGACACACATCTCAACGCCTTCCACTCGTCATTGCCGTGCTCCGTCGCGGCAATCTCGAGGCGTGGACAACGCAAGTGCAGATTGCGGCGCGGTACCTTCGCTCAAGCTTGGACTTGCTCCGCATCGCTCCCGCGGTCCAGTCATACACGCCCCTCAAAACCTGCAGATGTCAGTTGACATGCCATTCGCAACCAAGTACATATGGTCTATATCAAAGATCAAGAAAGGCAGACATCCACTTGTCGGCAAACGCCTCTCCCTACCCCTCCTTACCGACACCACGCTCGTTCGGTCAACGCCGGTCAAAGCCCGTTCTTGCTCGTCCTGCCCCGCACAATCTCCGCCCAAGATCGAGCAGAATCGAACAAAATCGAACAAGACCGCACGCGCTTGGACCTGAAAGACCTGAAGAAACCTGAAAGCGAAAACGCACGATCTCTAGCAAAACAATGGGGTTCCTCTGGCTCACGCCCTCAGAAAAAAAGAAAGCCTGAAATCTGAAAGCTCGGACAACCGGTCAATCTTCGACCGAACACGAACAGGACGCGAACGATGAACTGGCCCTAATCGCTCAGGCCGCTCTAGTCGCTCAGCTCAGCGACCAACAACTCCGATGCTTGCTGCGGGTTCGCCTGGCCTCTTGACTGCCTCATGACCTGGCCGACCAGGTACTTGAGCGCGGCCTCTTTGCCCGACCGATAGTCCTCCACGGCCGACTCGTTGTCGGCAATCACCTGGTTGATGATTGGGCTGAGGGCATCCTCGCCGCTGATTTGGGTGAGGCCCTTGGCCTTGACGATCTTGGCGGGGTCGTCTCCGGTTTCGTACATCGACTCGAAGACGGTCCGGGCCTGGCTTCGTGAGATGTTTCCGCCGACAATCAGGCCGACCAGTTCCGCGATGTGGTTGGGTCGGATTGGCTGGTCTTCGAGGTCTGGATGCGCGAGGTCTTTGTTGATCTGGGCGAACAGGTCGCCGGTGATCCAGTTGGCCGCCTCACGCGCGTTGGCCGGGTCGTCGAGGGCGGCGACGGCTTGCTCGAAGTAGTCGGCGCGGGCCGGTTCTTCTGTTAGCAGGTTGGCTTCGAATTCACCCAGTCCGTAGTCAGACAGGAAGCGGGCGCGACGATCGTCGGGTAGCTCAGGAAGCTCAGCGCGAATCGATTCGACCTCTTCGGGTGTGATCGACAGCGGCGGCAGGTCCGGCTCAGGGAAGTAGCGATAGTCGTGGGCGTCCTCTTTAGAGCGCTGCGAGAGTGTGAGCAGCCTCGTTTCGTCCCAGCCGCGTGTCTCCTGATCGATGCGTCCGCCGCTGCCCAGCACCTCCGCCTGACGCTTAACCTCGTACTCAAGCGCCGAGTGGACGCCGCGTAACGAGTTCATGTTCTTGATTTCGACCTTGCCGCCGAGTTCGGTCGAACCGACTGGACGCAGCGAGACATTGGCGTCGCAGCGGAAGGAGCCTTTCTCCATGTCGGCGGTCGAGACACCGAGATAGCGGAGAATCTGGCGGAGTTGGACAAGGTAAGTGCGCGCTTCGTCGGGTGAACGCATGTCGGGCTCGGAGACGATCTCCATTAGTGGGACGCCGGAGCGATTGACATCGACGAGTGAGAATCGTTCGCCCGCCTCACTCTCGCGGTGCAGCAGGCGAGCGGTGTCCTCCTCCAGGTGGACGCGAGTGATGCCGATGCGACGCTTGCCCAGGTCCTCGGTCTCGACGTCCATCCATCCGCCCTCCGAGAGCGGCATGTCGTACTGCGAGATCTGGTAGCCCTTCATCAGGTCGGGATAGGGATAGTTCTTGCGGTCGAACTTGGACAGTTCGGGAATCGTCATGTTGAGCGCCAGCGCCGTGCGGATCGTCCACTCGACCGCCGTCCGGTTGATCACCGGCAACGTGCCGGGCATGCCGAGGCAGAGTGGGCAGACGTAGGTGTTGGGATCGGCCGAAGCGTAGTCGGCCGGGCAGCGGCAGAACATCTTGCTCTCGGTGCGTAGTTGGCAGTGCACCTCGAGCCCGATCACAGTCTCGTATTCGGTTGCGGAATGAGCTGAGGCTTGAGTGGTCATGCAAGTCAGTTTACTTGCCGTCTGCTGTTAGTCTGGGCAAAGTATTTCGCCGTGCGTGAACGGCGTCGGGGGTGCGTGCACTGCATGAGTACTGAGGTTTATTCGCCGCGAGCCGGGCTGTCGGAAACAACGTCGGAGGTCCGCCCGCTGCGGATGCTGCACACCTCGGATGTCCACCTGGGCGCGTACACGTCGCAGCCGTACAAGACGGAGCCAGACGGCTCAGATGTGCTGGAGCCGGCGCTCAAGGCGTTCAAGCACGTGCTCGAACTCGGCATCGAGGCGGATGTCGATGTGGTCGCCATTGCCGGCGATTTCTTCGACCATGTGCGCGTCAAGCGGCCGTATGTCGAGGTGACCGGCGAATTGATGGAAGCAGTCGGTCGGCCGGTAGTTGTGCTGCCGGGCAATCACGATCCACACATGCCGGAGGGCATCTACCAGAAGTTCGACGACGCATTTCCCTCGAACGTACATATCATTGCTTCGGCCGAAGGCGAGCTGATATTGCTCGAGGAAGTCGGCATTCAGTTTTGGGGCCAGGCGCACGAGAGTTACAACGACTTTTCGCCCGCCTCGGCGATGCCGGCCTGGGCGAACGGCTCGGACCAGTACATCTGGCGCGTCGCGATGGCTCACGGCTACTACGTGGGCACCGGCGAATCTCGGTACTCGTACCAGATTCATGCGTCGGAAATCGCAGGGATGGGCGCTGACTACGTCGCGCTTGGGCACATCGATGTGCACGAGGGCGTCGGCGACGGCACGGTGCCTGCCTATTACCCGGGCGCTCCCCGTCACTCGGGAGGCGCGACGATTGTTGACTTTGCCGCGGATGGCACGACGGTGCGTCATGAGCTGCATGACGGCGCCGAGAGTGATCCGCAAACTGCGGGCAATCCAATGATGGAAGCTCGCTTGCACTAGCTGGTTCAAGAAGAACTCGAACAGGAGGCGCTGTGAGCTATCGGGCGTTTGTGGTGAACAAGGATGGCGATGATTTCACGGCGTCTGTCCAGACGCTGGACGAGTCCTCGCTGCCAGAAGGCGACGTGACAGTTGCCGTCGATTGGTCCGACCTGAACTACAAGGACGGCCTTGCCTGCACGCCGAACGGCCGGGTGGTAGTGAGTTACCCAATGACCTTGGGAATCGACTTTGCCGGAACCGTAGTGGAGTCTTCCGACTCTCGCTACGCGGCAGGCGACGCGGTCGTGGCGACTGGATACGACCTTGGCACCGGACATCCCGGCGGCTACGCCGAGCGGGTGCGGCTGTCGGGCGACTGGCTGGCTCCGCGTCCGGAGGGAATGAGCTCGGAAGAGGCGATGACCTTGGGCACCGCCGGTATCACCTCAGCGATGTCGATTGACGTGATTGAAAAGGCCGGGATTGGTCCCGACGCCGGACCGGTAATCGTATCGGGAGCAACCGGCGGCGTCGGCTCAACGGCTGTCGCGATGCTGGCAGCCCGTGGTTACACGGTTCATGCCAGTACGGGCAAGGCGTCTGAGCACGATTTCCTACGAGAACTGGGTGCGTCGGAGATTCTCGACCGTGAAGAGCTGGCTGCTGAATCGCGACGACCGATCGAGCGGGAGCGTTGGGCGGCTGGGGTCGATCCGGTCGGCGGCTCGACGACGGTGTCGATCCTGCGGCAGACCAAGTACGGCGGCGTGGTTGCACTGTCAGGACTGACTGGCGGCGCGGGAGTCTCGACGACTGTCATGCCCTTCATTCTGCGGGGCGTGTCGCTCGTCGGAATCGAATCGGTGTACTGGCCGGGCGAGGATCGACCTCGTCTCTGGGCGCGAATGGCGGAAGACTTCAGTGGTCGCAACCTGTTGGACCTGGTTGAAGCTCGGATTGGGCTGGAAGATGTTCCCGAAGCGGCTTCGAAAATCCTTGCCGGCGGCGTACGTGGACGCATTCTGGTCCGTCCGACTTAACCGAATCTGAACAGGGAGATACGAAATGGAAATTGGAATCTTTATCGGTGGAGCTGGTCCGGCGCCGAGCGTGCAGGACATCGTCGAACAGGCGCAACGCGCTGAAGCTGCCGGATTCGCCACCTTTGGCATGGCAAACATCTTCTCGCACGACGCGATGGGCGCGCTCACACTCGCCGGTGCTCAGACTGAGCGAATCGAGCTGATGACCGCCGTGGTGCCGACGTATCCGCGTCACCCACACGCGATGGCGCAACAGGCGCTGACCGTGCAGGCGGCGTCGGGCGGATCGCGATTCGTGATGGGCATTGGTCTGTCGCACAAGGTGGTGATTGAGGGGATGTTCGGCTACTCGTTCGACCGTCCGGCGCGACACATGAAGGAATACCTGGATGTGCTGCTGCCGCTGTTGAACGGCGATCCGGTTCAGACCGATGGCGAACACTATCGCGGCGCGGTCAGCCTGGACATACCCGACGCGGAGAAGCCGGTGTCCTGCATGCTGGCAGCCATGGGCCCAGCGATGCTGCGGCTGGCCGGCGCCCGTACCGATGGCACGATTCTCTGGATGACTGCGGCCGGCGTGGTCGAGTCTTACATCGCGCCGACGATTAATGCCGCTGCAGACGAGGCGGGACGGCCGCATCCGCGCATCGTGGTCGGCTTGCCGGTCATGTTGCACTCGGATGTCGATGCTGCTCGCGCGACGGCGGCCGAGCAGTTTGCCAACTATGAACGGTTGCCTTCGTATCGCTCAATGCTGGACAAGCAGGGCGCAGCCCATCCGGAAGATGTCGCGCTGGTCGGTACGGAAGAGCAGATCGAGACGCAGCTCAGGCAGTTGCAGGAAGCAGGCACGACGGACTTCGTCGGCGTCGTGTTCGGTTCAGAGGACGAACGCTCGCGGACCGAGGAGTTCCTGGGCGCTCTGGCTCCGACCCTGTAGTCGGCCGCTGCTAGCCGTTGTCAGCTACTGGCGCGATTCAGACGGATCACCTGGATTGTGCGCGGCTTTGCCCGCTCGGCGTATTGGATGTAGGGCGGCCAGACTTCGGCTGCCGCTACCCAGAGGCGTTCGCGGTCCTCGCCCTCAAGGAACTCTGCCTCGACGGGGAATCGCTTGCGGTCGACGAACACCCAGGCGTGCGGATTGGCTCTCAGGTTGTGGACCCACGACGGATGGCTGGGCGCGCCGCCGACCGAACCGATGATGACCCAGTTTTCGCCGTCGGGAACGTAGAAGAGCACGGCGTCGCGAAGATCGCCTGACTTCGCGCCGACGGACCGAAGCATCAAAGAGTCGACATAAGGAACGCCTTCGTTCCAGGTGATCATGCGGCCCAGGATTGAATAGCCCGTGATTCGGACGACGAATTCTTCCAAAGGCCGCAAGATGCCGGTGCGTCGGAGGAGGTTCGTGATTTCTTGCAACATGGTTTCTACTGACGGAGCCAGCTACTCGATGTAGTCGCGCAGGCGGGTGGCTCGGGTTGGGTGGCGGAGCTGTCGCAGTGCCTTGGCCTCTATCTGTCGGATGCGCTCGCGGGTGACGTCGAAGTCCCGACCGACTTCCTCCAGTGTTCGAGCGCGACCGTCGCCGAGGCCGAAGCGGAGTTCGAGCACCTGACGCTCCCGCGCTGAAAGCGAGCCGAGGACTGCGCCCACAGTCTCCTTGAGCAGTTGCTGCCCGGCGGCGGCGTCGGGAGCAACCATCTTTTCGTCTTCGACGAAATCGCCGAGGTGGCTGTCGTCTTCTTCGCCAATCGGCGTCTCCAGTGAAACCGGCTCCTGAGAGACCTTGATGATCTCGCGGACACGCTGGGCATCAACGCCCATGCCCTGGCCGATTTCTTCGTACGTGGGTTCTCGGCCGAGTTCCTGGACGAGCCGGCGGGAGACGCGGACCTGCTTATTGATCGTTTCGACCATGTGCACCGGGATACGGATGGTACGGGCCTGGTCGGCGATCGCGCGGGTGATGGCCTGGCGGATCCACCAGGTCGCATAGGTGGAGAACTTGTAGCCCTTGCGATAATCGAACTTTTCGACAGCTCGGACAAGGCCGATGTTGCCTTCCTGGATCAGGTCGAGCATCGACATGCCGCGGCCGATGTACTTCTTGGCCACCGAGACAACGAGTCGCAGATTGGCTTCCGTCAGGCGCTTTTCTGACAGGTACGCGTCTTCCTTTAGCACACCGATGTGTCGCTCGCAGCGCAATGCAATCGGGTCGAGTTTGTCGTCGAGGTCTGATGGGCACGGGATCAATTGCTCGAGTCCACCCGTCGCACGGAGGAGATGGCGCACATGACGCTGGTCGAAGATGTGGGTCACGACCGACACCTGGACCAGGCGCTCTTCGGCGCGTGCCTCGTCGTACTCCTCGTCGACAGGCTGGTAGCGATTGACCAATGCCTCTCGCAGTTCAGGGTCCATTTCCTGGTCGACGCGCTCGCGGAAGTCGCTGTCCTTGGTCAGGTCGAAGAGGGAGAGGTTGGACTTACCGATTTCCTGGGCGATGACGGCGATCTCGGGCAACAACGATTCCAATTGCAGGAGCAGGAAGATCGTAATCTCGATGGCGGTGGGCCAGCGGCCGTTGAGGATGCGCCACTCTTCCTCGAAGTCGCGAATCCAGTTGCCTTCTTCCATCTGGCGTGAGAGGTGGCGCTCGTCCTGTGCGGTCAACAGATTGACGCGGCCGATCTCTCGTAGATACATGCGGACCGGATCGTCGATGCCTTCGGCCTCTTCATGAACGCTCTGGCGACCCTCTTTGCGCATTTCGATGATGCGTCGGGAACTGACTTCCTTGGTCCTGCCGTACAGGTCTACGGCTGGCACCTCAGGCTTGGCGGGCTCGGCCTTCTTGCCGCGTCCGCGGCCTCGGCCCTTGGCCCCGCCTTTGCCACGACGGCCAGTCGCTTTTGGCTTGGGTTCGGGGCGAGCCTGCAGCGGACGGTCGAGGACGCCGAGCAGCTTGCCCAGGGAATCAACGGCTTCCGGCGACTCTTCGCCGGTCAGAGTGAAGCTAGCGACAGAAGCGTGAGAGATCTGCCGCTCTTCGTGCATCTTGGCTTGATTGCGGCGTTCAGCGGCCTTCTTCGGTGTTGGCGCTGCTTTGGTGGACTTCTTCGTCGTGCGCTTGGGCTGCTCGGCGAGGTTGATGGTTCGTCGGCCGGCCGGCATCGAGAATTCGTCGACCGGGGCGGTCAGCGCGCGGACGCGGGCTTCTTCTTCGGACTTGGCGACGGCTCGAGGCTTGCGCTGTCCGGGCGCTTCGGCCGTCACGCGGCGGTCGCCGAGTTGATCACGGACGAGCTGCCTGAGATTGCCGACAATGTGGTTGGCTACCTCGGCGCTGCGAGCGCGTTCAGCCAGCGTGGCCGGCGTCGGTGTCGAGGCGGCTCGAGAGCGGGATGCGGTGGTGTTTCCCGCCGACTCCGCCGTTCCATTCGTACCGTTTGCCGACGATCCAGCAGGCGCCTGGTCGCTATCCGCGCCGCTGGCCGCTGCCCCGTTCGACACGGGTGCGGATGCACTGGCCGAATCTGTTTCCGGTGGAGTGACAAGCGTTGACGTGGCGGCTTCCGCCGGTGCATCAGCGGTTGCGTCTCGAGCGATCACCATGGTCGTGGTCCCTTCTCTCAGCCTGGTCCCCCAGCGTGGTTCTCGTTGATTCCGAACAGATCAATCCGCCCCTAACGGGGAGAGTCGATGGAGATTTCGGGCAAGGTCTCGTGAGGACACGACCGAACTGGCTGCCGCGATCAGATCGGGCTCGCATTCGTCGGTCTGGTCGAGTTGCACGGCGGCGCGGGCGAGCTCGTCAACACCGAGTTCGCGCTCTTGCTCGCCGATTTCAAGGTTCTTCAGGCGAAGGCCTTCTTTGCTGCGGTTTCGTCGGATTCTGGCGATGGCATCTGACGCGGCCTCAGTGGCCTCCGCGTCACTGTAGGGCGGAAGATGCTTCGCGTCACGTAGTATCTCCGCGATTCGCTCAGAAGAGTCAAGCAAATCGCTTGCCCAGGATGATTCTCCAGAGTTGATGCGGGCAATCAGGATGGCCTGATCCTCGGCATCTTCGATCAGCTCGATGTCTTCGAACTGCAATCCATCACGGACGGACTGGTAGGCGAGAGCAAGCTGAAGGATGAACGATTGCTGGCGGTCGCGGCGGGATTGGGCTGCGGGGGCTCCTGCTGCAGTAGGGCGAGACGATCGGGATGACGGCGAAGCGTACCGCGTTTGCAGTGCGGTGGCGTCAACGCGTGCCCAGGCGGCGACTCGCCTGATGTATTCCTCGCGCAAGACGGCGTGGCCGATGGTGCGGACGGTGGGCATCAGGTCGTCGAGAAACTGAGCTCGGCCTCGTGGTGTCTCAAGATCGTGGAGGGAACGCGTGTGATCTACGAGCCAGTCGAGATAGGTCGGCGCAGTCTCGACGAGCGTTCTCCACAGCTCAGGTTCGGAGCGGATTAGATCGTCCGGGTCGCGGCCTTCGGGCAGCGGAATGATGCGGATATCGTTTGACAACTGGTTCTGCAGTGCGCCGACGCGATGTATATCGGTCGCGACGCGTTGCTGAGTTCCGAGCGCTGCCCTGGCCGTGTCGATACCGCGGCGAGCGGCTGCCTGTCCGGCGGCGTCGGGGTCGAGCGCCAATCGGACGTCTGTGGCGAGCGGCTTGATCAGACCGATCTGGGTCTCGGTCAACGCCGTGCCCATTGAGGCGACGGTGTTCGGGCTGCCAAATTCATGGGCACTGATGACGTCGGTGTAGCCCTCGACGATGATCACCGAGCCGGACTCGCGAATGGCTGGACGAGCGAGATCGAGTCCGTAGAGCAGGTCGCGCTTGCGGAAGAGGTCCGATTCAGGCGTGTTGATGTACTTGGCCGGTTCATCGATCAGGGTTCTGCCGCCGAAACCGACAGTCTCGCCCCGGCCGTTGCGGATCGGGAAGATCAGCCGGTCGCGGAAGCGGTCTCTGGGCCCGTTTTCAGTGATCAGGATGAGTCCTGCCGCCTGAGCGTCTTCTAGTTGGTGTCCGCGCGCAGAGAGATGATGAGCTAGAGCGTCGGATTCTGAGCCCGCTAGTCCCAGGTTGAATTGCTGCGCCGACTCAGGCGAGATGCCGCGCTCGCGCAGGTACTCCTGCGCCTCACGGCCGAAGGACGAATCCTGGAGCTGGCTGCGCCAGAAGTGCAGTGCGGCGTCGTTCGCGCGCAGCAGGCGTTGCCGCTGCTCGTCCTGGCGAGTCTGTTCGGGAGTCCTGGCGCGAAGCTGGATACCGGAGCGCTGAGCCAGGCGCTGGAGGGCTTCGCGGAAGTCGACGTTGTGCCGCTTCATCTCCCAGCTAAAGATGTCGCCGCCTTCCGAGCATGCACCGAAGCAGTGCCAGGTCTGACGGTCGGGATTGACGATGAACGACGGAGTCTTCTCAGCGTGGAAGGGACACGGTGCTTTGAATGTGGAGCCGCTCCGCTTGAGCTGAACTTCGGTGGCGATCAGATCGACGATGTCAATCTTCGCCTTGACTTCTTCGGCTACTGACATGCGCAGCGGCCGTGAAGGCTAATCAGGAGGGAAGGGCGCGGCATACACCAAATTTACGTTGATGCGGAACATTTATCAATGACTCAGGACAAGAATAAAGCGATTCAATGGTTCAGCGGGGTATTTCGAGCGTCATTTCGTTGTCGGCAGTGTTGGCTTCCGCTGTGTCTCCGCCAGCGACGACCGTAATCGTGAGTGTTCCGGAGTGCGGCTGGAGGCTTGTCAGGATCTCAGTACTACCCGCAGCAAGCGGCTGGGCATCGGCGTCGCGCCGGGTGATGACTTCCAACTGAGCTCCCGACTGATCGGCAATGGTGATGAAGAAGGTCTCGGCTGGTCCGTCGCCGTTGTTGATGACAGTCAGCAACACGTAGCCGTCGCTCGTCGCTTGCGCATCGAGGAACGTCAGATCCGGCGCAGGGCCTGGATCCGGACTAACTGTCTGTTCCTGCTGGTCGTCCTGTGAATCGGCTTCAGGGGCCTGGCCATCTTGACTTTCCTCCGTTCCTGACTCCTCGGGACCCTGCAAGGTGATCAGGAACTCGTTGTTGTTGGTGTTCGTATCGACGGCTGCCTCTATGAGGACTCTCGCTTCGACCGTGATTCCGGGTTCCAGGTCGAGATCGAGGGGAATCGTGCGGACGCCGGCCGACTCGATCTCGAAGGTGACGGCCGCAGAAGCCAACTCGGCGCCATTGCTCGCGTTGATGACGGTGACTAGTACGTTGGCGCGTTCGATGTCCACGGAGCTGGTATTCGTGACGGACACGTTGAGGCGGTTGCGGTCGTCAGCGACTTGTCTGGCCGTGACGATGACGAGGTCGATTTGATCGCTCTGCGTAGCGCTGTCGGCGTCGCCGTCACCCGTTTCGGCTTGCTCGTCGTCCTGATCTGCCACAGCCACGATGTGAATCACGATGCGGTCGTCGTAGCGATCCTTCTCCGGAGTGAAGACGACGAGTTGGAGTTCGTATGACCCGGAGCTGGTGATGAAGCGCTGGACATCTGTGATTAGCTCGCTGTAGTCGCCAGGCCCATGACCTTCAGAGGAGTGGATTAGGACAGAGTTGCCGAGCGTGTTGTCGGGTGCGATTGGTGTGATGTAAAGCAGTGCGCTGGCGACGGCGCCCACATTACGAGCGATGAGTTCGACATCGATGGCCAGGTTTGAATCCAGCGTGAATCGTTGGCCGTCGGTCGGAGATTCGATTCGCGCTATGCCTACGCCAAAGTCAGCCTGTTCGTCTTCCGATGGTTGGTCGGGTGCGGATGACTCTTGCGCCTCGTCGTCACCTTCCGGAGTCGCCACGCTCCCTCCTTGCGGGATCAGAATGACGGGAATCGTTTGCGATTCTTTTCGCCCAGCCACATCAACTGCAACGATCGTGACCTGGACTTCGCCTGTTTGGCCCGGCGTCCACTCGATTCGGGCGATGTAGTCGCCGGATTCGTCCAGGACGGGAGTCACCGAGACGATGTGCTCATCGTTGACCAACATGTCGAAACGCTCGATCGGTTGGCTGCCCGTCGCCGAGATGGCGAACCGGATACTGGTACCGGAAACGAACTGTTGCAGCGGAACGATGCCGAGCACCTGAACGCGTAGCGCCGCGGCGACCCGAGCCTGATCGTCGGTGACTTCGACGCGGATTTGACGTTGCGACTCCACTCCCTGGTCGTCAAGGGCGACGATTTGTACGTCGGCGAATCCGAGTTGCGTGGGCGTCCAGACGAATGTGCCGATCCATGCTCCGCGATCCTGTGAGTAGGACGGCAGCACCGAGACGACGGACTGAGAATCGACGAATAGTTCCAATGTGGCAATAGGATTGCCGGACGAGATGGTAACGGTAATGCTCTGGGGCTGATTGAGAAGGACGAGTTCGCCCTCGTCGAGTGAGACGACCATGACCGGCGCGTCGGGTCCACCGGTGTTGAGAAGATCGAGCCGGCTGATGACAACGACCACGGCGGCGACGATAGCCGCGATGACCAGAAGAATGGCGATTGAGCCGATTCGGCTGCCCATGCGTCTCCTGCGACCCGATTTGACCTGCAACGACTCGCGTGGCAAGCGCGCACTATGCCATGGCGAGGGGACTCGTCGTCACTCTAGCTGGCGATGGGGCCGAGACGATTATCGCTGCTGTTGCGCTTCGGCATTTGCGACCAGATGACGCGTCTGTTCAATCACGTCCGGAGTGACGGAGATCGACGTGATCCCCCAGTCAACTAGACGTTGCGCCAGGTCCGGATGTTCCGACGGACCCTGACCGCAAACCGAAACAGTGATGCCGCGACGTTTCGCGGTCGTGATTACCTGTTCGATCGCCCGGAGGACGGCGGGATTACGTTCGTCGAACGTATCGGCAAAGCGCTCTGAATCTCGGTCGATGCCGAGCGTGAGCTGTGTCAGGTCGTTCGAACCGATCGAGACGCCGTCGATGCCGCAATCGATGAACTCGTCCAGCAGCAGCACGTTAGACGGCACTTCGACCATCATCCATAGCTGGAAGCCTCCGGGCTCGCCCGCATTTCGTTCAAGACCGTAGTCATCGACTTGCCTGGCGACCTGGGCCATCTCATCGGGCGTGCGGACGAATGGAATCATCAAGTGGAGGTTGGGATGATCTTCGCGGACTTGCTCAAGGGCGCGTAGCTCAAGTTCGAACAGATCCGGTTCACGGATGTATCGTGCCGCGCCTCGGTAGCCAATCATCGGGTTTTCTTCGTTCGGTTCGTAGATGTCGCCACCGGTGAGATTGGCATACTCGTTGGTCTTGAAGTCGGTCGCTCGATAGATCACCGGACGTGGATCGAACGCGGATGCGATCTTGCGCATACCCTCGGCCAGTCGGCGTACGTATTCGTCCTGGCGGCCGGTATTGATGAAGTTGCGAGGGTGCTCTCCAAGTCGGGCAATAATGAACTCGGCACGCAGGAGGCCGACGCCGTCGACATCACGCTCGGCGACGCGGTCGGCGATTTCGGGCTCGGCCAGATTGACGTAGAGCTTGGTCTCGGTGGCGATCGGCGCGTAGAGTTCTTCTTCGCGGTCATGCCACCAGTTGATCAGGGCGGTCTGGACGCCGTCGTAGATCAACCCTGAGGCGCCGTCGACTGTGACCTCGCGGCCGTTGGTCAGCGTGGCTGCCCCCGATGCTCCGACGACACAAGGAACGCCGAGTTCCCGGGAGATAATCGCGGCGTGACAGGTGCGACCGCCTCGTTCGGTGATGATCGCGGCGGCGCGCTTCATCGCTGGTACGAAGTCGGGTGTGGTCATTTCGGCGACAAGCACGTCGCCTTCGCCGATGCTCGACGTTTCGCGAGCGTCAACGATGACCCGGATTCGACCGGTCGCAACTCCTGGGGATGCGGGTGAGCCGTTGAGAATCGGCGCCTCGGAGGGAGTTGGGGCAGGATTGGCGCCGTTGGTCTTGGTCTGCGGGGCGACTGTGGTGATCGGCCGGGTCTGCAACAGGTAGAACTGACCATCGGCCCAGCCCCACTCGATGTCCTGCGGCGAGCCGTAGTGCGACTCGATCCGCTTGCCGATCGCACTCAGTTCAACAACCTGGTCGTCGGCCAATTTTGCTACTGATCCATCGTTCTCGGACAGCTCGACCCAGACGTTTGCCCCGTGCTCAGGATCGATCGTTCCATCTGGCGAGCGCACGAGTTTTCGATCCTGGACGAATATCTGCCGCTCGAGGATGCGCTCAGTGGACTTCTCGACTTCGTAGTGGTCCGGAGAGACCAGGCCGCCGACGACTGCTTCGCCGAGTCCAAATGCCGCTTCAATCACGATTCGATTGGCGTCGTTCGTGATTGGATCGACGGTAAACATGACACCGGACGATTCCGACTGGACCATCCGCTGCACGGGAACGGCGAGGTCGACGTCGAGATGGCCCCAACCCGCCTGTTCGCGGTAGAAGATCGCGCGCGCTTCGAAGAGTGAGGCCCAACAGCGTTGGACTGCTTCGACGACGTTGACTCCGCCTTCGATGTTGAGGAATGTTGCTTGCTGTCCGGCGAATGATGCCTCGGCCAGGTCTTCGGCCGTGGCCGAGCTACGCACCGCGACCGGTCCTTCACCGAGCTGGGCGTATGCAGCGGTGATCTCCTGCTGCATGATTGCCGGCATTTCAGCCTGCTCGATGGCGTGGCGCACTGCTTCAGCCCTGGAGTTGAGCTGGTCGTCGTCGTTCACGTTGAGACCGGCAAGAAGCCGGCGCAGGGTGTGATCGAGACCACTGTCCTCAATGAACTGGCGATAAGCGCGGGTAGTGACCACAAAGCCGGGCGGGACAGGGATGTTTGCCTGGGTCAGCTCACCCAGGTTTGCGCCCTTGCCGCCCACAAGAGGGACAGATTCTCGTCCGACTTGGGCGAACCAGACAATGTGCTGTGCGTCAGAGGTCATGTAGGAAGCCCGCGAGTGGTGGTTGGGACGTTCAGGGCTGGCTGACGCAGGATATCACCGCGTTAACGAAACACCGATATCACCCAATATCACCAGCCCTGTTTGCTGGGGAATCGAACCTTACTCGACCGTCACGGTCTTGGCGAGATTGCGCGGCTGGTCAATATCGAGTCCGCGAGCCAGGGCGATGTGATAGGCGAGCAGTTGGATTACAGGTGTGAGCGAGAACGGCGTGAGCAGCGGTGGGGCCGGTGGGATGCCAATGAAATGGTCGACCAAGTCAATGAGTTCCTCATCACCCTCGTCGCCGATGGCGATGACGGGCGCACGCCGAGCGCTGACCTGTTGGATGGCAGACGTCATCTTGTCAAACAACGGTCCGCGAGGGGCCAGCGCGATCACCGGGAAGTCCTGGTCGAGCAGGGCGATTGGTCCATGCTTCATTTCGCCGGCGGCGTAGCCCTCGGCGTGGACATACGAGATCTCCTTGCACTTCAGGGCAGCTTCCATCGCCAGCGGGTGCTCGATTCCTCGTCCGAGAACAAGGAAGTTTGCTGCCGAGCCGAAGCGCTGCGCGATTTCAGCACAGCGCTCGCCACGCTGTATGCCTCGGTCGACGAGGGACGGCGCAGTCAATAGCTGTTCAAGGCGAGTTGACAGGTCGTCGTCGCTGAGGCGCCCCTGGACTCGCCCGATTCGGCAGGCGAGCAAGTACAAGGCTGCCAGAGAACCCACGAACGTCTTGGTCGAGGCCACACCGACTTCGGGTCCGCAGCGCATGATGATGGACGCGTCCGCCTGCCGCGTTGCTTCCGAGCCTTCGACGTTTGTGATCACAACCTGGGGCGCGCCCCAACGATCGCGGACATGTTTCATCGCGCCGAGCGTGTCGATGGTCTCGCCCGACTGCGTGACCGCGACGACCAGCGTCGAGGGTCCCAGTAGCGGCGCGCGGAAGCGAAACTCCGAGGCGTTGTCGAAATCGGCGGGAATGCCGGCGATCTGTTCCATCCACCAGCGGCCGATCATCGCTGCGTGGAGCGACGTGCCCATGCCAATGACGAGGACGCGATCAATGGACCGGAGCGTTTCGTCGGAAATGCTGAGATCGTCGGGAAGCGCACTGGCCGGGTCGAGGCGGGCACGTCCGCGAATCGTGTCTGAGAGCGCGCGCGGTTGCTCATGGATTTCCTTGAGCATGAAGTGTCGATACGGACCCCGGGCTATTGCGACGGGGTCGAGGTCAACTTGTCTCGGTTCTGGCCTAATGCTCGCATGGTCGGATCGCCTGACCCTGAGATCGTCGGCCGTAATCGTTGCGATGTCTCCATCATCGAGGTGATACACCGTTGTGGTGTGGGGAAGCAGCGCCGGGAGATCGCTGGCGATGAACATCTCGCCCTCGCCGTAGCCGATGACGATGCCCCCGGCTGAACCTGTTCGAGCCGCATAGATGCGTCCTGGATCCGTCCGGTGTACGGCTGCGATCGCATTGGCTCCGTTCAGACGGCCGATTGCATATGCGAGCGCGGCTTCAAACGAGCGTCCCATGGCGAGTTCACGTGAAATCAGTTCAGGGATCACCTCGGTGTCGGTGTCTGATTGCCAGGTGCGACCTTCGGTGTCGAGCGTTTCCTGCAGTTCGGCCTTAAGCTCCCTGTAGTTTTCGACGATGCCGTTCTGCACCACTATCACGTCTCCGGCCGAGGAGGCGTGCGGATGTGCGTTTCGATCGGATGGCTCGCCGTGAGTCGCCCAGCGCGTGTGCCCAATTCCCGCTGCACCCGCCGGCATCTCGGTGATGGCCGCTTGCAAATCACGGAGTTTGCCTTGCCGCTTGAGCACGGCCAGTGCGCCGTCACGGTCAACGACAGCGATGCCTGATGAGTCGTAGCCGCGGTACTCGAGTCGCTGCAAGCCCTCGAGCAGAATGGGACCTGCCGCCTGATGGCCGATGTAACCAACGATGCCACACATGAGAATGCCCTGCGTCTACCCCGCCACAGGAGTCGTCCAGCTACGTCCGTTGGAACGCTGATTCGGCTGCGGCTGCCTGCGAGCCGATTCAATGCTGTCGACGCCTTCAGTTATTGACTGTAGAAGCTCCGAGAGCGTGTAGACGAATGAAATGGGTCGATTGAGTTGCGATTCCAACTGATCTGGAGTGAGATCGTCGAGGAATTTGGCGCCGAAGTAGTCGAGCGAGGCTCGAGGCAGGAATATGCGCTCTGGCAGGTCGCGTTTAGACAGCGCTGAAAGGTAGTCGCGGCCGGGAATCAGTCCACTGACATTGACTCGCGAGCCGAACAGCGTATTGGTGATAGGCACGATGGTGAAGTCAACGCCGGTCAACTCGGCGGCCTCGTCGCAAAGCGCTTGCATTGTCGGTGCGATGAGCGTCCCGCAGGCGATGAGCGCTGAAGTTTCGGGAACGTCAAGCCGACCCTCTTGGATCCTTCGCTTCGTCTTTCGCCAATCGTCGACAAGCGTGCGGGTCATGCCGATGCCGTTTTCCCATTGCGGGAATCCGTCGTAGCGTCTGGCCGAAGGAATCTGGGCGTCGGCGGTGAGATAGAACTCGTCGCTCGGGAAGACCACTGATCGTCCGCGCTCAGCGCGCGCGGCTCGTTGCCAGCGACGCAGTTGCTTGACGACTCGCCGCGCCTCCGCCGGACTGTGGGCGCGCATGCCGTCATCGCCGATTCGCTGCTCACCCTCGAGCGATGAGCCGACTGGGACTACGCCGATCGACGTGACATTGTCCTGACGCAGCAGATCACCAACGGTCTGGTCCAGGGCGTCGCCGTCGTTCACGCCGGGGCAGAGCACGACCTGTGTGTGCGCCTCGATTCGCATGTCGGCGAGGCGGCGTAGCTGGTCGAGGATGTCTGGAGCGGTGCGGTTTCCGAGCAGTTGTCGGCGCAGATTCAGATCGGTCGCGTGAACGCTGACGTGCATGGGGCTCAGTCGTTGCTCTTCGAGACGTACCCAGTCGTCGTCGGAGAGATTTGTCAGCGTGACGAAGTTGCCGTGTAGAAATGAAAGACGGTAATCGTCGTCCTTGATGTACAGCGGCTTACGTAGGCCCTTGGGCAATCCCTTGAGAAAGCAAAAGAAGCACTTGTTGTTGCAGATGCGCGTGCCGTCGAAGGCATCGTCCTCAAACTCGATGCCGATCGGTTCATCGATTGGTTTCTCGAACTCGACCAGCCCGACTTCGCCCTGATGGACAACTTCGAGCTCAACAATGTCGTCGGTGGTCTGGAAGCGATAGTCGACGGGATCACGAATCGGCTGCCCGTTAACGGCGAGCACCTGATCGCCCGGTTGCAGTCCGGCTTCTGCTGCTAACGAGTCAGGATCGATGGCGCTGATAGCCCCCGCGGGCACTGAGGAGCGACGCTTTTGTGTCATCGGGAATCTTGCCGAGCCGTTGTTGACGTCTCTGCTAGACGGTGGCGGAGGCGATCTCGTCAATTTCTTCGATTCGCTTGACCACCGCGTCAATTGAGAAGTCTGGAGTTGAGGCTCCTGCAGTCACGCCAATGTCGTCGTGCCCGATGAACCATTCCGGTTTCAGTTCGCCCGACGTTTCTACGTGATAGGTCTCAACCCCGTTTGCCCGCGAGAGTTCGGCCAGGTGTCGCGTGTTGGCGGAGTTGTGTCCACCGACGACGATCATGAGATCGACATCCTGGGTCAGGTCGCGGGTCGCAGCCTGTTGCGATGTCGTGGCGTTGCAAAGGACGTTCACGACGCGAATCTCAGTGATCTGGTCAATCCTCGCCCGCATCAAGTTGGCGACGAACATGGCAAAGCGTTCGGGGGTATGCGTGGTCTGCGAGATTACGCCGATCTTGGCGGGCAAGTAGTCCGGCAGGTCGTCGAGGGTCTCATTCTTGATCACGATGCCTCGTCCGCGGCACCAACCAAGGACGCCTTTGACCTCAGGGTGAGTTGGATCTCCGAAGATCACGACGGTAAAACCACGCTCGGCAAGATTTCGGGCGGCTCGCTGCGAACGCGACACGAACTGGCAGGTGGTGTCAATGACCTTGAGTCCACGAGCCTCGATATCTCGCACGACGGTTTCACCGACGCCATGTGCAGTGATCGCCACTGTGTCAGTTTCAACTTCGTCGGCTGTCCGGTCGTTTTTGACCATGATGCCGGTTTCTTCGAGCTGGGCGACGACTTGAGGATTGTGGACGACCTGGCCTAGTGTCGTGACCCTGGTGCCGTTTGCGGCGGCCTCTTGCATCATGTCGACGGCACGACGAACGCCAAAGCAGAAGCCCATGTCGCTGGCGCGGTGAATTTTCATGCTGCGGCTCCTGGTCTGTCCATTCGCGACCGGTCGGCACTCGCTTCTGGCTCGGCGACGGTGTCGTCGACCAAGTGCGCATACACGCCACGATACGCCGGGGGTAGCTCTTCGGCAATGGCTCGCATGATTGTGGTATGAGCTTCATCGATGTCGGCGCGGGTCACGCGGCGCCCCTTGGGTTTGACCACGAAGGGATGTGATGCGGTCATCCGCACCTGGGTTCGCGCAAATAAGGCTCGCCAGCCGGCCCTCATTCGCTCGGAGCCGGTGATTCCCACTGCCACGACGGGAGCCTGCGTTCTCAGGGCCAGCAAGGCGGTGCCCGAGTGCGCCTCGATCAGCGAGGCGTTCTCGGATCGATGTCCTTCAGGGAACATCCCAACAACCGCTCCGTCTCTGAGCAGACGCTCGGCCTCGCGGATTGCCAGGCGGTCGCCGGCGCCTCGACGAACCGGGAATGCACCGGACAGCGCGAACAGGTAGCCGATGACCGGCTCTTTCTGGAAGAGTTCCACCTTGGCCATGTATCGCGGCGAACGTGGATAGATTGCGGACGCCATCATCGCCGGGTCGGCGGATGAGACGTGGTTGGAGGCGATGATCACGCCCGTCTTGGGTATTCGGTCGAAATGAACCCACTCACAACGGACGATGCGCAGGAATGCGAATCGGGCGAAAAATCCGGCGACCAGGAACCAGACTCGCGATGCGTTGGGCATGCCGTACATGCCGATATCGGAGAGCGCCTTGTACTCGCCGAAGATCAGGCGCGTGAGTTGACGTGTTGTCCAGCGATAGATGCGTCGGCGCATGGCTCATCCCTGCCCTGCCGGAGCGGCGTCGGGGACGCGGGCCAGGTTTGGGATTCTCTCGCGAATGATCGCCTCCGCGGCGTCAATCGCCTGTCCGAGTGTGAGATTTGAGGTGTCGAGAGTGATCGCATCTGGAGACGCAATGAGCGGTGAAGTCTCGCGGCTGCGGTCGCGTGCGTCTCGACGTTGTGTGGCTTTGAGCACAGACGCTTCGTCTGTGCCGCCATTTTGCTCGGCCGCGCGACGCCTAGCGCGTACTTCCTCGCTGGCGTCGAGGAAGATCTTGACTGGTGCATCGGGCAGCACCACGGTTCCGATGTCGCGGCCAACCACGATCATGCAGCCATCAGTCGCCTGGTCCTGCTGAATCTGGACCATCAGCAACCGAACGCCAGCAATTGCGGCGACTGTCGGCACTCCAGACTCGACAGCGGATTCACGCAGATACGGAGTGGCATTGACGTTGTCGACATACACGTCCAGATCGGGGGCGTCGCTCCCCGCACTTGGCAGCAGCCGAAATTCTGACCCGCGTATCAGGTCAGTGACAGTCTCACCATCGTCGAGATAAACCCCGCGACGCTGAGCCTGCCAGGTGGCTGCGCGATACATGATGCCGGTGTCGAACAAACGCCAGCCTAATCTGGTCGCGAGGGCGCGACCGACCACGGTCTTGCCTGACGCGACGGGGCCATCGATCGCAACCACCTGGTGTTTGCAATCGGCAACGGACGCTTGTTCCATACGGGAATAGTAGTGGCGAGAGAGCTAGCGCTCAGCTTCGGCGGAGTCATCAACCAGCCCGGCGGCTCGGCGCAGCAGCCGAATCTCGCGCCGGCTCAGCGGTCGCACGACCCCTTCGGGCAGGTCCTGCAGTAGTAGCGGACCGAATCGAACACGCCGCAATGTCACGACGGGATGCCCGATGGCGTCGCAAAGCCGCCGGACCTCGCGTTTGCGTCCGGTGTGCAGCGTCAGGGTCATCCATGATGTCGTGCGACGGTCGCGAAAGCGCCGGCCGGCTCGTCGGGAACGAGCCGGCGTGGCTTGCAACAATTCTCCATCGTCATCGACACCGTTGAAGATGCGGTCGAGCTCAGTGTCCGTCGGAGTTCCAATCACTTCTGCCAGGTAGACGCGCGGCACCTCGCGGGAGGGATGCAGGAGGCCCGTGACTAGTGGACCATCGTTGGTGAGCAGGATGAGTCCCTCACTGTCGAGGTCGAGTCGACCGACTGGGACACAGCGCGGCGAGTCACTGGGCAGCAAGTCGATGACGGTTCGTCGACCTCGGTCATCACGCGCACTGGAGAGTACTCCGCGAGGCTTGTTCAATGCATAGTGGCGCAGTGGCTCCGACTCGGGCAGCGGCCGCCCATCGAGAGTGATCTCTTGTGTCCGGGGATTGACGCGCAGGGAGAGGTCGGTGGTGACCTGACCGTCAACGGTGACTCGCCGTTCACGGACCAGTGTCTCTGCGCCGCGCCGGGATGCGACTCCACTGCGGGCGATGGCGACGGAAATGCGAATGTTGTCGGAGTTGATCATTGGTCGGGATTCTCATCGTCTCGTTCGAAATCCTGCTCGATGAGCGGAGCATCGTTGGCGCCGCTGTAGGTCACGCTATCCGTGTTCGGATCAGTCGGTTCGATCTCCGGACGCCATCGGCGCACGAGCAGGGTTGCAATCACTCCGATCAGGGCAAAACTCACGATCATCCAGGCATTGGTTCCGCCGTTCTGCGAAGCCGCAACAATCGGAAGGCGCTCTTGCCCCGTGAATTCCGGTTTCGGAGAAGCCGTACGGAAGGCGTCCCCAAGCAACGGAGTGACCTTGTCGGAGCCAGGTGTGGGTGCTGCAGTCACGACCCATCTCTCGGGATCGAGTGCAATCGAGAGTCCACGGTCGGGTGCTGGCAGTTGATCGTCCCCGTAGCGAATCTGATGCACGACGTTGCCCTGCGGATCGATGACTGCAATGGTGTCCGCTTCGTTGTTGAGGCCGTTACCGATGCGGTCAACAACGAGGACAGGACCTGACAGATCGAGCTCTGCAGTCGAGATCACGAGGTGTGCATTCGCTGGAATCGTGCCGGACAACGGCGATGTTCGTTCCGTATCGCCCAGACTCCAACCTGTGAGATCGATTGGTTGATCGCCTGGGTTGAACAACTCAAGCCATTCAGGTTGTCCTGTCAGTGGGGCAGGCATGATCTCTGTGATTCTCAGAGGCTCTCCCCCGTAAGCGACATCTGCGTTCGGTTGGGCAGGAGCAGGCGCGACTGTTGGCTCATCGGTTGAGGATGTCGAGAGCGTCGAGAGTGGAGTAGATTCCTGTGCGGACTGCGGGAAGGTCTGCGTCTCAGCATCGGTGCTCAGTCTTCCGGCAGAGGGTGGAGCGATAACAGCGGCTCTGCCGGGCGAACTCACGTGAACGGATTCGTCCGCCTTGGGCGCCCTGACCGAACTGTGGGTGCGGTCGTTGCCCCAGCTCACGGCGCTGACCACTTCGCCCTGCGCGTTGATCAAACGCAACTGGTCGCCGGTGTTAGCCAGTCCGTTGCCGATGCGGCCATCCTCGATAATGGCCGAAATCGCCGGATCTGCTTCGGTAGAGACACCGACAACAACGGATGATCTGGGCGGAATGATCAGATCACCGAGCGGGTCCGATGTCGTGTTGTCAGCGATTGTCCACCCGCTGAGCGAGACCGGCTGATGGGTCGAGTTCGTGATTTCGAACCACTCGAACGCGGGATCGTTGCGGCCTTGACCGGCTGTGGGATGTACCTCGCTGATCCAGACACCAGCCTCCTCAGACTCCTGGTCGGCGAAGCTCGGGAGTTGCGGGCGCTCGATGTCTTGAGATACGTCGGTCTGTCGTGCGGCAGATCGTCGCGGGATGGACCCGATGATCAGACGATCTCCAAGATCAATGGTCTGGAACCAGGGAACTCGAGGATGAACGCGTGCCGGCGGACTGAAACGCACCGGCTCACCTGGAGGGGGCGCAGATTGTCGGTGGAATGTGTCGTCGTCGCCCCAGCTAGCGGTCGCTAGCCAGTTGCCGTGCTGGTCTCGCAGGACCAGATGACCTCCCCGTCGAGACAAGCCTGCTCCGATCTTGCCATCCGGCTCGATGACTTCGAATGACTCGTCGGGCAGAAGCCGAACCGAACGGAGTTTGACCAGGGAATTGCCTACCGTGAGGGACCAGTTCACGGTCAGGAGCGGCTTGTCTGAGATGTTCTTGATGGTGATCGACTCCGCATGTCCGACCGGCGGATCGACCTGTGCCATGGTGATTCTCATGGTGGTGTCGGGCAGCGGATGGCGGTGTCGCTCCGGTTCCGCGCTGATCGCTTCCCCCACGGTCCAGGGAGTCAATGAGTCGGACAGCGTTTGACCGCCGGTCGGAGTTCGAATGATCGACTGTCGCGGATTGGGTGGGTCGATGGCCCTGGGAGTTCGGACCGATCCCCAACTCACTGCGTCGTAACGGACTCCGAGTGGATTGACCAGCGCCACCCGGTCGCCGTCATTGCGCAGGCCTGTTCCGATGTTGGCCGACTCAAGGATGACCAGAGATCGGCCAGCAGGCACTGCGATGTCTGCGCTGCTTCCAACGACCAAGACGGCTCCTCCAGGTTCAATCTCGAAATCTGGCAGCTGCGCGATGGCCTGAGCATCCTCGATCGTCCAGCCTTCGAGACTGACCGGGTATCGCTCGAGGTTCTGTATCTCGACCCACTCGTTGGAATCCGTGGAGGATTCACTGGCGACGACGCTGGGATGGACCTCGGAGATGACCAGTCGCGGGTCGTGCGACGCCTTTGCCGAACCTCCGAGGTTCGCTAAAGAGAACAGGAGAGTGATGATGGCAAGCGCAGCTACAAGTTCAGGAAGCAATCGTGACGCGGCGTCGAACCGTGGTGTGCTCTTCAACGAGAATCGTCTGCGTGTGCTGCGGTGCCGGTGAGATGATTTGGCGAGCCTTGTCGGCCAGCGCTGGTGCAGCATAGCGAGCCGTGAACTCAGCGACAGCCGCAGCGGCGATCAGGCCAGCGGCGCTACGCAGCGCAGGTATGAATGGGGCCAGATCCTCGCGGATCGCAGGCAGCAGCGCAGATGGACGCGGCTCAATGATTGTGGGCGTGAGCACTCGCGTCTCTCGGTCAGTCATGATCAGATCATATAGATAATGGCCTAAGCGCGTATACAGTTAGTCCCCATCCTCCACACGGGCAGTAACTTTACATAACTGCAGGAAGTCACGGCCTCTGTCGCAACACTTCTGCTTCGACCGCAGCGGTGAGGTCCGAGCCTACGCCGATTTCGCCGTCAGAGAGCGTTTCGGCGTCCAGCGGCGTCTGTCCCGATGCGATTGCCCTGAGCGACTGGAGAATGAACGTCGGTTCGCGACTGGCGCCGGCTTCGCGAATGGAGTGGAACAGCGGCGTTTCCAACTTGGCGTCTGAGCCATGTTCGGCCCACAGCTCGTCGAACCCCCGACCTCGAATCGGATACTGAGCCCATGTGACTGTCGGTCCCCGGTCGAGCTCGGTCGTGACTCGCTGGAGCACCATGCCTGAAGATTCGGCCTGTTGGGCGATCAGCTGATGGATGACTTGCTGCCAGGTGCCGATCGGTCCGTCGGGCAGCGCCGGATGCAGGTTGAGGCAGGGCAGATGGTCACAGATCACGTCGGTGATCACCATCATGTAACCGGCAAGCATCGCGACATCGGGCGAGAATTCGATGATCTGTTGATAGAGACGCTGGTCAAAGTCGCGTCTCCATGCCGCCAGACCCCTGACTGGATCTGAGATTTCACCTCCAACCGACTTCCGCCAGTTGCGGGAACTCTCGGCGATCAGTGGAATGCCTGCTTGCTTTGCATCGTTGAGGAACGCGTCAGTGTTGGCAGATTGGCCGGGTTCTCGATTGCAGACCACGCAGACGATTTCAGCATCGAGTTCGCCAGCGCCAATGGCATCGAGCGCGGCGTTGAGCAACTTACGTGAACTCTGGCCCTTGGCAGTAGCGAACCAGGCGATGCGGAGTGTCATTACAGCAGGTTAGGAATCGTTGCGAAGCGTGTCGATTCGCAGTTCTGCCTCTGTGAGCAGCTTCTGGGCTCGCTCGCTGAGCGCGACTCCGCGCTCATATGCGTCGACCGCCTGGTCAAGCGGCAACCCGCCGTCTTCCAACTCAGAGAGCACTTGTTCTAGCGCCTCAACAGTCTCTTCGTAGGAGCGTTCCGGTTCATCAGTCATTCGTTCACTCCTCGCGGGCGTGCCGTACGGCGAGTGTCCTGGCGTCGATATCGCCGTCGGCGAATTGGATGGCAATCTGCTGATCGGCTCTCAACCACTTTGCTGACGTGACCACTGTTCCATCGGTATCGGAGACGATTGCGTACCCGCGTTCAAGGGTTCCACGCGGGTTGAGTGCTTTCAGTCGCGATGAAGCAGCGCGTTGATGCGCCTGCAGTAAGGCGAGCTGGCGATTGATCGCTTGATCAAGGTCTTCGCGGCGACGATTGACATCGATGCGCACCGTCGGAGGATGCGGGACGGCTCGTTCCAGCCGGTCGCGGTTGAGCGATGTGTCCTGTGCGATCCGAGTGAGGCGGCGGTCAATCACCTGGTCGGCTGCCTGGCGGAGTCCGGCAATGCGGGCGGCCTCTTCTGCTCGGTCCGGCACGGCAATCTCGGCAGCCGCCGATGGTGTCGGCGCTCGACGATCGGCAACGTGGTCGGCGATGCTGACATCGGTCTCGTGACCGACAGCAGAGATGATCGGGATGTCGCTGGCGAAGATTGCTCGAGCGACGGGTTCTTCGTTGTAGGCCCAGAGATCTTCGGGAGATCCCCCACCTCGCGCGACGATAATCACTTCGGGTTCTTCGACAGTGAGGAGATTGAGTCGCTCAATGGCCAAGGAAATCGATTGCGCGGCTCCTGTTCCCTGTGTCAGACAGGGTGACAAGGTCAAGGCGGTGAGAGGCCATCGTCTTGTGACGACCTGCTGAATGTCATGCCAGACGGCGCCGCTCGGCGACGTCACGACTCCGATTCTGCTTGGATAGGTCGGCAGGGGTCGTTTGCGCTCAGGATTGAAGAGGCCTTCTGCATCGAGGTTGCGAAAGAGGCGCTCAAACTCGGCTTGAAGAACGCCCTCGCCGATCGGACGCAGATCGTCGACGATGATTTGCAGAGAGCCACGGGCGAGGTAGAGGTCGGCGCTGCCGTGCACGAGCACCTGGTCGCCCTGTTGGACGGCGATGCCACGGTTTTCGCGGCGGAAGAATGCACAGGCCAGCGCAGCGTCGGTCTTGCCTGTGTTCTGGGAGTCAGCGAGGTCGAAGTAGTAGTGCCCCGCTCCGGATCGATTGAAGCTGCGGACTTCACCCTCGATCCAGACATCGGTGAGTTGTGGGTCGGACTTGAGCTGCGACCGGATGTGGCGGGCGACTTCGCCGACCGGTCGGGATTGTGGGGTGGGCGCGGCAACCGGAGTTGGCTGATCCCAATCGATGCGCCGCTGTTGGGCGCGTCGGGCGTTGAAGCCGGTTGGCGGTCGTTTGGGCATTTGCTGTAACTGGCCGGGCTTCCTCTGCCCTCACCTAACCCTCTCCCAGCAGGAGAGGGGATAGTTTCCCTCAGGCGCGCTCGAGGTACTGACCGCTGCGGGTGTCGACCTTGACGGTGTCGCCAGGGCCGATGAATAGCGGCACATTGACGGTCAGGCCGGTTTCGAGCTTCGCTGGCTTGGTCGCTCCAGTGGCTGTGTCTCCCTTGACGCCGGGATCGGATTCCGCGACTACCAGCGGCACGGCCGCTGGCAGCTCGACCGCGACCGGACTTTCGCCGACGATCAGCACTTCCGCTTCGGCATTCTCGGCCAGGTAGTTGACCGCGTCGCCGACGATATCGAGCGAAAGCGGCTGCTGCTCGTACGTCTCGGTGTTCATGAAGTAGAGCAGATCGTCCTCGCGGTAGAGATACTGCATCGTGTGATGTTCGGTGCGGATCCGGCGGAACTTGGTTCCGGCCTGGAAGGTGCGCTCGATCGTGTGGCCGCCGCGAATGTCGCGCAGCTTCAGCCGTGCTTGGGCTGAGCCCCGGCCTACCTTGATGTGTTCCCAATCGACAATCTGGTAGTCGTTGCCGTCGAGTTCGATCACGAAGCCGCGCTTGAGGTCGCCGGTGGAGATCATCGTCTGCCTGTCAGTTGAGTCTTGTGGTGTTGGGGGTTGTTCGCGAATGTTCGATTGTTGTCGTGTAGTACCAGCAGGTTAGGCGAGCATGCGCAGTTTGGGCGTGCCGGTGAACGAGTGGAAGCCGTCTTCGTCGAGCAGACCCATGTCTTCGATCCGGACACCGCCCCACTCGGGCAGGTAGATGCCCGGCTCGATTGTGATGACCATGCCTGCTTCGAGGGTGTGTGTCGAGGTCGTGCCCAGATGAGGATGCTCGTGAATCTGGAGGCCGACGCCGTGTCCGAGCCCGTGGCCGAACTGGTCGGCGAATCCGGCATCGCTGATGACCTGTCGGGCGAGTTGGTCGGCGTCCTTGCCAGTCATGCCAGGCTCGACCATTTCGGCGGCGGTCTCGTGGGCGGCAAGGACGATGTCGTAGATCTTTGGGAACGTCTCGTCGTGGTCGCCGAGGACGATCGTGCGGGTCATGTCGGCGCAGTATCCATTGAATCGAGCGCCCATGTCGATCACGATGGGTGCTCCCGCGTGGATCTCTTCATCGCGAGGTCGAGCATGCGGTCGTGCGCCCCACGGGCCGGCGGCGACGATTGACTCGAACGCCATGCTGTCGGCGCCTTGTGATCGAGCGTATTGTTCGATTTCCCAGGAGACCTGCTGCTCGGTCCAGCCCGGCTCGATGGTCTGCTTGGCGTGTTGAAATGCGTCGTCGGTGAGTTTGACTGCTTGCTTGAGCAGCACGAGCTCCGGTTCATCTTTGATTGCTCGTACGGACTCGACGACTTTGTCGGTCTGGACGAGCGCCGGTCGCTGGCTGGCAGGCAGTTTGGCGTTGGTGTCACGCAGTTGTTTGTGCGCTGCCACTGTGACGTCGCTTGACTCGAAGCCAAGCCGTCCTCGACCCAGTGGCTTGGCCAGTTCGCCCCACCATTTCTCGAATCCGTCTTTCATGTTGACGACTTCACACTCGGGCGATTCGTGGGCCGCTTGATCGAGGTAACGGAAATCGGTGGCTAGTTTTGGTGGAGTGGAATCATCGACCGGGATCAGCAGCCAACCGTTGGATCCGGTGAACCCGGAGGCGTAGCGCCGGTTGACGGAGTTCGTCACCAGTAGCGCGTCGACGTTTGCTTGCTGCAAACGCTCGCGGATTCGATCGAGGCGGGAGGCGGTCACGCTTAGGAGTCGGGTTCGCTGGCGGCGCTTGGGCTCGAAGCGCTGCGCCCGTGTCGTTCTTGCAGCATAGGTACCAGGGCATCGAGGGCCGCGAGGTAGCCGCGCCAGCCGAGCCCTGCCACGACGCCATCCATGATTGGCGCCGTCACCAGATTGTGGCGGAAGTGCTCGCGCGCATGGACGTTGGATAGATGAACTTCCATCTTGCCACCTGGAAACGCTTCGAGAGCGTCACGCAGCGAGTAGCCGTAGTGCGAGAGCGCTCCGGGATTGATGATCAATCCCTCAGCCGAGCGCTCCTGCTGGATAAAGTCGATGATCGCGCCCTCGTGGTTGGACTGGTACGGGCGAATCGTGACGCCCCACTCCTTCGCCCGCTTGCCGACCAGGTCCTCGATATCGGCGAGCGTCTGCGTGCCATAGATCTCCGGCTGACGCTGGCCGAGGATGTTGAGGTTGGGTCCCGAAATGAGGAGGACTTTCATTGCTGGTCGTCTACGTCTCGGCTGTGTCGTTCGCGGAGTAGGTCTGCGATTCCGTCGAGCGCATGCTCAACGGTGTCGCGGCGAGCGGCGTCGCTGACGTGGGTGTAAATCTGCGTCGTAGACACGGAAGCATGTCCGAGCAATTCCTGGACCACACGAATATCGGCGCCTCCATCGAGCATATGAGTGGCGAACGAGTGTCGCAACAAATGCGGATGCACGTCCTGGGGCAGTTGGGCCTGCTCGGCGTATCGACGGACGCTGAGTTGGACCGCTCGACTCGATAGCGATCCGCCGAATCTGTTGAGCCAGACCCAGCTCGCCGACTTCTCGGAGACGAGCGCAGGGCGTCCGTCATCGAGGTAGCGGCGCAGCCAGTGTTGCGCTGACTCGCCCAGCAATGCGACACGCTCCTTGTCGCCCTTGCCTCTGACGATGAATGCGTTGTGATCGCCGTCGTAGTCGGACAGGCGCAAGCTGGTCAGTTCGCTGATCCGCAGGCCGGCGCTGTAGAGCACCTCGAGCAACGCGCGGTCGCGCACTCCGGCAGCCGAGGACATGTCGGGGGCTTCAAGCAGAGCATCGATCTGTGCTGTGCTCAGGACAGTCGGCAGATATGAGGTCGCTTTGGGCGTTGAGGCCAGCACCAGCGGATCTCGTTCAATCTCGTCTCGACGATTGAGGTGGCGAGTGAAGGATCGAATTGTTGAGGCGCGACGCCGGACTGAAGCCTCTGCCATGCCATCGTCCTGCAAGCCTGCCAGGTACTGGCGGTAGTCGGCTCGGCTGAGCTCCCCTAGGCCGACACTGGATTGTTCCAGCCAACTCAGGAAGTGCGAGATGTCCGAGCGGTAGTTGCGGATCGTGTGTGGGGAGAGGCCTCGACCGTGTTCGAGCAGTGAGAGGTAGCGGTCGAGCGCATCAAAATGCTCTTGTGATAGTTCAATCGTCGGCACGAAGTCACTGTAGGACAGGTAGCGCGGTTCTATCGGCGGCGACCGCCTCGTCGTGCTCCGCCCCTGCGCTGTCCACGTCTAGGCGCCTTTGGTTCGGCCAGCAGCGATAACGCTCGATCCAACTCGATCGCCTCCAGGTCGTCATCGTCCTTGAGGTTGCGCCGCTCGTCGCCGCATTGCACGTAGGGTCCCCAGCGACCCGGACGGACGGTAACTTCTTCGCCGGAGTCCGGGTGGGAACCGAGTGTCTTAGGCCAGCGCAGCCAGTCAATCGCATGCTCAAGGTTGACCTCAGACAGCTCCATGTCCTTGGGCACCGAGGCGCGACGCGGTTTCGGTTGACCGCGCTTCGGTCGGCCGGTCGTCTCGCCGACCTGAACGAAGGGGCCAAAGCGTCCATTGAGCAACCAGACGTCATCGTCGTAGTCGGGGTGATGTCCCAACCGGCGCGGAAGCTGGAGCGTCGTCTCGATCAGGTCGTCTGCTTGAGTCAGCGTGAGATCGGCCGGCGCGAGATCGGGCGGAAGCGGAGCAGTGCGCATGTTGTCGCCGACGCCTCGGCGCAGGAACGACGATCCGCCGCGGATTCGCACCTGGATGTCGTCGGGACCGACGTGGTCGTCGCCGTCGAGGTCGAGCGCGAGTCCATCTTCGGTCAGGTTGAGCGCCCAGAATGGGATGGTGTCGATCTTCTCGGCTACGCGTCCCTTGAGCCCGGTCTCGGCTTCGTCGTCGCCGAAGTAAAAGGCGTGCAAGTGTTCTTCGGCGCGCGTCTCGCCGCGGGCGATCTGGTCGAGGCTGTCCTCCATATCGGCAGTGAACTCGGCATTGACGAGATCGGAGAAATGCTGCGTGAGCAAGTCGGTCACGCCGAAGCCGAGGAATGTGGGGATCAAGGTGCGTCCGCTGCGGCTGACATAGTTGCGGTCGGTGAGTGTCTTGATGATCGCGGCGTACGTGCTGGGCCTACCCAGGCCGTCGTCTTCAAGCTTCTTGACCAGTGAAGCTTCGGTGTATCGAGGAGGCGGCTGTGACTCACTGCGTTTCGGTTCGAAGTTCAACAGTTGTGCGTTCTCGCCCTCGGCCACGTCCGGGAGCAATTGTTGACCGTCACCGCGAGGCGGCAGGACCTCATACCAACCGGGGAACAGCACGACCTGACCATTGGCGATCATGATCGCTGGGTCGTCGTCGGGGCGATCGGGCAGGTTGGCCTGTAGCTCGATGCGAGTCCGCTCGACACGGGCGTCCGCCATCTGTGAAGCGAGGGCTCGACGCCAGATCAGGTCGTACAGGTCAAAGTCGTCGCCGTCGAGCGTCCCGCGCAGTGACTCTGATGTCCGTGCGATGTCGGTCGGACGAATTGCTTCGTGCGCTTCCTGCGCGTTGCGCGAGCGAGTCTTGTAGGTGCGAAACTGGTGGTAATCGTCTCCGTAGGTGGTCTTGATGTAGTCGGCCGATTGCGCCAGAGCCTGGTCGGACAGCGTGACGGAGTCGGTTCGCATGTAAGTGATCAGACCCACACGTTCGCGTCCGAGATCGACGCCCTGGTACAACCGCTGAGCTGCAGCCATGGCGCGGCCCGCGCCCATACCAAGCCGATTCGATGCGGCCTGCTGCATCGTCGATGTCGTAAACGGCGGCGCAGGACGCATCCGAGCCTGAGTCTTGTTGATTGTGGACACGACCCAATCGGCGCCGGTCACGGCCGGGCGCAGATCTTCGAGTGTTGCTTCCGTTTCCCAGCGTTTGTCGGTTGCGGAAAGCTGTCCGGTGGCCGGATCGAAGTCGGAGGTCTGGCTGGCGAGTTCTACTCCGCCCAGCGAGAGCAGACGTGCGTTGAGTTGGCTATCACCGATGGCGAAGTCGGCGTTCGCTCCCCAGTATTCGGCAGTGACAAATGCCATGCGTTCGCGTTCGCGGTCGACGAGGAACTTCAGCGCGACACTCTGCACACGTCCGGCGGATGTTCCCTGTCCGAGTTTGCGCCACAAGACCGGGCTGAGCGAGTAGCCGTATAGCCGGTCAACAATGCGGCGAGATTCCTGGGCCTCGACCAGGTGCTCATCGATTGCACGCGGCGACTCGATCGCCTGCTCGATTGCTCTGGGTGTGATCTCATGGAAGACGATTCGCTCGTAGGGCACTTTCGGCTTGAGGACCTCGACGAGGTGCCAGCCAATCGACTCACCTTCGCGGTCTTCGTCTGTGGCGAGTAGGACGCGGTCGGCTTGCTTAAGTTCCTTCCGCAAGCGGGTGACGTGTTTCTTCGACTCACTGGGCACGATGTAGTAGGGCTCGAAGCCGTGATCGACATCTACGGCGAAGTCGGCCCATGGTTGGCCTTTAATCTTGGCCGGTCGCTCCGCTGCCCGGCGAGGCAGATCGCGAATGTGACCGAAGCACGCGCTGACGACGTAGTCGTCGTCGAGGAATCGCGAGATCGTGTCGGCCTTGGCGCCCGACTCGACAATGACGAGCGTCTTCTTGCCACTTGAGCCGGCGTTGTCAGCGTCGGGCATAGGTCATTGGTCCTACTTGGTGAATCAGGCCTTTGAGTTCTAGGGTCGCCATTGCAGCGGCGGTTTCATGGACAGGCTGCTGGAGGATGCGCGACAGTTCATCGACGTGGATCGCTTCGCTGCCGATGCGTTCCAGCAAGACTGCCTCGACAGGATCTTCAGGAAGCTGTTCCACCAATTCCGCCTGCCGCTCGATCGGTCCCAGGTTTAGCTCCTCGAGGATGTCCTGGGCACAAGTGACGAGCTTACCCAATCCGCGCTTGATGACGTTGTTGGCTCCGGTCGATTGCTCAGAAGTGATTGGACCTGGAACAGCAAAGACTTCCCGTCCCTGGTCGAGCGCAGAAGTGACGGTATGCCAGGTTCCTGACTTTTCGCCGGCCTCGGTGACCAGTGTGCCCAGCGTCATCCCAGCGATGATCCGGTTGCGGCGTGGAAAGTAGCGGGCATCGGGCCGAGTGCCGAGCGGATACTCGCTGAGCATGGCTCCGCCAGTGTCAAGGATCCTTGCAGCCAACGGCTTGTGTTCAGGGGGATACACACGATCGAGTCCGCAGGCGACGACCGCGATCGTACGTCCGCCGTGTTCGAGTGCAGTTTCGTGAGCGATGCCGTCTACGCCACGCGCGAGCCCGGAGACGATGGTCAGGCCTGAACCGGCGAGTTCAGCGCTCAGGGCGCGTGTTACCTGCTGTCCATAGGCCGTCGGCCTTCGAGTGCCGACGACCGCCAGCGACCACTCGTCGCGTTCGATTAAATCGCCGCGGACGTACAACAGCGGAGGCGGATCAGGAATCTCTTTGAGTCGGCGCGGGTAGCGGTCATCCTCCGGCGTCAGTGCAGTGACGCCTTCGTCCAACATGCGTGTGTAGGCGTCATGGGGATCTAGCGTTGTTCGCGTCGATTCGATCTCGTCGGTCGTGCGCTTGTCGAGTCCAGCTTGTCGTAGCTGGGTTCGGTCGGCTCCCCAGGCATCCTCGAGGCTGTCGAAGTGACGTTCGAGAGCACTCATTCGCGCCGGACCAACGCCAGTCACATGCGAAAACGCGACCCGAAAGGGGACATCGCTGTCTGTCGGGCTATTGGTTGGTTCGTTGAAATGAGGCACGGGCGCTCACGTTAGCGCGAGTTGGCCTAGCTGTCAGTAGCAGGCGCTGCGAGGCTTACAGCGCGCATTTGTACCACACGACGTCCGTTCATGCGCTCGACGATGACCGACAGGCTGCCCAGCCGGACTTCGTCGCCCACTTCCGGAATGCGCCCCAGCCGATCGAAGACGAGCCCGGCGACGGTGTCATAGTCGGCTGCTTCGATGTGTCCGCCGATCTGTTCCAGCGCTGCCAGCGGAGCTCGTCCATCGAGAATGAGGTCGCCGTCCACCAGTCGGGCATCGTCGTCGTCAGCTCCGGCGGGATCGTATTCATCAGCGATTTCGCCGACGATCTCTTCCAGGATGTCCTCAAGTGTGATCAATCCGGCGGTGCCGCCGTACTCGTCCAGCACAATCGCCATATGTACACGTGAGCCCCGGAGATCGTGCAGGAGATCGTCGATCAGTTTGGACTCGGGCACGAGAATCGGTTCGCGTCCAATTTCGGCAATGGGACGATCATGGTCTTTGAGAATCTCGGCCAGCAGGTCCTTTGCATAAGCAATGCCGATGATGTTGTCGATCGAGTCTTCGAAGATGGGAACACGGGAGAATCCGTTCTCCAAGAGGAAGTTGGCTGCGTCGGTCAGGTTCGTGTCGGACGGAAGCGCGGCGATGTCAGGACGTGGAGTCATCGCTTCGCGCACGACTCGGCCACCAATCGTCATGATGCCACGGATCATTTCGCGTTCATCGTCGGCGATGGTCTCGTTCTCCTGCTCGATCAGGACTTCAATGTCGGTTGGTTGGGGCGCAACTTCTGTGTGTCGGCGTCCGAGACCGGTAACCAACCGCGCCGGCGCTTCAAGGATCGCTGCCGGCACGAGGAACACGGCGTCCAGCAAGTCGATTGCCGGAACAAAGTTCATCGCAAAGCCCTCGGGCCAGGTTGCAGCCAGTCGTCTCGGCACAGAGTGAATCAGGGCGGCAACGACTGCTGAGACCAGGCCGGTTATGACCATCGATTCCCATTGAAAGCCGATTTCGCGGACGACGATGTAGAAGACTGCGGTGAAACCACTTGCGATCGCGACTGTGCGACCGACAGCAAATGATCCGAGCGCGCGTTCGCGGTCGGCAGTGATTCTTGTCAGACGGTTGGCGCGACGGCTGTCGGGCTGTCTGCTGGCTAGCAGTCGGGCTCGGGAACGAGAGAGGGAAATCACGCCGGCTTCGGCGATCGCCTCGAGCGTCAGCAGCACGACGGCCAGGATCAGGATGACCAACGCGACGATCGAGCTGTCGCTCATGAGCCTGGCTCCGAGTCTCGCTGAGAGCGACGCGAAGGCGTCAGCCGAGCGGGATGACCGACGGCGTTGCCGTCGTCAGGGACATCCTTTGTCACGACTGCGCCCGCGCCCGTCCTGGCTCTTGCGCCCACGGTTACGGGCGCGACCAGCATGGTGTCGGAGCCGATGAACGCGTCCTCGCCGATAATCGTCCGGTGCTTGGACTCGCCATCGAAGTTACACGTGATCGCGCCGGCGCCGATATTCGCGCGCTGACCGACCTCGGCGTCGCCGAGGTAGCTGAAATGTCCGATCTGGACGCCCTCGCCGATTCGAGATTCCTTGAGTTCGGCATGTGTGCCGATGTGGGCACGAGACTCAATCATGCAGCCGGGGCGGATCGTGGAATAGGGGCCGACCTCGACTTCATCGCGCAAGATCGAGCCGCGGACGGTGCACGATTCCAGGATGCAGTCACGGCCAATGGTCGAATCTCTTACGATTGCGTTTGGCCCGATTCTCGCTCTGGTTGCAACCGTCGTGCGACCGCTGATGTGGCTGCCGGGCTCGAGCACTGCGCCAGGTTCGATGGTTGCCCGCGCATCGATCCAAACAGCACGGCGGTCGGGGATGTGTACGCCGCACTCGCTCAGTCGGCCAATCACACGATTGCGAACAACGTCTTCCGCGTCTGCGGCGTCGGCCGGGGTCTCAACGTTGAGTCGAACGCCGCCTAGATCGACTTCGATCGCGACTGCGCTCCCCCGCGCGACTGCAGCCGGAATCGAATCTGTGGCGTAGGCTTCACTGGTTGCGCTCTCAACGATGCGTTCGATTTCAGGCCAGAAAAAGTCGCTGCGGAAGAGATAGAAGCCCAGATTGACCTCGTCGATTGCCCGCTCGTCCTTGGATGCGTCTCGCCATTCGACGATTCCTTCGAGACTGCCGTCTTGACCGCGAAGGATTCTTCCCATCCTGGCTGGGTCATTGACTCTGGCCGTCGCGAGTGCGGCATCAAACTCGCCGGCCTTGAGCAGGGGGCGAACGTGGCTCGCCGCCAGCAAGGGGAGGTCGCCGTTGACGACGAGTACATGCGAAGTCTCGACATGCGCTCGAGCGGCAATGACGGCGTCGGCGGTACCTCGCGGTTCTTGCTGGACTGCGAATCGAAGGTCCATGTTGCCGGCGTCATCTGCGAGGGCCTCACGAACCGGCTCGCCGCGTTCCCCAGGTGGAACCACGGCCACCGCCTTGCCGATCCCGGCGTCGCCCAGGGCATGGATCACGTGTGAGGCCATGGCGCGACCGCAGATGGGGAAGGCCGGTTTGGGCACGCCGGAGTTCAGGCGTTTGCCGAGACCGGCGGCAAGCACCACGGCCGTGATATGCGGAGATGATTCGGATTCTGGTGGATCGTCGTCGGAACTCAAGTGGGGCTCCGATTCAAGCGGGCCGGTGCAGTAACGCTAGGTAGGAAAATCACGGACTGTCAACTATGCAGGCAACGAGCCGTACTCTCACGCCGGAATTCGGTCCGTCCCTGCCTATACTCGGAAATTGCAGCCTGCTCTGAGCGCGGGCCAGCTTTAGCGTGCGCAATTCAACTCTTGAGGCAGCCATTCAGCTATGGACGCACAGACGATTCGCCAGACGTTCACCGATTTCTTCGTTGACCGCGACCACCTCGCAGTGGCGTCCGCGCCGTTGACGGCGCCTGGCGATCCTACGCTGCTCTTCACGAGTGCCGGCATGGTGCCGTTCAAGCCGTATTTCCTCGGTGAATCTCAACCGCCCCACCATCGCCTGACCTCGATCCAGAAGTGCTTCCGCACGACCGACATCGACGAGGTCGGTGATGCCTCACATCTGACGATGTTCGAGATGTTGGGCAACTTCTCGCTGGGCGATTACTTCAAAGCTGAGGCGCAGGCATGGGCCTGGGAGCTGGTCACACACGTGATCGGCATTCCGGCCGAACGTCTCGTGGCCACCGTGTTCACCGACGACGACTACGCCTACGACCAGTGGAAGAAGATCGGCCTGCCCGATTCGAAGATCTATCGCTACGGCGAAGATCAAGGCAATTTCTGGGCTGCTGGACCGACGGGTCCGTGCGGTCCCTGCTCCGAGCTGCATTACGACATGCGTCCTGGATACCGAGACGGCACCGGTCCGGCTGAAGCGGAAGAGAAGTGGCTTGAGATCTGGAATCTCGTCTTTATGCAGTGGACGCGATTCGACGACGGCACGCGGGAAGATCTCCCTGCGCAGAGCATCGACACCGGCGCCGGGCTCGAGCGCTGGGCGATGATGCTGCAGGACAAAGACAATCTCTACGACACCGACTTGTTTGTACCGCTGCTGAACTACATCGGCGGCCGTTGCGATCTCGATTACCACAGCGCCGACGAGGCCCAGCGTCGCGCGATGCGCGTCGTGGCCGAGCACGGCCGAGCGATGACCTTCCTGATCGCCGACGGCGCGCTGCCGGGCAACGAGGGTCGAGGATACGTACTGCGCCGCTTGATCCGGCGCGCCCTGTACATGGCCGACTCGCTGGGAATTCGAGATGACTTGCTGTCGGACATCGCGATCCAGGTGCGAGAAGGGATGGGAGCCTGGTACCCGGAACTCGATGAACACTCAGCGCTCGTGGCCAACGTCCTTGACCAGGAAGAGCATCGTTTCCGCCGGACGTTGTCGACGGGTCGTTCGCTGCTTGAAGGTCGCATTGCAGAGCTTGAGTCCGGAACGATCAGCGGGCGTGATGCCTTCGAGCTCTACGACACGTATGGCCTTCCCTTCGAGGTGACAGCGGAGGTCGCTCGAGAGAATCAGGCGATCGGAGATGAATCCGAAGTCAGAGCAGAGTTCGAATCGGCGCTCGAGGAGCAGCGTGAACGCTCGCGCCAGCAGGCCACGTTTGCCTATGACGAAGCAGCAGCCCAGTATGCGGAACTCGACACCGCGACACAGTTCACCGGATACGAGTCAATCGAGGCAGAGGCTGAAGTGGTCGCTATCGTCGCGGGTGGTGAACGGGTTGCGCGAGCGGCGGTCGGCGAGGATGTCTCCGTCGTCCTCGACCGGACACCCTTTTATCCGGAAGGTGGTGGACAAGTTGGAGACGCTGGTTGGCTGCGCGGCGCTGATCTGCAAATCGATGTCGAGGACACTCGCGCCTTCGGTGATGTCATTGCGCACGTTGGCAAGGTGGCTTCAGGCGGTATCGCGGTGGGAGATCGGGTCTCGGCGACAGTCAGCCGGGACCGGAGAGCCGACGCTGCACGCAATCACACAGCGACACACCTACTCCACGCGGCACTACGACGCGTGCTCGGTGAGCACGTCCGCCAGGCAGGTTCGCTGGTCGCTCCCGATCACCTGCGCTTCGACTACACCCAGCCCGAGGCGCCCGCTGCAGAAGACCTGCGCAAAGTTCAGCAGCTTGTCCAGGAGCGAATTCGCGAGAACATTCCAGTCGCCACAACGGAGATGTCGTACGACGACGCGCTCAAGACCGGCGCGATGGCAATCTTTGGGGAGAAGTATGAGACTGCCGTCCGGGTCGTGGAGATTTGCGACCCGGCCCCTCACGTACACGATTGTTTCTCCAAGGAGCTGTGCGGCGGCACACACGCACCGGCAACAGGGTTTGTGGGCGCGTTCCAGATCATCTCGGAAGGCAGCGTCGGCGCCGGGGTTCGCCGAATCGTAGCCTTGACAGGCTCCACGGCGTCCGGCTGGACTGATGCCCGCCTCGACGCGCTCAACGAGATTGCCGGCGCAGTCCGGTCTACGCCCGACACTGCAGGCGAACGAATTGCTCAACTGCAAGCCGAGGCCGCAGAACTGCGACGGCGACTGCAAGCCGTGGAGGCCAAGACCGGCGCCACCGTCGCCGAAGACCTCGCGGCAGGCGCATCCGATGTGGGCGATATCGCGGTCGCAGTTGGCCAAGTCGCTGTGGAATCGGCGGATGCGCTGCGTCGCACAGGAGACGAGGTTCGGCGGCGACTACAGGAGCGCGACCGTGAAGGCGTGATTGTGCTTGGGGCCGTCGCGAACGACCGCCCATTGTTTGTTGCGATGGCGACGGACGGCGCGGTAGCCGCAGGCGTCAACGCCGGAAAGCTGATAGGCGGAATTGCGCGGCTCGCTGGCGGAGGCGGAGGCGGCAGTCCTGACATGGCTCAAGCCGGAGGTCGCCAAGCGGACAAGCTCGACGAGGCGCTCGATTCGGCCGTTGACGCAGTCCGAGCTCAGCTTGGGTAGTGGGATAGGGCGCGTTCGATGACGCGCGGATGCGCAGTTGGGATCGACCCGGGTGAACGATGGATCGGCGTGGCACGGGCCGCATCGGGTTCCGACCTCGCGCTGCCAGTGGGCACGATCGATCGCAGTGCTGGAGACGCCGGAACAGCGAAGGCGTTGAAGTCGATGCTCGGCGGCGAGGCCGTCTCTGAGCTTGTCATCGGCGTGCCGCTTCGTCCCGATGGTCGTGAGGACGCGCAGGCGACGGCGTTTCGGCAGTTTGGCGAAGCGCTTGCGGAATCGCTTGGGGCCTTGTGTGTCGCCCAGGACGAGCGATTCTCCAGTGAGCCTCCGACGGTGAATGACAATCAGCTCGCCGGCGGCGGCCGAAAATCGAGGGCTCGAGGTAAGAAAAGCATTCAGCGTCAGCGCCGTGATCGAGAACGTTCTCACTCGACTGCAGCAGCGCGGATTTTGCAACGCTGGCTCGACTCGCAGAAGGGACATCGAGCCCGCGAACAGGCGGATCGCGGCGTTTGATGACTGCCTCTCCCTGGCGAACCTGGACCATGGTCGTTCTATTGCTGGTCGCAGTTGGTTGCGCCGCCGCGGCGACAGTAGCTGTTTCGAGAACGCCTCCCGCTCAGGTCTCGCCGTCGTCGGAGCGCCCGCAGTCAACCACGTTGCAGGGACCATCAGCCGTGACGATCGTCGAAGGTGACTCAGCCGCAGTGATCGGTCGGCGGCTGCTCTCCGGCGAGGCGATAGAGTCGCACACCCGATTCGAGCTATTGGCGTTGCTGCTGGGTTGGGAGTCGAGGTTGGAGCCGGGCTCCTACTCGTTCGAGGCAGGTCTGACCACGTTCGAGATTCTGCGACGCATACACTTTGGAGAGACCTCGCCGTTGCGCGTGGTGATCCCAGAAGGGCTAAGGATTGAGCAGGTGACGGAACGTCTGGCAAAGGCCGGAGGCATTGATGAGGCGTCGTTTGTGGCGGCGCTCGAAGCCGCCGCGGGGTCAGTCGTGTCCGGATCGGTCGCCGCACAACGGCCACCGGGGACCTCGCTTGAGGGCTACCTTTTCCCAAGCGCCTATTCGTTCCCACTGGGAGCGACAGCGGAAGATGCGCTGCGGATGATGCTGTTGCGTTTCAACGACGCACTGACGCCGCGTCTGCTAGAACAGATCAACGCCTCCGACCGAAGCCTGCACGAGATTTTGATCATCGCCTCGATCATCGAACGGGAGGTGGTCGAGGATTCCGAGCGGGTATTGGTCTCGGCCGTCATCCGTAATCGACTGGATGTGGGCATGCTGCTGCAGATGGACTCCACCGTCCAATATGCCGTTGGATCGGCCGGCGAATGGTGGAAGCGCAATCTGACGCTGGATGATCTCTCTGTGCAGTCCGAGTACAACACCTATGTGTCGCATGGGCTACCTCCGACGCCGATTGCATCGCCAGGATTGGCGTCAATCGAAGCAGCAGCGAATCCCGCTAATGTGCCCTATCTGTTCTTCGTTGCGCGCGGCGATGGCACTCACGCGTTTGCCGTCACCTACGAGGAACATCAGGCCAACGTCGAGCACTATCGCGGAGGCCAGGAATGACACTACGTGTCGGTGTGATCGGACATCCCGTGGCGCACAGCATTTCGCCACGCTTTCAACAGGCGGGATTTGACGCTGCGGAGCTTGATGTCAGCTACAGCGCATGGGATCTTGCCCCAGGCGAACTCGAAGGCTTCATTGACGGGCTGCGCGACGATGATGCATTGGGCGCGAACATCACCATCCCGTACAAGGAAGCTGCGCTGCGGCACATGGATGGTCTACACCAGACAGCGCGGTTTGTTGGGGCGATCAACACGATCGTGAACAACTCAGGACACTTGCAGGGATACAACACAGATGTGACGGGGTTCCAGCGGTCGTTGTCTGAGGCTAGTTTCGACCCTTCCGGAGCGCATGCAGTCCTCTGGGGAGCTGGAGGAGTTGCCAGAGCGGTTGCCTGGGCGTTGATCTGGCGTGGAGTGGAGGCGTTGACGATCATCAATCGCACAGCGGTGCGAGGAGGACGGCTGCGACACGATCTTGCATCTGCCTCGGCTGGCGCATCGTTGAAATCCTTAGGCGCCGATGATGAAGGAGTCGCTGATGCTCTGCACTCCGCCGATCTGGTCGTGCAGTGCACTTCTATTGGACTGAAAGGCAGCGAAACCGACGGACAGCTGCCGTTTAACCCTTCACACTTGTCCAGTGACGCGTTCGTTGCCGATCTGATTGCCAATCCTGTCGAAACTCCACTGGTTCGGGCGGTTCGGGAGTCGGGACGTCACGCGATCGGTGGATTGCCGATGCTGGTGTACCAGGGCGCAGCGGCGTTCGAACTGTGGACTGAGCGCGAGGCGCCAGTCGAGGTCATGCTGAGTCAAGCGGAGGCAGCAATGGCGGAGGCTGGCTCGTGAACGAAGGCGTCACAATCGGATTCGCGCTGATTGCTGTGTTCTTTGGCGGCATCGGGCTGCTCTTGTTCAAGGAAGCTCGGACGCATCGCTTCTGGCGACAGCTCGTGGCCAACAACGACATGGACGCGATTCAAGGGATTCTGGACCAGGAACTCGAGCATTGGCGCACGCAGCGTCCGCCGAAGGATGTCAGCGCCGCCGTCTGGGCGGGAGTCCAGGGTCTCGACCTGGTTGGAGCATCGGCCAACCATGTCCGAGTGAGCACGTCGGCCGATCCGGAGTTCGGCACGGTCGACGGCAAGCGTGAACAGATCGCCTCTTCGCTCGACACCGCGTACTCGACAGCCTTGCGCCTCGTCGAGATGATCTTCTACGACGTGCCAAACTTCCGGCCCAATCATGTGCGAGTTGATGTCTATACGACATTCCGCAACGCTGAAGGCGTCGCCGAGGCGTTGCCGATTCTCTGTGTGGAGGCGGATAGGAGGTCGGCGATGAGCCTCGACTGGAATCTTCCGCCTGGGGCGTTGGCTCGTGAGTTTGAAACCACGGCAGATCGCGCCGCGAATGGAGAACCGCGGCCTATCGAACTGCCTGAGGACCGCTTTGCCGATATCGTGGCCGAAGCACCCGATGCTCCCAATGAGGAACAGAGAACAGACTGATGGGCAGCTTGCGTTGGTTCACAGCGGGCGAATCGCACGGTCCGGGACTGACTGTGATTATCGACGGGGTTCCGTCGGGATTGCCGCTGTCCGAGCAGCAGATTCGACAGCAGTTGGCTCGGCGTCAACGGGGTTATGGACGCGGTGGGCGGATGAAGATCGAAACCGACTACGCGCAGATTCGCGGAGGCGTCCGGCAGGGCCGAACGATGGGCAGTCCTGTCGCTTTGTGGATTGAAAACAAAGACTTTGACAAAGGGGTCGGTCCCGACAAGCGACCGTGGCGCGAGACGATGTCGCTTGATTCCGTGGAACCGCCTCCGACGCAGGTGACGCGGGTCCGTCCCGGGCACGCCGACCTGACGGCCTCGCTGAAGTATGGATACGAGGACGTGCGGGACTCGTTGGAGCGGGCATCGGCTCGCGAGAGCGCGGCTCGTGTTGGCGCTGGAGCAGTGGCGCGGCGGCTCTGCGAGGAGTTGGGTTGCGACTTCAATAGCCATGTCGTGCAGATCGGTCCGGTCGCGCTCGACCCATCCGTAGAAGCCGATTGGGAGGCGGTGGAGCAATCGCCGGTCCGCTGCACTGATGAGGCCGTTGCGCAGGCGATGATCGATGCGATCAACGACGCCAAGCAGGACGGCGACACGCTGGGCGGCACGCTGGAGGCTCGCGTCTCCGGCATACCGTTTGGTCTGGGTTCACACGTGCAGTGGGATCGGAAGCTCAGCGGAAGGATTGGTCAGGCGATTCTCTCGATGAATGCCTTCAAGGGCGTTGAAATCGGTGATGGATTCAGTGGCGCGGCGCTTACCGGTCGCGGCTATCACGATGTTGTCCTGCCCCAGGATGCCTGGGGTGAGCATCCCTGGCGCCGGCAATCAAATCACGCAGGCGGTCTAGAAGGCGGCATCACCAACGGCGAGGACCTCGTCGTCCGTGTCGCGGTCAAACCGATTGCGACCCTGGCTCATCCGTTGCCCTCGGCCGATTTGACGACCGGAGAACGGGTCGAGGCCCACTACGAGCGCTCGGATGTTTGCGTCGTACCGGCAGCCGGGGTGATCGTTGAGGCGATGCTGGCATTGGTCCTCGCCGACGCCATGCTGGAGAAGTTTGGTGGTGATTCTCTTGCAGAGACGCGACGAAACATGCTGGCATTTCTCGATACGGCAGTTCCGCGCAAGGAGTGGATGTGAATATTCCGGAGGGTCTCAAGCGAGTTGTCTTGATCGGATTCAGCGCGACTGGAAAATCGGTGCTGGCTCCGTTTATCGCCCATCGTTTGGGGTGGGATTCGATTGATCTAGACGACGACATTGAACGCGCCGCGGGCCAGACGATCCCTGAGATCTTCCAGGCAGAAGGAGAGCGCGGATTCCGCGCACGCGAACATCAGGCGGTATGCGATGCGGTCGCTCAGGACCGCATGGTGATTGCTACCGGCGGCGGAGCCTGGTTGCATGCAGAGAACCGCGCGCTCCTTGCGGATGACGGTTTTGTCATCACACTGGAAGCGCGTTCGGGGACGATTGAGGCTCGATATGCCGCGGCGGAGGACGACTCCGCCGAGAAACGACCCATGCTTGCGGGAGCAGATCGCCGGCGCCGCATAGAAACGCTCAAAGCGGCGCGACAGCCCTTCTATGCCCTTTCCGATCTCACAGTCCACACCGACGACCACGTGGAGGACGCCGTCGATTACATAGTGAGCGCGTTGCAGCTACGGGCCGGCGCAGTGCTTCAGTCAGAGAGCCGGCTGCGGGAGATTCGCAATGGCCCCGGTGTCGATCCGCCGCCAATTCATGACTATGGACCGGACGTTGGCTGCATCGTGGAGACTGAGTCGGCTCAATATCCGGTTTACTGTGCGTGGGGCCTGCTGGAACGTTCTGCTGACGTCCTGGAACGAGTGAATCTTCCGGGCCGAGTGTTCTTGATCGTCGATGACGCGGTGTTCGATACCCACGGCGCCACCGCTCTGGGCGCAATGGAGCAGGCGGGACGAACGGTCGAGACATACCGAGTACCGTCCGGCGAAGCGAGTAAATCACTCGCCTCGTTGTCCCTCTTGTATGAGTGGCTTTCTTCCCACCGGGCCGAGCGGCGTGACGTAATCTTTGCGCTTGGCGGCGGCATGATCACGGACCTGGCCGGAATGGCGGCGGCGACATATCTGCGCGGCATGCCATTGGTGCACGCGCCAACGACTGTGCTCGGAATGGTCGACGCCGCAATCGGGGGCAAGGTCGCCGTCGACTTACCTTCGGGCAAAAACCTGGTCGGGGCCTTCTACCAGCCGCGTGCGGTCGTCGCCGACATCGCCGCGTTAGCGACGCTCCCGTCTAGAGAACTCCGTTCCGGTTTCGCCGAAGTGATTAAGCATGGATTCATTCGCGATAGATCCATGCTCGACTTGCTCGATGACTCGGCTGACGTGTTGCTCAGTCCCGCCGCTGCTGTCAGCGATGAATCCTGCCGACAACTGCTGGTTGACGTCATCACGCGCAACCAATCAATCAAGGCCGCCGTGGTATCCGACGACGAGCGCGAATCGGACGTTCGGGCGATTCTCAACTACGGTCACACGCTTGGGCATGCCATTGAAGCTGTCACCGGTTACAGCGCGGTGCTGCACGGTGAAGCAGTGGCAATGGGGATGGTCGCCGTGGCCGAGATGGGCAATGCCCTGGGATTGATCGATGAAGCGCTGGTGACTCAGCACCGACGTCTGATTGAACGGTTTGGTCTACCGACACAGAGTCCTGCTGGACTCGGACGAGCGGAGATCGTCGAGGCCATGTCGAGAGACAAGAAGGTTGTCGGCGGCAAGCAGCGTTGGGTGCTGCTGGAGGGCATCGGATCGCCAGTTGTGCGTGACGACGTACCGCAGGAAATCGTTTCGGAGGCGATCGACGCTGTAGTCGGTGTGCGCTGATGGTGCGCTGATGGTCCGCTGATGGTGAGAATGACGGTTCGCCTGCGCGGCCGAGTCCAAATGGTCGGCTTTCGCGTCTTCGCTGAAGGAACTGCGGATCGTCTTGGCGGCATCCAGGGCACGATCCAGAACTTGCCTGACGGCGCGATAGTAGAAGTGGTCGCCGAAGGGCTGCGCAGGAAACTGGAGGAGTTCCTGGAGGAACTCAAGATTGGTCCGGCTCATGCGCTGGTGCGCGGCGTTGAAGTCGACTGGGGCGTCGCTTCGGGCGAGTTCGACAGCTTTGAGACGATTTACTAGCGATTGTGGCGCTTGACAGCGATGTCGAAGTGTTACGCGCTTCGCAGCGCGAGACTTGGGCCGGGCGCTGGTGTTCGGGAGGCCGGATAGGGGCTCGCGGCGAACGACATGTCGAGCGGGTTACACACCGCATTCGGCTGCGTCACGGAGTAGCCCATTCAACTAATCGGCAGTCGTTTCAGCCTTAGCTGCAGAGAATGTCGTTCCGCCGGAGCGCTGGACGCGGATGTCGAGGTGCCTCAGGCCGCGCAGAACGATGTTCGGCTTGTAGACAGGTGTCCGCGTGCCCAACGAAATGTCATCGAAGCGTTCCAGCATGGCCTCGAAGGCGATTTTGCCCTCAAGCCGCGCCAGCGGCGCTCCGAGGCAGTGATGGATGCCGCGACCGAAGGAAATATTGCCTACGTCCTCGCGGGTGATATCCAGCGTCTCCGGATCGCTGAACTCTTCCGGATCGCGGTTTGCGCCGCCGATCAGCAGCGAGACCGGGCGGCCAGGCTTTAGCGTGTGGCGATCAATCGTGAACTCGTCGATCGTCGTCCGTCCGTCGACCTGGACGGGCGAGTCGTAGCGCAACAACTCTTCAATGGCGTTGTCGAGCAACTCAGGTTGTTCACGCAGTAGCTGCAGCTGGTCCGGATGCTCGAGCAATGCCTTGAGCCCATTGCCGATTAAGTTTGTCGTCGTCTCGTTACCAGCGACCAACAGCAGACGGAGCGTGACGATCATCTCGTCTTCCGTCAGACGGTCGCCTTCTTCCTCGGCTTCGATCAAACGCGAGACCAGGTCGTCGCGTGGGTTCTCTCGATGATCGGCAACGATCTCCTTGAAGTAGCCGTCAAAGAGTTGTGCCGTGTCGAACACTCGACCGAGCTCGTCTTCGGTCAGATTCGGCTCAAGGACTCGGGCGAACTGGTCAGACCATTCCTTAAACTGCTGCCGATCTTTGGTCGGCACGCCGATCATTTCCGCGATCACCACGGTCGGTAAGAGTGAGGCCAGGTTCGACATCAAGTCGAACTCGTTCTGGCCATCGACTTCATCGAGCAGACTGTGGGCCGTCTCGCGGATGTGGTCTTCCATCTTGGCGATCTGTCGCGGCGTGAAGGCCCGGCTGACGAGGCTTCGCAAGCGCGTGTGATCGGGGGGATCGAGCGACAGCATCGACGGCTGTAGCTCATTCTCGATCTGTTCGCCGATCCCGCGTCGGTTGCGCGAACCAACTGGACCTCGTTCATTGGAGAACGCCTTGTAGTTGCGCAGGATCGCGTCAACGTCCTCGTAGCGAGAGAGCACCATTGCTTTGGTCAACGGGCTGGGATGATACGGATCGCGCTCGCGTAGTTCCTTGTAAGTCGGGTATGGATTGGCGATGAAATTCGGATCGAGGGGGAACCAGACGACTCCCGACTGCAGCTTCTCCTGCGCCAGACGGGCTCGGATGTAGAGCGGCGCAATGGTGTTTCGCAGGGTCGATTTCAGTGACATGTTCCGCTCGTTTCTGACTGAAGCTTGATGTGATTTAGTCGAGCGGGTGATCCCAATCAACCATGATCACGTCGCATTCCTCACCAGCGTGGACTCGTTCCAGGTCCTCTGGGCACACAGCGTACCCATTGGCAATCGCCATTGATGTCAGCACCCCGCTGCCCTGCGGCCCGGTCAGGCGTGCATGCCAGCGACCGTCGTCGTCCTGACTCAGTGTCGCCCTGGCGTAGACACGACGCCAATCGGTGTTGACGATATCTTCGTCGGCAATCGCTCGAACAATCGGGCGGGGCTGCGGCTTGCGACCCATCATCTGGTAGATGGCGAGCCGTCCAAACAACTCAAACGCCAACAGCGAGGAAACGGGATTTCCGGGCAGTCCGATGTGAGGCACCCGGCGATCGTCAGGTGCGTCGAATTCACCGAACGCCAGCGGTTTGCCGGGCTTCATCCGCACGGTCCAGAAGTCGATTGCCCCTTCTCGAGCCAGCACTTCCTTGACGACGTCGAAATCGCCGCGAGACACGCCCGCTGAAGTGATCACGAGGTCGCAGGTTTCCAGTGCCTCGTTGATCTTCGCGGTCAGCGCCGGGATCGTGTCCTGGGCAATACCGAAGCGCTTTGGCTCGCCGCCGTACTGGGTAACCAGCGCACTGAGCCCATAGGAATTGGAATCGTAGATTTTGCCCGGGGCGGGTGATTCACCAGGCGTGAGCAGTTCGTCGCCCGTAGACAGAATTGCAACCCGGGGCCGCCGAATCACTTTGACCTCAGCGATGCCCAGCGAGGCAAGCACAGCGATTTCAGGTCCACGCAGCACGGTGCCAGCGTTAAGCACCTGTTGCCCTTGACGGACATCCTCGCCGCGCCGCCGGATGTTGTTGCCCAGGCCCGCGGCCTTGAGGATTCCAACATCCGCGATGGTTTCGTGCGCCTGACCCGGAGCTCGCAGCCCTTCTTCGTCAGTCTCCTCAAACGGCACGATCGTATCGGCGCCGTTTGGCAACGGGGCGCCGGTCATGATGCGGACTGCCTCGCCGGGACCAACGGACTTGTCGTAGAGGTAACCGGCCGCCAATTCGCCGATCACTCGCAGCCGGATGGGATGGTCCTCCGATGCGCCGTCGGTACTCAAGGACTGGACGGCATAACCGTCCATTGCAGTGTTGTCGTGGGGAGGGATGTCGAAGGGCGCAGTGACATTGGTTGCCAGCACCTGTCCCACGGCGTCGTCAATGGCACGCGTCTCGGACGGCAACTGTCGGCAGAACGAGAGAATCCGCTCGACCGCGTCCTCAACTGGCAGCATGTCGACAGGCGGTTCGGTCGAGCGCGCCTCGGGGGTCTTGTGAGCAGACATCTGAGCGTTGCGGCTCGTCTCTAGACCTGGATTGTCAGGCAGGTGGTAGTTCGCTTGACGCCAGCCACCGTCTGGATCGAATCAGTGATGCAGCTTCCCAGCCGCTCGAGGTTGTCGGCTTCGACGAGGCAGATGACATCGAACGGTCCTGTGACCAGCTCAACCGACTTGATTTCTCCCTCGCTATGAGTGATGCCACCTAACGAGAGTGCCACTTGCTTGGCGGTCCCGACTTCGGTTTCGATCAGGATGTAGCTCTTCACAGCCATTGGGGAACCTCCAGGAAACTTCCAGCCTCACAGTGGCTGTCGAGATGGGACAAGTTTACTATCCGGGCGCTGAGGCGCATTCTGCATCTGCATGACGACCGGTACGATACGAATCGTATGCCCAACCAGGCAACCGTGAGTATCGAGCACAGCATCGATGGGTTTGCGCAGTGGTAGACCTTGAGGCATTGGAAGCGGAAGCGCTTGCGTCGCTCGCCGAGGCGGATGACGAGCCCGCTCTTGAGTCCTGGCGTGTCGAGTGGTTGGGTCGGCGGGGGCGGTTGACAGCCGTCCTGCGCGGGGTTCGCGATCTGCCTGCTGAAGAACGACCGCGAGTTGGGGCCGGAGCGAACCGGCTCAAAGGCTCGTTGGAAGAGGCAGTGTCGTCGCGTCGAACCGTGTTGATGGCATCGAGTGCCGACGGTCCCGCGATCGACGTGACGCTCCCTGGACGACGCCCACCGCTGGGATCGTTGCATCCTGTCACACTGACTCGACGGATGATGGAGCGAACGTTTCGCGACATGGGTTTCGACGTGGTGGAAGGTCCCGACGTCGAGTTGGAGGAGTACAACTTTGACCGGCTGCGCATCCCCGCAGGACATCCTGCGCGAGATATGTGGGACACGATGTGGGTCACCGACGATGGCAGTGGTGGTCCGCGCCAGTTGCTGCGCACCCATACGTCGCCGATGCAGATTCGATACCTGGAGCGCAGGAAGCCTCCGATCAGAGTCATCGTGCCGGGCACCTGTTATCGCTATGAGGCCACAGACGCCACGCACGAGTGGATGCTGACTCAGATCGAAGGTCTCGTGATCGACGAAGATCTCTCGTTTGCTCATCTCAAGGGCACGCTGGAGGCGTTCGTGCGTCGCGTATTCGGGGCGGATATCGAAACGCGATTCCGCTGCGACTATTTCCCCTTTGTCGAGCCGGGCGCTGAGCTCGGCGTGCGCTGGCAGGGAGACTGGCTGGAAGTGTTGGGTTGTGGCATGGTCCACCCCGAAATCATCGAAGATGCCGGGCTCGACCCGGAACGTTACACGGGTTTCGCTTTTGGCATGGGAGTAGAGCGCGTCGCGATGCTGCGGTACGGCGTTCGGGACATCCGTCACTTCTATCGCAACGACATTCGATTCCTGCGTGAGTTCGAGGGGCGACGCTGATGGATGTCCCGCTCAAGTGGCTGGCACAGTACGTCGATTGGGATTTCTCGGTCGAAGAGCTGGCTCATCGGCTCAGCATGGCCGGCGCAGAAGTCGAATCGATCAAGCGCAGCGGTGGCGACTGGGAGCACGTGGTGGTCGGTCGCGTTGCTGCCGTTGAGCAGCATCCAAATGCCGATCGCTTACGCCTCGCGACCGTCGACTATGGCGCAGACGAACTGCTGCAAGTCGTCTGTGGCGCTCCCAATCTGGCTCAGGGTCAGACGATCGCCTTCGCTCAGGTCGGCGCGCAACTGATTGATCCCGCCAGCCGCCAGCCGCGCAAACTGCGCAAGGGCAAGATTCGTGGCGTGACGTCGCTTGGAATGGTCTGTTCAGAGCGCGAACTGGGACTCTCGGACGAGCACGAGGGCATCCTTGAGCTCTCGACCGACGCCGCGCTGGGTACGCCGTTGTCCGACGTGCTTGGCGACGTGGTGCTCGACATAAAACCGACGCCGAATCGACCGGACCACTTCTCCATCCTCGGCATCGCCAGGGAAGTCGCGGCACTGACAGGAGGCGCGGTGAACGAGCCTCCGGCGTCCTACCCGGAGTCGGACGTTGTTGCAGATGAACGCACGAGTGTGGAGATTGAAGACGCTGAGGGATGTCCCCGGTACACCGCGATCGTGATCGATGGCGTCACCGTCGGTCCTTCGCCGCAATGGATGCAGGACGCGCTGTCATCGGCGGGAATGCGCCCAATCAACAACATCGTCGACGTGACCAACTACGTGATGTTGGAGTGGGGCCAGCCGCTGCACGCCTTCGATCACCATATTCTCCGCGAAGGCAGAATCGTGGTGCGCCGCGCACGCGCCAGCGAACATTTGGAACTGTTGGACGGCTCTGAACTCAAGCTCCAGCCGGATGACCTCGTCATCGCCGATGCCGAGCGCGCAGTCGCGCTTGCAGGCATTATGGGCGGCGCCGAGTCGGAAATCTCAGATTCGACGACCACGATCCTGCTCGAAACTGCGAACTTCCAGGAGGCGTCGATCCGACGCAGCCGCGCGCGTCACACCGAAGGCGGCACCGAAGCCAGTCGGCGCTTTGAGAAATCACTCAATCCCGAGCTGGCTGAGCTTGCGGCCAGGCGCGCAGCAGCGCTGATCATCGAAACCGCCGGCGGGACTGCACTGGCGGGCATCGTTGATACGTATCCGGGACAGGTGCATCCTCCCCAGGTGGTCGTCACCCAGCGAAGAATCGAACAGATCCTTGGGGTCCAGCCCAGCGTCGAACGAGTTCGCGGCATTCTCTCCGGTCTGGGCATCTCCAATCGTTGGCTGCCGCCCGATCGTTACGCGGTGACCTGCCCGCCCTGGCGCTCCGACATCATGGTTCCCGATGACGTCGTGGAGGAGATCGGGCGCATTGAGGGCTACGACAACCTGCCCTCGGCGCCATTGCCCGGCGCTGTGCCCGATCCTGAGATTGACGCGGAGCGCGACCTCGGCGAGCGGATTCGTGATGTCCTCTCGGGGTTGGGTTTGCGCGAGATCATCACTTACGTCGCTGTAGGCCAGGACGAGCTCGAGGCAGCCGGCGACGACTCAGCGTCGGTGCAGTTGCAAAATCCCATGAATGCTGCCCGTGACCGAATGCGGACCAGCCTGCGTCCCTGGGGCATGCAGACGTTCGCGTCCAATCAACGCCAGGCGCGAGGTCCGCTCGGACTCTACGAGGTCGGCAAGACCTTCAAGGCGAGACGCGGCCAACAGCCGACCGAGGAGCGCATGTTGCTGGCGTTGATCGGCGGCGAGTCCGAGACGTCTGTTCATGGGGATCACGGACGCGTACTGGACTTCTACGACGTCAAGGGCGTCATGGAGCAGTTGGGCGCCGGCCTCGAGGTGGAGTTTGGGTTGACGCCGAATGCTGAAGACGCGGCGCTCGTCGCCGGCCAATCGGCCAACATCTCGGTTCGCGGACAGCAGGTCGGCGTGTTGGGAAGAGTGTCTGCGCTTCATGCGTCTCGACTTGGCGTCGAGGGTGATGTCTTCGCTCTTGAGCTGTCGATCACAGCGCTGACGCCATTGCTTCGCGAATCAGCAGACGTAACCTCACCGTCCGTCTACCCGGCCGCCGTTGAAGATCTGGCGTTGATCGTTGATGCCTCAACTGTCTCCGGCGACCTGGCGTCGGCGATTGCCGGTAATGGCCTGGTCGAAGCGGTCGAACTGTTCGACATCTACACCGGCGATCAGATTCCGGCCGGGTCAAAGTCACTAGCCTTCCGTGTCTACTACCGCTCGCCTGATCGGACCCTGACTGACCGCGATGTCGAGAAGGCGCGACGCGGCATTGTGCGGCGCCTGGAATCTCAGTTTGGCGCGACACTGCGCGATTCCTGAGATCTTGGCCTATTCAGTTCCAGTAGTTCTGTTGCCTGCTTTGCCAACCCCGACGAGACGTTTGTAGTTTCATTTGGCACTCTCACTCTGAGAGTGCCAAACTTGAGTATGAACACCAAGGACGCGGAAGGAATCGATCATGACCTACGTGCATCCGAACCTGTCCGAGAACTATGGGAGTGCCTTCGACCTGGGTGATCTCACGCATCGCCTTAACGATGCAGGCGATCACATCCAGCTGGCCGCCGCGCTGTACGACGCGACCGCGCTGCCTCCGATTGAGCTTCGCCGAGTGATGCGGGCACTGGCCCGACGTGAAGGCGCCGCGACGGTCGAGATGGCGCATGAGCTGTCGGCGAAGCGATTGCGAGCGCTCCTGCAACTGGATGTTGAAGAGGCGCGGATCGCCGCCCGCGCCTTCGTCGATGCCCACATCGACCTGCCGGCGGAGTGGCGCGAGCGCAATCGTGAGATTGAGTTCGACGTGATCAAGAACGCGCTGCACATGCGAGAGTTCTCGGCACTGACCGAGATTGTGCCCTGGCTGCGCGACCACGACGCGTCGGACTGGTTGCTGGAGCACCTGCCCGAGGGTGACGACGCAGAGCTCGCCGCCGAGGCCAGTGGGACCCCAGCACTGGCGTCAGGTTCCTAGCTCTCTCAACTCAGACACACAACAAGACGCCCGGCTCGCTCCGTGTTGAGCGACGCCGGGCGTCTTGGTGTCAGTCTGTTGTGGGAATCAGGCTGGGTTTGCCTCTTCGACAACCGCAGTGAAGCCGGCAGGGTCGTGCAGTGCCATTTCGGCGAGGACTTTGCGGTCGATCTCAATCTCAGCCAGCTTCAACGCGTGCATCAGCCGGCTGTAGGTCGTGCCGTTCAGCCGCGCCGCTGCATTGATCCGTTGGATCCAGAGACGACGCATGTCGCCCTTGCGCTCGCGCCGGTGCGCGTAGGCGTATGAGAGTGCATGCAGACGCGACTCCGAGGCCCGGCGGTACAGGCGATTGCGTACACCGTGATGCCCCTTGGTCTGCTTAAGGACTTTCTTGTGTCGGCGTCGCTCGCGCGGGCCGCCCTTTACTCGTGGCATAGCTCTGTGTCCTGTTCAGATCCTGCTTAGGGAGAGCCGTACGGCAGCAGTCGCTTGACTCGCTTCTGGTCGCCCAAGCGCTTGACTTCGTGCATGCGGCCCTGGGCGCGCAGAGTGCGCTTGTGCTTCTTTTGCTTGTTGTGGCCGCGGTAGCCCTTCATTCGCATCACTTTGCCATTGCGAGTGATCCGAAATCGCTTCGCCGCGCCCTTGTGGGTCTTCATTTTCGGCATTGTTGACTGTCTCCAACACAGCCGCGCATCAGCGACGACACACTGGCGCGTCCCCTCAGCTTAGGAGGAAATCGGGCACAGTCCAATCAGAATCGACACAGGCGAGGAGCGGCCGACTTGTCGGTCCGTGCACGCAGAATCAGCGCACTAGCCGGCGGCCTCCGAAGCCTCGTTCGTTGCCTCGGCCGCCTTCGCGTCCGCCATTGCCTTGGCCTTGGCTTTGTCCTCGGCAACGATGATCGACATAAACCGGCCTTCGGTCGAGATCGGCTTCTCGATCACCGTGGGCACCTCGTTCTGATCGAGCGTCTCGAGCATTTCGTAGATGCGTTCCTGACCGATGTCGCGATGGGTGATTTCTCGACCCCGGAACATGATCGAGATCTTGACCTTGTCCCCGTTGCGCAGCAGCCGGGCCGCAGTGCGACCCTTGGCTTCCATGTCGTGTTTGCCAATGTTCGGTCGCATCTTGATCTGATGCAGGGAGGCGCCCTTCTGACGGCGCCGGCCTTCACGCTCCCGCTTGGACTGCTCGTACTTGAAGCGTCCGTAGTCCATCATCTTGGCGACGGGCGGTCGCGCGTTGGGTGCGACCTCAACGAGGTCCAACCCTTGCGCCCGCGCAAGATCCAACGCCTGGATGGTGGGCATGACGCCAAGCTGTTCGCCCTCAGAACCGATTACCCGGACTTCCCGGATGCGAATCGCCTCGTTGACGCGCTGTTCTTTGTGTTCTCGTTGATCCTTGACGGCCAGAAGAATGCTCCTTTGCTGCGAGCCGGTGTCTACGCGAGTGCGTGTGGCTCTACTGACGCCGATGGTAGGCGCGCACACACGCGGTTTCAAACTTTTGCTGGGAGATTGCGGAAATCGCTATCCCGATTCAGTGTCGATCACGAGCATCAGATCGCCCTGATCGACGGAATCGCCTGCTCCAACAGCCACTTCGATGATCTGCCCGCTCGCCGGTGAGCGGATTTCGTTGTTCATTTTCATCGCAACAATGACCAGCAGAGGATCGCCTTCTTGAACCTGGTCACCCGAGCCGACGAGGACCTCTGTGACCTGTCCGGTCATTGGCGCGGTCATCCGCAGTTCGCCCTCGATCGCGGGACCACTCTGGGTCAGCGCGCCGGCGCTGCGTTCGATCTCTGCGACGTACCGGTCCGGACCAATGAATAGGTCGAGGCTCATCCCCTCGCGTCTGATGGCTAACGGCGTGCTTTCGCCGTCGATCCAAAGTCGGAACAGCGTGTTGTCGTCGAGCGACTCGAGCTCGAGCGAATACGTCTTGCCGCCGAACTCGGCCACGTAGCGGCCATCGCCGTTGTCGTCGATCGACACTTCCTCGAGCTGGTTGTGGACGATTAGCCGGTAGTTCTTCGCCATCCCTGCTCCACTGGATATCGACGGCCCCGTGCAGAGGACGCCCAATGCCGACGCCTGGGTTGCGGTCCGCTGCGTTCCGGATCGGCCCGCTCGCCAAGCGTGTGAAAAAACATGGCGGCAGCGAGCGTTGCCTCGGCGCTGTGCTCGGGTCGTTCAGTTTTGTCGAGAATCTCATTCTCCTCGACATACAGCGTGTGAATCGCGCCCTCGCGAAAATTTTCGTCATCCATGAGTGCCTGGTGGAAGGGAATCGACGTGCTGACGCCGATCACGAGATACTCGCCCAATGCCCGTTTCATGCGTCGGATGCACTGTTCGCGGGTCTCGCCCCAGGTGATGAGTTTGCTGATCAGTGAGTCGTAATGCGGGCTCACGCCGACACCGCGAGCAAGCATCGAGTCCAGCCGTACCCCAGGACCATCGGCCTCGCGATACCAGGCAATGGGTCCGACCGAGGGCGTGAAGTCGTGGTACGGGTCTTCGGCCGTAATCCGGCACTCCATCGCCCAGCCGCGAATCGGACGCTCCGCCGCGGTGTAGCCCAAGGGCAAGCCACCGGCGATCCTGAGCTGATCCTGCACGAGATCGACGCCGCGGACGAGTTCTGTCACGGGATGTTCGACCTGGAGCCGCGTATTCATTTCGAGAAATGCGAAGTTCTGTCCGTCGGGCGCGTTCGGATCGTCCCAGACCAGGAACTCGACCGTGCCTGTCGAGGTGTAGTCGCAAGCTCGGGCGGCGTTGGTCGCTGCTTCTTCCATGCGCGCGCGAAGCTGAGGAGACATGCCCGGCGCCGGCGATTCCTCAACCAGCTTCTGTCGCCGGCGCTGCGCCGAGCAGTCACGCTCACCCAGGCAAACGACATTTCCAAGAGCGTCGGCGACGACCTGAATCTCAATGTGTCGCGCCGGACGCAATAGCTTCTCGACGAACACGGAGCCGTCGCCGAACGCCGTGATTGCTTCTTCCTGCGCCTGCTGGACCGCCCGTTCAATCTCGCTGGCCTGTTCAACGACACGAATTCCCCGGCCTCCACCACCGGCCGCGGCCTTGATCACGACTGGGTAACCAATCTCATCAGCCGTTTGTTGCGCTTCGACTGGATCGGTGAGTGGATCAATCGCGCCTGGGATAATCGGCACGCCTGCTTGCTTCATCGTGCGGCGTGACTCGATCTTGTCACCCATCAGCTCAATCGCTTCAGGCGAAGGACCGACGAAGATGATGCCGCGTTCTCGGCAGGCTCGGGCGAAGCTCGCATTTTCGGACAGGAAGCCGTAGCCGGGATGGATGGCGTCAGCGCCCGTGCTCTCGGCTGCTGCCAGGACGGCGTCAGCCGAGAGGTAACTGTCGGCAGGCGCCGGGCCACCGATTCGGACGGCTTCATCGGCCATCCTCACGTGTCGAGCGCTGCGATCGGCGTCCGAAAACACCGCAACAGTTTTGATGCCCAGATCGCGCGCGCCGCGAATCACGCGTACGGCAATCTCGCCTCGATTGGCGATCAGGAGAGTGTCGAATGGACGCTGGGGGTCAGTCATCCGCCACTTTCGTTGTGTTGGAGTTCGGCAAATGAACTTGTTTGGTTGTCTCGACCACCGTTCGTTCGGCGGCCGTATGAATCATACCTGCCAAGATGTCTGGAGAGTATCGAATCAGGCACGCGGCTCAAGCGGGCTGAATGGCACGTGAGCGCTTCAGCTCGGTCAGCATCTCTCGAATCTCATCGAGCGGCATTGCCCCGAGGTCCTCGCCATTGCGGACCCTGACCGCGGCTGCGCCGGCTTCGACTTCCCGGTCGCCGATAACGAGGAGGTAGGGAATCTTGCGTCGCTGCCCATTGCGAATCTTCGCTTGCATCCGCTCATTACCGTCGTCGACATCGACGCGCAGCCCTGCCGCTCGCAGGTCAGCGGCAATCTCATGCGCCCAGTCCAGATGGCGGTCTGCGATAGGAACGCAGCGTGCCTGGATCGGCGCCAGCCATAGGGGGAAGGCGCCGGCGTAGTGTTCAATCAGGATGCCGAGGAACCGTTCGAACGAGCCGTGAATGGCTCGGTGAATGACCACTGGCGTGCGTCGCTCGCCGTCGTCGGCGACGTACACGCAGCCCAGGCGGGCGGGCTGGATCAGATCTAGTTGGATGGTCGAGAGCTGCCATTCACGCCCCATCGCATCCGAGACGAACAGGTCTGCCTTCGGTCCGTAGAAGGCGGCTTCGCCTTCCTGCTCGACATAATCAATGCCGGCGTCGTCGAGCGCGTTACGCAGCGCCGAGACCGCCGTTGACCAGGCCTCCGGATTGTCGACGTACTTGCCGCCTTCACCGGGCAGCGACAGGTCGTATCGGAAGTTAGGCATGCCGTAGGTCTGGAACAGCGTCTGCACCAGCTCCAGCACATTCGACACTTCCTCGGAGATTTGTTCGGGAGTGATGAAGATGTGGCAGTCGTCCTGGGTCAGGGATCGCACTCGGGTGAGGCCCGAAAGCTGCCCCGATTTCTCGTATCGGTAGAGCGTTGTGTATTCGGCGTAACGCAACGGCAACTCGCGGTACGAATGGAGCGAGTTGTTGTACAGCGTCATGTGGACTGGGCAGTTCATCGGCTTGAGGAAATAGGCCTCGCTGTCGTTCTCGTCAGCCGAGTCGCTGTGTTCGTGTCCAGATTCCCGCCCAGATTCCCGCATGGCCGGAAACATGACATCGCCGTAGTTGTCGAGGTGACCCGACCGGCGAAAGAGTTCGCCGCGGGCGACATGGCCGGTCCAGACCTCGCTGTATCCACGAGCGTCCTGCAACTCGCGAATCAGGCGTTCCATTTCCTGGCGGATGACCGCGCCGTCCGGCAACAAGAGGGGGACCCCGGCGCCAACCAGTTCAGAGAATGTGAACAGCTCGAGGTCGCGTCCTAAACGCCGATGATCGCGACGCTGAGCCTCTTCGATCCGGGCAAAGTGCGCGTCCAACTCTTCGCGAGTGGCGAACAGCGCGCCATAGACACGCTGAAGCTGCGGCCGATTCTCGTTGCCGCGCCAATAGGCGCCCGCAACGTTGGTCAGGCGGAACGGCCCAATCTGTTTGGTCGACTCGACATGACCACCGCGGCAGAGATCAGTGAACTCCGCGTGGGTGCAAATGCCCAGAGTGTCCGAATCGCCCGAAAACTGGTCGATCAACTCCTGTTTGAAGGGTTGGTCGGCAAACCGTTCTCGCGCTTCGTCGACAGGAATCTCATCCCAGATGAAGCGGTGATTACGGCGCATTTCCTTGCGCATCCGCTTCTGGATGTCTGACAGGTCTTCAGGCGTCAAGGGCCTGGGCAGGTCGAAGTCGTAGTAGAAGCCGGTGTCAATCGGCGGGCCGATGGCGATCTTGCCTTCGGGGAACATCTGCAGCACGACCTGGGCCAAGACGTGCGCCGCTGAGTGGCGCATCCGTCGCAGCCATTCCGCTTCATCGACCTCGTCACGCGAGGCGACGCCGGCGGCGTCCCCATCATCGGTCGCAACTCCGGCGTCGTACGGGTCGTCCGCCATCCGCCTGCTATCTGCGCTCTGCCCACGGCATCATCTGACGAGTCATACCAAGACAGGTTTGGTCGAAGGAGTGGTGGGCGATACTGGACTTGAACCAGTGACCTCTGCGATGTCAACGCAGCGCTCTAGCCGACTGAGCTAACCGCCCTCGCCCGACTGCCTCGCTCAAGATGGAGACATCAGGACTCGATTCATCGTATTCCTCGCCCGTTGGCTTGGTCAACGAACGGGTAGGCAGAGGAGCCCGGAACCTCACGCGTTGGAGCGGGTAGAATCAGTGTCAACTCGTTGACGTTCCGCGTTGGGTTGGCTAGCTTGCACGCCAAGCCGCTTTTGGCCCGATTCCCAACTGATGTGGAACAACGGATTAGCAGCCAGGTTAGGGAGCAACCATTGAGCAGTGAGGCCGCAAGCCGCGCGGAGCGCCCAGGTCGAATGAGCATCCTGGATGAGCGACGTGTAAGATTGTGGGACGCCTCGACGCAACCGGCGTCGGGAGCCATCCATGCGCGGGGGCCGCTAGCTCAATTGGCAGAGCAGCTGACTCTTAATCAGCAGGTTCGGGGTTCGAGTCCCTGGCGGCTCACCAGCTACATCAGCACGAGCGGTCTGCCTCAGATTCCGCGCCTCTCGCGCGAGGACACCGGTTCGCCGGCCTTCTTGTCCTCCTCGGGGGAAGTGTCGGAATTGGCAGACGAGCATGATTTAGGATCATGTGCCGCAAGGCGTAGGAGTTCGAGTCTCCTCTTCCCCACCAATGCTCGCCCGACCGAAAACCGCTCGGGCGTGTTGCGAACCCTGGAATCACAGGCGCCGCTGAAGGAGTGTTCTTATGGCTGACCCGCTATTGAGTGTCCAGAACCTCTCTACGAGTTTCTTCACGTCTGAAGGAGTCGTCCAGGCGGTCAACGATGTCTCGTACGACGTCATGCCCGGCCAGACGCTGGGATTGGTCGGAGAATCGGGCTCGGGCAAGAGCGTGTCCGCGCTCTCGTTGCTGCGTCTGATTCCTAACCCGCCTGGCAAGATCGTCAACGGCGAAGTCTGGTTCGACGGCGAAGAGTTGATGAGCGTTGACGACTCGCGGATGCGCGAAATCCGCGGCAACGACATTGCTATGGTCTTCCAGGAGCCGATGACCTCGCTCAACCCGGTGCTGACCATCGGTCGACAGTTGACCGAGGCAATCGAGCTGCACATGGGTCTGAACCGTACGCAGGCCAACGAGCGCGCCGTTGAGCTGCTCAACATGGTCGGTATTCCGGCCGCAGAGCAGCGCCTGTTCGACTTCCCTCACCAGTTCTCAGGCGGCATGCGCCAACGCGTGATGATCGCGATGGCGCTGTCTTGCGACCCGAAGCTGTTGCTTGCTGACGAGCCAACCACCGCGCTTGACGTGACCATTCAGGCCCAGGTGCTTGAAGTCATGGCTCGCCTGAGCCGCGAACTTGGCACCGCCGTGATCGTCATTACACACAATCTCGGCGTGGTCGCGCGTTATGCCGACCGCGTCAACGTCATGTACGGCGGACGCATTGTTGAGAGCGGAGATGCCGGAGAGATCTACGCTCGCCCCAAGCATGCGTACACCCTCGGACTGCTTGAGTCGGTCCCACGACTTGACGCCCGAACCGGCCGCTTGATCCCGATTGAAGGCACGCCGCCAGACTTGACCAACATGCCCGAGGGCTGTTCTTTCGCACCTCGTTGCCGATTCGCCACCGATCAATGCACCACCGAACGTCCGGTGCTCCAGGAGTTCGCTCCCGGTCACCTGGTCGCATGTTGGAACTCCGATGCTGTCGCCCTCGAGGCCGACACCATCCTCGCGAGCGCGCACACCGCCGAAATGTTGGAAGAGGAGACTGCCAATGTCTGAGAACGAACAACCAGAAGTCGTTGAGGAGGAGCAGTCACAGGATGAGGCCGGCGTCGGGTCGATGACCCCAGAGAGCATGCGGGCCGCCGCGGCCGCTTCGGTTGGTGCGGCGACTGCCGCGATCGCAGATCTCATTGGCACCGGTCGCACCGAGCCGCATGAGAACACGCTGCTTGAGGTCCAGGATCTGAAGATGTACTTCCCGGTCACAGCCGGGTTGCTGCTCAAGCGCAAGGTGGCGGACATCAAGGCCGTCGATGGATTGACGTTCTCCGTCCGTGAGGGCGAGACACTCGGTCTGGTCGGCGAGTCGGGCTGTGGCAAGTCAACCACGGGCCGCGCAATCCTTCAGCTCTACCGGCCGACAGCCGGCAACGTCTTCATGTCGCCCCCGCAGTACACATCGCACATCGGCGCAGATGACGATGGTGGCGCTGAATCAGTTTCGCTCCCAGGCGCTGACTCGAATGGCGGCCCGGTCGATCTGACCACGCTGGCCGGACGCAACCTGCGGGCCTACCGACGCCAGATGCAGATGATTTTCCAGGACCCGTATGCGTCCTTGAATCCTCGTATGAGCGTCGGCAGCATCGTCTCCGAGCCCATGGTGATTCACGGCTTGCAGAAGGGCCGGCGCAAGGAGCGCGTCCGTGAGCTGCTGGAGACTGTAGGTCTCAACCCCTATTTCGCCAGCCGCTATCCGCACGAGTTCTCCGGTGGACAGCGACAGCGCATCGGCATCGCCCGCGCGCTCGCGGTTGAGCCAGCGTTCATCGTCTGCGACGAGCCGGTCTCGGCGCTTGACGTGTCGATTCAGGCGCAGATCATCAACCTGCTTGAGGACCTTCAGGCCGACTTCGGTCTGACCTACCTCTTCATTGCTCACGACCTCTCCGTGGTGCGTCACATCTCGCACCGCATCGCGGTCATGTACCTGGGCAAGATTGTCGAGCTGGCCCAAGCCGACCAGCTCTATGACAACCCGCTGCACCCCTACACACAGGCGTTGATTTCCGCTGTGCCGATTCCCGACCCGGCATTGGAGCGGCGACGTGAGCGCTTGATCCTGACCGGCGACGTGCCCAACCCGATCGCGCCGCCACCAGGATGCAACTTCCACACACGTTGTCCGATTGCAATCGACATCTGTCGCGAGGAAGACCCGGAGTGGCGCGAGATCGTGGACGACCACTTCGTCCGCTGCCATCGCGTCTAGTCTGTTGCCGCACGACTTACATCAGAACGGGGCCGAGAGGCCCCGTTCTGCGTATCCGGCACACAGCGATACCGTCGCTGACTGATACGATCTGCCCACATGGATCCATCGCGCATCCGCAACTTTTGCATCGTCGCCCACATCGATCACGGCAAATCGACCCTGTCTGACCGCCTCATGGAGGCGACCGCGACGGTCGATCGACGCGACATGTCCGACCAACTGCTCGACTCCATGGATCTCGAGCGAGAGAAGGGCATCACGATCAAGGCGCGAGCCGTGCGAATGGACTACCAGTCGCCCGAAGGCGATGAGTACCGATTACACCTGATTGACACGCCAGGGCACGTGGACTTTTCCTACGAGGTTTCTCGCAGCCTGGCAGCCGCCGAGGGTGCGCTGCTGGTTGTCGACGCCGTCGAGGGCATCCAGGCTCAAACGTTGGCCAACGTATATCTGGCCATGGAGCAAGACCTCACCTTGATTCCGGTGATCAACAAAATCGACCTTGATGTCGCGAGACCCGAAGCGATTGCGGCCGAATTGGTCGATGTGATCGGGTTCGCTCGTGATGAGATTCTGTACGTCTCGGCCAAAACCGGTCAGGGCATTAATGAGCTGCTGGAGGCGATCGTCGAGCGTGTTCCAGCGCCCGACGGCAGCGGCGACGCCCAACTGCGCGCGTTGATCTTTGACTCCGAGTACGACCCGTACAAGGGCGTCATTGCCCACGTTCGGGTCGTAGACGGCGAAGTGAAGGGCCAATCCCCGCTTCGTCTGTCTGCAACCAATCGCCGCTTTGAGGCCATGGAAGTGGGCAGTTTTGCCCCCGACCTACGCAAGCTCCAGTCATTGTCAGCGGGAGACGTCGGCTACGTCGCAACCGGGCTCAAGGATGTCGGCGATGTCCGTGTTGGTGACACCATGACCAGCGGCGGACGCCATCAGCCCGAACCGCTGCCCGGCTACCGCGAACCGAAGGCCATGGTTTTCGCGGGGCTCTATCCGGCGAACTCCGCCGATTACCAGGAACTCTCGGACGCGCTCGACAAACTGAGACTCTCCGACAGCTCGATTCTGTATCAGCCAGAGTCATCAGCGGCATTGGGATTTGGTTATCGGATGGGATTCCTCGGACTCCTGCACATGGAGATCGTGCAAGAGCGACTCGAGCGCGAGTACGGACTGGAGCTCGTCTTTACTGCGCCGTCAGTTGAATACGAAGTTGAAGGTGTCGACGGGCAAGTGAGATTGATCGAGAATCCATCCGAACTGCCGGCGCCAAACCACGTGGCGGAAATCCGCGAACCCTGGGTCAGGATCTCGGTGATCGCGCCACATGAGCACGTCGGTGCGGTGATGGAGACAGTCACAGGTCGCCGCGGCGTCTTCGATCGTATGGAGTATCTACAGCGGACGAGCCAGACGAACGGCGCCAACGGCTCAGGGCCGTCGACCGGTGAAATTCGAGTGCTGCTCGAGTATGAGCTTCCGCTGTCGGAAATCCTCACCGACTTCTACGACGACCTGAAATCGAAAACGCATGGATATGCCAGCCTCGACTACACCCTGATCGGTTACCGGCCTGCCAAGCTGGTCAAATTGGACCTGCTGATCAATGGCGAGCCGGTCGATGCACTCTCTGCAATCGTGCATTCCGACGCAGCGGCCACGCAGGGTCGAGAGTTGGCCGATAGGCTGCGCAAACTGATTCCGAGGCAACTATTCGACGTGCCGATCCAGGCGGCCGTAGGCGGCCGGATCGTGGCTCGCGAGACGGTGCGGGCATTGCGCAAGAACGTCACCGCCAAGTGCTATGGCGGCGACATCACGAGAAAGCGCAAACTGCTCGCTCGGCAGGCCGAAGGAAAGAAGCGGCTCAAGCGAGTCGGCAACGTCGAGATTCCGCAAGAGGCGTTCCTGGCCGTCCTGCAGTTGGGCAAGAACTAGGTTCTGTTTCCCACTGTTCATTTCTTGACTCATTGTCCCGTCATATCCGCGCTTGTCGCGGCAGTCTCGCCGTGTTGTGTAGGGACAGTGGCGTCAAGTGCGGCGAGATACCCGCGACAATCGCGAGTATGACGGGAATTCATGGACTGAGGGGCCCCATGTGAACGCGCGTTAGCTGGCCGGGTTGGCTTCCGCTGGAGCCGCAACGGCGCCGTTCTCGGCTGGCGGCGCCGAAGCTTCCGCCTCCTCCTCTTCCTCCTCCAGCGCAATCTCCAGGACGCCAGCGGTCTCAGCGACCGACCGGCGAATGTCCTCAAGCACTTCAGGCTCGTCCGCCGCTTCTCCTGCGAAGCTGACCAGTTCGAATAGCGCTTCAACCGGAATCAGGGCATAGCCGTACGTCTCGCAGGCGTTGATCAGCGTCTTGGGGAACGGTTCTCGGCGAATCCTGGGGTCGGTTTGCCGATGGCCGTTGGCGACAATGATGCCCTTGGGCCGACTCTTCCGTCGCAGGTATTGCTCTTCGATTCGGCTCTGCAGAGTCAAGTACACACGGTCGCTGACCGCATTGTTCGCCGAAGTCAGTTCGACCAATGACGTTTCGGATCCGTCGCGGATTTCCAAGTGGTCATCGGTCATCGAAACTGTGTAGCCCAGTACGCGGAAGGCATCTGCGACAGTGTCGCGGAAGGCCAGATTCTGGCTCTGCCAGAGCATGCCCTGGAACCGTGTCGTATCGGCCAGCAGAGACTCCGCTTCGGTGACCCGGCGCTGCGCCTGCTTCAGATCGTTCTGGGCACTCGTCAACTCGTCACGGGCGGCGGTCGCTTCAGGAGAGTCGTATCGGCGAACCCAGACCGGAGCGGCGCTCGAATCTGGTTCCTGAGCGAGCCGCTCGATCATCTCCAACAGCGAAGCAGAGAACACCTTGCGCTGAGAAGATGCCAGGTTGTCGGGCGGCGGCAGCACCACGATGCGACCGGGACCGCTGCGGAACTCGACGGCGACCGCTGCTCCGCCTATCGAACGTCCGACGATCTGCGCGCCATCGGATGCGTTGAGGTCGAACAATGCCCGATAACGAAGCCGTCCGGCCAGGTCGTCGAGAAAGCCGCTGACCGGGTGTTGCGGGACCGTCGGACGGACATCCTTGCCGTCGGCGGGACGAAGCGTGGGCCAGCGGAACGGATCTCCCTCAGGCCCGGGAATCAGGGAGTATCGATTCAGTCCGGGGAACGATGCAATGTTTGGGTGACGCACGTTTGGATATGCGAAGACCACGAGCACACCGCCGTTGTCAAGCATCTGCTGAAACTCAAGCTGGCGCTGCTGCAACAACTCTCCCAGGCCGAAATGAAAAGCGCCCGACTCTCCTATGCCAATGGCGCGTCCGTCTGGTGCTTTCACATCGAGAGTGGTCGCTGCGATTCCCTCGATCTGCTCGGACACTGATTGGAGATCGACGATGCAAGCGTCGTAATCGAAGATCGACGAGGCATTGGCGATCGAGTGGTTGTCGACGCTGGGGCTGGGTATCGGGCAGCCAATGGAGATGATTCGCACGGGCTGTTCCTTCGCTCATGTTGTTGCCCGCGGTTGGGCCATTCTCATGAGTTTACTCCGACGTATCGCTGCCGCCGCTGGTGGTAGGATTGCAGTTGGTCGTGCTAGATGGGGAGCTAGCGGTGCCCTGTACCCGCAATCCGCTCTAGCGGGGTTGAATTCCTGGGTTGAGGGCGGCGACATGAGAACTACCGACGCCAAGCAGTGATGAAGTTTGGGTCCCGCGCGGCGGCCCGCCGTGAACCCCGTCAGGTCCGAGAGGAAGCAGCGGTAAGCGGTTGTCGGTCGGGTGACGCGGGAGTGCCTGGGCAGAGCCGGCTAGCGAAGGCAAGCTGATGAAGTCGTTCGATCTCAGGTGCACGGCCACACCTTTGCTTCGTCATGACATTCCATCGTTCCGAGTAACCAGATGAGCGGACGCCGCAGGCGCGCGCGATTGGGGCAGCACTTCCTGCGCGACGAGCGGGTGCTCGAACGAATCGTCGATGCCGTTCCCGATGCGCCGGAAGCGATCATTGAGGTTGGCGCTGGTGATGGCGTACTGACCGAGCGGTTAGCCGAGCTGGATCGTCCCCTCGTCTCCGTCGAACTCGACGAAGGGATGGCCTACCGAGCACGCAGGCGGCTGACTCGAGCCGGACTCGATCTGAACGCCGTCGTGATCGAGCACGATGTGTTGGACATCAACCCTGAGGAGACCCTGGCAGCGGTCGCGGCTCATCCGCCCTACGGACTCGTCGGCAATCTGCCATACGCGATCACAGCCCCAATCTTCCGCAAGTTTCTTGAGGAAGAGTCTGCGCGACCGGACTGGATGCTGGTTATGATCCAGCACGAAGTCGCACAACGGGTGACGGCCATGCCGGGCAAGTTGTCGCTCATGGGCGTCTCGGTGCAGTTTTACGCCGACGCAGAACTGCTCTTCACTGTCGAACGCGAGGCATTCGACCCCCCGCCGCAAGTGCGCTCGGCAGTGGTGCGGCTACAGGTCCGAGAGCAACCCGCTGTCAACGTGCCTAGCGTTGAGCGATTCTTTGAAGTCGTGCGCGGCGGTTTTCGCAGTCCGAGAAAGCAATTGCATAACGCGTTGGCACAGGGAGTCTGGCTACCGTCAGAGGGCGCCGGAGAATGGCTCGAGGCTTGCCAGATCGATCCGGCACGCAGGCCAGGGAATCTGACGCTCGAGGAGTGGGCTCGGCTCGCCTGGTGGCGAGAGAAGCACGCCGAGAATCACATGGACTCGCTGCAATGACCTCTCTGAGCACGATCGCCGCAGCCAAGCTCAACCTGACACTCGAGGTCCTGGGCAAGCGTGTGGATGGGTTCCACGACCTCTCCTCAGTCGCCATCTCGCTGGATCTTGCCGATGACGTTCGTCTCACGCCCGATGACGTTCGGCTGACGCCTGGTGGCGACAGGCGCACAATCGCCTACCAGGACCCCGATGGGCGCCCATTCTCGATTCAGACAAACGACGACATCATCGCTCGGGTCTGGTCTGCCCTGGAGGCGCACTGTGATCTGCAGATGAACGGCCGCGTTGACGTGGTGAAACGTATCCCGATCACCAGCGGGCTTGGGGGTGGTTCCACCAACGCTGCTGCGTTCCTGCGCCTGGCGAACGAAGCGTGGACGCTCGGCCTGTCCGACGACGATCTCTGCCGGATCGGCTCGCAAGTCGGTTCCGACGTCGCAGCCTGTGTGATTGGTGGTCCGGTGATGATGGCCGGCCGCGGCGAGCGAGTCGAGTCGATTGAAGCCCCATCGGCATCGCTTAGCGGTTGGGCTGTCCTGCTATATCGCCCCGAGATTCCGGTTCCAGAGGACAAGACCGCGACAATGTATCGCTCGCTACGATCATCAGATTTCCGTGACGGCGCTTATTCGTCTGCGCTCGAGGAGCGGTTGCTCGCGGGAAGAAGCCCAACGCAAGACGATTGCATCAACTCATTCGACGCATCAGCTCGAGAGGTGATGCAGGGCTTGACGCCTGCCTGGCGTCGCATGGGGGCAGCCATTGCTCGCGCCGCCGTCGATACCGATGCTCAGCCGGTCACACCTCTGTTGGCCGGAGCAGGACCGACAATGTTCGCGATCCTGGCGCCTGAAACGGCACACGCGGCTGCCACCGAGCTCCAGGGTGCGCCCGGACTCACTCGTGTCGTTCTGCCGATCGCTCGGGCCGAGGCCACCATCGTTTGTATTGATTGAGCATGGAAACCGTCGCTGCATTGTTCTCCGGATTCGTGGCCGGCGCAGCCGTGGGTGTGCTGGGCCTTGGCGTGTTCGGCTCGCTCCTGGTGACCGTGCCAACGACAAACTGGCTGCGACAGCAGTTTCCCGATCCCTCGAACTGGGTCATGGTCAGCCTTGGAGCCGCTCTGGTCGCCCAGGCGGGCTGCGCTGTGCTGGGCATGTTGCTCGGCGTGTTGTTCCTCAGCGTGGCCGACGGCGGATCGACTGGACTCGGCAGCCCATCTTGGCAATTCACGTCCGGAATCGTCATCTGCGTTGGCTTGCTTGCTGTAGGAGCGATCGTGTGGCAACGCGCGCTGTGGCGACGATTCGTCGCTATCTCACTGCTCGCTGCCGGTTGCTTCGGCTGGATGCTGCCGCATCTCGCTTCTGGATGAGTGCGTCAGAATCGCATCGGGATTCACCCAGACGGTGCGTATACTCAGTTGAGTTACCACATTCGCCCCTGGAGCTGGAGAACTAGTGGATCCTCAGTCGATGCCCGGCACGATCCTCGACGCACACATTCATACCGTTCGCGGCGCGGCAGATTCAGCGCTGCAACCCGACGACCTCTTGGCGGAAGCCAATCGAATCGGCCTCACCGGAGTCAACCTGACCGAGCATGATCGGGTCTGGGAGCGGTACGACTGGAACAACTACGCCAATGAAATGAGCGAGGCGGGAGTCTATCTGAATCAGGGGATGGAAGTCTCCACCGATCTCGGACACATCATCGTCTTCGGTATCGACCAGTACTACTCGGGCATCCGCTCGGCCGAGCGGTTGCGCGAAGTCTGCGATGAGATCGGCGCGTTCATGTCGGTTGCGCACCCCTTCCGGCACTTCTTCGACCCGGTCACATTCCGCCGCAAGGGTGAGGAACCCTTCTCGATGACTCCCGACGAAGCAGCGGAGCGCATGCACGTGTTCCAGGTCGTGCATGGCATCGAGGTCGGCAACGGGGGCAATACCAGGCGCGAGAATCTCTTCGCACTGGAAGTGGCGCGCATTCTGAACAAGCCGGTCACCGGAGGCTCGGATGCGCACTCAACCTCAGGCATCGGCAGCTATGTCACCGTGTTCCCTGAGCCATTGACCAACCGCGAGCAAACAGTGCAACTGCTGCACGACGGAGCAACCGTTTGCTACGAGGGTCTCAACATCGGCGAGTTCCGTCCGTTTGGTCCATGTGCCGAGGATGAGGCGCCATAGCTTCCGGTAACACAGAATCGGTCCGGGGCGTGTCAGAGCGCATCTACGCCGCCATTGATCTGGAAATGACGGGTCTAAAGCCCGGGCTCGATGAGATCATCGAAGTCGGCGTCGTTCGCTGTACGCCCGAGCAGGTGCTTGAACGCTGGAGCACGCTGGTCCAACCGCTCGAGTTACCGCCGCTGCGCGTCCAGCGCATGACCGGCATCACGCCCGAAATGTTGGCTGAGGCACCCGCGTGGAGCGAGGTGGAGGACAAGCTGCGCAGCCTGCTCGACGGCTGCACGTTGCTGGGCCACAATGTTGGCTTCGACGAGTCGTTTCTCGAGGTCGTCGGAATCAAGTCGGCAACGCCATCGATTGACACGCTGCCGCTGGCGCAGATCATCGAGCCCGGAGCCTCATCGCACCGGCTTGGCGAGTTATGTGATCGCTTCAACATCGAACTGACCGATGCCCATCGCGCACTCGCCGACGCCGAGGCTGCGCGCCTGTTGTTTCTGCGACTCAAGGATCGCTACGCCCGGCTTCCCCAGGATGCCAGGAACTCGCTGAGCGAACTGGCAGCCGGAGCGAACATCTTCTGGGGACCAGGCCGAGTACTGCGCGATTGGTCGCTTGAAGTCCCGCGAACGCCAGCGCCCGTTTCGTCCGGAGCGCGAACTGCGGAGCCGCAACGTCCCCTGGAGCCCGTCGACCTGCCCCGCGGCACCCTCGCCGAACTGACGGCCCAGGCCTTCGCATCTGTTGATGAAGACGACTTCGAGCAGCGCCCTGAACAGCTTGACATGGCTCGGGATGTAGCCGAGTCGCTGCAGTTCGGAGGAACGCTCATCGTCGAGGCGGGAACTGGAACCGGCAAATCACTTGCGTACCTCGTGCCGGCCGCGCTCTGGGCACTCAAGACCGGCAGCACGGTGATCGTCAGCACACACACGATCAACCTCCAGCAACAGCTCGAAAGCAAGGATGTCGAGTTCGCCCGCAAACTGATTGCTGGAGTTTCAGCAGAGGCCTCGGAGGCGCTCACATCGACCGCTGTCAAGGGACGCGACAACTATCTCTGCCAGCAGAAGCTGGATCGAGAACTGGGCCGGGTCGTCGATTGGGAAGATCCTCTCGTACTGGCGAGAGCCGCAGTTTGGCGATCAGCGACCGCGCGAGGAGATCGTGCAGAGCTCCGTCTGCCGGTGCCAATGCTCCGATCTTGGGAGAAGCTTTCAGCCCGCGGCACCGGCTGCCTGTCCGACCGGACCTGCGAGTACGCCATGAACGGCACCTGCTTCCTGCTGCGCGTGCAGCGACAGGCGGCCTCCTCTCACATCGTCATCGCAAATCATGCGCTGCTGGTCAGAGCGATGGCGAGCGGCGCAATCACAATGCCTGACGCGCCGGTCGTCATTGTTGATGAGTCCCACGCGCTCGAAGACGTCGCGACCGATCAGTTGTCGTTGGAAATGAGCGAGTCGTGGATGTTCGAGACTCTCCGACGCTGCGCCGAAGGCAGCGACGCGCTGACGCGATTTGCCGAAGATGTCGGGCTACGAGAGGAAGCGGACCGGCTAGAACAGCACACAGCACTGGCCACGAGCGCGGTTGAGACATTGTTCGACGGGATTGGTTCATTCGTCTCGGAGTACTCAGAGGACCGGCGCGGCAGTGAGGATCGAGTCACCTTGAGCCAGGGGGCTCGAGGCAGCAAGGACTGGTCGGACCTTGAGCTGCAGTGGGAAGAAACCCAGGATGCAATCGCTGATGTCAGCCTTGCCATCGAGGGGATCGCTGAGACGTGCGATGTGCAAGCCAGGGAGGCCGGCGGCGAGGAACGTCAACGGTTTCACTCCGTCACCACAGAAGCGCAGGGCGTGTTGGCCGAGCTATCGGAGCGACGCTCGTTGCTTGGCCGAGCTATCTCCGAATACTCAAGCGAGGAAATCGCCTGGGCTGCCAGGGAGAATCGCAAGACTGGAGCTTCAAGCGTCCATGCCGCGCCGCTCAGTGTCGCCGCTCACCTGCAGCCGCTGTGGCAGGAACGCCACGCCACCGTCCTGACCGGCGCGACGCTAGCCACCAGCACCGAAGACGATGCCGCATTCGACTTCCTGCGCGAGCGTCTGGGAATTGAGGATGCGGCCGAAGCCCAATACGGATCGCCGTTCGATTACGAGCGTCGCTGTCGCATCTACCTGCCAACTGACATGATCGACGCCACCGACAACGAACATCACGACTCAGTTGCGGCCGCTGTGCGATCGCTCGCCGTGGCAGCCGGTGGACGCACGATGGTCCTGTTTCGCTCTTACGGCGCAATGAACCAGGTCACCCGAAGAGTTCAATCCGATCTTGAACAAGCGGGGCTCGTGCTGGTCAGACAAGGCCGCGATGGATCGGCTGCCAACATCGTCGAGCTGCTGCGCAAGGATCCCAACACCGTTGCATTCGGTGTGGCAGCCCTGTGGACTGGAGTCGACATTCCTGGCGACGCGCTTTCGCTGCTGATCATGACGCGGCTGCCGTTCGTGCCGCCAAACGATCCGGTGCTTAAGGCCAGGGGCGAACAGTACGACAACGAATTCATGGAGTTTTCCCTGCCAGCGGCCATCCTGCAGTTCCGGCAAGGGATTGGACGGCTAATCAGGACGCAGTCGGACCTCGGAGCTGCGGTGATCCTGGATGGCCGAATCGTCTCACGCAGGTACGGCAAGCGATTCCTCGATGCGTTGCCTCCCGCGCCGGTGATCAGGAAGGAGACCAGCGAGATTGCACGAGAGTTGCAGACCTTCCTTCCGTCGAATCGTGACTCCGAATGACAATCAGTGCGGATTGGCCCATGACCGTCGAGGGTCAACGCGCCAGCATTGTGAGATTCCGAGGAGAGGTCATCGAAGCGGACTGGCTCGATGAAGCCGCACAGGCCATTGCCGGACGCGCCGCGCCTTGCGCTCTGCAAGCTCGACTAGACGACGGCGATCTCGGCTGGTGGATCCTCGGTGATGGTGCAATCGTGGGCGCACTCTGCGGCAAGGTCGTGAGACTCCCCGATTCGGTGGCCTCGAGCGCCTTGATTTGGACCTGGCTCGCCATCGACGCGAAGTGGCGGGCCTACGGCTTCGGCGGCGCGTCGGTGCCGTTGCTGGAGGGTGCGGCACGACAGGCCGGCGCGACCATCGCGCTGACGCCACTGCCTCCCGACAATGGAGTCGCGCTCTACTTCTGGTTACGCTTAGGCTACACGCCGGTGCGCAGTGTCGATGTCGCTCCAGACGACATACCGACCGGCGTGGCGGCGGACGCGCTCTGGATGCAGCGTCCACTCAGTGGAACCATTCCACTCCATACCCAACACTCCGAGGAGTAGCTCATGTCGCTTGTTCTGCCTGATGAAATTCACGCTCGGGTCAACGGTGCGCTGGACGAGGGATTTCCCATGTGCATGGTCGCAGTAGGCGATGATGCGCAGCCGGTGGTCAGCTTCCGCGGCAGCACGCAAACCTTCGGCGATGACGCTCTGGCGCTCTGGGTTCGTGGCGAGTCGTCATCGACTCTCAACGCAATCGCGAAGAACCCAAGCGTGGCCTTGATGTATACCAATATGCCCGCCCGGAAGTTCTTCATCTTTAGGGGGCAAGCTGCTGTCACTACTGACCCCGGTGAACGTGACCAGGTCTGGGAGGGTCAGCACGCCCTGGAGAAAGCGCGGGACACGGAGCGAACCGGCACGGCCGTCGTCGTTCGACTGGATTCAGTCCAGGGCAGTGGAATCGACCTCAAGCGCGATTAACGGCCTCTCTTGGAACCATTGCGTCTGTCTCGGCGGGCCTGAAACGATCGCCGGAAGAGGCGCCCGCCCCCGAGTCCGGCCATCAGCACACCGACCCACAGCGCAATGTCCTCGGCGACACCGCCGGCGATCGTAAACGTCCAACCGAGCCAGATACCGAGACCCGTCGCGGTCACTACGCCGGCCGTCGGCAGCCACGTTCGACGGGGTGGCTGCTCAATGCGTTCGATCTGAGCATGCTCAACCGCAGGTGCCGTCGGTGTGGAGCTGGATGACGTGCGGCGCCTGCGCCTCCTTGGACGTTGACGAGGCATATCAGCGTCGCCGCCGAGCGAGGTCGCGAGCCGAAGTGCCGCCCGTCGCGCGTCGGGCGCGTGGCAGCGCTGGCTCCGACGGCTCCTCTGGCGGGGGCGGTTCCTGACCTGGGGGCGCTGTTTCGCCGGCCTGCTCGGCCAGGCAGTTGCGACAGGCAAATTGGAGCGCCATCACTTCATCGTCGAGCCAGACGTCTCCACAGTCTGGTCCGGTCGCCGTAGTCGTCAGCCGCAGATGGAAGTACTCGCCGCAGCGGTAGCAGTCGGAGCGTGCATCCGGACCGGCCAGCTCCCCACAGACCGAGCAGGGCCACGTGTCCTCGGTGACTGAAGGTTCAGTAGTCATTGCGACAATCGTATCCGCTGTTCCGTTCGGGCAACAGACGATTTGTCTTCCGGGTCGAGCTCAGAGTCCCAGACTTCGGCTTCCAAGCGTTTCAGCCACTGCCCAAGTTCCCGCCCTGGCTCGATGCCTAACTGAATCAGCCGACGGGCGGCTATCGGCGAATGAACCACGCCGCGTCGCTCCAGATATGTGCCAACTGCACGCCCTGATGCGCCATCCCAAACGTCTGCGGCAGCCTCAACCACGGCGTTCGGTATCCCCCTCAGTCGCTCGGCAACGCGAGATGGTCGCCGCATGTTGCCGATGCTTCGCCGGTCGCGACCCAACGTTGCGCCGCCAGAGAGAGCGGCACGTTCCCCACGATTCATTCCGACTGATTGTGGCAGCCACGCTTCGATGTCGTCCTGTGCGGAAAGCAGACCTGTGGCCGCCCAGAAGTGTTCGGCAGACTGCGCGGCCGGCAGGGCGGCAAGCGGGATTGTCCATCTCTGATCGCGTGACTGTGTGAGTTTGAGCCTTCGAGCAAATCGAAGCGCTGCTGTAGGGTCGCGTTCACCTAACAACAGGCGCCAGGCATCGCCGAAGCGATGGGCAGTCAACGCAGCCAGATGAGCACGATCTCGCCTGGCATTGGCCAGTGTTTTGCGCTCCAGCGACCCGGAAATCCGCGAGGCATAGCGCGCGGCGCGAATCAGCCTCGTCGGGTCATCGCGAAACGAGTCTGCGTGCAGCGTTCGAACCCGCCGATGCTCCAGGTCGGAAACACCCCGGTACGGATCAAGCACCTTGCCAGCACCCGGACCAGCGAGCTCGAGCGCGACTGCGTTGACCGTGAAGTCGCGGCGGCCGAGATCAATGCCAATGGGTGCCGGAGTCACGATTGGCAGGGCTCCGGAAGCGGGATACCGCTCTGCACGAGTTCGCGCCAAATCGATTGATGTTCCGTCAGGCAGTGTCGCGTTGGCGGTCCCAAAGCGCTCGTGAGTCGTCAGACTCCCGCTCGCGGCCATAGCCATCGCCTCGTGAAACGGGATGGGGTTCCCGTCCACGGCCAGATCGAGATCCAGTTGGTCCGGCGGCGGCTCCGCAAGCAGCGTGTCTCGGATCACGCCACCGACGACGTAGAGGGAGCTCCCACGTTCCGATGCCAAATGACATAACGTATCAAGCAGGGCACTTGTTGCTTCGGAGCAGGCACGAACACGGCGCAACACTTGCTCCGCGAGATCAGTCCCCCGGACAGGAATCGGAGTCAGTCTCTCGCTCCCCATTGCTGACACCGTAAGCCTTCATCACTGCGCCTAGCATCCAACTGAGCGGAAACTGATCACCTGAGTACACTGAGATGGTTATGTGCTCGAACATGAACAGCAAGCTAGAGCGACTTCAGCAGCGGCTCGAGTACCGATTCTCCGACGTGGCGTTGCTTCGACAGGCAATGGTCCATCGCTCGTATCTCAACGAAGCCAGCGATCCTGATCTCGAGTCGAACGAACGGCTGGAGTTCCTCGGAGACGCCATTCTTGGCGCAATCGTCGCACACCATCTCTACACAAAATTTATCGACATGGGTGAAGGATGGATGACCGTCGCCCGATCGCAGCTCGTGCGCAACGAGACGCTGGGACGTATCGGTCGAGAGCTTGGCCTCGGTGAGTGCCTGCTGATGGGTGCGGGTGTTGCCAACGACGGCGCTCGCGAGCGATTGTCGGTGCTCAGCCGAGCGCTTGAAGCGACCTTCGGAGCCGTTTGGCTCGACGGCGGAGAACGCGCCGCGCGAGCAGTCATTCTTGGACTGCTTGAGGACGGCATCAACGCCTTGAACACCGATGTCGTGCAAACCGACGCAAAGTCTCTACTCCAGCTTTTGACTCAGTCGCGAGATGGTTCGAATCCGACTTATCTGATCATCGGCGAGTCCGGCCCGCCACATGATCGATCGTTCCGCGCCTCGGTGGAAGTAGAAGGTGAGCCGCTGGCCGAAGGCTGCGGCAGAAGCAAGCAGTCGGCCGAGATGGACGCGGCGCGAAAGGCATTGGCCGTGCTGGAGGAGCCCGGAGCATGATGCGCCTGCGCTCGATCGATCTGCACGGCTACAAGTCGTTCGCGACGCGCACGGCGTTGCAGTTCGACGAGCCCGTGACCGCGATTGTCGGGCCCAACGGTTCCGGCAAGTCCAATGTCATGGACGCGTTGCGCTGGGTGATAGGCGCCGGAGCGGGACGAGTCCTTCGCACTAAGCGGGCCGAAGACGTGGTGTTCTCCGGCGGACGCGATCGCGCCCCAAGCGGGTTCGCTGAAGTGCGGCTTCGACTGGACAACAGTGATCAATGGCTCAATCTCGACGCCGCGGAAGTGGAAATCGTGCGTCGCGTCCATCGCGATGGACAATCCGAGGTCAGAGTCAACGGCCGGGCCGCTCGTCTGCGCGACGTACAGGGACTCTTCCGCAGCAGTGGTCTCGGCGCTGGCGGGTTCGCGCTCATGAGCCAGGGGCTCGTCGACGAGATGCTGCGCCTCAGGCCGCACGAACGCCGACAGGCGATCGAAGAAGTCGGCGGCGTACGCCAACACCGCCACGAGATGGAGGAATCCCGTCGTCGCCGGCAACGTGCTCAGGATCATCTTGATCGCGCGAGACTGCTTCGGGACGAACTGGCGCCTCGGTTGAAGAGCCTGGAGCGCTCCGCGCGCCGAGCGAAGCGGCAAGCTGACCTCCAACAGCAATTGGAGCAGGCGCAACAACGATACTTCCGCGCCGCAGCAGCCGAACTGGAACACGAGCTCCTGGCTCGCCACGAATCCGCAACAGCCGCAGCCGCTGCTCGTTCGGCAGCGGAGCAGCGTCGAGAGTCGGCCACGAATGCGCTGGCAGCGGTCGAACGCGAAACGGCCATCGCGCGGCGAGCCGTGGAAAGCGCAGCGGAGAAGATCCGTGCAGCTCGTTCGGAGTTGCGAACGCTTGAACATCAACAGGAACTGGACCAGCAACAGCGATCCTGGCTCAGCCGAGAAGTGTCCGACCTCTCCGCGCGACTCCCGCGAGAGCGCCTCGATCCTGCGACCTCCGACCTCGACGCAGCCAAAGAGGCACTTGCCGCCGTCAGCACCAGACTGAATGCCGCGCGAAGCGAACGCGACAGCCGCGAGCGCAGCCGGTCAGCGGCGACGACCCAGCACGAACGCGCTCTCGCTGATATCGAATCTTTCCGGTCACAGGCGCAACGATTGAATCGTCGCTGGAGAGCCAATGCGGCAGCGATTCTGGAGGCGACAGCGAAGGTCGTCGTCGCACAGCAACAGCACGAAACTGCACAAGATCGCTTGCGAGAAGCCGAGTCGCGATCGCGCCAACTGGAGCGAGAAGACGATGCAGCTCGTCAAGCCCTGGAACGCCAACGGGCCGTGCAGAAGACGTTGACTCGACGATTAGAGGAGATTGATCGCCAGATCTCCTCCCTTGAAGCTACCGATGAACATGAGCAAACGCTACGATTCCTGGTTTCAGATCGAGTCGCCGATCCGATTCAGGCGGATGCACTGTTCGGAGAACTGATGGACGCGACGTTGCATGAGCACTTCGATGACGCCGTTGCATCCGTTCAACACATCGTCGACGCCGACGTTGGTCGAGCCTCGGCAATGGTCAGCGATCGAGCCTCGAGGTTGATCGACTCCATCCTGGCATCCGTCGAGTTTGTCGAAGATGTCGACACCGCGAAACGGCTGGCCGACACCGGCAAAACAGCCGTCACATCGTCAGGGATCGTCGTTCGACCAGACGGGGTCGTTCAGGCAGGCGGCTCAATGCCTGGCGCCAGGCGACGGTTGCAACAGTTGGCGGAGCTCAAGTCTGAGCGAAGCGATCTCAGAGAGAGGCTGAGCGTAGTCACCCGCACGCAGGAGCTGAGTCGAAACTTGGACGAACTAGTGAGCGTCCGGCATCGAGCCGACACCAATCGAGTTGCCGCCCGACAAGCAGCGTCTGAATCGGCGATGGCGGTCGATGACACTCGACGCCGACACGCAGCGAAGTTGGTAGAAAGGCGCTCCGATCTCGCGGACATCGGCCGTGTGCGTTCCAGCCTGCAGAACTCGAGGCAAGCCGAACAAGCGGCGGCGAGACAACTCGCCACGATGCCAAAGGCCCAGTTCGAGGACCTGTCAACACTTGAAGCGGAACGCGACCGTTGCGCTGCAGTACTCGCCGACGCCAGAGCCCACGCTGCAGCACTTGAGCGGGCCCGTGCCGATCGGGCGCGATTGTCCTCGCTGAGGCGGGAACTGGCCGACGTCGAGACGGCCATCTTGGAAAGGGAGCCGCTGCTGGAACGTGCGGCATCCATCGCTGCCGATGCCGCAGCACATGATCTGGCTAAGGAACATCTCGACACGCTCGAAAGCCAACGCGCGCAAGCAAGCTGGGAACTAGAGCAGGCGCAGCAGGCTCGGGTAGTCGCCGAGCGTCGTGAAGTTGAAGCGTCCTCGGCGTTACGAGAGACCGAATCCTCGCGAGCTCGCCTCGCGGCCGAAGCCGCCTCCGAGGGCATCGAATTCAGTCCCGCCCAATCAGTCGCCGAACCCGTTCTCGACCTGGTCGAAGTCAACGGAGTACACGGAAACGGACGTCATGCCGCAAATGGCCTGGGCAACGGAACACATCGACCGACACGCACTGCCGTCGCTGTCGCCGAGGCCGGCGTTGCGGAACTAAAGCAAAGCGTCCAGGCGTTGCAAGCCAAGCTCCACCGGCTGGGTCCCGTTGACCCCGGAGCGGCGCACGAGTTTGCCTCCGAACAGACCCGCTGGCAGGACATGGAGTCGCAGATCGTCGATCTCGAACAGACCGAATCCTCGCTGCGTATTGCCGAGCGTGACCTTGAGCAGTTGATCGAGCGCAAGTTCCGAGAAGCTTGCAGGCAAGTCGATGAGGCCTTCCAACGCTACTTCCAGCTCATGTTTCGCGGTGGCAAGGCCGAGCTGGTGTTGACCGAAGATCGGGCTAACACCGACGACGATTCTGAGGAGTTTGAACAGCCCTCGAGGCTCGGAGTCGATATCCGCGCCCAGCCTCCGGGCAAGCGAGTCTCGACGCTCGGACTACTCTCCGGCGGTGAACGCGCGTTGACAGCCATCGCCCTGCTGTTTGCCCTGCTAGAGGTCAGACCTGCGCCATTCTGCATCCTCGACGAAGTTGATGCCGCACTCGACGAAGCCAACGTTGAACGCTTCGTCGCTGCGCTTAAGGAGCGGGCGCAGCACACGCAATTCGTGGTAATCACTCACAATCGACGCACAATCGAACAGGCCGACAGCATCTACGGGGTCACGATGGGCGCAGCCGGAGTCAGCCGCCTGCTGTCGGTCAGGGTCGATCAACTGCCTCAGGCCGATTCGTAACGGGCCGATGACTTTGGTCACACATCTGGCAGGATGCTCTGCCCTAACCTGATCGCCATGGATTTCATACACGCCGTCTGGACACCTGCCGGTCCGGGCCCTCACCCCACGCTGATCGCGTTGCACGGGCATGGCGCGCATTGTCAGGACCTGGCACCGCTCGCGCCAATGCTGGCCGACGGACAACTGCAGGTCATCTGCCCGCAGGCCGAGTTCGCATTGGAAGGCGCGCCGTACTCCTACGCGCCGATGTACACCTGGATGCGCCGCGGGGCAAACGATCGTCCCATTGACGGCGAGTTGGACCGCGTCGCCGGAGCCCTCTCCTCCTTCATCGGCACCGTCTGCGAGCGCTACAACGTGGACACGGATCGATTGGCGCTGATGGGCTTCTCGCAAGGCGGGTTCCTTGCCTATCGACTGGCGCTCAGCGAGCCACATCGTTGGCAAGGGGCCGCGATGCTTTCAACCTGGCTTTCGGATGAGGCGGCCGATGATGTCCATGAAGACGCGGCCGACTTGCCCCTGCTCGTTCAGCACGGGACGAATGACCCACTAGTCGGGATCGACAAGGGCAGGACCTCTCGCGATCAACTGCAGGCGATGCGGATGAACCTTGACTATCGCGAGTATCCGATGCAGCACGAAATCGGCCGGCAGAGCATCCACGATCTCTCAGCCTGGCTCACCGAGCGGCTGCTGAGTGGACGGTCTGTCGACTGATGGTCAGACTGTTTCGACGCTTTCGCCGAGGCCGCGATGAGCATCCGGACGAATCGGACGCCCAGGAAGCGGAGGATGTGCGCGAGGAATACCAACGCACGGTCGCCAATACCCGTCGCGGTCAGCTCGGCGCATTGCGCAAGATTTTCTCCCGTACGCGCGTCGACGAGGACTTCTGGGAGGATTTGGAAGAGACGCTGATTCTCGGCGACGTTGGCGGTGCCACGTCGGCGCGTTGGGTGGAAGAACTGCGGGATGAATCGCGAGGCAAGGATGCGCCGGCGATTCGCAATCTCTTACGAAATCGCATGATCGCCGGACTTGAGCGGCCGAGTGCCGATGGATCGCTTTGGAGTGGTCAGAACGGACTCGAGGCGCAGCCGACCCCGCATGTGGTGTTGGTCGTTGGCGTAAACGGCGCTGGCAAGACGACATCGATCGCCAAGCTCGCGCACGCGTATCAAGAAGATGGCAAATCGGTCATTCTCGCCGCCGGAGACACGTTCCGCGCCGCCGCGATTGAACAATTGCAGACCTGGGGAGAGCGAATAGACGCTCCGGTGATCGCGCATCAGCAAGGTTCAGATCCTGGCGCAGTCGCCTATGACGCAGTCGAAGCGGGAATCTCACGCGGAGCGGATGTCGTGCTCATCGACACGGCGGGTCGTCTGCAAACCCAACGCAATCTGATGGCAGAGTTGGGCAAGGTGAGACGCGTCGTCGAAACCAAGCATCCCGGATCGCCCCATGAAGTGCTTTTGGTGATCGATGCCACTAGCGGCCAAAACGCGCTGAGTCAGGCGAGGCAGTTCTCGCAGGCGACCGGTGTCACATCCGTTTGCCTGGCCAAGCTTGACGGCACGAGCAAGGGTGGCATCGTCTTTGCGATTTCCGAGGAACTCGGCATTCCGGTCCGCTTCGCCGGCACGGGCGAGCGTCTGGGCGATATCGCACCGTTCGATGCGGCCGCTTTCGTCGATGCGCTGCTTTCCGACGATTGATTGACATAAGGCATGATCTCTAGGAGGCGCACATGTTGAGTCAACTCATGAGCCTCAGTCCTCGGCGACTCGTCGCCACGGGCCTCATCGTCGCTGGCGTGCTGGTCGGTGTCCTGCTGATCATCCTCTGGCAGGTCGGCCTGTTCGATAGCGCACCGCCCCCGGTGTCGCTGCAGTCGGCAGTAGAGTCGGTCCGTCAGGACGAGGAACAGCAAGCTCAGGCACAACCCGCCCAAACGCAGCAGGACGATTCCCAATCTCAGGCAACGGCTCAGGCTGCACAGGACCGACCTGAGCCGGCGCAGCAACAACAGGACTCCGACTCGACCGAGGACTCGCAAGAACAATCAGCCGAGTCGACAGACGCCCAGGACGAGGCTGAGTCGGGCAGTGCCCAATCAGCTCAACAGCAGTCCGCTGAGTCCACTCAGAGCCAGCAGACTTCCGCCCAACAGCAGGACGCGCAGGCCACGTCCGAGCAACAGGACGGGCAACAAGCCGCTCAGCAGGCGCAGGCGACCCAGCAGGAGACGTCCCAGACGCAAACCAGCAGCGAGCCGCCAATGCTTGCCGAGCTCGCCGGCACCTGGACACTGTCGGGGCAGGGAACGTCATTCGTCGGCTACCGCATTGGCGAGGAACTGGCCAACATCGGAACGACGACAGCCGTCGGGCGCACCAGCGACATTGAAGCGACGCTGGAGTTCGACGGCGTCATGATCACCTCGGTGACCATCGTGGCCGATCTGCGCACGCTCACGAGCGATCAGTCCTTCCGTGACGGCGCACTGCGCACGCGCGGGATCGAGTCCGATACCTATCCATTTGCCACATTCGTCCTCGTCCAACCCATCCCAATCGCAACATTGCCCGCGGGCGAGGAGACGCTCAGCGTCACAGTCGACGGCACCCTCGACCTCCACGGAGTCACGAATCCCGTGAGCATCGATCTGCAAGGTCAATTCGTCGACAGTCTCGTCGTCGTCGTTGGATCAACCGAAATCGCCCTGGCCGACTACGACATCGAGCCGCCGACCGGCTTCAGGGTCCTCTCCATCGATGACGTTGGCATCATGGAGTTCCAGATCGTCCTCGAGCGTGCTCCCTGACGACTGCCGTCTTGCGTACCAACAGCTCCGTTGTACCTCCGCTTGTCGCGGGTATCTCGCTGTTTGAGGCTCTAACGTCTGTCCCGAGTGCTGCGAGATTGCCGGGCGGGAGCGCGGCAATGACGTGGGCAAGCTCCTGAAAGAAAAACCGCTGTCCGGATGCCCATGGCGCCTGGTTCGAGCTGTGATTCCTCTGTTATGTCGCTCCCGGAGCCCTCGTCCCTACATAACCTGCATAGTGCGATCATGAAGTCCGATCCGATCGCCCGCGCAGCGTGGCCAGGTCGAACTTGAGATTGCCGAACGAATCCTGCTCCACGTTCGTGATCTCGCCCTCCGCATCGAGATGACCGATGATCTGAAACAGATCCAGGCGGCGCAGGTCTTCCTTCGAGTACTCCATCAGCATCGTCATTGAGATTCGATCACGCCGCCCCAAACGCTGCGACTCCGCCACCAGCGCTCTGCGCACCGTATCGACGTCGGCCATCGTCGCTGCTTTAGCCTCGGTTGCTTCGCGCACGTCATTGAGTGCTGACAACCGCCGCTTCAGTCCGTCAAACAGACCCATGATCAGCCTCCGAATCGATCGTCATACCGCGGTTCAGCGATCGCTCAATGACTTCAAGTCCGTCCGGGTGGGCGCCGTTCAGTGACTGCACTCGTGTCTCGACCAGTCCGCAGAGCCTCCAGAGCGTAGTCAACAGCGTCGCCGCAGTTTCCCAATCGTCGTCCGATGCAGGGATGTCGTCCAGGGGAGCGAATCCACGCGCCAGGATCCCGGCTCGGCGTCCGTCGGCTGCGTCGGCTTCGGCGCCAAACTCCTCAATCACCGCCTCGAATTCATGGTCGGAGTACTCGAGCTCATTCCGCGCCAGTCGCACCGTGCCGTGCACAATCCGAGAATCAACATCATACGGACGCGCATCTGCCGCCTCATACGCCAGATTCTGTGCATGATCCACGTCACCAAGAAACAAAGCCTGCCACGCTCGACCAACGTTGTCTGAGGGGTCTGCCAGCTCCGCAAGACTGCGGATATGCGCTACCGACCCGCCCCTCCTTAGCAGTCGCTCAGCTTCTGAGAGCGCATGCTGAGAACCCGGAGGCAAGGCGCCTGACGACAATCGGGTTCGCAGACGACTGATCAAGCTCATCGGTGAACCTCCGCCGAATTGATAGCGTAATGGCGTGACAACGAAGTCTGAGCAGCCTCAGCAACGGCACATCATTCATGCCGACATGGACGCGTTCTTCGCGTCGGTCGAGCAGCGCGACAATCCCGAACTGCGTGGCAAACCTGTACTGGTCGGTGGCTCGCCCAAGGGCCGTGGCGTCGTCGCAGCAGCCTCCTACGAATCCCGGGTCTTCGGTTGTAGATCGGCGATGCCGATGCGCACTGCGGTCCGTCTGTGTCCTCACGCCGAGATAGTCAGACCACGCTTCTCGCGCTACCGCGAAGTTTCATCGCAAGTTATGTCAATCTTCCGAGACGTCTCACCGCTGGTCGAGCCACTCTCGGTAGACGAAGCCTTCATTGACGTGAGCCATCGCGTGCGCGAAGGCGCGATGCCTGCTGAGCTGGGTCAGTGGATCCGCGAGCGAGTCACACGAGAGACCGAACTCACCGTGTCCTGCGGCGTGGCGACCAGCAAATCGGTCGCAAAGATTGCTTCGGATCAGGACAAGCCGGATGGTCTCACGGTCGTCGCGCCTGGTACCGAAGCCGCATTCCTGGCGCCGTTGTCGATCTCCGATCTGTGGGGAGTCGGCCCAAAGACCGCGGAACGTCTGCGCGGAGCCGGAATCGAGACCGTTGGAGATCTCTCTGAACGTCCGCTGACCTGGTTGATCGACCGCTTTGGTTCCCGCGGAGAGTGGTTCTGGAAACTGGCGCGCGGCCTGGACGATCGCGACGTCTCCGTCGAGCGCGAGACCAAGTCGATTTCATCCGAAACAACGTTCGCTGAGGATGTCGGCAGCGAATCCCGGCTCAGCGCCGTCGCTGCAGAGCAAGCAGGTAGCGTCGCCAAGCGTCTCGTCGAGCAGGGTTTCCGAGCTCGCACCGTGCAGATCAAACTCAGACTCTCGGACTTCACCACGTTCACCCGTCAACGAACGCTCTCCAGCCCAACCAGCGACGCCGCAACCATCGAGCGAACGGCGCTGTCGCTGCTGCGCGAGCAGCTGTCCCCGGTTCGCAAGTTTCGCCTCATCGGCGTTGGCGTGTTGGGGCTGGAGCAGCGGCCGGTGGCTTCACAGCTCTCGATGTTCGATGAGTCCGGCGCTCCGGCGGTGGAGCCTCCGCAGTCCACGGCGCGTCGCGAACGGCAACGAGTCGTTGACGATGCGGTGCGTGAGCTGAACGAGAAGTTCGGGGGCGATATCGTCCACTTTGGCGCTGATGCCAGCTCGCCCAGGGAGTCTCCATGATCCATCCACGCGACGCGGCCGTGATTTCCTTCGACTGCTACGGCACGTTGATCGATTGGCAGTTGGGAGCCAGAGCCGCTGTGGAGGCGATCCCGGAACTCTCCGAGGTCGATACCAACGCGTTAATCGCGCGGCGACTAGAGGTCGAATTGGAAGTCGAGCACGAGTACTACCGGCCGTATGACCAGGTATTGGCAATTTCGGTTCAGCGAACCGCTGCGGAATTCGGCGTCGAGCTTGACGAGGCGACAGCACGCTCCTTCTCCGACTCCATTGCCAACTGGCCGCCCTTCCCGGACGCCGGCGGCTTCCTCAAGCGACTGGCCACTGTCGGCACGCCGTTAACCATTCTCTCCAACGTGACTCGAGCCAGCCTGGCAGTCAGCGTCCAGAAACTGGGAGGAACCTTCGATCAGCTAGTGACCGCCGAGGATGTGCGTAGCTACAAACCCGACCATGATCACTGGCAAGCGCTCTACAAGTCCCGTGACATCCGGCCGGACCAACAACTTCATATCGCCGGTTCAATCGCTCACGACATTCGTGCCGCGACAGAACTCGGTGCGAATACCGTCTGGGTCCGACGCTTTCATGAACCGATTCCAGACGATGTGCAGCCTGACTTGATCGTGCAATCGCTGGCCGAGTTGGGCGATTACTGGCGGCTCCACTACTCGCGCTAGCATCAGCGCAGGAGGCTGGCCATGAGATTGACGCGGATGTACCTGGGCGACGATGGAACTTCGCAGTTCGAAGACATCGAGATCGGACTCAAGGAATTCGACGTCGGCGCGTTCACGCGCAATCTTCGTCCCGACCACATGTCCTTCCGAATCTCTGAGCCTGGTCTGGTCAACGACTGGCACAACGCCTCGGCCAAGACCATGATCGTCGTGATCCAGGGATCGGTGCAGACAGAGGTCTCCAGTGGCGAAACACGCAGCTTTGGCCCAGGAGAGATCTGCTACGCCGAAGACGTTGAAGGACCAGGCCACCTGACCACCGATCTGGAAGGCCCGCGTCTCAGTCTGATGGTCTTCCTGCCCGACGACTTCGACGTCCACCGCTGGGCCCGTTCGTTCGACGACTGATCAATCGATTGGAACAGATCTGATGCAAATCACACGTGTCTACACCGGCGACGACGGCGAATCCCATTTCGAGACCATTGACGTCTCAATGTCCGAGAGCCGCTACGGCAGCCTCTCGGAGTTGTTCGAGGCCGAAGGCGTAATGTTTCGCACCACGCCAATCGGCGGAGAACTGGACTTCCACAATGCGCCTCGGCGGCAGTTCGTCGTGAACCTCAGCGGGACCGTCGAGATTGAAGTGGGCGACGGCACCAAACTGCAGTTGCACGGTGGTGACATCCTGCTGGCCGACGACGTCACCGGACGCGGACACATCACCAGGGACGTCGAAGGCCCACGCCACAGCCTGTTCATTCCCCTACCCGAGGACTTCGACGTCGACGCGCTGCGCAGCTAACTCCCTCCTATCCCTTCTCCCTCTGGAGACGAGCGCAAAATCCTACTCCCAGTCGTTCTGAGTTCCTGTAGGGGCGACCCTTGTGGTCGCCCGCGTTGCCGATAGCAAGACTGACCAGATGGGAGCTACAGGGCGGTACAACCCGGTCAAGAGCGCGCCAAGCGATTTACGCGCAGGTCTCCTCTGGGAGAGGATGATGGTGAGAGCCAGCTACGGCGAACGATGGTCGGAGACCTGATCGCTCCAGCGCCAGTAGTGATCGAACGCCGCGATGGTCAGCGCGTGCGTGATCAGTTTGTCGTTCAGCAGTCCGGGAATCTCGTCCAACGGCACCTTGGTCACTTCGATCGCTTCGCTCGACGTCCCCACGACATGATCATCGTCAACGACGAGTTCCACGTTCTGAGCCAGGTAGGACCAGCAGCGATTCTCCTGCAGCGCCGGATTCGGATGCACCCAGCCCAGCTCGATCGCTTCAGGCGCGTAGTAGCCGGACTCTTCAAACATCTCGCGCAACCCGGCCTCCCTGGCCGATTCACCCGGATCGACGATGCCGCCGGGAATCTCCAGGGTCAGCTCGCGAGTGCCATGGCGGAACTGATTGACGAATACCACCTCACCCTCAGGCGTGAGCGGCATGATGTTGACCCAGTCGGGAAACTCGAAGATGAAGAAACGGTGTTCACGACCCGAGGTGGGGTGGCGTGAGATGTCCTTGCGGAGCTTGAAGAAGCGGAAGTCCTCAATGATCTCGGAACTCAGTCGTCGCCAGTCATCGATCTTGGCGCTCCTACTGGAGTCATTGGAGTTGCTAGTCATGTTGCGGCGTTAATCACTTTCGCGTAAGTATCGATCCGCAAGAAGGAATCGAGGCCGGCATCCTTGAACTGCACGCCAAGATTCTCGAGCAAAGTCGCCTTGTACGCGTCGACGTCGATGCCCAACGCCGCGACATCGCCCTTGATTCGCCGCAGGCCAAGCGCCATGGCGCCGGCCAACAGCAACTGGCTCTGCCAGACGTAGATGCGCCCCGTCGCCGGCAACCGCTCGATCAACTCAGGCAGGATCGTGTGCAGGAAGTTCACGTGCCGCACTTCGTCGCGCAGAATCAGCCGGAAAATCTGTTTCGCCAGCGGGTCCACATCCTCAAGGTCGAGCGCTTGCTGAAGGAACAGCGCCGCGAAGTTCTCGCTGAACAAGGTCGAGGTGAGCCAATTCTCGACGCGATAGAAACCCCACGAGGACATACCGCTGAACCGCTCGATCAGGAACTTCTCGGGTTTCGAGATAAACCCATGACCGTCGACTTCGGTCAGGTATCGGTCGAGCACATACACATGCCTGGCTTCATCCTGGCACTGGGCGGCGAGATACAGGTTGAGCGCAGGATCGCGAACCTGGTGCGTCGCCTGGCTCATCATCACCTGGATGGTTTCCAGTCCCATCACCTCGAGCCCATGAAACACGTTCATCATCCGCAGCCAGGCGGCGCGCCGCTCGTCGGGTATCTGCGAACCACCAGCCCAGTCGACATCTCGGTCGGCATTCCAGAGGCGGTCGCTCTGCTGCCGGAACAGGGTTCGAAACGCGTCCGCCTGGTCGGCAGATCGGTGAGGACGCACAGCATTTGGAGATCGACGCATAGGAACGAGGGCCTTTGCCGAAGCATACTCATCGAATCACCGGGCCGGGTGCGGCATCAGATGCGGGCTGATCGTATACTGGCGCCATGGCTGATGAAGGTTTTGATCTCGAAGAGACGCTACGCGCGCTGCGCGAGGCTGACGTTGTCGTGATCGGATTCGGCTGGTTGCAGGAACGCCTCCTGGTTGACGGCCGCCGCAACGACTCCGAAGGTCCCTATGTCCGAGTAGTGGAGCCAGTCAGATCGCCTCAGGACCGAATCAAGGAGTTGCGCAGACTCCGGCCAAGCTTCGATGACCCTGAGTCATTTGTCTTCTTCCCCTGGGCGGGACGGGTCGACTCGTTTGTCGAGGCCGAACTCTTCGACCGGATCCTCGAGCGTTGCGCCGGCGATCCCACGGCAGAGGACGACGCCAGAGCTGCTCTCGGTCGCCTCTACGAGTTGGATCGCGAGGACATCCGCCAGGCGATCTCGGGTGGCGACAAGTACCACACGCTCTATGAGCGAACCTCCTGAAGTCTCGCTCCTTCACACGTCCGTTACGTCCGTGCGTTGTAAGTGTTAGTTGGTTGTCATAGACTGGGCTAACGAATGCGCACTTTTGGACAAGGCGGTACTAGTGGTCGAGCGAAGAACGAAGGCTCACCGTCGCGCTGACACGGTCAAGCAACCGGCTGTCGGCGCGGCACTTGAGGCTGAGGGATGTTCGCATTCCTGGGAAATTGACCGCCCGAATCAACAGGTCTCGCACGGCCACTGCACCAAGTGCGGCGCCGAAAAGGACTTCCTCAACTACGGCGAAGAACTGCGGATGCCGTTCGGGCGGCGTCGACGCTCCTGATTCCACCACCAAACCCACCTACGGCGGAGCCGCCGTCACTTCAACTCGCACCGCGATGATTCGCTCCGTGCCGTAGATCGCAATCTGGTCAAACGCTGCCGGACTTAGTTGCAGATCCGTGTTGGAAGATTCTGTGCCCCGAACCACAACCAGCGTTTCGGTGCCGACCACTTGCTCCTGCTCCTCATCGGTCAGCAGCGTCGCGCCCGGAAGTCGCACCAGGCGAAGCGTCGTCCCTACCGGCCAACGCGCAGTAAAGACTGTCGCAGGCTCCGTCGGGTCGTAGGCTGCGCCGTCGGCCAGCGTTCGCGGGATCCCCGACGGGATCGGTTCGGCTGTGACTCGCTCAGCGCTAGTCTCCGCTCCGCCGAGCTGAGCCGGTGTGACTACCTGATCTGAAACACTCGGCTCGATCGACGATACGGACACAGGCGGCGCGTCAGATGCGCTGGATTCTTGCTCGGCATCATCGGAGGTTGCCTGCTCAGCTTGCGCTTGTTCAGCCGTACCCGCTTCGGAAGTCTCTGTTTCGCTTGTCGTCGCCTCTGCCTCTGCCTCTGTCGAGTCGGACTCCTCAACGCTCGTCGCTACCTGCTCCGGTTCCGACTCCGATTCCTGCAGCGCCTGCTGCTCGGATGCAGCGGACTGATCTTCAGCAGTCACTTCTGCCACCTCGGTAGTCGCAGGCTCGTCATCTGCAATAAGTTGGGTCACGCCATAGTAAACAGCGACCCCGATGCCGCCAACTACCGCCAGGGTGAGCACGGCTCCAAGGAGTTGCTTGAATCTCGGGCCAAGAGGCGGCCGTTCATTGGGTAGCCGCAGTCGCTGGTTTGAGTAATGCCGAAAGTCACTCGCGCCACGAACGCGAATCTGCGGGCTCGAAAAGTCATGGGCGCCACGAGGCTCGCGGGAGTGATGGCTCATATCCGCAGAGTATGCGATCACCTCAACAGTGAGGTAAACGCCGAAATTCTCGATAAGGGTTCGGCGTCCGATCCTCGGTAGCATGGACGTATGGCCAACCCCATCGAGACTAAGCACATACGTTGCCCAAACTGTTCAAAGCCTCTCGATGTGGGCGTACCCCCTGAGACAGGCACGACACGGCGCGTGGTCACCATGTGCGCCAACTGCAACCACGATCTCGTCGTCTCTCGCGCGCAGAAAGACGATGAGCCGATGCGGATCAGGGCTTGCATGCGTTGGGATGTCACCTGTCCCTACTGCAAAGAACCGAGCGTGGCGCGGGTACCACCGAAGGGCCTGCTGCGGCGTAAGGAAACCACTCCTTGCCATCAATGTCGGAAGCCGCTGATCGTTGAACGGCGCGAAGAGGGACAACTTGTCCTCCGCGCCCACCGCGGAATCCTTGAAGGAACGCTGCTCTAGCACTGCCCCAGCGCTCGGTTTGAGTCCTACAACTTCATCAGATGTAATCGTTGCTACGCAACACGTGCCCTGTCTGCGCTACCCGTGTTCGACTAGTGACCGACTCGGCTCTCACTACTACAGTGCAGGAATACCAATTCCCGGCCCTCAGTGAGACCATCAGGGCCCCCAGAAAGAGCGGGAACATGAGCGACTACGACCAGCGCGCCATCGAGATGCATCGTGAATGGGGCGGCAAGGTCGACTATGCCTCCAAGGTCACCGTCGAGAATCACGACGACCTGTCCGTGGTCTACACCCCAGGCGTCGCGGCGCCCTGCCTCGAGATCGCCCGCGACCCGTCCCTGGCTCGCGTGATGACCGGGGTCGGCAACCTCGTCGCGGTGATCACAGACGGTTCCGCCGTCCTCGGTCTCGGTGACATCGGTCCTCAGGCCGCACTGCCGGTTATGGAAGGCAAGTGCGTGCTCTTCCGCTCGTTCGCGGGCGTTGACGCGATTCCCATTGCGCTTTCGGTTCGCTCGGTCGAAGACATCGTCTCCGCGATTGAGGCAATCGCGCCGTCGTTGGGCGGCATCAACCTCGAGGACATCTCCGCTCCGCGCTGCTTCGAAATCGAGCGCCGGCTACACGAGTCGCTCGATATTCCGGTCATGCACGACGATCAGCACGGTACCGCCGTCGTCGCCCTCGCTGGCGTGATCAACGCGCTGCGACTGACCAACCGCGACTTCAAGGACATCCGCACGGTCGTCCTGGGAGCGGGCGCCAGTGGTATCGCCTGCTCGGCCATCCTGCGAGAGATGGGCTGCGAAGACATCTCCCTGATCGACTCCAAGGGGCTGCTCACGGTCGATCGCGAAGACCTGAACCCCTGGAAGCGTGAAGCCGCGGAGTGGTGCGTTCACCACAACAACGCCGACGGCAGCATTCCCCAGACTTCACAAGTCATGGAAGGCGCTGACCTTTTCCTCGGTCTCGCCGGACCGGGACTCGTCACGGTCTCTGATGTTGCCTCGATGAACGATAACTCGATGGTCTTCGCGATGGCGAACCCCACACCCGAGATCATGCCCGACGAGGCCGCTGAAGCCGGCGCCGCCATCATCGCCACCGGCCGCTCCGACTTCCCCAACCAGATCAACAATGCGCTCGGCTTCCCCGGCATGTTCCGCGGCCTGCTCGATGGCGGCATCCCCAAGATCGAAGATGTGCACAAGATCGCGGCGGCCCAGGCGATCGCCGACTTCGTCACCGATCCCACCCCCGACCGAATCGTGCCAAGCATCTTCGAAGAAGGTCTGGCCCAGAAGGTCGCGGACGCCGTCCAGGCAGCCGGCTAGCCAGGCAGCCGGCTAATCTGCCTCTGCATTGGCAGAGTTGACCTCAGGCCCTCGTCCGTAGACGTCCAGGGCCTGGGCGAGCGCTGCCCGTACGCCGAGCACCGGCGTGTAGCCAAGCGTGACCCTCGCTCTCGAATCGTCAATCAAGTGCGGCCGACCTGTTAGCGAGATGTATGCGTCTACGCCCTCCGGTTCGGGCAACACCCAGCCCGATAGCCTGAGCGCGTCCAGCGCCCGCGCCAGCGGATACGGCGCATTCCAGAAGCGCTCCTCGACTCCACGCAGTTGACAGGCTTCGACCGCGAGTTCTCGCCAGGTCGTATGTGCCGACGCCACGTGAAACACCTGATCAACCGACTCCTCCGGCTGGCTCACCATGGCCCACGCCGCGCGGCCCAGGTCGGCGCCGGCAAGGATCGACAGCGGCGCTTCACCTCTGGCAACGAGCGCGGCCCTCGGGCGACTGATGAAGTGACGGATCACTCTCATGAGCGTTCCATCACCTTCGGCGATCACCGGCGCAGGACGAAGGATCGAGAGCGGAACGCGCCGCCGATAGGTTCTCGCCACCCGCTCTGCCGCCACCCGACTCTGCAGCACCGGCCCCAGCGGTCTCGGCACCCAGCTCTCCGTCACCGGCCAGGGCGGTAAGCGCCGGCCATAGGTCTCCGTTGTCGAGACCACGATCACCTGCTCAAGCTCCTCCTGTCGGCAAGCATCCAGCAAGGCCGTGGTCTTGTGCACATTTGCCGCCGTGTAGTCGGCAGCCGGAAGACCGAGTTCAACCAATGCCGCCGCGTGTACCACGTGGGTTGCGCCGCGGATCTGGGAGTCGAAATCATCCGAAGATTCCAGCTCTACGAGTCGGAGCTCTGCCTGGTGCCGTTGGAGTTCGTTGAAGATCGCCAGACCGACAGGCTGGTCTGCGCCTGTCAGTACGATGCGCGGCGTTGACATCCGCTTCAACTCCCCCGCGTCGGCAACTGGTAGTCTCGCCTCTGCATCAGAAGCGTACGCGTTGTTGATTCGGAGGGTTCGATGCCAGCACTTAAGCGACCCAATTGCGACATCTACTACGAGGAGTCAGGCAACGGCCCGGCCATCATCTTCGCCCACGGTGCGGGCGGGAATCACCTCTCATGGTGGCAACAGGTGCCATTGTTTGCCAAGAACTACCGATGCGTTGCTTTCGACCACCGAGGTTGGGGACGCAGCATCCCCACGGGAGGACCCGGGCCGGCCGCGTTCGTCGATGATCTCATTGCCTTGATGGACGAGCTGAGAATCGACCAGGCGGCGCTTGTCGCGCAGTCCATGGGCGGCTGGAGCTGTCTCGGTGCAGCGTTGCAAGCCCCGGAGCGAGTTGCGGCGCTGGTCATGGCCGACACCATCGGTGGACTCATGACAGATGCCATTCGGGGCCCCTGGGAGGCCACACGCGCCAGGCTGCGCGAGCAGGGCCTAGCGACCCTCGCTTACGACCAGAGCCTGAAACAGCGAGATCCAGAGCTCGCCTTCCTGTACGAAGAAATCATGGCCCTGAATCCGCCGCGAGATCCCGCACTGATGGGTACCCTCAGTGATTTAGCGCCCGACCCCGATGCCGTCGCCAGCCTGCAGATACCAATCCTCTGGGTCGTAGGAGGCAATGATCCGCTGATCACGCCAGCCGCAATGCGCGCCGCACACGAACACGTGCCGGGGTCGCAGTACTACGAGATTCCCGCCACGGGACATAGCGTCTATTTCGAGAGGGCTGAGGAATTCAACGGCCAACTCAGCCGATTCCTCAGAGACGCAGGATGGGGCAACGGAATCTAGCGTGCAGTCACATTGCCAAGCGCCAGCACACATCTATCGTCTTACCCGCGTTTACCGCGGGAAAGACGGAAACAGTGCCTAATGTGAGCACTTGACGTTAGCCGAACGGCGACCAGGTCAGGCTGAGCGCCTGTTCGAGCGCCCCACGCTCGTACTGCAGCGACGGATCCCAGAGCATGAAGCCGATCCCGCCCGCTGTTGCCGTCGCCTCGATCTGGGCATGCACTTCCTCGGAGTAGTAACCAAGTCCGCGTGCCTGGTAGTCATGGAAGTCCTGGAGCCACGGTCGAACCAGCGCTGATCCGTGTTCACCGATGCGCTCAACGGTCGCTTCGACGTTCATCCGCACTACTGGACCAGGATGCTCAGGCGGATACGCGAAGCCAAAGGAACCAGGTGACCAGCCGCTTGGGTAGACCATCGGCGAGACGTAGTCGAGATAGGGCGCCACACCTTCAACCGACTGGCCAATCCCCTGATCGTTGCCGGCTGTCGAGACGACGCCAAAGGTGTCGAACGAAACCGCCAGTCCGGCCAGGTGCAGCGCCTCGCTCGCCTCGCGGGCGAAGCTGTTGATTGCTGCCACGCGATCAGCCTCGGAGTATTGTCCGCGTTCGCGCAGATTGCGCTCATAGGGCAGCCGAACGTAGTCGTATTGAATCTCTTCAAAATAGCCCGCAGCAGCCACGCCGATTTCGACGTTGTACTGGCGTGCTTCAGGCGAATACGCCGATGACCAGGCACTGCCCATGTCATCAATGAACAATCCGCCGCTGACGTCGTGCAGGGCGTTGCCTGGGAACCATCGTGCATACCAGCGATCAAGGAACGTCACGACCCGACCGATCCGGTACACGCCCTTGTTCTCGAGCGACTCCAGGAACGGAGTCACCGCTTCGCTGTTGTAGGCGGCTCCGATCTGGCGGACGGTCGGTGTGGCAGCCAGCGAGAACACCTGTCCCGACTCATCCTTCAAATCAATCACCACGGCGTTGATCAGATCGGCGTCAACCAACTCATGAACGTAGTCCTGGACCGACTCGTTCAACACCTGGGCAAAGGGAATGTAGACGGCCCGAACAACGAGATTGCGCAACACAACGACCGTCTGGTCGTAGTAGATCGGACGCCTGACCGTGTCGTATCCGGGTTGGATGATCGCAAGAGAACCGCTGCGTTGGTCCGGTGCGAACTCAAATCGCCCGCTGCTGTCCGTTCGAACGACGGCACTCCCGGTCGAGACGCGAGCCTGCGACGCGGGTCGCAGCCTTCCCTGGTCCCAAACGTAGACCCGACCGCTGAGATTCTTCGTGAAGCTGGCTGCCGAGGTGATGGCAGTCGATTCTTCGCCTGGGAGATCTTCTGAGAGTTCAGGATCCTCGGCGGCGACAATGTTCAGCGCGGCGCCAGCGACAAACGCCGCCAGCACGACGGAAGTGACGAGCATGAACCTGAGGAGACGATTGGTCCGCAAGCCATCTTGAGAAAACACCTTATGTGCCTTAATTCAATCAAGGATCACCCCAGCCGCTATCAACATTGTACACATAACTGGTTGACCACATTATTCACACTGTCCACAGATTGTGGAATCTCATGAGCCAAACGAAGAAGTGACGAACTGAGACTGTTAGCCTCACGCTCCTTCTTTTTCCTCGGCGGCTGCCTTGAGATTCAGCAAACCTTGCGCTGAAGCGGCTTCGAGAGGGCGTCTTCCGCGCCCAAACAGGAACACATTGCTCAGGCGCCAGCGCCAACCGATCGGCCGAATCTTGTCGCTGATCGCACACCGCTCGCCGCGTCGCTCGATCCGGTACGCATGCTGCACCTGAAATCCGATGCCCATATGCACTTCCAGCAGCAGGTCGCGCTCGCGCACCTCAGAGAGCACCACGGCTTGTCCTGCCTCGACACCGGTATGCGCCTCTGAGGCCAACAAGCTCCACACCCGCTCGGCAGGCGCCGATATCTCGAGCGGTTCAGTCATTGGATACCAGGCCTTCGATCAGTTGGCAGACTTCATTCATGTCTGCACAACGCTCTACGCCGGGCGGATAGGCCAGGTCGCGATTGCGCGGCCACGTCACCAGAGCGGATCTGATCTCGTTGCGAGCCAACAGCGCAGCCGTCGCCGCGTCGTCATCGACGTGCAGGGCGACATCGCGATCCCGGAGAAATGCTTCCTTGTAGCGAGCCGACTTGAGGTTGGAGCTGTTCATGACCAACTCGTCAATGAGATCCGAGAAGCCATGAGCCTCCAGCCACGCCCACGTTTGTCGCCGACCACGCTCATGACGGCCGGTGAGGACAATCACGTTGCCGTTTCCGGCAGCGAGTTGCACTGCCTCAAGTGCATCCGGGCGGGGCGGTCGCAGGACGTATCGGAATCGATACCAGGTGACGCTGAGGAAAACATTGAGGGCGCGATTAGGGCGCGATTCTGGCAGGACCGGGTCCAATGCGGGTGTGAGTTTCACGTCTCGATTGATCGCTGGATTCCATCCGAACGGCGGCTCTGCCAGTACGCCGTCCAGATCGAATGACCACAACCTCGACATTAAAATCCTGTGCTCAGGCCCAGCCGTGTTCCTGGTACCAGGCCATGGTTTGCTGCATCCCCTCCAACAGCGTGGTGTCGGCGTGCCAACCCGTGTCTCGCGTCAGCGACGAAGGGTCGCAGATCCACGCCGGCTGCCGCATCTCTACGACCCGCGTCCGATCCAGCGTCGGCTCCGACCGCGTCAACATCGCCCAGGCTTCCGAGCAACGGGCAAAGCCATGAAACACGCTGGGCGCCAGCGTCGGAATCCACAGTTTGTTGCCCGAGACGATTTCAAGGTTGGAGAGCAGGTCGTTCCAGGTAAACGGACCGTCGTTGTTGGATGCGTGGTACTTAGCCAGTTCTTGCGGCGGCGCATCCAGGATCGCTCGCATCGCCTGTGCCAGGTCCGGACCATAGATCGCGTCGACAAGGTTCTTGCCATCGCCTAATCGAGCTGAGATACGTCGTCGCGCGAGCCAGAAGAACATCTGCAGGCCGGTGTCGCCCGGGCCATAGACCATCGGCGGACGCACGATCGCAATCTGCATATGACCCAGATGCTTGAGCAACTCGTCTTCGCCGGCGGCCTTCGATCGACCGTATGCCGTCACCGGGTGCAGTTTCGTTTCCGGCGGCTCCGGAGTGGCGCTCGGTGCCGGACCCTGGGCAGCGATCGAGGAGATGTACACGAATCGTTCTACGCCGGCGCTCGCTGCCGCTGACGCCAGATTCCCGGTGCCCTCCCGATTGGCGCGCATGAAATCGCCCTGATGAACCGCTCGCAGCACGGCCGCCGCATGAACGACTACCTCCATGCCTTCGCAGGCGGCAGCAAGTGTGTCGGGCTGGCGTAGATCTCCGACGACCCGCTCAAAGTCAACGTCACTTACGAGCGCGGTATCGCTGGTGGGTCTCACCAACAGGCGAAGATCGTGACCCGCATTTGCCAATGCGCGGGCGATATGCCCTCCAATGAAACCGCTGCCGCCGGTCAACAGCACCCGCACGATCAGTCAGCCGATCACGCTGTGTCGACGCCCGGCTTCGGCGAAGATCTGCAATGCCTGCTCGAGTTGTTCGTCGGTATGGGTCGCGATGTAGGACGTGCGCAGAATCGCCTGGCCGCGAGGGACCGCGGGTGCAATCACCGCATTGGTGTAGACGCCATTGTCGAGCAGGTCGCGCCAGAAGGCAGCCGTCCGGACTTCGTCTCCAACCCGGATCGGAATGATCGGCGTTGCGGAATTGGCGACGTCGAAGCCCAGGTCGGAGAGTCCCTGGCGCATGCGCTCACCAATCTCCTGGACTCGCTGGACGCGCCAGTTCTCTTCATCGATCAAACGCAGCGCCGCAAGCGCCGCCGCGGCGGAGGCTGGAGGCAGCGCGGCCGTGAACAGCATCGGCCGTGCAAAGTGGCGGATGTACTCAAGCACATTCCGCGGCCCCGCACAGAAGCCGCCGACTGAGGCCAGGGTCTTGCTGAACGTGCCGATGGTCAGATCGTCCGGCTCTTCCAGACCAAAGTGCGATCTTGTGCCGCGCCCTGTCGGACCGACCGTGCCGATGGCGTGAGCGTCGTCCACCAACATGCGTGTCTGGTGTTTGCGACAGACTTCTCGCAATTCCGGCAACGGGGCAAGGTCGCCGCCCATCGAGTAGGCGCCGTCAATCAGCACCAATCGAGCCTGGTCGGCCGGCAGGTTGGAGAGCACACGGTCGAGATGGGCAGGGTCGTTATGTTGAAATCGGGTGTATTTGCCCAGCGCAAGCCCGGCCGCGTCGTAGATCGAGGCGTGTACATCCCGATCAAGAACAGACACGCCGTGCCGATCAACCATTGCCGAGACCGCTCCCAGGTTGGCCAGATATCCGGTCGAGAAGACAATCGCAGTTTCAGCGCCCAGGAAGTCGGCCAGCGCCTCTTCAAGTTCAAGATGAACCGGACTCGTGCCGTTCAAGAGGCGCGATCCCGTCATCGACGGTCCGTAGCGGTCGAGTGCTTCGTGCGCTGCCTCAATGACCTTCGGATGACGCGTCATGCCCAGGTAGTTGTTCGATCCCAGCATGATCACGCGTTTGCCGTCGACAATGGCCTCGGGTCCGTCGTTGACCTCGATCGGCTGGAAAAACGGGTACAAACCCGCAGCGCGCGCCTGGTCAGCGAGTTGGAAATGCGAGATGCGTTCAAAGATGTCGGGCGTGCCGACCTCGCGTTGGTGCCCGTCCATTTCTTCCATGTGCAGGCCGGCGGCCTTCGCTAACTCATTCAGCGACGGCGTCTCTGACTGCGTTTGCGACATCGGGTGGCACTCCCATCACGCTGGCCCTCCGCACATCGGGAAGCGCGTGATCCTGCTTGTTTCCCGCGAGTGTACGCGACCTGAGCAGTCAGCCCCATGCTCGCACGATGCACTCGTCGGCTAGAGTGAATCCGTCAGTGCTTCGGCGGCGAGGCCACGACCGTTATGCGAGTCAATCTCAAACCGGCTGCCGCATCCGCTGCCGCCGTCTTTCTGCTGCTCCTCGTTTTCAGCCTGACCTGGCCGGGACATGGTCTCTGGCAACTCGGCGTCGGCCTGCTGCTAGGACTGATCGCTGCCTATCTATGGTGGCAACAACGATTCCTACCCGACAACGATCCCTACAGACCAACACCGTCGTCTCCGTTCACGAACGTCGGCGCCTATGGATTGGCGGGCTCGCAAATCGAGTCGACCCAACAGCAAACTTCTGGTGTTCCGCTCGCCGGCGTTCTGGCCCCAATCTCTGCACTGGCGATTCTGTTGTTCATCGGTGGCGCCATAGGCTCTGCTGAGACGACGGTCGAACAGGCGAGAACACCGCTCGACCAGAGCGTGACGGTCATCGACCGCAGCGGTGATGGCGAGCCGGTCACGCCGAACGTCGATCCACCGACGGCGAGTCTGCCCCAACAGACACAAACGTCCACGACGGTGACCTCTGTGCGACCAACTGAACAATCAGACCCAACCGCCGCGGCGGCATCCGAATCCCAACAGTCATCCGGACCGGTTAAGCCAATCGTCGTCGCGGCGCCTACTGCTGCGTCGCCAGCCGACGATGAAGGCGAGCAGCTGGACCTCACACCCGAAGTGGCCAACACCTTCGAGTACATCGTCGAAGAGGGCGACACGCTTTACGACATCGCCGAACGATATGACTCGACGGTTGAAGCGATCATGAACCTCAACCAACTTGACAGCACGAGTTTCATACACCCAGGCGATGTGTTGCTGGTGCCAATCAGCGAAGATGAAGGCGAAGAGTCCTAGCGGTGCAACTGCACGTCGACCAGTCGGGCGGCTCGCGCTTGCTCGTCGGCGTGATACGAGCTTCGCACCATGGGCCCTGACTCCACGTGTCGGAAGCCGAGGTCGAGCGCCTCTTCCTTGATCGATTGAAACTCCTCCGGCGGCACATATCTGACGACCGGCAAATGCTTCGCCGATGGTCTCAGGTATTGACCAACCGTCAGCAGCTCGACCTCGGCTGCTCGCAGGTCTTCCAGGAGCTCTGAAACCTCGCCGCGCTCTTCACCCAGCCCCAGCATGAATCCTGTCTTGGTTGGAACATGGGGAGTCCACTCAGACGCACGCTTCAACAGTTCCAGTGAACGCTCGTAGCGAGCCTGGAACCGGACTCGTGAATACAGCCGTCGCACGGTTTCAACATTGTGGTTCAAGACCGTCGGGCGGGCAGATAGCACGGTCGTCAACGCATCCCAGTTGCCTTCAAAGTCTGGAATCAGCACCTCGACCTCGGTCTCGGGCCGTTGCCGCCGAATCAGCTCGATGCAGGAAGCAAAGATCTGTGCCCCGCCGTCTGGAGCGTCGTCTCGGTTCACCGATGTAATCACGACGTAGGCCAGATTTAGTCGCTCCACCGCTTCAGCCAGGCGTTGCGGCTCCGACCAGTCAATCGGCGACGGACGCCCTGAGGTCACGGCGCAGAACCCGCAGGCGCGAGTGCATGTGTCGCCCAGGATCATGAACGTCGCTGTGCCGCGATTGAAACACTCGCCGATGTTCGGGCAGCGCGCCTCCTGGCAGACGGTGTTCAACGTCTCCTCACGCAGCAGTTGGACGATCTCGCCGTAGCGTGCGCCTCCGGGAAACTGGGCCCGGATCCATGATGGTTTTCGCTCTCGCAGGCTGGTCATCTGGGCATCCTTAAGTCGGAAACCGGCGACAATCGCAGTCCAAACACATCGCCGAAACAGCGCTCGATCTCAGCCGTGGCGACGTCAATGCCAATCTGTTTGCCGGTCTCTTTGGAAAGTGAAGTAGCCCTGCTGTCAGCGATCCCGCAGGCGCGGATGTCGTCAAACCAGGTCAGATCGACATCGCAGTTGAGAGCCAGACCATGCCTGCTGACTCCCGATTGCACGCGGACGCCGACGCTAGCCAGTTTGCGATTGCCGATCCATACTCCTGGGCGTCCCCTGACGCGTCCGGCCTCAATGCCGAAGACTCGGGACGCCTGAATCACCGATTCTTCGAGTCCGCGGATGTAACGGGCAATCCCGATCCCCCGTTCTCTCAGACGCAAGAGCGGCCAGATCACCAACTGTCCCGGACCGTGAAACGTCACATCACCGCCACGGTCGGTGTCGATGATCGGCGCGTCCAGCGGGCGCAACACATGCTCCCGACCACCGCGTCGCCCCTGTGTGTAGACCGGTGTGTGTTCCAGGAACACGATGATTTCCGGCTTGGATCCCGCGGCAACTGCCTGTGCGCGGCTCGCTTGCCAGGTAGCGGCCTGCTCGTATGGCACTGTGCCAGTGTGCGACGACTGCACGATCTGAGACCGCTCCAGGCCTCGGACTGTTTGCTTCTGCGCCACATCAACCGCCGATATTGACATACCGTTCTCGCCGCCAATTCTGTTTGTTTAACTCTATCTATCGTTTGCCTGCGCGACCGGAGGGGTGCGTCAGGTTGAGTAGACTGAGATTACGATGACCACCTCCGAATCTCCCTGGCAATCTGCGCTAGAACGCGTTCGAGACACTGCTGGGGCCGACGATTGGTTGGAAACCAACGACTGGATCGACTCGCTCCGCGATGTCGCGCGACGTCGCGGACCCGAGCGAGTGTCCCGCTTGTTGCAAACGCTGCAGATCGAGGCTCAACGCTCAGGCATACGTCTGCCGGTCACTTCGCAGACGCCGTACGTCAACTCGATCCCGATCGAGAAACAGCCGCCTTATCCGGGCGACCTCAACATCGAGCGGCGGATCAAGTCGATCATTCGCTGGAATGCGATGGCGATGGTCGTCGAGGCGAATCAGAACAACCACGGCATCGGCGGCCATATCTCGACCTACGCGTCGGCCGCGACTCTGTACGAAGTCGGGTTCAATCACTTTTTCCGTGGCCAGGATCATCCCTCCGGCGGCGACCTGATCTACTTCCAGGGTCACTCCGCCCCGGGTATCTATGCCCGTGGTTATGTCGAGGGCCGTCTCGCGCCCGAACAATTGCACAAGTTCCGCCGGGAACTCTCCGGCGGCTTGCCCTCATATCCGCACCCGTGGCTGATGGACGACTACTGGCAGTTCCCCACGGTCTCGATGGGGCTCGGACCGCTGCAGGCCATCTACCAGGCGCGCTTCATTCGCTATCTCGAAAACCGAGATCTGCTGCCAGTGACCGACCGCAAGGTCTGGTGCTTCCTCGGCGACGGTGAGACCGATGAGCCGGAGTCCCTTGGCTCGATTGCGCTGGCATCGCGGGAAGAGCTCGACAATCTCATCTTCGTCGTCAACTGCAATCTGCAACGCCTCGACGGTCCCGTCCGGGGCAACGGACAGATCATCCAGGAACTGGAAGCAGTATTCCGCGGCGTCGGTTGGAACGTGATCAAGGTCGTCTGGGGTTCCGAGTGGGACCAGTTGCTGGCGCGCGACGAGCACGGACTGCTCATCCAGCGCATGGGCGAAGTTGTCGACGGCGAATACCAGAAATACACAGTCGCGGGCGGCAGCTACATCCGCAAGCACTTCTGGGGCGTGGATCCTCGACTGCTGCGGATGGTGGACGACATCTCCGACGACGAACTGTGGCGAATGCGGCTGGGCGGTCACGACCCGCTCAAAGTGCACGCTGCCTACGACGCAGCCACCAAGCACCGCGGCGCACCGACTGTCATCCTCGCCCGGACGATCAAGGGCTACGGCCTCGGCGAGGCTGGCGAGGGCCGCAACATTACGCACCAGCAGAAAGAGCTGAACGAGCGCGAGCTGATGCAGTTCCGCGACCGGTTCGCCATTCCCTTGTCGGACGACGAAGTGGTCGGAGCGCCGCTCTATCGACCGTCGCGAGATAGCCGCGAGGCCAACTACATTTCCACTCGCAAGGCGGCCCTCGGCGGGCATGTCCCTGAACGCCGTTCGCCAAAATCGCACCTAACGTCACCGCCGGACGAAACATTCTCCGAGTTCCACGAAGGCACCGGCGATCGCGAAGCATCGACCACCATGGGCTTCGTGCGGATGCTCAGCCGGCTGATGCGCGACCGCGAACTGGGCGAGCACATCGTGCCCATCGTTCCCGACGAGTCGCGCACCTTCGGCATGGAAGGTATGTTCCGCGAGTTCGGTATCTACGCCTCCACCGGCCAACTCTACGAGCCGGTCGACTCCGATCGCTTGCTCTACTACAAGGAATCGCGCGACGGGCAGATTCTCGAGGAAGGCATCACCGAGGCAGGCGCGATGTCATCGTTCATCGCCGGCGGCATGGCCTACTCGTCCCTCAACGTGCCGATGATCCCGTTCTTCATCTTCTATTCAATGTTCGGACTCCAGCGAGTCGGCGACCTCGCATTTGCAGCAGGCGATGCCAGGGCCAGGGGCTTCTTGATCGGCGCTACTGCCGGCCGGACCACGCTCAACGGCGAAGGTCTGCAACACCAAGACGGCCACAGCCACATCCTCGCTTCGACGATCCCGAACCTCGTCGCCTACGACCCTGCGTATGCCTACGAAATCGCCGTCATCGTGCAGGAGGGAATCCGCCGCATGCACGACGAGGACGAGAGCATCTTCTACTACGTCACGGTCGAGAACGAGTCCTACATCCAGCCGCCGATGCCGGAATCGGAGATCGTGCGCGAGGGAATTTTGCGCGGCATCTACCCGCTGTCTCCGTGTGAAGCGCCGCAGGTGCGACTCTTCGGCAGCGGGCCCATCCTCAATGAAGTGCGACGAGCGCAACAGATCCTCCGCGATGACTACGATGTCCGCGCCGACGTCTGGTCGGTGACCTCGTACACCGAGCTTCGGCGGGAAGCGCTACAGATTGATCGCTGGAACCGGCTGCATCCATTCGAAGAGCCGCGTGAGTCGTGGCTCCAAACATCACTCGGATCATGCGACGCACCAATCGTCGCCGCGACTGACTACACCGCATCGCTGCCCGACCTGGTCGCACGCTGGCTACCGAGTTCCATGACTGCACTCGGCACCGACGGATACGGTCGGTCCGACACGAGAGAATCACTGCGCGACTTCTTCGAGGTCGATGCAAACCACGTGGCCTGGTCGGCGCTCAGCGCTCTCAGCCGCCGAGATGAAATCGACGGCGGCCTGGTGCTCAAAGCCCGCGACCAACTGGGCATCGACCCGACCCGCACTGATCCTATGTTGCGATAGGAAATCAGATGACCACCACCACATCCAGTCCCGGCCTGGCACTCCTACCCGATCTCGGTGAAGACATCGAAGAAGCCGATGTTCTGCAGATCTACGTAGCCGTCGGAGATCTGATCGCGCTCGAACAGCCGATCGTTGAGATCGAGACGGAAAAGGCCACGCTCGATCTGCCCTCCTCGGTTGCCGGCAGTGTCACTGAGATCCATGTCCGAGTCGGGGACACCATCCGACCAGGAGACCCGGTGCTCAGTGTCGACGCAGCCATAAGCTCGGCGACAAACTCAACCTCGAACACTGCCGCTGACAGCCCAACTCCGGCCGCCCCAACTCCGGTCGCCCCAATTGAGTCGCCGCCTTCGCCGCCTCGACTGACACCAGTCGAGGCGGTTGACTCCGACCAGGGCATGCCGCTCTCGCCGGATCCGCCGCCGCCTTCGGCCGAGGAAGATCATCCCGCTCCAATCCTGCACGTCTCGCCCGCCGCTCCTGCGCCGCTCGTCGAAGGCGACCTCGAATCACGTCCGGTGTTCGCCTCACCCTCCGTGCGGCGCTTTGCACGAGAGATTGGCGTCGATATCCGCGGCGTCCGAGGCAGCGGACCGGGAGGCCGGATTGACCAGAACGACATCAAGCGGCACTCGCGCGAGACGCCTGTGCAGGCGCCGAGCCTCGGTCATACGGCACTCTCTGCCGGTCCATTGCCTGATTTCTCAGAGTTCGGCACGGTCGAGCGAGTGCCAATGAGCCGGCTGCGCCGCACGATCAAGCGCAACATGGCGGTTTCCTGGCACGAAGTGCCTCACGTCACGTTGTTCCACACCGCCGACGTCACAGAACTCGAGCAAGTCCGACGAGATTATCGAGACCGCGCCGAACAGGAAGGTGGCCGCCTCACCATCACTGCCATACTGCTCAAAATCATCGCCGCAGCGCTCAAGGCGCATCCACACGTCAATAGTTCAATCGACGCCGAGAACGACGAACTCGTGCTCAAGCACTACGTACATCTCGGCGTCGCCGTCGATACGCCACGCGGACTCGTCGTCCCGGTCATTCGCGATGTCGACGAAAAGAACATCATCCAGATCTCAGTCGAGTTGACCGACATCTCCGAGCGCGCCCGTTCAGGAGATCTCGGCTTGCAGGACTTCCGCGGCAGCAGCTTCACGGTGACCAATCTCGGCGGCATGGGCACCGCCCACTTCACGCCGATCATTCACCATCCCAACACCGCCATCCTCGGCATCGGCCGAGCCGAACGCCGCCCTGTTTGGTCGGAGGCATTCGACAACTGGGAGCCGCGCAGCATCCTTCCGCTTTCCTTCACGTTCGATCACCGAGCCATGGACGGCGCGGACGGCGCGCGATTCATGACCTGGATCGCCGACGTGATCCGCCAGCCGCTTGTGCTGGCGCTCGGGAGCTGACGCGTGGTCAGTTCAGACAACTCTGGGGGCGACAACTTCCGCCTGGCGGTGCTGGGCGCTGGACCTGGCGGATACCCAGCGGCATTCCACGCCGCCGAGCGTGGCCTCGACGTCACGCTCGTGGATGCCAGAGCGCAACCCGGAGGCGTCTGCCTTTACGAGGGCTGTATCCCTTCAAAGGCCTTCCTGCACGTCGCCAAGTTGATTAGGGAAGCCCGTCACGCATCCGATTGGGGTGTCACATTCGGCGACCCGACGATCGATGTCGATGCGCTCCGCGACTGGAAGGACGGCGTCGTTCGCAAGATGACGAATGGGTTGGGACTACTTCGTCGACAACACAGCGTGCAGTATCAACAGGGCTACGGACGAATCCGGGACGCAGGCCAACTCAACATCGAAAGCAACGGCGAAGTCCTGCCGCTGGACTTCGATGCATTGATTGTGGCGACCGGCTCAACGCCAGCCGTTCCGCGCTCTCTACAGGTAGAGTCGGACCGCGTCATGGATTCGACGGATGCACTTGAACTGCGAGACATTCCGCAATCACTGTTGGTGATCGGCGGTGGCTACATCGGCCTGGAGCTGGGAACCGTCTACGCCGAGCTTGGCACCGAAGTGACCGTGGTCGAGGCCCTCCCCGAGATTCTCAGCGGAGTCGAACGCGACCTGGTGCGCATCCTCGAGCGCAGCTTGCGCACCAGACTGAGCGCAACGCACGTGAACACTTCAGTTGCCTCACTCGAAGAAGTGGAGGGCGGCATCGCCGCCGTCATCGTCGACAAAGATGGTGTCGAACGTACAGAGGTCTATGAGCGAGTGTTGATCGCTACAGGCAGGCGTCCCAACAGCGCCGGACTCGGATTGGAACGCACTAGCGCACACATTGACGAGCGCGGATTCATCGTCACGGACCAGCAGCGGCGGACTGCGGAGCCGTCCATCTTCGCAATCGGAGACGTCGCTGGAGACCCGATGCTCGCGCACAAGGCGACAGCCGAGGCCAGCGTCGCCGTGGAGGCGATCCTTGGAGAGCCGTCAGCCTTCCGCCCGCTCGCCGTACCGGCCGTAATCTTCACTGACCCCGAGATCGCCTGGTGCGGACTGACTCAGTCGGACGCCAGCGCGCTTGACATTGAGGCCACCACGGTGAGCTTCCCCTGGGCTGCACTGGGTCGTGCAACCGCCTCGGGCCGCAACGATGGCCTGACGCGGCTTGTGATCGAAGAAGGCTCTGAACGTGTGCTGGGTATGCAAGTAGTGGGACCCGGTGCAGGCGAACTAATCGGCGAAGGCGTACTGGCAGTCGAGTTGGGCGCTCGAGTCGCGGATCTCGCTGAGTCGATTCACGCACACCCGACATTGAACGAATCGATCATGGAATCGGCACAGGTCTTCTACGGCCGCAGTCCGCATTACCTCACACGTCGGCGCTAAGGCGACAACGATGCTGATCGAATTGGGCGGGCAAACGCTCGACGCCACTGACCGCTGCCACGTGATGGGCATCCTCAACGTCGCCACCGACTCCCCCGTCGCTGATTCGATCGTCGTTGTCGGAGATGCACCGCGCCGCGCCGAGGCGCTCCGCAGCGCAGGCGCCTCGATCATTGATGTCGGTGCTCAGTCAACAAGAACCGGCGCAGCAGAGATCTCCGTTGACGAGGAGATCGCTCGTGTTGCGCCGGTCGTCGAATCGCTGGTCAGTGAGGGTCACCTGATTTCGGTTGACACTTGGACCTCAGGAGTTGCTCGGGCAGCCGTTGCTGCTGGCGCTCATCTGATCAACGACATCACCGGCGCCGACCCGGAAACCGTCGCCGTGGCCGTCGAGACGAAGACGCCAATCGCCGTGATGCACATGCGAGGCCGACCGCAGCGGCACCGCGAAGTTGCGCACGAATACGACGATGTCGCTGCAGAAGTCCGTGCCTACCTTGACCGGAGAGCGCAAGAAATCAAGCAAGCGGGCGCGCCCGATGTGTGGGTCGATCCCGGATTCCAGTTTGGCCGCGGCCTGGACGACAATCTTCGACTCCTGCTCGACCTACCCAATCTCTCCCGGCTCGGTCACCCGGTGCTGATTTCGGCGTCTCGAAAAGGCTTCCTGGCCGAGCTGCTGGGACATGGCGAGCTCCGCTCGCATGACGCCCAGGGCAAGCCGGGGATGTTGGAGGCGACGGTTGCATTCAACGTGTTAGCCGCCTGGCTGGGAGCTCACGTGGTCCGCGTCCACGACGTCCAGGAGGTCGCATGGGCGTTGAGTGTTTCGACCGCCGCCAGAGCAATCCGGCGCAATAGATCACCCTGATCGACTTAGCGATAAACTCGCTGCAACAGGCAAGCGCCAACAGACCAACAACACTGTGCGTGCCGGAGAGTGACGACATGCCCGTCTACACCTATCGCTGCGAAGAATGCAGCGAGAACTTCGAACGAATCCAGCCCATGTCCCGAGCCTCGGAGCCGCAACCTTGCCCGACGTGCGAGCACGAATCCGACCGCGTCATGGCCGCTATCTTCGAGAACAACTCGACCAAGAATCGATCCGCCAACTTCCCCAAGCGCAAGCGCTACACCAACTGGTAGATCAACCTGGCTGAACAGGCTCACTTGTCAGCTCACCGGAGACCCGCATGACGCAGCGACCGCCCGACCCGATCCCGTTCCCGCGTGACCGAGTGCAACGCGGCGCACCACAGCCTCCTCGTCAGCAGCAGCCCCCTCAGCCTTCCGGGCCGGTCATCTACTCGGCCTCGGGACAACCGATACGCAGCGTTCAGCAGCAGCCAGCCGCCCCTCCGCCGCCACCTCCCGTCCCGATCCGCGAGACGCCTCCGCCCTCACAGAGATCTGAGCCAGGAGAAGTGCCTGATGGCGCCCAGCCGCAAGGGCTGCATGGCCATGTCGCGGCCGTGATCGATTCCACCGACGCGACATTCCAGCAGGACGTGCTGGAGCGCTCCCATGAGCTGCCGGTCATCGTCGATTGCTGGGCGCCCTGGTGCGGACCCTGCCGCGTGCTCGGCCCGATCCTGGAGAAGCTCGCATACGAACGCGACGGCCAGGTGCAACTGGTCAAGGTCAACACCGATGAGAACCCGCAAGTCGCCCAGGCGCTGCAGGTCGAGGGCATTCCGGCAGTATTCGCGTTCGTTGGCGGACAGTTGGTCAACAAGTTCGTCGGCGCATTGCCCGAGGAACAGGTCCGAACCTTCTTCGATTCCCTGATCCCCTCCGAAGCGGACATGAAAGCGGCCGAAGGCTATCGGATGATGCAGGAAAATCAGATTCCAATAGCCCGATTGCACTTCGAGTCGGCGCTGGAAGAAGATCCCAACCACGAGCCGGCAGGAGTCGGACTCGCTGCCATCCTCTCGAGGGTGGGCGAGACTGACCGAGCAGTCGAGCTAGCTCGTCGCTGGCCCAATCACCCAATGAGCAAGAGCGTTCTCACATCATTGGAACTAATGGCAGCGCTCGAAGGCTACGAGCCGGACGAGATCAGGCAGACAGTTTCCAGCAATCCCGGCGACGCACTCGCCCACTTCCGCCACGGTTGCCTGCTGGCAATCGAGGGTCAGTGGATGGAAGCGCTCGACGAGTTGCTCGAGTCGGTGAAAATCGACAAATCCGCCGGCGACGAAGCCGCGCGCAAGACCCTCCTGGGAATCTTCGCAATGCTCGGCGAAAACCAGCCAGTCGTCGCTGATTACCGACGTCGCTTGGGCCAGTTGCTGTTCTAGGGCAGGTCGCAGCAGTTCCCCTCTCCCCCCCTTGCGGGGGGAGATGTCACGGAGTGACAGAGGGGGGGTCGGCTGACAATGACCAGATAGGACTCTCTAACAGTGGACCCCCCTATGCCTTCGGCATCTCCCCCGCAAGGGGGGAGAAGGGGAGTCTCTTAAAGGTCTCTTGCAGGGGGAGCTGCCGAAGGCTGAGGGGGTCTCGCTCCCCGGTAGCAGGCCGCCGAGAACCTTGCCCGTCGCTCGCTCCCCTAAGTAAGGACCTTTGGGCTTGGACTCCAACCTGAACTACGCCTCGTCCTCTTCGGTGCCCCGTGTGTACCACTGACGCGTCCGCCACCAGGGCATCGGAATCTCGTCGTCCTCGCGTCGCGCCCGGCTGCGGATCGCCCAGACGAATACCGCCAACGTCGCACCGACAAAGCAGAATGGGATGAACAGCGAAGTCGCCAGCGACTCATCCGAAACGTGAATGCTGTCCTCTTCGTCGCCGCCCGCCTCAACCACTTGCGCCGGCTCTTCGATGGCGTACTCGCCTGCTGCTGCGACCCCGAGCGTCAACGTGCCCAACCCACCAATCACCACAAGCGCCAGCAGCAAGCGTCGAAGCTGGGACATTGGATCACACCCCTCAACCGTTACGGCTATCGTGTCTTGGCATAGTGTCGCGCTAACGCGCGACAGGGTCAATCTGACGAACGTCAACGCTAAACTACTGCCATGCATCCACCTACCAAATTCTCCCTCCAAGACGCCAACGGTCAGGAAATGCAGTTCCCGCCGCAGGGCCCCGTCCTGCTGGCGCTGGTCAAAGAAGACTGCGATACCTGCAACCTCACCCTGCCGCTGCTCGAAGCGGTTCACCGAGCCACTGACGACGGACTTGATGTCTGGGTCGCCGTACAGAAGACCGAGGACATCCCCGTCCTCAAGGACCGTCACGATCTGACCATGCCGTTGCTGGACGACGACGCGCTCGATCTGTCCTATGAGACTGATATCGATACTGTGCCGACGCTATTCCTGTACGACCAGGAACAGAACTGCACATTGCAGACATTCGGCTTCGACAGGCACGAGTGGCGTGAAATCGCGAAGGAGTCAATGGCGCTCGCCGGCCGACCCGATGGCAATACCGACATCGATTGGGACGCTCTGCCCGTCCAGCGACCCGGATGCGGCGCACGCAACTACGAGCCTGGCGTTTATGAGCGGCTGCAAGCGATCAAGAGCGGCGATCTGCTCTCGCGCCTCGTTGACCTTGCGTCGAGCGACGACATTCACGACTTCATGTACGAGCAGGGTTACACCGACGGCTTCCCCGTTGTGCCGCCGACGCGCGAGCGGGTCTGGAAAATGCTTCAAGGGACGGACCGCGATCCTCAGGACGAGGTAGCCATTGTGCCGCCCAACCTGGCGCCGATCACGGTCGAGAAGATTGCGATCAATGCGGTCATGGCCGGAGCCAAGCCTGAATACATGCCCTCAATCATTGCGCTCGTAGAGATTGCCTGTACTGACAGCTTCAACATCCACGGCGTGCTCGCGACCACAATGGGCGCTACCCCGGTCGGCATCTTCAACGGACCGATTCGAGACCGAATCGGGATGAACTACCTCCACGGAGCGTTGGGGTCCGGCAACCGAGCCAACGCAGCCATTGGCAGGGCTCTGCGACTGTGTGTGCGTAATGTCGGAGGCAGTGTCCCCGGCGGCACTGATCGGGCAACGCAGGGCGGCCCGCATCGTCTGACGATGAACTTCGCCGAGAACGAAGACGCCAGCCCCTGGGAGTCGCTTGCCGTTGAGTACGGGTTCGAACCCGCCGACGACGTCGCCACACTCATGGCGATGTCTGGCGGCCCAGCCACGATCGCGGATGAGCGCTCGCGCGAAGCCCGTGGTATGGCTGGCACGCTCGCGATGTCGATGAGCTGCATGCAAGACCCGAAGTCTCCGATGGTCGACACGCTCGTCGTGCTCTCGCCCGACCATGCCGGCATCTTTGGCCGCTCTGGCTGGTCCAAGGACGATGTGCGCGAATGCATCATGGAAGAAACGGCCATCCCGCTGAAACACCGGCTGCGTTCCGATGACGCCGGCTGTGGACTCCCGCAAAGCGTCGTGGAGCGGTTCGGCGGCGAGGCAGCGCTCGATCTCCCCGTGCCCAAGTTCCGGGAGAAGTCCAACATCATCCTCGTCGTCGCCGGATCGTCCGCGGCCAAGTTCTCCACCATCCTCGGAGGCTGGGCTGGTGGCGCCTACTCCGTACCGACGAGCGCCACGATCGGACCGACCGGGGCATTGGAAGTCCGCGGCTCGAGAGGGTCCGACATGGACAAGCGCAGTTCAGGCGGACGAGAGCTCGGAGCGTTTGAGCCGAGCGTTCGCCCAGACTGAGACGGAACCCGGCGATCGGGAAGAGTAGACTGCCTGTCAGACACACGGCGCGCCGCGACCCTGCAGTCGGCGCGTTGATGGAGAGGTCCAATGGTTACCCAGATCCTTGATCCAACCGATGAACGAGTGCCGATCAAGCGCTCTCTCACGCCGCGCCCGGAAGCGCTGCATGGGAGGATCGCCCTGCTCGACATCTCCAAGCCACGTGGAGACGTCTTCCTCGACCGACTTGAGGAACTTCTGCACGAGCGCGCACCCGGTGTAGAGACGCGCCGCTTCATGAAGCCGACCGTCGCCAAGCCGGCCCCGCAACCGATCAAAGATGCAATTCTGGAGGAGTGCGACTTCGTTATCGAAGCGCTCGCTGATTGAGGATCCTGCACGACGTGCAGTGTGCACGACACCGTTTTCTTCGAACTGCAGGGCAAGCCCAGCGTCTTCGTCGCGACTTCCGAGTTCATCAAGGCCGCCAGCCATCAGGCTGAACGTCTCGGACTCGAGGAAGTGCGTCGCGTCTTCATCCCGCATCCGATGCAGGACCGCACCGATGCCGAGATGCACGATCACGCCGAACGGTTTGTCGACGAAATCCTCGACACCTTGATGGCGCCCGTCGAATAGCTCTCAGACCGCCTCTGCTGAGAGCGCCCGAAGCTATCCAATCCCCTCTCCCTCTGGGAGAGGGTTAAGGTGAGGGCTTTCCCCTGAACAGAGGGGCTCTCACCAACTGGACAAGGCCTAACCGTGCCCGGCGAAACCGACTTCTACTCTCGAATCATCGAAATCGCCGAGCATGACGATGTCTACGAGTTCATGTTCGCCCAGGGAATCACCGACGGCCTGCCTGTCATCCCGCCCACCCGCGAGCGTGTCGACCGAATGCTCGGCTGCGCTCCAGAGCACTGGAGCGATCCCCAGAAGATCGTCGCGACGCTACCTCCCAACAATGCGCCGATGAGCGTCGAGAAGGCAGCCATCAACGCAGTCATGGCTGGCTGCAGTCCCGAGTTCTTCCCCACGGTCCTGGCTTCCGTCGAAGCCGCCGCCGGAGGGCAGTTTCCCCTGCACGGGTCAATCGCCACGACGGCCGGACTCGCGCCGATGATGTTGGTCAACGGACCAGTCCGTGAACAGATCGGCATGAACTGGGGACTCAACGCCCTTGGTCAGGGCAATCGAGCAAACTCGACCCTCGGACGCGCCCTCCGGCTGATGCTGCGCAACATCGGCGGAGCCGTGCCCGGCGAGATCGAACAGGCCATCCAGGGCGGCGGCCACAAGTGGACACTCAGTTATGCGGAGGACGAGGACTACTCGCCCTGGGAACCATTCCACGTCGAGCATGGCTACGAACCCGACGACAGCGTCGTCTCCTTAGTCCCGATCACTGGCGGTCCGAGAGTCTGCATCGATCAGACCAGCCGCAACGGGCGAGCGCTGACCGGCTCAATCGCGATGGCTTTCCAGCAAGTGCTCAAGCCGCGAGGTCAGGTCTCCCCCACGATGTTCGTGATCAGTCCCGAACACGCCGATGTCTATCGGGCCGACGGCTGGTCAAAGGACAACATCCGCGAGGCGATCATGGAGTTTACCGCGCTCCCGCTCCGTGAGCGTCTGGCCACGCCAAGCATGGGCGGCGGCATCAACGAGTACCTGCCCGAACAGCACGGTCTGACCGAACAGCAGCTCGACATGCCCATGTCGAAGGTGGCTGATCCCTCGTTCATTCAGATCACCGTCGCCGGCAGCCACGCCGGCAAGTGGACCAGCATCTATCAGGGCATCTTCGGCGACGGCAATCCTGCAGCGCCTCCACCTACGTTTGTTCCCCCGTCCGCTCTCGTTCGTTCATGATCAACTTTGGCTCGCGCACCATTGATGTCACCGACCACGACGACATCTACGAATTCCTCTTCGACCAACGCGTGACCGACGGCCTGCCGGTCGTCCCTCCAACCCGCCAGCGCGTGGAGCGGATGTTGGCTGCCACTGTTCGCTCGCCTGAGCAGGTGATCGGCAAGATCCCGCCAAACTACGCGCCCGCCACGGTCGAGAAGATCGCCATCAACGCCGTCATGGCCGGAGCATCGCCAATGTTCTTGCCGCTCATCATTGCTGCTGTCGGCGCCGCAGCCGGCGGACAGTTTCCTCTGCACGGGACGATTGCCAGCACCGACGGCATTTCCCCCATGGTCATTGTCAATGGACCAGTTCGCGAGCAGATAGGGATGAACTGGGGTCTCAACGCGCTGGGACAGGGCAATCGTGCCAACATGACCATCGGCCGTGCTCTGCGGCTGGTCTTGCGCAACATCGGCGGCGCTCGAGAGGGCGAGATCGACCAGACCGTCCAGGGCGGCGCCCACAAGTTCACGCTGACCTTTGCCGAGCACGAGGATGCCTCGCCCTGGCAACCGCTGCACGTTGAGCACGGATACCAGCCCGACGAGAGCGTCGTCACGTTGTTGCCCGTGATCGGCGGACCTCGAGTCTGCGTCGACGAGTACAGCCGTACAGCAAGAGCGCTCGTCGGCTCCCTGGCGATGGGATTTGACTGCATCTTCAGCCCCAATGGGCAGATCGGCCCGTCCATGCTCGTGATCAGTCCCGAGCATGCCGGTGTCTTTCGCCAAGACGGTTGGTCCAAAGCCAATGTCCGCGAATCGATAGTGGAACTCACAGCGCGACCTATCCGCGATCGTCTCGCCACCGACCGAGTCGGTGGAGGCATCACCCAAGCCACACTCGAGCGAGAAGGCATCACCGAAGCGGACCTCGATCGCCCGATGTCGAAGGTCGCCCATCCGTCCCACATCCAGATAGCCGTCGCCGGATCGACCGCCGGAAAGCGCACCGGAATCTACCCGGGAATCGTCCGCAGGATGGACCCTGAGCACATGGACGACTTCACTCCAGTTTCCGCACGAATCGATCCGTTGTGACCTTGCCCCGTGTCGAACCCGCCCGGCTCGACAACCTGCGGGAACATCTCGCAACACAGCCTCGCGTGACCATCGAGATCGGTGAGCGGCAGCTCGAATTCATGACCCGGCACGGACTATTTTCCGCCCGAGCGCTCGATGAGGGCACCGCTCTACTGCTCCGAGAACTCGAGCAGCTTTCGCCGTTGCCACGAATCCTCGACCTTGGTTGCGGTTACGGTGCAATAGGACTGACCCTGGCCGCTCGATGGCCAGAATCGAAGATCGAAATGGTCGACACAGACATCCGCGCCGTTGAGGCCGCAAACGACAACGCGGCTCGAAACCGTCTGGACAACGCCACGGCGACGCTCAGCGACGGCATTCGCGACCTACCTCGCCAGGCGATCGGAACGTACGAACTCGTAGTCTCCAACCTGCCCGCACAGGCCGGGAACGACGCCCTCGATCAGCTATTGCTCGAGGCACACGATGCCCTCAGTGACGGCGGCTCGCTAGTCGTCGTCGCAGTCAACGGACTGCGCCGTTACCTGCAACGACGCCTGACACTGATCTTCGGAGCCGGTCGGGTCGCCAAAGTTCATCAGGGACCGCGACACACAGTACTCGAAGCGGCGAAACTATCCACATGAGCGCACAGTCGCCACCAACGCGACCCGGCATGACGGAACCGCTGAGAATACGAGAGTTTCGACTGCTCTTGACCGGCTTCATCGTCGGTCAGTCGATGATGCCGCTGCAGTTCGTCGCGTCAATCGCCTGGATTCAGTTCGTCGCCGACGACAGCGTCGAGATCATCATGGTCGGCGCAATCGGCACGATTCGCGGCATAGGGATGATCGGCTTCGGTCTGTTCGGCGGAGCGCTCGCCGACCGTTTCGACCGCCGCCGGCTGCTGATGGTCACTCAGGCGATTGCATTTGTCTCCAACATTCTCATTGCAGTCGTCATGTGGACTGGTTCAGGCACCTCCACGGACATCATCCTCTTCTTTGCGCTGACCATCATCGCCTCATCGGCCCATGCAATCGACGGACCCACAAGAAACGCAATCACCCCAGAAATCCTGGGACCGCGACTGACCCCGGCGGGCATCGCTCTGAACTCGGCCGCGATGCAATTCGCCATGCCGATTGCGATCTTCGCCTCCGGCCTGATGATCGATCATCTGGGCCACGGAGCGGTGTTCGCCATCTCCTCATTCGGACATTTCGGCGAGGTGATCATCCTCGCGATGATGTCCTATCGAACCGTGTTCTCCGCTGCGCACATGGCTGCCAGACGCGGTCAAGGCCCTGGACAGGCCATCCGCGACATCGGCGCCGGCCTGCGTTACGCGCGCTCCAAGCCCGTCATCCTCTGGACCGTGTTCATCGTCGTGATGATGATGTCGCTGATCATGCCGCCCACCGGCACACTCGGGCCGCAGTGGGTCACCACAGTCGTCGGCGCGACCTGGTCGGAGTTCAGCTACATCGCCGTCTTCTGGGGCGGCGGAGCAATGATCGCCTCACTCTTCCTCGTCCGCTTCTCATGGGTCGAGCGCAAGGGCCTCCTGACCGCGCTCGGCGTCATGGTCATGGCCCTCGGGTTCGTGGTCTTCACAAACCCGCCGACCGTCGTCAACGCCATGATGGGCAACCTGCTGCTTGGCGTCGGCATGTCAATCGCAATGGTTTCGGCCAATGCGACCCTCGCCTACGAGACCCCAAACGAGATGCGTGGCCGGATTATGGGGTTGGTCTTCCTCGGCATGGGCATCGCCCAGGCTGTCGGCCTGCCGCTCGGCGCCGTCGCCCAGACGCTGACAATGGAGACCCTGTTCCCACCAATGTCCTACGCCGTGATTGCGCTGCTCGCCGCGATCATCCTTCTCCGCCCGGTCATCCTGCGCGCCCGAGTCCCGCAACACCCACCCGAGTCCTTTGTCGCCTCCGCGCCTGCTACCGCGCGCAAGGTGCTCAACGGCGCGGCGACGTTCATTGTCCGTACCGCGCCGAACAAGGCCCTCTCGAGCCTGCGATAACATTCAACCAACTCGAAACCGCTCAGAACCAAGTATCCCAGCCGAGGGAGTCTCCACCATGGAATATCGATTCAGCGACAAAGCGCTCGACTTCGAAGCCGAAGTCAACGAGTTTCTCGACCAGTCATGGACCGCCGAACTCAGGGCGACCATCGGCGATCCGACCACGGACACGATGGACGAGGAACGCGGATTCCGAAAGCTGCTGGCCGAGCGTGGTTGGCTGACGATGTCCTGGCCGGCCGAGTATGGCGGTCAGGAACGCTCGCTGGAAGAGCAATACCTCTTCTGGGAGGCGATGAACTACGCCGGAGCGCCGCAGGCGACGGTCGCCACGCAGCAGGTTGGCCCGACGCTGATGCGGTTCGGCACCGACGAGCAGCAGGAACGCTTCCTCCCGCCGATCGCGCGCGGAGAAGTCGAATTCGCCCTCGGCTACACAGAGCCCGACGCTGGTTCCGACCTCGCCTCGCTGCAGCTACGCGCCATCAAAGATGGCGATGACTACATCCTCAACGGAATCAAGCGCTTCACCTCGGGCGCTCACCGCAGCGAGTACGTCTGGCTCGCGACTCGCACCGACCCGGACGCGCCCAAGCACCGTGGCGTCTCGATGATGTTGGTTGACATGAAGTCTCCCGGCATCACGGTCAAGCCGCTCTGGACGATGGCCGGCTATCGAACCAACGAGGTGTACTTCGAAGATGTGCGCGTCCCGACTAACGTCCTCGTCGGAGAAGAGAACCGCGGTTGGTACTACGCCGCGCACGCGCTCGACCGCGAACGGATTTCGATTTTCACCGTCTCTTCCGTGCGCGCCGTCTACGACAACTTGATGGAATGGGCCAAGTCCGACACACCGATGGGCCGCCCAATCGACGACGCCGGGATCAAGAGGACGATGGCCGAGTTCAAGGTTCAACTCGAAGTCCTGCAACACCTGAGCTTCCGCATCCTCGACATGCTCAAGCGCGAAGAGTCGCCCAACTACGAGGCCAGCCAGGTCAAGATCTTCTCCACCGAGATGATGCAGCGACTACAGAACTTCTCATTGCATGCCATGGGACTCTACGGACAACTCAACGGCAACGACCCGAGAGCGCCAATCGACGGCTCCTCCGAAAACGGCTACCTCGCCGCAGTCATGCCAACCTTCGGAGCCGGAGGAAACGAACTGCAAAGAAATATCATCGCCCAGCGAGGCTTCGGCTTGCCCCGCGCATAGGGCCTTCCCCTCTCCGCCCCTTTGCGGGAGGAGATGCCGAAGGCAGAGGGGGGGCGCCACTCAGGGGGAGCGTGACCAACCGAGCGCTCGCCCCTCGACCACTCCGGCAAGGCGGCCTAATCGCCCAGCCTAAATCGCAGTGCCTGTCCCCTCGACATGCGCCGCCAGCCAGCGTCGGGTGTTCGGCGCAATCTCCTCGGGCAAATCCGGCAGCACTTCCTGGAGCCACTGCAGATCGGCCGGCGTATCAAGATCGAACGCCCACACTTCGATCCGCGCCTCGCGGAACGGAACCCCGGCCTCACCCGCCGCCGCAGCCGATTGTGCATGCGCACGCGCAGACGACGGACCAAACTGCGGCGCGATGACGTCCGGCGGTCGCAGAAACAGACCATTCGTGCCGCCGTTATGTGCTGGCGCCACGACGACCGCCGGGCCGTCAGGCGCAGATGACACCATCAGGTCCACCGCATCCGGCGTAATCAGCGGCACATCCGCCGGCACGATCAGCAACGCGTCCACGTCCGACAGTGCTTCCTGCGCAAACGAGACCGCGCGGTTGTAGCCCAGGCGCAGCTCGGTTTGATCGAGGAAACCCACGTTCAGTCGCGCTGCTTCGTCTCGAGCTTCTGAGTCTCGCGAGGCAATCACCACCCGATCAATCGACTCCGCCGCCACGAGCGCCGCAACAACGTCATCCAGCATCGCCAGTACGAGCGCGTTGCGATCATCGACATCCAACAGCGCCGCTAACCGACGCTTACCGGCCGGTAGGCCGCGAACCGGAACAACCGCAACCACGTCCGGTGTGTCAGCCTGCATCGAGCGCCGCCTTCAGTGTGCCCGATGCCAACGCCATCTTCGCCTCCACGTCCTTCATCAGTGTCGCCATCACGACGACGCGCATCCCCGTTTCTGCGTCAATCTCAGTCGCCAGCGATGCGTCTTCCTCGTCCAGGATGAAGACATCGGCGAGTAAGTCATAGATTCGCGCCACGCCAAGGGCTGAGACATCGTGGCCGAGGGACTGCAAAATGTCGGCCGCTGGACCCTTGACCGCCTGACCGCCGATGATCGGACTAATCGCAACCACAGGCGCCGCACTCGATGTCACCGCGTCGCGTACGCCTGGAACGCTGAGAAGCGGGTCGATGCTGAGGAACGGATTCGACGGAGCTATGGCGATAACGTCGGCCTCCTGCAAGGAATCAATCACGCCTGGCGCCGGACTGGAACTGTTTGCGCCATCGAAGCGCAGGGAGTGAACCGGATCAGCCGCTCGGCGTTTTACGAAATAGTCCTGAAAGGCCAGCTCGCCCGAATCGGTCTCCACAACAGTCCGCAACTGATCATCGGTGACCGGAGTGATGGCCAGCTCCAGTCCGAGTCGGCGAGTCAAGTCCCGGGTAATCGCTGAGAGCGGGTCGCCCTGTGACAACCGATGTGTCCGATACAGGTGTGTGGCCAGATCGAGGTCACCAATCATGAACCAGTCTGGCCCGCCCAGCTCGGAAAGCCGGTCCAGCGTCCGGCGAGATTCGCCACGGAGGCCCCAGCCGGTCTCCGGATTGACGAGGTCGGCCAGTGTGTAGGTGACCGTGTCGAGGTCGGGGGAGATGTGTAAACCCGACCACTCCATGTCGTCGCCAACATTCACGATGGCAGTGACATCTGTCGGCGGAACGACTCTTACCAGACCATCAAGAAACCTCGCAGCTCCTACGCCGCCGGCTAGGACCGCGACCCGGCTCACGCCTGGTCTCCTGGTGCGCCGAACAATGTCAGGGACAGATCAATATCGCCGTCGTCGCGTTGACGCAGCACTAGTTGGCCGCCGATACCGTTCAATTGCAGATCCAGGTTGTCTGGCGACGCGCCCTGAGCGTCTCGATCAAACTCAATCACTGCGAATGTGCCGTCCGATCCCTCGTGAATCTCGAGGCTCAATTCTGCCTCCTCAACCTGGCCGTCGCGGTCAACGACCAACCTCAACGCAGCGTCGGCTACATCAGTATCGCCCACGATCTCAACGTGCCGGCTGCCGTCGAGTTGCCGTTCATCTTCGACTAACGCGGCGGTCATCTCAATCAGTCTCACGTGCGAATCGTACAACCGAGTGACGCGTTTGCCGGTCCAGGCATGAGGTTGACCCACGCTCCAGCACCCGTGACGCTTGCCTACATGCTTATCGATATGCACACCCACACGTCGGTCTACTCGACCGATAGCAACCTGCTGCCCCACGAAGCGCTCGCGCGAGCAGCCGAGCGAGGCATCGACGGCGTCATCCTGACCGAGCACGATGTCGTCTGGGCGGCCGAACGAGCCGCCCGGCTTGCCGAGCAAGTCGGCATTGTCGTGCTACCTGGAGTGGAAGTGACGACCGAACTTGGGCATGTGCTGGTCTATGGTCTGGCGTCGCTGGTGCCCCGGATCACGGATGCCAAACGCTTGCGAGCGCTATGCGACGAGCACAACGCCCTGATGTATCTGGCCCATCCCGCCCGAGATCCCGGCTTGCGCGTCCCGCGAGCTGCCATGGAGTTGTTCGACGGCGTCGAAGGCCTCAACGGCTGCGATGGGCCGCTGCAAAATCAAAGCGCGTCGTCCCGGGGACGGAACAGGCCACTCCCGCCGATCGGCGGCAGTGATTCCCATGCCTTGCACGAGGTAGGAACGGCCGCGACCGAGTTCGAGGCAGATATCCGCAGCGTGGACGATCTCATGAAGGCGCTGCGCAGCGGAGACTACCGACCTTCGGCCTTGTCCTACTAAGCTCAGGGCCAGGAGCGCCGTACATGGGCCGATTCGAGCCTCTAGAAGAATCAGCACCGCCGCCCCGAGGATTGTTCGGAGCGACTTGCGCCGCCTGCGGCAAGAACACCAATCTGGGCGTCAAATTCTGCACGTCCTGCCAGGTGCTTCGCTCGGACGCTGAACATGGCCACTCGCCGCGTTACGCCGCGACCCGAATGTCACGCTTCATGGGCGCCCTTGCCGACGGACTGATTCCAAGCGTGATCGGCCTGATCATCAGTTTGGCCAGCGTCGGAGGCCTGTTATCGCTTGAACTCTGGCTCGGTTCCGTGATTTGGCTGATCTGGTTCGCCGCTGTCGCGAAGCGAGGTCAGACGCCTGGCAAACAGCTCGTCTCGACGCAGGTCGTTCGCACAGATGGCGCACCCGCGTCACGCATGCTGATGTGGGCGCGTGAAGTCGGGTATCGCATCGCGGTCAATGTGCCCATGCTCCTGATCAGCTCCCTCTATCCCGACTCCGCGATCGCCAGCATCGTGGTCGTGCTGATCGCGATGGTGGTCGTCGCCGACGGTGTCGCCATTTTCTTCAGCCCCGACAGGCAGACGCTCCACGATCGCGTCTTCGGCACGCTGGTCATCAGCATCCGGCCAGTCAAGCAAACCAGCGCGGAGCTTCGTGCACTATGACCTCGTCCTCGGACAGGACGTTCGTCCTTGAATGTGATTCTTGCCATCGTCCGACTGGACCGGGCGCCTACTTCTGCGCCAGTTGCGACGTCCTCAGCCGGGACCCTCAGCGACGCTCGTTTGCGGCATCACGCTGGTCACGACTCGGAGCCTTTCTGCTGGACTACCTGATCATTTGGCTGACGATCGGCATCGGCTGGCTGTTCTGGTTGGCAATCGTCGCCCGCCGAGGTCAATCGCCGGGCAAATCACTCTTGGGCTTGTACATCCTGAGAACCGATGGCGAACAGCCAACGACTGGTTATGTCTGGTTCCGCGAGTTTGGTTGGGACGCAGCGGTCGGACTAATCGCCGTGGCCTTGCTCGTCGTGTTGGGGGCGGTCGCTAGTTCCGTCGGTGAATTCCTCATCCTCTGGTTCTGGCTGACCGTGCTGTTCTGGACAGTTTCCTTCTTCGACGCCGCCTGGATGCTCTGGGATCGCGACCGCCAGACGCTGCACGACAAGGTCATGGGCACTCTCGTCGTTGAACGCGTCAAGGACCCCCGATGACACCTGATGGGCGCATTGCACGCCGACGATTGGGCCTGATCAGCCAACTGCCTTAGCCTCCTTGCGGAGGGCGAACCATGTCTACGCCCAACCCGAGCAGTACCAGTGCGCTGCGCCCCCAGAGTTGCCCCGTCTGCACTCAGTATCCCGGCGTCGGAGCATTCTGCAGCGAGTGCGGCGTGCTCACATCTCATCCCACCTCTGGCGACTACGCGGCGCCCTACCTGCTTCGACTCGCAGGAGAGCTCCTGGATCTCCTGATTTTCCTACTCCTGCCGGTCTGGCTGGTCTGGATGTGGAGTTCCTCGCGGGACGGTCAGTCGCCGGCCAAGTCGCTGCTCAACCTGTACGTGATTTCAGAGTCCGGTCAGCCGATCACGCCACAACGCATGTGGGTCCGAGAGCTGGTGATCAAGCGTCTACTGCTCGGTCTGGTTGGTTACGCCTTTAGTTTGCTCGGACCGATCATCAACGCCGGCTGGATCTTGATGAATCCCGATCGCCAGTGCGTTCATGATCGCTTCGTGGGTACGCTCGTCGTCGTGCGCCGTGACGCGCCCAAACTGGCGACCGAGCGATCCACATTTGCTCAGAGCGAAGTGCGAATGCCACCACCGGCGCCTCCTGGTCCACGAGTCGCACCAACATTGCCCCCAACACCGAGTGCGACATCAGACCAATCAGCGTCTGAGACCACGCAGTCCGACAGCCCAAAACCTGCCAGGAACATTCCAACATCGCCAGAGCTCGAAGCGCTCGAGCGTGAGCGAACGACACTCTCGCAGGCCGAGTACGAGCGCCGACGCCAGGCGCTGCTCAAGGAACTCGAGGAATCAGCCTGAGCTCGCTATGAGCAGCCTGACGTTGCGCCGCAGTTCATGCAGCGGAAGCACGATCCGGAACGGACCATGATCGATCCGCATTCCGCACATGGTGGAGCGTCGAGCTGATTCTGGAATCCGGCCGTCGACGAGGAGTCCACCAATGGAACCGCGACCGGCGTCAGAGTCACCGGCGACGGTCCAGCCGACTCATCGGCGAGCTTGACCTCGTCCGCCGACATCGCCATCCGCGCTTGCTTGGCCACCGTGTCCGAGGAGTCTTCGTTCAGATATCTCGTGCCCATCCAGCGGAACACGTAGTCGAGGATCGAATCCGCATGCGGAATCTCCTTCGACCGCGTCCAGCCACTTGGCTCGAAGCGCATGTGCGCGAACTTTTTCACCAGCGTCGACAGCGGGACGCCTGACTGCAAGGCAACTGATGTCAACGTTCCGACCGCATCCATCAACCCTGAAACAGCCGAGCCTTCTTTGGAGATGTGTACGAACACCTCGCCTGGCTTGCCGTCCTCGAACTCGCCAATCGTCATGTAGCCTTCGTGCTCGCCGATCGTGAACTTGTGGGTCAACGCTGCGCGCTCGTCCGGCAATCGATGGCGGCGATACGCCGGCGGCGACTTCGCACTCTCGATGACGACAGGTTCATCCATCGGCGACGACGGTCCCGGGTCAACCGCGACCTGCGCCACCGCGGGGCCGCTACGCTCGCCCGTCTCCAGCGGCTGAATCCGCTTCGAGTTGTCGCGATAGATCGCGACGGCCTTGACGCCCAGCTTCCATGCGTCGATGTAGGTCTGCATGATCTCGTCGACGGTGGTGTGCTCGGGTACGTTGACCGTCTTCGAGACCGCACCGGAGAGGAACGGCTGCACCGCGCCCAACATCCGGATATGACCCGAAGGAGCAATGCTTCGCTGCCCCGACTGAGCTTTGAACGCACAGTCGAAGATCGCCAGGTGCTGCGCGTTCAGGTCCGCCGCGCCTTCAATCGTCCCCGTCTCGTCGATGTGCTCACCGATGCGCTCGATTGCGTCCTCGGCATAGCCCAGGCGCCGCAGCGCAGCAGGCACCGTGCGGTTGACGATCTTGAAGTAGCCGCCGCCGGACAGATTCTTGTACTTGACCAGCGAAATATCGGGCTCCACGCCGGTCGTGTCGCAATCCATCATGAAGGCGATCGTGCCAGTCGGAGCCAGCACCGTCGCCTGCGCGTTGCGATAGCCATGCGCCTCGCCCAGTTCAACCGCCTGACGCCAGGCGTCATCAGCGGCAGCGCGAACGACCGCGGGCACGCTCGACAGCCCGTCGATCCGCCCAACCGACGCCTGGTGCTTGCGCATCACGCGCAGGAACGGTTCGCGGTTGTCGGCGAATCTGGCAAATGGACCGATGCGTTCCGCGATCCGGGCAGACTGCCGGTATCCCTCACCGGTCATCAGGGCGGTCACCGTCGCGGCCAGCGCCCGACCCTCGACCGAGTCATAGGGCAGTCCGCGAGCCATCAGCAGCGCGCCGAGATTCGTGTAGCCAAGCCCTAGTGGCCGGTACTTTTCCGAGTTCTCGCCGATCAAAGGCGAGGGATAGGAGGCGTTGGAGACCAGAATCTCTTGCGCCGTAATGATCACGCGGCAAGCATGCCGATACGCATCGACGTCGAACTCGTGCGTCTCAAGGTCATAGAACTTCAGCAGATTCAGAGACGCCAGGTTGCACGCCGTGTCGTCCAGGAACATGTACTCGGAGCACGGGTTTGACGCATAGATTCGGTCGGTGTTCGAGCACGTGTGCCAGTCGTTGATCACCGTGTCGAACTGCATTCCGGGGTCGCCGCACTGATGCGTCGCCGCAGCAATGGCGCGCAGGATCTCACGGGCCGGAATCTGCTCTACCACGTTCTTGCTGACCACTTCACGCGTAGCCCACATCCCGTTCGCTTCGACCGCCTGCATGAACTCATCGGCGACGCGGACTGAGTGGTTCGCGTTCTGGAACGACACCGAAGAGTAGGCGTCGCCATTTAGCGAGCCGTCGTACCCGGCATCGATCAGCGCCCACGCCTTGCGCTCTTCGTCGGCCTTGCAGCCGATGAACTCCATCACGTCCGGGTGGTCCGAGTCGAGGATGATCATCTTCGCCGCGCGGCGCGTCTTGCCACCCGACTTGATCACATTGGCGAACGCGTCATAGCCGCGCATGAACGAGACCGGTCCCGACGCCTTACCGCCGCCGGTCAGCGACTCACGGCTCGATCGCAGCGTCGACAGATTCGAGCCTGTGCCGCTACCCCACTTGAACAGCAGCGCTTCGCGCTTGGCCAGGTCCATGATCGACTCCATCGAGTCCTCGACAGAGTTGATGAAACAGGCTGAGCATTGCGGCGTTTCCTCAATGCCAACATTGAACCAGACCGGCGAGTTGAACGCCGCGTACTGATTGATCAGCAGATAGCGCAGCTCCTGCGAGAACGCCGAGGCCGCCGCGCCGTCGCTGAAGTAGCCACCCTCGCGTCCCCATCGCGTAATCGTCTCGACCACGCGATCGACCAGGGTTTTCATCGACGTCTCGCGCTGAGGCGTGCCGGTTTCTCCCCAGAAATACTTGGAGGCCACAATGTTCGTCGCCGTCTGCGACCAGAACGATGGTGTCTCGATGTCGGTCTGCTCAAAGATCACCTCGCCTGAGTCGGAAGTGATCGCCGCCGTGCGATACGTCCATTCAATCTGTGCGTAGACATCCTCACCAGGTTGGGTGAAGTGGCGGCCAATCAGCGGCTCGCGGACGACACGTGCAACAGGCTGGGCGGAACTGGTCTCCTCAACTGTCGCTTCTTCCGCGAATGCAGCAGTCGCTTCATCAGCAGCATCAGTGTGGTCGTCGGCCCGAGTCATGTCGATTACTCCTACATTGACAATAGTAGCACGCCTGTTCACCACCTGAGAATGGCAAATGTGCGACTATGGCCCTCGCTTATGTTCTGTCTCCGGCTCGGCAACCAGTCAAGAGCCGCTCCGGTGATATCCAAATGTTCAACTGATTCAGCAGTTGGACAGTTAGTCTAGCCACTATCGAGCGCTTTTGCACACCCGACGAGTTCTCGAAGCACAAACCGCTGGTCGTTCACCGCGCCTCGATTTCGTCCTGATTCCGGCGGATGCACGGGTACACTAGTTGCGCCGACCAGCTTGGCAACTACCCCTGCCCACATCTCCACAGAAAGCGTTGAGAACGTGGACGCTCCTATTCACTTGCCCCTGCTGCCTTGCGGCATCGGGTCCACCCGACACACCGACGCCAGCGAAGCGACTGCCGAAATCCTCGAAGATTACTGGCGCCTCCCGTTCTGGCCGCAACTGCCGAACCGCACGCCCGAGGAACAGATGATCCCGCAGACCGCGCTCTCCCTACCGGGAGCGTCGTGGGACGGCGAGTACATCACCTGGTCGGGCTCGCTCTCCGAGTCCGACCTGGCCAACGCCGGCCTGCCGCCTCGTGATCGCGCTGCAGGCCTGTACGAGCTCCTCGACCGGTTGCCGATAGTGTCTGAGGAACGCAAGTCGAATGTCGTCAAAGGTCAGATCGTCGGCCCGCTCACGCTCTCGCGTTGGACTCGCGACGCTTCCGGCAAGGCTCCGCACGAGGATCTGCAAACCCTTGAACAACTCGCGGCATGGCTCGGCGCGGCGGCGGCGGAGCAAGCGCGAGTCTTTCAACGGCTCGGCCAACAGGTGATCATTCTCTTCGACGAGCCCGAACTGGCTTCTGTCGGAGAACCAGCCATCCCACTGCCCTGGCGTGAAGTCATTCCAGTACTGCGCGCCGCGATCGAGCCCGTCCAGCGCGTCGGCGCTCTCGCTGGTATCCACTGCTGCGCTTCACCGAACTGGACTCGGATTCTCGACTCCCGGCCCAACCTGATCCACTTCGACGCTCGTGAGGGACACGTCGACGATGTGATCGAGCATCACCGCGCAGTCCGCGAACACGTTGCGCGCGGCGGTTATCTTGGTTGGGGTCTGTGGCCCACCGATGGCCTCGGCCCGATGCCGTTCGACTCAAAGGACATGCAGTACTTCCTCGCCCACAAGGCGCGAGACTTGTCCTTCGTTGACGCCTCAGTGGGCCTGATTTTCAAACGCTCGATGCTGACCGGCGTCTGCGGTGGCGCAGGACTCGATGCCACGACCGAGCGACAGGTGGCGCGCGACCTCGAGGAACTATCTATGGGCATCAGGCATCGCTATTGGATCGCCGCAACCACCGATGTCGACCCCGACTCGCCACTGACCTAAACGGGTCGCTGTACCAGCGCGGGCCGCTCTAGTTCTCGCGGTAACGCTCCAGGAACTCCAACATCAGCCGGTTGACGTCTTCCGCGCCTTCCTGCTGCACCCAATGTCCGCAGTCCGGCAGATACGTAATCTCGAATGGGCCGCTGAACAAGTTGTCCATGCCCTCGGTTAGTTCCTTGCCCAGAGCCGTGTCGCGTTCTCCCCAGAGCAGCAGCGTAGGCGCGGAGATCACAGGGAACTCCGTGGATTCTGCGGGTGCGGAGCCAAGCACACTGTCAAGCGCCTGAGCCAGCCCAACGAACCGCTTACCAAGACGAGTTCGAGACTCCTGCGCTGCGGCGCGGACCGCCGCGCGATAGAAGTGCAGCGGCCCTGTCAAGCCGTTTCGTGCCGCCGCCCGGCGATACTCCTGCAATACCTCTGGCGGAAACGCCTCGGGATGTGCGGCGCTGTCGCGCAACGCCCAGCCCACGCGCTCGTAGTCATTGGTGGCCAACCAGCGCTCGGGCAGCTTTGGAATCTGAAACACGAACATGTACCAGGAGCGGCCGATCTGGCGGAAGTTGATCTTGCTGCCAAATGCCTCCGCCATGCGCTCCGGATGCGGCGCATTCATCACGACTAGCCGCTCAACGGACGCCGGATAATCCATGGCGAACTGCCAGGCCACCGCGCCACCCCAGTCGTGACCGACGATGACTGCCTGTTCACGACCAAAGTGAGCGATCAGACGTTGCACATCTTCCGTTAGCAGATCCATCGAATAGTCCTGCACGTCCGAGGGAGCGTCGGAGAGGTTGTATCCACGAAGGTCGGGTGCCACAACCCAATACCCAGCAGCCGCCAGTGCCGGAATCTGTAGTCGCCAGGACCACCAAAACTCGGGAAAGCCATGCAGCAAAATCGCCAACGGCGCGGAATCTAGGTCGCCCTCGGGACGGGCTTCGGTGTAATGCAACCGAACCCCGCCGGCTCCTTCGGCAAATCCATGAGTCCAGATGCCTACCGGTTCGGACTCAGTTGACGGGTCGCTCATTGCTGTGGCGTTCCAACGGCTTTGGGTGTCAGGAAATCCAGCATCGCAGCGGTCACTTCCTGTGGCTTCTCTTGTTGGACCCAATGGCCGGCGTCATCAATCAACACGGTGCGCAAATCGTCCACCCGTTCAGCGGCTTCTTCCATGAACGGCAACCGCACCGCGCGGTCCTCTCGGCCCCAGATGAACTGGGTCGGACAGGTGATTCGCGCATTGCGATCTGGCCAGGTCAGGAACCAGTTTGGCCAGTAGATCGATCGGTAGTACTTCATTGCCGATGACAGCGCGTTCGGCTGCTTCAGTGCCTCAGCGAAGATTTCGAGATCATTCTGAGTGAATGCATCTTCGTTATCGCCGACGCCTCTGAAGACTCGGCTGGTCGTCTCGTCAATGTCTGACCAAGCCTTGCGCTCGGATAGGCCCGGCACTTGCATCAGCAGTGCATAAGTGTTGTTTGGGTAGTTCCGTTTGCCCCAGTACCACGAGCGGACCAGCGGCGCGTTCATCACGATCAACCGATCGCAGGCTTGGGGGTAATCGATTGGGAATTGCAGTGAGATCACTCCGCCCCAATCGTGCCCGACGATGGTCGCCGATTGCTCGCCGAAGGCTCGAATCAATCCGCGAACATCTTTGGTCAGATTCTTGATGTCGTATCCACTGCGAGGCTTGTCCGACAGGTTGTAACCCCGCAAGTCAGGAGCGACGACTCGGAACCCCGCCTCGGCCAACGGGCCAATCTGGTGCCGCCACGAGTACCAGTGCTCGGGAAACCCGTGTAACAACAGGACCAGCGGGCCTTCACCCTGGGTCACGTAATGCAGGCGGACTCCGTTGGTCGTCGCGTAATCGTGGGTCCAGCCTGCTGGATCAAATCCAGGTTCTACTGCATTCATGCGAACCTCCGCCTCGAGCGGCGCATTGATGCAGCCCGAGCATGCAAACGAAATCTGTTAGTTCAACCAGGCCAATGGATTCACCGCTTGGCCGTCAACGATGACTTCAAAGTGCAGGTGCGCACCGGACGAATTTCCGGTGTTTCCCACCGTTCCAATGTAAGCGTTGGACTCAACCCATTCTCCCTCGCGAACCCAAATTTCATTCAAGTGCGCATAACGCGACCGATATCCGCCGCCGTGGTTGATTTCAATCCAGTTGCCGTAAGACGGATCCCATGTCGCAACCGACACCTGCCCCGCCGCCGTCGAACCAACAATCGTGCCGACTGCCGCGACAAAGTCCACGCCGGTGTGGTAGCCCACAGAGTTCGCACGCGGCGTGCCAAACAGGTCGCTGATCTCGTCGTAGCCCAACGGCCAGATGAAGGTCGGCACTGTCCAGACCTGTGTGCCCCCATTGCCGCCAGAGCTGGCCGTCGCGACACTGCTGGTCGCCGGGAGCGATGCCGACCCATGCACCAGCAGCAACTTCTGCCCGACATAGATCTGGTCAGGACTCGATATCCCGTTGGCTGGGTAGGCCAGCGTCGCCTGTCGGTCGCTCTGGAAATTATCCATCAGATGATCGAAGCCATCGCCCGGCTGCACTGTGTAAACGAGCCCATTGACAGGCGGTAAGTTCAAGAGCTGCCCGACCGTCAAGTGGTTCGGGTCGTAGATGTCAAAGTTGTTGAACAGAACCGTGGCCTCTTCGAGCCCGAACCGTGTCGCGATGCTCGACGCAGTGTCGCCAGCCTGAACCTCGTACGTGAACGACACCGGCAACTGCGCCGCCGCGTGCAGTCCCATGTAGTCACGAATCCGCCACGCCGGATCGTCAAGCACGGCAGCATCGCTTGACGCAGCGCTCACGGCGGCACCTGTTGAAGTCGCCTCTGCCTGTCGGGTATCGGCTACCGTCTGCGAAGCTTCAGCCGTTGTCGCTGCCTCGCCTCGTTCTGTTTCGATCGGTCGCGTCGGCGAGGTGAGTACTGTTCGTTGCGTGCTTGCCTCTGCCGGAGTGGTAAGAGCGCCCGTAGTTGCTGCGGGGCTGGCCACCTCACTCCGCTGCTGCTCGGACGAAGTGGGCGGCGGCACGGTCGCGGGATTGCGTGCCTCGGCGCGTGGAGACTCCACAGTTGTCGCCGCGGGCAACCCCATGAGCGCTGCCCCATCGGAAGAGAGTCGGAGATCGAACACGACGGCGAGCATTGCCACCAATGCCGCAGTTGTGACGATCAGGAGAGACCATTGTTGTCCGGTAACGGCGGTCCGCTGCGGCGGACTCTCGACCAACGCCCAGCCACCGAGGCGACTACTGAGCAGCGGCTCGGCCAATCTCAGCATCCGCTCGGCCCCTCTGTCAACAGGTGGTTATCAGCCACCCTCATTACGTCAGTAGCTTAACGCAGTTTGCCCTGATTCGAGTCCGAGTGACAAGTCCCTTGCGATCAGCTACTATGAACACGGTTGGGAATCGAGAGGAGGATTCGATGCGAAAGCTGAATATCCATCTGATCTTTGGAGTCCTTCAAGTTGACAGGCCGGGCTCCCGTTAGGGAGCCGAAGGCACACGAGAAGATGCGCCCCCGTTAGGGGGCGTTGTCGTATCTGAGGACAATTTGCGCATGTCAACCCCGGCCGATCAGCTAGCAGACGAGCATCAGGACTCCGTCGAACGCGCGGCTGCGCTGTTAGCCCAGTCGCACTACTGCATCGCGCTGACCGGAGCCGGTATCTCGGCCGAGTCGGGTATCCCCACATTCCGGGGCAAAGACGGCCTCTGGACGAAGCATGGAGAACCGCCGCTCAACCAGTACGAGGAGTTCTCCGCCGATCCGGCTGAGTGGTGGCAGAATGTCGCGGAACGACGCCGAAATCCGGATGAACTGACGGCGACCATCGCCAACGCTCAACCCAACGATGCCCATTACGCCATGGCCGAGCTCGAGCGTATCGGCATTCTCAAGCACATCATCACGCAAAACGTCGACGGTTTGCACCGTGTCGCCGGAGCGCAGAGCCTGACCGAGATTCACGGCTGCACCACCCTCCTCAGATGCATCAACTGCAACACCCGCTCGCCGTTCGATGAGATTCCCGAGATCTTCCCGCCTCGCTGCGACAAGTGCGGCGGCATCGTCAAGACCGATACGGTCATGTTCGGTGAACCGATTCCGCCCGACTGCCTCCAACGCTGCTACGAAGAATCTTCCAAAGCGGACTGCGTCATTCTCGTCGGCACCACTGCCGTCGTCTCGCCGGCAGCCGACTTCGCCTTCGCCATCGGACAGCGCGGACACCCGATGATCGAAGTCAACCTCGATCCCACAATCATCTCTCAGTACTGCGCGGTCGCGATACACGACAAGGCCGGCGAGCTGATGTCCCGAATCACCGCAGAGGTCAAGAGCGTCCTCGCCGACGATTCTGCCTGACACTGCCCAGTAACCGCCCTGTCGCCCCCGGGCCGATGCGTATACTCGACCCATGACAACGACACCCCAACTAGGCGTCAACTGGGACGACGTGACCGCCGAAATCACGTCGGTCCTGCGCGACTACCTCCGCATAAACACATCCAATCCGCCTGGCAACGAACAGGCCGCCGCAGAGTTCCTCGCCACCCTGCTCGAAGCCGAAGGCTACGAGTGTGAATACGTGGAGGCCGGTCCGGGCCGGGTCTCGATGCGCAGTCGACTCAACGGAACTGGTGAAGAGCGTCCGCTCATGCTGCTCAACCACACCGATGTCGTGCCGGTCCAGGAAGAGTTCTGGGATGTTGACCCATTTGCCGCCGTCGAGCAGGACGGCATGCTCTGGGGACGCGGCGCTCTCGACATGAAGGGCATGGGCACGCTTGAGTTGCTGGTCATGCTGCTCTTCAAGCGCCTCAATCTCACACCCAATCGCGACATCGTCTTTCTCGCCGTGGCCGACGAAGAAGCTGGTTCCGCTTACGGAATGGAGTGGCTCGACCAGAACGAGCAGGGTTGGATCACCGAGCCCGAGTTCGCGCTCAATGAGGGTGGTATGGGGGCCCTCAATTTGCTTGGTTCCAATCGCCCCGTATTCTCCTGCTCGCCCTCCGAGAAGTCGCCACTGTGGCTCAAACTGCGAGCCGAGGGTCAACCCGGACACGGTTCAACGCCGCATAGCGACAACGCCGTCGAGCGTCTGATTCGGGCGCTCTTCGCCATTCAGAACTGGGATCGAGCAGTCACTGTCCAGCCGCACACCGCCGAAGCGATCCAGCGGATGCGCGATGCCAACGCCTGGGCAGGCTCAGCCCCCAGCCTGAACAAACTGTGCCAGACGTATCCGGCCTTCGCGGCAGTCACTCGCGACACCATCTCCAACACTGGAGCAACGAGCGGCATCAAGCACAATGTGATTCCGGCCGACGCCGAAGCCACGCTCGATTGCCGACTCTTGCCTGGCGAGTCCTACGACGATTTCATCAAGAGCATGCGAGACGTGATCGACGACGAAAAGGTCAATGTCGAAGTCGTCTTCGGCAGCATGGGTCCGTCAAGCAGCTTCGAGACCGAGATGGTCAGCGTGATCGAGGACGTCGTGCGCGAGCAGGTCGAAGGCGCGCTGGTCATTCCGTCCACGTGCGTGGGATTCACGGATTCCAGGGTCCTGCGTCGGCACGGCGTTCACTCATACGGTTTCGTGCCAACCTTGATGGACGCCTCGCTCGCCGCGGGCGTGCATGGCCACAATGAGCGCACGCCGATCGAAGGCCTCAACACCGGCATCCAAATCCTCTTTGAAGTCGTAAGGCGCTTCACCAACGCCCAGCGACTGTAAGTCCTCACCTAATCCACTCTGACAAACCTGCAGGGAGCCAATCCGTGCGACATCCTCAACTTGACGGACAGTGGGCCTTGATCCTCGGAGCATCATCGGGATTCGGCGGCACCTGCGCCGTCGCCCTGGCCGAGGCCGGCATGAACATCGCAGGCGTCCACCTAGATCGGCGCTCGACGATGGCCAATGTCGAGAAAATCGTCAGTCAAATCGAGAGCCACGGCCGGCAAGCATCGTTCCACAACATGAACGCCGCCGACGCTGCCAAGCGAGGCGAAATGCTCGACGGTCTGCGAGAACAGCTCGATGGTCAGGATGGCCCCAGTTCTGTCCGTGTCCTGTTGCATTCGCTGGCCTTCGGTACGCTCGGTCCATACATCGGCGAGAAAGAAGATCGGCCCATCTCCCAGCGACAGATGGAAATGACCATGGACGTCATGGCCAATTCCGTCGTCTATTGGACGCAGGAGATGTTTAGTCGAGGCTTATTGGGTGAAGGCAGCAAGATCTACGGCATGACTTCCGGCGGAGACATGCGTGTCATCCCGCAGTACGGAGCTGTCTCTGCAGCCAAGGCTGCACTCGCTGCTCATCTGCGTCAGCTAGCCGTCGAGCTTGCGCCGAGTGGAATCGCAGCCAACGCGATCAAAGCAGGCATCACCCACACGCCCGCACTGGAGAAAATCCCGGCCGGGATGCAACTGCTCGACTTCGCCCAGAATCACAACCCCTCAGGCCGAGTCACCGAGCCCGAAGACATCGCCCGAGCCATCATCGGCCTCAGCCTCGACAACTCCAACTGGGTCACGGGAAACACCATCAACGTCGACGGAGGCGAAGACATCACGGTGCTGTAGAGAGACGCTACGATTGAGATCAGGTAGGGGGAAGCTCATGGCTGAGAGCAAACCATCTGCTTCAAAACCTGTTAAGTCGGCATTGCCCAAGAATCCCAAGGTCCCCCCTAACCGCCCGCCGAAGGTGATGGATCGCTCTGCGTCGCAGGACAAGTGAGGAGAAAGAGCAATGGCTGAGAGCAAACCATCTGCTTCAAAACCCGTTAAGTCGGCATTGCCCAAGAATCCCAAGACCCCCCCTGGCCGTCCGCCGAAGGTGTTGGATCGAGGTCTCTAGCCGAGCGAGTCTTGTTCGAAGAGTCACCACGGCCAGGTGGCAACGATCGCGGCAACCGCTGCTATCGACAAGTCGACCATGGTCAGCGCCGTGGCGAAACGCACCCAATTGGCCTTCGACCTGAGAGTCTCCTCATTCTCCGCACATGACTCTTGGATCTGCGCCGCCGCCCATTGAATCAGGGCTTCGGTGTCGTAGTCGGACGCAAACTCGGTGAAGTCTTTGAGGTCAGGGCCAATCTTCCAGCGCCTAAGCCGGTAAGCGAAGAACGTGCATACTGCGTTTAGCGCAAACACCACCACCATGGCAGTCAGTAGCGCCCAAAGCTCCACCGAGAGGTCGCCCTCTCGAAACGTGAATGCTGCAGCAATCAGTGCGATCAGCGCGCCATTGAGAGAGAACGTCGCCGCAAGCTTGCGATCGAGCGCGTCAATCGCGCCAATCTGCATGTCTAGCTCAGAACGCGCTAGCTCGTAGTAGAACCGGGCGCCACTCCAGTAGTCGCTCGGTTCCGACGCTTCTCCTTCTTCGACCATATCGATGATCCGAACTCGGCTGAGGCCACCTGTGGAGTGTATCCAATCAGTGCAGTCAGTCATCCTACCTCGCTGCTAAACTGACGCCGGACTTGCGAGGAGTTTCACATGAGCGATCCAATCAGGGGACAAACCGCCATCTGCGGCCTGGGCATCACCGAAATGGGCAAGGTCTACGGACACGACGCCTCCTGGTTTGCCGGAGAGTCGATCAAGCTTGCCATCCAAGACGCCGGCCTTGAAAAAGACCAGATCGACGGCCTCCTCGTCAATCCTGGCATCACTGGAATGATGGGTACCGGCATCGGCATCCCGCTGCAGGGCTACCTCGGCCTGCGCAACTTGCGCCTGCTCAACCACATGAATTCCTACGGCGCGACTGCCTCGGCGATGATCCAGTACGCCGCCATGGCCGTCAATCACGGCATGGCAAACTACGTCGCCTGCATCTTCGCCGACGCCCCGTTGCAGCAAGGCGGGTCAGCCGGCGCAGCCTACGGTGGAGCCGGCCGACGCGGACCATCAGGCATGGCATCACTCATGCCTGCATTCGGCTTCTACGGAGCCAACACGTCCTACGCGCTCGCTGCTCGCCGATACATGGAGCGCTATGGCATCACCAATAACGATTTGGGCAGGGTCTCGGTTACTCAGCGCCGCTACGCCGTGGACAACCCCCACGCGACCATGCGCCAGCCGTTGACGCTCGAGGACTACCACAACTCCCGCTGGATCGTGGACCCGTTTCACCTGCTCGACTGCTGCCTGGTCTCCAACGGCGCCGTCTGCACGATTGTCACCACAGCCGATCGCGCGCGCGATCTGCAGTCCGACCCCGCTTACATCTGGGGTATGGGACAAGGCCACCCAGGGAACTTCCCTCATGCCGAGGTCGAGACGGGAACCACCTCCGGCGCCGTCATCGCCGGCGAAACCGCTTACAAGATGGCCGGCGTAGGTCCCGAAGACGTCGACATCTGCGAGTTCTACGACTGCTACACCTACACCGTCCTGCGCACGATCGAGGACTACGGTCTGGCCAAGCCGGGTGAGGCGATTGGTCTCTACCCCGAAGACCCCGCCGATCCCGAAGCCGATCTGCCATTGATCAACACCGGCGGCGGTCAGCTCTCCTCCTACTACATGTGGGGTATGACGCCGGTCTCGGAAGCCGTAATCCAGGCTCGCGGCTCCGGTGGCGACCGCCAGGTCGAGAAGAACGACATCGTGCTCTGCTCGGGCAACGGTGGCACGCTCGATACTCACGGCACCCTCATCCTCTCCCCCAACGCCAACTAGTCCATTTGGGACCAGATCAGAAACGACACCAACGCCAATGGCATACGAGAAGCCACTCCCCAACCCCGACGAGGACACCAAGCCGTTCTTCGACGGACTCAAGGAGCACAAGCTCCTGCTGCAGTACTTCCCCTCGGCCGACCACTTCCAGTACCCCTACAGCGACCGCTGTTACAAAGACTGGTCGACTGACTGGGAATGGCGCGAGTCAGCCGGTAACGGTGAGGTCTACACCTGGGTCCGCATGCACCAGCTCTACCACCCATCGTGGAAGGAAGAGATTCCTTATACGCTCGCGGTTGTCCAGCTCGACGAAGGCCCGCGGATGCAAACCAATCTTGTCAACGTCGACCCTGAACAGGTTCGCGTAGGGATGCGGGTCAAAGTCTTCTTCGACGACGTGACGGACGAATACACCCTGCCCAAATTTGAGCCCGTGTAGGTCGCCCCGCCGTCAATGACAGCTTCCGAGATCAACACGAGACCGCCGCTGGACGGCGTACGCATCGTCGATTTCACCTGGATCGTCGCTGGGCCCACATGCACGCGATTGCTCGGCGACCTCGGCGCGGAAGTCATTCGGGTCGAGAATGAGCAAACACTGGACTCGATTCGATTCGGGCGACCACACCCGAGTGGATTCGATCCGCCCGACTCCAGCGCCATGTTCAATTGGCTCGACCGCAGTAAGCGCTCGATCACCGTCAACGCTCGACATCCGGATGGCCTTGACCTGATCAAACGGTTGATTCGCGTCTCAGATGTCGTGGTCGAGAACTACTCGTCGCGCATCTTGGAAAACTGGGGCCTCAGCTTCGAAGAACAGCGAGCAGAGAATCCGGAGATCATCTACGTCTCCCTCTCCGGATTCGGACACTCAGGACCGCAGCGCGACTACTCAACATGGGGACCAACCGCGCAGGCGCTCAGTGGACTGACTGCCATGTCGGGACTGCCCGAAGCGCCCGAACCGGCAGGCTGGGGATACTCCTACCTGGATCACATGGCTGGATTCACCGCGGCAGCTGCGATCACCGCCGCGCTGCGGCATCGACGCGACACCGGCCAAGGCCAGTGGATCGATCTCTCGCAGGTTGAAACCGGTATGGCCTTGACTGCACCGGCAACGCTCGACTACACCGTCAACGGCCGCCGCTACCGCGAAACCGGCAATCCGCCCGGCAACCGATCCGTTTGGCCGCAGGCCGCCCCGCACAACACGTACCCTACCGCCGGCGACGACAACTGGATCATGATCACCTGCACCTCCGACGCCGAATGGGAAACATTCTGCAACGCCAGCGATCATCCGCACTGGCGGACAGATAACCGCTTCGCCACGCTTCCCGCTCGATTGCGACACCAGGATGAATTGGACGAACAGATCGGTTCCTGGACGGCCGGTCAGGATGGCCGCGCGCTGATGCAGCGTCTTCAGAGCGCAGATGTGCCTGCCGGAGTCGTTCAGAACGGTGTCGACCTGGTCGTCCGTGACCCGCAGATGAAGTCTCGAGACTGGACTGTCATACGAGACCATCCAGTCATCGGCGAGCATCTGACCGACGGTTTGCAAATTCGCTTCTCTCGAACTCCTGCGCATCGAGACCTACCTGGTCCACCCCTCGGCGAGGCCAACCAGTACGTCTTTAGTGACCTGCTCGGTCTCAGCGACGAGCACATCGCCGAACTCCAGGTGAACGGTGCGATGGGCTAGCTATGGGACCGCTCGACGGCATCAACGTCCTCGACCTCTCCGACCCAAAGGGCCACTTCGCCGGCAAACTGCTCGCAGGTTTGGGCGCCGACGTCATCAAGATCGAATCACCGGACGGCGATGTCGGGCGAAGCTACGGACCATTCCTTGAAGATCAGCCCGGCCCCGAACGGAGTCTGTACTGGTGGCACTACGCCGGCGGAAAGCGATCCGTCGCACTCGATCTCCACAGTTCAGACGGGCTAGAACTCTTCCTCCAACTCGCCGAGCAAGCTGACATCGTGCTCGAGACATGGCAGCCGGGACGAGAGCGTCCGTTCGATCCGGCTGCCCTCTCCGAGTATTGTCCCGAACTCGTCGTGCTCAGCCTCACTCCCTTCGGACAGACCGGCCCCTGGCGCGACTACGCATGGTCTGACGGCGTCGGAATTGCCCTGGGCGGACCGATGGGTAGTTGCGGTTATGACAACATTCCCGGGACCCCTCCGATCAGGCCCACCGAACATCACGCCGGCCACATCGCCGGATACTTCGCTGCCACCGGCGCATGCGCAGCTCTCTACGAACGACAACAGAGCGGTATCGGCCAGCACATCGATATCGCCATGCACGAGTGCCTGGGTTTCACGATCGAGTCATCCGCGCCCTGGGCCCTTTACGAGCAGCATCCCCTGATCCGTCAGGCTGGCCGACACGCTGGACCACAGCCAACTGAACCCTGGCAATATCCCACCGCCGACGGACGCCTGATCAACATCTTCGGCATGCCACGCTCCGAAGCGAGCTGGCTCGCGCTGGTAGCGTTCATTCAGGAACACGGCATGGGCGAGAACCTCTCCGACTTCGAACTCCTCGACGGTCGTAAGCGACAACTCGGACTCCAGCAGCCCTCTGTGGCGATGATGCTCGCTGACATTGCCGACTTCATCGCTGCCCACGAGGCTCAAGAGATATACGCTGGCGCACAGGCCGCCGGCGCAGCCTGGAGCATCATCCGCACGCCCGACGAATGCCTCGACGACGAACACTGGCACGCACGCGGATTCTTCGTCGAGGTCGAACACGAGGAGCGCAACCGCACCGTGACCTTCCCCGGAGCTCCCTACATCCTCAGCGAGACTCCCTGGATGCACGGCACACGCGCGCCGATGCTCGGAGAACACACCGCCGAAGTGCTCTGCGGCCAACTGGGACTGAGCAAGGACGAACTTGGCGCATTGGTCGCCGCAGGAGTCGCACGATGAGTCAACAGCCAGCACGCCGTCGGCGACGACGACGTCCCGCGCGTCCTTCAGGAAACTCCGGCGAGTCCGAGGTCGGGCGCCGGCCTGAAGGCGAAACCAATACCGAATCCAGTGAGCGTGGTCGAGGCGGCGGCAAACGATCTGGTGCGGCAACCGCTGATCAACCGCAACGGAGGGGCACCATCTTTGGCATGCCGCGCATGTCTGTTGCCCTCCTCGGTGGTCTGCTGGTTGCGATGATCGCCGTCTTCGCGATGCAGCTCCTCTTCCCTCCGGACGATGTGGCCCAGGTCGAGGGAGTTCAGACATTCCCCGACCAGGGTCGGCGACACCTGGGCGAGGGCGAGACCTTCGACAGCTACAACTCGTCGCCGCCGACCTCAGGCCCACAGCCGTCCGAAGCGCCGGACGCCGACGTGTATTTGCCTGACGACGAGAACATTCCCCAACCGGCTGAAATGTTGCCGCTGCTGGAGCGTGGCGGCGTCGTGATTTACTACGACCCGAACTCCTACAGCGATGCTGAAGACACGAGCGGCCTGCTCGGAGCGATGCAAAGCCTGCGTCAATTCCGTGAGCGGCTCGCAGTCGTGCCAGTCGAAGGCTTGGCCGAGGACCATGGCGGCGCAACTATCGTGATCGCCGCTTGGCGAACCCTGCTTCGCGTCGACCAATGGGACGCAGACGGTAACGAACAGATCACCGCCTTCCTCCAGAACGCGCCCGACGGCTACTACGACCGCTATCGGCTCGAACGCGGTGACAGCACGGTGTCGGCGGGAACCTCATCGCAATGATCCGTCTGAGTCCACGACTTGCCGTAGCGACCATCGCTGTCATGCTCGCTTTCGCCTTGTCGGCATGCGGTGGTGGATCGAGTGAGGGTCAGACCTCAATCGACATCCGCGATCGTCCAGAACTCGAGATCTACGACAACGAACACACGACGGATCAACAGATTCACCTGATCGGCAACCAACCGGCCGACTACACCGTGTTCCCGCCCTACGGCGAAGAACATTCCCCCATTCCCCTGGCCTGTGGCATCTACAGTTCCACGCCGCTCTTCGAGATGGTCGTCCACGCCATGGAGCACGGCGCGGTCGTCCTCTGGTACACGCCAACAGAGTTGAGCGCCGGCGACATCGTCGCCATCACCGAAGTTATGTCAAAGCATCTCAACGACAACGACTACGCAATCCAGGCGCCTTACGGGGGACTCGACGCCCCAATCATGCTCGTCGCCTGGGGAGTGCGCCTCCCGCTCAGCGAGGTCGACAAACCGGCAATCGAGCAGTTCTTCGACGAGTTCCACGACGACGCCCCCGAACCCATCGCCGCCGGCGGCTGCTCCACAGCCCGATAACTCCGATCCGCAGCAGAAGTGGCCCAACTGGCTTCTGATCCCCGCTTCCCCCCTTGCGGGGGAAGCTGCCGAAGGCTGAAGGGGGGGTGCCAATCAAGCGCCACCAGGAATCGACACTGAGAGACAAGGAGAGGCGCCCAACCGACGATCCACTGCACGCCTCCTCAGTTCGGGCCGAACCAAATGGCGCAAACCAACCACCGCTTACACTCTCAAACGTGACCAACCACAACTCAACTACCGACCACCCCCATCCACTCGATCCCATCTTCCACCCGCGAGGCGTCGCCGTCGTCGGAGCATCGCGCGGCAGCCGCGGCGCACGCGGACCCAGCGGCTGGCTCCAGTCGCTCAAGGACGCGGGACAGCCGAACATTTACCCCGTCAACCCAAGAGCTGACGAGATCGAAGGGCTTGCCGCTTACGCCCGCCTCACGGATATCCCCGGACCCGTCGACCACGTGATTAGCGCCATCCCCGCCGCCTACGTCCTCGACATGCTTGAAGACGCTTCCGCCAAGGGCGTTCGCTCGATTCACCTCTTTACTGCCGGATTCGCCGAGACCGGTATCGCCGACCGCCAGAAACTTCAGCACCAGCTCAAGGCCAGAGCCACGGAACTCGGCATCCGCCTGATCGGTCCCAACTGCTTAGGTCTCTACGTTCCCGAAGGCAACGTCTCCTTCACCCAACAACTCCCAACCGACTCAGGGCCTGTCGCGTTCTTCTCCCAATCGGGCACCAACGCCAGTGACGCCACCTACAACGGCGCGCTCCGTGGCCTGCGCTTCTCCAAGGTCGTCTCATTCGGCAATGCGATCGACGTCTCCGCCGCCGAACTCCTCGACTATGCCGAGCACGATCCCAACACCGAGATCATCGGCGCCTACATCGAAGGCATGCCCGACGCCCGAGACTTCTTCCGCTCGCTGCGCAGCGCCGCGCGCAGCAAGCCGGTTGGCCTGCTTAAGGGAGGCCTCCTGCCTTCCGGCGGCCGAGCCACCCAATCCCACACTGCTTCGCTGGCCGGTTCCGGTCAGATCTGGGCCGCTGTCGCAAGACAAACCAATGCCGTCCTCGTCCACAACATGCAGGAAATGGTCGACCTTCTTGTCGGCTGGCGATTCGGCGCTGTCCCGGCCGGACCCCGGATCGGGCTGGTCGTCGGTGGAGGCGGCATTTCGGTGCAGGGCGCCGACGACGTCGAACGCGAAGGACTCCAACTGCCCGCGCTCAGCGATCACACCCTCAAACGGCTCGCCGAAGTCACACCGGTCGCCGGCACCGGCATCCGTAATCCCGTCGACACCATGTCACTGTGGGACGGAGAACGGGTCAGGCCAACCCTGCAAGCAGTCGCCGAGGATCCGAGCGTCGACGCAATCATCGTCCAAACCGGAATGAGCTGGGGTGTCGGATTCTTTGGCGACGACCAGATTGAAAACCGTCGCAGGATGATTGCCGAGATCGCCGAAGCCCGCGAACGGCACGGCATGGCAATCTCGATCGTGGTGCCGATCAACTTCGATCAGCGCCAGGGCAAGTCCAACGCGGAGTTGTCGCGAATGATCTCCGATGCCGGACTCCCGCTCTACTACAACATCCGCGACGCCGCCCGCGCCATGAAGCGGCTCCTCACCTGGCAGACCCGGCACACCGAAAGATCGACCCCATGACCACCACCAATGACATCTACGAAGTCATGCAGACACAGCGCGCCATCCGCCGCTGGACCGACGAGCCGGTTGACCCCGAGGTGATCGAGCGGATCATCCAGGCCGGATGTTGGGCGCCCAGCGGCAGTAACTCGCAACCCTGGGGCTTCCTCGTCGTCAGCGACGACGACAAGCGCGAACGCCTCGCAGCGGCACTCCGCTCTGGATTCGAGATGCGCGTGGGCAGCAGCTTTCCCAATCCTGATGAGGTCGAAGACCCTACCCGTCGACGCATGTATCGAGGCGCGAAAAGCCTCTTCGAGAACTTCGCTGCCGCACCGGTCTGGATCATCCCCTGCCTGCTCACCGATCTGTATCTGGCCCGCGCGGCGGATAGCCTGCTCGCCGGCAGCAGCATCTATCCCAGCATCCAGAACATCATGCTCGCCGCCCGCGCCGAGGGTTTGGGCACCGTCCTGACGACTCCCCAGGACAGCATCATGGACGAGCTGCGCACGGAACTCAGCATCCCCGACAGCGCGTTGCCTGTCGCCATCATCCCCATGGGACACCCCAACGCCAACTTCGGCCCGGTTACTAGAAGGCCGCTCGACACGTTCCTCCACTGGAATGGCTGGAACGACTAGCCGCTCATGCCCCCTGTCCGCCGAAAATTCTCTATCCGCAAAGCCAACGCACACCTGCGAGAAGCTGATCCTGTCATCGGACAGCTCATTGATCAGCACGGACCATTTCAACCACGACCTTCAGGCGACCCATGGTCGGCACTCGTCCGCTCCATCCTCTTCCAGCAGCTCGCCGGAGCAGCAGCCTCAGCAATTCAACGCAAGTGGTTCGCCTACTACGGCGACGAGCAGACGACGCCAACACCTGAACAGATTCTCGCGACCCCCGATGAGGACTTTCGCGCCTGCGGCATCTCGCGGCAAAAGATGTCCTACTTCCGCGACCTCGCCGTTCACACTGCCGACGGCCGGCTCAAGCTCACACGACTCAATCGGATGTCCGACGACCATGTGATCAAAGCGCTCACCGAAGTCAAAGGCATCGGCGAGTGGACCGCCCACATGCACCTGATGTTCCACCTCGGCCGCCCCGACATTCTGCCCGTCGGTGACCTAGGAGTGCGCAAAGGCATGCAGATCGCCTACGACCTCGCCGAAATGCCCAAGCCGAAAGAAGCCGCCGAGCTCGGCGCGAAATGGGCCCCGTATAGTTCGGTCGCCAGTTGGTACATGTGGCGCGCCGCCGACACCTTCACTCCCGACCAATCCCTCTAAGGAGACCCCACATGCCCGATGCCTCACGCGACCAACGAATTGGCTTCATCGGTACCGGCAACATCGGCAATCCCATGGCTCGACAGTTGATCGCTGCCGGACACGAGCTGGTGATCTTCGACCTCCGACCCGAAGTCATGGAAAACCTGTTGGAGCTGGGAGCCGAGTCTGCCGATAGTTGTGCCGAGGTCGCCTCACGCTGTGGTGTCGTGATCACATCACTGCCTGGACCGCCCGAGGTCGAAGCTGCAATCACCGGGTCGGACGGCATCCTCGCTGGCGCATCCCGCGGCGATATCCATGTCGACCTGAGCAGCAATTCGATCACCGCCGTCCGACGCCTTGCCCAGCTCGAAGCCGACGCCGGCGTCTCATACATCGACGCGCCGGTCACCGGTGGCGTTCCTGGCGCCGAAGCAGGCACGCTGACCGTGCTGGGCAGTGGCGACGCCGACGCCTTCCAGCGCGTCCGTCCCTTGCTCGAGCACATCGGAGCCAACATCTTCCATCTTGGCGAGGCCGGGTCGGGTTGCCTGTTCAAGCTCCTCAACAACGTGATTATCCTCTGCGGCAATCAGATCGTGCAGGAGGCGCTGGTGTTGGGCACCAAGGCCGGTCTCGATCCTGAGGACTTGGTCGAGAAACTGCGGCTGGGCACGGCGCGCCCATACATGGGACTCGCTCCGTACCTGCTAGGCAAGCGCTTCGACAACCCATCCTTCACACTTCGACTGGCGGAAAAGGATGTTTCCCTCGCGCTTGAAGCGGCACGAGTCAACCAGGTCTCTATGCCCGTCGCCAACGCTGCTCATCAGACGTATCTCCGAGCGCTCAGCGCCGGACTCGGCGAACAGTCCTTCCTCGCAACCCTCCAGGCCATCGAGACCGCCGCTGGCTCAGAAATCCCCACCATCCAAATCGAAGGCGGCGGCGCCTCCCTCTAAGAAATCGTTCAACACCATGCCAGACTCCACACGCGACCAGCAAATCGGTTTCATCGGCACGGGAAACATCGGCAACCCGATGGCCCGCCAACTAATCAGGGGCGGTCAACAGCTTGTCGTCTACGACCTGCGACGCGAGGTACTGGAGAATCTGCTCGAACTCGGCGCAGAGTCCGCCAGGAGCGCTGCCGAGGTCGCCTCGCGTTGCTCAATAGTCTTCACTTCGCTTCCCGGCCCAACTCAGATTGAGGCTGCGACTGCTGGTCCCGACGGCATCCTCGCCGGAGCCTCGCCGGGAGACATCCACATCGATCTCAGCACTAACTCGGTCGAGGGCGTCGAACGAATCCTTCAACTCGAGACGAACGCCGGAGTGATTCACATCGACGCGCCCGTCACCGGCGGAGTCGTGCGAGCCGGACAGGGCACACTCACCATCCTCGGCAGCGGAAACGCTGAGACTTTCGAACGCATCCGACCGCTCCTCGACCACATCGGCGAGCACGTGTTTCATCTCGGCGAAGCCGGCATGGGCTGCCTCTACAAGCTGATCAACAACGTGATCGTGCTCAGCGGCCACATGATCGTCCAGGAAGCGCTCGTCATGGGAACCAAAGCCGGACTCGATACACAGGACCTGGTCGAAAAGCTCCGCCAGGGCACCGCCAGGCCCTACATGGGACTGGCCGATGTGTTCCTGGCCAAGCAATGGGAAAACCCCACTTCCACAGTCGTCATTGCCGAGAAAGACATCGCGCTCGCACTAAAGCTGGCCCGCGACCAGCAAGTCCCGATGCCCGTCGCAAACGCTGTCCATCAGCACTACCTGGCAACCCTCGCCGCAGGATTCGACGACCTCCATCACTTCAGCGCCCAGGACGTCATGGAGGCCGCCGCCGGAATCTCAATTCCCCCGACTGCAATCGATAGCGACTAAGACCTCCCCCTTTGGGGAAGGTGAACCGAAGGGGCGGAGGGGGCCGCGCAGCCTCTACCAGGCATCAACCGCATGCTTCTTCACCGGCGACAACGGAGCTCGGGGCGTCATTCGCAGCATCGCAATCAGCCGATCTCGCGTCTCCTCGGGTGGAATCACGTCGTCAAACTCATACCGACGACCAGCGTTGATCGCCGAGTTATGTTCGCGCATGTCGTTGGCCCACTCGTCGCGGATTCGCTTCGCTTCCGCCGGATCGCGTTCTTCGACTTCACGGATCTCGTCACGGTTGACGAGGAGTGACGCACCTTCGAGGCCCATGCCGCCCGACTCCGCGGTCGGCCAGGCCAGGCGGACGTCTCGCGACGCAAACGAATTGCCCATCGCCGCCGGACCCAGACCGTACGCCTTGCGAAGCTGGATCGTGTAGAGCGGCACCGTCCGATTTTGGTGCGCAATGATCGGTCGCGCATGGTGCCGCGCGATCCCTTGCTCTTCCGCCGGCCTCCCGACCATGTAGCCGGGATTGTCGACCAGCGACACCATCGCGATCTCGTGTGCATCACAGAGCTGGATAAAGCGTGCGATTTTGTCCGACGCGTCCGAGTCGATAGCACCGGCAATCACCGAGAGTGGCTGGTTGGCGATGATCCCCACCGATCGGCCGCCAAGTCGTGCGAGCGCAGTAATCAACTGTGGAGCCCACGTCGGTCGCACTTCGAAGATGGTGTCACGATCCATGATCGCGCGAATCACCCGTCGCATGTCGTATGCACGCCGTCGATTCGACGGCACAATCCCTCGAATCCGCTCGGCCCACGGATCGGCCTCTCCATCTGGCAGGTCGTAGAGGAAGTAACGCAGGTAACGTCCAGCAGCATCAATCGCCTCGGCTTCAGTCTCGACCATCAAATCGATCCCACCCACCCGGTCATGCATCTCCGCCGGACCAATGTCATCGGGTGTCAGCTTCAGTCCCATAGCGCCCTCAACGAGCGGAGGACCTCCCATGCCAATCGCCGAGTCCCGAGTCGCCACGATGAAATCCGACAGCCCAGCAATCGAAGCATTCCCCGCAAACGATCGTCCCGACACCACCGACACGGTCGGCACCCAGCCCGAGAGCTGAGCCATGCCGTCAAAGGTCCCCCAGCGACCTGTCAGGCCCCGTTGCGATCCGGCCAGGTCATGCGCCCTTGCGCCGCCGCCGTCCGCGAACGTGATCAGCGGCCAACGGCGGTCGTGGACCAGATCAAGCAGTCGGTCGAACTTGCCATGATTCAACGCCGTCTGAGTACCGCCCTGCACCGTGTAGTCGTAAGACGCGATGCCCACCGGATGACCTTCGACCGTGCCAAAGCCCTGCACCAGACCATCCGCCGGACCGATCATCGACTTGTTGGCCGGAATCGCCAACACGCCATACTCGACAAAGCTGCCCTCATCGAGCACCCTGTCAATCCGCTCTCGGGCCGTGAACTTGCCTTTCGCGTGAACCTTCGCCACGGCCTCGGGCCTGGCGTCATCCATCGCCTGGGCGCGAGCCTGGATGACCTCGTCGATGATCGCTTCGTCCATTGGTTCTGACCCCTCCGCTGATACCCTCCGCATACGGTACCCGCTCATCCAGCCAGCAAGACCGCAACCCTGAGTTGGAGTCTCTTCATGCCTTCTGACATCGATCTGGTCGGCCCAGTTGTCCGCGAAATCCAACGTCGAGCGCTCGACGAGCCCGATGCGTTCTGGTCGGAAGCAGCCGCTCGGTTGCCCTGGTTCCGAGAATGGGACGAGGTCTTCGAGTGGACGCCGGAAGAAATCCCCGCCTTCCGCTGGTACATCGGCGGTGAGACCAACCTCGCCTACGCTTGCCTCGACGCCCAAGTCGCAAACGGAAACGGTGGACGCGCCGCACTGATCGCGCTCGATGAAAACGGCGATCAGCGCGTCTTCACCTACGCGCAGCTACTCAAGCAGGTCGAGCGAATGGCCGCCTCGCTCCGCGCCATCGGAATCGAGCGTGGTGACCGCGTCGCCATCTACATGCCGACCAACTACGAAGCGATCGCGCTCATGCTTGCCTGCGCGCGCATCGGCGCAGTCCACCTGGTCATCTTCGCCGGATTCGGCGCAGGTGCCATCGCCGAGCGGATCAAGCTGGCAGAGGCCAAAGCCATCTTCGCCACGGACTCCACATACCGGCGCGGCCGCAACGTCCCGCTCGACCACTTCGTCAGAGGCGCGCTCGAGAACGAAGGCGCGGGCGAAATCATCGAGACGGTCGTCGTCGAGCGCCGACTGGCCGACAGCCCCAACATCGGTGGCGACAAAGAGATGAGCTGGGAAGACTTCCTTGAGGCCGGGCGCGGAGGCGACGGCTCGTGGGTGGCCATGGAAGCCAACGAGCCGGCGTACATCCTCGCCACATCAGGAACGACCGCGCGGCCCAAGCTCTGCGTCCACACCCACGGCGGCTACCCGGTCTGGATCGCCAGCATGGCCGACTGGGTCTTCGACCTCCAGCCCGAGGACGTCTGGTGGGCTACCTCCGACATCGGCTGGGTCGTGGGACACTCCTACATCGTCTACGGACCACTGCTCGCCGGCGCTACCACGATCGCATTTGAAGGTGCGCTTGACCACCCGGATGTTGGCACCTTCTACAAGATCATCGAGGACCACGGCGTCACTGGCATGTTCACGTCGCCGACGGCCATCCGTCTACTGATGCGCTCTGGCACGGAACCCGCCGAGGCTGTCGATATGACATCACTGACCCGCGTCTTCTCCGCCGGCGAAGTACTCAATCCGCCCGCCTGGGAATGGTTCCAGCAGGAAATCTTCGCAGACGAGATTCCCGTCCTCGATCACATGTGGCAGACCGAGACGGGTGGCCCGATCATCGGCAATCCCTACGGCATCCAGATGCTGCCAATCAAGCCAGGCTCAGCCGGAATCCAGTTGCCAGGCATCGAGGGCGCTGTCCTCGACACCGATGGCGAAGAACTCGCAGCGGACGAGAAAGGCATCTTCGCCATCACCAGGCCGTTCCCTGGTCTGACCGCTCGGCTGTGGGGCGAGCCCGAGCGCTATCAGACCGACTACTGGGGAAAGGTCCCCGGTCGCCAGGTTTACTTCACCGGCGACGCCACCGCAGTAGACGAGGACGGCTACGTCTGGTTCTCGGGCCGAGCCGACGAGATCATCAAGATCGCCGCCCACCGAATCGGCACCATCGAGGTCGAGTCAGCCATTCTCAGGCATCCGGGTGCAGCAGAAGCCGGCGTTACCGGACGTCCGGACGAACTGCGAGGCGAAGTCATCTCCGCCTTCGTCGTGCTCAAAGCCGGCTACGAGGCCGGCGACAATCTCAAGACCGAGATTCTCCAAACCATCCGCGGTGAGCTCGGCCCGGTCGCCGTCATCGGAGAACTCAACTTCGTCGACGCCCTGCCCAAGACCCGCTCTGGCAAAATCATGCGACGAGTCCTCAAAGCCGTCACGCTCGACACAGATCCAGGAGATATCTCCACAATCGAAGACGAAGGCTCAGTCGAAGACGCCCGCTCCGCCTGGGAAGACATGAAAGCCAGCATTCGCTAAATGCAGGTGATTCGAGCGACAGATAAGCAGGTTCGTCGGTTACTGAACACAGCTAGGAACGACGACCTGCGGGAGAAGTGGGAGCGGCGCACCGAACCGGCGCTCTTGATTCTCGCTGTCGCGATGATTCCGCTGCTCGTCGGTCACTTCGACCCGAGTTTGTCGGAATCGGCGCAACGATGGCTCTTTGTCGGCGACACTGCGATTTGGATTGTCTTCGCGGTAGATCTCGCTGTTCGAGTTTGGTTGGCCGAGCACCGTCGGCGATTTCTCATCAGCCATTGGTATGAAGTCCCAATCGTCGTTATTCCGTTCTTTAGGCCATTGCGAATCCTCTTGCTGCTCAGGCTGGGTGCGGTACGAGGAGTGTTCTCAGAGATACTTCGACGCCGTGCAATTTCTGTTTCGTTGTTTGCGTCACTGTTCGCCCTGGCCCTGGCGACGATGATTGTCGTGCTTGCTGAACGAAGCGGTGACGGACCGATTGATGATTGGGGGACTGCCTTATGGTGGGCTCTTGCGACGATTACCACAGTGGGATACGGAGACGTCACGCCGGTCACGGCGTTAGGTCGAGCTATCGGAGTGTTGTTGATGGTCGCCGGAATTGGTGTCTTTGGTGTGCTGACTGCCAATGTGGCAGCGTGGTTCGTCGAAGGGCAACAGGCTCAGGAACCGTCCGACGATTCCCGAATAGATCAACTCGAGAAAGAAAACGAGAGGCTACGAGCTGAGTTGGAGGAGCTGCAGGCTCAGCGAGGTCAAGATGGGTGAAACGCGAGGCAGTCAACTAGCCACCATCCGACTTGCGCCGATTTATTCCTGCTGAACCAATGCTGGTCCTCCCACTGCAACCTGCTGAAACATCCAAGCAAAAGAGGTTGTCCTAGATGGCTGAATCTCTTCGTGGGCCGGGAATCTCGACGGTTAGTCCCCTGTTGGAGTGGTGGAGTGTTCTGCGAGCGGGACGCTCCGATGATCACTTGGAGCGCTGGGAAGCCCGCACAAATCTTCCACTGTTGATTCTCGCGGGGGTCATGTTGCCGCTGATCTTGCTCCCGCTGGTCAGCGATCTATCGCATGACGTAGATAGGGCGTTTACCTACGGCGAGTGGGGCATCTGGGCTGTGTTCGCCGTCGATCTCGTCGCCCGACTCTGGTTGGCGGAAAACCGTAAACAGTTTCTGCGACGCAACTGGATCGATGTCCTGATCGTCGTTGTGCCATTCTTGCGGCCATTGCGGCTGCTCAGGGCGGTCGTGTTTGTTGCCAGGCTTTGGACGCTTCTCGACCGAAGAGGAGTGCGCGGCACTGTGGTGCTTGCCTTGGCCATTATGTTTGGTGCGACTGCCGCCATCTGGGCCGCCGAAAGCGGAGCCGGGAGCCAGGTACACAGTTGGGACTCAGCGCTCTGGTGGACGCTACATACCATGGCAACCGGAGACGGCGTCAAGGAAGCATCAACTGTGCTCGGCCGAATCGTGGGAGCAATCGTCACCCTGCTCGGCTTCGCCCTGCTCGGAATGCTCACCGCCACCATCGCCGCCTGGTTCGTCGAGCAGGACCAAGACAAAGAGCAAGAACAAATCCTCGAAGAGCTCAAAGTCCTACAGGACGAGGTCACGGCGCTACGTGAGGAACTCGCAAAGGGCAGGGAGTCTGGTGACTGATACTCTGACACAAGGAGGATCGTGATGACCCAGGCGAGACCATCTCCCGGCCAGCACAAAGACCACGAGGATGCTCTCCCCCCTCCTGGTCCGGTGTATGTCATCTCCGAGACGGGATTCGGTCCAACTGGACTCTTTGACTCGGAAGAAGCTGTCGACGAGCGCATGAGGCAATGGAGGCTATTGAACTGGCTTTCGAAATGCCTCCGACGCGCTTCTTCGAGCAACGGTCAGCAGTGAGTAGCCGGCCCATGCAGGAGAAGTGGGTCCGTGTCATGCCTCAACACTCAGCCGAAATGCAATGTCAGGGCCGACACCGCGGCGACCATCAGCACCGTTAGCGAAGAAGTCGGCATCGCAGTGCCGATCAGTCGACGCTTGTGACCCAGCCTGCGCTCATTCGTTTCTAGCGCCAACTCGATTTCTCGCCCGTACCACCGCTTGGCGATGGGCAACGAATGGTCATCTTCAATCCTCGAGAGTGCCTGTAGGCCCGGTCGCCGACTGAGCGGATCGACTCGGTTCGCCCACATCAAGAGAACGATGTTCACCAGCAGCATGAAAATCGTTGCGTGAGCGAAGCCTTCCACGTAAGCGGGCAGATTCAAATCGGCAATGCTCAGGGATGCTCCGAGAATCGCGAGTACAGCGAAGTTTAGAGCGAACAGCGTGCTGAGTCGTTGATTCAGCGCAGCGTGGTGTCGACCCTGATCGTCTCGTCTCCACCGCGCCTCAGCCAGATACAGCGTGACCTCAACATCAGCCAGTTCGTGAGATTCCTCAGCCATTAGAATGGGCGGCCGATTTCCTCACCAATCTTCCTCAGCCGCTCGACTCGCTGCTCGGTTGGCGGGTGGGTCGAGAACCACCGACCTGCACCACCCGCCAGCGGATTCACAATGAACATGTGATTCGCCGCCTCGGCGGTTTTCATCTCTTCCGCCGCATAGCGAGACTCCGGCGTTCTCACGCCTTGCTCCAGTTTCAGCAACCCGTAGGCCAGGGCCTCAGGATCACCGCAGCGACGCGCGCCGGTGTCGTCGGCCTTGAGTTCGCGCTGCCGGCTGACGGCCATCTGGATCATTCCAGCAATGATTGGCGCAATGATTGCCACGATCAACGCTCCGGCCAGATGTCCCGCTCCTCCGCCGCCCTCGTCATCATTCTGTCCGCCCATGCCGCCGAACATGAATCCCATGAACAGCGCAAACTGAGCGATCATCGCAATAAACGAGATCACCATCGCCATCGATGCAACAATCGTCGACCACAGCGTGTCGCGATTCGTCACGTGGGCCAACTCGTGCGCCATCACGCCCGACAGCTCACGCTGCGTCAGTAGACCCATGATTCCGGTTGTCGCGGCGACCGCCGAGTGATTGGGATGCCGTCCGGTTGCGAACGCGTTGGGAATCGGCGTGTCGATCACATACACCGACGGAATATGACGCGGACAGTCGCCGGGGCGGCAGTGGCCCATGCAGCGAGCCTCGAGATGCTCAAGAGTGAACTGCTCCAGCAAGTCCTTGCGGAACGGCATCTTGGCCTGGCAGGCTGCTCGCTCGACGATTCGGTACAGGTCAGGCGCCTCCGCGGCCGTGACCAGTTGGCCACCCATCATCTTCGGCACCATCGAGTGCGAGTTGTAGTAGCTGTACAGGTTGATTCCGAAGGCGATCACGGCCATCACAATCAGACCAATCTCGCCGGCCACCGCCAACCCCACGACCATTAACAGCCCAGCCATCAGTACCACGAGGAACATCGTGCGCAATCCGTACACGATTCGCCTCCATCTTTTGTCAATCAGGTGCGGTAGTTACGTCGAGATCGTACCATCGTGAGAGAGGGATCGAATCGCGCGCCACCATTACCGGGAGCTCCAAATGCCTATCTACGAATACGCCTGCCGAGCCTGTGGCAACGAATGGGAGCACTTCACGCGCAAGATGGACGCGCCAGCACCGGACTGCGAACATTGCGAGTCGGAAGGGCAGGTCGAGCGTCTCATCGCTCGCTCAGCCTTCATCAAGGACGAGAACACCAAGATGCGCGAGATGCATCCCAAGTACGCCAAGATGGTCGACGCCGCTTGGGACAAAGCCTCACGCAACGATCCACTCAGCAAAACCCGCTTTGCCCCACTCGTCGACTCGGGCAAACGCGTTCAGGACATGACCTAGAGGAAATCGCTGCCCGCTTTTGATCCCTGCATCCCCCACGCGGTGGAAGCTGCCGAAGGCTGAAGGGGCTCTCTCCCCTACTCCGCAGGCGCCGGCTCAAAGACAGCACCGACTGTCACACCATTCGCCGATGCCCAATCCTGCGCAGGTTGGCGATCACGTCCAACCGCAAGAGTGCTGACTCGAATCGACTCCCCGTCTCCGCAGACGATGGTCATCCCATCCGAACTGATCGCCGCGACCTCGCCTGCTGAGCCTCCTGAATGATCCGACCTCGTCGAACCCAGCAGCGTCACACGCTGACCGCCTACCTCGCTCCACGCGCCTGGCGCGCGGTCTGAGCCGCGAATGAAGTTGTGCACGATCTGTGCATCCTGCGACCAGTCAATCCGCGCAACATCGCCTTCCCAGGGACCCTCATACGTCATGTCGTCTTCATTCTGGACATGACGCGGCGCCTGTCCCGCCTCCACGAGCTGCACCGCTTCGGCCATCGTCTCAACGCCCAGCGGGAAGAGGTGCTCGCGATAGACCTCATTGATCGTCGCGTCAGGACCGATCGGGCAGGAGCGCTGTAGCAGGATTGGCCCAGTGTCGAGCCCTTCGTCGACCCAAAAGATTGTCACGCCGGTCATCGTGTCGCCCTGCACGATGGCATGGTTGATCGCCGACCGTCCGCGATGCTTTGGCAGGATTGATGGGTGATACTGAATCGTCTTCAATGAGGGAAACTCAAGCACCCGCGAAGGAATGATCTGCGTAACGAATGCCATCACGTTGAGTTCGGGATTCGTCGCCTCATATTGAGCGATCACTTCCTCGTCGACCACGCCCCGACGTTGCCAGCGACGGGGCTGCACGAGCGTGATGCCCGCGTCGCGTGCGGCTTGCGCGAGTGGATCGGGACGTCCTCCTTCTCGCTCGGGCGGCGTGAACACACCAACAATCTCATGTCCGTCGGCGACCAACCGCTCGAAAATGGCTGCGCCAAATGGAGCCTGTCCGATCAGTGCGATTCGCATAGCGATGTCCTCTCCTCTGCCTCCAGGGCCTGAACTGGATGACGCGTCATGAAGTCGCGCGCCAGATTCGCGGCCGTTTGTTCGCGATGATGTCGTTGAACGTGGTGATCGAGATTCGCCGTAACACAATCTCGATCAGAGCCGGTGCTCGAATGTCAGGTCCGAAGAAGTCATCAACCTCATAGGGGAAATGAGGCGCGACCTCGGAAATCAACTCCGGATCTTCGGTCACTCGGGCGACACCAGCGAGATTCAAGTGCCGAAAATCGACCGTCCAATGCAGCAGCTCCACCAACTCGTTGCTGCGGACTTGCTTGAGTTTCGGAGTCCCGGCGGCGGTGAGCACGTAGGCATTGAGACCGACATACGCCGGGGTCACAGGGCGCACATGCGGCTGCCGACCTTGCGTGGTCGCGAACAGACCGATCGGCGCATTCTTGACGATCTCCAGTGCTTCGGGCCAAAAGTCGGGTACGCCAGTATCCCGTTCATCGGCGTGTTCCTGATGCTGCGCCACAAGGCCTCCGAAACGCACACGAAATCGATGATTGCGGTGTACTCCGCAGCGTAAGGCTAATCGAGCGCTCGAGGATCGCCCGGATCAACCTCGCGAATCTCGCCGTCGTGCATCAAGAACAGCCGGCTAGCGCGCTTCGCAACCTCAAGATTGTGGGTCACCATGACGATCGTCTGTCCGGCCCGGTTCAGGTCTTCCAGCAGTTTGACGATCTCGCGACCAGTTTGGGAATCAAGGTTGCCGGTTGGCTCATCGGCAAGAATCACGTCTGGTTCATTGGCCATCGCCCGTGCAATCGCCACCCGCTGACGCTCGCCCCCCGAAAGCTGCAGGGGCCGATGTTCGAGCCGCTCGGCCAATCCTACCGAGGCGAGCAGTGATTCCGCCCTCTTGCGCCGTTTGCGTCGCGGAGTGCCCGCGAGGGCCAGGGCAATCTCAACATTCTGGCGAGCAGTCAACATCTGTAGCAGATTGAAGGCCTGGAACACGAAGCCCAGCGTGCCCAGCCGTAATGCGGCTCGCTGCTCGCGACCCAGGTGCTGCGCCGATCGATCGCGCACGCGAACCTCGCCGGCGGTCGGCGAGTCGACCAATCCCAGCAGTTGCAGCAGCGTCGATTTGCCTGATCCAGACGGCCCCGCGATGGCAATGAAGTCGCCCTTGTGAATGTCCAAGGTCAGCGGCCGCAGTGCATGAATCGTCTGCTCACCGAGACGATAGATCCGTTCAAGATTGCGCACGGACAACAGGGGAACCGCGCCATCTGTTGCGCTGGCTGCCGATTCGTTCTGTTCCTCACTCACGCTTCGGGCCTCACTCATAGCGGAGCGCGATGATCGGATCGACCTGAACCGCGCGCCAGGCCGGCATCAACGCCGCAATCATCGAACACAAACTGAGGATGCCTGCCGCGCCCCACTCGATTTCCCGAGAGCGAAGCCCCGCGGCGTCGGGACCCAGCGCCTTACTGATCACCACCCTCGACATCGGCACGCCGACCATAGATCCCGCCACTGCAAACCCGGCCGACTCCGACAGGATGAGCGACAGCAACGACCGACGAGGGGCGCCGATCGCTCGCAATGTGCCCAGTTCGCGGGTTCGCTCCAGAACCGAGACAAACATCACGATGGCAATCAACAGGGCCGCCACGGAGACCGATGTCCAACGCACGACGTCAAACAACTGGTTTACCCGGTCCAACAGTTGGCGAGCATTCTCCGCCAGTTGACGATCCGAGATCACCATCAGCTCTTCGTGCTCGGACTCGATCGTTGCTTGCAGCGGATCGATATCGGAAGCACGCTTCGGCGACACCAGCAATGCGGTCACCGAATCTGGTGTCTGCAGAGCGCACTGCGCGTGTTCCAGCGGCACCAGCACGGCAGAGCGCAAGAGCTGATTGGTCTCCGGCTCGATGATTCCCTGCACCTCGAATTCCGTCCCCCGAACAGAAATGGTGCTGCCCACGGCGGCGAGTGCGATTGGACCGACCGGCGAAGGCACCTCCGTTGTCGACGAAGCGATTCGGGCAAAGTGTCGCGCCGCAAGCACGCCCAGCACGGCCGGCGGAGCCTCGCTGTCTGCATGTTGAGCTGAGAAACTTGACACCCCCGCGATAGCCGCAGCTCCATTGAGGAAGACATCTTCCTTGCCGGGTTCAATCCCGACCAATAGCGCCTCCGGTGGCGCTGTCGGATATGGAGGCGGCGCGAGCGCAGCAAAGGACACCATGGTCGAACGCTGTGGATCCACGGCCGGATTCGATAGGACCGTTTGCGCCTCGGACATCGATATCGTCGACGAAATCGGAGGCCACTCGATTCCCGACAGCCCTGTCAGTCCCCGAGATTGAACGAACAAGACTCCTGTGAATCGCTGCACCTGGAGATCAAGGTCCTCTGTGATAAATCGCATCACCGTCGTCACAACGATGTAGAGATTGACGCAGACGCCAAATCCCAGGACGGTCAAGCCACTGCGCAGTTTCTTCGTCAAGAGCTGCTGAATAGCCAGGGTCAGCATGGACGCCTCCTGCCGTCCTAGAGCTTATCGCGGCTGCGCCGAAACTTCGTCCCAGACAGCGCGAAGCCCGCACCGCCGCAGCGATACGGGCTTCGTCGATCCGGCGATGATGTGCCTAACGAGGCTGCCTCACCTTCCGGACCACGCGGAACGTCCCGACTGCAAGTCCCGTCCCAGCCACAATGGCCAGCAGAACTGTCAGCGTAGACACTTCCTGGTTTCGCTCTCCGGCTTGACTCGTGATCAGATTGCCCGAACCGCCATTGGGAAAGCCGATCGGTTCGTCGAAAGTGGAATCGCTTCCCGTCGAATCAGCAGCCTCCAGACTGTCGGCGTCTCCCGACGTCTCTACGAGCTCAATCGTCAACCTGGCTTGTGTGCCGGGCCATTCGACGCTGCTGCTGATGGGTTCATCGGTCGCGAGACCGTTGTCGAGGTTCTCCGCTCCTCGTGTCGGGTCCGGCTGTCCACCCTCGAAGCCGCTGCCCGGCTCGGTGTTCAGCTCGGTTCCCGCGTCATAGGCACGAATGTCAACTTCGACGACCTCGCGAGGTTCGCCTGTGAACAGTTGCCGGATATCGAGGGAGTTGACGCCTACAAATGTGTCGTTCGATTCGACCAGCATGTGCGCGGTTGACAACCTGCAGCTGTGAGCAAAGGCAACTTCGACCGATGTCGACAGGCCCGGCCCAACCTCGCCGATCGTGTAGCGCTCCTGGACGAATGTCATGCCGTCATACGTGTCTTCACGTTCGACCGCGACAGCCGCGCTTGGGTCGCCGACCTCGGCAATCAGTTCGAGCTCCGGACTGGAGCGTTGTCCACGACTCCAGAATGCGTCATCTGCGCAATGACCCACCAGCGCGCCAGGGGAAATCGGAGTGGGTGGATCTGACAGATTCGTGATTGTGACCCGAAACACAGCCGGCGACTCCGCCGAAGCGAAGGAACCTCCTCCCAGCAGCGCTGCGCCGATCAGCGCGACGACGCTCATCAGGCCGCCAAGCAGCAGGAATCGCACTCCTTGCATCGCTCTCTCCGATCCTTCTTGCACCCTTCCGCGCCACTGTCATCGCGGCGACGCGGAGTAATACAAAAGTGCATCAAGAAAAAGCAGGAAGGACGGACCCGGAGTTGGGATTGTGTCTGGAGCTGCGGACGTTCAGTAACTGACGACTAATGCTGTCGGAACGTGTTTAGCTGCCTACAAAGATTCCGCCATCGGGATGCAGAATCTGCCCCGTGATGTAGCTGGACTGGTCGCTGAGCAAGAACAACGCAGCCTCTGCAATGTCCGAAGGCTCGCCCAACCGATTCAACGGAATCGCCTCAATCCGCTTTTGTCGGCGTTCCTCGTCAGTGGTCACAGCGAGCGTCATCGGCGTATCGATCAGACCCGGTGCAACCGTGTTCACACGGATTTGGTTCGGGGCCAGCTCGAGCGCCAAACAACGCGTCATCATCCAGACCCCGGCCTTCGATACGCAATAGTCGGCCATCCCGCGAATCGGCGCCTTGGCCGCGCCCGACGAGATATTGACGATCGATCCGCCGTCGCCCTGGGCAATCATGCGACGGGCAACAGCCCGATTAGTCAGCATCACCCCAGTCAGATTGACGGCCAACACTTTCTCCCAGTACTCGACCGGCTTGTGGATCACATGTCGATGCGCCCCACCGAGCAGAGGCTCTCCATCCGTGACTTCCCCTGACACGTAGCCTGCGTGCGAGATCCCCGCCGCCGCGATGCACAGGTCCAGGCGTCCGAAGTGATCGACAGCTGCCTGCGCCATTGCGTCGCAATCGGCTTCGCGGGTGACATCAACGCCGACGTACACAGCGTTTCCGCCTGCTTCCTCGACCAGCGAGACCGTCTCCGGGCCACGCTCATCGTCGGGCAACCCGGCGACCACCACTGATGCGCCTTCACGTCCAATCCGAATCGACGACTCTCGCCCCATCCCGCTCGCGCCGCCAGTGACAACGGCGACCTTCCCCTGGAATCGGTCCAACGAAACCTGTGGCGGTAGCGGCATGGTCCTGCTCCTCGCTATTGCGGAACATTGACAGTTCAACTCATCCAGACGGCGTCAAGATACCCGCTATGGCTACTCGGTGAGCCTACTCGTTGCGTAGAGCCGCGATCGGATCGATTACGGTCGCACGCCAGGCCGGGTACAACCCGCTCAACAATCCGATCCCTGCCGCAACTCCGAACGCAGCCGCAATCGACCAGGCCTGGATCACGGTGGTCATCTCCTGATCGCCAACCGTTTGCCCATCCACCAACAGCGATGCCACGACACCGATCACAATCCCCAGCACGCCGCCAAACACACTCAGCGCCAGCGCTTCCGTCACAAACTGATTGACGATGTCGGCCCCTGTCGCGCCCACCGCGCGTCGAATCCCAATCTCGCGAGTCCGCTCCGTCACAGACACCAGCATGATGTTCATCACACCGATCCCGCCGACCAGCAGCGAGATACCGGCAATGCTGCCCAGCAAAATCGACAACGTATTCGCGACCTCCGAGGCCGCGTCCAACAAATCGTCCTGGCTCTCAATCGTGAAATCAGGGTCGCTGCGGTTATGTCGGAACAACAACAGGTCCGTGACCTGCTGCTTGACTTCCTCCGTGTCCGCGCCGGGAGTGGTCTGGACATCGATCTGCGTCACCCGCAGATCGCCGGTCGGTGTGTAGAGAAAGCGGAATCGATTCGCCAATCCGGTGATTGGCACAAAGACCTGGTCATTGGCGTCGGCCGCGCCGCCGATCTCCTCAAGGACGCCGATGACCGTAAATCCAAACACGACCCGGCCAGCCAGGAACGACAACCGAACCTCTTGCCCAATTGGATCGATGCCTCCGTACAGCGTCTCCGCGACTCTCGATCCCAGCACGGCCACCAGGCTGCCGGCGTCATCATGCTGAGGCGCGATGAATGATCCTGCCGCCACTTCCAGGTCACGCACTTCGGCGTAGTTTGATGTCGTAAAGACCGACTCCGCGCCAACGTTCTCTGTTCCTGCGATCGCCTGCGTGTCGCCAGTGATGTGCGCAGTCACCGCTGTGATCGCCGGATTGCCGTTCGCAGCAATCGCATGAGCGTCGGCCTGCGTCAGCGTTGTCGTAATCAGCGATGCGGTGCCGCCCGCCTGAGTCGTCGCCGCCGCAGAAGGCTCAATGAAAATCAGATCGGTACCCAGGCCGCGAATCTGATCGCTGACGCCCTTCTGCGTCCCCTGTCCAACTGCAATCAAGGCGATCACCGAACTGACGCCAATCACTAGTCCCAACAATGTCAACAAACTCCGCAGCCGATTGGCGACAATCGCTCGAACCGCGATCCGCAGCGCGTCCAGCACACTCATGACGCCGACTCATCTATTGGAGCGGACCGCGCAATAGCACCATTCGAGGCGCCCGTATCCTCGATGATCTGTCCGTCCCGCATGCGAACCGTGCGATGAGCAAATGCGGCCACTTCTGGTTCGTGGGTGACCAGGATGATGGTCATGCCATGTTGATCAACCAGATCACTGAGCAGCGTCATCACTTCGTGTCCGGTGGCCGTGTCCAACGCGCCGGTCGGTTCGTCCGCCAGGACCACGAGCGGGTCAACCACCAACGAACGCGCGATCGCGACCCGTTGCTGCTCGCCGCCTGAGAGCTGCGTTGGTCGATGACCGATCCGCTCGGCAAGTCCGACACGTACCAACGCCTCGGCAGCGCGCCTGCGACGATCGCGAACACCCTGGTAGATCAGCGGAAGCTCGACTTGCTCCAGCGCACTCATCCGAGGCAATAGCGAATACGACTGAAACACAAACCCGAACGCTTTGCCACGCAACCGTGCGCGAGCGTGCTCACTCAGGGAAGCGACGTTGCGTCCGGACAGCAGATACGCACCTTCATCCGGCCTATCGAGCAGGCCGATGATGTTCATCATTGTGCTCTTGCCTGACCCAGACTGGCCCATGATCGCGACGAATTCACCGCGGTCGATTTCAAGACTGACACCGTCCAGCGCGTGAATCTTGGTCTCGCCAGCGGTAAACGTCTTGCGAACACCGTCAAGCCGGATCATCCTCGACCTCCACCGCCTGCACCGGCCGGAGGACCGCCAATACCCCCTCCAGTCCCGCCGCCGGGCAACTGGGTCGCGCTGTAGGCAATGCCTTCTGAATCGGCGCCGACGAGCACGACCGCACCGTCCTCCAGACCAGAGAGAATTTCAACATTCGTCCCGTCGGTCTCCCCAATCTGAACTGCCAGTCGTTCCCAACCGCCGTCCTCGGTCGGAATAGCGACATAGAACGCGCCATCGATCTGACGCACGGCCGAGGTCGAAACGAGCACCGCCTCGTCTCGCACTGCCGTCAAGATGGTGACGGATGCGCTCATGCCGTCGACCGGCAACTGCCGATCATCACCAACCGCAGCCCGGCCTCCGGCTGCTCCGCCGCCGCCGCCACTGAATCGAGCAATCAGCGTCCGCAACTGCTCCCGTTGCGCGTCGGTAATTTCAAAGTCCTCCGGCAACTCGACTCCATCTGGCAACGGCTGATCATTGGCAATGGCCTGGATCACCTGGATCACGGTCACGCCTTCTGGAAGCTCGAGCGATTCCAGCCAGGCTCGGAAACGAGCCGCCTGCTCGGGAGACGTTGCAGACTCACCATCACCTTCGCCCTGAGCGCCCTGCGCTGCGGCGCCCTGGCGCTCCGGGACCGTCACGCCTAGTGCTTGCAAATCGTTGCGGACTGCCTGAATGGCCAGCGGAGACAACACCGTCGCCTCGACTGAGTACGTCACCACGCCCTGCTCGACGTTTGGCACACGGCTGATCGTCGTGATCCGCACCGGATACTGCACGCCATCAATCGCATCGAACGACGCAACACCGACCTGCAACTCTTCCAACTCAAAGATCTCGGCCTCGGTCACGGTCAATGCGACAACAATCTGGTCGCGGGTGCTGATCACAAACGCTGCCGTTCCCGAGCCCACGCGATCGCCTGGATCAACATTGGCCTCCTCGACCACGCCGTCGAATGGCGCCGTCACAATTAGGTCGTCCATCGCCGAGATTGCCTGTTCATAGGTGATCTCTGCCAGGCGGACATTCTGTTCCTGCTGCGAGATGGTCGTCGCGGTCGGACCCGTCATCAGTTCGTCGTGTTGGGCTTGCGCCTCGTTCAGCGATGACTGCGCGCTGGCCAGGGTCAGCTCAGCCTCGAGGATGTCGTCATCGGTTGGCGGCGCGAGCAGCTCAGCGAGCCTTGCCTCTGCCGCGTCCCGACTGGCAATGGCAGCAGCCAGGGATTGCTCTGCCTGGTACACGTCATCGGCGTCGGCGTCATCCAGCACATCGTTCAGGTCCGCTTGTGCAGCGACCAGCCCGGCTCTGGCAGCGGCGACGACTTGTTCCGCCTGAAAGATGTCGCTGGGATCGGCCGGATCTAGCAAGTCCGCATGATTCGCTTCAGCGGCAGCCAGTCCGGCCCGGGCGGCAGTGACAGCCTGTTCAGCCTGAAACACATCTGCCTCTGTCGACGGCGTCAACAACTCTTGTAGTTTTGCTTCAGCAGCTTCGAGCGCCGCCTGCGCCGCCGCGACTGACTCGGTCGCCTGCTCGATCTGGTCAGAATCTGGATCAGTCAGATCGGCCAACCGAGCCTCAGCCGCCATCAACGTTGAAGCCGCCGCGTCATAAGAGTTGACCGCTGCCTCCCACGCCGCTTGAGCGTCGATCAACTGCCGCGACCGACGCTCCAAAGTGCTCCCGCTGTTCTCGGTCTTCGACTCCAGCAGGTCGATCAGGTCGTCATTCAGCGGCAACGAGGCACGACAGATCTCGGGCAACACGACGATGTCATCACAAAAGTCTTCGTGCGCCTGCTCCAGGGCGTCGTTGGTGCGCTGAACCGCTGTTTCGGCTTCGGCAACTGGATTTCGGGCCTGGACCGCAGATGATCGCGCCGTCTCGACATCCACAACGCTCGGCTCATCAGTCAGGTTCGCCAGCGCTTGCTCTGCGCTTGAAAGCTGGGAATTGGCACTCGCCACCGCCTGCTCCGCCGAGGCCAGCTCCGCGTCGGTTGGCTCACTTGTCAAATCGGCCAGTGCCTCTTCGGCGGTTGATAGTTGCGATGCAGCGTTTGCGACGGCTTGCTCAGCCGACGCCCGCTGAGCGTCACTTGGCTCACCGATCAGACCCTCCAGCGCCGCCTCTGCCGCCGATAGCTGTGAGGCGGCATTGGCGACGCTCTGCTGAGCCTTGGCGATCTCGCTGGCGCTGGCCGGCGACGTCAGTTCTTCAAGTGCCTGCGTTGCAGTAGAGAGCTGTGACAATGCACTCGCGACCGATTGCTCGGCAGCTTCAATGTCACTGGCGTCAGGCGGATCGTCGATTTGCTCGAGCGCCAGTGTGGCGCTCACAACTCCGGCTTGCGCGGTCGCAAGAGCTCGCTCGGACGCAGCGATGGCCGACGCCGCGGGACTCTCAAGCAGCTCCTCCAACCTCAGCCGCGCTAGCTCCAGTTGAACTTCCGCCGTCTCCAACTGGCGTTCGGCATCTCCATCGTCGAGTCGACCCAACACGTCGCCCGTTGAGACTTCGTCGCCGACCTCCACTTCGACCGAGTCAACCTCGCCGGCGACAGCAAAGCTTAGTGAGGCGGTCTGCGCTGCCTCGGCCGATCCCGACAGCTCGACGGTCGTCGTTAGTTGACCAGTCGTTGCGGTGCTCTGCTGCGGCTCGAAGACCGCTTCTTCTTCCTCGCTGCGCGTCAACAACCAGGCCACAACGGCGACCACAGCAATCGCGATTAGGAGGGCGAGAACCATCCAGCGTCGTGGACCACGACGTCCACTCACCAGGGCGTCAATGTCAACGTCTTGAGTACTCAAAGCTGGCCCGCCAGTTCATGGAGTCGGAAGAACGACACGACAGAACGCACCGAATTCGTGCGTTCTTCACAGCAAGCTAAAGCCAGAGCGTAAAGCCGCAGTCAGACCCATGTCATGTTCTGTCAACCGGATCGCCCAGCCGGCCCGCAAACAACGGCTGCTTCCGGTCACGATCCGGTGAACAAGCCGCCGTCCGGATGCAGAATCTGACCAGTGATGTAGCTCGACTGGTCGCTCATCAGGAAGAGCGATGCTTCGGCAATGTCTGCCGCTTCGCCCAGCCGACCCAGAGGAACGAAGCGCTCAAACGCAGCACGACGCTCTTCATCCTGCGACAGACCGAGCGCCATCGGCGTATCGATGACGCCGGGCGCAACCGTATTGACCCGGATGTCATGCGGCGCCAGCTCAAGCGCGAGCACACGCGTCAGCATCCAGACTCCAGCCTTCGACACCGAATAGTCGGCTGAACCCACCATCGGAATCTTGGCCGCGCCCGACGAGATATTGACAATTGCCCCACCGTCGCCCTGTGCGATCATCCGTCGCGCGACGGCGCGGTTGGTCAACATCACGCCTGTCAGATTGACCGAAAGCACTTTCTCCCAGTACTCGATCGGCTTGTTGATGATGTGTGTCTCGCGACTTCTCGGTGATGGATCGTCATCGGACACCTCGCCCGAGACGTACTGCGCATGCAGAATGCCCGCGGCGGCCAGGCACAGGTCGATGCGCCCGAACGCGTCGACGGTCGCTTGAGCCGCAGCTTCGCAGTCAGCGTCGCGAGACACGTCGGCGCCAACGTAGATGGCCTGACCACCGGCATCCGTGATCTCCCGAACGACTTCGTCGCCGCGCGGATCGTCTATTAGTCCGACGATGGCGACGGCAGCGCCCTCGCGCGCGAGCCGGATTGACGCCTCAGCGCCCATGCCCGACGCTCCGCCGGTGACCAGCGCCACTTTGCCCTGGAATCGGGCCACTCCGCTGTCAGCCATCGTTCCAGTCCGTTCTTAGACGCCGTTGACTTCCTGCGGGTATCGCCAGGGCGACTCTGGCTGGTCCGCCTCTTCATCCAGTGTCCAATGGGGCATCGCCAGGCCGTCAGCTACATCGGTGAAGACCATTCGCATTCGCGAGCCAATCCCGACCTGCTTGACCAGATCTGGCTTGGCGAAGTTGCCATCGGCATCAACCAGGTTGCCGGCCACGCGTAACGCCTCATGTTCGGTCGGTACGCCTGACTGCGTGTCCAGTTCGACCAACAAAATCATGTATGGCGCGCGCTCGCGGAATGCCGGTTGGATCGCGTGATGGACCTCGCCATACGAGTGCACCGTCCCGCGAGCATCAACAGGAACCCAGTTGAACTCGCGACCCGAGCACCACGGGCACGCGGTGCCCGGCGGATAGCGGATCAGTCCACACTCGGGGTTCACGCACTGTTGCAGATGGAACTCGTGGTCGGCGCAGTGCTGGAAGTAGGCCAGGTTTTCGTTGTCCAGATCGAGGACCGTGAGGGTCATTCCCAGGTATTCACCCTGCGGCATCGTCAGCTCCCGTTCGTTTCCTGTTCGGAGAAGTTCAGATCGGTGAAGTCAGTTAGCCCTGACGCATGATCAGCGACGAGCCCGTGCCGGGCATCGCCCAGCCGAGGTTCTGCGTGATCGTCACATCGGGCACTTGCCGACAACCCCCACCCTGGGACGGCTCGGCATAGTTGAACGTGTGCTGCTTACTGCCGTTCGCATCGGTCGGACAGTAGTCATCGACCTCACCGCGCAACTGACGCACGTTCTCGATGATCATGTTCATCCCGTGCGTATAGCCCTCGCAGAGGTGCCCGCCCGACGTATTGTTCGGCCGCTCGCCGCCCAATCGCATAATGCCCGACGACACGTAGTCGCCGCCCTCGCCCTTCTCGCAGAACCCGTAGTCCTCAAGCTGCAGCATCGAGGTGAAGGTGAACGCGTCATATGCGCCGGTGCATTGGATGTCTTCCGGACCCAGGCCGGCATTCCGGTAGATCAGGTCCTTGATGTAGTAGCCGGCCACCGTTGAGATCGGGCCATGCTGGAAGTGCATGTCGATCCGCGGCTTACAGACACGACCGGCTACACCGAGAATCCGTGCCGGCGTGTTCTTGTAGTCGTAGGCCTTGTCGACCGAGGTGATGATCAACGCGGTGGCATTGTCCGTCTCGACACAGCAGTCGAGCAGATGCAGCGGCTTGCAGATCATCCGCGAGTTGACCACGTCCTCAACGGTTACACGCTGCTTGTAGTACGCCTTCGGGTTGTTCGAGGCGTGCTCGGAGTGAATCACCTTGACCATCGCCACCTGCTCGGGCGTGGTCCCGTAGTCATACATGTGACGCATGAATGTCGGCGAGAAATTTTGTCCCGCCGAGAACCAACCGTAGGCAGCGCTGTGCAAGGCGTCACCGCCGACCGGTACTGAAGCGCGAGCGCCAGTCCCGCCAATCCTCACCTGCGAGTAGCCGTTCATCGATCGGAAGACGACCACCGTCTCGCACATGCCCGCTTCAATCGCGCCAATCGCGAGGCCAATCAACGCCTCTGAAGACGATCCACCGCCCTGAACGTCCATGTAGAAGTTGAGCCGGATACCCAGGTCGCCGGCGAGCATCGGCGACGCCGTCGAGTCGTTGCCCGAATAGGACATCATCCCGTCGATCTCGGACGCCGGAATCCCCGCGTCGTCCATCGCGTTCTTGATCGCCCAGGTGCCGAGACCACGAGTGGTCATCCCTGAACCCCGGGTGTACGTCGTCTCACCGATGCCAATGATGGCGTACTTGTCGCGCAGATACTTGTCTGCCGTCGTGTCAATGTCGGTTGTCACCGCATGCTCCTCTCAAGGACCTCACGTCAAGACCGCCAATGCTGTCAACATCAAGCGGAACGTGCGCAGTCTAGGACAGGACTGGATTGTCTAGGAACCGGCGGCGGCCTGAGTCGATTCAAGCGGCTCGCAGGAAAACACATCCGCGTACAGCGCCTCCGCCTCAGGTCCGACCAGTGAGGCCATCTCTCGATACGCTGCTCGCCGGTAATCCCAGCCGAACTCCGAGCGCTCAACTTGCTCCAGCCAGTCGAACAGGTGAATGTGAGCTAGATCGTGAAGCTCGGCGCGAGATATTGGAATCGGCGGATTGCCCTCCCGATCATTGATCATGAGATCCGATCCGCCCGCCAACGCTGCCGAAACAGCCGCGTCAAACGTCGGGCGATCCATGACGCAGTTGAGCCAGGCAATCCGCTCGGCGCGCTCGCCAATCAGATCGCGAACCTGAGTGCGCTCATCCAGTGGCAGCGAGAAAGCCTGGAATTTCTCTGTCCCATAGATCGAGTGAAACAGCCCAGCCGCGGCCAATTCGTCGCTCGCATCATGCTCGGCCAGCAGGTCGCGTACTGCACGCAGGTGAGTCAGGAAATCGTGTCCGGTGTGATCGATCTCGGCAGTGCCCAGCGATTGCAGGAAGTCGACCAGCTCGCTGACGGGACGGGGAATCGTGCGCATCGTGATCGAAGGGTATCGCCGGTCGGTCAGGTGTTACGCGAGGTCGCCTGTAGATGCCCGATGTGGTGATCCTCGACGCAGTCATCGGCTGATGACTCCACCTGGAATGTGATGTGGCTCATCTGGTACCGATCACGCGTGATCGCCTGGGCTTCAGTCAGGATCGCCTGCTGATTTGGATGGTCCGGATCGACCATGATGTGCGCCGAGATCGCGTCGTAGCCCGACGTGATCGTCCAGGCATGGACATCGTGGACCAATGTCACGCCATCAATCTTCTCGATGTCGTGGCAGAGCGCATAGATGTCGATGTGCGGCGGAACCCCTTCGATCAAGACGTGGAACACGCGCTTCGCCGGACGATAAGAAAGCAACAGGATCAATCCAGCAATGACGATGCTCGCAACGGGGTCGGCCAGATGCCAACCGAACGCCAGGATCAGGATCCCGGAACCGATTACTGCAACCGAGCCCAGCAGGTCGCCGAGCACATGTAGGAACGCGCCCTGAACATTCAGACTTTGCCCTGCCATTCGGCGCAGAATGATCGCGACGGCGAGATTCGCAGCCAGGCCGACAGCGCCGACAATCGTCATCAGCCCGGCCGAGACCTCCGGCTCGTCTCCAATGCGGTGCGCCGCCTCCCAGGTCACCCAGCCCGAGATCAGCCACAGCGTCAAGATGTTCAGCGACGCGGCCAGCACCTCCGTCCGCGCCAGGCCAAACGTGCGCTCAGCCGTCCAGGGACGACTCGCGATCCACATCGCCAGCAGCGCAAGCCCAATCGCCCCGGCGTCGGTCAGCATGTGTCCGGCGTCGGCGAGCAACGCGAGGGAATCGGAAAGCAGACCGCCGACGACTTCAACGATCATGAACAGCAGGATCAACACCAGGGCCAGCACCAGCGCGGGTCGGCTCTGCAACCGCAATTCATGGCCGTGATCCGGACCGACATGCTCGTGATCGGCCTCGATGTGTTCGAGATGCGAGCGTGGCAACGTCATGTCAGATTCCGGCATACGCGGCCCAGTGGTGGTCAACGTATCCTGCTGGTGTTCTAACAGTTTGCGTCGCAGGCCGTACGTTCCGCTCGCGACATACGACAGGAAGCCAACATGTCCGAAGCATTGACCGACGCACAAGTCATCGAAGCCGCAGATTTCCTCGAAGAGGCAACCGCCAACGGCCTGCCCCTGCCCTTGATTCCAGAGTCATGCCGACCGCAGACCGCATCCGACGGCGGACGCATCTACTGGGAGCGCTGGTCGCGCAACCAGCGACCCGCTGTCGCCTGGAAAGCGGCCGTGATCGATGGTGACATGGTCCTCGCGCCGTTCTTCGATGGCATGGTCTTTGATTCGCCTGCCTCGATCCCCGGCTCCGACTTCGTCAACTGCATCCTCGAAGCCGAGGTCGCGTTCCGCGTTGGAAGAGACTTCGCGCCGACGGATGGAGGCCACAGCGTTGATGACGTGCTCGGTGGCATCTCCAACGCATACATCGTGATCGAAGCGCCCAATAGCCGTTTTGCCGAGGCTCCGGGAATGCCCGGTATGGCCGCCGACGGTGTTGGCAACCAGGCATTGATTATCGGGCCCGAGATCGATGACTGGCAGTCGAAGGATCTCGTCGCGCTGCCATGCGAGATCCTGATCAACGGTGAGAGCGTCGCAGAGGGCCGAGAAGGACGTCCAAACCCGACCGAAATCATGGTCGCGACCGTCAATGAGATCAACAACCGAGGCATGACCGTGAGCGCTGGAGAAGTGATCACCACCGGAGCCGCAGCCATCCACGTTCCCGGACTGGCCGGTCAGGAAGTCACGATCCGCTTCCCGGGCATCGGAGACGTCGATCTGAGCCTGACGTAGAGGAGTTCGATTCCCTTCTTCCAGTGCCCGCGTAAAGGAGTCCTTGGAATAACTCCCCTTCTCCCCCCTTGCGGGGGAGATGCCGAAGGCAGAGGGGCGTCCGCTGTTCGGGAGCCCCATCTGGTCATCATCAGCCGCCCCCCCCTCTGTCACTCCGTGACATCTCCCCCCTCAAGGGGGGGAGAGGGGATTCGGGAGTTTCTCAAAGGTCTCCGTAAAGCAGAGACTAGGGCCATGCGGCTGGCTTCCTGAGAATCTCAGCTACTCCACTCGGCCGATCCCATCGACCTTCCACGCACCCTCAACCTCAACCCACTGAGTGAAGATCGTTCCATTGCCGTCGTCGCCTCGGAATGTGATGTGCAGTAAGTTTCCTCCCTGGTCTTCAATCTCGTACTCGTCCGATCCCTCCGCCGAGTCCGGCTGCGCCTGCAGCGCCATCGCCTGGCCAATACCGACTGGTGTAAACATCGGCATGAGGCCGGCGATGTTGTTGGCGACCAGATCCTGGGCGAATTGATCGGCAATCTGCAGCAGGTCGGCTGATTCTGTCATTGGTCATGCTCCGGTGCTTGTGCGATGTGCGAGTGAATCTTCGTAAGCGGCCGGTACGAAACCGGTTTGCGTTCTGCTGTGCATTCGCAATTTGCTTCCGAATGGACGTTCAGCCTACAAGTAGGCGGGATAGGCTGAGTCGTGGTCGCGAGGCGCTCACGCCTCAGGACAGCAGCAGGAGGTCAACATGAGCAGTCGTCCAGTCGGCATTGACATCGAAGCCGCACCGCAAAAGTCCGCGTTGACTCATGCTGACGGCGACGAGATCATCGCAGCGCACGACGTCCACAAAACCTATGCCGGCGCCGGAGAACCGGTGCACGCCCTGCGTGGAGTCACCCTGTCTGTCGCCCGCGGCGAGATGGTCACGATCATGGGACCCTCAGGCTGTGGCAAGACCACGTTGCTCAACTGCCTGTCCGGACTGGAAACCATCGAGCAAGGCGAAATCTTCGTCGAAGGGCGCAGCATCCACGATATGCCCGACACCGAGCGCACCGATCACCGCGCCCGGCGGATGGGCTTCGTCTTCCAGTTCTATAACTTGCTGCCTGTTCTTTCCTCGGTCGAGAACGTTGAGTTGCCGTTGCTGCTGGGTGGAGTGGGACAACGAGAATCCCGAGAACGCGCCATGCTGGCGCTTGAAAACGTGGGACTGACCGACTGGGCTGGACATCGCCCGGCTCAGCTGTCCGGCGGCCAACGACAGCGAGTCACCATCGCCCGGGCGTTGGTCAACGAGCCTGCGATCGTCTGGGGCGACGAGCCGACCGGCGACCTCGACTCAACCAACGCCAACCAGATCATGGACCTGCTCGAGGACCTGAACCAGCGCAATCAACAGACGTTCGTCATCGTCACGCACGACGAGAACATCGGTCGACGGGCAAACCGGACGATTCTGATGCGCGACGGTCTGATCGAAGGCGAGACCATTCACCGGGCACTCGGCAGCTAGCGACTGAATCGCACTGGCGCTGGACGCTTGAGGGAAGGGCAACATGGAGGAACTGTTTGGCCTACCGACGATCCGACTGATGTGGATCGTCGTCGCCATCGTCGGTGTCGCCGCCGCCGTGATCGCATTCATCTTCATCAAGCGCCCGATTCTCGTCCGCATGGGATTGCGAAACATCCCCCGCCGCCGGGCGCAAACCGTGCTCGTCACCATGGGTCTGACCCTGGCCACGATCATCGTCACGATCGCCTTCTCGACCGGCGATTCCCTCGCCGTCAGCGTCCGCGGCCTGGCGCTGGACACCCTTGAGCGCATCGACCACTTCATCGAGGTCGAAGAGACTGATGCCTCCGGCGAGAGGGGCGAGGACGGAATCCCCAACCAGGTGCTGCTCGACCTGCAGGCACACTTTGTCGGCGACGATCGGGTCGAGGCCATCTTTGGCTCGCGTTTCGATCTCGTCCCGGTCGAGCATCCTGATGCCGGACAGATTGAGCCGCAGTTTTTCCTGGTCGGCATGGATCCCGAGTTGGCCGATCAACTCCAGGCGATCAGGGACGAAGACGGCGATCTGCTCGAACTGTCGTCTCTGGGCTCGAACGAGATTGTGCTCAACCAGCGAGCCGCTCGCGAGTTGGCTGCCGAACCTGGAGATCAGGTCCGCCTGTACGTCCTCGGCAATCCGCGTGAGTTTACCGTCGCTGCAATCGGCAGAGATGCCATCCTGACCGGCAGTCTGGAAGCGGCAAGCGCCGGCGGACTGCTGTCCATGGTCACCTACCAGAGTCTGTTGGGGCCGCGACTCTCGCCACCAGATCAGTGGGACACCATTCTGGTCAGCGGCGCAGGTGGCGTGGAAGCGCCGATCGAATTCTCTGACGCGCTCGATCGCGACCTCGAGGCCGCATTGGACAGACTCGAGCGCCTCAAGCCCGAGCTGTACCTGAGCAACGGTCTGTCCCGCTACGCCAATGACGCGGTCAAAGCCGACAGTCTCGAAGACGCCGAGCTCATCGCCAGCGTGTTCACGACACTGTTCCTGTTCATGGGTTCATTCTCGGTCGCCGCAGGCATCCTGCTGATCTTCCTGATCTTCGCCATGCTGGCCGAGGAACGAAAGCCAGAGATGGGCATCGCCCGCGCCGTTGGCATGCAGCGCAACGACCTGATTCAGATGTTCATTTCAGAAGGCATGATCTACAACCTCGGAGCCGCAGTGATTGGTGTCGTGCTCGGATTGCTGTTCGCGATTGGCCTGATCGCGGCGCTCAACCAGGGCTTCGAGAGCTTTGGCTTCCAGTTCACCTGGACCGTGACGATCAAGAGCCTCGTCATCTCCGCTTGTATCGGCATCGTAATCACGTTCATCACCGTCGTCGTTTCCAGCTTCCGCGCCTCCCGGCTCAACATCGTTGCTGCCATCCGCGACATTCCCGAAGCGCAGTACGAGGAGACTTACCCGCTCACGCCCTGGCGTGTGTTCCGCAACGTCCTTGGAGTCTTCACGACCGCGATCGGCCTGGCTCTCGTGATCACGACGCCAGTCACGCTCATCATTGGTGCGCCAATCGCATTCGTCCTCAACCTGATTGGCAACCGTTGGTCGAAGCGACTTATCCCCTGGGTTCTGTTCTTCGGTTGGCGTGTCCTGCGCTGGAATCCTCAATGGTGGATCCTCTTCATCGTCGGCGGGTTCTACTTGCTCGATCTCGGCCTCGGCCAGGAGAGCTTCTTCCCGTACATGACCGGAATCTCCCTGATTCCACTGGGCATCGTCATGGGACTGAACAAGCTCCGTTTGGGCGGACGACGCATCAATCAACGCTTCCTCTACACCGCCGGAGCAGCCTTCGTGATGTTCCTGTGGTTCGCGCCGAACGACTGGCACGAAGGCTTCTTCGACAACAATCTCAACGGCGGACCCGAGTTGTTCGTGCTGGCAGGCACGATGCTCACCGCCGCAGGCACACTACTCCTGGTCTTCAACCTCGACCTGATCGTTGGCGGTATTCGCGCCACTGTCGGAGGCGTCGGCCGAATGGCGCCGGTCATCCGCACAGCCGCCGCCTATCCGGCCGCAGCCAGGTATCGAACCGGCATGACGATCGCAATGATCGCCTTGATCACCTTTGCATTGGTCAACTTCAGCACGATCAATGCATCCTTCAGCCAGGCGTTCACCGGTAGCGACACGGCGGGAGGATTCGAGGTCCTGGCGTTCAACACCGACGTCAACGCCATCGCCGACATTCGCAACGGACTCTCCAGCGCCGGCGCCGATGACGTGCTTGACGGCATCGAGAACGCAGGACGCATTGAGGCTGGACCCGAGCGAGGCACTCGGGCAGTGACCGTCCTGACCGAGCGTTGGGATCCAGTCCAGGAACGCCACATTCTCGACAGCAATGGCGATATCCGAACGGTTGAGACCGACCTCGCGGAGGTCCGCCTGGAAGAACGCGATGCCGTCGTGATCGGTGGGATCAACAACGAGTTCATCGACGGCCAGGAGGTCAAACTCCAGGCCATTTCGTATCGATACGACAACGAAGAAGCCGTCTGGGCGGCGTTACGCAGCGGCGAGATGGTCGCAGTTGCAACCGTTGACGCCATCGACGGCGCGTTCGGCTTCTCTGGCAATGACCTCGATCCGTGGTCGACGCCGGACTCGGTGACCGACGAATCCACTCTGCTTCCCCGCATCGTGATCGAGGTCGGCCTCGGCGAGAAAGCCAGGCAGGTGGAGGTGATCGCCGTCCTTGAGCGAATCAGTGGTGCATTTGTCGATCTCGACGGCGAGGAAGGCGGGCTTCCAACGCTGCTGCTCCCCGAAACGCTCGCGACACAAGTGACCGGCCCTTCGGAGTCCACGCGCCACTACATCTCGGTCAAAGATGGCTCCGACTCACTCGATGTGGCACAGGGCATTGAGCGCGAACTGCGCATTTTCGCCGTTGACATTCAGGGCGAACTCAAGCGCCAGCAAAGCACTCAATCCTCGATCCTGGCGCTGTTCCAGGGGTTTATCGGGATCGGACTGGTGGCAGGCCTGGCCGCGCTGGGCGTGATCGCATTGCGGGCTGTGGTCGAGCGACGCCAACAGATTGGTGTCCTTCGCGCGATTGGGTTCCAGGCGCGCCTGGTCGGATTCGAGCTGCTGCTCGAGATGGGCTTCATCGCCCTGCTCGGTCTTGGATTGGGCACCGCGCTGGCGCTTGGCCTCGCTTGGCGACTCTTCGCCGAAGGCACATTCGGCGAGATCTCGATGTACATCCCACTGGGTACCATCCTGCCCATGCTCATCGGCGCATTCGTCGCGTCGTTGGTCCTGACATACTTCCCGGCAAGACAAGCCGCACGAACCACGATCGCCGAGGCGCTCCGCTATGAGTAACGACACCACCAACCTCCTGCGAGAACTTGCCTTCGGATACGACCGCGACCTCCCCTTTGACGCCAAGATCGCTCAAGCGGGCGAAGGTGGCGGAATGACCGTCGCGCGTTTCGAGATCACGTCGCGCTACGACGACCGGGTGGGCGGATTACTCATGCAATTGACCGATGCTGAGGGTCCGAGACCACTGATCCTGGTCGGACATCCGGGCACGCTCGACAAGTCCAGCGACTACGTCCTCTGGCCCGCAGAGCAATGGGTCGCCCGCGGCGCGATCTGCGCCACTATCGACCAGGCCGGGCATGGCGAGCGTGCCAGACGACCAGTCTCAATGGAAGATTTCCAGCGCTGGCCCATGCGCCGACTCGACCAAACCCTGCAGACAGTGGTCGATTGGATGCGAACCCTCGACTACCTGTCCGAGCGTCCAGAAATCGATGCCGAGCGAGTCGGCTTCGTCGGCTTCTCGATGGGCGGCATGAGAGGCGCGCCGTTCGTCGGCCTCGACGACCGCGTCAAGGCTGCCTCCTTCTGCATCTCAGGCGCCAGCACGATCGCCGGCCGAGGCGGCGTCGCTGGCGAACTTGGCGACCAGCTCACAGACCCAGGCGCATACGCCCCGATGATGGCTGGCCGCGCAGTTCAGGTCGTCGCCGGCGAACGAGACGATCTCATCACCCCAGAAGCAACACAACGCTTCTACGACCAGCTATCCGAGCCAAAAGAACTCGTCTGGTTGCCCTGCGGTCACTGGGACTTCATGCCCCAGGGAATCAAACCCGTCGGCCCATTCCTCGAACAAGCCCTCAACTTCGGCGGCTAGCTCAACACCCCAGACGCCGTCAGCTCCGCAACCTCGTCGCCCGAGTAACCCAGCACTTCGGTCGCAACCTCAAACGTGTGCTCGCCAAACAGCGGCGCGGGCGAGGCCAGGTAGCCGGGCGTCTCGTGCAACTTGACAATCGGCCCGTCGTAGAGCGAGATATCCGTTTCGGGATGGTCCAGGTACTCGTAGAAGCCGCGCTCTGCCAGGTGTTCGTCGTGCTCGCACATGTCCTCGCCATCATGCACCAGCGACGCGGCGACACCGGCAGACTGCAGGTGGATCGCGAGCGAAGCTGCGTCAAATGACACCGTCCACGCCGATATCAATCCGTTCAGGACGTCCTCATGCCGCCGCCGGCCCAATAGCGTGGCGAATCGGTCGTCGGTGGCAAACGAAGCACCTTCAGCAATCGCGCACAGCGACTCCCATTGCGCATCCTCGCCAACGGCGATGGCAATCCAGCGTTCGCGACCGGATGGATCATCGGCACACCGATAGATCCCGTGCGGGCACATCCAACTGGACTGATTGCCCTTGCGCACTTGACTCTCCCCGTTGGCCGTGTAGTCGAGCAGCGCAGGTCCGATCGTCGCTGCCACCGATTCAATCTGCGCCAACTCGATCCGCTGTCCCTGGCCAGTTCGACGCCGGTGTCGTAGCGCGGCCAAGATCGCCACGACCGAGTGTCCCGGATTGACGACGTAATCGGGATAGTTGGTGCCCACGCCAACTGGTTTGCGCTCGGGATCGCCGGAGAGATGTGAGATTCCTGTAATCGGCGTCAGCACCGCACCGAATCCCGCAAAGTCTCGATGAGGACCCCACAGACCCAGCATCGGCTGATACGCGGCAATGATGTCGGGCTTGACCTTGCAAAGATCCTCGTAAGTCAGGCCCCAGCGTTCGAAGATCCGCGGCGTCAGATTGGAGATGAAGATGTCCGAGCGCTCAATCAGCCGATAGGCCACGTCGCGCGCGCCTTCGACTCCCATGTTGAGCAGAAAAGACCGTTTGTCGGCGTTGAAGTTGTTGAAGTAGGCGCAGACGTTGTAGCCCGATTTGCCCGGCTTGATCGGTTCGCCGTATCGCAAGCCATCGACGCGCGCCTCCGACTCCACCCGAATCACATCTGCGCCGAAGTCCGCCAGCGTCCGAGCAGAAATCGGACCGACGCCGAACCAGGAGAAGTCGGCCACTCGGACGCCGTCCAGCGGTCGTGTCCCGTTTGCGGATGTCATACAGCGCCCTCCCCGGCGAACGCGATCAGGTCTTCGGCCGGAATCCCAACTTCCTCAACCCAGACCTCCTGGTTATGTTCGCCAATCCGCGGTGCCGGACGCCGAATCGTCGCGGGCGTCTCAGACAGCCGGTACGGAGGACCGGGCAACTTCAGCGCCGCGTCGTCCTGGCCAAGCGTGGTCGGCTGATTCAGTTCCAGCCACCACTCGCGAGCCTCCAGATGCCGGTTCTCGGCGAGATCCTTCGGCGTCATCACCTGCCCAATCAGCAGCCGACGCGACTGTCCCTCTTCATATAGTTCTGTCGATGTTCTACTGGCGTAGAACGCGGTGAGCACCTCCTGCGCCCGATCGAGCACTTCGGCATGCCTGTCTCGTTCCTCTTCGACCAACAAGATTCTCAGGTCAAACGTGTCGAATGTTTCCACGTAGTGAGGCTCGGTGAGATCTTCGGCCATGCCATGCTCATCCATCCAGCCGATCACATCCGACCACGGTGCGCCAAAACCGGGAATCCCAACCATTGAGTAGATGTAACCGTCGCGCGTCTGATACGTCCCAATCCCCGGAAGCCGATACCGCTCACCAACCCGCTCGCGTGAAGTTTGAAGGAAGTCCCACTGCAGGTGTGCGGTTTCCTGGCAGATCGACATCGCTTCCTGAATCGATGTTTCCACACGCTGTCCATTGCCCGTCGCCTCAGCCTGCAACAACGCCAACAATGCGCCCTGAGCGGCGGAGATTCCCGCCACGATGTACGCCTGATTCCCCGCAATCCGCATCGGCGACCCATCCGGATAGCCGGCCAGCGTGGCGATGCCCGCTGCGGCCTGGGAAATCAGATCAGTCACTTCCCAGCCAGCCTTGGGACCGTCCAGGCCAAACCCTGTGATCGAGACCCAGACCAGCTCCGGTCGCGACTCCATGTACGAGTCCGGATCCAGGCCCCGCTCGGCCAACTCGCGCCGTTCCGCCGCCGTCCATGACTCGATCACAATGTCGGCAGTCTCAACCAGCCGGCCGAACAGCCAGCGCCCGTCAAACTGTTCCAGGTCGACCGTCACCGATCGCTTGTTGGCATTGAAGTACCAGAACCGAAGCGAAGTCTCCCGCCCTGGAGTCCCCTGCCAAAACGGAGCCCGCCCGCGAGAAGGCTCCCCACCTACCGGTTCCACCTTGATCACATCCGCCCCAAGATCAGCCAACAACTTCCCGCAATACCACCCCATCTCAGAGGTCAAATCAAGAACGCGAACACCATCAAGCGCTGTCTGGGTCATGCGGAGAGGCTACTAGAAGGGCGGCGCAAACCCGTCCTTTTCCTCACCTGATTCTCTTCCACCCTCTCCGTCATTCCCGCGAAAGCGGGAACCTATACAGCGTCAATTACCGAACGAGACTCGTACCCCTCTCTACACAGGCCCTAGGCAAGCTCTTCGTAAAGGTCGCGCCATCGAGGGTTCGGTTCTCTGATCAAGTCCGTCTTCCACTTTCGTTCCCACTTCTTAATCTGTTTCTCCCGCAGGATGGCTTCTTCCATTAAGTCGAACACCTTGTACCAAACAAGTCTTTTCAGCCCGTGGCGCTTTGCGAAGCCCTCTATGATGCCTTCTTTGTGCTGCCAGATTCGTTGGGGCAAGTCTGAAGTTACGCCAATGTAGAGCGTGCCATAGGGCTTGTTTGTGATGATGTACACGCAGGGGAGTTTTCGCGTGATAGGCACGGGAGATCTCTACTTCGAGGTCAGGCGATCAGTGGTGGGATAGCCATCGCTGTATGGGTTCCCGCTTTCGCGGGAATGACGGGAGGAGACAGCGGGTATGAAGGAGCGGGGGAGTTACGCCCCAACCGCGACCTTCACGTTCGCCGGCAACCTCGACGTGAACACCTCGACCGCCTCCCGGACCATCTCCTCGAGCACCTCGGCTGCGGGCCTCAGTTCATTGAGCAGACCAGAGATCTGACCGGCGGCGTTCATCAGCAGGTCTTCACGATTCCCTTGCTTCGCCGCTTCGGCGATGTCGGCGATGAGCAGGCCCTGCAGACCCATCGGCAGCGCTTGCGTGCCGGAGTCCTCCCAGGCTTCGATCAGTTCGTTGGTTACGTTGCGCATCGTCTTGCCTGAGTAGAGGCGCGTCACGCGCGTGTCCTCGTCGTTGGCGGCCAGAATGCGGCGCTTGCGGTACTCGTCCAGGTTTGCTTCCTGTGTGGGAATGAAGACGGTGCCGCACCAGACGCCGGCGCATCCCATCGCGAGCGCCGCTGCCAGGCCCCGGCCGTCGCCAATCCCGCCCGCGGCGATCACCGGCTTCGGAGCGACCGCGTCAAGCACCTGCGGCAACAGCGCCATTGTTCCGATTCGTCCCGTGTGACCTCCGGCCTCATGACCCTGGGCGACCACGATGTCGGCATTGCCGTCGTGGACGCGGCGGGCGTTCTTGACGTTGCCTACCAGCGAGATCACCTTGCCATTGGCAGCATGCACCTGATCAACAAACGGCGCTGGATTGCCCAGTCCGGTCGCCAGGACGGGTACTTGCATCCCGGTGATCGTGTCGACCTGATCCTGCGGAGTAAACCGAGGCGTGCGCACGTCGGCGCGAGGCGCCTGGACATCGGGTAAATCGAGGTTGGCGCGAATCCCACCGATCACTTCCTTCTGTTCCTCGGGCAGCAGGTCGCGAGGATCCTTGGGTCGCTTGCGGCCGCTGGGTCGTGCCGCCACGTTCGACGGCACCAAAATGTCGACCCCGAACGGCCGGTCGGTCAGGTCCTGGATCCGGCGGATCTGCGCTTCCAGTCGATCGGGAGGGAACCCGGCTGCCCCGAGCACTCCCAGACCACCGGCGTTGGAAATGGCCGCCACCAATTCGGGTCCGGCGATACCTGCCTGGCCGCCGCCGGTGGTTGGTCCCATTCCTGCCAGCGCGATTGGGTACTCGATGTCCAGCAGGTCGCACATCTCGGTGTGAAGGATTGGTCGTGTCATGATTTACCACTCTGTTGTAGCACCGGCTGCGTTCGCGCCGCGCTCGTTCCGCTCGCCACAGACGGCGTGCGCCTGCATATGCACTCTGCATTGTTCTAGCCCAGGTGCGCGCGGTCAATCCTGGATGCGATCAGGCTCAGGGGTACCATGAATCCATGAACACAGCGAAGACCAGCGGCGTGAATGAAACCATCGGAACCGGCGTGGCTGCGATATCTCGTCTATCGATGGCCGTCGGCCGGCGCCTCAAGCGACCGCTGCTGATCCTCGCCAGCGGCATCATCCTGCTGATGTTGCTCATCGTCGTCCTGCAATCCGGCCTCGGAGTCGACAGCGACGACACCATCACCGACAGTCACCGACCAGAAATTGTGGGCGAGTAAGTCGCCGCAGAAACAGGCGAGGGGAGTAACCAGAGCGATGCCAAGACCCAGCGAAGCACTGATGAACGAGGCGGGAGAATGGATCGCCGAACAGCTCTCCGAAGAGGGACTGATGGTGACCAGCGGTTTCGTCGATCTCGTGCTCGACATGGAATGGACGGCGATCGAGGAAGGCGTCACGCCTGATGATCGTCCGGTAGTGGTGGAAGCAGTGATGCAGAAGATGCTCGAGGAAAACGTCCACGTCGGTCCGCCGCCCGACACCCTCTCCACCGATGGCATCGACACCTCGCAGATTCGGCCCGTGCCCAAACAGTTCGTCGAGCAGGTATTGAGCTGGGAAGACGATTTCCTCGGCTTCGCCGGCATCCGCCGCTCGGACCACGCGTCCGGTGGAGTGGGATAACAACATGATCTTCGGACCGCTGCATACGGTCACAATCGAGCCATCCGGGCTGACGATTGAAGTGCCCAATGGCGAGCGGCTGATGCAGGCGGCCCGAGAAGCCGGATTCTGGTGGCCCAACCAATGCGACATGCAGTGCCGTTGCACCGGGTGTTTCGTTACTGTGGTCTCCGGTGTGGACCACCTGTCGGAGATGGGACGGGCCGAGGAAGAAGCGTTGCTCAATCAGCGAGGGCGACGAGCACTTGAGAACCCAGTGCGCCTGGCATGTCAGTTGGGCGTTTATGGCGACGCAACAGTTCGCAAGACTGGAGTACGTTCGGGAGAGTGAGCCTGATTATGCAAGGCATTCATGGTATTGATTTGGCGAGATTAGAGGCATTTGTAGAAGTTGCAACGGCACGGTCATTTTCCCGTGCAGCGGAACACCTGAATCTGACCCAACCCACGGTGTCCGCTCGGATTGCTCAGATGGAAACGCAGCTCGGCGTCAGCCTGTTCGAGCGGCTCGGACGCCGCGTTCGACTGACTGACGCCGGCAGGGCGCTGCTGCCCCACGCCCAGCGAACGCTGCAGGCCGCGCGAGATGCGGCCGAAGCGGTCCACGCGCTCAGAGCAGGAGGCGGAGGCAGCCTGGTGATTGGCACAGCGCCAACGGTCGGCACTTACGTGTTGCCCGGACTGCTACAGCGCTATGCCGCTGCCCAGCCCAATGTCGAGATTTCGATCCGTACCGGACGCAGCCAGGAAATTTCGCAGATGGTCCTCGATGACGAAGTCCAGATCGGCTTCGAACGAGAACTCGGTCACGCCGAGATCGAGTCGGTGCCGCTCTACGAAGACGACATCGTCCTGCTCGCTAGCCGACAACATCCGCTCGCCATTCAAGGTCTAACCTCGCCGGCCGAGATCGCCAATGAAGCCGTGATCTTCTTCGACACCGGCAGTAGCTACCACGCCATCAGCCAGGCGGTGTTCCACAACTCCGGAGCGGCGCCCCGGCACTCTATCGATGTCGACAGCCTGGAAATGGCCAAGCGACTGGTCCTGCGCGGGCTCGGCCTCGCCTTCCTGCCCAAGGTGGCGGTTGAGGAAGAGCTCCAGCGAGGTGAACTCGCGCCGATCGAGATAGAGTCAGCCATGCCGATTCGGCGCAGCATCGCGGTCATTCGGCGACGTCGTCGCTCGCTCAGCGACGCCGCTCTCTCCTTCCTCAGCCTCGTCGGTCACGTCTTCGGAGTCGAAGTCATGCCCGACGTCCGCCAGACCGGCCGAGGCACAAGTCGTCGCATGCCCGCAGCACCTTAGGGTCGGCGCGCCGCTTTGGCCTTACTTGGACGCAGGCAGTTCCGGCAGCGCCGATTCGTCACGCAGCGCCTTAATCATGTCAACGTCTGCTTTCCCCGGACCGTCGCCTTCGTACCCCGGAACCTCCAGCAGCCACGCCGCCTTGCGCAACACCCGATTCCGAACCATCCGGCGAAACGCCTTCAGACCAATCGTCCCTTGCCCGATGTTTTCGTGCCGATCTTTGCCCGATCCCAACTCGGTCTTGGAGTCGTTCGCGTGAATCGCAACCAGCTTCTCTCCACCGATCTCGCGCTGGAACTCGTCGATCGTCTCCTTCAGTCCGGCAATCGTTGCCACGTTGTAGCCCGCCGCATGCGCGTGGCAGGTGTCGAGGCAGACCCCTACGCGTGGATGATCGACCGCATTCATGATCGCCGACAACTCGGCAAACGTGGACCCGACCGATCGCCCCGCGCCGGCGTTGTTCTCGAGCAGCAACAGCGAGTCGTCGGGCGTTCGATCCAGCGCCTCCGACATGGACGCGGCAATCCGCGGCAACGCATGCTCGAATCCTGAGCCCATGTGCGAACCGACGTGGAAGATCACCCCGTCGGCGCCAATCCTCGACGCCAGGTCCAGCTCCTCGGTCAGCGTGTCGGTCGATTTGCGCAGCAGTTCGTCGTCGGGCGAGGCCAGGTTGATCAGGTACACGGCGTGGATGAATGCCGACTTCAGCTTCGCTTGCTTCATCTGCTTGCGAAAGGACTCCGTGTCTTCGTCAGGATGATGCTTGCGCCGCCACATCTGGGGAGCCGCACCGAAAATCTGAAACGATTCTGCGCCCAGATCGAGTGCTCGACCGACCGCCTTATCGATTCCGCCGGCCGACGAGACATGAGCGCCAAGGCTGGGAGTTCGTGCCATCGTTAGAATCTCATTGCCCTGGCGAGGCGATCAATCGCTCGACGAGCAGGCATTGCGATCACCGACCCGGCGACGGCAGAGGCCAGCGCGTCGGCGTCCACCCGACGGCTGAGCGAGACACGTGCAGTGCTTGTCTCAAGATCGCACTGTGCGTCCTCAACCCCGGCAACGCCTTTCAGCGCCGATGCCACGCGGCTCGAACAGATCCCACACACCAGTCCATCAATCTCCAATGTGGCCTGATCTGACTGAAGTTCGACCACACGAGCCTCAGGTGCTCGCAGAAATCTCAACGGTTTCAGGAACGCCATATCGCCAGACTATCGATTTTGCCAGTCCAGATAGCGACGAACCGCTCGCGCGCAGGACTCGATGCTGTGATAGCACGCGATTCCATGATCGTTGAGCCGTCGCTGCAGGTCGAGACCCCTGCCAAAGCCGTCATTCGTGCGCGGTTGGCGCACCACGACCGCCAACGGTTTTGACAACTTCTCGGCAACGGTTGCCAGCGAGTTCGCCGTCTCTTCGGCGAAGTCTTCATCCCGGGCACGAGTCCCGCCGTCTGTACCCGTGTGGACCATGAGCCAGTCGATGCTCGGGTCGTCGGAGACCGCCTTCAGCGCTGTCTCCATGTGGTCGCCTTCAAACATGAACCCAGCATCGAGCGGATTGCGGATCGAAGTGCCCGCAACCGGCGTGAATTCACGCAGCACCTTCTGCGTCGCCTCACCGAACCAGGGAACGGGAATGTCGTTGCGATCGCAAATGTCGGCCGCCAACACCGACACGCCGCCGCCGCCACCCAGCACCGCGCAGCGCGGCCCGCTGACGTCGGGCATGCGCTCGATCGTCACGGCCAGATCCAATAGCTCCTCAATACTCTGAGCAGGGATGAACCCGCCCTGCTTCTGCACCGCGTTCCAGATCTGCGCCGAACCCGCCAGCGATCCCGTGTGCGATGAAGCCGCACGCGATCCCGCCTCGGTCAGCCCGCCCTTGAGCACGATCAGCGGCTTGCGCCGTTGCGACATCTCTCTCGCCACCTGCAGGAATCGGCGTCCGTTACGGATGCCCTCGAGGTAGGCCAGGACCAGATTGGTGTCGTTGTCGTGAGACAGGAACTCGAGGAAATCCGCTTCATTCAGGTCGGACGCATTACCGAACGAGGCAACGTTGGAAAACGTGATCCCGCGCCTCACGCCTTCGCCGACAACCTCGGACGCGTTCATTCCCGACTGCGACAGCATGCCGACGTGCCCCGGCATCGAGTCTGATTCATCCATCCAGGAGACACCACCGCGCGTCGAGTGAATGCCCATGCAGTTGGGACCAATCAGTCGTATCCCCGCCTCGTCCAGCTTGCGCAACACTTCTGTCTCGAGGTCAGCTCGTTCCGAGCTGCCCGTCTCACCGAAGCCTGCTGTGAACAGGTGCATCACCTTCACGCGCTTGGCGATCGCGTCATCCACCAGTCCCAGGATGGCCGACGCGGGAACCGCCGAAATCAACGACTCGACCGGTCCCGGCACGTCGGCGAGCGACTGGTACAGCGGCGTCCCATCTGCCAGTTCGCCGCCTCGAGGATTGAGGCAATAGACGTTTGGCACGCGGTCGAGCTTGCGGATGCCGCGTAGGAACATCTGCCCGCCGCCCCATCCGGTCGTGCGCGGCGACACGCCGGCAATCGCCAGCGAGTTTGGAGCAAACGCGGTTCGTAGCGCGAGTTGAGGATCGGCCTTGCGGCCGGATTGTGTCGGAACAAATGTCATGTAGGGGCCTTTGCTTTCTGCCCGGTGGGCGCAGCAGTAGCGTATCAAGCGGTGTTGCGATGACCGATCTCACGATTCCATCAAGCCGTGGACCAATCGCTGTGCGTTGGCATCCGCCGCAAGGAAGCGCGCCGCGCGGTGCTCTGCTCTGTGTCGGCGGCTTCGACGGCGGCTTCGACGGTCCTGCAGAGGGCATCTATGCCGATCTAGGCGAAGCGCTCCCGCCACTCGGCATCGGAGTACTGAGGCTCGACTTTCGTGTCAAGACCTCGCCCGGCCCGATCGACGAGGGTACCGCCGACGTCCTGGCCGGAGTCGACTGGCTCATCGACCAGGGAGTCGGCCGGGTCGCGCTGATCGGCCACTCATATGGAGGAGCCATCGTCATCCGTGCTGCCGCGAGGTCAAGCGATGTCGTCGCAACCTGCGCGCTCTCTACCCAGACCGCAGGAATCGATCCGATAGAAGTCTCCTCACTGGCTCCAAGGCCACTGCTGCTCATTCATGGAGCAGCAGACTGGCGTTTGCCGCCGCACCTATCGCAGTGGGTCTACTCGATCGCCGGCGATGGGCGTGAACTGCACATCCTGGAAGAGGCCACCCATTCCCTCCGCCAACGCCGCGACGACCTCTGGAGGCACCTGGTCGAATGGACCAATCGGGTCCTCCCCGCTTCCCCCCTTGCGGGGGAAGCTGCCGAAGGCTGAAGGGGGGCTCGCTGAGATCGACAAACGCTGGTTGAAGTGCCGCTACATCGGAGGCTGCTGCCAGCCGCCGAGATCCGACTCCAACGCCGCTGCCAGGGCCAGCGTGACATCCTCGCGCCAGGGATGCGCCAGGATCTGGATGCCGATTGGCAGACCGTCGCTCGATGTTCCACAACGCAGCGCCGTGCCCGGCCATCCCGTGATGTTGTACGGACCCGTGTAGAACATCGTGCGTAGCTCTTTGCTGTACGTCTGCCCATGCTCTGGAGCTGGGCGTGCCGCGACCGGTGCGATGATGGCGTCGTATGGCTGGATGAACTGCAGCATCTCGCTGCGGAACTGATCCTGGCGCTCAAGTGATTTCGTGAACTCGTCCGTCGCCGTCGGCTCGATCGTGTCGAAGCCTTTCTTCAGGAAGGGCGATTCTTCGGTCGTGCCCCATTTGTCCAGTATCCGCTGGACCCAGGCTCGACCATCGCCGCCGCCGACCCGAGGCCAGAGATCGACGTATTCGGCTAGTGCGGGTGGTGTGTCCGGCTCAACCGAGGCGACGCGTTCGCCCAGCGCCGTCACGGCAGCCTCGAGCGTGGCCCTCGTGTCATCATCCGGCGCGAGGTAGCCCTCAACGTCCGAGTACCAGGCAATGCGCAAGCTGCTCAAATTCACGTCGGCCGGATCTCGTAACGGAACCGGAGCGATAAACGGGTCCACGCCGTCGGGACCGGAGATGATCGGCAGCGCCAGCATCAGATCCTCGACGTACCGAGTCATCGGTCCAATCGTCGTCCAGGCGTCGAGCGCGCCCATCCCCCAGGGCACGATGTGCCCGGTTCGAGGCACTCGACCGGCGGTCGGCTTGATTCCACAGATGCCGCTGAAATGCGAAGGCAAGCGGATACTGCCGCCCGTGTCGCTGCCCATGTCGAGCGGCGACCCTCCGGCGCAGACGATGGCCGCCGCGCCGCCGCTGGATCCGCCGGGCGTTCGCTCAGGATTGAACGGATTCCGCGTCTGACCGTAGACGAGGTTGTCGGTTTCACCCGACAACGTTAGTTCCGGCGTATTCGTTTTGCCCATCAGGATCGCGCCCGCGGCTCGCAACCGCGCCGCGACCGTCGAGTCTGCGTCTGGGACAAAGTCTTTGCGTCCCAGCGTGCCGCCGGTCGTGACGACGCCCTCGGTGTCGTGGGAGTCCTTCAGTGTGATCGGAGCGCCATGCAACGGGCCCAGGTCGTCGCCGCGCGCGATTGCAGCGTCAGCTTCAGCAGCCTCCACTCGCGCACGTTCCGCCGACATCTGCACGACGGCGTTCAGCGTCGGGTTGACTTCGTCAATCCGAGCCAGGTGCGCTTCCAGCACTTCCGACGCGGAGACCTCCCGCCCTCGAATCGCGCGAACGATGTCTGTGAGTGAAGAGAATGTGTCAACCATCAGGCGTGCTCCCGGCATGTGCCGTGAGACGCCCGGTGTGCCTCAGCGGCCTTTGAATTCGGCAGGACGCTTCTCTGCGAACGCGGTTGTGCCTTCGCGGGCGTCCTCCGTGGTCATGATCTCAGAATAGAGCTGCGATTCCAGTGTCATGCCCTCGGCGAAGCCGGACTGGAGCAAGACTCCCTCGTATGCGGCACGCTTCGACGCGCGAACTGCCAGCGGCGCGTTCGAGGCGATCTCCTCGGCCCATTCTCGAGCGGTCGGCAGCAGCGCATCGGGTGTCGTGACCGCATTGGCCAGCCCGATCCGGTGCGCTTCCTGCGCGTCGAGATGGTTCGCCCGCAGCAGCAGTTCCAGGGCCTTGCCGAATGGCACATAGCGAGCCAAACGCTGCACCTGACCGCCGCCCGGCAACAGTCCGCGCCTGGGCGCCATTGAGCCAATCCGTGCTGTGTCGCTCATGATCCGCAGGTCACACGACAACGCCAGGGCGAACCCGCCGGCCAGACACCAGCCGTTGATCGCGGCAATGACCGGCTTCCAGGTCTTGTCCGGTCCCCAACTGGAGAGCCCGGAGGCGTTCGACGGATCCGCTTCTCTCTTGATGGCAGATGTGGCCGCGCGGTTGATCTCGTCACTGTGCGCATCCGGCCGGACCAGGTCGCGTCCCGCGCAAAACGCACGTCCAGCGCCGGTGATGATTGCGACGTGCAACGCGTCGTTCTGTTCAAACTCCGACCAGAAGTCGTCCAACTGCTCCGACATCTCCGGATTGATCGCGTTCATCCGCTCGGGTCGGTCGAGGGTGATCGTCGCGATCTTGCCGTCGGTTTCGATACGGACTGACATGGTTGCCTAGCCGCCCGCGACTGCCGGGACGATCGAGACTTCGTCGCCCTGGCTCAGGGAGGTGTGCAGACCATCGAGAAAGCGGACATCTTCGCCATTGACGAACAGGTTGACGAAGCGCCGGATTTCCCCGTCCTCGTCAACGATCCGCTCGCCGATGCCGGGGAACTGCTGCTCAAGGTCGAGCACGAGATGTTGCAGGGTTTCGCCGGCGGCCTCGACCACATCCTGGTCGGAGGTGAGGGCGCGCAGCGGGGTCGGAATGCGCACGGAAACGCTCATCAACGGAGCTCGATTCTTGTGGATTGACTTGCTTGAGTAGAGGTTAGCGCGGGTCTGGCGCCTCGTCTGCGCAGGCTGACGCAGTATGGCGGGTCAACGGACGAGCGCGACCGGCGTGGATATTGGCCGGGCTACTCCTCCGGCTGGTCCGGCTCCCAGAGAATTCGACAGGTTCCGCAAACCAGCGCGGCGATCACTTCGCGACCTCCGTCGCTCTCGAGATCGATCGTCTCATATTCAATCTCGGCCTCCGAACCGCAGTCGGGACACAGCGGCCGGAGGACGTAGTCGAAGTCGCCCGACGTCACCGAGCTGCGGTGCACCAGGGTGTCGATATCGACCCACTCGTCAAAGGGCACGGAACGCACAGCGAAGCTGGCCAGGTCGGCCGACAGATCAGCCGACATGCCCGGCTCCGGCGGATCACCTGGCGCTCGCCCACCGCTGCGGGTGCTCACGGTTGATTGCTCAGTAGATGATTCATTGGCACAGTGTACGTCGGCGAACGAGTGTACTCAGCGACCTGGCGCCGATACTTCCTAGCGCCGATACATCGAACGCAAGGCCGAGTCAGCGTCGTCATCGCTGAACGACTGACGTCCTCCGGCTCGACGTCCGGTGAAGATGTCCGAGTTGTTGACTCGCTTATCTTCGGGAATCGAATTGTAGAACTCACGTCGTGAGTTACATCGCGGACAGTGTCCAACCGACGACGCGCCGTCGGGCGAGTCGATCAGCCAGATATGTACGCATTCACGAGGGCCAGCAAGGCCTGGGGCTACAGCGGTAACCATGGGAAATCTCTCTAGGAGATCGTCCGCCGCCAGGCGTCCTGTTCGCGGATTGTACTTGACGTATCGTCCGCGACTGTGATTACGGTGAAGGATTTTGTAACCAATGTCAACGCTGTATAAATGTTCGCGTTATGACGAGTAAACAGTACAGTCGTGCGAACTTAACTAATATTGATCACCTCCCTATGCTATTAGACCGCACTTTCCAAGTTACTCGCCCATCCGCTTCATACGCTGAACCACCGCTGCCCGCAAAGTACAGCTAGTCTACTCGCCAGGGTGGGGAGTGTCGCAGGGGCCAGACCTCTGCCTCGGTCGTTTGCCATCCACTTCCGGTTTCTTCTCCCTTTTGCGACCTGTGCGCAATCCTGTTTCCGGCCGTTCTGAGCTCCTGTAGGGGCGACTCTTGTGGTCGCCCGCGTTGGCAATTGCAAGATTGACCAGATACGAGTTACAGAGCCGGGCGACCACAAGGGTCGCCCCTACTTGAAGGGAGCCGATTCTCGCTTATGCACAGTCCTTCAGAGGAAACGAGCAGCTTCCCCAGTGCGTTGAGCGTGTTTTCCGCAAGTTCCCAAGACTGACACTGTCACCCCGACATCCCCTTGACGAACTCGAGCGCGCCCTCCGGATGCGCATGAAAATCTCTTGGCGCATCGATGATGTGGCGCACGATGCCCTCGGCGTCAATCACATAGGTCATCCGCGAAGTGATCCCGCGCTCTTCGTTGAGGATGCCCCAGGCCTTGCCGGTCTTGCCCCAGGGGAAGTCTCCCAGCAGCGGGAACTCAAGCCCGAGTTCGATCGCGTAGGCCCCGTTGGCGAATGGTGAGTCGACGGAAATGCCCAGTACCTGGGCGCCGGCCTCCTGGAACTCCTCGTGCAGTTCCCGGAAGCGGCTCAGTTCGTTGGTTCAACCACCGGTAAAGGCGAGCACGTACCAGGCCACCACGACTGTCTGGCCGCGATACTCCGACAGCGTGTGCTCCTTGCGGTCGCCGTCCATCAATGTGAAGTCGGGTGCGACCTGTCCAATCTCGACTGCCATGGATCCGCTCCTGCTCGTTGGCGACTTGTTGTGCCGGTGTGCTTCCGCATGGCGAGCGCCACCGACCGCCGCTGTCCATAGCCTAAGCGCTGGGTATACTTCGCCCATGGCTAACGGCGCCGAGTACGACCTGGGTGCGGCGGAAGTGCTGGAAGCGGAAGCGATCGGCCTGCCCGGTCAGCGACGCTTTCGGCTGCGCGTGATCGCCGGAGACAAGACGGCGTCCATCTGGTGTGAAAAAACCCAGGTCGGCGCGCTGGCCGAAGCGATTCAGCAGGTCCTGTCACGTCACCGGCGCGCTTCCGATGGTCGCCGACCCACCTCTCGCCCATTGGAGCCATTCCCAGATCAGCCCACGCATGACTTTCTCGCCGGTCGCATCGCGCTCGGCTATGACGAGGACGCCGACAGCATCACGCTGTTCGCGACTGACATCGAACAGGGCGGTCCCAACGACATGCCCACGCTGCGCTGCGACCTCAGCCGGCAGGCGGCGCGATTGTTCACCGTCCAGGCGGAAGAAACCGTCGCCGGCGGACGACCAAACTGCCCGCTCTGCAAGCAACCCATCGAAGGATCGGAACATCTCTGCCCGCGCACCAACGGGCACTCGGAAGACGCACTCGCCGAAATCGGGCCGCCCGAGTTCTAGGCCCGGAGGCGATCGTTGACGACGTATGAGGGCGCAGCGCGACGAGACTGGCTGACGGCGCGCCCCGCTCCGCAACACGCTGCCTTACTGCGCACCGTCGCCCGCGTGGCATCGAGCTTGCCGCCTCGCCGACCCAAACTCTGGACGTATCAGTACGCCTTCTCTCTGCTGGGCACGGCGTCCTTCTTCGCCTGCTTCTTCTATCTGACCACGACGCTCCCGCGTGAGATGACCGACCAGGGCTTCAACCTGTTCGAGGTCGGATTGGTTGTCGGAGGCTACGCAGCGATTCCCATCATGCTGCGACCATTCATCGGACGCTGGAGCGACGGCGGACACCGCATACTTCAGATGCGACTCGCCCTGTTCGCGTTCATCGCATCGTTCGTGTTGATGATCTTTACCGACAACCTTTGGGCGCTGTTCGCGCTGCGTTGTGTGCAGGGCATCGGCATGGCCGCCTACCCGACTTCGGCCGGATCGCTCGTCGCCGAACTCGTGCCGCCGATCAGGCGCGGCGAGGGCCTCGGCTTCTTCGGCCTTTCGACCAGCTTCGCTCAAACCCTCGCGCCGGTCGGCGGCGGCGCCATCGCCGTCTTCGCCGGATTCGACGGTGTGTTGATACTTGGCGCAGTGACGGCGGCAGTCTCGCTGGTAGTCACGGTGTTCCAGCGAGAACCTCCTCGCCCTTCAGCACCGCCGCCTCCCGTGTCGTTGAAGGCGCTGATTCCCGCTCGAGCCGTCTTCCCGATGCTTGTCTTCCTCAGTGTCACGCTGGGATTCTCCGTCGCCGCGGCATTCCTCGAGCCATTGGCCGATCAGCCGCATCGCAATCTAGGGTTCGTGGCGCTCTTCTTTATGTTCAGCGGCGTAGGCGCAATGCTTTCCCGACCGATGGCCGGCCGCCTGTCCGATCGAGTGGGGCGTGTCCCCGTGATCATCCCTGGCCTGATCGCCACGTGCGGCGGCATGGTCCTGGTGGCGCAATCGGAGACGGCGCTGATGCTCTGGGTCGCTGGTCTGTTGACCGGCATCGGGATGGGCGGAGCGCACACCGGACTGCTGGCAATGGCGGTTGACCGCGTTTCGTCAACGCAACGCGGCGGCGCGACCGCCACCTTCCAGCTTGCCTGGGATGTCGGAGGATTCGCCTCATTCCTGATCGGCATCGTCGGCGCATTCTTTAGCGTTGAGATGATCTTCTGGCTGGCAGCGCTCGGAGCATTGGTTGCACTCGCAGGGCTGCTGCTCGGACGCGTGATGGGCTGGACGCGCTCTGCGCCTCCGGCAATCGAACCGCTCGCGGCGGGGGCGGTTGCGGGGGGCGGGTGATGCGCCGTGTCCAACTGGACCCCGCCTACCAGGCAGCAGGACCTGACCGAACTCGCGCTTGAACGCTCCCCCTCAAGCGTTTCCAGTCGTCCCTGGTACGCCGCCGCCTTCGTCGCTGGAGTGCTGCTCGTCTGCGTGCTCGGATTCGCCACCGATCTGTTCGATTCCGGGCCCACTTCGTCCGATGTCAGCGCCGCATATCGCGAGGGCATCGACGAAGGAACCGTTGCTGCGGAGACGCACTGGCAAGAGGAACTCGAAGCGCGTTGGTGGGAGTCCTACAGGCGGGGACAATCCGAAGGATCATCTATCGCACCGTCAATCACGGTGGCGATTCGAGAAGGATTTAGCTGGGAGGGCGGGTTCGATGCCGGACTGCGCTCGCCCGATATCGATCTTGGGCGGAGCTACCGCGAAGGATGGATGGCAGGGTATTCACAAGCCTGGTCGGCAATCGCGAGCGAAGTCGAGGTGGTGCCATTCGATGCCACGCCACCCGAGGTCGGACAACGCGTGCAATGGGTCGAATGGGGAGGTGAACCTTGAAGGGCAGGTTCGGACTGGCACTGGTCCTGTCTTTCGCCGGGGGCGTACTGCTAGCCGCGGCCGCGGGCGGGGCGCTGGGCGTCTTCGACCGAGGTCCGACTGAGCAGGATGTCTCCGATGCGCGAGAACGAGGTCGTGAGGAAGCCACGGCCGAGGTCGCCGTGGGCAAAGAAGACGCTGCCGAGGATGAGGCGGCGAAGGGTTATGAGCGGGGCCGCGAGTCATCAGAGTGGCTCTCGCTCGATCGTTTGCCAAATCCCGATAGCTGGTTCGCCGGGGTCGCCGCGGGCCGGATCGAACTGGAGAAGCGGTCCGAAGAAGCCTTCAGGATCGGCTTCGCGGACGGAGAACGACAGGGCACGGACGAGGCATTGGGCGCATTGCGTCTCAGCGAAGAGCGCTAGCGACTGTGTGTCTCCAAGATCCGTAATACCCGCGCTTGCCGCGGAGCCTGCCCCCGGCTTGACCGGGGTTATCTCGATGATTGGCGCGTACACGTCGGTCGAGTGCACCAGGCACCGGAAGATTGCCGTATGGGAGTGCGGCAATGACGAACCTGGTATCCATCATTGCGACTATGGCGTCCGCTGGCCCCACTGATTCCAATGCACGATTTCCTCTAGCGGCACGCGCGGGGCCTGCTTGAAGGTTTCGCCCGTGAAGTAGGCCATTGGCAGCAATACCGCCTGGGTGACATCCTCGGGAATCCCGAGCAATTCCTGTGACAACGATTCATCGCGCAGGTGCAGTGTCGTCCAGGCCATCCCGATGCCTCGTGATCGCGCTGCCAGCATGAATGACCAGGCGCCGGGAATGATCGAGCCATACGTCGCGGCCTGAGCCATGTACCCGGCATCCTCGACCCGACCGGTAATGCAGGCAATCAACAAGGCCGGACAGCGATGCATCTCGTTGGCCAGATAGGTCGCCGATCGGGTGACTCCGTCCGCCGCAGCCGCACGCGAATCTCCCTCGGGCCAGCGCGGACCTTCGTCCGCTCGAGCGGTGACGAGCTCCATGAAGCTGTCCTTGTAGATCTTGGCGATCCCGGCGATCTTCTCCGGGTCGGTCACGACCATCCACTGCCACTGCTGCGAGTTGGAGGCCGTCGGCGCTTGCAACGCGATCTCCAGGCATTCTTCGATCACCTCCGGCTCAATCGGACGATCGAAGTCCAGGCGCAGCCGGACCGACCGTGTCGTGGTCAGGATGTAGTCGGATTCGTAGCGGCTCATGTCATGGTCCCTTCGTGCGGATCTGGAGTCTGGTCACTTGATCTGGCTGATGCGTTGAATCTGGATCCGTTCCGGCAAGGTCTTGCCGTAGCGTCGGACGAGACCAGCCATCACGTTGCCTGGACCCAATGTCAGGTATCGTCGCACGCCTGTTGCGTACAGCGCCTTCAATGCGGCTTGCCATTCCACTGGTCGGACATATTGCGCCCGCAACTCGTCGCGAAGTTGTTCCGCCGTCGAGATGACCTGTCCGGAGTGATTGCCCACAATCGGAGTGAACTGGTTGGTGATCGGCAATGCGTCAATCAGTGCGCGATTGGCGCGATCAGATCCTTCAAATGCGGACGTGTGAAACGCGCCGGCAACGCGTAGCTGCACCGCCTGACCGCCGTACTCGGGCGCAACCTTGGCAGCCCGTTCCAGGGCGTCCGCCGGTCCGCCGAGGACCGTCTGGTCGGGAGCGTTGTGATTGGCCAACGATGCGCCGGATGCAGCGGCGATCGCTTCTGCGGCGTCGCGTCCGGCGCCGACCAACGCAAGCAAACCCCCGGGTTGCTCGCTGCAGTCTCGATCCATTGACAGACCGCACTTCCAGGCAAACTGCAACGTCGACTCCAGGTCGAGCGCTCCGGACAGCGCCATTGCTGAGTTCATCCCACTGGAGTGTCCGGTCACAAACGTCAGCGGACCAATCCGTTCGGACGCCTTCGAGTACTCGGCGACAGCCCAGGCGATCAGATACGGCTGCAGTAGCGACGGCTGACGCAGTGCCAACTCATCCATTGGATCTGCACTCTGGCCCAGCCTCCACAGGTCACAGCCGGTCACCGACGATGCCAACCCAAACGCACGCTGCCCCGTCGCAGGAAGATCTGCAACATCGTCGGCGAGATCAGCGACACCGCCCGCGCGTTGCGCTCCCTGTCCCGGACAGATCAGGACGGTGTCGGGCGACTGATTCACTGAATCAGGGTACGCGTTAGACGCCACTGCGGATGTGACGCGCTTGCTTGACCGCTGGGCCTCTGAATGAGCCGACGTACCTACTTGTGATGGTCGGGGCCCATGTCGGTCAGCTCGATGATGTTGCCGTCCGGGTCCTTGCAGAATGCGGCCCAGATGCCATCGTTGTCGCGCTGGTTCGGTTCGACCATCACGCTGACGCCGTCCGAACGCAACCGCTCGACTTCGCTGTGGAAGTCATCGGTGGGGATGTAGAGGGCGAAGTGTGGGCCGATGCCCTCCACCGATTGGTCCATCTCGCGCTGCATCAGGTGCAACTGGAGCGCGCCGACCTCGTACCACGCGCCGGGGAATCCGAAGTCAGGACGGTCGATCTCACCGAGACCGAGCTGTTCGCCGTAGAAATGCTTCGAAGCCTCTACATCGGCGACGCAAATCGCCACATGGCTGTATCCGGCAACGGCAGGCATAGCACGCTCCTTCAATCTCCCCGTACGCTCATGTACAGGGCTGTTCACTGTAATTTGAGTGCGATGATACACATCATGGACGACGCAAGCAGCGGAGTGGACGCGTCGGCGCGGAGAGGCTGAGGCTGATGTCAGAACTTCGTTGGGAACCGCCGCCAAGCGGAGACGCTGTCCAGCGCGCCGTCGTGCCCGATCGATCGGGAGGCAATGGCGGCTCGGGTGGACCAAGCAGATGGTCAGTCGCGCTGTTGATCTTCGTCATGATCGGAGCTGCCTTCGCGCTGGGCGTTGGCGTCATGCGAGTAGTCGACGCCAACGACGATTACGGCCGACTATTGCGCAGCTCAAGGGACGGCGGGTCGCCGGCAGCCATTCCGGCGGCTGTGCAGCCGTCCGAAGACGAAGACCAGGCGGTCGAGGCCGCTGACACCGACGGCAGAGCCTCACGATTCGCCATCCTCGACGAAATCATCGAGGTGCTGGACAAAGACTTTGTCGATCCCGCCAAGTTCGAGTCGCTCGACACTCGCGAAGCCGCGATCAATGGCATCATCGACGCCCTGGAAGACGAACACACCGTCTTCATTGATGCCGAACGCTATCGCCTCGCCAGTGAGGACATCGGCGGCTCCTTCGAAGGCATCGGCGCGACCGTCAACTCGGTCGACGGCGCAATCGTGATTGTCCGCCCCTTCCGCAACTCACCCGCCCAACAATCTGGCATTCGTCCTGGCGACGTGATCCTCGAGGTCGATGGCGAATCGACCGAGGGCTGGAGCCTGGAGCAGGCAGTCGCAGTCATCCGCGGACCCAGAGGCACAGACGTCGCGCTGCTGGTGCGCCACGCGGACGGCGAGGAAGAGCTGATCATCGTCACCCGCGACCGGATTGTGGTGCCCAGCGTCGAATCGCTGCCGATCACCGACCGCTCCGGCAATCCGGTCGCCGACATCGGCTACATCTTGATCACTCAGTTCACCGAGGACACACGCAGCGAACTGCTCGAGTTACTCGACGGCGCGCGAAACGCGGGATTGGAACAGCTCATCATCGACGTGCGCGGCAATCCCGGTGGTTTGCTCCGTGCGACGGTCGACACGACCGGCGAGTTTATCGACGAGGGCGTGATCCTGCGTCAGATCGACCGCGAGGGCAACGAAGAAGTGTTCAACGATCGCGCCGGTGGCGCCGGTATCGATCTCGAGCTCGTCGTCCTGATCAACGAGCACAGCGCATCCGGCTCCGAGGTTATGGCAGCCGCGTTGCGCGATCACGGACGCGCAGTGCTGATCGGCACCACGACCACCGGCAAAGGCACGGTCAATGTGCCGAGACGTCTCTCCGACGGCAGCGTGCTGTACGTCAGCATCGCTCGATACCTGACGCCCAATAGCGCCCAGGTCGAGGGTGTCGGCGTCGCGCCAGACATCGAGATTGCCATCCCCGAGACCGGGTTCGAAGCCGGACAGGACATCCAGTTGTTCGTCGCCATTGAATACCTGCGAGGCGAATACAATCCTGGCGCCGGCGCCGATGACGACTCTGGCGGCAGCGAGCCCGACGAGGTTTCCGACGAGACGACAGAGGACGGTCAGCAGGGCCAGGAGGGTCAGCAGGAGACTGAGGCGGACGCTGAATCGCAGCAGCAGTCGGAGGAGTAACCTACGCGGCGTCACCTGCTGAGCGGGCGGTCTCGCCGAGCGAAAGGGATTCGTGATGACATCAAATGCCGACGGTTGGGCACGACCCGAGCTGATCTGCGAAACCGATTGGCTGGCAGACCACATCGACGATGACGATGTGGTCGTGCTGGACTGTGATCTGCTGGACGGTTACCTGCGACTGCACATTCCCGGAGCGGTCTGGTCGCTCTCGCGTTACTGGAAGACTGATCCGCGCGATGACTCGCAGATATACGGGATGTCCGACCCTGAGCAGTTTGCGCAGTTGGTCGGACGGCTGGGTATCACTCCTGACACGACCGTCGTGGCCTACGACGGATCGGGTTCGCTCTACGCGGCGCGGACCTGGTGGACGTTCAACCGCTTCGGACATACCAACTTCAAGATCCTGCACGGCGGACTCGACAAATGGTACGCCGAAGGGCGTCCGCTCTCGCGCGAGAATTTGCGTCCGCATGCCGTCGAATACCCAACTCCCGCGGCGCCGCACGACGACTCAATCTGCAGGCTGGACGACATCCCGGGAGCACTTGCGGACGACAACCACGTCTTCTGGGACGTGCGCTCGGACGGTGAGTGGACCGGCGCCAACAAGCGCGGCACTCAGCGCGGGGGACGCATCCCCGGCGCCGTCCATCTGGAGTGGCTGCACACCTTGGAGAACCCGGTGCGCACGCTCAAGCCGCCGGCTGAGCTGCGCCGAATGCTCGGTGACCTGGGTATCACGCCCGAAACCACCGTGACCACCTATTGACAGGGAGGCATCCGTGCGGCGCACGGATACTGGCTCCTGCAACTGCTCGGCTACAACAACAGCCGAAACTACGACGCGTCCTGGCACGAATACGGCAACGCTCTCGATCACCCCATAGAGACACCGGACGAGTAGCCAACGGTCCTCTTCCCCCTTAGCGAGACTGATGCACAACTCCCCTTCTCCCCCCCCAAGGGGGGAAGAGGGGAACGGGAGCACGCCGGCCATTGGCTTACTGCATCCAGTTGCATCCGGCCCTAGCCCTCGAGCAGCTCCGCCAGCGCCGCTTCGACCTCGGCCAGTGGCGCGAATGCTTCGAATCGCGCGACGACCACGCCCTGGGCGTTGACTATGAACGTCCACTCGTCAGTGTGCAGGCCCCACTCCTCGAGGATTGGCGTCTCGATCGGTTCCTCGCCCAGGCGCACCTGCTCGGGATTCTCGAACAGGTCGACGTGGACGTAGTTTGCGGCGTCGCCGAAGATGCCGCGCACCTCCGACAGCACCTCAGCCTGCGGTCCACAGAAGGCGTTTGTGCAGAATCCCGGTGAAGCGAAGACCACCACGAACGGCTTGTCCGCTCCGACCGCGTCCGCCAGTGAGATCAAGTACAGACCCGGGTCGGGAGTTTCGCCGGTGGAGAGATCGGCGATGTTCGCCACATCGGTCAGCGTCCGGCTCTGAGACGGCGGCGCAGTGTCGCCGACCGAGGGCGCTAAAGTATCGAGCGGCACATCAATCGCGATACCAACATCGTCGAAACCGGCTTCAGAAGGTATGTGCAGGATCAGATTCCAGCGTCCAGGATCGGTGAAGTTGACCGTCGTGACATGGAATCCGCGGACTCCGTCGGGGAAGTGAGAGAAGCGTGCGACCACTTCCTGCATCTCACCAGGTGCATCCTCGTGCAGCACAGTGATACCGAGCGCCGGGAACTCGACCAGACCGACCGGCCCCTCAATCACAACCGAGATACGGTGCGTGCCCGGCGCCAGGTCAGGCGTGCCCAGGGCGATCGTGTAGCCATCGTCTGATACGTAGACGGGGTAACCCGAGTCGCGCAGCAGCTGCAGTCGCGGACTGAGATCGTCGTAGTTGGCCTCCTCGATGATGCCAACGGCCATGCCGCCTTCCATGCCGCCCATACCGTCATCGGCCTGCTGCTGCATTACTTCTTGCTCGGCCTCGGCCTGCTCGGCCATCTCCATGTCGGCCTGCTGCTCTTGTTGCTCAGCAGGTTCTGCTGCCGGAGTGGCTGCGCGCGAGCTAGTAGTCGAGGTACCCGAGCTCGAAGTTGCCGTGCTGGTCGATGTCGACTCAGCCGCAGCCTGTTCTTGCTGATCCTGTTGTTCCTGCTGCTGGTCGTCCGACGTCGTCGTACACGCCGACGCGGTCAGCAGAGCGGCCAGGGCAAAACCCAGCAGTCCGAGCCATCGCCGGCTCAGTCGCCAACGATGGACCCCACGCCGCGAAACCTTATGAAGTGCTGTCATGAAACCCCTCGCTCGATCGGTTGGGAAGCATCCCGTTAATCAACGCTACTCTCCACCCACGTATGAACCGAATGTGAATGCGAACATGCGGAACTGGTCGGAGTCGGAGCGGAGCTTTAGCTCATGCTCCGACCACTCGGGCAGGAAGACCAGTCGATACAGGTCGTTCTCGGTCACGCGAATGTACGAGCGGCCCTCGTCGTCCCACAGAATGTGGCTGCCTGCCTCGTTCGGGAACAGCCAGCGACCATCCAGCTCGACGTAGACCCGGAACGGCTCTCCGTCCTCTGCCACGGTCAGCACGACATTTGCCGTGCGTCCACGTATCAGCAGGGCGACATAGTCTTCGAGGTCGTCCGTCGTTCGCGCATGGACGATCGCTTCATCCTCGATCCGCCAGAGTCCCTCCAGGTACCAGAAGTTGTGTTCGCGTTCTGACGTGTCTACGTCGAAGTACAGCGTGTCTATCCCTGTGCCAGTGAGGAAGTAGGCGTCCTGACCCGCGTACGGTCCGCCGCTTCCCACGTTGCGCTGCCAGCCCATGTAGAGCTCGCGCGTTTGACGCGGCGTGCCGCCCTCTCTCGTCGGGACTGGCGCGCTCACCCCGAAAGGAACATCGGACAGATCCTTCCCGACCGCTTCCAGTGCCTCGCGAATCGCCCGCTCGGTCTCCTGGTAGTGCCCCTCGCCAATGTGGTCGTAGCGGATGCCCATCGGCGAATCGTCCGTCGGCCCGATCAGGAACTTGCGCGGCCACCAGCGATTCTGAAATGCGCGCCAGGTCCGGTAGTCGTTGTCGATCGCGACGAGGTACTCGATGTTGTGCTCGGCATTCGCCGCGCGGACGTTTTCGATTCGCTCTTCGAACGCAAACTCCGGCGTGTGCACGCCGATAATCACCAACCCGTGATCGCGATACTTGCGATCCCATTCGGTAAGGAAGGGCAGCGTGCGGATGCAATTGATGCAGGTGTAGGTCCAGAAGTCGATCAGGACGATGTTCCCCTTGGCCAACTCCAGCGCAATCGACGTCTCGTCCCCATTCAGCCAGCCGTTCAGGCCCGTCAGCTCCGCCGTCGTCGCCTGAGCGCTGATTTCCTCAGCCCGAAGCCGCAGCCGATCATCCTCTGTGGGCTCTTGCTCCTGCGGCTCAGCGGCCTGCTCAGATTCTCCGCTCGATTCCACCTGCCGCTCTTCTTCCGCTTCCTGCTGCTCGACCGGTTCGTCTTGCTCGTCATCAGCCTGCAGATCCTCGTTCTCAGCCCCCGAATCTGATTGCTGCTGCTGATCGCTTCCTTGTGTCGATTCCTCCTGCGGCTGTTTCTCGCCTGCATCGGACTGAGCCGAGTCCTTCTCGCCCTCGTCGTCCTCGTCCTTCTCGCCAGTGGAACTCACCGTCGCCTGGCCCTGTGCTCCGTCGTCCTGGCTGTCTTCGTCGCCCACGGATTGCTGCTCGCCGCGTTGCTGTGCTGTTTGCTGTTGATCGTCCTCTTCCTGCGCGGAAGTGCTTTGAGATGTCGTCTCCCGCGATTCCGATTGCTCGTCGGTACGCGAGGTCGCGGTTGACGACTCGGACTGCTGTTGATCTTGTTGTTGGTCCTGTTGCTGTTCTTGTTGCTCCTGGTCCTGTGGCGCGTCGTCGTCCGACGAGCAGGCCACGAACAACGCGGTGATCAGAAGGATTGCGAGTATGCCGAAACCGGCGAGCCGAGTGTGTTTCATAGGACCGAGAGTACAACGGCGCGGGCCGATCTGGTCAGGCTGTGCCGTCTGCCCAGGCCGTGATCAATGTGTGCGCGATAGCCATCGGACCAGGCAGCGAGAGCGCGCCTTCGGGCAATCCCGGTTGTCCAAGCTGCGCCGCCGGCTGTTCGAGCGAATCACGAATCTCATCTCGAGTAAACCAGCGCACATCGTCCATTTCCCACTCGTCGTAGTTGATGTCCGCGCTGCCGGCGTCGGCATGGCAGCCAATCATCAGCGACGAGGGGAAGGGCCACGGCTGCGACGAGTGATAGCGCACGTTCACAGCATCGATGCCCGATTCCTCAGCCACCTCTCGACGCACGGCGTCCTCGATTGACTCACCGTGATCGATGAAACCTGCCAATGCCGAGAACATGCCAGCCGGCCAGGACGCCTGACGACCAAGCAGGCAGCGATCCCGCTCAGTGTCGATCACGACAGTGATCACCACTGGATCGGTGCGCGGAAAGTGTTCGGCGGGGCACGATCTGCACTTCCGAGAGATGCCCCCCTGTACAGCTTCCGTTGGCGCTCCGCAGACGGCGCAGAACTGGTGCCGCTCATGCCAGTCAAGAAATGCTCGGGCCTGGGCCGCGATCCCGGCGTCATCGCCGTCGAGCACCGGAGCGGCGGCGCGCAGGTCCATGAACGAGGCGTCGTCGGATAACTCAAACTGACCGGGCGCAGCGGCTTCATTGATCGCAAACCGCGCCGCGCCGTTCGATGTACCCAGCAGCAATGCCGGATGACGGTCGATGTCTGCGCCAACGGGCAATCGCGACCAGGCCAGTCGCATCCCACCATCTACCTGTCGCATCGGAAAGGTGAGACTGCGCAGCGGCAGAAACTCAGCGCTGGCGTCGCGCAGTTGCGTCCCGACCCATTCCTCGTCGCGCCGCCGCGCCGCTTCACGATCGAGGGGATTGCCGGCGAAGGTGTTGCGATGTTCAGGCATGAGCTCAACCCCTCCGGTCGGACTGCGTGCGCAAGTGCAAGATCTAGGCGGTGTGCGACGCCGCGGTGTGATCGAACCGTGTCGCTGCCGGAGTGCTCGGCAATCCCGGCATCGTCATGATTTCGCCAGAGATGATGACCATGAATCCCGCTCCCGCTGAGGGACGGACATCGCGGACCGTGAACTCGTGCTCTTGCGGTCGCCCCAGCCGACCCGCGTCATCCGAGAGCGAGTACTGCGTCTTTGCGATGCAGACCGGCCACTCCTGCTGGCCCAGACGCCGAGCGCGGCGCAACGTGAGCTCGGCCCGGCGCAGATACGTCACGGTTCCGGCCCCGTAGACCTCACGAGCCACCGACTCGATCTTGTCCTTGAGCGAGTCCTCCAGGCTGTACAGGCGCTGGAACTCCGGTCGTTCGCCGGCCAGCGCTTCACGCACCTGGATCGCGAGATCAAGACAGGCATCGCCGCCACCGCCATAGGGATTGGCCACGGCCGCCCGAACACCACGCCGCTGACAGTGCGCCACGACGGCGTCCAGCTCGGCCTGCGTGTCCGACGGGAACTGATTCACGGCGACAACCGGGACTACGCCATGTTTGACGACGTTGTCAATATGTGCGTCGAGGTTCGGCAATCCCGCTTCCAGAGCGGCCAGGTCTTCGACCTCAAGTTCTTTCGCCGGACGCCCGCCGTGTCGCTTGATCGCGCGCGCCGTCGCCACGATCACTGCCGCTTGAGGCTCGAACCCGCCGATCCGCGAGACCACGTTGAAGAATTTCTCGGCTCCCAGATCGGAGCCAAAGCCAGCCTCAGTCACGGTGATGTCGGCGCAAGCCATCGAGGCCCGTGTCGCGGCGATCGAGTTGCAGCCCAACGCGATGTTGGCAAATGGTCCGCCGTGCACAAACGCCGAACCACCTTCGCCGGTCTGGACAAGATTGGGCCGAATCGCATCCTGGAGCAGGACAGTCATCGCACTATCTACGCTCAGGTCGCGACAGGTGATCGGCTGAATCGGCGTCGATGTGGTGTAGCCGATGATCACGTCACCCAGGCGGCGGTGCAGATCATCGAGATTGCTCGCCACCGAGAGAATTGCCATCACTTCCGAGGCGGGAGTGATATCGAATGCCTCTTCGCGCGGAATCCCGTCGCTCGTTCCGCCCATCCCGATCACGGCGCCGCGCAAGGCCCGATCATTCATGTCGATGCAGCGCCGCCAGGTGATCCGGCGTGAGTCAAGACCCAGCGCATTGCCGTGGAACAATGAGTTGTCGATTGCCGCTGCTAACAGGTTGTTGGCGGCCGTCACGGCGTGCAGATCGCCGGTGAAGTGCAGATTGATATCGTCCGCCGGCAACACCTGGGATCCACCACCGCCGGTGCCGCCGCCCTTGATCCCAAAGACCGGTCCCATTGACGGCTCACGCAGCGCCACTGCCGCGTTCGCACCCGACTGCCGCAGCGCCTGGGTCAGTCCGATCGCCGTGGTCGTCTTGCCCTCGCCCGCTGTTGTCGGCGTCATTCCGGTGACCAGCACGACGTCGCCCTGCGGCCGGGAGCGAAGCCGCTCCAGCGCGTCCGCAGTCAGCTTGGCCTTGTGCCGTCCGTAAAGATCAAGGTCATCCTCCGACAGGCCCAACTCCGCTGCCACATCGACGATTGGCCGCATGTGCCTCCCCCTCAGATCGCTTCGCAGGGCAGAGTAGCGCAGGTCCGCTTCCGGCTTGAAACAGGCGGACGCGTTCGCTCAGCTTGCGCGTATGGCTGTTACCTGTCGTTCTGAACTCCTGTAGAGAATGATGCGTATCCTCCGATTCCCATCTCCCCCCCTTGCGGGGGGAGATGTCACAGAGTGACAGAGGGGGGGTCGGCTGGCGACGACCAGATAGTGCTAACAGGCATGGACCCCCCCTCTGCCTTCGGCATCTCCCCCGCGAGGGGGGAGAAGGGGAGTTATGCATCGGTCTCTGTAGGGTCGCCCCTACAACGTGCTCGAATGCGCGCCGACCGATCTGCACGCAGGTCTCTGTTTGTGGAGACCGAAGGTTCGTCGCGTCGAACGTCGCGTCGAACGTCGCGTCAGTTCTCGACCGTCACTTTGACATCGGTCACTTTGCGTGAGTTGACGATCAAGGCGATGTTGAAATCGCCGTCATCGTTGATCCGCAGCGGAATCACCGCGACCTGCCAGGGCGGCTCGAGGTCTTCGAAGCGAAAGTCGTTCAACTCGAAGAACTCACGAGCCCCGGCATCGTACTCAACTCGCACGAGGATGTGGTCGGCATCGACCACTTCATTCATTTCCAGCCGCAGCCAGAATCGCTCGTCCAGCTTGAGCGGGCGATTCAGCGGAGTCAGCACGGCCTTGTCGTCGGCCTGTTCATCGATGTGCAACGCCGCAACCGCAGACCCGCCCACGCCTGAGAAAATCCCTGCGCCCGACGATCCTGCACATGCTGCAGCGATCGGCAGGATCAGCATGGCCAGGATGATCATTCCGGCGAGACCGCTACGATCTGTGGGCATCACTGAAAGGGTAGTCTGCCTGCAGAGGGATTCCGTTCAAGTTCGGAACGGCAAAAGGCTCAGTGATTACACCTTCGTGGATGTAGAAGGGTTTTTCGTGGAGACCACAGAGCCGGACATAGTGCTCTCGATCCGAGGCCTCTATAAGGTATTCGCCGACGACGATGGGACCGGCCTGAACCAGGCTGTCGATGGACGCTCCAAAGACGAAATCCAGGAGGACACGGGAGCCGTCGTCGGGCTTCGCGACATCAATATCGATATCGCCCGTGGCGAGCTCTTCGTTGTGATGGGCCTCTCCGGCTGCGGCAAGTCGACCCTGGTGCGCTGCATTAACCGGCTGATTGAACCCTCGGCCGGTCAAGTCTGGCTCAACGACCGTGAGATCACCGCCATGGACGACGATCAGCTGCGCGACATCCGCCGTAGGGATCTGGCCATGGTGTTCCAGCACTTCGGCCTGATGCCGCATCGCAATGTGCTCGACAACGTGGCTCTGCCACTCGAGGTCGGAGGCGTGGCTAAACCAGAGCGGCGTGAACGCGCGGGCGCAGCGCTCAGTCTCGTCGGCCTCGGAGATTGGACCGATTCCTTGCCCAGCGCGCTTTCCGGCGGCATGAAACAACGAGTCGGTCTCGCTCGCGGTCTCGCCATGGAGACACCGGTCCTGCTGATGGACGAACCGTTCTCGGCGCTCGATCCGGTGATTCGGCGCGACCTCCAGGACGAGCTGCTGGCGCTGCAAGACTCGGTCCACAAGACGATCGTCTTCATCACCCACGACCTGAACGAAGCGGTCCGCGTCGGCGACCGGATCGCGATCATGCGCGACGGAGAAGTCGTCCAGGTCGGCGCGCCCAATGATGTCGTGCTCAACCCGGCCGACAGCTTCGTCCGAGAATTCACTCAGGACGTGCGACTGCACGGCATGGTCACGGCCGCTTCGATCATGGATCCCGAGTTCGAATCCATCAATGGAGCCACGCCTGTGGCCAGCGCAATCAAGACCATGCAGGACAGCGGATTGTCTACTACCTGCTGCGTCGACGCCGATGGCAAGTATCTGGGCGCGCTCGATCTCGCCCGCGCGCTGAGGGCCCAGGCCGAAGGCGCCAAACAGATTGAGCAGGCCCAGCTCTACATCGGCGACTCGGTCTGGGAAGAAACCGTGCTGGACGACCTGGTCCCGGCCGGACTCCGCGCGCAGCATCCGTTGGCAGTACTCGACAACGCCGGCGTGCTCGTCGGCGTGATCCCGCTCGAACGCCTGGCCCGCGCCATGGTCTCCGACGAAGCCGCCGTCGCCGCTGCAGCCGAAAGCGACACGGCGTCATGACCGATGGTGCCATGCCTCCAGCCATGCCTCCGCGTCATGTGCTTTCGCTGATTATGTTGGGCAGCAACCGGCCGCTGCCGACACGCTGGTGGATCGCGCCGGCGGTGATTGTGGTCATCGGCCTCGCCTTTGTGCTTTCCTACTTCCTCGTCGCTGCAGAGTTTCCCTTTGATGTCGGGCGCGATGTTGGGCACCGGATCGATATCTGGCTGGACTGGCTCAAGGACAACTTCTCACCGGTCTTCCAGGCAATCAAAAATGTGATCGTCTGGTTCCTCAACTCGCTTGAGGACATGATGCTCTGGCTCACCTGGCCCGCCTTCATCGGCGCGATCGCGCTGACGTCGTGGCTACTGGTCTCCTTCCGCATGGCTCTGTTCTCGGCTGCATCGTTGCTGCTGCTCGCGACCTTCGGTCTCTGGGGCTCGACCGTCGAAACCATGGCGCTGATCATCGTGACCGTCACCCTGTCAATCCTGATTGCGGTCCCACTCGGCGTCTGGGCCTCACAAAGCGACCGGCTCGACGCCGTCCTGCGCCCAATCCTCGACGCGATGCAGACCATGCCCTCGTTCGTCTATCTGGTCCCGGCGATTGCGTTCTTCTCGCTCGGTGATACGCCCGCCGTCTTCGCGACGCTGATCTACGCGGTGCCGCCCGCAGTCCGGCTGACCAATCTCGGCATTCGCCAACTACCGGAAGAAACCCTGGAAGCCGCCGATTCCTTCGGCATGACCCGCAGCCAGATGCTGATCAAGGTCAAGATCCCACTGGCCATCCCCACGATCATGGCCGGTGTCAACCAGACCACGCTGATGGCGCTGTCGATGGTCGTGATCGCTTCGCTGGTCGGAGCGGGAGGTCTGGGGCTCGACGTCAACCGCGCCCTCGGCCGGATCGAACCAGGCAACGCGTTCCTCGCCGGCCTGGGCATCGTCTTCGTCGCCATCATTATCGACCGCATCACCCAGGCATTGACCAAACGCCAGCAGTCTGCGCTCGGCGGCGACTGAGCGACTCCATTTACTCGTCCACCATGCAAAGGCTCAACCCATGCAGGCTCTGATCCAACGACTTGCCAGGATCCCCGGCCTGACGATCGGTTGCATTACCGTCCTCTGCTGGGTGCTGACCGCGTTCGCCATCGCTGACCCCGATCTCTCGCCCAAGGCCGCTCTCGGCGGAGCCAAAGCCTTGTTCCTCGTATTGGCAATTCTCATGACCATTCTCACTGTGTACAGACTGCGACTCTTCAGAAGTCGCGATTGAGGATGTTGATAGGCTGAAACAACGTTTGCTATCAAGACTGGTAGCTGTTCAGAATCGGAGACGATCATGGATACCTCAAGACCGATGCGGCGACCAATGAAGTTGCTGCTCATGCTCGGCGCGCTCGTCGTCGGGGCTGCCACACTGCTCTCTGCCTGCGGGGGCGAAGAAGAAAAGACGACCGTCGTCTTCTCGGACCTCAACTGGACCTCCTCGGAAATCCAGGTACGTGCAGCCGCGTACATTGTCGAGCACGGCCTCGAGTACCCCACTGAACTGGTTGCCGGCGACACCGTCTCCCTCTGGCAAGGGCTGACCAACGGCGACACCCAGGTCACCATGGAAATCTGGCCGGCCCAGCAACCATGGATCGACGAGCTCGAGCCTGGCGTGATCGAACTGCTCGGCGACTCGCTTGACGAAAACTGGGAAGGCTGGGTCATCCCGCAATACGTCAAGGACGCCAACCCAGGTCTGGTTTCCGTTTCTGATCTGCCCGATTACATGGAACTGTTCGTCACCGCCGACTCGCGCGGCAAGGCCCGATTCATCGACTGCGTGCCCGGCTGGGCCTGCGAGCAGGTGAACGGTAACAAGGTCTCCGCCTACGGGCTCGAAGATGTGCTTGAGCTGGTCAAGCCCGGCTCCGGCGCGGCGCTGTTCGAGGACCTCGAATCTACCTACGCCCGCGGCGAAGCCTGGCTGGGCTACATGTGGGGTCCGACCAAGCCGACCGCCACGCTCGACCTCTACCGCCTGGAAGAGCCCGAGTGGAGCGAAGAATGTTGGAACGGCGACCAGGGCTGCGCCTACCCGGCCTCTGAAGTTCGCATCGCCGTCAACAGCACCCTGCTTGAAGATGCACCCGAAGTCGTCGAATTCCTGCGCGCCTGGGACTTCGCCGCTGAGGTCCAGGTCCAGTCCGAAATCTGGATGGCCGAAAACAACGCCTCGCCCGACGAGGCCGCAATCTGGTACCTGACCTCTTACCCCGAGGTATGGTCGGCTTATGTCTCCGACGAAGCGGCCGAAGCAGTGATGGAGGCGTTGGCTGACGAAAGCTAGCCTTGCCGGCCCCAGAGCAGCCAGTAACCGGCCGCCGTCGAAATCAATCCGACGGCGGCCAGGGGCGGCCACCAGGGACGAAGCTCGGCAAACAGCGGCGGATGGACCAACACCGCTGCGCCGACTGCCAGCGCGCTGGTCAATCCCAGCGCCGCCAGCAACGCCAGCAACCACAACGCCCAGGTCGACCAACGCCCGCGACGAGCCAGCAGGCTGATTGCGTTCATGCCATTCAGGCTACCCATTCTGGCTACCCACTCAGCCGACGTAGCCGACATTGCCAACGTAGAAATCGACCTCTCGCAGCAACATTGAATCGACCGCCGTCATCCTCACCGGTTTCATATTCGACATCATCACTAGCAGTTCATCATCCTATGCCCAAGAAATCGAAATCCCGCAGCAAGCAAACTGAACCGACCAGGACCAATCACAACGAGCGTGTCCTGGCCACCAACCGGCGCGCCTTCTACCAGTACGACATCCTGCGCCGCTTCGAAGCCGGACTCAGCCTCATGGGCTCCGAAATCAAGAGCGCGCGCGCCGGGCGCGTCTCGATCCAAGAGGCCTATTGCCGCCCTCGAGACGGCGACATGTATCTCGTCGGCGCTCACATCGCCCGCTACGAGCCTTCCGGTCAGGCCAATCACGATCCGACCCGTGACCGTCGACTGTTGCTCCATCGCCGCGAGATCACCCAGCTTGAGCAAGCCTTCGCCCAGAAAGGCCTGGCCCTGATTCCGCTCAAGCTGTATCTCACTCGGGGAAAGGCCAAGCTGGAGATCGGCGTCGGCCGCGGTCGTCGGATTCACGAAAAACGCGATCGCATCGCCGAACGCGACGCCAACCGGCAGATCGAACGGGCGCTGCGCCGCTAGCCAGCCAGGTCCGCCCTCGACAGTGGCCGCGCCGGTGGAGGTCCATCCGCTGCCGACAGTCCGGCTGCAGCCGGATTGTTCTCAGCATTTGTTGTCTTCTATAGCAAACATCAATCGAATGCACTTAAGAACAATGTTGGCAACGGTGTTGGCAAACACGTGGGGTTTGCTATCGACTACAGCAGGGACTCGGATATATCGGAACATATGTCATATGTGAAACATACGGACTCCAGGGCCTCTTCTATTGGTACGATTGCTATTGCATCGGCCCGTGCCGATGGAACGACCTTCTGGGGACGAAAGGGTTCGACAGCGGTTGATTTCGAGTTGTTGCGTGCCGAGCTGGCGTTGCTCGTAAATCCACGCCAAACCTCCCTAATTGGCGAATCCAGGGAACTCGCCCTCGCCGCTTAACCGCGGTGACGTCGTCTCTCACCCGCTGCCGAGTCGGAGAGAGAACGGCGCCGTTCACTCGGATGCCCGTCGCGGGCGGTTGGGACCGCGCCGGAAAGATTAATTCCACTCACCTGCTCGTAACGGTAGGCCGACGCGCCGGCGTGCAGGGACAACACAAGCGACGGCTACGCACGTAGAGACAGCCCGCGACGATCGTCTGGACGGGGAGTTCGATTCTCCCCCGTCTCCACCACCGCATCCGATTCGCCCGCTCGGATGCGATCCGGACCAGCCGGCGCCCCGTGCGCCGACCAAGAACTGAGGGCAGCATGGCTGAGACAGCCGACGGCGGACCGATCGGCTCGGACGGAGAAGAAGCCGGCGATGCGCTCATTGAAGAAGAAGAAATCGAAGAAGAAGAAGAGGTAGAGCCCCTGGGACAGCGCGTGCGCGCGCTGCGCCATGCGCAGAAGCTGTCACTCAGCGAAGTGGCCAGACTGTCGGGCGTGTCCAAGGGCTACCTGTCACAGGTCGAGCGCTCACCCACCGCCCGGCCATCCGCGGCCACACTGTTTGCCATCGCACGCGCCCTCGGCACGTCTGTCGCCCAACTCTTCGAGAATCAGGATCTCGAGCCACTGTTCCCCGATGACCTGGACATCTCCGACAGCCTCAGAGAGTTCAGCGAGGAGGCCGATCTTCCGCCCGCCGACATCGAAATGTTGGCCGGCATTCGCTACCGCGGCGCCTCACCCGAGACGAAAGAAGATTGGCGCTTCCTGTACGAATCAATCCGCCGCAGCGTCGGCAACATCCGCTAGTCAAGACGAACGCGGCTCGGCGGACGACGGTCGCTCCATGCGCTCGTTCAGCCCTCAACGTTCTCACATTCTCCCATCAGAGATTCGGCACGTCTGGACACGACTCGATCGCACCCGTCTCAGCCCAGTTGGTTCGCCCGACCGGCGGCGCGTCACGAAGCACAGCGACAATAACCAAAGGGCCCCAAAGGAATGTACGAGTTCGTGAACTAACCGGAAATGTGTTGCAGGAAATCGCCGATCTGTGATGTACGATGCGACGAACTGACCCGGCAGGCTCAGTGCCGGGCGAGCTTTATCCGGCGGGAGAATCCCGTTGCAGGAGGTAAGAATGAGCGAGCGAAACTATTGGCAGAGGATGCGCCGACGACAAATGTCGCGTCGCGCGTTGCTTGGTGCGTCCGCCCGAGCTGGCGTGGGAGCGGCTGGTCTGGCCCTGGTCGGCTGTGGCGACGACGATGACGACGGCCAGCAGGCCGCCGCACAGGTCGCCCAACAGCAGGATGGGCAGCAGCAGGCCATGCAACAGCAACAGCAGCAGCAGGCCATGCAGGACCAGGCGCAGCAGCAAGCTGACCAGGCCGATGCGCAGGAAGACGGCGCACAGCAAGACCAGCAGCAGGCGATGGTCGCCACGGCGGACCACATCATTCGCGGCGGTCGCCGTGTGGCCCCGTTCGTCGGCCCCTACTCGGGCGACCCGCCTACGCTCGACCCGTACGAGAACCTGACCTACCGCGCCCAGATCCCTTCCGGTTTCCACTACTCGAAGCTGATCCAGGCAATCTCCGGTGGCGACGGCGTCAACCCCGGCAACACGGCGCAGTACGAAAACGACCTCGCCGCGACGATGCCGGAAATCCCCGAGCCAACCGTCTTCAACTTCACCCTGCGTGAAGACGCCAACTGGCACGATGTCGACCCGCTCAACGGTCGCCAGATTACGATCGCCGACATCCAGGCGACCCACGACCGGTTCAAGGAAATCTCCGCCAACGCAGCCGGCTGGGACGGCGTCATCGCCCAGTTCACCACCGGCGAAGACAACTCGATCCGCTTCGACCTGCACAAGCCGCACGCGCCCTTCCTGACGCTGGCCGGCTCCTCGCAGCACATGTGGATTATGCCCCAGGAAATCGTCGACGACGGCACGGTCGCCCAGCGCCCGGTCGGCTCCGGTCCCTGGATCTTCGAGAACTTCGAACCGGGCGTGGCCATCAACTGGCGACGCAACCCGGACTGGCACCGCAGCCGCGACTACGTCAACGCCATGGTCGAGTCCGGCGCCGGCGGCTACAACGGCATCTCCAATGTCGACCCGCAGCTCTTCCCGCTGATGGACGGCATCACCGCCACCATGAACGGCGACGTCAACGTCCTGATCCCCGCCCTCGGCGATGGATCGCTGGACTACTCGCAGCTCTCGCCTGCGATCTTCAAGCAGGCCCAGGATGCGGCGCCGGACATTGAAGACACCGCAGGTTACGTGTTCACCCTGAACACCGTACCCGGCGGCTTCTACTTCAACTACTCGATCCCGCCCTGGAACGACGTGCGCGTTCGACTCGCCCTGTCCATGTCGATGGACCGCGACGGCATCCTCGCCGCTACCGACGACACCGGTCGCGGCGGCTGGCACAGCCCGCTCTCGCAGATCGCGCCGTACTGGCTCGACCCCAAGGACCTCGACGCATTCGGCGAGACGTTCGAAGGCGATGACTCCGGTCTCACCTTCCACCGCGACATCGCCAAGGCTCGCGCCCTGCTCGACGCCGCCGGATTCCCCGAAGGCATTCAGGCGACGCTGCACGGCACTGCCGACTACGGCGCCACCGTGGTCAACCTGTACGAGGCTTGCGCGTCCTCAGCCTCTGAGGCCGGCTTCCAGTTCGAGTTCTTCTTCAAGGAGTACGCCGCCTACATCGCCTCGATCTTCCGCGGCAACTTCCCCGACGACTGGGATGGCGAATCCAGCCACCTCGCCATCGGCCCGCTGTACGGCGGCGCCACCGACCCCGAGGACATCTGGGCTGCGGTCTACGCCCGCACCTCCGGACGTCACAACTGGGGTTCCGGCGGTCGCACCCCGGACGGCCTGGCTTCGGTGCTCGAGATCGACACCGGCGGTCACGCCGAGGCCTGGTCTCACCCGAACGCCGTCTCCGGCGGCGGCCCCGAGACCGACGAGCGACTGCACGACATGTTCACCAAGCAGAAGGAACTGCTCGACTTCGATGAGCGCCTGGAGTACACCAGGGACATCCAGCGCTACATGTCGACCAAGCAGTACATGGTGCCGTACGTCGCGGCGCCGGGCGTCTACGCATTCAACCCCTGGATGCAGCAGCTCGAGCCGCGCGATGGCACGCTGATCGAGAACGCCGACCAGCGCATGTGGCCCAAGGCCAATTACGCCTGGGGCGCCGAGGCCGAGCCGTTCTTCATGCTCAACCAGAGCATCAAGGACGACTACGTCTAAGGCTCATCTGTAGCAACCCCGCGGGAGGCGCGGCCCAGACCTGTTCGCAATGTCTGGTCACCGCGCCTCCCGTTGGCGTATCTTGGGCAACGTCGTGGGAGACGGAACCGGTTTCCCCGTCTGCGCTAAACACCTACGTGACGACGACTCACGAGTAAGGACGACCAACGATGCGACAGTACATCTTTCGTCGAATCCTGCTGATCATCCCCACGATGATCGGCGTGACCATGCTCGTCTCCCTGATCACCCAGCTCCTACCCGGCGATTTCATCGATGTGATGCTTGCCGACCACGTCGGACAGGGCGAGGACGTTGAAGAGATCCGCGCCAAGTGGGAAGAAGAGCTCGGTTGGGACAAGCCATGGATCGTGCAGTACGGCAACTGGCTCTGGCGGCTGGTGCAGGGAGACCTCGGTACGTCGCTGATCGGCGCGTTCCAGACGGTCAATGAGGAGCTCAAGACGAGGATTCCGGTGACGCTCGAGCTGGGAGTGTTGTCGCTGATTGTCGGGGTGGCGATCGCGCTGCCCGTCGGCATCATTTCCGCCGTCAGACAGGACTCGGCGATCGACTACCTCACGCGTGGTGGCGCGATCCTGGCGTTGTCAATCCCCGGCTTCTGGTTGGCTGTGCTGATCATCCGTGTGATCTTCCCCCAGCTCGGTTTGCCGTCGCTGCCGCTCCTGTATAGCGATCCGACCGAGAACCTGGCCGAGAATCTGCGCCAAATGTATATTCCGGCGATCATCCTCGGGATCGGACTGGCCGGTCCGGTCATGCGCCTCACCCGTGGTGAGATGCTCGAGGTGCTGCGCCAGGACTACGTCCGCACGGCCCGGGCCAAGGGGCTGCAGGAAAACTCAGTCATCGTCCGGCACGCCATGCGCAACGCCTTGATCCCGGTTCTGACATTGATCGGCCTGTCGGCCAGCATCCTCGTCGGCGGATCGGTGATTATGGAATCGATCTTCACGCTGCCCGGTATGGGACTGCGGATGATCACCGCGCTCAAAGACCGCGATATCCCCGTGGTCATGGGCATCATGGTCGTCATTGCCATCGTCGTGATCGTTGCCAACCTGTTGATCGACATCGCATACTCGCTCGTCGATCCGCGCATTCGATACAACTAACCATTCCGTGCTAAGCGGGTGAGAGGGGAAGCGGGCTGATGTCAGACGCGCAAGAGTCCGTATCGGCGTACGCGGTCCAGGACGAAGGCGGAATCGGGCCCTGGATTCGCGATCAGATGCAGTTGCTGATCGACCGCTCGGTCTCCAGCCCGATCGGCTTCATCACCGCCATCCTGATGCTGATCGCCGCCGGGACCGTCGGCTTCCTCGTCGGTGTGTTGATCATGCCCTACTGGATGTACAGACGGAAGAAGTACCTGGGCGCATTCGGCGCATTCATCCTGCTCACCTGTGTCGTCGTGGCCGCGATTGCGCCCGTGATTCAGACCGTCGAACAGGATCCGGCCGCCGTTCGAGTCGCGCCCTACACGAAGGCTTCGTTCTCCGAGCGCTTCCTGTCGCCGAACGCCGATCACGTCATGGGCACCGATAACCAGGGCCGCGACCTCGTGACCAGGATCATCTACGGCTCCGAGGTCACTGTCCTCGTCGGCCTCGGCTCAGTCATCGCCACGGCCATTCTCTCTACGGCGATCGGGCTCGTCTCCGGCTATTTCGCCGGCACTGGCGCAACCTGGGCAATGCGTGCGCCAAGCTTCATTCTGGCGATGCGCATCCCCATACCCGCATCAATGACTGGACCCGGGCTTGCGTATGCGATCCCGCGTCTGATTGCGAGTTTCCCGCTCTGGTGGTTCTTCGCTTTACCCTTCGCGCTTGTCGTGCTGGCGGCGCAGATCATGATCAAGATCATCGACATCGGCACCCTTGGTCTGTTCAACTCACAGATCGAGCAGGCCCAGGATGCAGTGCTGCGCGACCTGCCTTCCAAGGGCGGGCCGGTGCCGGATGTCGACATCGTGCTGCAGCGCATCGTCGACGTCTGGAACGCCTTCCCCGCCATCTTCCTGATTCTCGGCATCCTCGCCATCATCGGGGCCGGGGGGAGCGGATTCTTCGGGGTCGGTTTCGGTCCCAACTTCGGACCGCAGGCCAACATCGGCGATGAATGGTTCTGGCAGGTCTTCCCGCGCACTACCACCGTCATCCTGACCGTGGCGCTGGTGCTCGCCGCCGGAAACTCGCGTATCGTGCGCGGCGCCGTCCTCGCCACCCGCGCCGCCCAGTATGTCGAGGCCGCTCGCACCTTGGGCGCATCCAACGTGCGCATCATGGTCGCCCACATCGTGCCCAACATCATGGCCACGATCATCATTCTCGCCTCGCTCAACCTCGGCGCGGCCGTGCTCATCGAAGCCGCCATCTCGTTCCTCGGCTTCGGCATCCCGCCGCCCTTCCCCACCTGGGGTCGCGACACCGGCGGCCTCGCCCTGCTCTACGCGAGCGAGGCCTGGTGGCTGGGCGTCTTCCCCGGGCTTGCGATCATGATCGCCGTCTTCGGCTTCAACATGATGGGCGACGCCCTCAGGGATATCCTCGACCCACGCCTGCGCGGTACCTAAGCGCAACTGGCATGGTCAACCACATCAAGGCCGCTCCTCCGGGAGCGGCCTTGGTGATCCAGGCGTTCCGCACTCTGGATCCTGACCCATCCAGGTCTTCAGAACACGTCCGGCCGAGCGAGAGATCCGCCCCACTTCAGTCATTGCCGCGCTCCGTCGCGGCAATCTCGTAATGCGGCCGATGCTCGCTGCGTGGTCGACAATGGTGGCGAGCCCGGCGAGGCACCCGCGGCAAGCGCGGGTATGACGGCAGTGGCGCGCGGCTCATCGCAGTCACCACAGCGATGCATCAGTCTCTGCAAGGAGAAGCGGGGAATGCGAACCCGCTCGGTGTGGGTGTCGAGCGTCCATGTGAGCACGCCCCATCCAGATGGTGGCGAGCAGTGGGGCCTAGATGCGCCCAAACTGACGCAGTACGTCGGTCGCCGGAATCTCCACCAGGGTCGGCCGCCCGTGCGGACAAGAGTGCGGATTGGCGCACTGCTCGAGGTCGCGCAACAACGCCGTCATTGCCGCTGGGTCGAGCACCGCGCCGCGGCGCACCGATCCGTGACAGGCGGCCGAAGCGGCCGCGCGGTCGAATCGCTCCGGCTCATCCGGATCCGGACCCAGATCAGACAACACGCCCCGGATCACAGTCTCGGCATCGGCCGTTGCCAGCGCCCCCGGCAACGAGTGCAGCCTGAGCGCTCGTTCGCCGAACAGGTCCGCCTCGAATCCGAGCCGGCCCAGCCGCTTCGCCGCTGTATCCCAATTGGCCGCTTCCTGGGCATCCAGCGAGATCACTAGCGGCGTCAGCAAAGGCTGGCTGCCGCGCTCCCGGTGACCGCTCGTGTCACCGCTCGTGCTGCCGTTCGCGCCGTCTGCGGCCAGCAGGCGCTCATACAACACCCGTTCGTGCGCAGCATGCTGGTCGATTAGCACCAGCCCTTGCGGGCCCTCGCCGATAATGAACGTGCGGTGCAACTGGCCGACCATCCGCAGCGGCGGCAGCCGATGTCCCTCGCCCGACGTCAGGCTCAAATCCAGGGTCGGCGCCGGCGCCGACTCCGCCACCGAAGCTCGCGGCAACGCCATGCGCGGCATCGGCGGCAGCCCGGCAGATGCGCCGCCCTGCGTCTCACCGCGCCATGGCGATCCCTCGTCCTCGAATGACTTGGGCCGCTCTCGCCAATCCTGACGCTCCGGCGGCTCCACCGTCCCGGCAGCCAACGGGTCGGCCGCCGGCCCTCCGGCCGCGCCCACATCGTCGCCACTCAAACGCTCCACTCCAAGCCGACGCGGCGAAGCGTAGCGATCGCCCGACAGCGCCGCGCGAATCGTGCGCTGCAGCAGCGAGAAGGCGGCCTCCGGATCGCGCAGTTTGACTTCGGTCTTGGCCGGATGGATGTTGACATCGACCGCCTCCGGCGGCACGGTCAATCGGGCCACGACCAGCGGGAACGACCCTGACGGCAACCAGTCGCGGTAGGCCTCCTGCACCGCATACGAGAGCCTGCGGTCATGCACGGGCCGGCCGTTGACGAACAGCCGGATCGCATCCCGTGTCCGGCGCGCGTCGTCGGGCGATCCCGCGAATCCCTCCAGCGACACCGCTGCCCGATCCGAGTCCGCCTCCAGCGCCAGCGCTCGCTCGGCTGCCTCCGGGCGGAAGACGCTGGCCAGCGCCCCGCGCAGCGACTCCGACCAGTCCGCGCCGGGCTGCGATTCGTGGGCCAACGGCGTGCGACCGTCGATCATCAGGCGCAGCGCACAGCCCGGGTTGGCCAGGATCGAGTCCGACGCCGCCCGCAGCAGCGCGCTGCGCTCGGCCCGCCTGCCGGCCAGGAAGGCGCGGCGCGCCGGTTGTCCGGCGAACAGGTCGACCACTTCGACCGAAGTGCCGACCGCCCGCGCCGCCGGGCGCGGACCAATCTGCCGTCCCTGCTCAAACTCGATCAGCGTCGCTGCCGACTGCGACTCAATCCGCGTCGTCAACGTCAGCCTCCCAGCCGCCGCCGCAATCGCCGGCAACGCTTCGCCGCGAAAGCCGTAACTCTCGAGACGCGCCAGGTCATCCACCTGCGCCAGCTTCGAGGTTGCATGGCGGCGAAAGGCCAGCGCGACCTGCTCTGCGGCGATGCCCCTGCCGTCGTCGTGGACCGCGATCAACTCGCGTCCCGCCCCCGTCAGCTCGACGGCGATCCGTCCCGCGCCTGCATCGGCCGCATTCTCCAGCAGTTCCTTGAGCACCGCCGCCGGACGCTCGATCACCTCACCCGCCGCAATCTGCGCCGCCACCCGTTCCGGCAGTTCACGAATGGGCCGCAGCGCCGTCCGCTCGACAGAGTCGATAGTCGTCATCCGCCCGCCTCCACCACACCGCCGGACCCGCGAGCTGCCCCGCGTGCCGCCCCGTCAGCCACATGGTCCAGGTTCCCATTCAGGCCGCGCAGCTCCGAGCGCGCCTGATCGCGCAGCGCGTAGAGCGCAGAGATCGCCTCCAGGGGCGTGATTCCGTCGATATCCAGATCGGCCAGGTCATGCAGGATCGGATCAGACGGTGGCGGCATCAGCATCAACTGCGGCGCGCCCGCCTGGACCGCGCCGATTTCCGATCCGGCTGGCAGCGACTCGGTGAGTACGCCGGGGTGTTGCGGCTCGCGCGTTTCGGCCGGCCCCGTTGACGGCCCCGTTGACGGCCCCGTTGACGACTCGCCCTGTTCCAGCCACTGCAGCAGCAGCCGGGCGCGCTCGACGACCCCCGCCGGCAACCCGGCCTGGGCCGCCACCTGGACGCCGTAGGATCGGTCGGCCGCGCCTGGGGCGATCCGGTAGAGGAACTCGATCGTGCCCGACTCGCTCTCGGCCACCTGGACGGCGGCGTTGGCGACTCGGGGCAGCTGACCGGCCAGCGCCGTCAGTTCGTGGAAATGGGTCGCGAACAGCGTGCGCGGACCTCGCTGCGGACGTTGCGGCCGCAAGCTGGAATCTGCATCACCCACGGTGCCCAAGCGGTCCGCGAGCGGACCTCCGGCCAGCGATTCCGCCACAGACTGGGCAATCGCCAGGCCGTCCCAGGTCGACGTGCCGCGGCCAATCTCGTCGAGCAGGATCAGCGACCGATCCGTCGCGCCGTGCAGCAGGCGCGAGGTCTCCAGCATCTCGACCATGAAGGTCGAGCGGCCGGCGGCCAGATCGTCGTGCGCGCCAACGCGGGCGAAGATCCGATCGACCAGTCCGATCCGCGCCCGCTCGGCCGGCACGAACGAGCCGGCCTGGGCCAGGATCACGATCAGCGCCGTCTGGCGCAGATAGGTCGATTTGCCGGCCATGTTCGGTCCGCTGACCAGCAACAGCTGCGGCGCGCGCAGGCCGTCGTCGGCCAGTTTCAAATCGTTGGGCACGAACGAACCGGCGGACGCGGTCGCTTCGACGATTGGATGACGGCCGCCGATCACCTCCAGTTCGCCCGAGTGCTCCAGCGCCGGCCGCGTCCAGGCTCGCTCCGCCGCCACCGTCGCCAAAGAACAGGCGGCGTCCAGCCGGGCCACGGCGCCTGCCGTCCACCGCAAGAGCTCAGCCTCCTCAATCAGCGCCCGGCGCAGCCGTTCGACGCATGCTCGCTCCGCCTCCGCCAGGCCTGCCTCCGCCTCGGTCAGCTCGCGCTCCAACTCGCGCAGCCGGGACTCCGAGAACCGCTCCCGGTCGCGCAGCGACTGGCGGCGCTCCCAGGACTCGGGCGCGCGGTTCGTCTGGCTGCGGGTCAGTTCAATGTGATACCCGAACGTGCGGTGATAGCCGAGGCGCAGCGAGCCGATGCCGGTCTCCTCGCGCAGGTCCGACTCAAGCGCCAGCAGCCGTCCGCGCAGCTCGTCCAGGGCGGCGCGCCAGCGGTCGCTCTCGGCGTCGGCGCCGGGACGCAGTACGCCTCGACCGTACTCGGATGGCGGCTGCTCGGCGAGCGCGTCCGCCAACCGGCCGGCCGCCTCCGGCGCCGGACCGAGCCGCTCGGCCAGGCCGACCAGCGCGCAGTCCGCCTCGTCCGCCGTGGCGTCCTCGATCAGCGTTGCCAGTGCGGCCGCCGCGCTCAGACCCTGGGCTAGCGCTGCAAGTTCCGAAGGCAGGGCCAACCCCGATGCGGCGCGAGCAAACAGCCGCTCGATGTCGGGCGACCCGCGCAGGCGCTGCGCCAGCGCCCGGCGCAGGGCTGGACGACGGACCAGCGCATCAACCCGGTCCAGCCGGCGCTCGGCCCGTGCCAGGTCGAGCAGCGGCGCCGTCAGCGCGGTTCGCAGCCAACGACGACCCAGAGCCGAGCCGCAGCGGTCCAGTACGGCCAGCAGCGTGCGCGGACCTGCGCCGCCGGTCTGCTCCGGTCCGCGCTCGGCGATTGCCAGCGCGCGTTGGGTTGCCGCATCCCACTGCAGGTACGCTTCCGCCTGGAACCAGCGCGGCGGCGATAACTGCCGCAAGGTCCCTGCGCCCGCGTCCGACGGCTCTGTCTGCTCGGCCCTGTGACTCGTCGAGTCACTCGCCGTCTCGCTCTCCGGTTCGGGCAGCGCGGTCCAGAGATACTCGAGCAGCGCGCCCGTAGCCTCCAGCGTTGCCGGATGCTGATCCAGGCCGAACGCCGCCGCCGGCGCGCCATACTGTCTCAGCAATGCCCGCTCGGCCCGCCCTCGGTGGAACTCGCGAGACGGCCGTCGGGTCAACGTCAGCTCCCCCAGCACTCCGTCATGGAGCGCTCCATCATCGAGCGCGACCGGCTCATCGTCGTCGGGCCAGAGCGCTTCGCGCACGCCCAGCTGGGCCAGTTGATCGAGCCCCCGCCGCCAGAGTTCGTCCGCCGCGGCGGCCGGTTCCCGAATCTCACAGAGGTGCACCGCGCCGGTTGTCACATCCGCTGTCGCAATGCCCAGATGCAGCTCGCGACGCTGGCGGACGAGCCGCAGCGCGGCGCAGGCCGAGGCCTGGCCCGCCTCCAGCAGCGACGGCTCCAGCGCCGTGCCGGGCGAGACCACCCGCACCACGCCGCGCTTGACCAGGCCCTTGGACGCGCGCGGCGATTCCAACTGTTCGCAGATCGCCACCCGGTGTCCGCGCGCCACCAGTTTGGCCAGGTGCTGCTCGACCGATCGCACCGGCACGCCGGCCAGGGGCGATCGCAACCCGCCGCCCATCGGTTTCGACGTCAGCGCGATATCCAGCTCCGCGGCGACCAGCTTCGCGTCCTCATCAAACGTCTCGTAGAAGTCGCCCAGACGAAACAGCAGGATCGCGTCCGGATAGCGAGCCTTCAGGTCCAGATACTGCCGCCGCACCGGTGTCACCATGCCCACATGCTACACGCTACCGTGTACAATCACACGCGCTGATTCACAGTTTTATCCAACTGCTCAAACAGTTTATCAATTGATGTCGGGCGCGAGAACCGCAACCGTTCGCACTAGTGGACAACCTGAACACGCTGTGGACAACCGAGCGCGCTCTCGCAGTTTCGAAGCGCAGACCGGCTCGGAATCCTACACGTCCCCTCTCGGAGTCCAATGCATCACCTCTCAACCGCCCCCACCCCCGCACCCGCAGGATGTCTCAGAATTCAAACTTCCCAGTCCCCGCTTTACGCGGGGACCTGCTCCCTCCCTGTAGGGGACTCCACCACCAGATATCCCGTGCTGCCAGAGCGGGTCCCCGCGTAGAGCGGGGACTGGGATTCAACCAACCAATGGGACTTCTGAGACACCCTCCAGGGGCGGGGACGGGAACCCGAGTGATGCATCAGTCTCTGCGAGGCTGAGCCGGGTAAACTCGCCAGTCTGCGACGGAAGGGAGGTCTCCTCTTCGCGTCCGATGGACTGATGCACAAGTCCTCATTGCGCAGGGAGCTGGAAGCGCCCGACCGCTGAACCGCCGTCTAGACCACCGAGAGCATCGTCAGGTAGCGGTCCTCGACACGGATCGCGTCGGGCGCGATCTCACGGCAGACATCGCAGTGGATACACTGCGGCTCGTTGATCTGCCAGTCGCCCAGCTCATCCGACGGCTCTTCATCGTCATCCGACTCGACCGGCGCACGGTTGATGCACGAGGTCGGGCAGAACGTCGCCGCCTCCTCTAGTCGCGGATCGGACTGGTCGGTGATCAGGTAGCGGGTCAGTCCCGGCGCGACCTGCGCCGGATCGCGTTTGTCATTGATATGCACATCGAGCTCGTCGCGGAAGTAGTTGACCAACCCGCGCACCGCATATGGCGTGAACTGACCATGCAGACAGTTGGCGTTCTGCAGCGTCTTGTCGATCACGCCGATCCGTTCCAGGTCCTCTTCGCGCCCGTCGCCGTGCATGATCCGCTCCAACACCTCGACCAGGCGCTGCGATCCGCCGTGACAGGTGGTGCAGCGGCCGCACGATTCGTCCTCGCAGAACTCGGAGAAGTACTTGGTCAGGTCGACTGCCGAGGCGCGCTCGTCGAACAGGATCAGCCCGCCTGAGCCGAGCAGCACGCCGCGTTCTGTGAACGGCGGACGCTCCAGCTTCAGTCCCAGGTCGGAGGCCGGCAGCAGACCACCCAGGGGACCGCCCGGCTGGATGCCCTTGGGCGTGTGGCCGTCCGGCGGACCGCCGCCGCAGCCGAGCAGGAGCTCGTCCATACCCATGCCGAAGGGCACCTCGAGGATGCCCGGGCGCTCCAATGATCCCGAGATCGAGAACATCTTCGTGCCCGGATCGGACTCGGTCCCGTGCAGCCGGTACCAGTCGGCGCCGTGTTGCACGATCAGCGGCACATTGGCGTAGGTCTCGGTGTTGTTGACGTTCGAGGGTTCCGCGAACACGCCCTTCTGCGCCGGGAACGGCGGGCGAATCTTGGGCATCCCGCGCAGTCCCTCGACCGAGGCGATCAGTCCCGTCTCCTCGCCGCACACGTATGAGCCCGCGCCTCGCGTGATCTCCAGGTCAAAGTCGAAGCCCGAACCAAAGATGTTCTCGCCCAGCAACCCGCGCTCGCGCGCCTGCGCCAGGGCCAGTTCCATCCGCGCAATCGAGAGCGGATATTCGTCGCGGATGTAGATGAAGCCGTAGTCCGACCCGGTCGCCTTGCCGGCGATCGCCATGCCCTCGATCACGAGGTGAGGGTCCGATTCCATCAACACCCGGTTGACGAACGCGCCCGGGTCGCCCTCGTCCGCGTTGCAGACCAGGTACTTGGTCTGACTCTGGGCGCCCAGCAGGAACTTCCACTTCTGTCCCGCCGGGAAGCCGCCGCCGCCGCGACCACCCACGCCCGCTGACAGGACCAGGTCGCAGATGGCCATTGGTTCCATCTCAATCGCCCGGTCCAGCGCCTCATAGGCGCCGGCGGCGATCGCTTCATCAAGCGACTCCGGATCGATCACACCCATCGACTGCATCAACCGCCGCTCCTGCGGCGCCCAGAAGGGATGATCGGACAGCGACGGCACGCCTTGCACGGGCGTCCGCGCGCCGATCAGCCACTGCGCCGCGTCTTCCAGCGGATGCTCGCCAAGCGCCGCAGTCAGAAACTGCCCTGCTTCCTCGGGTCGCACCGGTCCGTAGACCACCGCCCCGCCACCGCCAAATCCCGGACGCTCTACCTCGACCACGGGCTCCAGCCAGGACAGGCCCAGCGTTCCCACGCGCACCAGGTCGACATCGTGCTCGGCCGCCAACGGCTCCAGCGCCTCCCACAGGCGGTCTGCCTCGGCGGCAATCGACGAGGTCGACAGATCCACCCGGACCAGTGGTCGCGAGGGTGAGCGCCTGGGCGCCGCACTGAGCTCTGCTGCTTCCCGAATCTCGTCATAGACGCTGCTCATCACACCGTCCCATCATTCGTGCCATCTGGCCCGGAGTCAGCGTGCTCCGAGCCATACGTCGACTCGGCGTCGACGAACGTCGCCGGCGCAATCTTGATCGGACGCTCGGGCCAGGTCACAGGGTCATCGCCCGCCTTCAGCCCGCGCGCCAGTTTGACCGTGTCAACCATCGACAAGGGACCCACCACGCGCCCGTTGACCCAGACCATCGGCGCCTTCTCACAGGTGCCGTTGCACTGACCCAGCCACAACCCCAGCTCGTCATCGGCCGTATTTTCACCCATATGGCAGCCGAACTCAGCTTCGAAGATGCGCCGCACCCGGTCTCCGCCGACGACCCGGCAGGATGGTCCCGAGCACCATGTCACCAGCGTCTTCGGCGGCGGCGAGTGCCGGAACTCGGCGTAGAAGGTCGCCGGACCGTAGACCTGCGCCTCCGAGACGCGCAAATGACGAGCGATCAGGCGGATCGCATCACGCGAAATCCAGCCCAACTCTTCCTGCGCCAGGTGCAGCGCACGCAGCATCTCGCCCTGATGTCGGGGCAACTGTTGCAGCAGTCCGGCGAACCGTTCCATCCCGACTCCCGTCCCTCAGACGCACTCACTGCATGCTATCCGCGCCCCAGAAACCGAACAACCCGACGTTGCCCATACGCTCCCCGTCGCAGAGTCCACGCCTCATTCCTCTTCTCCCCCATTTGCAGAGACCATGCATCATTCCGCATCTCCCCCCTTGCGGGGGAGATGCCGTATGCCTGCCCCGGGCTTGACCCGGGGGCAGAGGGGGGTTGGCTTCGCCTATCTAGTCAGCGGTGCCTCAGTTGCCACTTCGTCATTGCCGCGCTTGTTGCGGCAATCTCGACTCATGCGGCACCCTCGTCTGTGCTCGAATCGTCGAGATACCCCCGTTCAAGCCGGGGGCAGGCTCCGCGGCAAGCGCGGGGATGACGGAGATGTTCGTGTGACTCCGACTGCGTTGCGAGACCTCCCTCGCTCAGCCGTAGGAATGCAGCCGCAACCCCGGACGCGGCCACCGACACGAGATCAACCGGCCGGTCGTCGACAGTGTGATGTACGCCGTGCGCATGTCCGCGCCGCCGAAGCAGATGTTCGTCGTCAATGGATCGTCGCCCACCACGACGTGCTCGACTGCGCCCGTGGCCGGGTCGATCACCGTCACCCCGCCAGGACCGATCGTCGCCACGCAAACGTTGCCCGACTCCTCCACCGCCAGCGAATCGAAGAGTGTGTAGCCGCCCGCGTTGGCGATGAACGAGTTGAAGCCAGCCGCCGCGTTGTCGGCCGCCAGCTTGCCCGGCTCGGCGATCTCCCAGCCGAACAGCCGGCCCGTCGGCGTCTCGGCGATGTACACATGGGTGTCGTTCGGCGCCAGCCCGACGCCGTTGGCGCCGCCGGGAATCGGGAACACGGCGCGCGAGATGTGGCTGCCGTCGGTCGTGGCGTAGTAGAGCGCGCCCAGGTCGCGGTCGTACTCGCGATTCTTGCCCAGATCCGAGAACCAGAACCCACCCGCCTGGTCAAAGACGATGTCGTTGGGCCCCTTCAGCGGAACCCCGTCGCACTCCGTGTAGACCGTCTCCACCGCGCCGGTCTCGATGTTCACGCGCTGGATCGAACCCGACGTGTAATCCTCAGCCTGGCCGGCCGGCAACAGTCGCCCACCGGCGCGGTTCCACTCGAAGCCGCCGTTGTTCGTGATCCAGACGTGTCCGTCCGGCCCCATCGCCGCTCCATTCGGACCGCCGCCTGTCTCGGCCACGATCGAGACCGCGCCATCCGGCGTCACTCGCGACAGCGTCTGCCGCGCAATCTCGACCAGCAAGATCGACCCGTCATCCATCGCAATCGGCCCCTCGGGAAACTCAAGCCCCGAGGCCAGTTCAACGAACTCCATAGCAATCACCTTCCGTCTAGGCTTCGCCCCTTTGGAGAGGGAGCCGCCGAACGCTCCCCGCTCCCCCTTCCAGGGGGAGCTGCCGAAGAGCCTGCCCCCGGCTTGAACGGGGGCTGAGGGGGTCCCGACTACCGGGCGTCAGATGACATGACCCGTGTGCGCCGTTCCCGTCCCAGCCTCGTGGTCGATCAATCGTTCACCTCGTCCAGCGTCTGCAGGTAGTACTTCCGACTATCTCGCGGACCGATGATGTGATCAATCCGCAGCGCCAGTTGCGCCTCGTGCGGCATCCGCAATACGACCCGCGGATTCGACCGCAACAGCGGTTCCAGCGCGCCTTGCGGTTCGACCGCGCTGACCTCCACCGCATACGTGTCTGCCGGCAGCGATGCCGGCCGAGGCTTAACCATCGCCCGCGCCAGCAGCGCGCCCGACGGCGTCAGGATCGAACAGGCCACCGCCGCTACGGGCGCGGCCGGTACCGGCTCCACAACGTGGGCCGGGTCTTGGTTCAGCAACAGGGAAGACGCCGCTACCGGCGACGCCACAGACGTCGTAACCATCAAACCCTCGCTCCAGGAGACCCACCCGTCCAACCGCCACTACTGCTGTAGCAAGAAACGCCCCGTTCCGTCAAGTAGAACATATAGACTGTCGAGCTATGCAGTCAGCGACCGACCGATCCTCGCTTCCCCCTTCTCTGAAGAACCCATCTCAGCATTTGACTGTCCTAGTCCCCGCTGGACGGAGGCCCTTGAAAACTCCCCTACTCCCCCCTTGCGGGGGAGATGCCGAAAGCCTGCCCCGGGCTTGACCCGGGGGCAGAGGGGGGTCCGCAGTGCGGGAGCTTATCTGGTCATTGTCAGCCGACCCCCCCTCTGTCACTCCGTGACATCTCCCCCCGCAAGGGGGGGAGAGGGGATTCCGGAGTCATTCAAAGGTCGCCCTAAAGCCGGGACTGGGAATCAACCAACCAATACGACATCTGAGACCTCCGCTGAAGGCACGGACGCGGCTGCATTCGAACGCAATCAGATGTGATTTCCACGTGAGGGAACAACCACCACTGCCTTGTATCCTGCCTGCCAGACACTTGACTCCAGGAAAGGACCCAAACTCATGGGTGATCGACTCGAAGGCCGCGTCGCGATCGTGACCGGTGCCGGACGTGGGATCGGACGCGGACATGCACTGCTGCTCGCCTCCGAGGGCGCGAAAGTCGTGGTCAACGACTACGGCGGATCCCAGGGCGGCGAACTCGACGGTGAGGCCACGCCGGCCGATGAAGTCGTGGCCGAAATCAAGGCCGCCGGTGGCGACGCCGTCGCCAACTATGACTCCGTCTCCGACATGGCCGCCGGAGAGCGCATGGTTCAGCAGGCGCTCGATAACTTTGGCGGACTCGACATTCTGATCAACAACGCCGGCATCCTGCGCGACCGGATGGTCTTCAACATGACCGAGGAAGAGTGGGACGTCGTCGTCGCCGTTCACCTCAAGGGTCACTTCACCGTCACCAAGTACGCTTCGCAGGTCTTCCGCCAGCAGCGCTCAGGACGGATCGTCAACACCTCGTCCGAGTCCGGACTGGGCAACATGGGCCAGGCCAACTACGCCGCCGCCAAGGAAGGCATCGTCGGTCTGACTCGCACGCTGGCCCGCGATCTCGGCCGCTACGGCGTGACCGCCAACGCGATCCGGCCTCGGGCCGGCACGCGGCTGACCCTGACCGAAGAACTGGCCGAGGCCCAGCGACGCGCACGCGAGGCCGGACTGGCCGCCGGCGACGCCGGAGACATCAGCTTCGGCGCCGACCGCGAAGCGATGATGGCGCCCGAGAATGTCTCGCCCTTCACCGTCTGGCTCTGCACCGACGCCGCAGCCAACATCAACGGCCGCGACTTCCTCGTCTGGGGCAACGAAGTCGGCATGTACAACCTGCCGGTGGTCGAGGCCGCTGTCTACGCCTCAGGCGCCAGCTTCAGCCTGGACGAACTCGACCGAGTCGCCGCCCAGTCCTACCTCGGCTCCCAGAAAAACCCCTGGCCCGCCCAGGCCCCACGCTGATTGGCCTGAATCGACCCCTCCTCTTCCACTTTCCTCCCCCCTTCCAGGGGGAGGTGCCGAACATTCCACGCTCCCCCTTGCAGGGGGAGCTGCCGAAGGCTGAGGGGGTCCCGTCCCCCATCAGCAAGGCCGTCAGAGTTCACCCGTAGTGTTCCACTACACCTGAGCACACCCCAGGCATTCGCCCTCCAAACCAGCTAACGTTCTCAATCGAAAGGACAACCACAAATGGCAATCCTCGCCCACGACACCATAGAATTCGCTGCCAACGGAGGCACCGCCTCCGGCTACCTGGCCAAGCCTGTCGACGGCGGACCCTACCCAGGCGTCGTCGTGATCCAGGAGTGGTGGGGGCTCAACCCCAACATCTGCGATATCGCCAACCGCATCGCCGCAGAAGGTTATGTCGCGCTCGCGCCCGACCTCTTCCATGGCGCCGTCACCGCCGAGCCCGACGAGGCGCAGAAGCTGATGATGTCGCTGCAAGAGCCGAACGCCCTGGTCGACATGTCCGGCGCAGTGGCTGCCCTGCAGGCACGTGACGACGTTCGCGCCGACCGCATCGGCGTCACCGGATTCTGTCTCGGCGGAGGCATGTCGTTGCTGTTGGCGATGAACAACCCCGCCGTCACTGCCGCCGCGCCGTTCTACGGTGTCCCCGGCGCCGGCATGTCCGACGCCGCCAACATCCAGGGCGCGGTCATGGGCTTCTACGCCGGTCACGACGACTGGATCACCGGAGAAGTCGTCCAGAGCATCCAGTCAGCGCTCAACGACGCCAACATTCGCAATGAGATCCACGTCTACCCAGACTCGCACCACGGCTTCTTCAACGACACCAGCCCCGACGTGCACGACCCCACCGCCGCCGCCGACGCCTGGACCAAGCTCAAAGCCTTCTTCGCCGCCGAACTCCAGGCCTAGCACGATCAGCGAGTTCCCCCTCTCGGGGAGCTGTCACGAAGTGACCGAGGGGGCTGTCGGCTAACCACCAACCGTCTTCTCGTCCCCGGTCCAACAGCAAAGCGACCGGTCGATTGACCGGTCGCTCTGCATTTGACTAGCTGACCCTCAGTCCCTAAAGCTCCAGCATCCCCGTCTCGCCGTGCTCGTCCTCATTCTCCAGCTCTTTGTCGGCGCCGAGGCCCACACCGATATACACAAACCCACCAGCCGCCAGACCAAGAAACAGGCCAGCCCCAACGATGATCCAGATCAGCCAGGCATCGAAGCCGCCGTCTGCCGACGACAGATGCTGATTCCCCGCGCCCAGATTAATCATGATCGCATGTACCGCGATCGCAATCACATTTCCGACAATCAGGCCAGGCAGCAGCAATGCCATCTGGATTGGAATCGGTGCGTCCTTGAGCCACTGAGGCAACATGAAGGAAGGAACCAGAGGCGGCATCGCAACAACCCTTTTCTCGTCACTCATCCCAGGTCCACCTAGTATCGCCCCACATGCCGCTTTCGTCTAGTTACCTGATCAAATTCATACTGGGCAATGCCCCGATAGCGAGATCGCGGATACGATAACGCGTATGTCAACGAGACATCCCCATCGCCACTGGTCTGCCCTACGGCGCAATCGCCTCTCTCGACGCTCCCTGCTCGCCGCGTCCTCGCGCGCCGGCGTCGGCGCCGCAGCAATCGCACTGGTCGGTTGCTCGGGCGACGATGAGCCGGAACAACAGGATCAAAGCCAGCAGCAGGCCGAGCAACAATCGACCCCACCGCAACCACAGCAAGGTCAGCAGCAGTCTCTGCAGCAATCGCAGGGCCAGCAGGCCGCGCAGTCCGATCAATCCCAGCAGCAGGAACAGCAATCCGACGATCCACAGGGCCCCGCACGTGGCGGGATCATCCGAACCTGGTTGGCCGTCGAACGACACGACCGCTGGGATCCGCATCGCTCCCGTTATCGCTACACTCAGGCCGCCCACAGCCTGATGTACAACCGCCTGGTCCAGCCCGCTTCGGTCTCCACGGGCGAACTCGAGGCCGACCTCTGCGCGCTCCCCGAGATGCCCGACGAAACGACCTACGTCTTCACCGTCGAGCCCGATGCCGCCTTCTGGAATCTTGAACCCACCAACGGCCGCGCCGTCAACGCGCAGGACATCGCCTGGAACATCCAGCGACAACAAGAGGCGCTCGATGCCTCTGGCGCGCCCGATCCATACTTCTTCCGCCGCGCCGCCTACAACCGCACGACGTCGGTCGAGGCCTCCTCCGACACTTCGGCCACGCTCACGACTGCGGAGCCCGATGCCACCTATCTGTCCAGCGTTCACGGTTCGCCCTTCGCCTGGATCACCAGCCCCGAGGCAGCCGAACTCTACGCCGACGACTGGCGCGACGACACCAGCGACATCGTGCGCAACAGCGGGACCGGCCCCTACACGCCGCGCCTCTACAACGGTTTTGAGATCACCCTCGCCCGCTCCGAAAACTGGTGGCGCGACGACTCCGCCTGGGCCGATGGCATCAACTTCACATCGGGCGATACCAACAACATCGTCAGCCTCTATGGTGCCGCAGCATTCGACACCGCTGCATTCCCGCTGACCAACGCCGCAGTCGAGACGCTGCGAGAACAGAATCCCGACCACCCAACGTTCGAACAGCCCCTCGACGCCTCTGTCGAACTGCTCGCACCGCTCTCGGCGGATGGATTCGCAGCGCTGGGCGATCCACGAATCGTCCGGGCAATCTCACTCGCCGTCGATCGGGCGCAACTCGTCGAACGACTCTACGCAGGCCACGGCCGAGCCTCAGGACCGTTGCCCTGGTTCCTCGAGGGATGGAGCGTCAGCGAACAGTTGCTCTCGACCTACCCCGGCTACCGCAACGACCGCGAAGCTGACCTGTCAGAAATCGCCGGCCTGGTCAACGCCGCGGGCGGCGCAGGCAACATCGGCGTGCTGCCACTAGTCGTCGCTGACCTGTTCGAAGGATTCTTCGCCGGCGCCGGCGAAGCGGTTCGTTCCATGATTGCCGACGCCACCGGACTCGAAGTCGACCTCGAAGACCGACCCTTCGCCGAAGCCATCGACCAACTCCGCAGCGGCGAACGATTCTGCTTCCTTGGCTGGAGCGCCGTGCCTCAACAGGCTGACCCCACCGAGGCCTGGCTCAACACGCTGCACTCAGCCGGCGCGCAGCATTGGAGCGCATCCGCCAACACCGAGCTCGACGCCCTGCTCGACCAGATGAAGACGACCTTCAACCTCGGCGCGCGCCAGGACCTGAGCCACCAGGTGCAAGAAATGCTGCTCGACGGCAGCGCCGCCCAATGGCAGATCAAGCTCGTCAACGGCATCCAGCTCGGTATCCACCAGCCCTGGCTCAACCCAGACCCGCGCCTCTTCGACTACGCCTGGTCCACCAACCGCCTCAACAACACCTGGCTCAACACCAATCACGAAGCCTACCCAACCGGCCGAGAACTCCCACCCCTCGAAGAAGAAACCGAAGACGGCGGCTAGGCGCTCCAGTCCCCGCTTCACGCGGGGACCCGCTCGGCTCCCCTGGTCCGCCCGACGAGCCTCAAGCCCAACGACGCCGATGCTCCCGCTCAAACTCCAGGATCCGCCGATACACACGCACCATCTCCCGATCCTTCGACAACGGCTCACGCGGCGGCTTGATCACCGCCCCGCCCAGCGCATCCACGATCTCCCGGTGGTCGTCAATGATGAAGTCCGGCTCAATCTTCGTGAACAGGTGCAATCGCGACCGGTACTGGAAGATCGGCTTACCCATGATCCCGGCCAATAGCGGCCAGAGGTCGTGCTTGTCCGCCACCTCGCGACGTGCTCCATAGCCCGACCACATGTAGACGTGATGCCCGCGATCCTGCAGCCGTTCCAGCACCTCGCGCGCATAGGGACGCAGATGCAAATTCCAGGAAACCAGGCACCCGTCCACGTCAAAGAAGATGTTGAGAGGCCGCACGAACGTTAGCCTAGCGGCAAATGTCCGAACGAGATTGAAGAGAGGCTGGAAGATGCCTAGGCATCGCCAGCCTCTCTCCTTGTTGACCTTTCTTTGCTAAGGTTGCAACTACCTACCAGGGCGATCGTTTAGCAGCGCCGGTAGGTCACTCGCTGGCCCTTGCCGCAGATACCACATGGCGGCAAGCGGTCAGCGTTGTCGTTTAGATACACTGACCAGATACGACATGCGTTGCAGCAGTATCGGCCGATTCCTGGCTGTTCACCAATGGAATACATTGTTGCTTCCTCCTTTCATTGAGATTTGCCTCAGGCGAATGACGCATTGAGCAGTCACTCGATAGAAACCATCGCATTTTCCAGACCCTGTCCATTCGGACTTGCTTGCCCGTGAACATGCGCCGATACGAAATCTTCAGAGGCATGTTCGTAGGCTGCTTCGACGATCCGCTGAATCGCAGGTTTCATAATCTGAACTCGGGGAATGATCCCAGTGCCCCCCGGCTCTATGACTCCGGAATCCACCAAGACGCTGCTGACTTCGCCGTGGAGGAGATTCAATTCGCGAAGGAAGTTTGTCAATCTCTCCATTTTTTCGCCGGGCCAGCGTCGAATCCATTCCGACTGGCAACCAGCAAAGAGGCGAATGGTTGTGTAGTTGAGGGCCAGCGAGCCATGCCTCATCTCAGACAGCTGATCTGGCAATTTGCCGCCGCTACTCAGTAACTCGATTTCTCTTCTGGCTGCTGGAAGATTGTGATCTGTCCATTCGATGCCCTGTTCCAGTAGCTTATCATAAGCAGCATCGGCGGCGATTAGCCTAGTTCGGCTGACTCGACCACCATAGCCGTGCTGAAGAGTCCGCAGACAGTCTGCCAGCTGGTTGAGCGCGAGGAGCTTTTCGCTCTCGAAGCGCACCCGTGAGTTGTCCTGGTCCACGAATGGACCGATCCAACTGCTCTTCTCCACAATCTCCATCGCCGCCCTGTTGTATGGGTCTCTGGTGTTGAACTTTGCTGTTGTGACAGGATCCATTTTCCTTTGTTGCGCCAGATCCGAGAACATTTGGCGGATGGCCGTGATGTCATCCTCAACGTAAATCGCGACGGGCATTTGGGATCCTGCGAAGTCGTGGAGCCTTGTTTCTTCGACATCGGTCGATCTGAGAAAGTCTCGGATTGCCCTCCTTCTGTGTTGGCCATCTATCATGCGGAGTGCAGAGTGTGCTCCCTCCAAAAGCCTGAGTTCTCCCAGTTGCGGAAAGTCTGTCTCAGCCTGTGATTCACCCTCAACCGGATAAGGGTCAAAGGTCACGAAGGAAGACGGGATGCTCAGGGTGATTGGACCGAGTAACCACTCATCGTTACGTCGAATGTAGTCCAGGATTGCTTTCGCATGAGATGGCATAAAGCGCCTCTGGTGCTCCCGACTCACTTCTTCGCTGACTCCATCCGGCACTGCCTGATCAAACTGATGCATCCGAAGGACGGTGTGGAAGACATCCCGTCCGCCTTGTCTCATCTTTTGGGCCGGAGCTTCGAGGACGTAGTTGGGTCGCCGGGCTGGTACCTCTGTAACCATTGCTCACCTTCAAGTGTTGCCGTTTCGTTGAGCGTAACACTAAAATAGCACCAAACAGGATGGAGGTCATTCATTATGTCAAGTATGGCGTCACCGAGCCTCTGTGCACACCTCCCCGATCCTGCGTCATTCACAGGAGCAACGTTCCAGATGAAAACCGGGCGGGAATGTTGGCGCTGCGCCTTCCGCAACCGGGGAATGCTGCGCCGCTCTATCATCACAAGTGCAGTGGTCGGGACAATCCTTGTCGCGATCAACCAGGGAACGGTAATCGTCGCCGGAGAAGGAACCGCCGAGCTGGCTTGGAAGATTCCGTTGACGTATTGCGTACCGTTTCTCGTGGCGTCATGGGGCGCCTTGGGAAATGCCTACGTGCGCCGCTCTTCTTAGTCTCGCTTCAATCTCCCGCCGCTTCCCAGTGTCATACCCGTAGCAAGCGTTGGAATGACCGAAGGAGCTACCGCGGCAGACCCAGACCGCGAGTCGCGATGATGTTCCGCATGATCTCCGACGTCCCCGCCGCGATTGTCAGCGGCACAGAGTTCAGGTACTCGTCCGGCAGCCGACCGTGCAGTGGCGCGTGCTCTTGCTCGCCCGAGAGTCCGCCGGCCAGGCCGAACATGTTGATCATCCCCGCCAGCCGCTGATTGATCATCGTCCCGTAGAGCTTTGACATCGACGCTTCGTGGTTCGGCACCAGACCCTGCGACTGCATCCACGCGACCCGGTACGCCAGCCAGCGACCGACCGTGAACTCGATGTTCAGGTCGGCCAGCTTGTGCCGGATTCGCGGATCCTCGTCCGGACGGTGTCCGTCCGGACCTGGCACGCTAGCCAGATCGGTCAGCTCGCCCAGCAGGCGCACGCCCGAGACCACGCGCGAAATCCCGGAGCGCTCGAAGTCGAGCGTCGTCGTCGCCACGTACCAGCCCCGATTCTCCTCGCCGACCATGTTCGAGGCCGGTACCCGCACATCCTCGAAGAACACTTCGTTGAAGTGATGCCGGTTGGCCATGTTGACCAGCGGACGCACCGTGATCCCGGGCGTCTTCATGTCGAGCAGGAAGAACGAGATCCCTCGATGCTTGGGCGCATCCGGCTCGGTTCGCGCCAGCATGAAGATGTAATCCGCGTGCTGCGCGCCCGAAGTCCAGATCTTCTGACCGTTGATGATGTAGTCGTCGCCATCGCGCTGCGCCCGAGTCTGCAGCGAAGCCAGGTCCGAGCCCGATCCCGGCTCCGAGAATCCCTGGCACCACTGGATGTCGGCCGACCGGATCCGGGGCAGGAAGAACTCCTTCTGCTCGTCCGATCCGTACATGATCACCGTCGGACCCACACGGTCGACGCCCTGGTTGTAGACCGGCGCCCGATGATGCGCCATCGTCTCGTTGAACATCGCCTGCCGCACCGGTCCCGCGCCCGCGCCGCCATGCTCGACTGGCCAGCCCAGCGTCAGCCAGCCGCGATCGGCCAGAGCCTTGTGGAAGCCCCGCGTAAACTCCCAGCGCTCACGATTCGCCGCCCCATCCTCCGCCGGCCCCTCCGACAAATCCGCCCAGCCCGGAGGCAACTGCTCACCCAGAAAGTCCAGCACCTCGTCCCGAAACGCCACGTCCTCAGTCGAGAATTTGAAATCCACAATGATGCTCCCGCCGCGATTAGCTCTTGCCGTCAGATTAACAGAGGTCAGTACTCGCAAAGAGTCCCAGTCCCCTCTCCCCGAGGGAGAGGGTTAGGGTGAGGGCCCTGTCGTAAGCGGCGAGGAATCCTCACCCCAGCCCTCTCCCAGAGGGAGAGGGAGTGAAAACTACGGGCGCTGATCGGGATTTGCGCCCACGACACTGCAGAGAGGAGCGCGGCTTCCCCCTGCGAAGCCAGGTCTGGGTTGGAAGTCAACCTGCAACCCCGCACTACACTCGCATTCATGCCCAATTCCTCACAGCCAGGCCCGCTCGCCAGTGTCCGAGTCATCGACCTCAGCGACGACCGAGCCATATACGCCGGAAAGCTCCTCGGAGACCTCGGCGCCGAAGTCATCCGTATCGAGCCTCCCAACGGCGATCCCCTCCGACACCGAGGACCCTTCCACGACAACGACTCCTCACTCTGGCACGCCTACTTCGCCAGTTCTCGAATGTTCGCCAGCCACGACTCAACGGCGATTGAGCAGCTTGCCGCATCAGCCGACATCATCCTCGACTGCGAGCGCCTACCCAATCCACAGTCGCTCTTGCAAGCCAATCCCAGCCTCGTCATCGTCGATGTCACCTCCTTTGGACGCTCCGGCCCGTGGAGCAGCTACCAGGCCCCAGGACTTGTGGCCGAAGCGTTGGCAGGCGTCGCCGCCACTTCAGGGGACAACGACACGCCGCCGCTCAAGCTCTTCGGCGACCAGTACGCCTTTGTCGGAGGCGCCTACGCCGCTATCGGAGCGCTGTCCGCTCTCAACCACGCCCGCGAGACGGGCCGGGGACAGATTGTCCGCCTGAGCACCCATGAGGCGCTTTGCACCATCCTCGAGCACGTCCTGATGTGGGCCTGGTACCACGAACACCTGCCCTTCGCCGAAGGACCGGTCTTGCCCCGCCAGGGCTCCCTGCACTGGTCCAGCGCCTACGTCGTGATGCAGGCGATCGGCGGATCAATCATGATTACGCCGACACCCGACTTCCAACGCCAGGTCGCCTGGCTGATTGAAGAAGGCGTCGGAATGGAGCTGCTCGACGAGCGCTTCACCGATCCGGCCAATCTCGCCGAAATGGTCGAGCTGACCATGAACACCCTCCGAGACTGGGTCGCGACCAAGGAAGTCGAGCCGTTCTTCCATGAAGCCCAGGCCCGCCACCATCCCTACGGCTGGGTCATGACCACACCAGAAGTCGCCGGTAACCCCCAGCTCGAAGCTAGAGATTGGTGGACCGGTTACCCCGTCGGAGACACCTCCGTCACCGGCCCCGGAGCCCCATATCACTTCTCCGACACGCCATGGCGGGTCAGCGACCGCTCGCTGGTCCTGAGCGATGTCCCCGATCCCCTTTCTCCCCCCGCCACGCGGGGGGAGATGTCACGAAGTGACAGAGGGTGGTCCCCCACCAGCCCAACCACCGGACCCCTTGAAGGCATCCGCATCCTCGACTTCACGCACGTCCTCGCTGGACCCTTCGCCACCCGCCTCCTCGCCGACATGGGCGCCGACGTCGTCAAGATCATGAGCTCCACACGGGCCGGACTCGCCGGCGGCACCGATCACCCGTATCACACCATGTGGAACCGCAACAAACGAGTCCTCCAGCTTGACCTCAGCCGCCCAGAAGCGCGCGAAATCGCGCGTGAGCTTGCGCTCCAGGCTGACATCGTGATCGACAACTTCTCCGTGGGCGTGCTCGACCGCTGGAACCTCGGCTACGACGCCGTCAGCCCCGACAATCCCGGCGTGATCTATGTCGGTATGTCCGGCATGGGTATCTCCGGACCCTGGGCTTCGTACGTTACCTACGCGCCCACGGTTCACGCGCTCGCCGGCCTCACATTGCTCACCGGCGTGCCCGGACGCAACGACATCGGGATCGGCTTCAGCTACAACGATCACATGGCCGGATTGCATGGCGCCGTCGCCGTGCTCGCCGCCATCGAAGGCCGACGCCTGACCGGCAAAGGCCAACGCATCGATATGAGCCAGTTCGAGGTCGGCGTCAACTTCGGCGGTCCGGCCCTGCTCGATTGGTTCGCCAACCGCGTCGCCGCCGAACCGGTCGGCAACGATTCACCCTGGGAAGACTGGACCCCGCACGCCATCTATCCCTGCGCAGGCGACGACGCAGGAGACGATCAGTGGTGCGCCATCGCCGTCCTCACAGACGAGCAATGGCAGGCGTTATGTCGGCTTATGGACGCCGCAGACTGGCACAACGACGCCAAGCTGGCAACGGCGAAGGGCCGCAAGGCGCGTCAGGAATCCATCGACGCCCGAATCGCCAACTGGACCAGCAACCAGGACCGCTACGAGCTGATGGACCGCTGCCAGAAGGCCGGAGTCCCCGCAGGAGTCGTCCAGACCGGCCTCGACCTGACCGTCAATGATCCGCAACTCGCCCACGCCGAGATGTTCTTCAACTTCACCGACCCACATCCCGACCTCGGCCCGCTCAAGGGAGACCGCCTCCCCCTCCAGTTCGAACAAACTCCCGCCAGCGTCTACAACCGCTCCGAGGTCTACGGAGAGTCGAACAGGTCGGTCGCCGCCGACTGGCTCGGCATGTCAGCCGATGAGGTCGCCCGCCTCGAGTCGGAAGGTGTCATGGAGTAGTCGCAGCTCTTCAGCTCCCTCACTATGCCGCTTGCTGCTCGCGGCACCACGCGTTTCCAGGATGCTCCGCGCAGTACTTCACCAGCAGTGGAGCGCACTCGCCTGGGACTGGCTCAGTCGATTCCGGGCTAATCAATTCAATGCATCGCTCTTGAGAAACCGATTCCAAGTCAGCCTTGATCGATGTGTTGCTCGTCCACGTGCTCTCAGAATCATCCGCAACATTCTCGTCGTCGGATTCTGGTTCACATCCCGCATGCTGCGGATTCTCTGCGCAATATTGCTGCTGTAACAACTGACAACTCTCGGTGATCATTGCGAGCCCGCCAATCGCCGAAATGCAACGAAGCTCTGCGCTGGTGTACCGCGAAGCTGACGTCTCTTCCTGCTCATCCTCCTCATCGTCATCCGAACCAAACTCCTGACGGCACCACCAGTTATCCATGTGAGCCGCGCAGTACGTGCGCAATATCTCCGTGCACTCTTCGCCAATCATCGACGGAGACTCTGGTTGGATTGACTCAATGCACTGAAGCTCAACTGATGTGTACTCCTCAGATGGTGAACCGTTCGCAGCCTCTTCATCGTCACCCTCTTCGTCGCCACCGTCTGCATCCTCATCCGAACCAAACTCCTGACGGCACCACCAGTTATCCATGTGGGCCACGCAGTACGCGCGCAAAATCTTCGTGCACTCTTCGCCAATCATCGACGGAGACTCCGGCTGGATTGACGCAATGCACTGAAGCTCAACCGATGTGCGTTCCTCAAATGGTGAGCCGCTCGCCGCTTCTTCATCGTCACCCTCTTCATCGTCGCCGTCCTCATCGTCACTACCGTCGTTGTCTTCGTCCTCGCCCTCTTTGGCTTCTTCGCCAGCACACCAAATGTGCGACGGATGCTCGGCACAATAGGTCGTTAGCGTCGGCGCGCAGCCGTCGGGCAGGATGGACGAGTCCCCACCAATCGCAATGATTCCCAAGCAACGATCAATGCCTTCTTCCGCCCCGGTTTGGCTCCCGCCTGGGTCGGATGACGATGCTTCCTGCTGCTGCTGCTCCTCCTCCCTCGGATGATGGAGCCGGCAATATGCGAAATCGTGGTGGTCGACGCAGTACAGAGTCAGGAAGTTGGCGCAGGTGTCACTGGTCATGGCATCGATGTTGAACGCAACCTCGGCCAGACAGCTTGCGACAGTTTCATTCTCGGTTGTCGCGCCCGAGTTCAGACGGCTGGCGATGCTGACGTCATCTTCCAGTGTCGCCTCCTCCTCCATCTGATCGTCGGTGGCCCAGACCCTGGTGAACCTGACCGGCGTGCCATATTGCCAACGATGGTGGGTGATCCGCTCCGACCAAAATCGGCGCTCGCCGAGTAATGCCGCCCCATACGCTTCTACCTCGCTATTCGGCAACTGCCTAGCGTCCAACTTCGGTTCAATCGCGAATTCGATTCGACTGTCCTGCGGGTTGCGCCGAGCGACGATGCGCGCCTCGACACCGAGCGTCCCTTGAGGCACAGCAAGGTCACTGAAATCCTTGGAGTCGTGGTACGGCGCTTGCAACAGGAACGAGGGCCAGCCGCGAAGCCAACGATGATGTTCCACCACTCTGGGGAAGAACCGTCGCTCCTCAAGATGCAGCAATCGTGGCTTGCCCTCGGCGTCAATCCGTTGGATCCCAAACTCCACCCGGCCGTCTGGATTCAATCGGGCCGCGACCCGGACCACGAACTCCTCACTAACCTGCGCGTTCGTCTCCTCTGGCGAAAGCGCCATCGCCGCGGCCCCGACCACCACGCTCAGCAATCCCAGCAGGATCGTCCGCGACCATCCGCCAGTCACATCCAGAATCGAGATTGCGCAACTCCCTGCCACCGCAGTGTGACAATCTTAGGGACGATTGCGAAGGGTGTGTTAGGGAATCGCAGCCAGTTTGAGAATCTAGTCAGACAGGAGCCCTCCGCGGCATCGCTCGCATGTGGCCGCCGCAGGCAATCTCACTCACTCAGGGGCTTGGCACTGTATCTGGAACTGGCCCTCAACCGACGCGATACTCCAGGCAGATACTGGAATGTCGGCTCGTGTGAAGTATGCCCTCAAGGGCAGCGTCTCACACGGAGCCGACATTCCCCAGCCACCGGTGACGTTGGGTCTACCGATGCACCGAGTAGTCGATCTCCTTTGACGTGATCACCTCGATCAACGCCGCCTGACCGTTCTCGGTTGCCTGGATGCCTCGCTTGAACGCCGCGTTCAGGTCCTCGGGCGACTCCACGCGCTCGCCGTAACCGCCGAAGGCTTTGGCCATGTCGGCGTAGTGACCCGAGATGTCCGTCGCCCGGTACTTCTCCGTCGCCGTCTGCATGATCGGCAGCTCGATCGCCATCGAGAAGTTGTTCAGCAGCACGCTCAGGATCGGAATGTTCTCGCGCACGGCAGTCTCGAAGTCCATGCCGGTCATACCGATCGCCGCGTCGCCCCAGACGTTGAGGCAGGTCTTCTCCGGCGCGGAGACCTTCGCGCCCATCGCATACCCAAGCCCGGTGCCGAGCTGCGTCGTCTTGCCCCAGCCGATGTAGCTCAGCGGCGTCGTCGAGTTCCAGAACGGCGACATCTGGTCACGCGGCGATCCCGCGTCATGCGTCGCCACGACGTTATCGATCCCCACCGTCTCGTCCAGCGTCGCGTGCAGATCCTTAAGCGCCCGGTACGGGTTGATCGGCGCGTCGTTCGAGTCGCTCTTGTGCGACCACTGGGCGCGCCAGTCGCCGTTGATCTGCGCAATCCTGGCCGCAATCGCATCAGCCCGACCGCGAGGCCCGGCGATCAGTTCGCGCGCCTCGGCAATGATCGCGTCCAGCACCAGCGCCGCGTCGCCGACCACGCCCTCCGAGATCTCGACCTCGTTGTTGAAGTCCTCGGGGTCGAGCGTCGCGTGGATGTAGTACGGACCCTTCGGCATCTGCAGGCCGAAGCCCGTCTTGGCGAACGAGCAGCCAATCCCAAACACCACATCAGCGTCCTGGAGGAACTCATGCACGGCGCGCGGGAAGGCGCGACCGCCTGAGCCCAACGAAAGCGGATGCGTCTCGGGGAACGCGCTCTTGCCCTGCAGCGATGTCGTCACCGGCGCCTCAAGTAGTTCGGCCAACTCCCGTAGCTGGTCCCAGGCCTTGGCGTAGTGAACGCCCTGGCCGGCGTAGATCACCGGTCGTTCAGCGTTGACCAGCGATTGCGCGGCTCTGCGAGCATCCGCCGGATCCGGGCCGGTGCGATGCGCCGGCGTTGGCGTGTAGTTGATCGGCTCTTCGATGTCCGCGCCCCAGATGTCGCCGGGAATCTCCAACACCACCGGTCGCTGCCGGCCGTTCTTGGCGTGCGTGAACGCGCGACGCATCGCGTTCGACAGATCATTGGGGTCGGTCAGTTGCTCGGTCCACTTACTTACGTGCTGGAAGTTGACCAGCCCGGAGAAGTTCGGCGCGACATTCGTCTGCGACCGCGCGTAACCGCCGGGAATCGCGACCAGCGGCGCCGACTCGCTCCAGGCCTGAGCCAGACCGCCAAACGAGTTCTCTGAACCGGGGCCGTTCTGCGTCAGATACACAGCCACCTGGTCGCCCGAGTTCATCCGTGCAAACGCGTCGGCAATGTGAATCGCCGTGCGTTCCTGCCGCACCACAATCGTGCGGATATCGGCCTGCGCCGCCGCCTCAAAGATCGGATTGACGGGATAGCCGACAACAAACTCGACCCCTTCCCGCTTCAACATCTCAGCAATCGCGTTGGCAGTCTTCATTCGTTAGCTCCTTCATTCTCAACGCTCCCCCCTTGGGGGAGCTGGCGCGAAGCGACTGAGGGGGCCGCTCGCAGTGATACGTTTCGTGTGCTCGGGGCGGACCCTCCGCCCTTCGGGGCATCCCCGCATCGAGTACGGGACACCTCCCCCAGAGGGGGAGGTCTATGTGTCGGAGTGTACGGGAGGCTTCCGACCTGCCCACGGCTGAGCTGCTTCCAGCTGAGCACCCAACCGGTACAGCGTCGCCTCATCTGCATAAGGGGCGACGAACTGCGTCCCCACAGGCAAGCCCGCGTCATTCCAATACAGCGGAACCGAGGCCGCCGGATTGCCCGACGCATTGAACAGCGATGTGAACGCCACCGTGCGCTGCACATCGTGGCCTTGCTCGAACAGGTCCTCGCGATCCAGCGACAACCGGCCCAGCTCCAGCGGCGGAACGGCCATCGTCGGAGTCAGCATCACGTCGTATCCAGGACTATCGATCCCGGCGAACCATCGCCCCACGTAACGACCAATCGCGTGAACGGCCCGCGTCGCCGCGATGTACGCGGTCGCCGTCGGCATCTCACCTGAGATCATCCGCCAGGTCAGCGGCTCCATGTCTTCCGGATTCGGAGTCCGGCCCAGTTCCTCGGCCTTCTGATCGAACGCCAACTTGGTCGACGGACGCACGATGTCAAAGAGCGGATTACGGACCTCTTCGGGGATGTCCAGGACCGCATCCTCGACCTCATGCCCCAACGAACGCAGCAACGCTGCGGAGTGCTCGGTCGCCGCGATGCAGTCTGGATCAACCTCTGAGTCGTTGAACGGCTTCATGATCACGCCGACGCGCAACTTGCCGGGGTCACGTCCGACTTCCTCCGACCAGAGACGCTCCGGCGGCGGTGCAAAGTAGGGAGCGCCAATGTCGGGACCTGCCGTCGCGTCGAGCAGCACCGCCGAGTCCCGCACCGTTCGCGAGACCACATGCACGCCCGACATGCCGGCCCAGCCTTCGCCTACGTCAGGTCCGGCCGGCGTCCTGGCGCGCGTCGGCTTGAGTCCGAATAATCCGCAGCACGTCGCCGGGATCCGGATCGATCCGCCGCCGTCCGAGGCATTCGCAGCCGGAATGATTCCCGTTGCCACTGCTGCAGCCGCGCCGCCCGACGATCCGCCTGCCGTGTGCTCCAGATTCCACGGATTGCGTGTCTTCCCGTGAAGCTGCGACTCGGTGGTGGACGTGATCCCCATCTCCGGTGATGTTGTCCGCCCGAAAATCGACAGTCCGGCCGCCTTGTAGCGAATCACCATCTCCGAGTCGTGGTCGGGCACAGTATCGGCGAAGATCTTGGACCCACTCGATATCGGCTGACCCGTGTACAGCGTGCCCAGATCCTTGAGCAGGAACGGCACACCATTCAGCGGACCCTCTGGCAACCCGCGCAGCGCATTCTCTCGCGCATGGTCGTACCAGGGGTAAACCACCGCGTTGATCTGCGGATTGACGCGGTCGGCCCGCTCGATTGCCTCCTCCAGCAACTCGATCGCTGACACTTCCTTGTCGGCCACCATTCGCGCCAGTTCGACGGCATCGAGATCGGAGTATCCCTGTATCGCCATGTGTATCGCCTCTCATGCACTGTGCGGACGCTCCGCATAAGCTCCTACGCATGGTACGCATCGATGGCCGCCAACCCAACGAGTTACGTCCGCTCCACTTCGAACTTGACGTGCAGAAGCACGCCGACGGCTCCTGCATCGTCTCATTGGGCGACACCCGAGTCCTCTGCGCCGTCACCGTCGAGGAGCAAGTGCCGCGCTGGATGCGAGGCTCCGGACGCGGCTGGCTTACAGCCGAGTACAACATGCTGCCCGCCGCCACCAACACACGCTCCGACCGTGAGCGAGTCCTCAACGCCGGCCGGACCAAGGAAATCCAGCGCCTCATCGGACGCAGCCTCCGAGCCGCCGTCAATCTCGACGCCCTCGGCGAGCGAACCTTCAACATCGATTGCGACGTCCTCGACGCCGACGGAGGAACCCGAACCGCAGCAATCACCGGAGCCTTCGTCGCCGCCTCTCTGGCAATTCAACGACTCGAGTACCACGAATCGCCAATCATCGCCGCCGTCGCCGCCGTCAGCATCGGCATCAAGGACAGCCAGGTGCTCACCGACCTCAACTACGCCGAAGACTCAACCGCTGACGTCGATTGCAACATCGTCGGCCTCGCCAACGGAGGCCTCGTCGAAGTCCAGGGAACCGCCGAAGGCCAATCCTTCACCCAGGACCAACTCAACCAAATGGTCACCGCCGCTAATCAAGCCCTCAATGAAACATTTGAGGCTCAACGCTCAGCACTGGAACTGCGTCAGCCATAGGGAGAACATGCTGTTCTCCTTTGCTCCCCCTTTGGGGGAGCTGTCACGAAGTGACTGAGGGGGCTCCCCAGCAGCCCTCACTCGCTCATCCGCTTAGAAGTAATCCGCGTACAACCCCAGGTGACTCCCACCGACCAACAGCACATGCGCCTCGCCAAACTCCTCATCCGCCTGCTGTCCAGGGAAGTTGCTCATCACCCGAAATCCTCCGGGCGATGCCTCCGCGCCGTATGCAACTACATCCTCCCCAAGCTGCCCAACATCGGCCCACAGCGCCTCCTGCGAGACCGGCTCCCGAGGCGCGGCCAGCAGCGCCATCTTCGGCAGCGACCGATGCGGCGCCGAAAACCCAACCGAGACTGTCACCTGCCACAGATTCGACCTGCCGGCTTCTAACGTCGGCAGCGCGTCGTAGAAGATCGTCGATTCCGTCTCGTGGACAATGGTCGAGCCGTTCTTGGTCACAGCTTCCAACCACGGCTCGCCCGTCGGCGCCCAGCGCGATGAATCCAGCTCCTTCGCTGCATGCACCTGCAAGTGAGCATGTGGCTGCGACTGCTCGCCCATTGAACCAAAGTTGCAAAACACCCGAAATCCCGATGGCGCGCGGTCCGCATTCCGATCCTGGAACCAGTCGACCGCCTGCTTGCCGTGGTCACGAGCCGTCGCCCCAACCTCGCCCAGGTCCGACCACAACTCAGACTGTTGCGAGTAAAACGGAATCACCGACTCTGAGTGCTCAAGGGGAATCACCAGCGAAGTCAGGTCGAAGAACAGGAACTGGTTCTCAAAGACGAACACTTCAGGTCGCGTTTCCGACCAGGCCGCAGACGGATCGCCGCGCCTGGAGTCAGTGAACCGACGCTCCCCGTCGCGGAAGAACAACGCCGACTCGCGACCGTCCGCAATCCCACAGAACACGCAATGTCGAGTCGGGTGCTGCCCCGGCTTGTTCGGCATACGCCTCAGCGTCGCACCAAACCACCGACCACGCAAACCCGTGAGATACGATCAAACCATCCACTCCCTCTTCCAGTCCCCGCCCTTGCGCGGGGACCCGCTCCCTCTCCCGAAGAGAGGACTCCAACATGGTCAACGTCCAGCCCTTCCGAGGCCTCCGCTACGACGCCGACGTCGTCGGCGATTGGGGCGCCGTCCTCGGTCCGCCCTACGACATTGTCGACGCCGACCAGACCGCCAGCCTCAAATCATCGAGCCCGCACCAGATCGCACACATCGAAACCGCATCAGGCGACGACATCGCCGACGCCGCCCAACTCCTGCAGGACTGGCGACAATCCGGGGCCGTCATCCAGGACCGCGAGCCCGCCTACTACCTGCACGAGCACCGTTTCGGCGACGGCCAGGTCCGCCGTGCCATCTTCGGCGCGGTCGAGCTCACCCCCTGGGGCGAGGCCGGCGTCATGGCGCACGAGCGAACCATGCCCGGACCCAAGGCCACCCGGACGGCCCTGCGCTCTGTCGTTGGCGCCGACATTTCGCCGCTGATGGCCTTTGTCCCCGACGCCGACGGAACGCTTGCCCGGCTCATCGATGAAGCTGTAACACAGCCAATTCTCAACGAAGGCACCGACCCGACCGACGACTCCCACACGCTGCGTCGTATCGACAATCCAGACAGCCTCGAGCAAATCTCGAATGCCTTTGCCCACGACCGCATCTACATGGCTGACGGACACCATCGTTACGAATCTGCCCTTGCCTCAATCGACGATCGCCCCGACTCTCGAAACGTCCTCATGGGCATTGTCTGTGCCTCCGACCCGGCGCTGGTCGTCGGAGCGACGCACCGAGTCGTCCACACCGACATCCCGGCGAGCCTCGTTGCCCAGCTCGGCAGAAACTTCAGCATCATCGAGGCGACGGCCGCAGAACTCCCGGGAATCTTACCCGACGGCAGTTCATCGCTCGGTCTGGTGACCTCAGTCGGCGCCTGGCTACTCGAGCCGACCGCTGCCGCCCAACGAGCCATGCCCGACGACGTACCCGACGCCTGGCGCAACCTCGCTCCAGCAGTGCTCCAACACGTCGTGCTAGAACCGTTGCTCGGCATCGACGCCGACGCGCTCGCCGGAGGCCAGGCCGTCACCTATACCCATCACTTCGACGAGCTGCTGGAGTCAGTCCAGAGCGGCCTGGCCAGTGCCGCCTTCGTCCTTCCTGCACCCACCCTGCAGGACGTCATCGACACCGCCGACGCTGGAAGTTTCATGCCCCAGAAAAGCACCTACTTCGTCCCCAAACTCCCCACCGGTCTCGTCCTCCACCCCCTGGACTGAAGCTTGCAAGAACACCTCCAACATTGGTGGCGGCGAGTTCCCATTTGCTCCCCCTCTGGGGGAGCTGTCCCGAAGGGACTGAGGGGGCTGGCCGCCAACGCGCGCTAATCTCCAGCAGTGAAGCTAGCGTTCCGACGCCCCGACTCCGACGCCCCGACTCCGATGCCCCGACTCCGATGCCCCGACTCCGATGCCCCGTGCTTGACACGGGGCCCAGAGCACGAAAGGCAGCTCGCTAGTCGACCGACAACCAAACTCAGCGATCGCAGGAAGAAGCCTGCGCGCGAACTGTTTGGATAAGGTTCAACTTCATGCCACTCGCAACCATCGAGGTCTGGGCCCCGTGTCAAGCACGGGGCATCGAACAATCACAATCGACTCCGTTGGACTACCACACCCCGATCTACATCAACGCCTGAGCAATCCCCTCGATCCCGTCGATTGCATCCAGAGCCGCCACCTCATCCTGACTCAGCGCCCGGGAAATCGTCAGTGCCATTAGCGACATCTCCGACGGATCCTCAGGACTAAAGCCCACATCCATCGCCGCGATATTCACCTCCAGCCGACCCAGCGCCATACCCACCTCACCGATTCGACCAGGCCGGTCCTCGTTGCGCACGACCAACAAGTGCAGATGCTCAAGACCGCGACGCTGAGGACCGGCGATATGCACGTGGAACCCATTGATCTCCACGACCGCCGCCCGACCATGCTCCAGCGTGCCCATCAGCGACGTCGTGCCTTCCGACGTGTGTAGCTCCACCGTGATCGACGACGTATACGGTTCCGCATCCGGCGTCTTACGCTCGGAAATCCGCCAGCCGCGATGTGCGATCACATTGTTGATGTTGACCAGGTTCACATGCTCATCCGAGATCGGCGCCAGCAATCCAGCCACCACCGACGCCTTCAACGGAGTCACATCGTGATTCGCAATCTCACCCCGATAACGAATGACAATGTCCCGCCACTGACCGCTCGCCAGTTGCGTCGCCAGGCGCCCGCACATCTCCGCGACCGACAGATACGGTCCAACCGCCTCCAACGACTCCGGGTCAATCAGCGGTGCATTGACGGCCGCCTGAGACGGCTGACCGCGCAGCACCTTTAACGTCTCGGTGGCAATATCCACCGCTACGCGCTCCTGCGCCTCCTGCGTTGACGCACCCAGGTGCGGCGTCGCCAGCACTTGTGGATGTTGGACTAGCGGATTGTCAGTGGCCGGCTCGGAAGCAAACACATCCAACGCTGCTCCGCCAAGCCGACCCGAGTCCAGCGCGTCTGATAGCGCCGACTCATCCACCAGACGACCTCGCGCAGTATTCACCAACAACGCACCCGGTTTGATCGCCTCGAACTCACCTCGCCCCAACAGCGGCGGCGCATCGGGAGCAGCCGAAGAATGCAGCGTCACCACGTCCGACTGTGCCAACAGCTCATGCAACCCAACCAGCTCCGTCCCGACACTCCGCGCTCGCTCCTCAGAGACAAACGGATCAAATGCAACCGTTTGCATCTCCATCGCCTGTAGCCGCCGAGCCACCGCGGCTCCAACTAATCCCAGCCCAATGATCCCGGCAGTCTTCCCGCGTAGTTCGCCACCGACAAATGCCGAGCGATTCCACTCGCCCGACCGCAACGACGCATTCGCTGCCGCCAGGTGACGCGACAACGACAACAACAGCCCAATCGCCAACTCCGCCGCCGAAACCGTGTTTCCCCCAGCCGCATTGAGCACGATGATCCCGCGTTCCGAAGCCGAATCAAGATCAATATTGTCAACCCCTGCACCCGCCCGGCCAATCACGCGAAGCCCCGGAGCCGCCGCCATCAACTCCCGGTCAACCTGAGTCCCACTCCGAACAATCAGACCAGAACAGCCCGAGATCGCGGACAACAATTCTGAGCGAGACAGAGAGTACCGAGCGTCAACCTCCACCGACCCGAGAAGAATCGCGAGTCCTTCCTCAGCCAGCGACTCACAAACCAGAATCCGAGCCATGAGGCATCATCCCCTCAAGGGTTCCCCTGGATCCCTTTGCTCCCCCTCTGGGGGAGTTGCCGAAAGCCTACCCCGGCTTGACCGGGGGCTGAGGGGGCTCATAGCCAGCCCAACCTCTGTTGGATTCCTGTTACTCCCAACAGTGGCCACGTAGCCAACCCACCCCCTGTTCGATTCCCGCTACTCCCACCAACGCAGGTCCTGACCGGCAACGTCCTCTGCGCGGACTCCCGCGTCAGGCCGGGCCTGCCGATTCGCCGGTGTAGAACGTGGTGGTGCGCGCAGCCGCCGCCCGTGCAGCATCGTGGGGTGTCCCGGCCGCGATGGCCGCCTCCGCCCATTGTTTGCTGCTCCTCGCGATCAGCGCCCTGCCTTCGGGCGAAGCCGCGAAGGCGACCTCGTCCAGCTGTGGCTCCTCGGGTCGCTCGAGGTGAGTCGAGAGTCCCATGAGGCCGAGCTCCCAGCCAACGCCGGTCGCGCCCGGACCATACTCATCCCAGCCCTCGGAGTGGGGTGCGGTGTGGGTGATCGTGAGGCGAGCACGACCATCGCTGGTTTCGGAGAACCGGACGTCGACCCAGCTCACCTCCCCGCCGAACTCCCATGTCAGAGCGAAGTGCGACCGTTCCTCGCATGCGGTGATCACGCCCCCGGCGTTGCCTTCCAGCTGGTAGTGGCCACCAGCGCGGAGCTCGCCGCTGACCGGCAGGAACCACCGCGCGATGCGCTCGGCGCGCGTTGTCGCTTTCCACAGATCCTCCATCGTCGTCGCGAAGATTCGAGCGAGCGTGATGGCCCGGGCAGGCCGCCCGTCGCGCTCCGGCGAGGACACCGAGCGTTCAATCGCATCCAGGTGCGCTGCGACCTCGAGTCCCATGCAGGATCTCCCTCCCTCATCTTTGCAGCCGACAGTTCACCATAGCGAGCACCCCGCCAGCCGGTCATCGACGGGATCGCGGCCGTCCGCTGCACTCTCAAATTGAGACGGTCCGCACGAAGGTTCGCAGTGCAGTACGTGTAGGCCCAGCAGTGACCACGTGACCACTCAACCATCAATGCCCGGAATCACCGCGCCCTCTGCCGCCGAGAACCCTTCGGCAACCAGAGCCTGCTGCAACGCCGAGAAACAGGCCGCAAACTCAGCCTCGTCCAGGTAGCCCAGATGTCCAATCCGCCAGATCGACGGAGCCAGCTTGCCCTGACCACCGGCGATCACGACATCGTGGTCCTCGCGCAAGCGCTTGGATACCGCCGCCCCAGTCATCCCTTCAGGCACACGAATCGCCGTCACGGTATCCGACGCATACTGTTCCTCAGCCAACAGCTCCAGACCCAGCGCCTTCGCCGCCGACCGCGTCCACGACGCAAACCGGTGATGCCGAGCGTAAATCGCTTCAGGACCTTCAGCCACCAGCATCGGCACAGCCGCGTCCATCGCATACATCGTCGGCAGCGCCGGAGTCCACGGCGGCTGTCCGCGCTCGGCATAGTCGTGATGTGTAGTCAGATCAAAGTAGAAGCTCGGCATGTTCGAGCGCTCGGCCGCCGCCCAACCGCGCTCCGACAGCGCCGCCATCGCAATTCCCGGAGGTGACAACCAACCCTTCTGCGACGCTGTCACCACCGCATCCAGACCCCAATCGTCCATCCGCATCTCAATCGATCCCAACGACGACACCGCATCAACGATGATTAACGGGTCGGCCACTTCGCGCACCGCTGCCGCAATCGCGCCAATCGGATTCGTTACGCCCGTCGATGTCTCATTGTGAGTGATCAGCAGAGCATCGTACTCATCCTGTTGAATGAGTTCCGCGACCAACTCTGGCGTCGCCGCCTCCCCCCACTCGATGTCCGACCGTGTCACTTCGGCGCCATATCGCTCGGCAATCGTGCCAAACCGGTCGCCGAACGATCCAATAGTGACACAGAGCACCTTGTCGCCCGTCGACAGCGTGTTCACAACCGCTGCTTCCATCGCGCCCGTGCCCGATGCCGAGATGATCAGAATCTCCTGATCGGTCCCGAAAAACGGTTGGATCCCACACGTCAGCCGCTCCAGCAGCTCGGCGAACTCGGGACCACGATGATTGATCATTTCGCCGCCGGCCGCAGCCAAAACCTCAGGCGGACATGGCGTCGGGCCGGGAATGCGAAGGTTAGTGGGCATTGCTATCTCACGTTGTTCACTACGATGGGTACGAGCATTGGAACATCCAATGCCGTTTGACGTGTTGCTGGTCGAATCGTATCAGCGCAATATGTGAAGACAATGGTGAACTCCCGCAACGGTCGCCGCGATCTGTCTGCCAAACTGCGCTCGCTGCCAAGCGTCGATCGAGTCCTCTCCGAATCAGCCCTCGTCGATGCCCTCGACCGCTGGCCTCGACCACACGTCGTCGACGCCGTGCGCTCCGAGTTGGATGTCGCTCGCTCGCTCCTGGTCAACGGACGAGAAGCGCCCAGCGCCCCTGCCGAACTGGCCGAACTCGCCGAACGGATGCTGCGCGGCCGATTACAGCCCTCCCTCAGACACGTGATCAACGCCACCGGCGTCGTCATCCATACCAATCTCGGTCGGGCTCCAGTCTCCGATGCCGCCTCACTCGCCATGTCCGAAGCCTCGACCGGCTACACCAATCTCGAGTTCGACCTCGAACAGGGTTCCCGAGGCTCACGCGCAAACCACCTGGAATCGCTGCTTCAAGCCGTCACAGGCGCCGAATCTGGCATCGCTGTCAACAACAACGCCGCAGCGCTCTATCTCGTCATCTCCGGACACTGTGCCGGCCGGGAGGTCATCGTCTCTCGAGGGCAGGCTCTGGAAATCGGTGGAGGCTTCAGAATTCCCGATGTGTTGCGCCAGGCCGGAGCAACCCTGGTCGAGGTCGGCACGACCAACCGCACTCGTCCCGCCGACTACGCCGAAGCCGTGACCGACAACACCGCCGCAATTCTGCGAGTGCATTCCTCCAACTTCCGCATCGTCGGATTCGCAGAGGAACCAAGCCTGGCGCAACTCCGCCACGTCGCCAACGACGCCGACACACTGCTCATCGATGATGTCGGCAGCGGCTGCCTGCTCGACACTCGAGATTTTGGCCTGACATACGAACCGCGTCCGCAAGACAGCGTGGACGCCGACGCTGACCTGGTCTTGTTCAGCGGAGACAAGCTTCTCGGAGGCCCCCAGGGTGGACTGATCATTGGCAACCAGGAGTGGGTCGATCCGCTGCGAACTCACCCGCTGATGCGCGCTTTGCGGCTGGATAAAGCCGCCATCGCCGGTCTCGCCGCAACGCTCCAGCACTATCTCGCCGGTGAGGCAATCGACGCCATTCCCATCTGGCGAATGATCAACATGGAAGCCTCCGAGCTGCAAGTCCGAGCCCAGCAGTGGCAGGCCGCCCTGGCGGGTGGACAGGTTGAGGCCTCAGAGTCGCCGATCGGCGGCGGCTCTCTGCCCGCCGAGACCAGACCAACGTTCGTCTGGTCCCTGGAACACCCGCACCCGCTCGACGCCGCACGCAGCCTGCGAGACAGTGAAACGCCAATCGTCGCCCGCGTCGAGCGAGAGCGCCTGATCCTCGATCCCCGCACCGTCCTGCCCGGAGAAGACCATGACGTAATCACAGCACTGCACGAGATCGTCGGAGGCGTCTCTTGATCGTCCTCGGCGCCGTCCTCCCGCATCCCCCGATCCTCTTGCCGCAGATCGGCAAAGGACGACAAGCAGAAGCGCAATCCACACTCGACGCCTACGACACTGTGGCCGCCCAGCTCCGCGAACTTGCCGTCCAGCGACTCCTGGTCATCTCTACCCACGGAATCGTCACCCTGCAGCGCTATCACATACTGGCCAGCAAACTCTCTGGCGATCTCGAACGATTCCAGGCCAACCTGCTCACGTTTGAGCGGGAAGCTGACAACGATTTAGTCATCGCCATCCAGTCAGCCGCTGACACTCACAATGTCCCGCTCACGCCGACCAACCATTGGGAACAGTCCGACCACTCCGTCGGAGTCCCACTGCGATTGCTGGGAGACTCGGTTCCCGCCCAGATCGCAGTCGTCAGCATCAGCTTCCGACCACCACAAGACCACTACAACTTCGGTCGCGCCATCGCCGACGCTCTCACCACGTTCTCCGAGCCAACCGCCATCATCGCCTCCGGCGACGCCGTCCACACCCTCACCGAGGATTCCTCCTACGGTCTCCATCCCCGAGCGACTGAAGTCCAGCAGCAATACGAGGCTGCCCTGGCCAACTGGGACCAGAAAGGCTTGATCGCCATCGACGAATCCCTGCGCCGCGAAGTCGACGAGTCCGTCATCTCGCCAACGCTGATCCTGATGGGCGCGCTACAGGGCCAGAGCGCAAACCCGCGTATTCTGGCTTCAGAGCATCCCTGGGGCGTCGCTTATGTCACCGCCCTCGTTCAGACCCAGCCCGATCCCGCGGACTCCCTGGCAGACGGTGCTGCGGAGAACCCGACTGTTCTCCCCCCAGCGGGGAGAGATGCTGAAAGCAGAGGGGGGAGATAGGTGGACGCCAAAAGCATCGCCGTCCTCGAATTCCCCAAGATCATCGAGCGACTCGCCGACCTCTGCGGATCCCCCGGAGCACAGGCGCTCGCGCGAGATCTCACGCCCAGCGCCAACGTCGACGAAGTCCGTCGTCGGCTCGCCGCCACCGCCGAGGCTCGCTCCCTCGCTCGACTCAAGCCGCACTTCCACATGGGACAGGCGCCCGACATCGCTAACAGCCTGCTCGCCGCATCCCGCGGAGCAGTCCTGACCGCATCTGACATCCTCGAAGTCGCCATCCTCCTGCGCACCGCCCGACACACCAGGAACCAGATCGCCCCGCTTAGCCGCGAACTCCAACAACTGGCAAGAGTCGCCCAGCGCATCAGCGATTTCTCCGCACTGATCCGAGAGATCGAGGCCACCATCGACGAACGGGGCGAAATCCCCGACAACGCCTCGCCCGCCCTCGCCGAAGCGCGCGATCGAGTCCGCACCGTCCAGGAACGACTCGAACGACAGCTCGAACGAACCCTGCGACATGCCGTCTCTGAAGGAGTCGCGCAGGAATCATTGATCACCGAGCGCGACGGCCGCTACGTCATCCCGATCAAAGCCGAGCAGCGCGGCTCCATGCCCAGCGTCGTCCACGATGTCTCAGCCTCGGGCGCAACCCTGTTCGTCGAGCCGCTCGCAGTCGTTGAGCTCGGCAACCGACTCCGCGAAGCCCGGCGCGAAGAGCAACGCGAAGTCGAGCGCATCCTCCGAACGCTCTGCCAGTCAATCGGCGATGAAACGGGAGCAATCCGAGCCGCGATCCGCTGTCTCTCGCAGATCGAACTCGCCCGGGCGAAGGCTCGCCTGGCCGAAGAACTCGATGCCCCTCTGCCAACCGAGAATGACAGCCTCAACTGGCTGGGCGACGAAGACTCCGACCTCATCCTTCATTCCGCAAGGCACCCGCTGCTCACCGGGGATGTCATCCCCATTTCCACCACGCTCACGGCCGACGCACGCTGCGTCCTGATCACCGGACCCAACACCGGCGGCAAGACGGTTGCGCTCAAGACCGTCGGACTGCTCTGTCTCATGGCCCAGGCCGGTCTGCCGGTGCCCGCTGAGACCGGTACGCGCATTCCTGTCTTCGAGAACGTCTTTGCCGACATCGGCGACGAGCAGTCGATTGAACAGTCGCTCTCCACCTTCTCCGCGCACATGACCAATATCGTCCGCATTCTGGCGGCCGCAGGACCCAAAACCCTGGTTCTGCTCGACGAACTCGGTGCAGGAACCGACCCCACCGAAGGCGCAGCCCTCGCCCGCTCGCTGCTCCAGGACCTCCTCGACCAGGACAGCATGGTCGTCGCCACCACGCATCATGGCGAGCTCAAGGTCTTCGCCCATGCCACCGACGGCGTCGTCAATGCTTCGGCCGAGTTCGACACTGTCACGCTGCAGCCCACCTACCGGCTGTTGATGGGCACGCCCGGTCGCTCCAATGCGCTCGCCATCGCCCAACGACTCGGCATGCCCGAGCGAGTCCTCGCCCGAGCACGCGACGCCGCGCCCACCGAGACCGCCTCCATGGAGCACCTGCTCGGCGAGCTCCAGCGCGAGCGAGACGCCATCGCCGACCAGGTTCGCGCCGAGCGCATCGCCCGCGAAGAGGCCGAGGAAATCCGCACCAATTTGGCCGAGCGGCGCGAGGCCATCGAGTCCGAGCGAGACGCTGTCCTGGCCAAAGCGGAACGCGCCATGGAAGACGAACTCGCCGCCTTCCGTCGCACAATGCGAGCCAGCCTCAAGGAACTCGAGAAGCAGCGATCACGCGATCAGGCCGAAGAACTCGCCGACCGTCGCGCCGATGAAGGCCGCGACCGACTGCAAAGAGTCCGCCGCGAACGATCCAAGCGTCGTCGCCAACGCACTGCTGCAACAACAGCAGAGCCTGCATTGCAACCCGACCGACTCGCTGCCGGCGACTTTATCTACCTGCGTGGATTGCCCGAGCCTGGCGAGGTTCTGACCGCCGTCGAAGACGGCGCACTCGATGTCCAGCTCGGAGCATTGCGCACCCGCGTTCGGGTAGAGCAAGTCGAGCGTCTAGCGCCTTCCGGCGCCCGATCCGCCAACACTGGCCGCCAACTCCGAGGCATGGGCGCGACCGTATCCAACATGCCCAAACCGCCCGTCGATCCTGGCTCCAAGATCGACCTCCGCGGACGAGTCACCGAAGAGGCCCTGCCGATGGTCGACTCGTTTCTCGATGTCGCCTATCGAGCCGGACAGAACCGCCTTGAAGTCGTCCACGGCAAGGGCACCGGAGCACTGCGCCGCGCAGTCCGCGAAATGCTACGCAAGCACCCCCTCGTGACGACCTTCGAAAGCGCCGAGCCCAAACAGGGCGGTGACGGCGTCACCATCGTCACCCTCGTCGGCTAACGCCGCGCAGGAACAGCCGCGATACTGTAGCCACCATGGTGCTCCGCCGAATTGCAGAAGCTATCGACCGCCGGCCCAACACGTACAACGTCCGCCGCAGCATCCTGCAAATCGCAGCGAACGATTTTGTCAACCAGCTCCCCAAGCGCAAAGGCCGTTCCGGGTCCTGGGGAGTCAGTGGTTGGGACGTGAGCAATCTCGCTCATCCCGCATTCTGGAGCATGGCCCTGCTCAGCCAGCGACGCAAACGATTCGCCATGACCCTGATCGGACAGGTCTACCAGGACCAGGCTGCCGTCCAACCCTACGTCCAGGAGAAACGCTCCACGGAGCAAGTCCTCACCGGACTCGAAGGCATCGACGCCGACTCCCTCGTCGGTTTCGTCGACGCCGCCGTGATGCTCTTCCAACCACCGGGCTCAAGTGGAGCTCCGTTGGTCCCCACAGATCAAGCCAGCGAAATCCTCCGGTTAGCCCTACTCCGGGGAGCCATGGTCGGAGAACTCCGCTCCGAAGAAGTCCGAGAAGCTTGGTCAACCGCCCATCCAGACCAGATCAACACGCACGGCCCCGAAGTCGCCTGGAAAAAGGCCCAGGGAAGAGCCGAAATGCTCCTCGAAGAATGGACCAAAGACCGAAAAGGCCAGGGCCGCCGCCTGATCTAGCAGAGCAGAGCACCCACGCCTCCAGCCCCCAGCGCCCGCCGCTCCCTGCCCTCCCTCCGTCATTCCTGCCCTCCCTCCGTCATTCCTGCGTAGGCAGGAATCACGAACCATCGAAGCCCATCAACGGCGACGCTCGCCAGCCGTCCCCCAGCCGTCGCCACGCGATCTCCCCTCCGACAACCTGGTCACACCCAACCCCGCTAGCATAAGAACATACATACTAACCAGACCCCAAAGGAACCCACCCCATGCCCAACCCCTACCACCTCCGAGCCAGGATCGACCGCCTCTGGCGACGCTCCGCCGAACACAACCCCGGCTACATCCGCGTCAGAGCCCTCGACACCATCGTCCGCGAACTCTTCGCCCCCACCAATCCCCAAGCCCGCCTCAACCACCAGCTCTACCTGACCACCGATCCCTACGACGTCGCCCGCCACAAGCTCCGCGACCTCTACGACACCCCCGAAGGTGCCCCCAGTTCCCGCTTCACGCGGGAGCCCGCTCCCTCCCTGCTGCTCCAAGAGGAAGACCCACTCGAAGAGGACGACGACCCCTGGTAATCCCCCAAACCGTCATTTTTCGAGCCGCGTTTTTTTTCTCACAGCGGATCACCCGCCCCCGGCCTCGCCGTGCGCCCCGCCCGGTCCCAACAAATGGCCCATCCAACCCCAACCACCCACAGCTACCCTCAGACCCATGGCGCGACGATCCAACCAACCATCCATGCACAGCATGACCTCCATGTTCGATACCGCCGACACCGTCGACCGCTCAGCCCCGCTCGCCGCCCGCATGCGACCGCGCACGCTCGACGAAATCGTCGGCCAAGCACATCTGATTGGCCCCGACGCTCCACTTCGCCGAGCGATCGAAGCCGATGCTGCCCCTTCCTGCATCCTCTGGGGACCACCGGGCAGCGGTAAGACATCCATCGCCCGAGTCATTGCCCGCGTCACGCACGCGCGATTCGCCACGCTCTCAGCCGTTTCAAGTGGTGTCGCCGACCTGCGCAACGTGATCGCCGCCGCCGAGGCCGGTCGCCGCGACGGTCTCGCCCGCACCATGCTCTTCATCGACGAGATTCACCGATTCAACAAGGCCCAGCAAGACGCCGTCCTCCACGCCGTCGAGGACGGCACGATCACCCTGATCGGCGCAACGACCGAGAATCCATCATTCGAAGTCGTCGCTCCATTGCTCAGCCGCGCCCGCGTATTCAAGCTGGAACCGCTCCAACACGACGACATCCACGCACTCCTCGTCCGGGCACTCAACGACGCCGACCGAGGACTCGCGCCCAACCCGCCGCTGATCGACCCGGAGGCGCTCGACGCCCTGGCCAACTACGGCGCAGGCGACGCGCGCGTCGCCCTCAACGCCCTCGAGGCGGCCGTCCGCGACGCGGCTGCTCGCGAAGGAACGGTGACCGTCGACACGGTAGCCACCGTCGCCCAGCGAGCCCTGCCCTACGACAAGGGCGGCGACGCTCACTTCGACACCATCTCCGCCTTCATCAAATCCGTGCGCGGCTCCGACCCCGACGCATCCGTCTACTGGCTCGCACGCATGCTCGAAGCCGGCGAAGACCCGATGTTCGTCGCTCGCCGGATCGTCATCCTCGCCGCCGAAGACATCGGCCTCGCCGATCCGCAGGCGCTGTCAGTTGCCGTCGCCGCCCAACAGGCGACCCACCTGATCGGCATGCCTGAGTGCACTCTCGTGCTCTCAGAAGCCGCCATCTATCTCGCCAACGCGCCCAAGAGCAACTCTGCCATGAAGGCCTACAGCGCCGCCGCCGGCGCCGTCCGCCAACACGGAGCGCTCCCTGTCCCGCTCCACCTGCGCAATGCCGCCACCGGACTCATGGCCGCCCACGGATACGGCAAGGGATACCGGTACGCTCACGACTACGAAGACGCAATCGCTCCCGAGCAGCAACACCTGCCCGACGCGTTACAGGGTGCCGTGTTCTACGAATCAACCGACCGGGACGCAACACAATGAAGCCCCGCCAGCAATTCGACGGCGTGACCCCCGCTGCGATCAACGCGGCGGCCGCCCTCTTCAACTGCGAAGCAGAGCGCCAGCCCTACGATCTCCCCAACGACGATCAGGGAGTCTGGGCCGTCAACTATCGCGCCGAGAGCGGCAACATCCGCATGATCCTCTGGCCCGCAATCAACCGAGTTGATGTCGCCGTCGGACCACACATGTGGGTCGTCAAGGGAGTCCAGGAGGTAGAAGTGATCAACGACCTGGAAGTCATCGCCCGCTTCGGCCAAAACGGAGTCATCACCATCGCCCTCAACGGCCAGGTCGTTCTGACGACCACCTCCCCCTCCCTCCCCGCTTCCCCCCTTGCGAGGGAAGCTGCCGAAGGCTGATGGGGGGTCCCGGAGCGACCGCCGACCGGAGCGACCACCTAGATTCTCAGCCAGCCTCAGGAATCGGTATCCCCCGCAACCGAGACAGATCATCCAGGAACCGACCCAGCATCGTCGCCGTCGCTCCAAAGATCCGGTGCCCCTCAAACCAGTACTCGCGCAGGTGAAACACCTCGCCGTCACGCTCCCGACGCTCAAACGTCACATTGGCCGGATCGAGCAGGTGCGACAGTGGGGGCGTAATCACCTCGCCCACTTCAATCTCCAGCGGGCGGAACGGATACGGCGCACGATCGATCAGCCCCACATACGGCGTCACATGAAAGTTCGACATCGTCCGATAGTGCGACTGCTCGCCCAACACCTCGACATGCTCGGCTCGCAATCCAACCTCCTCATCCGCCTCACGCAGAGCGGCAGCCATGGGATGCTCGTCGGCCGAGTCCAGCGCTCCGCCGGGAAATGAAATCTCGCCCTTGTGATGCTCAACCTGCTGCGATCGCACAGTCAGCACGACCTCGGGATCGTCATACGGCAACATCGCAATCAACACCGCCGCCCGCCACTTGCCAATATCCGGAGGCAGCGTCTGAATGTCATGCACCGCCGCCGCCTGCCGGACCTCGCCAAGAGCCGCACCCTCATGCTCGCGATCAACGTAGTCAGGCATCAGTTCGCCTCTTCCATCACATTCCTGTCGGTCATTCCCCTCTCCCCCCCTTGCGGGGGGAGATGTCACGGAGTGACAGAGTGGGGGTCGGCCGCCTCCGAGCAGAGGAGTGTCACCACGTCCTTAGCCGGGAGAGCAACCCAACGCCATTCCCCGAACGCAACCGCTAGTGCGTGCCCTGGGCCGCCATGACCGTCGGCATGCCCTGCATCCCGCGCAACGTGTTGATCTCACCGCGATGCCCGTTGAAATGACCCATCATGTGCAACGAGATCGCCTCACCGACACTCTCGGTGCCGTTCCGGGCCGGAATCTCGCGCTCCAGGTCCTCGTCAGTGGCATTCGCCAGGAACTGCGATGTGCGCTCAAACACAGTCTCCTGGTATCCGCCCAATGCTTCAATGTCGGACACATGGATCTGCTGAGCATCCTCGTCCGGCATGCCCGCGCCAATCCCGTCATACGGCAGTCCGGTCCGAGAAGCCCACTCCTCGTTCCAGATCTCCGGCTCGCCGCTGACCCGACTGATGATCAGGTCCTCAATCCGCGTCGTATGCCACAGACACCATGCAATCGAGTGACTGCCCTGCTCCGGGACAAAGTGAAGCTGCTCGTCAGTCCCATTGCGGGCATCAATCAATGCCGAATGCGTGAAATCAAGGCTGCGTTGGATGAAAGAGACGGTACTCATGGTTTCCCCCTGTACTCAGACCCGAGTCTAAGCGCCAACCATCGCCGGGTGTAGCGGGGAGCCTCGAATCGGCGACTACAGTCGCTCGTCAGCCGCCAACCTCCGACTCATTTGTCTCTCCCCCTTCTCCCCCCTTGCGGGGGAGATGCCGCAGGCAGAGGGGGGTCCGTCCCCAGCTCACGCGCTCATGTAGGACGAAGCAGTCCCCACACATCCCGCGAGTGATCCACCTGACATCTCCGCCACGGCCCAATCGCGGCAAACAACCTACAACCACTCATACCCGCAGAGACCGGACCACATCACCTTCATGATCCACCGTCTCTACAGATCGACCATTTGGATATCGGCTGTCGTCCGCCGCCTCAGGATAAAACTGCGCACAGTACGCCCGATACGGCATGATCTCCCCGTCCGATCGACACAGCCGAGGACGCCGCTGATAGCGCTTCCGGCTCCAGATCGTTACGTCCTGCATCACGTCATGTCGTTGCAACCAGACACTGAACTTGCTGAACAGGGCGGCGCGGACCCGGCGCGGAAGGAATCCCATGCCGACAAATCGGCGATTGGGGACTCGCTGCTCGCTGAACTGACAGGCGATCGTGAAGTCGATCACGTCGCCATCGACCGGTGTGGCCATCACATGCAACCGGCCTTCGAGTCCGATCTCGTTCTCAAAGAAGTCCACCCGCGAATAGCCGAGACCACTGACCAACACATGAGCCATGAAGTCGACCGTCAGGGCGGTAACGCCGGCAAGTTTGATGGCGCGCCTGAAGTGGAACTGACTTCTCAGTTCATGCTGCTCGAGCAACACGCTTCCTACCTGGTACGTGTCCCTGTATCCGTGGACGTAACTCAGGTGACCCATATCAACGGAGTTCTCTGTCGTCTCCTGCGGATGCCCTCGGAATCGCATAGTCAGCATCTGCAGCTTGCAGAGATCAACAACGTCCTCCGGATCCCACGGCAGATCCCATTGCGGCTTCCGACCATCGATCCCCCACCAGGCGAAGACCATGCCGGCGATCTCCTGCGTCTCAAAGACCCGCAGCGTTGCCCTTCTCGGAGGAGGGGCATTCGGTGTAGCGACACATTGACCACTCGTGCCAAACTCAAACCCGTGGAACGGACAGACCAGACGCCCGTCGCAGACACGCCCGCCGGCATCCGGTCCGAGATACGAACCGAGATGCGGGCAATAGGCTTCGGCGACACAGATGCTTCCATCATCGTCACCCCAGACGACGATCTCCTCACCCATCCAGGTCAGTTGCAAGAGCTTCGATTTAGCAATCTGCTCTCGGCTGGCCACGTAGTACCAACCCTCGGGAAACGGGTATGGCGTTCGTTCGCGCGTCTGCTCCAATTGGTCAACCAACACGGTCCAGCACTCCCACTCAAAAACCTCAGCGCACTCGCTTGCGCGTCTCAGTCTGAACTCTCTCTTTTCAGCAGTTCACGTCGGTCCCTTACAGCTTGACGGTATCGCATTTGAATACCCATTTGGCCGATTGCCGAGCGGCCCCACATGCAAATCGGGAAAGCGTAGGCAGTCGACCGGGGTCGAAGTGACTCACAGATAGCAATGCCAGGGCTGTTGGCGATGCGACGGAAAGTCCGGCGTTTGTTCAAGGGCGCATGTTATGGCCAGCGAACGACATGCTGCCTCATCTGTAGGCAGGAACGGGCTCGAACGAGTTCCCGTTAATCCTCAAGCGCCGCATCAAGTTCTTCCCAGGACCGCTCCAGCGCCGAGCGCAACCGCATGTTTTGATACGCGCCCCAGATCGTCATGGCGGGCGGGACTAACAATGTAGAGATGATCAATGCGTATGCAATCGTGATCGCCGCCGTAATGCCAAACTGTTGTGTCGCCACCGTCGGAGCAAACGCCAACACACCCAGACCGATCGCCGTCGTCAACGCCGAACCCAACAGTGCCGACCCCGTCGTTGCCAGCGTGCGAATCGCCGCCTGCTCGGGATTCCGAGTCCGCGCGAACTCCTCGCGATATCGCTGGATCACGTGGATCGTATAGTCCACTCCGATGCCAATCGACAGCGCCGTAATGATCGAGGTCGTCAACGTGTACGGAATCCCCACCAGCGCCATCGTGCCCAACACCCAGAGCAGCACCAGCACAATCGGCCCCACTGCCACTAGCGCCAGCGCCGGCTGTCGCAGCGTTGTCCAGTAGAACACCATCAGAATCAGCAACGCTACCACAATCGTCACCGCGATCGACTCCGTCTGCCTGCTCGTGATTTCATCCGTCACCGCCACCGACATGACGCCATCAGACGTCGCCGTGATCGCCTCATCATCGCCCTGCCAGATCTCCTCGATATCAGCCTGGAGCAGCCGGACTTTGTCGGCATCGAGTCCATACGCAGGGAACTGCAGGAGGATGGTATCGACCTCGGACGGCCGATTGACCAGATAGTTGGAAATCGTTGGATGGCGTAGCTCAAGCTGATCGAGGAACGATTGCATCTTCGCAGGCACGAGCACTAATCCAGCAGTTGCTTCTGAGTAGAGCGCCGCAAGTTTGTCATCGAACCGATCTCCGGGCTCGCCGCTATTGTCGACCCAGTCCAGCGCCAGCAGCTCGTATGAATTCTCAATCGGTCCGGCCGCCGCGACTGGCCTGCGCTGTTCGTCCTCAAACGCGAGCCGTAGGTCCTGCAGATTCAGGAAGGTTCTTGTGTCCGTCGCCTCCGCCTCGATCACGATGTTCGCGATCTCCGTCGATCCGCCAAACGCTGCGTCTAGCGTGTTCAGGTCTGCCAACGCGTCTCCGCCCGACGGTAAGACATCATGAATGCTAAATCGCGCCTCAATGTTCGTCGAGGCGATCCCAAGCACGACCGTCACGACTGCCACCGCAACGATGTACGGCATCGGCCGTCGAGTGACCGATCGGCCCAGCGCTTCAGCCAGCGGTCCAATCCTCGGAATTGCATCGGCAACCAGCGTCGGCGGCTTCAGGTCTCCACGAGCTTCCTTGCGCTGATCAAGAATCGCTCGAGCCGCCGGAATCAGGGTCAGCATGACGATCAGGCTCATGCCCACGCCCAAGCCGGCCACGATACCGAAGTCCCCGATCGCCGGAATCGGCGAGATCAATTGGACCAACAAGCTACCGATCGTCGTCACAGCCGCAAGCAACAGCGGCACCATCACGATCCGCATGCTCGCTCTCAGTGCCTCGATCACCGGCGTGTCGCCCAGCCGCTGTTCGCGATAGTGCGAGAGCGCCTGGATCGCATAGTCCACCGTCAGGCTGATCACAATGATCGGAATCATCACCGAGATCCCGCTCGGACGGCCGGTGATCCCAAGTCCATTTGGACCCAGCCAGCCCTCGGCCCCAACTAGCCAGATCAGCGACACCACAAGTCCACCGAGTGTCAGTAGCAAATCCGACAGCGACCGCAAGAAGAACAGCAGCAACCCCGCGATCAGCAACAGGGCGATCCCAATCAGCGGCGCTGTGCCGGTTCGGTTCGCCTCCGTGTACTCATCCTCGACCACCGCCGGCGAAACACTGCTCACGCGCAACGGACCCTCATCGGCAACGGTCAACTCGTGAATCCGAAGTTCGGCAGCCGATGGTCGTTCGTCGCCCGTATCGCGCAGCCGGATCGTGGTCACCGCAATCGACGTGCCATCTTCATCGGTGCCTGTCATCGCCATCAACGCGGCCCGGATTTCCGGTGCAGAGCTGACATCATCGATCGCGTCTTGCGAGACCCCGTTGAAATCCTCCGCCTGCAGCGCCGCGCCGATTACCGATGCGGGCGTGATCGCCTGGTGACCGCTGACTAGCAACGGCTGCACATCCGGTTCGTGGAGGATGCGATCGGTCAGATCGACCATCTGGGCGAGCGCCTCCGGCGTCAGCGCTTCCCCTCGAAAAATTACGGTTGCAGAGATAATCCCGCCCGACTCACCGAATAATTCGCTAATCTCCTCCATCGCCAGCGCGATCGGACTGTCAGGCGGGAGGAAACCGTCGGTCTCGTCAATCTCTGCACGCTGCGCTGCACCGGCAGCCAGCACAATGGTGATGATCAAAATGACAGCAAGCGTGACATACGGACGAACCGTGATCAGCCAACTCAAACGGTCAAGTAGGTGTCCCATCGAACGTCACGTTAGCAGGCGAAACACATCGTCCGTACGCAGCATCCAGGGGAAAAGCGAGGAGATCGGCTCAACTCAAGAGAGCGGCGGATACTGTGAACGAGCAGGCATTTGCATCGAACGCGTCAATCGTCGCAACCTAGTCCTCTGTCGATCGGGTGCCCCTAGACTGCCACCGTGGCGCAGCTCAACTACACCCGCTCGCACTCACCACGACAGGAACTGAGATGGACATCGCCGCACTGGGCAAGTCTCCCAACGCCGACCCGTTAGTACAGACGATCATGGAGTACGACCTGGCTCGTCACATCGTCGAACTTGACGCCTATGGCTTCACCGTTATCCCACCCGAGAAGATGGGCACCTCGCCCGGCTTCGCCGATCGACTGCGCGATGCCATCCTCAACACCTACCAGCGTCGCCACGACGTCGAGGTCGACGACTGGCGCACCGCCGACATGCCCGCCCCAAACGAGCGCGCCTGGCAACTCATCGACGAGGACGACGCGGTCACCGAGGCAGTCCTAAATCCGGTCGCTCTGGCGATGGCTCGCTGGCACTGCGGACAGAGCGCCGTGCTCGGCGGCACATCATCGATCATCAAGCCGCCGCACGAGAAGAACTACCTCGGCATCCACAACGACACACACGGCGTGCCGCCGCCCCAGGCTGCCTACACGCACTTGGTCAACACGAGTTGGATCCTCACCGACTACGACTCGCGCGAGGATGGTCCGACCGTCTTCGTGCCCGGATCGCATCGTTGGGGCCGCGCCCCTGCGCCGCACGAGACCAATTTCTGGGAAGAAGGCGCAGTTCTCGATCCGGTCCCGATCCAGGCCAAGGCCGGATCACTCGCGGTCTGGGGCGGCAACACCTGGCACGGCGCCATGAACCGTATGAGCGTCGGCCTGCGCGTCACACTCGTCCTGGTCTGGATGCGCCCCTACATGAAGATGATCAACCAGTGGGACGACGGAGCAGTCTCACCCGAGCGGCTGGAACGCTACCCCGAGCTACACAAGATCCTCGGCTACGACCATCCCTACCCGTCCCGAGAGTCGATCCGCAACCCTGAGAACGTCGGTCAAATGATGGCCGTCGGCCAGGATCAGTTCGCCTAGCCCCTGTTCCTTTTTCCCCTCCCCCCCTGCGGGGGAAGATGTCACAGAGTTACAGAGGGGGGGTCGGCTGGCGACGAACAGATAGGGCCAACAGGCAGGGACCCCTCTCTGCCCCCGGGTCAAGCCCGGGGCAGGCTTTCGGCATCTCCCCGGCAAGGGGGGAGAAGAGGAGTTCTTTGCAGGCATCCAAGCCGACGGAGGCGCCCCGTTCAGCCTCAGATATGCAACTCGTGCCGCTGCTCGGCGATCCGGAACACGATCTTGTTGCTCGGCGACTGTGACGGGAACGAGTTGATGATGCGTTTCGGCGGCTTCGTGGCGAATTCAAGCTTGAAGTAGTGGACCATCATCAGCATGTTGAGCGCTAGCTGGACCTCCGACCATCGGAAGCCCATGCACGCGTGCGTGCCTAGCCCGTACGGAGCGTAGCCCGTGCTGAGGTGTTCATTGCGCGGCGGCAGGTAGCGATCAATGTCGAACCTCAGCGGCTCGGGGAACACGTCCTTCATATAGTGGGAGGCCGTTGAGGCCACAACGACTCTGGCGCCCACCGGCAACTCAAAGCCTTCGACGACGCATGTGTTCATGATGTGCTTCATCGCCATCGCCACGATCGGATACATCCGCAACGTTTCCATCAGCACTCGATGGGTCACGTCGATGTTTTGCGGCCGGATGTCCTCGCCGTCAATCTCCCCATTGGCGAACAGCGCATCGGCTTCGGCGGTGACACGCGCATACAGGTCGGGGTGGCTCACCAACGCGTACATGGCGAGCCCAAGCTGATCGCCGAGATACATGCTGGCCATCAGCATCGTCCCCAGCGGCACATTGAGATCCGACTCCGGCAGGAACTGCGGATCGCTCGCATTGAGCCCGAGATAGCCATCCGCCACGTCCTGCGGCTTGCCCAGCCGTTGAGCGGGAGTATGGGTCCGCTGAATCCGTTCGATTAACTCAGTGACCATTTTTGCTTTGCGCCTGACTGTCGGCGTGTGCAACATGAAGTTGGGCAGGACCTTCAACAGTCCGACGTTGAGTGCGCGCACCTTGTAGTCGATGACGTCGTTGATGATGTCCTGCGTTTCGGTGCTGATCAGCAGAGGCGAAATCTGCGTGTTCATCAGCACACGCAAGTCGCTCGACGCTTTCAGTTTGTCGTCCACCTTCCAGGTCGCCAAATGCGTCCGCGCGTTGCGTTGGACCTCGGCGATCCGGTTCGTCAACGACTCGCGCGAGTATGACGGCTGCATGGCCTTGCGGTAACGGAAGTGGTCGGCCCCGTCCATTGAGTGGATCGAGCGCGACACGCCGTAGATTTCCTCAAGTCGCTGAAAGTACTCCTTGGCCCGAAAGTGCATCCGTCCATGCTTGTGCGCCCACTGGTTCGTCTCTGGACTGGCCAGGTAAATCGTGCGCTCCTTTTGGAACGGTGGCGTCATCTCAAACACGGGACCGTGCTTGGCGGCCAGGTCGGCAAACAGCGCCGGCAGGTTGCCTTCGCGCATGTGCTTGTTAAACAGCAAGTCCCGCAACGGCGCCTTGGGAACCGGCTTGGTCAGCGGTGGCCGCTGCAGCAGCGGAGCCGCCACGCTCTGCGTCACCGCATTGCCGATCGACCGACCGATCTCGTCCAGGTTGCTGATGAACTCAACCCGTTTCCGAGCCTCTTCATCGAGCTCGAAGATGTAGCCCATGACGCCGCAGGCGTTGACCAGGCTGATGATGATCATGTCCCGAGGATCGGGGAGCTCGTTCTCGTAGATGACGCGGCTGATCCGGGTTCGCACGAAGTCGACGACGGAGCCATCGCGAGAGCTCATGTACTCGTCCAGTTGGCCCATGTTCGGGGCCAACGTCCAGAACTCTCCGGCGTGGTGCAGCAAAATCCCGTGCTCAACGAGGCGCTCAAGCCGTGAGTCGATGATCGATTCCGCGCGAGGCGCAAGCCGTTCGATCCAGTACTGGACGTTATGTCGCTCGTCCTCGCCGGCGATTTCTGCCAGGATTGGGTCAAGCACCGGGTCGCCCGTCTTAGTGTCGTCCAACAGGAACAGTGACTCGGTGTCCGAGTCCACCCGATTCATCAATGACAGTTGGGCCACCGCCGCGCCCGCGACCGTACAGTTCAATGCCCAACCCGGTACCTGATAGAAAAAACCGCTCTCCTCGTTGAGGAGCATCAGGATGAGGTCCTCGGTCAGGTACAGATTCTTGGTTGTCGTGTCAGCAGTCGCGGTTGTCATCGGTCAGTCTCGACATGAATCGCAGTGTCCATTGGTGCTCGCTATACCAACCTCAATCGTAGTCCAATCATGAAGAGGCAGTCCACGATCACGACTGGAGTTGATCGACTGGAGTTGATTGTCACTTGACACGTTCAGCCACTCACGAAGCGACGTGCTAACGCGCGGTCACATAGATGCTGACAACCCATGCTTGGCGCGCCGGCATTCCCCGCTCCCCCTTTGCAGGGGGAGCTGCCGAAAGCCTGCCCCGGGCTTGATCCGGGGGGTGAGGGCGTCCCACTCCCCATCGACTACGCCCTAAACCACCCATACGGTTGTTCGCTCCCCATTTGAACACGCCTCAGGTCAGTTTGAAACCCTCATAGCCGCTGGACGCGACTTCCTCCAGACGCTCGCGATAACGCGGCGCGCCGCCCGGGTAGATCTGATAGCGGATGGTGTCGTGACCCTCGACGTTTGAGTTGTAGCCGGTGAACCAACTCTTGACCTTGCTCATGAGCTGGAACTGGTACATCTCCTGGACGTGCTGCAGCCACTCCAACTCGGCGTCCTCACGCGACTCCACCCGCCGATAGCCGTGGTCGCGCATGTAGCAGAGCAGGTCGGTAATCCAGTCAACCGAGGTCTCAATCCCACGCGGATAGTTGGTCGACACTGAACCGCCCTGCGGACCACTGAGCATGAGTAAGTTGGGGAAACCTGTTGTGCCCATGCCGAGGAATGTGTCCGGTCCGTCGGCCCACTGATCGCGCAACGCGACGCCGTCCACGCCGGTGAAACTGATCCGGTCGAAGGCGCCGGTGATCGCGTCAAAACCCGTGGCGTAGATGATCAGGTCGAACTCAAACTCCTGATACGTCGTCTGCACGCCTTTCGGCGTGATCCGTTCGATCGGAGTCTCATTGATATCGATCAGGTGCACGTTCCCGCGGTTATAGGCCTCGAAGTAGTGGGTTTCCAGAGGCACCCGTCGAGTGCCAAAGCCGTGATCCTTGGGGATCAACTTTTCGGCCGTCATCGGATCGTTCACACGCTCGCGGATCTTGTTGGCGATGAACTCGGAGTATTCAGCATTCGCCTCCGGATTGATGCCGACATCGATGAAGTTGCTCATCCACTTGCTAAACCCTGGGGTTTCGTAGAGCTTCTGCCAGAGCGTCAGCCGTTCCTCCTCGGGCACATCGCGGAACTTGCGCGGATCCGGTCCGTGTAGGAAGCCGCCGGGAGTCTGCCGGCAGATCTCGAAGATCTCGTCATAGGACGCCTTGATCTGCGCCTGGGTCGGCTGGTCGATGGGCGCGTTGTGCAGCGGAGCACACCAGTTTGGACGGCGCTGGAACACGGTCAGCTCACCGACCTTGTCGGCGATCTCCGAGATCACCTGCACGCCGGTTGCACCCGTACCAATCACCGCAACCCGTTTGCCGTCCAGCTCGACCGGATCATGCGGCCAGTAGTACGTGTGCCAGGCCTCGCCCTCGAAGCTGTCGACACCTTCAATGTTCGGCAAGGTCGCCGCCGAGAGCATCCCGATGGCGGTCAGCAAGAAGCGTCCGGTGATCTCGCGGCCGTCTTCCAGGTGCACGGTCCAGAAACTGCCTTCTTCGTCGAACGAGGCCCCAGCCACTTTGCAGCCGAACTGCATGTGCCGGCGTAAATCAAACTTGTCAACCACGTGATTCAAGTACCGAAGCGTCTCCGGCTGACCGGCAAAGTGTTCGCTCCACTCCCACTCGTCCAGAAGTTCCTTGGAGAAGGAGTAGCCGTAGGTGTAGCTCTCTGAGTCGAACCGCGCGCCGGGATATCGATTCCAGTACCAGGTCCCTCCGGGACCATCCGCCGCCTCGAGCACGGTGGCGTCGATACCCAACTCTTGCAGCCGGTACATCTGGTAGATGCCTGCGACTCCGGCGCCAATGATGATCGCTTCGTGTTGTGGTTGATCTTGGTCCGTCATCAAATGCTCCTTCGTTCCGGCTAGACAGAGGCTAGTCCGTTGCGCGCTCGTCAACAACGGAGTCCGTGCATCCAACCCGCTATGTTGGCGATCCTGAGCGGCGGTGACCAGTGAGCATCGATCTGGCGACCATTCACACGGTCGTCGAAGGCGACGGCGAACGGACCTTTCTTCTGCTCAACGGAGCAGGCCAGAGTCTGCGCACCCGGGATTACGTCGTACCGAGTTTGCTCGATGCAGGCCGTGTTATCCGCTTTGATCCGCCTGGAGTTGGAGAAAGCTCGACTCCCAACAAACCCTACTCCTTCGAAGAACTCAGCCAGGCTGCACTACAGCTTGCCGAGCCGCATCGCACTGACAAGCTAATCGTCGTGGGCCACGCCTGGGGAGCGCGCGCAGCGCAAGTCATCGCCCGTGACTACCCACCGGACGGTGTCGTGATCGGATCGGGAGGCGGGAAGTTTCCACCGCTGGCATCGGCGGCGGATGTGCAAACAGCGACCGAGGGTCCCGACGGCGAAGAGACCGAACACGCCTGGAACCAGCGCTTCGAACGAGCCCACTGCGCGCCGGGGTTCAGCGATCGCGATCGCGAACGAGCCAACTGGCTCTTCCAGCTTGCGAGAACAACTCCGAGCGAGCGAGCCGTCGTCGTCGGAGCAATCGAGCGAACGCCGATCGACTCCTACTGGGGCCGGTTCGATTGCCCGGCCTTACTTCTCTACGGCGCCGACGACAAGGTCGGCCATCCGGAAAACGCCGAGGATTTGCATAGCGCCCTGCCGAACTCAAAACTGGTCTACATCAAAGACGGCGGCCACTTCGTCATCGTCGAGCAGGCCGAGCGATTCGCCACGGAGATTCTTGACTGGATCAATGAGCTGGCGCTTTAGCATCAGCGACGACCTTTGGCGTCCGAGAGTCAACGCAAGGAGCACCGGATGACCACGACAGTCGACACACGACAAGGCAAACTGCAAGGCAAACAGGAAGATGGACTACACGTCTTTCGCGGCGTCCCCTTTGCTGCGCCGCCTGTGGGTGATCTGCGCTTCCGCGCCCCACAGCCTCATCCCGGCTGGAGCGGTGTACGCGATGCCAGCGAGTTCGGTCCAATCGCGATGCAGCGACCGAACGTGGCGCTCGATCAAATGATGGGCGGAGTAGCGCAGCCGCTGAGCGAAGATTGCCTGTTCCTCAATGTCTGGACGCCGGGACTCGATGACAACGCGCGTCCAGTGATGGTCTGGATTCATGGCGGAGGCCTGACAATCGGGTCAGGCTCCGAGACCTACTACACCGGAGCGAACCTGGCCGCTCGTGGGGACGTGGTCGTCGTGACAATCAACTATCGACTTGGAGTGCTCGGATTCACGCATCTGCCGGTGCTTGGTGAGACAAACTTTGGCTTGCGCGATCAAGCAGCCGCGCTTGAGTGGGTGCGCGACAACATCGGCAACTTCGGCGGCGACCCCGGCAACGTGACCATCTTTGGCGAGTCTGCGGGAGGTCTGGCCGTGGCCGCGCTGATGGCGTCGCCTCGGTGTGAGGGCCGGTTCCAACGAGCCATTGTGCAGAGCGGCGGTGTCCGCCGCAATGTCGCCGCGGAGAGCGCCGCACAGGTCGGTCAGGCAATCTGCGACCATCTCGGCCTGAGTCACGACGATGCAGACGGATTGCGTGCCATTGACGTGGAGGCGATTCTCGATGCCCAGCACAACGTCGTCCTGACGACCGACGACGAACAGAGCGCCGGTGGAGCGGTCGGCGAGCCGACTGCGGCGCCGGTCGTCGATGGCGACTTCTTGCTGGAGCCTCAGCTCGAATCCATCGCAATGGGTCGCGCGGCCGGTATCTCGTTGCTGATCGGCACCATGGACGAAGAGTGGAACCTGTTCGGAGCACTGGCGCCCTCAGACCCGCCGAGTGAAGCGGATGTCGTGCAACGACTCGATCTGCTGCTGGGCGACGGACGCTCGGCCTACGACACCTATCGGAGAGCCCGTGAACGACGAGGAGAATCCGTCGCGCCACCTGCGATCCTCAACGCAGCCTCAGGCGACTCGTGGTTCATTGTCGCCAGCGAACGGCTGGCCGACTCGCAGTCGCAGCATCAGCCACAGACTTTCTCGTACACCTTCGACTGGGAGTCCCCGGCGTTCGGCGGGGTGCTCGGCAGTTGCCACGCGCTGGACATCCCGTTCATGTTCGGCACGCAGGGACTCATGCCAGAGTTCGCCGGCTCGGGTCCCGAAGCGGACGCATTGGCCAACAGCGTCATGGACGCCTGGATCGCCTTCGCACATTCCGGAGACCCATCCACTCCCAACCTGGCCTGGCCCGCCTACAACACCACCACGAGAAGCCGAGTGATGCTCGGGCCAAACATCCGCGTCGAAGACCACTGGCGTGCCGAGGAACGATCAGTCTGGGAGGGCGTGATCTAGTCACGGCTCACCTCCCAGTTCCCGATTCCCCTCTCCCCCCTTGCGGGGGGAGAAGTCACGGAGTGACAGAGGGGGCCGGTCGGTGGCTACCAGATAGAAATTGCGGACAGGACCCCCTCTGCCTTCGTCATCTCCCCCGCAAGTGGGGAGAAGGGGAGGAATCCGTCAGTCACTGCAAAGAGGGGCGGGGAATTGCGTTCTGTCGAGCCTGAATTCGTGGCACCAAGTGAACGACCTTAGCGCAGCAACCGATCCGCCAGCTCGACGAAGTCCCCGACGATCATGTCCGGCTGATACGCCGATTCCTCCGTCGGCAACCGATACCGATCCACATATGCCGACCTGAACCCACAAGTCTGCGCGCCGAGGATGTCGAACGCGTGCGCTGCAACCATCATGACCTCGCCTGGTTCGCACTCCAACCGCTGCAGCGCCTTCCGATAAATCCCAGGCGACGGTTTGAACGCGCCGACCTGCTCCACGGAGATGACTGCATCGAACGTCACCGGTACGTTGTTGGCCAGCAACGATTCCAGGTACCACTGCTCACCATTGGATAGCGCGACAAGGCTGTAACGCTCCGCCAACGACCGCAGTCCGTCAATCGCATCCGGATACGGTTGCAGACCGTGATAGACCTGCATGAACTCTGCAACCTCGTCGGCGGTGTAGCTCACGTTGTGCAGCTTCAGACAGTAGACGAATGCGCGGCGGCAGGTCTCCAGATAGCCGCTGTGGCCGAGCATCAGCAGGTTGTCCTGGTACTGCTCAATCCGCTGCCGCGCCCGCCAATCGGCGTAGAACGCATCACCCGTCATCTCCGAGCCACGCGCCGCCAGGAACTCTCCAGCCGGACCAGCCAGACTCCCCGTCAGGTTCAGGACCGTGCCAAAGATGTCAAAGGTCAGAAACTTCACTCGCTCAAGCGACCCATCAGCCATACGACGCCTCTCCGACTAGAACCAGTCTGCGACCGCTTCGTCGATCAAGATATCCGCGCACTCTGAACTGAGGCCTTACCACCGACTAGTGCTGCAAGGCGTTACGCCTGGTCGAAATAGACATCCTGGAATCGCGGTCGGCCGAGTACGTCCTGCCAGAATCCCTTGACATGTTCCTGGAATGCCCAGGTCGTAACCGTCGTGCAGATCGGAGCAATCCAGGGCTCTTCATCCAGAATCCGGTTGAATTCGTCGAGCAGCGCCTGCCGTTTGGCTTCACTGTCGGCGGTTGGCCAACCGTTGATCATCGCCTGGTACTCGGGCGAGTCGTACACGCAGGAGTTCGGGACTCGCATCTGGAAGTTCATCAGCGGAAGCGATTGCGGGTTCATTGCATAGAACGAGAACAGTGCCATGTACATCGCTTCATGCGTGCCTGCCAGGAAGTTGTCCAGCCACGTCGAAAACTCCATCGACACCGGTTCGATGTTGATCCCAGCCAACGCCGCATCCTGCTGGATGATCTGCGCCATCTGTACTGCCTCTTGCTGGAAGCCGATGCTGGCAACAGGCAGCGGGGGCGTTCCGTCGGGATAACCAGCTTCGGCGATCAGTTGCCTGGCTTCCTCGACATTGAAGTAGTCCCGATCCAGTGATGCGTCGTAGCCCGGCGAGAACTCCGGCCAGATCACATTCTTTGCGTCGGACAGGCCTTCAAACAGTTCTTCCGTGATTCGTTTGCGGTCGATCACTCGGTACAACGCCTGCCTGACTCTTGGGTCGTCCAACAGCGGATGTCCGCCGCCGCGACCTGTACCAACCATGCCCATCACCCAGAGCAAGTTGGTTGGCGGCGCCAGTTCAACGCCGAAGTCGTCATCCTCGGCGAAGCTCGCGTACTGCGACTTCGGCAAGTCATAGATCATGTCGAGCTCACCGCCGCGCAGCGCCAGCGTCATCGAATCCGCATCCTGGAACGAGTGCCATTCAAGTGCGTCCAGCCAGGCCCGATCATAGAAGTTGTCATCCCGATCAGCGCGTGCATACACGTCAATTTGGTACGAGTCCGTATCGAACTTGAACGCACCGCTGGCGTTGACCTGGGTATAGCCCTCAAGTCCAGGGATCGCGTCCGCGTCGTGGATGTTGGCAAACTGCAGCGCGTCGAAGATCACTTCGCCGGGCCAGGCCAGGTCGAGCTGTAGCGTCGTCTCGTCGATCGCCGTGATTCCGCTCACAAACGTGTTGAAGATGCTCCTGACCTGGCTGTTCGCGACATCCTCGTCGTCCATCCGCTCCAGACTCTTCTTCACCTCCTCCGCCGTCATCGGTTTGCCATCGTGGAACTTCTGCCCCGCGCGCAGCGTGATGGCCAGTACCGTTTGATCGTCGTTGAACTCCCAGCTCTCGGCCAGGTGTGGCTGCGGCGTCAAGCCCTCGGGACCGTACTTGGTCAAGGAGTCCCAGACCGCCTGCCCGAAGACGATATCCGCCGAGTACGGCGCACTGAAGTTCGCCGGCGATCCCACGATGCCGAGCCGCAGCGTGCCGCCACGCTTCTGCTCGTCCGGGTCTTCGGCTTCGGCAACTTGCTGTTGCTGCTGAGCTTGCTGTTGAACTTGCTGCTGCTGAGCCTGTGCTTCTTCGGCGGCTGCCTGTGGTTGCGCGGCTTCTTGCTGTTGTTGTTGCTGCATGGCCTGTTGCTGGGCCTGCTCCTGCACAACCTGTTGCTGCTGCTCTTCCTGCATCGACTGCTGTTGTTGCTCTTGCTGGGCCTGCTGTTCGGCGACCGCCTGCGGCTGGTCGTCAGTGTCATCGTCGCCACCACAACCGACCAACGCCAGTCCAGCCGCGCCCACGCCCGCCCGAGCGCTCGCCCTGAGCACGCTTCTGCGGCTCAGTCGCTGATTTCGGATTCGGCTCCACTGCTTGTTGCTCACGGTCGGTCTCCATTCGTGCCCTCGGCTCGCACACGCCAACCGTTCTGTCTCGTGGCCTGAGGCTACCGATTCGCAGTTGGGCTCGTACTTGGGCTTCTTTGCATCGCTATCGGATATCCACGTCGAGCGGACGCTGATCCCCGCTCCCCCTCGCAGGGGGAGCTGCCGAAGGCTGAGGGGGTCCCGCTCCCCATCGGCGAGGTCATGTCACAATCAACCGTCGTGTGACCACCTCATGAGAACAGGTGCTTGAGAGCAGTGGAGACAGAGCGTCTAGTCAGCGATGCCGACGGTGCGGGTCGATCGCTTCGACCACCGAATCGGCGAGGAAGTTGAGCGAGAGCAGGATCAACGACAGGCCCAACGTGGGGAAGAGCACGAACCACCAGTGGCCGGCAAACAGCCAGCGCCGACCGTCGCTCAGGATGATGCCCAGCGTCGGTGTCGGCGGCGATGCGCCCAATCCCAGAAAGCTCAGCGTCGCCTCGGCGATCACGGCGAAGGCCATCGCCAGCGCGCCCTGGACCAGCAGCGGCGGCAGCGCGTTCGTCGCGATGTGACGACCCACGATCCGAGGCGGCGACGCGCCCAGGCAGCGAGCCGCCAGCACATAGTCGCGCTCCTTCTCGGTCAACAGTTGCGCCCTCGCAATCCGCGCAAACACCGGGATATTGGCAATACCAAGCGCCAGGGCGACCTGCGACGTGCCGGTACCCAATATCGCCAGCACCGCGATGCCTAGCAGCAGGAAGGGGAAGGCGAGCAGCGTGTCAACGAGCCGCATCAGGATCGCCTCAAGCCAACCGCCCGCGTAACCGGCCATGAACCCGATGATCGTGCCAATCGCCCCACCGCCGAGCACGCCCGCAATCGACACGTACAGCGAAATCCGCAGTCCAAACAGAATCCGGCTGAAGATGTCTCGCGACAGGTCGTCGGTCCCGAACCAGTACTCACCCGACGGCGCCAACAGTCTGGATCCCCTGATCTGCTCCGCTTCGCCATAGGGTGCGAGCAGATCGGCGAAGATGGCGACAAAGAGCAGTCCACCAAAGACGACGATTCCAATGAATCCCTGCGGATTCTTGACCGTTCGGTAGAAGGCGTCAACGGTCAGCGACTCGTCGCGCATCCGGCGCAGCCAGCCCTGGTTGATCGGCGGCGCATATTGCGACTCGGTGCGTGACTGAACTTGAGACATGGTCAGCTCGCCAGTCCAGAAACGCGGATTCGTGGATCGAGATAGCCATAGGTGATGTCGGCAAACGTGTTCGCTGCAACGAAGAGGAACACGAGAATCGCCAGCATCGCCTGGATCAGCAGATAGTCACGCCCATTGATTCCATCGATGATCAGGAATCCGAATCCAGGACGGGTGAATACGATCTCGACCACGATCGCCCCTGCCAGCAGATTGCCAATCTGCAGTGCCGCAATCGTGACAATCGGAATCAGCGCATTGCGCAGCGCGTGCTGGAAGACGACCTTGCGTGCCTGCAACCCCTTCGCATGCGCCGTGCGGACGTAGTCCTGAGCCAGCGCCTCCGCGACCGACGTGCGGACGAACCGCGCCAGCACAGCGGCAGTCACCGACCCTGCCGCGATCGTCGGCAATACCAACCGGTGGATGCCTGCGGCAAAGTCCTCAAACACACTGACCCGACCCGAAACGGGGAACAGGTTCAGTTCCACAGCAAAGATCCAGAGCAGAATGATGCCCAACACAAAGTTTGGGATACCGAGCGTGAACAGATTGAACACACTGGCCCCATAATCTGGAGGTTTCTTCGCCCAGACCGCCGCTGCCACACCGAGCGGAATGCCGATTGACAGCGCGAAGATGTAGGCAGCGACAGCCAGCTCAATCGTCGGAGGGAACGACTGTGCGATCAGGTCGCGGACCGGTACGCGCTTGGTGAAGGACTTGCCGAAGTCGAGCTGGACAACGCCGCCGATCCAGTTGCCGTACTGCGTGAGGATTGGGTCGTTGAGACCGAGCTGCTCGCGAATCACCTCAACATCTTCCGGCGTCGCATCCTCGCCCGCCAGTTGCTGAGCCGGATCACCCGGAATCAATCGGATGATCAGGAAGATGACGATGCTGGCCAGGAATACAACCAGCATCCCCTCGAAGAAGCGCCGAAACAGGTATCGTCCCACGCTCAATCGCCTCGCTCTCGGTCGGTGACACCGCTGGCCCAGCTAACTGGGCCAGCGGTTTGTGTCGTCAACGCTCGCACAGGCTAGGCATCCAGCCAGAACTTCTCCATCGACGGCGCGAATCCGGAGACCGCCCAATCGAGGTTCTGCAATCGCTTGTGTCCGGTCCAGATGCCGCTGGCCGTCGCGATCGGCGCCACCCAGGGCTCGCGATCGAGGATGTCGTTAAAGTCGTCGAGCAACGCCTGCCTGCCGGATTCAGTGTTGGCCGTGGCGAAGCCGTCGATCATCGCCTGGTACTCAGGCGTCTCATAGGCGCACGAGTTGGGAATTCGCATCTGGTAGTTCATTACTGGCAGCGTCTGCGGATGCAACCAGTGGAAGCCATACGTGTTGATGTACGACTCATGGTCGCCGGCCAGGAAGCGCTCCAGCCAGGCGGGACGATCCTGCAGGTGGATCTTGAAGTTGAAGCCCGCATGCTGCGCGTCGTTGATGATGATCTGTGCAATCGCATTGTCTAACGCGCCACGCCAGGTCGAGAGCTCAATCTCGGGCGTCCCGTCGCCATATCCCGCATCAACCATCAGCGCCTTTGCCTCTTCGACATTGAAGTAGCTACGGTCGAACTCGGCCGAGTATCCCGGCGAGTAGTCGGGCCAGAGCACATGCTTCGGCTGTTCGAGTCCGTTGAAGACATCGATCGCGATGCGTTCGCGGTCGATGCAGCGATACAACGCGCGTCGCACGCGCGGATCGTCGAAGACCTCATGTCCCCCGTCGCGACCGGTGCCGACCATGCCGAACACCCAGAGTCCTCGAGCCACACCCAACACCACGTTGTAGTCCGGATTCTGCTCGAAGGCGTCAATCTGCTCGGCCGGGAAAGATGGACTGAGATCGATCTCATCCGCCGCCAGGGCGAGCGTCATCGAGTCACGGTCGGGGAAGGTCTGGTACGTGATCGCATCGAGGTAGGCCGGATCGTAGAAGTTCTCGTGACGCACGATGCGTGCGAACTGGTCAACGATGTGCGGGTCGGGATCCCACTTGAACGGCCCCGAGGCCGCCACGGTGCCATAGCCCTCCAGCGAGGCGATCTCATCCGGATCGTGCACGTGGCCGAAGTTGAGCACGTCGAAAATCGTCGTGCCCGGCCACAGCAGGTGGAAGTTGAGCGTGGTCTTGTCGACCGCCTCAATCCGCTCGACGTACTTGGCCAGTGGTCCCTTGACCTGGCTGTTGGGCGTGTCCTCATGCAGGATCGCCTCAAAGCTGGCCTTGACCGATTCCGCGTCAATCGGGCGCGCGTTATGGAACTCCAGTCCCGGTCGAAGATTGACCGAGAGTACGGTCTGATCGCCGTTGAACTCCCACGACTCCGCCAGCCGTGGCTCCGGCTCCAACGAGTCAAACGGGTAGCGAATCAGCGTGTCCCAGACCGGAGTGTGGAACGCGCCGTGCTGCGACTGTGCGTACGGACCGCGATAGCCCGACAGCGCCAGGTCCCAGCCAATGCGCAGTGTGCCGCCGCGCTTGATCGCGTCGTCGGTCTGCGCCGCCTGCGCGACAGCCGCCTGTTGTTGCTGCTGCTGCTGTTCCTGCTCGGCTTGCGGCTGCGACTGCTGCTGTTGCTGCTGAACCTGTTGCGCAGCCTGCGCCTGCTGCTCTTGTTGCTGCTGGTCGGCTTGCGCAGCGGCGGGTTGCGCCTGCTGCTGTTGCTGCTGCTCATCGTCGTCGTCGCCACCGCAACCGACCAGTGCCAGTCCTGCCGCACCGACGCCTGCACGCGCACCGCTCTGCAATAGCGAGCGTCGCGAGATCTGCTGTTGACGAACTCGATTCCAGAATCGTTTGTTGCTCATTGAAGTCAGTCCTTTCGTCGCCAGCGTCAGTCTCGACGCGGCGAGGTTCTAGGGAGTATCGCGATCCGAGCGCGGCTTATCAACCGACCAGATGAGACGGAAGGTCCAGCCAGGCAGTCTTCATGTTGACCCCATCAGCCTAGGCAAATCGCCATCTGCCTCTGCGCTCCCCCTTGCAAGGGGAGCTGCCGAAGAGCCTGCCCCCGGCTTGAACGGGGGCTGAGGGGGTCCCGCTCCAGATTCACAAGTTCGTGAGACCCTCGTCGGGCGTCCTGCCCTCCCCTGAACACGCCCTACGTCTCCATGTAGATGTGATGCAGGCGCGGGATGCTCATCACGTCGTAGTAGAGATTCTTGACCTTGTTCGTATGAGCCCAGATCTGCACGGTCGTACAGATCGGCGAGACCCACGGTTCCTCGTCCAGGATCTGGTTGAAGTCGTCGATCAGCGCTTGCCGCTTCTGATCCGTGTCCGCCGTCGCCCAGCCGTCGATCATCGCCTGGTAGTGCGGCGTCTCGTAGGCGCAGGAGTTGGGAATCCGCATCTGGTAGTTCATCACCGGCAGCGATTGCGGATGCATCGCATAGAAGCCGTAGAACGACAGGTAAGCGCCGGGATGCGTGCCACTCAGGAAGCGGTCAATCCAGGCAGCCGCCTCAACCGACTCCGGCTCCAGGTTGATCCCTGCCTGTGCCGCATCCTGCTGGATGACCTGGGCAATCGAGAGCGCCTCTTCGTTGTTCCCGAAACAAGCGATCTTGATGGTCGGAGTACCGTCGGGATAGCCGGCTTCCGTGATCAGCCGTTTTGCTTCGTCCAGGTCGAAGTACTGATAATCCGCGTCGGCATCGTAAGCAGGCGAGAACGACGGCCAGAGCACGTTCTTGGTCTCTGACAGACCTTCGAAGAGCTCCGCCACGATCCGCTCGCGGTCGATGGTGCGGTAAATTGCCTGTCGCGCCGTCGGGTTATCCATCATTGGATGCCCGCCGCCGCGGCCCTCTCCGACCATCCCCAGGACCCAGATCGAGCCGGTCGGCGGCGCCAGGAGCAGATCGAAGTTGTCATCTTCATCGAAGCCCTTGTACCAGGCCTTCGGCAGGTGGTGAGTGATATCCAGCTCGCCGTTTTGCAGCGCCAGCGTCATCGACTCGGCATCCTGGAAAATGTTCCATTCGATCGCATCAAGCGACGCCGGATCATAGAAGTTCTCGAAGCGCTCGGCCCTCGCAAAGACATCCACCTGGTAAGCGTCGACATCGAACTTGAATGGACCGCTTGCGTTGACGCGCGTGTAGCCGTCGAGTTCCGCAATGTTGTCGGCGTCATGGATCTGGGCCCAGTTCAGCACATCAAAAATTACCGTGCCGGGCCAGGCCAGGTCGAGCTGCAGCGTCGTCTTGTCGATCGCCGTCGCCTTGCTCACGTACTTGTTGTAGATGCTGCGCACCTGGCTGTTCTGGACGTCTTCATCGTCCATTCGCTCGAGGCTCTTCTTGATTTCCTCGGCGGTCATCGGCTTACCGTCGTGGAATTCGAGCCCCGGACGCAGATGAATCTGGATCATCGTCTGGTCGTCGTTGAACTCCCAGCTCTCCGCAAGATGAGGCTGAGGATCGAGCCCGGTCGGGCTGTACTTGGTCAGCGTGTCCCACAGCGCGGGGTAAAAGATCGTTTCCGGCGTGGCTCCATAGGGCGCCTGGTGGGTTGCCGGCGAACTGCCCGCCCAACCTGCTCGCAGCGTGCCGCCTCTCGGACGTTCCTCGCTGACCGTGGCCTGTTGTGCGGCGGCTTGCTGCTGTGCCGCCGCCTGCTGCTGTTGCTGCGCTTGCGGTTGATCGGCTGCCTGAGCCTGCTGTTGTTGTTGCTGTTGAACCTGTGCCGCCGACTGCTGGCTATCGTCGTCATCATCGCCACAGCCGACCAGAGCAATGCCCGCCGCCCCCAGTCCTGCGCGACCGCTTGCCTGCAGCAAGTTCCGACGCGAGAGTCGTCCGTTGCGGATCCGTTGCCAGTAGTTCCTATCGGGCATTTCTCCGTTGCCTCTCCCTAATCCACGCATTCCTCTGCGCGGATTAGGGAGAGTATGCCTATCTCAATTCGGCGTTGCAACGATTTAGAACAGCCCAATCGTTGCCTAGCCGTGGTACTGGATCTTCTGCATTGATGGGATACTCAACACGTCGAAATCGATCCCGGTGAACTTGCTCGACCAGGCCCAGATGTCACTTCTGGTCACGATCGGCGCAATCCACGGCTCGTTGTCGAGCAGCGTGTTGAACTCCTCCAGCAGCTCGTTGCGGCGCGCATCAGAATCGGCCGTACCAAAGCTGTCGATCAGCGCCTGGTAATAGTCCGGACCGTACGCGCAGGAGTTCGGAATCCGCATCTGGAAGTTCATCACCGGCAGCGTCTGCGGATGCAGCGCGAAGAACGCATACGACGACAGATACGCTTCGTTCCCGGCGTTCAAGAATCGATCGCGACCTACCGCCGGTTCGAGCAACTTGATGTCGATGTTGATCCCCGCCTCGGCGGCGCCAGCCTGGATCACCTGCGCGATCTCATTGGCTTCACCACCGGTGTGGGACAGTTCAATCGTCAGTTCGCCCGGACCGTAGCCGGCCTCTTCCACCAGTGCCGCTGCCTCTTCGGGGTTGAAGTAGCTCCGGTCGCGAGCCTTGTCGTAGCCCGGCGAGAACGACGGCCAAAGAATGTTCTTCGGTTGGGCCAAGCCCTCAAAGGTTTCATTCGCCACCCGGTCGCGGTCGATCACACGATAGATCGCCTGTCGCACCTTCGGATCGGCAAACGCCTCATGTCCACCATTCTCATTCGGGATCACCATGCCCAGCACCCAGATTGCGAGCGTCGGAGGAGCGATCACCACCGTGTAGTCGGGATCCAAGTTGAAGCGTTCGTAGTCAGGCTTGGGCAGGCGGTTGGTCAGGTCGATCTCGCCTGCGCCGAGCGCTAGCGCCATCGCCGTGGCGTCGGGGAATTGATACAGCTCAATCCCGTCCAAGAGCGCCGGATCGTAGAAGTTCTCAAACCGCTCACCTGACGCGTACTGGTCGACGCGATAGCTGGAAGCGTCAAACTTGAACGGCCCCGAGCCGTTCAGCGCGGAGTAGCCATCGAGATTCGGGATGTCGTCGACGTCATGGATCTGGGCGTAGTTCAATACGTCGAAGATCAACGTGCCACCCCAAGCCAGGTGCAACTGCAGCGTCACGTCGTCAATCACATCGACCGACGACACGTACTTCGTCATGATCCCCTTGACCTGGTTGTTGGCGACTCCTTCGTCGTCCATCGCTTCCAGGCTGCGCTTGACCTCGGTCGCGTTGAGCGGCTTGCCGTTGTGGAACTCCAGGCCTGGTCGCAGCTTGACCTGCAACATGGTCTGGTCGTCGTTCAGCTCCCAGCTTTCGGCCAGGTGCGGCTGTGGATCCAGTCCATCCGGCGAGTACTTGGTCAACGTGTCCCAGAACGGGATGTAGAGCGGAATGTGCGCCGACGATGACAGGTACGGCGCTCGATAGGTGGACAATCCGATGTCGGAACCGATTCTCAGAACGCCGCCGCGGTTGGCATCGTCGGCGGTCTGCACTACTTGCGGTTGGTCTTGCTGTTGCACCTGCTGCGGCTGATCTTGCTGAGGCTGTGCCTGCTGCTCAGCCTGAGCTTGCGGTTGCGGCTGATCCTGCTGCTGTTGCGCAACCGCCTGCTGTTCCTCGTCGCCATCTCCGCAACCCACCAGCGCCAGTCCCGCTGCGCCAAGCCCAGCTCGCGCGCCCGATTGCAACAACCTGCGACGGCTCAGTTCCTGCTCGCGAAGGCGCTTCCAATACTGCTTGTCGCTCATTGTGGTCCCCGTTCCTGCTAGTCCGGCGCGACCGTGCGACGGATTTAGGAAAGTATGCCAATCCCGTCGCGCGTTCTCAAGTGTTTCGGCAACGCGTACAGACTCCGACACCGTTGACTCTCGGCTGCCGCTGACCACTGGTCAGATCCGCCTGGTAACAGTGATGATCTCCGGGCTGGCTTCCGTCAGCACTCGCCCATCCCAGTCGCCAAACTGTTCCACGATCGCCAGCCCCGCAGCCGACAAGAAAGAAGACAAGTCGTCGATCCCAAGGAATCGCAACGTGCTACGGCTAATTTCTGGTCGATCCCACGCAGGACTCGTGAATGTCGTGGTAAACGAGACAAACTCCCCGCCGACCGGTGTTTCTACCTGGTGTGACATTCGTACCACTTGGCCGTGATGCATTGTCTCGACGGCGTGGTCAGGAGTCCAAGACTCCCACGCCCGGGCACGCGGATTCCTCGTCTCAAAGACGAAGCACCCATCTTTGGAGAGCGCGGAATGGATCGCAGTCAGCGAGTCTCGCAGTTGATCGTCTTCGATGAGCACCTGAAATACGTGACCGGTCATGACGACGAGTTCGAACTCCTCGCTCCATTCGATCGAGGCCAGGTCGCCCAGGACCCATTCGATGTCCGCCCGCTTGCGGCGCGCCAGCCCAAGCATCGCCGAGGCCGGATCGAGACCGCAGAGCCGTCCAGTGTGACCCGCTTCTCGTGCCAGACGCAGCAGCTCGCCGGTACCGCAGCCCACATCGAGCACACTGCTTACCGACATCAGCAATGGAAGGTAATACTCAAAATCCCCGGTCTCCCGTGAGAACGAGTCGTACAACTCGGCGAGCGCTGGCTCGGAGAACTGACGGTCAACCACGAGGGCGCCTTGTTCGATCTAGAGAACCTCGGCGACCGCCGCGCCGAGCTCAGCTGTCGAAGCGTTTCCACCGATATCGGGAGTACGCGGCGCCCCACTCGACGGCTCAAGCACAGCCTCGATCGCGCCCAGAATCGCGTCGTGCGCCCGACGATGTCCAAGGAAGTCCAGCATCATTGCAGCGCACCAGATCTGGCCAATCGGGTTGGCAATCCCTCGTCCGGCGATATCGGGTGCGGAGCCATGCACCGGCTCAAACAGCGAAGGAAACGCGCCGTCTGGATTCAGATTGGCGCTGGGCGCGATTCCAATCGTGCCCGTGCAGGCCGGTCCCAGGTCGCTGAGGATGTCGCCGAACAGGTTGCTGGCCACCACCACATCAAAGAAATCCGGACGCTGGACGAAGTGCGCCGTCAGGATGTCGATGTGAAACTTGTCAACTTCCACTTCTGGATACTCCGCCGCCATTTCTTCAACACGCTCGTCCCAGAACGGCATCGTGATCGCAATCCCATTGGATTTCGTCGCACTGGTCAGATGTCGTTTCGGACGTGACTGCGCGAGGTCAAAGGCGTACTTCAGCACGCGGTCGACACCAACGCGAGTCATCACCGTTTCCTGCATCACCATCTCGCGCTCGGTCCCTGAGAAGATCCGCCCGCCGATGCTCGAGTACTCACCTTCTGTGTTCTCTCGCACGATGTACATGTCAATCTCGCCCGGCTCACGAGGACTGCCGTCGCGGCGCACCACCGGCGCGACGATCCCAGGCATCAGGCGAGCCGGACGCAGGTTGATGTACTGATCGAACTCACGCCGGAACTGCAACAACGATCCCCACAACGACACATGGTCAGGAATCTCCTCCGGCCAACCGACCGCGCCAAAGAACAGCGCATCATGCCCGCCAATCTGGTCCTTCCAGTCGTCGGGCAGCATCTGGCCGTGCGCTTCGTAGTAGTCCCACGACGCAAAGTCGAAGTAGTCAAAGTCCAGGTCAATCTCAAACCTGGTCGCAGCCGCCTCAACTACGCGTATCCCCTCAGGCACGACTTCCTTGCCAATCCCATCGCCTGGAATCACCGCGATCCGCTTTGTACTCATCGTGACCAGCCCTTCGTGGCTGCTGGCGCGTCAATAGCACGCTAGGGCCAGTTCACACTGAGTGCCACGCGCTTCCGCTAGATCCCGTCATCGCCGCGAGAAGCGCAGGAATGACGGTTGGCAGGATGTCTCAGAAGCAAAACTTCCCAGTCCCCGCTTTACGCGGGGACCTGCTCCCTCCCTGTGGGGACTCCACCACCAGATATCCCGTGCTGCCCGAGCGGGTCCCCGCGTAAAGCGGGGACTGGGATTCAACCAACCAATGGAGCCTTTGAGACACCCTCGGTTGGGTCTACCCGGAAGACCGAACCGCCGACAATCGACGCCGCGCTTCCTCCCAGGTGACATCCTGAGGATTCGCGGTTTGCCATCTGACGAAGACCGATCGCCCGCGATCAGCAATCTCATCGAACGCGGCGATGGCGCCCTGATGGTTCCCGGACCAGACAAACTCATCAATCGCCGGGTCACCCTGCCAGACCGACAACGTGGAAAAGCGCAGATGCAGGAAATCGGCCTTGAGTCGGTAACTGAGCAGACCGGGATCCGACTTCAATTGACGGGTTACCGCGTAGTTGATTCTGAAGAATCGAGGCAGCTTGAGCCAGCTTTGCAACTGGAGACGGGTCGCGACAATCACCATTGAAGTCCCCGGCGATTCCGGCTGCGGCCCAACAGACTCCGGGCCGTCTGCTTCGGAAGTCATTCGCCCTGTCCCATTCAACTGATCAGACCGTTTGTGACCGGCGGTGTCCGATGTTCCGTACGTTAGCCTCGGCAGCACCATTTGGCAGGACCAGAGGAGGCCGAGCATGGCGACATTCGTACTGATCCACGGCGCATACCAGGGCGGCTGGATCTGGTCGCCCGTCGTGACTCGACTGCAGGACGCTGGACACCGCGTGTTGGCGCCATCGCTCGACGGCTGCGCCGAGCGTTCGTCACAGGTCCGGCCCGGCATCACGACCGAGACGCACGCAGAGGAAATCGCTGAACTCCTGCGCTATGAAGATCTGACCGACGTGGTGCTGGTCGGCACCTCGTCGGGCGGCATGGTGCTTGCCAGGGTCGCCGAACTGGCGCGAGAACGAATCCAGCGGTTGGTCTTTGCCGACGCTCTGGCTCTCTTCAACGGAGAAAAGATCCGCGACATCGTCATGGGAGCCGCAGCAACCGACACCGAAGTCTCAACGGGGCCACCACCCGGCAGCATGCTCGACACACTGAAGGCGAGCATGGATCCCGATCTGGCCGCCTGGGCCGCAGATCGGTTCGGTCTGCACCCGGTTGCCGCCTTCAACCAGCCAGTCGTGCTCGATTCGTTCTGGGAGCAGTCCTGGGACACGACCGTGATCTGGTGCCGCCAGGCGCCCAACCCCGGCGAGGCGCACCAGCGCCGCTGCGCCGAGAAGCTCGGCGCAAGCTGGCACGAACTCGACACCGGCCATTACCCGATGCTCAGCACGCCCGACGAACTGACCAACCTGATCCTCGGTGGCTAGCACCGGCTCCACAGGCCTGCCAACAACATCCTTGAGGCCTCTGGCGCCTTCAGTTGAGCAGCCCGGCAGGCCCGGAACCTCGGTATGGTTGAACCCGCGGGGAAGAAAAGCGCTTCGCGTATGAGCCGCGGGTTCGCCTTCAGAGCTGGCGCGATCGCCGCTCTGGCCTTGTCATTGGTTATGGCCTGGACGGCCAGTACTGCTTTCCATGACTCGCACCCGCCAGCCGCCATCGCGCGATCAGTTGACAATCTGTCGATGTCAGCCATCGATCCCGCGCACTACTCCGATCTATTTCTGTCGCCCATTGAGGACGATGTCCCAGAATTCCCAACCGCGGACAACGATGAGGTTTCGACTCCTGAAGAAACTGAGACCGAGCCACCAGTCAGCGTCTCGCCAGCCGGTAGAGATCTATCTCCGTATTCGCCGTTGACGATCACGTTCCGCAATCCTCCTCAAGAAAGCAATCCACGACAGGTCGTCTCAATCGACCCACACCTGGACGGCACACTCGGCTGGCTGGACGATTCGACACTGCTATTCCGACCTGCCGCACCCGGATGGCAACAAGGCCAGCAATACCAACTTGTAATCCTGGCTGCGGCTCTGGGCGCTGAGAGCGACTTCTCACACACGTTCATCGCCGGAGGCGGCCTGGAAGTTGCATACTTCGTTCCCGGCGATGGTGACATCGAAGTGCCGGTCGATGCGCAGATTCTGGTTCAGTTCAACCGTTCCGTCGCACCGCTGACGGTGCTGAGCGACGTTTCCGGTCCCTCCGTGCTGGAGTTCCAGCCACCGCTGGAGGGTGCCGGAGAATGGCTCAACACTTCCTTGTTCCGCTTCAAGCCCGACTCGCTGGCCCCGAGCACGAATTACACGGTACGTGTCCGTGCTGGTCTGACCTCTGCCATCGGCGAGCAGTTGATTTCCAACTTCAGCTGGAGCTTCACTACCGTCCAACCAGCAGTTGTTGCTGTGACACCTTCCGATGGCGCCAAACGCATCGCACTCGACTCGCCCATCATCGTCACATTCAATCAGCCGATGGATCGGGAATCCGTAGAGTCTCTCCTGCGAATAGGCGATTTCAGAGCAGAGCTCGTAGGAACGCTTGATTGGAACGATGACCTGACGACTGTCAGGTTCACGCCCGCGGATGCTCTGGATCTGGGCAGGGTGTACATCGTTGTGGCGCCGGAAGGATTGCGCAGCGCCAACGGTGGCGCATCCCTAGCAAAGCGTTCATCCAGATTCAACACGATCCCCTGGCCCAGGCTGATCCGGACCAGTCCCCGCAATGGTGCGACTGATGCTGGGCGTACCAGCATCTCCCCGTACTACAACACCCCGATCGACCCTGGGTCACTCGAAGACCGGATTGCGATCAGCGGAATCGATTCGTCGAGCATCGAGTTGTCCCGCCACTACTGGTTCGAGTATTCCGGCGAGTTCACTGCCAGATTCGACGTCAACCTGGACTACTCGACGACCTACACCGTCACCATCGCCGAAGGCGTCCATGATCAGGACGGACGACTGGCACCCGCCCATGAGTTCCGGTTCACCACAGACCATCCTCCCAATTGGCCGATCCTGTCCCTTGCCTCTCGATCCAGCTTTAGCACCATGTCCACGGACCGAGATCAGGTGGTCCGCTTCAACGCAGCCCGAATTGGTGAGGTGCGATTCGAGATCTTTGAGCTTTCGCAGCAAGAGAGCGATGTCTTTCTCCGTCGAGGCGCCATCTATGGGGCTCGCTCGATCCTTGCAGAAGCCGCTTCCATACCGGCGTCAGACTGGCCGGATCGGGAACCGGTGCGCCGATGGTCGTTGGAGATTGAACCCTCGCAGCAGGAAGAAGTTCGTCTCCACTCGACCGTCCTCGGAGAAGATACTCCGCTCGAACGCGGCCACTATCTCCTCGTCGCCACTCCCGACCAAACCTGGGATGGGGAAGAAGAGCAGTTCGGCCGCTGGCTCATGATCAGCGTGGTCGACACCGCCATGATCATCAAGCACGCGGCTGGCGAACTCGTCGTCTGGGCTCTGGACCACGACACAGGAGAGCCTCTGGCTGAAGTCCCAGTCCTCGCTGCTTCGATGGGCTACACGGCCGACAGTCCCTTCCAACCAGGCAATACCGACGGCGACGGCGTCGCACGGATCGCCATGCCCATTGAAGAAGGGTTCGATGATGAGCCCTACTGGCTGTACGTGACGAAGATTGATAACGGGGCGAATCTCGGTGTGTCGGCAACCTGGTGGGACAGAGGCATTTCACCGTGGGAGATGGACGTGCCGACTCGGGCTTACTTCCCCGGCCACCGCGCCCACCTGTTCAGCGAACGCCCTATCTATCGCCCGGGCGAGACGGTCTACTTCAAAGGCGTCATTCGGTTCGACAGCGACGGAACCTACACCGTCCCAGATGACAACGAAACATTCAGACTGGAGATCACCGACCCGCAATTCAACTCGTTCTTGACCAGAACGCTGAAACTGAGTGACCTCGGAACGTTCAACATCGAAACCACGCTCCCAGTCAGCGCTTCTACGGGTACCTACCAGGTCAAACTCTTCGATACGAACGAAGAGGTAGTTAAACGAACGTCGTTCAGCGTCGAGGAGTTCCGGCCGCCGGAGTTTCAGATCGACGTGGCGGCGGCCGATCTAGACCTGGTCGCAGGTGACGCTACGGCCGTAGAAGCACTGGCCACTTTTTTCTTCGGTGGAGGCGTTGCCGGTGCCAGAGTCAACTGGCAGGTTGATTCGTGGCCCAGCACAATGCGGGTTGCCGGTTACCGGGACTTCACGTTCTCGGATCGGGCACACCGGGACAGCAGACCCAGGATCCCTCTTGTCGCAGCTCTCGTCGCAGATGGAGAAACGACTACGGACGCGTCCGGCGCCGGCAGGTTCGATTTGTCTGGCGAGTTGACGGAGGAAGTACGGACGACCGAGCTCAACATTAGTACCACCGTTACCGATGCCAGCGGACAGGCGATCGCCGCAAACACAGAGGTCACCGTGCATCCTGCGCGTTGGTATGTCGGCATCAGGCCCGAGTCACGCCTCGCGCGCGCCGGAGTGCCGACCACCATCAATCTTGTCTCCGTCGATTTCCGTGGAACCCTGGCACCCGAGCGGCCCGTCACAATACGCCTCTACAAGCGGGAGTGGACCAGCTCCCTTGATCCGGAGACGGGGCTCTCCGAATACCAGATTTCGGAAACTGAAGTGGATGCCTGGGAACTGACGACCGACGAAAATGCAATCGGTTCCGTCGATCTCGTCGCCGACGAGCCCGGCTCCTACGTCGTTGTCGGCGAGTCGACCGATGAGCAGGGCCGAATTGCGATCGCCTCCCGATCCCTCTGGGTCAGAGGCGGGGGCCGAGCGTCATGGCCCGAGAGTGACAACGGCGCGATCAGACTGATCGCCGACCGCGAGGAATACCAGGTGGGCGATGTCGCCGAGATCCTTGTGCCGGCTAGCTTCGCCGGAGCGACGGGGCTCGTCACACTCGAGCGAGGCAGCGTTCTCACAACCGAGGTACGGCACTTCCCGACAAACTCCGAAGTGTTGCGAGTTCCAATCGAAGATTGGCACATCCCCAATGTCTTTGTCGGTGTCACCCTCTATCGTCCGCCGACTACCGACGACCCGTATCCGCGCTACAACATTGGTTACGCCGAGCTGCGCGTGTCATCCGCGCCGCGCCAGCTCGAGGTCAGTATCGAACCAGAGCAAGCACAGGCTGAGCCGGGAGAGACGATTTCGTATCAGTTGCAAGTCAGAAACGCCGACGGCCACGGCGTCGAAGCTGACGTGTCAGTGGGCGTCGTAGATCAGGCCGTGCTCTCGCTGTTGGATCAAGCCGAGCCCAACGGCATGCGCGTGTTCTGGTCCGAACGCCGTCTCGGTGTCCGCAACTCATCATCACTGGCGGTGTCCATTGACGCGCTGAATCGGCAGTTCATGAACATCGCCAGCGGCGATCGTTCCCCTGGAAGCTTCTCGCGCAAGGACTACGCAACGCTGGAAGAAGTGTTCTATCCGCAGAGTGGCGGCGGTGGTGAGCCCGCTCCTGATCCTCAGATCAGCAGCGCTCAAGCCGACGAGGCCCTTCGCTCCGATTTCCGCAACACGGCTCTCTGGCTCGGACAAGTTCGCACAGACGCAAACGGGCGTGCGAGCTTCTCTCTCCCCTTGCCCGACAACGCCACCACCTGGCGCATCCGTGCTCGCGCGTCCGACGCTGAGACGCAGGTCGGAGAGGATGTCGAGGAACTGCTCGCCACGCGACCGCTGCTCGTGCGACCAGCCTTGCCTCGCTTCCTGCGCGTTGGCGACGAGGTCACGCTCCGTTCCCTGGTGCGAAACGGCACCGGCCTGCCTCGGCGAGTCTATGTGTCGATCGAGGCTCGGGGCGTCGTTCTACGTGAGTCCGGCAAACGTTCGGAGCTAGTCGCGAACGGTTCCTCGTATGCCTTCGGGTGGAAGGCGCGCGCCACCGAGGAAGGCGTCGCCGTGATCCGCTTCCGTGCCGTCACGGGGAGGTTCAATGACGCCGTTGAAATCACCATTCCTATCCATCCAGCCGTGACGCCCGAATCAACCGCCACTGGTGGCGTGGTCAGGGACTACCCGACTACTGAGCCAATTTTGCTGCCCGATGACAACGTCACACGGCGGGGCTCGCTGGAGGTCGCCCTGCAGGCCTCATTGGTCGGCACGCTGGAGGACGAGCTTCATCAGATGATGCCACGCGGGACAAGAGAGTCCAACGTCCGAGTTGCCAGCCGGATATTGGCGCTCGCCGCGGTCGAGCAGGCTAAGTCCGGCGCTCTGACAGACCAACAACGCGAACAGCTTCAGATGGATATTGAGTTCCTGGTCCGCGAGCAGAGCAGGGACGGTGGGTGGGGCTGGTGTCGTGCCTGCGAAGTTAGTAGCCCTACCGTGACAGCCTGGGCGCTCCTGGCGCTCAGCAACGCTCAGGCGGCCGGGTTCGATGTGCCGGAGGGCGCAGTCATCGATGCTACTGCATACATGAACAGTGCAGTCCTGAAAGCCGACAGTCCCAATCTGCAAGCATTCCTCCTCTATGCGGCCGCCAAGGGTGGTTCAACGAACGACGCCCAGCCGCCAGTTTCGCAGTGGCAGCAGTTGGTTGACCAACATCGCGAAGAACTGACCCACTGGGGTCGCGCTTACGCGATCCTTGGGTTGCTGGCGGCAGGTCACGATCGAGGTCACGAAATCGTTCGCCTCTTGCTTAACGACCTCAACGCAGCAGCCCAACCCAGCGCCAACGGCAACCAGTGGGCCGATGATCCACACCCAGGCTCAATGCACAGCAGCAGCGTCCGTATCACCGCGATCGTCCTGGCCGCCCTGGTCGAGGCCGAGCCGGAGTACCCGCTGATCGAGGAGACCGTCCGCTGGTTGGTCCACGCCAGAGGCGCCAGACGTTGGCAATCATCCGTCGACCGCGCCCAGGCCGTGTCAGCATTGGCGGCCTTCGCCCGCGGCACCGGCGAACTCGAGGCCGAGTACGACTATCGAGTGCTGCTCGACACGACGGAGTTACTCAATGGAACATTCAATGGGCCTGCCGGAGCGTCCAGCGATAGCACGGAGCTTCCACTCGACGAGTTCGGCAGCGATGGGTTGAGGCTGGTTCATTTCGAACGCGACCCCAACACAGCCGGACGGATGTACTACACACTCAACCTGCAGTACTCGACCCCAGCAACCGAGGTATCGGCGCTCAACCGAGGTATCGCCGTCTCTCGCCGATACTCACGAATCGATGACCCCGACCGATCAGTCAACCGAGCAGCGTTGGGCGAAGTGGTCCGAGTGGAACTCACGGTGGTCGTTTCAGCGTTGCGGCACTACGTCACAATCGCTGATCACCTGCCCGCCGGACTGGAGCCGATCGTGCCGCGACTCAAAACCACCGCGCCCTGGCTGCGAGAACAGCTCGCCGAGGAGCGCGCCACGTCGCGGGGATTCAGCAACGCTGGCTACTACGCTCCCTGGTTCGCCTGGTACTTCAGCCCCTGGGATCAGGTCGATACGCGAGACGCTGGCGTCACGCTGTCGGCGCAGCAACTGGTTGAAGGCGTTCATCGGTACATCTACTACGCAAGAGCCACGACACCCGGAGACTTCTTCGTCTCCCCTGCACACGCGCAGGAGTCCTACTTCCCCGACGTCTTCGGCCGCAGCGACAGCACCCGCTTCAGCGTTCACGAATCCCTGCCAATCTGCCATTCGCGAGAGTGACCGGTCTCTGTTCGGCGCACCGAGTCGAGCAGCCTCAGGGTCGAAACATCCGCTGTACCTGTACTCCCTACCGGAAGCTGTGGGTCGCCAATCCGCTGGCTCGCCGTTCGCTCGACCACGACCTGCTACGCCTCAACACACACGAAACGGGCGCGATGTGTTGGCATCGCGCCTGTCGTTGCCGGAGTTACCTTGCTCCGGGGCAAGCCGGCGCTGCTGGATCCGACCGGGTGGTCGCTCAGCACCTTTGCCCATCCATCGATGAACCCCTAGACCGGTATGCAGTCATACTCGGGAGCGAGGGCGAAGACGTAGCCGTTTTCGAGGTCGTCATTCACGCGGAAGTCGGTATCGAGAATCTCGATTCCATCCACATCCGAATCGGAGCTCGTGAACGTGCACTCAAACGACAATGTGGTGACTTCCGTCAAGTCATGTTCGTCCACCAGGGTCGCAGACCTGACGTTCAGGCCGACCAGCAGATCGATCGTCGGTTCCGACTCGATAAAAGCTAGCAGGCTGCTGAAGTATTGATGGCCGCAGCCGGGCCTGTCATGATTGACGGCTGTTCTGGGGCTGACCGCTGACAACGGTTGGGGTTCCGTAGGCCGGAAGTTATGAGTTTGGATTGCAGTTCCG